>FLNV01000540.1_pt1 | contig 126023 bp, 103 predicted proteins | sample 1140351 | NCBI WGS metagenome assembly FLNV01 (sample SAMEA3878207, study PRJEB12797) | bioreactor metagenome | biome: Moose rumen | place: Sweden | collected 2011-10 | reverse complement strand
CAGCCTCAGAATGGATATCAGGTAAAGATAATGCAGATGCATCCAAAGCCGCAGCAACTAAATTAATTCCATATATAGAAGATGGTAGAAATAATGGTTGTGATCAATGCAAACAATTAAGCGAGCTGTCCCACTATCTTGTTAAACGAAGTCAGTGGATAATAGGTGGTGACGGTGCTTCATACGACATTGGTTATGGCGGTTTGGACCACGTATTAGCTTCTGGTGAAGATGTAAACATCTTGGTACTTGATACAGAAGTATATTCCAACACCGGTGGTCAGTCATCAAAGGCGACTCCAATTGGTGCAATAGCTCAATTTGCTGCAGGCGGCAAACGTATTCAGAAGAAAGATTTAGGTTTAATGCAAGCGACTTATGGTTATGTATATGTTGCCCAGGTAGCTATGGGCGCAGATAATGCTCAGTGCTTGAAAGCGATACGCGAAGCCGAAGCTTATCCAGGTCCATCAATTGTAATTGCTTATGCTCCATGTATCAATCACGGTTTGAAAGCAAAAGGCGGAATGGGCAAGAGTCAAGCAGAAGAAGCCAAAGCTGTAGCATGTGGCTACTGGCATCTATGGCGCTATGACCCTCGCCTTGAGTCTGAAGGCAAGAATCCGTTCCAATTAGATTCCAAGGAGCCAAATTGGGATGATTTCCAATCATTCCTTGAAGGTGAGGTTCGTTATTTATCACTTAAGAAAGTGAAGCCACTGGAAGCTCAAGAATTATTTGATGCAGCAAAAGCAGCCGCTCAAAAGCGTTATAACACATATGTAAGACTTAGTAAGATAGAATACTAAATCAAAACACTACAAAAAGAGGGTGTATCAGTGATACGCCCTCTTTTATTTAAAAACCCATCAAAATGAAGAAGTTAATTTATACAATCATTCTAATTTCATTTATAGGATGCACCGATAGAAAAAGTAAAAGGGAATGGACCAACGATGACACCATATTAAACGAAGACACTTCCCTCCCCTCATTATCATCAGAATCCAATCCGACGCATGATAATACTCCAAAGAATAAATCGGTAATTGAGGACAATTTGCAAAAATTAGAGAGTGGTGTAAACCAGATTAATTCACCCGACAAATTAATTGAAAACATTCAGGACTATGAGATACAACTCTCTCATATATCAAATGCTATATCTCATACAAAAGACCATGATGAAAAATTAAAGTTGGAATCAGAATACACTCAAATTAAAGAAGAATTCACAAAGAAGGTTAAAGAAAATTCTTTACCAGCAAACGGTATTATTCAAAACATAAAAGTTCAGATGGACCGTGTTGATAAATGTTCCTCAGCTCAAGATATGCATAGAATCCTAGACACACATTATGCATATTTCAAGAACTTATCAAAACTTCATCTAATTGTAGAAGAAAAGAGTCGCCAAGCAGAAGTAAGAGAAATGGCTTCAAAACTCCAATCAAATTTTTATGATAAAATCGAAGAGTTTGAGATTGATTTTCAGTAGTTTCCCAAACATTTATAATCCACAATTAGAAACGATCCACATTATTATAACTCAAAAAAACAGCTTTAGGCAGGCACATAATGATATCGGATGCTATTAATGATATTTTATTGTAATCATTAATAGCGATATCACCTGCATAACCATGTAGAAATACAGCCATAACAGTAGCTATAGCAGGTTCATATCCCTGAGCAATCAAAGATAGAATAACGCCGGTAAGAACATCCCCACTTCCAGCAGTGGCCATGCCTGGATTTCCTGAAGAATTAACACAAACAGTTCTATCAGGCATGACAATTTTTGTATATGCACCTTTTAAAACAATAATAACCTTAAAACGTTCTGCAACATCAAGAGCGACTTTCAATGCATTACTATCAGAACCAGGATTGCCGAAAAGTCTATTAAATTCACCTCTATGTGGTGTTAAAACGGAATAAGGAGGAATAAGTTGCAATAATTCTTTATTTTCAGCAATAATATTTAATGCATCAGCATCAATAATCATAGGGTTCTTTGTTGACACAACAATAGATTTAAGCAAATCCAAAGCATCTTTACCAGTTCCTAATCCGGGGCCAATGGCTATATAATCATATAAAGATAGACAATTATCTTCACTCTTTAAAAAAACATTTCTATCCAAATATATAGCTTCAGGAACAGCAATCTGTACAATCGTTCTATTTTCACAAGGTGTAAGCACAAACAACTTACCAATGCCAGTATTTAAAGCGGCCTTTGCTGCAAATAAAGCAGCACCTGCCATGCCAACATTCCCTGCAACCAGCAATCCTTTTCCAAAACACCCCTTATGGGCAAATTTATCACGTTTTTTCCATAATGGATAAATATCATTTATCGTAATAAAACAATTGTTTGTCGAAATATTCTCAGGTACCTTCAATCCTATATCAATTATAACCATCTCTCCAACAAATGAGTGATATTCAGCAAAAAGGAATTTCATTTTAGGGTACTGGAATGTGAATGTATAATCAGCTGAGACAATCGAATCATCATAATTCTGTTCATCGGCCAGATTCAATCCTGAAGGAACATCTATAGATACAACCTTATTTATTTTATTATTAACAAAGTTTATTAATTCCGAATATTCATTTCCCAATTTCCTATTAAGCCCAATCCCAAACAATCCGTCAATCACGACATCCTCTTCATGTATATCTGGTAATACCATTTGTGTTGAGACCACATATAAATCCCTGTCATTCAATTCTTTCAATTTATTAAAATTAGATTCACAATCGTGAGACAATCTATGGTCAAAACAATATAGATATGTTTTAACAGATAAATTCTTATTTATAAGTAAACGAGCAATAGCAAGAGCGTCACCGCCATTGTTCCCAGGACCGGCAAGCACTAGAACCCGCCTATTTTCAGGAAAACGGGATAAAAATTCTTCAACAAATGCATTTGCAGCTCTTTCCATCAACATCAAAGATGTTATATTAAGGCGTTTAATGTTATATTGATCAATCAATTTAATATTAATCGGTTCAAAAATTTCCATAAAGAATAAAGTTGATATGTAATTCTATACAAATATAGTAAATCCAATTATCATAAAGCATCAAAATCTGTAAAAAAAAGATTAAAGTATATTTTAAATTTAAATATCGGAAATAGAATTTTAATTATTGAGAAAAAATTGTTAAATTCGCAAAATAATAACCCCACAAGTGCTGAATATGGAGACAATAAAAATTCTTGACAGAACTTTCAGACTGTCAATACCTCATGAGACAATACAAGAAAGAGTAAAAGATGTAGCCGAAAGGTTAAACAAAGATTACTCTGGTAAAAATCCCGCAATGGTATGCATACTGAATGGTGCATATATGTTTGCCGCAGATTTAAGCAGACACCTATCATTCCAGCCAGAAATAATTTTCGCACGATTTTCTTCATATGAAGGGATGGACACGACAGGAAAAGTTCGCGAATTAATGGGAGTTTCCGTAAATTTACACGGTCGTGATGTGATAATAGTCGAAGACATAGTAGACACGGGTCTAACAATGCACAACGTTGTTCCTCAATTTATAGCCAAAGGCGCCAAATCGGTTAAGATATGTTCATTTCTTCAAAAGCCCGAGAAATTGCAAGTGGATTTAGAAGTAGACTATGTAGCGATAAAGATACCTAATGAATTTATCGTTGGATATGGCTTAGACTATAACGGCATGGGAAGAAATTACCGAGATATATACACAGTATTAGAAGACAATAAAACACAATTTGAAACTATGAAAAATATTATAATATTCGGCGCTCCAGGTTCAGGTAAAGGAACTTATAGCGATGCCATTAGAGAAAAATATGGAATGAATCACATTTCTACAGGTGATGTTCTCCGCAACGAGATAAACAAAGGCAGTGAACTGGGTATTATTGCAAAAAGCTATATAGACGAAGGTCAGTTAATTCCAGACAGCCTGATGATAGATATTCTAGCCCAGAAATATGACAGTCTGGATTCGTCTAAGGGAGTCATATTTGACGGTTTCCCTAGAACCACAGCTCAAGCAGAAGCACTCAAGTCGATGTTAGAATCCCGTGGTTCATCTATGGGCATGATGATCGAATTAATAGTAGACGAAGAAACCTTAATGGCACGTCTTCTCAACAGAGCCAAAGAACAAGGCCGTGCAGATGACAATGAAGAAACCATCCGCAAACGCTTTAAAGTATACCATGATCAAACAGAGCCATTGTCTGCTTGGTTTAAAGAAGAAGGAATACGTAATGTATTCACATGGAAAGGTTCCAAAGACTTGATGCTAAGTGAGATTTATGCATCAATAGAGGAAAATAACCAATAGACATTCTAATAATCAAATATATTCTATAACGTTAAATCAAAGGTAACATTATCTTGAATTTAACTTAAACATTCAAGAATATGGCAGAATCTAATTTCATAGATTATGTTAAGATATTTTGCCGTTCTGGACGTGGTGGCAGTGGTTCCACTCATATGCACCGAGCCAAATATGTACCCAAGGGTGGGCCCGACGGAGGCAATGGAGGTCGTGGTGGTCATGTAATCTTACGTGGCAATCGCAATTATTGGACATTGCTTCACCTACGTTATGACCGTCACATATACGCTGAGCACGGTTCTAACGGATCAAAAAACAAGTCAACAGGAAAACAAGGAGCAGACGCATATATAGAAGTACCTTGTGGCACAGTAGTTTATAATGCAGAAACAGGTGAATACATTTGTGACATAACAGAACATGGCCAAGAAGTGATACTATTACGCGGAGGACGTGGAGGTTTAGGCAATTTCAACTTCGCCACCCCTACTAATCAGGCTCCCCGATATGCTCAGCCTGGGGAACCAATGTTGGAATTATCAGTGATTCTTGAATTAAAATTGTTGGCAGATGTAGGATTGGTAGGTTTTCCCAATGCCGGTAAATCCACTTTGGTATCATCATTATCTTCCGCAAAGCCCAAAATTGCCAATTATCCGTTTACGACTCTTGAACCAACTTTAGGCATAGTGCCTTACCATGATTCCAAATCTTTTGTAATAGCAGATATTCCAGGCATAATTGAAGGTGCAAGCGAGGGAAAAGGCTTAGGATTAAGGTTTTTGCGTCACATAGAACGCAATTCCATACTTCTATTTATGATCCCCGGTGACACAGACAACATAAAGAAAGAATACGAGATATTGCTTAATGAACTATCAACCTTTAACCAAGAGCTACTGGATAAAGGACGTATTTTAGCAATCACAAAAAGCGATTTGTTGGACGACGAACTAATTGGTTTGTTACAATCTGAATTACCGACAGATATACCAACAGTTTTCATATCAAGTGTAACCGGTTATGGCCTTGATCAACTAAAAGACATTTTATGGCGTGAGATGAACAGTGAGAGCAACAAAATAGCTTCGATTCAAACCCAAGAATCAATCGTTCATAAACCCAAAGAGATATATTACCATCCTGAAGCTGTTGAAGAAACGGATTCGGATGAGATAGAATGGGTTGACGAAATAGAGGATATAGTTGATTAGTTTAAAAGTCAAGCAATAGCAACACACAAGATTTCAAAAAGTCAAAATGGAACTCTTAACGTATGATATAGGCAAAAATGTCTACGCATTTTCAACATTACGTCATGGCGGATATAGCGAAGGCAATTATAAATCATTTAATATAAATGAGTATAGCGGTGACACATTGGAACATGTAAATAAAAACCGCCAACTATTATCATCCCATTTAGGTATAACTCCAGACTGCATAATAATCCCTCATCAGATCCACAAAACAGAGATTTTGGAAATTGGCACAGAATTCATAAACAGCAGTCATAAGAATCAGAAAGCCCTATTAGAAGGCAAAGACGCTTTAATCACCTCACTTAAAGGCTATTGTATATGCGTTTCAACAGCAGACTGCATACCCATTATCATATATGACCCCAAACATCATAGTTCAGCCTGTATACATGCAGGGTGGCGAGGAACTTCAGAAAAGATATGCATAAAGGCCTTAGAATCCATGACCAAGAGTTTCGGGACAGAGCCCCATGACTGCAATGCAATAATAGGCCCAGGTATATCCATGAAAAATTTTGAAGTTGGAGATGAAGTATATGAGACATTTCAATCAAGAGGTTTTCCAATGGAAAAGATTTCTCACAAAAGTTCAAAATGGCATATAGATTTATTTGAGAGCAACCACATTCAACTTGAAATGTCAGGAATTTCTTCCAACAGCATATACGTAAGTAACATATGCACTTATGACCATTCATCTGATTTTTTTTCCGCCCGCAAATTAGGCATAGCTTCAGGCAGGATATTAACAGGTATACTCTTAAAATGATAAAAGAAGATCAATCCAATCAATAGATAATATGAAAAGAATAGTTATCTCATTAAACTTATCGATGCTCATTGTTACATTATTATCGTGCAATGACGACACAGCTCCCACATCAGCCAAATCTCCAATTTTTCACAGTCTTATATTAGCGCCTTCCACTGCAGTTGCCAACACAGATGTAACAGCAACAGTAGAATACGAATATAAAGGTAAGGAGATTTATAAGAATGACTATAAATTAGAATTGACAGAATTAGGAGACAACAGCAATACTTATACATACGAATGGACTGAGATTGACCCAACTCAATCAAATCCATGCTACACCTTCAAGGCCCCGTCAAAGGCCGGAAAATATTACGTTACATTTAAAGCGACCAAAATATACTACTCAACAGGAGGTCCGAATGGTGTGCTATATGGCAACGCCAATACAGTAAGCAGCAATTTGACAGTAACAGAAAATGAATAGAGCAGTAATTTTAGCCGGCGGAAGCGGAACACGAATCAATTCAGCCACTCCGAAACAATTCATAGAATTAAACGGTCGTCCTCTATTATGTTATTCTTTAGAGACATTTAACAATCATCCGAACATTGATGATATTATCCTAGTAGTGAAACAAGAATATATATCACAAGTAAGCGATATTGTAGATTCCTACAAATACTCAAAAGTGTCGAAAATTATAGCCGGAGGAAAAGAACGTTATGAATCTAGTTTAGCTGCCATAAATGAATGTGATGATGAAAATGACATTCTACTATTTCATGACAGTGCCCGTCCATTAGTAAGTTTTCAGATTATAACAAGATGCATAAATGCAATGGATAAATACAATGCAGTAACCGTAGCGATTCCAACAACGGATACAATTTATGTATCAGATGCAAATCACCAGTTAGTTTCAATACCCAGAAGAGAGACGCTCTTAAACGCCCAGACCCCCCAATGCTTTCGTTTATCAACCATTAAAGAGGCATTTTCACTAGCCTTATCAGACAGTTCATTTATAGCAACAGATGATTGCAGTATAGTACATAAATACATACCGTCATGTCCCATATTAATAATCAAGGGCGAAATCCGTAATTTTAAAGTGACCTACAAAGAAGACATAGAATTGGTTAAGAAATTGCTAAAATAAAGTAATTGTCCAATCGCCACTCTCCCATTTCCAAAATTCTACCTAATAATTGCATTTTTTGAATATTTTTCGTTAATTTCTTCAACAATCAAGAAAATATTTGTAATTTTGCATTTTGAAAATAAAAAAGCAAACAAAATAAAAACAATGGCAAATAAACTAAAACCAAAACAGAAAAAAGACGAGAACGTCGGTTTTGACGTTCAATTAACGAAAGCAGAAGCTTTCTTTGAAAAAAACGGTAAATTAATCGTAGGAATTTTTGTAGGCATCATAGTAGTCGCTATGTGTATATGGGGTTTCAAAAAATGCAAAGCGAGTGAAGAAGAGGACGCTCAGAATGCCATTGCCCCATGTCAGCAGGCATTTGCGAGACAAGACTATACCAAAGCATTAAATGGCGATGGTGCGCAATCAATAGGATTCAAAAGAATTATAGATGAATATAGTGGTACTAAAACATCAAATATATCCAGACTATATGCAGCCATCTGTGTTCTTAAAAATGACAGTACATTAAGTGGTAAAAGTTTTGATGAAGCGATAAAATATCTTCAGGACTATGAAGTTCAAGACGACAACACCATAAGCGCAGCCGCAATAGAGATGTTAGGAAATTGTATGATTTCCAAGGGCGACAAGCAGGGAGGTGCAGAAAAATTAATAGAGGCCGCCACAAAAGCCGACAACGATGCATTAAGCCCTCAGTTCTTGCTTCAAGCTGGTGAAGTATATGAAGATTTAAAGCAACCGGAAAAAGCCCTAGAACTATATGAAAAGATAAAGAAGGATTATCCACAATCACCAATATGTTCAGGTAACGACCCGACTCTCAATATAGAGACATTTATTGAACGCGTAAAAAAATAATAACAATCAAAATACATATTTTAATCCGGAATCCAAATTAAGCATTAATTCGGATTTCGGATTTATAATTTATAATTCAAAAGACTTTACTATGGCAAGTAAACAACATAATCTTTCAGAGTATAACCCATCCCAGGTTCCCAATGGCAACGGGATGCGTATTGGTATAGCAGTAAGCGAATGGAACTCCCAGATAACCGAATCACTTTTACAAGGAGCAATAACGACCTTACAAGCAAACGGAGTACAACCCAACGACATATGCGTCTATCATGTTCCGGGTAGTTTTGAACTAATTTACTCATGCTCTCAACTAGTTAAGGAGCCCGTGGATGCAGTGATAGCTATAGGCTGTGTCATTAGAGGTGATACACCTCATTTCGACTACATATGCGAAGGGACGACCTATGGTCTTTCACGTTTAAATGCGACACAGGACATCCCTGTAATCTATGGGCTGATTACTACTAACAGTTATGAACAAGCCCTAGACAGATGTGGTGGGAAATTAGGGAACAAAGGTGACGAATGTGCAGTAACCGCTCTAAAGATGATAAGGTTTAGACAACAGTTTCTAAAAAAGGATACACAGAAATAACCAAACATAATATAGCATCATAGCATAGGCACAATAGGTAAAATATTACGTGTCATCATATGTATATTGATTATAATATACATAGGCATAATGACCCTGCTTCATATTCCATTCATAGAAGAGAAGTTGGGTGAGTTAACTTCGTCTTATCTTTCATCATATTTTGATAGTAAAATAGAAGTTAAAAAAGTAAATATAGGCTTATTCAACCAAGCGGTTTTATCAGACATAACAATATTCAGTCAAGAGGGAACTGAAATCATAAGTGTTGATAAAGCAAGTTGTAATATTGAGCCACTTCCTCTCCTTCATGGAGACATATATATAAACGCCATACAGCTCATAGGCATGAACTGTAAATTATATCGTAAAGATAAATCTTCCCCCCTAAATATTCAATTTATTATAGACCGATTATCTCCTAAGCAACGCAAAGAAAAGAAAACTGTATTTCAGCTTTCACAAATCATAATACGTAACAGCTCTATTAGCTACGATGTTGGCTCATCCAGCCTAAAACCAGAAGGTTTTTTAGACCTAAACCATATATTATTGAGCAACTTTTCGTCTGTAATAAATATAAACAACTTATCATCCGATAATCTGGATATAGATATTGAATCACTAGAATTTATTGAATTAAAAAGCGGCCTAACACTCAACGATTTACATAGCCGCTTCGCATTAAATTCAAAATTATTGAATTTATACTCACCATACATTTCAATAAATAATTCGGAAATAGCATCCAATAATATCAGTATTGATTTGTCCATGTATAATAACCATCCCATAATAAACATGGATATTCAATCAAGCCATATAACCCCATCTGACTTTAAATTTATAAATCCTCAATTAAAAAACATCAATGAATCTATATCCCTGAAAGGTGTTTTTTCTTACAATGACCATCTGATTAGTATGGAAGACATAAATCTTCAAACATCTAATGGCCAATTCTTATTCAATGGAGACACTCAAATAAAAGATGCATCAGGATTAAATCCGATAATTGACGCCAATATAAAACGATTATATATAGCGCCTAATTATGTTAGTCAATTTATTCCCAAAGACATAGTCCCCCACACAGTGCTGGATTATATCAACAAATTGGGCAAAATTGAAGTTAATGGTAAACTTCACTATACAAAAGAAGCCATAGAAGCTCAAAGCACAATATCAAGTTCTATCGGAGATGTAAAAATAGACGGCACATTTTATAGCCCCAATCACCTAAAGGGTAATATATCATGTAAATCATTAAGCCCCAGCATGTTACTACCAGAGATACCATTAAAGAACACGTCACTTTCCTTATTTGTAGACTTAAATATAAATGACCGTTCATATGCAGAAGGTATCATTAAGGGGGAGATATCTCATATAGAATATGGACAATACATAATTGACAACATTAAAATAGATGGCAATTTATCACCAGACAAATATCAAGGGGCACTATCTGTAAATGACAAAAACCTAAAGTTTTTATTTGATGGAGCATTAACCGGAATTCAAACTAAAGACTATTCTTTAAAAGCGAAATTGGCAATAAACAAATTCACACCATCCAGATTCCAAATACCAGGCAAATACTCCAATCACACTTATGATATAAATGGGACATTTGACATCAGTGGTACCAACTTGTCCGATATAAACGGTATGTTAAATATAGAATCACTAGGCATTCATGGTCCAGACTATAATTACATCCTAAACGATTTATGCCTGACAATTACACAAAAATCCAACAATTACAAGCACCTAATCATTTCAAGCGAACCCCTATCTGGAGAAATTGAGGGCCAATTTACATATAATAGTATAAAAGATGACTTATTGAATTCAATAACAGGTTTGTCACCACTATTAGGCATAAAATCAGAAAGTATTGCAAATAAGACGGATTATGGTAATTTAAACATAATTATAAGAAACACTTCCCTACTCCACAAACTGGCAGATGTTCCTTTTGAATTTCAAGAACAAATATCCATATCAGGATTCTTCAACAATCCAACCAATTCATCATCATATACAATATCCACCCCTTCAGCAAAATATACAGATATAAATCTTGAAGATTTCAATTTATCTTATAATAATTCTCAAGAATCATACAGCGTCAGAAGTGATGGTAAATTATTAAGAGAAAACAGGCAAGTAGACTATTCAATAGAATGTACCGGTATAGGGAACTCATTGGCCGGTAAAATAGACTTTACAATAGATCAAAGTAACCCTATCCATGGTGTTCTCAATCTAAATGGAACATTAAATATCTCCAACAATGAGATAGCCCATATAACATTATCTCCTTCAGAAATCAACATCTTGGACCAATTATTAAAAATAGAAGCAACGAGTTTAGACATATACAACGACCATATAAAGATAAACGACCTAAAGGCGTTTAACGACAACCGTTCAGTTCAAATAAACGGTATTCTTTCATCGAATCCATCTGATAGTCTATTGGTAGAAATAAACGGAACGACTATAGGTAGTATAGTAGAATTAGCCAACTCGCGTCTACCTAATATAGATGGTTATGTTTATGGAAGTTGTAACGTAAGCAACGTATTATCATCCCCAAGGTTGAATGCAAATTTATATATAGACGACTTGACATACAAACAGGCAAATCTCGGTCATGCATTTATTCTAGCCAATTGGGACAACAGCCAAGAAGGTATTCGTCTCAATTGCAGTATCATCAAGCCAGAAGTTCCTAATGGTTTAACGACAATAAATGGATACATATATCCCCAAGGTAAGAGTATAGAATTGGAAGCAAAATTTCAAAATACAGATGCCACATTCTTAAACAGTATGCTTTTCCGTCCTTTTAAGAACGTAGAAGGTTCAATAAACGGTAATGCATTTATAAGTGGTCCATTTAATAAAATCGACATATCTGGTTTGGCTACTACAGATGCACAACTAACGTTACGAGCAACAAACGTAACATATTCAGTAAGTCCTGAAGACCCAATAATAATAACATCGAATTCATTTATTTTCAACAACATACGTATTTCCGACAAGGATTCTCATACAAATATAATTAGTGGTGTTGTAACTCACGAGAAATTCAAGAATTTCACATATGACTTTGACATGTCTCTAAAAAATTTATTGTTATACGAAGAAAGGAACTTTAACAATGACAAATTCAAGGGTGTAGTTTATGGTGATGGTGAGCTTCACATAAGTGGTTCAGATGGTCATCCGCTCTATATAAATGCAGACATAGAGCCATCAAAAGGAAGTGAATTTTCGTATGACGCATCAACTCCAGATGCAATAACCACTAACACCTTTATCACCTATAGAGAGCTAACTCCAACAGACAGTGTTTTAATATCTTCGGGCATAGATCCAGGAGAATACTGGTATCATAAGTCTAACCATGAAGAAGCCAACCAACAACCGACGAACTCATATCGTGGTGACATATTTATGAACTTGAACATCCATATGAATCACAACTGTCCGGTAAAGCTGAAAATGGACAATGTAGAAGACGGTTACATAACAACTTATGGCACAGGTGTTTTACATGCCGACTATCACAATAAAGGTTCTTTTTCGTTAAATGGCACGTACAAGATTCAAGAAGGCAAATACAGACTATACCTACAAGACATCATATTCCGTGATTTAATTCTACAAGATGGTTCCAACGTAGTCTTTAACGGTAATCCGTTTGATGCAGACATTCATTTAATATGCTGGCACACCCTCCAATCAGTGCCATTATCGGATTTGACAAATGCCGTCTACACCCAAAACAACCGTTTACGTGTAATATGTATACTAGATATAACTGGACATTTAGGAAACATGAATTTCAAATTTGACCTTAATTTACCTAATGTAAGCGATGAAACACGCCAAATAGTCAAATCCTACATATCAACAGAGGAAGAGATGAATATGCAATTAATTTATCTATTGGGCTTTGGCCGTTTTTACACAAATGAATATGCCCGTTCCAATGGTGAAACAAATACAAATCAAGCAGTAAATTCTCTATTATCCTCAACCCTAAGCGGTCAGATCAATCAAATGCTCAGCAATGCCATAGGCAGCGATAGTAAATGGAATTTTGGAACTGGTATATCAACAGGAGAACGTGGTTGGGAGGATGTAGATTTTGAAGGCACATTATCAGGCAAATTATTAGATGACCGTTTGTTGATAAACGGTAATTTTGGATACAGAGATAATTCTATGACCAACACATCTAGTTTTGTAGGCGACTTTGATGTTCGATGGCGAATAAGTTCAACAGGAAATACATATTTGAAGGCCTACAATCTGACCAATGACCGTTATTTCACAAAATCAACCCTGAACACCCAAGGTATTGGAGTCACTTATCAACGCGATTTTGAATCATGGCGTGATTTGCTGAAATTCAAATCCCGCAAAAAAGGGAGCGTCATATTATCAGCACCTGACAGCATTTCCGTTGATACTTCAGAAACATCCACATTATTACAATTTAGGAATGACACCACAAATATAAGCGAGTGAGTATTCAGGCCAGTGCTTAACAAAGAATAATATGTCAATAGATAAACCCACATTAGATTATTACTACAATAACGAATTTGATTTTTCCAAATTCAAATCAAAAGATCCATGCGGAATAGTATATAAACTGCTGGAGCATACCACAAATCAATTAGACATTGAATTAGGAGCTTTGTTTGTTGCAATGATATCGTGGGGCTCACGCAAGGTTATTCTCCCGACTGCTTTAAATATGCTGTCAGTAGAAATGTCATGGTCTCCAAGTAGCTTCATACTAGACCGCAAGTACATGAGCAGCTATAAAAGCAGCAAGAATAATTGTGTTTACCGCACTTTAAACACCACAAGTTTTAAATCAGTGTGTGACAACGTTTATAATGTTTTGTCAAATTGCGACAGTTCAAACATTAGTTTAGAAGAACTATTTAACGGTAAAAGCACCAAAGAAGTAATCCAGATGCTATGTAATTGGTTATCTCCAGCCAAAGTGGGTACGATGGATAAATCTGCATGTAAACGCATGTGCATGTATACTCGTTGGATGACCCGTTCAAGTGCACCAGACTTTGGTATATGGAAAAGCCGTTCTCAAAGCGACCTATATGCAGTAATGGATGTACACGTACGTGCACTGACTCAAGACATATTAACATCACGAGGTGCTTCGTGGAAAAGTTGTGTGGAATTAACAAACATATTTAAAAGTTGGGATCCGTCGGATCCTCTAAAATACGACGTAGCCTTAATGACACTGTCAGACATATTGGATGAACAGAAGAAAATAAAACAAACACAATTAAGGTTAAATAGTCTTAAATGTTAATTATAAAAGTTATTTTAGGTTTAAATCATGTCAAAATATATTATACATATTGTATAAATAACTAATTTTGCATAATAAAAAAGATAAAAACACATAAAACAATGTCATCAACAGTAGATATAAGTGCTTTAAATGAACGCATCGAAAGCAAAAGCAATGTTGTAATCAATCTGATTACAGGCATGAATAATCACATAGTAGGTCAGAAACACCTGATAGAGTCTTTACTTATAGGTCTATTGTCAGACGGTCACATTCTTTTAGAGGGTCTTCCCGGATTAGCAAAAACTAAAGCAATAAAGACTCTTGCTTCCTTAATCGACGGTAAATTCAGCAGGATTCAGTTTACTCCAGATTTATTGCCAGCCGACGTAATAGGAACTATGATATATAATCAGAAAGATGGTACATTTGAAGCGAAAAAAGGTCCAGTATTCGCCAATTTTGTACTAGCCGATGAAATAAACCGCGCTCCCGCCAAAGTTCAGAGTGTACTATTAGAAGCAATGCAAGAGCGTCAGGTGACATTATCAACAACGACCCACCCTCTTCCGTCGCCATTCTTAGTATTAGCGACTCAGAACCCAATAGAACAAGAGGGTACATATCCGCTTCCCGAAGCTCAGGTAGACCGTTTCATGATGAAGGTGTTAATAGATTATCCAAGCCTGGAAGAAGAGAAAAGAATTATCCGAATGAATATAACAGGCAAAACAGAAAAAGTATATCCAATAACAACCACCAAAGAAATAGAAGCTCTACGTTCAATAGTTAGCGACATATATATAGACGAGAAGATAGAACAATATATAGCAGACATAGTTTTTGCCACCCGTTATCCTCAGAAATACAGATTACGTGATTTAGACGGTTTAATATCATTTGGAGGTTCTCCACGAGCCTCAATTAACCTGGCTTTAGCCTCTCGTTCCTACGCCTTTCTAAAACATCGCGGATATGTAATACCCGAAGATGTTCGGGCTGTGGCTCATGATGTATTACGTCACCGTATAGGTTTGACATATGAGGCAGAAGCGACTAATGTGACTCAAGAAGAAATAGTTAGCAAAATAATAAATAAAGTTGAAGTCCCATAATTAAATAAAGAATTATGGAAGCTACGGAGTTACTGAAACGAGTAAGACGTATAGAGATAAAAGCCAAAGGTCTGTCCAACAATATATTTGCTGGAGAATATCATTCGGCATTTAAAGGAAGGGGTATGGCATTCTCAGAAGTTCGTGAATATCAATATGGTGATGATATTCGCGATATTGACTGGAATGTAACGGCTCGTTTTGACCGTCCACACATAAAAATATATGAAGAAGAGCGAGAGCTCACAGTCATGCTAATGATAGATGTATCTGGAAGCTTAGATTTTGGAACATCTCAACAGAGTAAGCGCGAAATGGCAACAGAGATTGCCGCGACATTATCTTTTTCCGCCATTCAGAACAATGACAAAATAGGCGTTATTTTTTTCTCAGACCGAATAGAGAAATTCATCCCACCCAAGAAAGGTCGCAAACACATACTATATATAATTCGCGAATTATTAAGCCTTGAACCTTCAAGTCGCAATACAGACATTGGCAAAGCCATCGAATTCATGACAAATGCAATAAAGAAACACTGTACTGTATTTATACTAAGCGATTTTTTTGATTCCAAAGACTACAGCAAAGAGTTACAGTTAGCTAATCGTCGCCATGATGTCATAGCTCTTCAAATATACGACCGACGAATGCTAGAATTACCTAATATAGGTATAATCAGTTTACAAGACAGTGAGACAGGAGAATCGATTTTAATAGACACTTCATCAAAGAAAGTTCGTCAATCACATCATGAATGGTGGATAAATCATCAGATTCAACTAAACAAGATATTATCCAAGGCGAAAGTAGACTGTACCCATCTAAGAACCGATGAAGATTATGTAAAGGGGATAAGTGCTCTATTCAAACGCAGATCATAAAAAAAGTTATAATGCATAATCGTAGATATTATATATTAGTATTAAGTGTAATAATCAGTGTATTACATGTTTATTCACAAGATTCAATCCGTTCATCCATAAACAAGGAATTGATTTCTATTGGAGAACAGGCAATTATCACATTAAAAGCCCAGTTGCCAGCTAAAAGCCAAATAGAATTTCCCTCATATGACTCCCTCCAATCCATAATAAGAGGAATAGAAGTTCTATCCCAGAAGGACTCCACATATTCTTCGGGAACGGATATGATTCATATCCGCAAATACAATATCACAAGTTTTGACAGTGCAACGTATAGAATACCGCCTTTTAAAGTAGAAATTGATGGCAAATCTCATTCCAGCAATCCAATAAATTTAAAAGTCCAAAGTGTAGATATTGATACGACCAAATTAGATAAAATATATGATTTAAAGCCATCTATGGAGCCCACTTTCGATATAAGCGAATGGAGTTGGCCTCTAATAATATCCGTAATAACATTTTTAGTCAGCTTGATTTTGGTATATATAATAATAAGGCTAAAAGACAACAAACCCATCATACGAAGATTTAAATTTTCACCCTATATACCGCCTCATAAAACAGCAATAGCAGAAATCAGCAAGCTACGCGAAGAAGAGCCCAATCAGGAAGAATACATCAAAAAATATTACACTCAACTGACCGACATATTGCGCAAATATCTCCAAGGGCGCTATGGAATCAATGCGATGGAGATGACCACAGACGAGATAGTTGCCGAATTAGAGAAAGTCAATGATGCATCTCTAATAAAAGAAATGCAGGAATTATTCACTACTGCCGACCTTGTGAAATTTGCCAAGGTTCAACCCGACATGACAGAGAACGACCGTAATCTAGTGAATGCCCTGTCCTATATACAGAACACAAAGAAAGAAGAAGTAATAGCCCAATCTCCTAAAGAGATAATTGTCGAGGATGTTAGAAGTAAAAAGGCAAAAAGAGTTCTGTATATAGCCACAGCTATTGTATCTATTTTACTACTATTAACAACCATATATCTAATTCAATACATATATATATTAAAATACTAATATTCAATGGAATTCAAGCATCCATACTGTTTATTCCTCTTACTTTTGTGTATACCATACATAATATGGCATATACTTAAGTTTAAGAACAGTCTGCCTAGTATACAAATACCAAACACTAATAAATACATTTATGCTCAAAAATCATGGCGCATTAAGATAATACATCTCCCATCAATTCTCCATTTACTGTTTTTTTCAAGCCTGGTACTTGTAATTTCACGTCCACAACTAACCAATAGCCAAGACAACAATGATATTGAAGGGATAGACATCATGTTATCAGTTGATATATCTACAAGTATGTTAACCCAAGATTTTAAGCCCAATCGTGTTCAAGCATTAAAAACAATAGCAAAAGATTTTATCAGCAAACGTCCTAATGACAACATAGGTTTGACAGTATTTGCGGGTGAAGCGTTCACTCAATGCCCTCTTACAACCGACCATAACATATTAGTATCCTTATACGATGCCATAGACGAACAAATGGCAGCCAGCACGTCCACATCAAAAGGCGTGATTGAAGACGGCACAGCATTAGGTGACGGCATAATGAACTCACTTTTGCGCTTACGCGAAAGCAAAACAAAATCCAAGGTTATCATATTATTGACAGACGGGGTAAACAATTGCGGAAATGTATCCCCTCTTACTGCAGCAGAAATAGCCAGGAAATACAAGGTTAGAATATATACAATAGGCATAGGCCGTAATGGTCTTGCTCCATTTCCGACTGGTGACGGTTCAACGATAATGCTACCAGTAGAAATAGACGAAAAGACAATGAAACAAATATCAGAGGAAACAGGCGGAAAATATTTCCGAGCTCAAGAAAATAAAGATTTGTCAGAAATATACGATGAAATAGATCAGATGGAACGAACAAAACTAAGTTCCACTCTGGTTCATAAACGTAAAGAGATATATCAGCCATTTGCTTTATTCGGTTTAATCTGCTTATTGTTAGAATCGTTTTTAAATTTAGTAGTATTACGGCGCATGCCATAGAAGTCCTCATATGTTCAAATTTGCAAATCCATATTATTTATATATCCTCCTTTTTATTGTATTCTATGTGATATTGTATATCAATAACAATTACAAGAACCGGAGGCGAATGTCAGAATTTGGTGAGTTGACATTAATGAAAAATCTAACCCCATCTTTTTCCATTAAGCGCAAGCACATTAAATTCACTTTACTATGCATAAGTATATTTTTAATGACAATTATCTTGGTTCGCCCTCAATTCGGCACTCAAGACAGTAATGAAGAAAAGACAGGAATTGAAATCATAATCGCTACCGATGTGTCAAATTCGATGTTGTGCCGTGATGTATCACCTTCGCGCATAGACAAGGCAAAAATGATTTCAAGTAAACTAATAGAAGATTCAGAGAACGACCGTATAGGTTTAGTGGCCTTTGCCGGTACTGCTATAACTATACTGCCAATAACATCGGACTATATCTCAGCCAAGACCTATTTAAGCCAGATGTCTCCATCAACGATAAGGTCACAGGGCACAAATTTATCAGAGGGCATTCGTTGTGCAATATCAAGTTTTTCCACCCGTGAAGACATTGGAAAGGCTTTAATACTGATAACCGATGCAGAAGACCACGAAGAAGGCGCTATAGAATCGGCTAAGGAAGCCCGTGCATTAGGCATTAATGTGTATGTAATGTCAGTAGGCACGACATCAGGCGGTCCAATTCCATTAGATAATGGCCAAACGAAACACGACAAAAATGGTGATGAAGTAATAACGAAATTAAACGAAGAGATAGGTCAGGAGATAGCAGAAGCAGGTGATGGAGTATACATAAACATCGACAACAGCATAAGTGCTGAGACACAACTCCGAAAAGAGATATCCCAATTAAAAAAAGCCACATACAGTTCCAACTCATTCGGAGAGGGAAATGAACAGTTTGTTATGATAGGAATATTATTATTGTTAGTGGTAATATTAGAATCGTGTATAACAGAAAAGAAAAACAAATTCTTTAAAATCCTCAATGACCTCAAATGAGACATTTTAAATATTTTACAATTATAATAATCACCATTACACTTTTATTTACTAGTTGTTCCCAATCTAACAATGGTAGAAGTGAGCTAAGACTTGGAAATAAAAAGTATGAATCAGGCTTATTTAATGAGTCTGAGAGTAATTATTTGAAATCCATCTACCAATCAGAAAGTTTAGAAGCATTTTATGGTTTAGGCAATTCACTTCAACGCCAATTAACCTATTCCATTCAAGAAAAGCAAGACACAATAGATTCCATAGCAAACAATGCATACAATGAAGGCATAGAACTATCAACACTAAACAAGCTTAAGCTGTCGAAATTATATCATAATCAAGGCAATTTATTTTATTTAAAAGGTTTACGCTACAAAAACCTTCAAAATTTAGATGAGTCCAACCGTCATTTTCATCAATCAGCAGAATGTTATAAGAGTTCTCTACGTCTAAATCCATCTGATAATGAAACCCGTTACAATTTAGCTATGGCATTATACATGCTTCAGCAAAACAAAAACGAACAAGAAAAGAATCAGGATCAAAATCAGAATGATAAGCAAGACCAAAATAAGGAACAGGATCAAAATCAGAATGAGAATCAGGACCAAAATAAGGAACAAAATCAAAATCAGAATGAGAATCAGGACCAAAATCAAAGCTCATCTAACAAAGAGGATCAAAGACATAATGACAATCAAGATAATAATAACAATAACGAAGCTAATAAGCAACAACCTCAGAACAATCCTCTAAACAATTATTCACCTAGGAGTCAGGGCGAAATAGACGAACGTACAGCAAATCAGCTGTTAAATGCAGCTCAACAAGACGAAAACCGTGTACAGAAAAAGATTGAAAAGGCCTCAGCCGGTTATTATTCAAATGAAAAAGATTGGTAATTAATGATCAGATATCAATGAAAACGACAAGTCTCATATTTATATTATCTTTATTATGTTCATCAGCATTTTCAGCTATCAGCATAAAGATTACAGCACCCAAAGAAGTAGGTGTGGGCGAACCTTTTAGCATTTCATATGAGATTGGCACAACAGACATTTCAAATTTCCAAGCTCCAGATTTTGGCGATTTCACATTATTAGACAACACTCGCAGTTCGTCATCCTCTACAACAATTATTAACGGCCGCCAAACATCAGAGTCGTCAACAACCTTTAAATTTTTATTAAAAGCCAACAGAACAGGATCCTACACCATATCTCCAGCGACCTTTATTATAGACGGAGCAATTCATAAAACCCGTTCTATACCAATCAAAGTCGTTCGTTCATCTCAAAATGTTAATGGTAACAATACACCAGGCCAATCTTCAGCAGTTACCCCTTCACAGGGAGCCTCTCGTTCTAACATTTCAAGTGGTGACCTATTTATAAAAGCAATAGCTTCCAAAACCACAGTATATGAACAAGAAGCTATATTATTAACATACAAAATATATGCAAACACCTCTGTGTCAGGTTTTCATGGCAAGCTCCCTGTTTTAGACGGATTTCATATCCAGGAGTTAGATACTCCAAACAGTCAGAGTGAAGAAATGGTAAATGGCAGACCTTATATTACTGCTATTTGGAAGCAATATCTATTATATCCACAATCCGCGGGCAATTATGTTATTCCATCCATTGACTGTGAAGCGGATATTATAGTAAACCGTCATGAATCCAATCCGTTTGGGATGATATTTAGTTTTCCAGAAAGAGAAACCAAGAAGATAGAAACAAGCCCTATAAAAATATCTGTAAAACAGCTTCCACCGGCTCCATCGGATTACAGTGGTGCAGTAGGTACATTCAACGTAAGTTCCTCCATCAACAAGCGTCAATTTAATGGTGGAGATGTTATCTCTCTTAAATTAAACGTTCGTGGAGTTGGAAACATGAAATTATTCGATACTCCCTCTTACAGCTTTCCTGAAGATTTTGAATCTTACGACAGCAAAATAACCGAGAAATATGACGTAACAGATTCCGGTCATCAAGGAACTAAAACATTTGAATACACTGCTGTTCCACGCAAGAAAGGCCATTATAGCCTTTCCCCCATTCGATTTACATATTTCGATCCAACTGAAGGTAAATACAAAACACTGGAAACATCAAAGTATGATATCGTTGTCAACAACGATATTGCAGAAACCGATATTGCAGATGATATAGATGAGTTAAATAAAGACATTAATCATATAAAGACAGGTGAAATCACATTAATAAACACAAATTCATCAAGCCTTTTTTCATGGAAATGGTTATTAAGCTATTTTCTGTTAACAATCTTATTTTTAACAGTATATATCAATCGTAAACGAATTTTCAAATCGTTTCCATCCACACCAGATGAAAGACGAAAACAACTAATAAAACAATCCATTAATAAGATACTACAATCTAAAAATCTGATATCAAATCAGACCTCTTCAAATTTTCAAGAAGAAATATTAAATAGCATGAATACTTTCATGCAAAACAAATTAAAATTGAAAACAGAGGAATTCACAAAAAGTAACATAAGTGATTTGCTTTCTAAGTATTCAGTACCAACATCAACAATTGAGGATTATTTTTCATTAATCGAAGAATGTGAGAGTTCACGTTTTTCTCCACAATCTTCAATATCCACAAGTTCCAACATTTATGAACGAGCAGTAAAAGTAATCACAATAATAGATACCACAATCAAGTAATCAAGATGTCAAAACCATTACATATATTTTATATTATAATATCACTACTGAGTGCGTTGCCTTTATATGAAATTCAGGCAGATAATGAAATAGTTGTAGACAGGAATTATCAAAAAAATAAAGCGAAAGCTGATTCCCTATACAATATTGAAGAATATGACTCGGCAGCTTCTTTATATAATTATATACTGTCTCATCAAGGTAAAAGTCCTGAATTATATTATAATTTAGGGAATTGCTATTACCGTAAAGACAGTATGGCATTAGCAATCCTCAATTACGAGCGTGCATTAAAACTAGACCCAAGCGATTCAGATACCCGCAAGAATTTATCAATAGCCAAAAGCAAAATTAAAGACCGAAGCACAGAGACCTCAGAATTCTTTTTGTTTGCCTGGTGGTATTCTTTAGTTAACAAGTTCAGCCCTACTTTCTGGAAATTTCTTGGAATAGTATTTTTTGGAATAACGTTATTATCAATACTTTTATATAGCCTGTCAAATAAAGATAGAGTTAAAAGGTGTCTTAAAGCATTAATTATCACCTCCTTAGCATTATGTTTAATAAGTAATTATTCTGCATGGCATCAATATCGCTCAGAAATATCGGTTCAATCAGCAATTGTTATTTCAGCAAAGACCTCAGTGAAAAGTTCACCTAGTTCAAGCAGTACAGACTTGTTTGTCCTTCACTCTGGTAGCCGAGTCACAATTATAGACAACAGTATAAAAGAATGGTATGAGATTCGTTATGAGGAAGGTAAAAAAGGTTGGATAAACGTAAACGATATAACAATAATATAATAATAATGGGCTTTTTATATGGAATTACAGACATAGACCAGTCCCTCACATTAAGCCTAAACGGTAGCGAATCTTTATTTTGGGACAACTTAATGATTACAGTAACGAACACCTTTTCATGGTCGTTACTCATAATAATGTTGCTCTACATAATCTTCAAAAACAACAGTACTAAAGACGCATTATTGATACTTTTAACCATAGGTGTCATGATAGTCATAGCAGACCGTCTTTGCTCTGGTTTAGTAAAACCAAGTGTAGCCCGATGGCGTCCAGCACGTGATCCATCCATAATGTACCTCGTAGATACTGTCAGAAACTACCGTGGTGGTCGCTATGGTTTTTTTTCAGGTCATGCTTGTAATACGATGTGTGTAGCGATGTACCTTTCTTATCTTTTTAGAAGTCGCAAGCTGACTATCGTTTTATTCTTGTGGTCTATAACAACCACGTATACAAGGCTTTACCTAGGCGTACATTATTTGGGTGACGTACTTGTAGGTTGGGCAGTAGGTTGCTTATTAGGTTATCTATTCTACAAGCTCTATTACAGGCTGTTTAATGTAGAAAAATTGTCCCATCGCATATCAGAACAATACACCGAATCCGGCTATATGAAATCTGACATAGACAACTTCATAGCCATAATATTATTTAATTACATATTGTTAATAATTGTTTCACTTACAATCGGAATAAAATAACTATGAGAAGAAAAACAATCAAATTATCACTGTTATTTATATTGGTATTTCCAATATATTCATTAGGACAGACCAATATTGAATTTTTCAATTTACTGTCAGAATACTCGGAATTAACAGATGTGGATGCATTAGACAGCAATATATATCCCGAAAAATATGTTGCTTATATAACAAATCCACTTGATTGGTCAGAACCGGAAAAGGGAACTTTTAAATCACGTATTATATTATGTTATCGTGGTTTGGAATGTCCGACAGTAATCGTCACAGAGGGATATTATGCAAATTATGCCTTATATCCAAATTATGAAGAAGAGTTAAGTCATCTTTTTAATACAAATGTGATTGTATGTGAACATCGATATTATGGAAAATCGGTTCCAGACAGTCTGGACTGGCAGTATCTGACAGTAGACAACGCTTTGTCGGACATTCATCATGTAAGAACATTATTCGGCAATATATTCAAGGGGAAATGGATAAGTACAGGTATAAGTAAAGGCGGTCAAACCACAATGTTTTATAGAGTAAAGTATCCAGACGATGTCGACGTCAGTGTGTCCTATGTAGCCCCACTCAATAGAGGCGTTGAAGACGGACGTCATGAGCCTTTTTTGGCAGAACAAGTAGGCACCCCTTCAGAACGCGAACAATTATTAAACACTCAACGCGAATTATTAAAGCGCAAGCCTCAACTATTACCTTTATTCAAGGAATACACCCAAAACCATAAATATCAGTATCAATGTTCAATAGAAACCGTGTATGACTACTGCGTTCTAGAGTTGCCATTTGCATTTTGGCAGTGGGGTACTTCATTTGATAAAATCCCATCATTATCATCCAGTGATGAAGAATGGTTCAGATTCATGATAAAAATAAGCGAGCCAGATTACTTCTCCTACCCTACTCCAACAACACCCTTTTTCGTTCAAGCCGCATATGAATTAGGCTATTATGGTTATTCTTTAGAAGGCCTAACCGACATATTAAGTATCACTGACAGCCATAATTATCTATCCGCTCTGATGCTTCCTCCAGATGCAAAGTCGATAAGTTTCAACAAGAGTCTATATGAACGAACAGTGAACTATTTAAAAAACAATGATCCTAAGCATATTTTCATATATGGCGAAAATGACCCATGGTCTGCAAGTGGAGTATGCACATGGCTTGATTGCTCTTCAAAAGAGAACATGCGCATATATGTACAACCTCGTGGCAGTCACACCTCTCGAATCCGCAGCATGCCGAACTCAAAATATAAAGAAATAATGTCACGTCTGACAAATTGGCTACAGTAGTCAAAATGGCATAATTATTGCTTAAAGTGTAAATAAAAAGACAATGAACAACATTAATTACAGTGCCAAGTTAAACACTATCCTTCAATACAGTAAAGAGGAAGCTCAACGTCTTCAGGACACATATATAGGTCCTGAACATATAATGTTGGGAATACTTCGTGATGGTGAAAACAAAGCGTCAGATATACTTAAGCAAGATTATCAGTTAGACTTATCAAGCCTAAAAACTACAATAGAATCCCAAATAGAGCATACTAATAAAGAAGGAAATGTAAATCCGTCAACTATATCATTAAATGAAAGTTCGAGAAACCTTTTAAGATTAAGTATACTGGAATCTCATCTACTACACTCGCCATCAATCGACACAGAACATTTGTTATTGGCAATAATGAAACAGAAGAATAATATACCGGCAATGATACTTCGAGAAAAAAGCGTAAACTACAATCAACTATACAGTTTGCTTAATACAAAAGTTGTATCTCCATCTAATGCAGTTGGTTTTGACGATGATGATATAGATGATGCTCCTCCAAGCAGCAAGTCCAACGATTATAGCGGATCTGGTTCTTATACAACGAGCAAGAAGGATCGTGGCCATAAAAATACAGATACACCAGTGATTGACTCATTTGGCTATGATTTAACACGTGCAGCTCAAGAGGGTAAGCTAGATCCAGTCGTAGGCAGAGAAAAAGAAATAGAACGTTTAGCCCAAATACTGAATCGTAAAAAGAAGAACAATCCGATATTAATAGGCGAGCCTGGAGTAGGTAAAAGCGCAATAGCCGAAGGTTTGGCCCAACGAATAGTACAGCGTAAAGTATCTCGTTCGTTATTCGGCAAAAGAGTAGTATCTCTTGACTTGACCAGTGTAGTAGCCGGCACAAAATTCCGAGGTCAATTTGAAGAGCGAATGAAGGCTATAATCAATGAATTGAAGTCCAATAAAAATATCATTATTTTTATAGATGAGATACATTTACTAGTTGGCGCAGGCAATTCAGCAGGCGAGATGGATGCCGCCAACATGTTAAAGCCAGCATTGTCACGTGGTGAGCTGCAATGTATTGGCGCAACCACTTTGAGTGAATATCGCAAATCCATTGAGAAAGACGGTGCTTTAGAGCGTCGTTTCCAGAAGATAATAGTTGAGCCGCCAACTCTAGACGAGACCCTTGAGATTCTTACAAACATAAAAGAGCATTATGAGGATCATCACAATGTGACATATACAGATGCAGCCTTAAAGGCATGTGTAACATTAACAAACCGTTATATTACAGACCGTCAATTTCCGGATAAAGCAATAGATGCGCTTGATGAGGCAGGCTCACGCATGCACATTAAGAACTTTTCAGTTCCCAAAGAGATAGAAGAGCAGGAAGAAGCAATATCAAATGCCAATCTCCAGAAAGATCTTGCTGTAAAGAATCAGAATTACGAATTAGCCGCAAGCTATCGCGACAGAGTCAAGCAGTTAGAATTGGAGTTAGAAGAGAAACGTTCATTATGGGAATCACGTGAAAGTAGCACAAGGGAAATAGTAGATGCAGATCAAATAGCAGAAACAGTATCAATGATGTCAGGCGTACCTGTAAGCAGAATGAACACTTCAGAAAGCATCCGGATAAAAGGCATGCGCGAATCACTGAAGCAGCAAGTGATTTCACAAGATTTTGCTATTGACACATTAGTCTCAGCCATTCAACGTAATCGGATAGGTTTGAACGATCCGAACCGCCCAATCGGAACATTCATGTTTATAGGTCCGACTGGTGTTGGTAAGACCTATTTAGCAAAGAAATTGGCAGAGTATATGTTTGGCAGTAGCGATTCACTAATTCGTATTGACATGTCGGAATATATGGAGAAATTCAATGCAAGCCGTTTGGTAGGTGCACCTCCTGGATATGTCGGCTATGAAGAGGGGGGCTACTTAACAGAGCAAGTACGTAGGAAGCCATATTCTATTGTGTTATTTGATGAAATAGAAAAAGCCCATCATGATATATTCAACATATTACTTCAAATAATGGATGATGGACGTCTTACAGACAGTTATGGCCGTACTGTAGATTTCCGTAATACAATAATCATCATGACGTCCAATGCAGGCACAAGACAATTAAAAGATTTCGGTAATGGCATTGGTTTCAATACTCTATCATCTTCAGACGAGAAGAGCCACTCAAGAAGTGTAGTACGCAAGGCCCTTGACAAGCAATTCTCTCCTGAATTTCTTAACCGCATAGACGATATCATAACCTTTGACCAGTTAGATCTCCCATCAATTATCAAGATAGTAGACATAGAATTAGATAAATTATATGCAAGAGTAGAATCATTAGGCAACAAATTATACATATCCGAGTCAGCAAAGGAGTATCTTGCCCGCAAAGGTTACGACAAGCAATTTGGAGCCCGCCCGCTTCGCCGTGCCATACAAACATATGTAGAGAATCTGTTGTCAGAAATGCTTGTAGAAAACGAGTTAGCAGATGGAACTGAAATTCATGTAGATCACGATTCTCTGAATGACAAGCTCACATTATCCTCCAATTAATATTCCAACCATTTAACTAACCGCAGTCGCCCCCAAAACGATGAAAAAGCTTAGTAAAAAACGCAAAAAAGTTATAATAATATCTACCATAATACTCTTAGCATTGCTAGGCGTATTAACGGCATTCTATTTTTCCGTTTTCGGAAGAGTCCTAACTAATGAAAAAGCCGGTTATATATTGATAGATAAAGACGACGACATAGATTCAGTACGTAGTAAAATAGAATCGATAGGGCACCCATCTTCCATGCAAGGCTTTAATCTTCTCAATAATTACACCGATTATGAAAATAAGATTCACATAGGTAGATACAAGATTTCAAAAGACATAACCATGCTATCTCTCTTCAGGAATTTGCGTAATGGCCAGCAAACTCCAGTGAGTGTTGTCGTACCAAGTGTTCGAACAGTAGATGAAGAATGCGATAAGATTACCAAGTATCTGATGTTGAAAAGCGAGGAATTAAAATCACTATTAAAAGACAGCGCCTATATATCCAGCATAGGTTTCAATAAGAATACTCTTCCCGCCCTGTTCATTCCAAACACATACGAAATATATTGGACGACCGACGCCCACAAACTGGTAGAACGTCTTAAGGAAGAATATGATCGATTTTGGGATGATGACCGTATATCAAAAGCCACCTCGCTAAACTTAACACCAATAGAAGTTGTTACCCTAGCAAGCATAGTAGATTCCGAGACGGCAAGAGAAGAAGACAAGCCGATAATAGCCCGACTATACCTAAATCGGATCGAAAAGCACATGAAGCTTCAAAGTTGTCCGACCGTAATATATGCTGTAGGCGATTTCAGTATTCGTAGAGTTCTTCAAAAACACATATCAACAGATTCACCATATAATACATATAAGTATGAAGGTCTTCCTCCAGGCCCAATACGTATTCCAACAATCTCTGCGATTGACGCAGTATTGAACCCAGACGAAAATGATTATTTATATATGTGCGCTAAGGAAGATTTTTCCGGTGAGCACTATTTTACCTCATCAGAAACAGAACATATGGCAAATGGCAGGAAATATGCCGAAGCCCTAAATAAGCGGAACGCCGTTAAAAAGAAGAATTAAATTATTTATAATTTATAAAAAGCAATCTGATGCGCATATGTTTATTGGGTGAATACAGCAATGTCCATAATGGTCTTTCCGAAGGCTTAAAGGCTCTTGGTCATGAAGTATGCGTTATCAGTGACGGTGACGGTTGGAAGAACTATGACCGTGATATTGATATAAGCCGCCGTTCAACTGGTGTTATAGACACTTTAAAATATATTATTAAACTACGCAAAGTTATTCATAGGATAAAGGGTTACGATATAGTTCAATTAATAAATCCTATGTTTTTAGAACTTCGTGCAGAACACATAAAACCTTTTTATACATATCTTCGTAAACACAACCACAAACTCATATTAGGAGCTTTTGGCATGGATTATTATTGGGTTAAGACATGTTTAGATTGTAAAACATTTAAATATTCAGATTTTAATATCGGTAAAAAATCCAGGACAGAAGAGCCATATAACAAATTGTTTATCAGAGATTGGCTATATGGCAGCAAAGGTAAATTAAATCGTTATATTGCAGAAGATTGCGATGGAATAGTATGTGGATTATATGAATATTTCAAATGTTATAAACCTCACTATGCTAAAAAAAGCACATATATTCCATTTCCCATTCACTTAAACTCTTCAGAGAACGAGAAACATAGTCGGAGTGAATATCCAATAAAATTTTTCATTGGTATTCAAAAAGGAAGGCATGATTATAAGGGGACCGATATTATGCTAAAAGCCTTATTACGACTTAAAAAGAATTATCCAACAAGATGTGAAATCATAAAGGCGGAATCCGTTCCTTTTTCTCAATACACCAAAATGCTTGACAGCAGCGACATTCTATTAGACCAACTATACAGTTACACCCCCGGTATGAACGGCCTATTAGCAATGTCTAAAGGAATAATCCTAGTAGGTGGTGGTGAAGAAGAGCATTATAACTTGCTTAATGAGAATCGCCTTCGTCCAATAATAAATGTCAGTCCAGACGAAGATGATGTTTACAAGAAACTTGAATACATCGTTATTCATCCGGAAGATATTCAAAGGCTATCTCAAGAAAGCGTAGAATATGTAAAGGAACACCACGACTACATAAAAGTTGCAAATCAATACATAGATTACTGGAAAAGCGTGTAAATCATTGCAACAAGAATCACGATTATATTTAACAGTAAATCATTACATGATTTACTGTCAAGTGAATTATAGCCATAGTATAAAAATGTCATTTCTAAAAAAATGACATTTTTATTTTTATATAGAGAAATATAGAATAGCAATAAATCAAAATCACAGATGTAATATTTAAGAAACGATTCATTAAATAAAAAAAACGACTAAATTGTAAATATTTTCATGAGCTATTTGGGGAGACGCCCCAATATATGTATATTTGTAACATTAACGTCTGAAAGTCAAAAACCTATTAAGCAATTTACAAGTATGAAAAGAATAATAATTATATTAATTGGAGCAATAACAATATTCAGTACAGACTTTTTTGCACAAGAAATAACAGTTCCCGAGTTACCGTCATTGGCAAATGCTGAAATCGGTGTAACAAAATGTCAAGTTGAAAATGCTATATGCCCTGACTCTATCATCCAATTCAAGGACGAAGGACTAAAGTTTTATTGCCTCCACTCAGCTGATCGTAACCGCGATGGTGAGATATCCTACAATGAGGCCGCGATGGCAAATCAGATTAATTGCGAATATGGAGGTCGCCGCGCCCTCCGCTACATACAATCCTACGATGACTTAGTATATTTCGTAAATATTGAAAAGCTATTCCTTGGGCTATCAAACATTAAGGAATTAGACTTATCAGCGAATAAAAAGTTGAAATTAATCAATATTAACGCTCTTGATGAATTGGAGACTCTCATACTTCATGAAGGATGCAATCCAGAAATTGTCATGCCTCTTAGTAAAGCAGATTCAGGAGTGACTATTATCCATAAATAACCCATTTAACACAAAAACTATGAAGAAACTATTATTGACCCTCATTATGATGCTAACAGGCGTCATCATGATGAATGCACAGAGATGTAATCGCTGTAATGGTACAGGCAAGATAACAGAAATGTGTCAGTCGTGCCATGGTAGCGGCAAAAGTGGATGTAACTATTGCAATGGTGGCTATAAGATGTGTACTGCTTGTATGAAAGAAGGTTCTTTTAAATGTAGTACCTGTGACGGTAGTGGCGAAGTAGGTGAAGACGGAGATTCATGTCCAGATTGTGGTGGAAGAGGCCGGATAATTTGCAGTAATTGTTCAGGTGATGGAGTTGTTATGTGCAGCAGTTGTAGTGGTACAGGAGGTTCAGAATGTTATAACTGTCATGGCAGTGGCTATAAAGAATGGAGATGTCCCGAATGCATAGCAGCCGGACGCATTTAACCAGTGATTACGATAAGTAACAAAAGAGAATTATTGTTTAAAATTTAACCCCGAAAGCTTGATAATAACTTTCGGGGTTAAATTTCGTGTGATTATTACCATTCATTAGAATAATTTATAAGTTTGGATATTCACATATCAATTTAAACTATCAAATTGATGTATAATATGAAACGCTATTTCAGGATATAATAAAACTAGTTTATACTTACTTCAACATATCAGTAGAAAAGATCCGTTGCTAATCCATTCTACTTCATTAGGAATATTAAAGAAAGATAATATAAATAATACTATGAAAGGAACTTAATAAGCACACCTGCAGCAACGGCAGACCCTATAACTCCTGATATATTAGAAGACATGCAATAATTCAAGACATGATTTTTAGGGTCATATTTGGTGGCAATTTCATTGCATACTCTACTAGCCATAGGCACAGCAGACAGACCTGTAGCACCGATAAGAGGGTTAATTTTCTTTTTGACAAATAAGTTAAACAGTTTAACCAGCATAATACCAGCAGTAATCGAGAGTGCAAAAGCTAAAAAGCCACCAACAACAATTCCAATCGTAGTCCAGTTAAGAAAAGCTTCTGTTGTCATTGTTGCTCCAACACATAATCCGAGAAATACAGTAGCTGTATTCATAATAGAATTACTTATAGTATCGAACAATCTGCTAGTATCAGCTCCAATTTCCTTTATTAGATTACCAAACATGAGCATACCAATCAAGCTGACCGCAGTAGGAACAAAAATTGCGACAACAGTTGTGACGACAATCGGGAAAAGTATTTTCACAGTTCTCATATTCTTAATATCATTTTTCGGTGGGAATTTTTTATCCTGTTCTTTCATATTAATCATGAGTTCCTTTTTTGAGCAAGTTAATTTAACCACCAATGGTATGATAACCGGTACGAGTGCCATATAACTATATGCAGCAATAGCAATAGGTCCTAATAAATGTGGTGCGAGTTTAATGGTTGTAAAAATAGCCGTAGGTCCATCAGCTCCTCCAATAATACCGAGTGATGCGGCTTCATTTAATTTAAATCCCATCAAAACCGCACAAATAAGAACACAAAAAATACCAAACTGTGCAGCGGCTCCAAAAATGGAAAGTCTTAGATTTCTGAGCATTGGTCCAAAATCAGTAAGAGCACCGACGCCCATAAAAATAACAGGCGGCAAGAATCCGGTTTTAATCAAAGCATAATATAAGAAATTCATTAAGCCTAATTCATGTGCAATATCCGGTAAAGTCATTTCCCAGATATTATACTCTTGATTACCTTTATGAATGATTCCAGTCTCAGAAGCTTGTAGTACTCCCATTTCACCACCCGGGAAATTAGCAATAAGAACTCCAAAGGCAATAGGTATAAGCAACAATGGTTCATAATGCTTTACAATCCCCAGATACAGAAGTACAAACGCAATTATATACATCACAAGAAAAGAAGGGTCAGCGATTAAATCACTGAGAGCCGTCATTTCATAAAGCTTACTAAAAATTTCTGACATCTAAAATAAAATTAATAATTACAAAAAATCATCCAATTTTCATTAACACATCATCTTCTTCAACAGAGTCGCCTGAATTAACGAGAATTGCAGTAATAACCCCATCTTTATCAGCTTTTATAGCATTATAGGTTTTCATAGCTTCAATATATCCTACAACTTCGCCAGCCTTGACGTGGTCGCCCACATTCTTAGGAGTTTCGTTTGATTCCTTAACTTTAAAGAATTTACCTTCAAGTGGTGCAAGCAGATCAGCCCCTTGTCCTACAGTTGAATTATCAATAGCATCAATATTAGCCTTAGGTATGTCATTACCATAAGCAATTTCAACCCTATAATTTTGACCGTTAACGTTAACAGTTATGGTATCAGGCAAATTATTGGAATTGTCATTATTCTTTGCAGCTTTTCTTTTAGCAAGATCAGCCTCAAAATCAGCTTTAGCCTTACCACTTTTATAAGCCTCATACTGAGTAGGATGCATAGAATATTCAAACAGCTCCTCATCATCTTGACCAAGTGGCCAATTCTTTTCTATCATTTTTTTTCTATAATCCTCAAGATCGTCGGGATAATTTTCCTGAGGGTCGGATTCCAAGAACACCCTACCCTCCGCTTTGGCCATTTCAACAATCTCTTCAGAGACAGGTCCAGGCAATTTTCCAGCTTTTCCAAGAATCATGTCCCAAATAGTATCAGCAATCATGGACCATCTTTCTTTCCCCTTCTCCATTTGTATAACATTCATTAGAGCAAGATTCTTGACATACTGACTAAAAGGAGTAACAAGGCATGGATATCCCACTTTCGGCCAAACATAAGCCACTTCATCAAATAGTTTTATAAGCAATTCGTCAGTAGTCAATTCTTTCTGTCCATGCTTAACTTTCCACTTATTTAATGAAGTGAGATTTTCTTCCAGGTCAGTCATCAGTGAACCCATCATTCCCCCCGGAAGTCCCGGTTTTACTAATAATGAATTATTAATTCTATTTAAATCCGGGCAATAATATCCTAGGAAGTCATCCATCATTTCTTGGATTTGTCGTCTGACTTCCATATATGCCTTCATATTGATATCCTTCACCTTGAACCCGGCATCCTTAAGCATTTCTTGAACAGCGATTATATCAGCATGTCCGGTTCCCCATGCTAAAGGAGCGACAGCAGTATCCACATAATCACATCCATTTTTACATACTTCGAGTATACTTGCCATATTAAATCCAGGTCCAGAATGCGAGTGGTATTGAATAACAATATCCTTTTTATAATTCTTAATACCTTTAACTATTTTTCCAAGAGATTCAGGTCTACCAATTCCAGCCATATCCTTGAGACAAATTTCATCAGCTCCATTGTCGATTAAGATTTTCGCCAATTTAATATAATAATCAACAGTGTGAATTGGTGAATGTGTAATACACAATGAGGCTTGTGCAATCATCCCAGCTTCTTTAGCGTATTTGATAGAAGGAATGATATTTCTAGTGTCATTAAGCCCACAGAAGATTCTGGTAATATCAGTTCCTTGTGACTTTTTCACTTTATAAAACAATTTTCTCAAATCTTTTGGACAAGGGCTCATTCTAAGGGCGTTCAAAGCTCTATCCAACATATGAGTCTGTATTCCAACCTCATGGAATGGTTTGGTCCATTGTCTGACGGCTACATTTGGATTTTCTCCAAAAAGCAAATTAACCTGCTCAAAACCTCCACCATTAGTTTCGACCCTATCGAAACATCCCATATTAATAATTGCCGGAGCCACTTTCATTAATTGGTCTACTCTAGGCTGATACTTACCAGCACTTTGCCACATATCACGAAAGACCAAACTAAACTTCACTTCTTTAGTCATATTTAAATAATTTTAGAATCCACTTAAATTTTCTTGATATTAATAACAGTTCCTTTAGAATCAGTAATTACTTTAACCGCTTCATTAATAATGGCTGTTGTCGTAGGATCAACAGAAATAGCAGAATTCACATTTGCAGTAATTTTGAGATCCTTTTCAGGGAAAAATTTATTAACAAAGAAAATTAAAAGCTTACCCAGATAAATTACAATTAGTAAAATAACAAAAACGGTAATCATTCCGACCACCATGAGTTTTAAAGCTTCAAGTAAATTATCCATAAATGCAAAATTGAATATTAGAATATTAATTATCCCTCAAATAATATGCAAATTTACAATTTTTTTCTGAATTTTCAAAGAAAAACGAATAGTAATTGAATATTCATAAAATATGCATATAAATATGCAGATAATATTCAATATTTTCAAATAAACACATAAAAATTACCCTCAACCATGATACACATAATTGAGGGTAAAAAAAATTGCTTATCTCACGACAAGCAATCTTTACTAACCTTAAAATAAATCTAATACCATGAAAAACACATTGCAAATTTAGTAAATTATATATAACCTACAATGCAATTTGATAAAATAGAACATTATATTAACATTATTTAACAAAAATAATCAAACAAAAACTTTTTTGTTACAATATTTAAGTAAAATAGTGTAAAAATATTTTAGTTTAAAAGACAAAACGCAAAAAGAATAACAAATTAAAAAAAGAATAAACTATCACCCCATCTTGCTTTAGACAGGTATAACTTGAATCAATTATGCATGAGCATTAAAAAACATTCCCCAAAAGAATTACTCTTATTGGGGAATTATGTTAAAATCAAATTAAATTATGACAAGAAATTTACAGAATATGTATCTTATATAATTTAAGAACAATTGTTTATGATGGAATAAATCAGGCATACATAGCAACAATAGCCTCATATAATTCCTGTTTACCGGAAACCGATTTAGGTTCTCCATTACTCTTGGCATATTCGTATACCTGTTCAAAGGTAAGTTTTCCATCTTCAAATTCTTTACCAATACCAGAATTAAAAGATGCGTACCTGTCATTGAACATCTTAATATAAGGAGATTCAGTCAGAAGGCGGTCAGCATTAATAAGCGCCCTTGCCATTGCATCCATGCCAGAAATATGTGCAATAATAATATCTTCCAGATCAACAGAATTTCTTCTAACTTTAGCGTCAAAGTTAATACCACCAGTTCCAAAACCTCCATTTCTAATGATTTGCATCATCGCTTGAATTAATTCAAACTGGTCAATAGGGAATTGGTCCGTATCCCATCCATTTTGATAGTCACCTCTATTAGCATCTATAGAACCTAACATACCATTATCAACAGCAACAGCCAATTCATGTTCAAATGTGTGGCCTGCTAAAGTTGCATGGTTAACCTCAATATTAACCTTAAAGTCTTTATCCAACCCATAATGTCTGAGGAATCCGATTACTGTTTCAGTGTCAACATCATACTGATGCTTAGTTGGTTCCATTGGCTTCGGTTCAATAAGGAAAGTACCTTTAAAGCCTTTTTTTCTAGCATAATCCCTTGCCATAGTCAACATGGTAGCCATATGTTGCTTTTCTCTTTTCTGATCAGTGTTAAGCAGACTCATATATCCCTCTCTTCCGCCCCAGAAGACATAGTTTTCAGCACCTAATTCAATACCTGCATCAATGGCATTCTTTATTTGTACAATAGCCCTGGCGACGACATCAAAATCAGGATTAGTACTTGCGCCATTCATATATCTTTTATGCCCGAAAACGTTAGCAGTAGACCAAAGCAGCTTGATTCCAGTCTGTTGCATTTTCTGTTTTATATAAGCTACAATGGTTTTGAGGTTGTTTTCATATTCTTCAATAGAATCGCCTTCGCTAACAAGGTCTACATCATGAAAACAAAAATATTCAATACCAAGTTTCTGCATAATTTCGAATCCCGCATCAGCTCTTTGTTTTGCCACTTCAATAGGATTATCTCCAACGTTCCAAGGGAAAAGTTTTGTTTCACCACCAAACTGATCAGTACCCTGTGCACACAATGTATGCCACCAACACATAGCAAATCTGAGCCATTCTTTCATAGTTTTTCCTCTGACAATCCTATTAGGATCATAATAATGGAATGCCAAAGGGTTTTTTGATTCAGTTCCCCCAAATGGAATTTTTTTTATTTCCGGGAAAAATTCTTTTGTCATTTTTTTAGATTTATTAAGTTAAACAAATGTGTTATACAATAATCACATAAAAGTCAGTTTTACAAATGTCTCTTCAATCTGTTATTCCACAATTCATAAGCTTCGCGATATTTATCGTAATTCTCAACATCAGGCGTGGTTTCGGCCATAAGATGCAGATTAGAGAAAGCCTCATCCGTATTTTTATAAATTCCCACACCGATTCCAGCCGCTTTAGCAGCTCCGGCCGCTCCATCCGTATCATAAAGCTTGATTGTTGCTCCCGAAATTGATGCCAGAGTTTTTCTAAAGACAGGGCTTAAAAACATATTTGCATTTCCCGCATGTATTGTTTTAACATTAAGTCCCATTTCTTTCATAACAATTATTCCCTTATAAAAAGAGAATACAATTCCTTCTTGAGCAGCCCTTAGCAAGTGCGATTTGTTGTGAATATTAAAGTCAAGTCCCTCAAATGAGCATCCGACATTTTTATTATTCAGCAGTCTTTCAGCCCCATTACCAAATGGCAATACAGACAATCCATCAGAACCAATAGATACAGTATCTGCAATGTCATTTATGTCATTATAAGATTGATTATTCGTAATATTTCTTTTCATCCATGCATTCAATATTCCAGTACCATTAATGCACAAAAGCACCCCTAATCTTGTCATTTTCTCAGAATGATTAACATGTGCAAAAACATTGACTCTATTCAACTTGTCGAAAGCGACCTTGTCAATCACACCATATACGACGCCAGACGTGCCTGCAGTGGCAGCAATTTCTCCAGGATTAAACACATTAAGTGAAAGAGCATTATTAGGTTGGTCTCCAGCTCTATATGAGATAGGTGTACCCTCTTTGAGGCCAGTTTCCTCAGCTGCCTTTTTTGAGACAACAGACTGTATATCGAAAACAGGAACGATTTCAGGAATAATGTTTTCGTGGAATCCAAAATAATTCATCACATGCTTGCTGATATCATTATTTTTAAAATCCCAAAAGACACCTTCTGACAGAGCAGTTATTGTAGTATTAGGCACTCCCGAAAATTTCATAGCAATGTAATCTCCGGGCAACATAATATATTTAATTCTATCAAAGATTTCTCTTTCATTATCTTTTACCCAGGCAAGCTTAGCAGCAGTGAAGTTAGCAGGTGAATTCAGCAAATGCGAAAGGCAAACATTTTGTCCGATATGATTAAAAGCCAAGTTTCCGTATGCAACAGCCCTACCGTCGCACCAAATTATAGCATTTCTCAAAGGCTTCAAGTCTTTATCCACACATACCAGGCCATGCATTTGATAACTTATTCCGATAGCTTTGATATCAGCGTTAGAAACATTCGTTTTTTTTATCAATTTTGCAGTAGCCAGTTTTAAAAATGTCCACCAAGACTCTGGGTCTTGTTCAGCCCATCCTGGTTTAATTGCAATGATATCAGCTTCAGACTCAGGCATAAAAGCAGAAGTCACACACTTACCAGATTCGGCTTCTATTAACGAGGCTTTAACAGAAGACGTACCTATGTCATAACCAATTAAATACATATCGTTTATAATAATCAAGTTTTATTTTTGTAAAGTTAACAATATTATAAGACAAAACAAAATAAACAGAAAAGAATTTATTTCCTTTTCTGTTTATATCCGTTTATATTAGTTATAAGAATTAACTTGTCAATATTGTTTTAAGAAATTCAAGAGAAATGTTTTTTAATAACCCGTTCTATTACTAATGGGAAAAACTTAAGTTCAAGTGAATTTTCTTTCTTTGCAATATCTTCTACCGAATCATTCTCATCAATATCAATTTTATACTGTTCAATTATTTCCCCGCCATCGCATACAGGCGAAACATAATGAACCGTAAATCCGGTTTGAGTTTCTCCAGCAGCCTTCACAGCCTCATGTACGAAATGCCCATACATACCTTTACCTCCAAATTTTGGCAATAAAGCAGGATGAAGATTTATGATTTTTTTACTGAAGGCCTCAATTAAGAATTCAGGTATCATCAGAAGGAATCCGGCAAGTACTATAAAATCGACATTATACTTTTTAAGTAAGTTCAAAAGTATATCAGGATCATTTATTTCCTTTTTAGAAAGCACTTCAGTTGGTACATTAAACTTATTAGCCCTCACCAAAGCATATGCATCCTTCTTATTACTTAGGACTAATGAGATATTAACAAACTGTGAATTTTCGAAATACCTAATAATACTTTCGCAATTGGTACCGTTTCCAGAAACAAAAATGGCAACATTAACAAGCATAATTCATTATAAAATATTTGTCGATAAACAAAGACTAATCTTTCTTCCCTTCTTTACCATCCTTTTCCCAATCATTATCAGTAGAGAAATCATCCAATCCATTAGATATTAATATATTATACCACTGTAGCACCTTTCTCATGTCACTTACATGCACTCTATCTGCATCGTAATTAGGTAAAGCTTTAGCAAAGAAATCTATTATGTCTTGTTGTTCAGCTTTTTTGTGATGTAAAGGAACTATTTCTCCATTATATTCTTTCTTTATATTTTCAAGAACTCCTGCAAGCGGCACTTCCTTATCATCATCGGTATAAATTGAAATATCGGCTAAAGCGACTATTTTATCAGTTGCAAGCGCAGGTGTTCTTTTTTTCTGTTGATCAATGGTTTCAACAACAATCATCCTGTTTCCTCTAGAAATGAATTTATACAGTCCGGGTTTTCCGGCAATAGCTAAAATTTTAGTTAACATAAAACATTTAAATATTTAAAATCGATTAATTATTATCACGTATGAATTTTAGGAATTCATCAAGTTGCGAGTCTAATTCATCACCTTCATTATTAATGACCATAAAATCAGCCATATTTATCAATAGCCCCTGATCCATCTGCATTTTGATACGTTTCAGCACATCTTGATTATTAGATTTATCCCTATCGATGCAACGTCTTACTCTAAGCTCAGTATCTGCATATACCAAAAGAGTGAAATCCGTCAATTTATCGAATCCTGACTCAAACAATATAGCAGACTCCATGAAAACCACGTCTTCCTCACAAAGCTTAGTCCATTCCCTAAAGTATTCTGCCAATCTTGGATGCACTATATTATTAATAACATGTGCATTCTGCGAGTTTCTGAACAGAAAATCAGCAATAAGAGTTTTGTTTAAAGAAACATTTTCATTCCCATCCTTCCCAACATTAAAAATGTAAGCCTCTTTCCCAACAACATTCAAAATGTCGTTAATGACCATCTGATTAGAAACCATCAATTCTTTTGCCTCCTTATCACAGTCAAACACTTTAAATCCTGAATTTCTCAATATATTTGCCACAAAGGACTTTCCCGAACCGATACCGCCAGTAATACCCACAACAATCTTTTTATGCTCCATATTTGCTTACTCAAAAATTTGTTCTATTATATAATCGACCTTATGTGGTGAGAATCTCACGTTCGAAACACATTCCGGAATTTCTGTAAGTGAAACGTCACATTGAGAATCTTCTTTTTTCAATTTGTCGTAATCAATAACCGCATTAAATTGCTCTTCTTTAACATAATCATACATAGAAGCACTCACCTGACAAGTAACAGTGACATTCTGAGGGAAAGGCTTTAATATAATATTCTGAGGTATATTAATAGTATAAATTGGAATATTCAGATGTTTTGTGGTTTGTAGGTCAACGCAAATAGTTGCCTTCACTTTATTAGGAACACATTTAACTCCTACCGGAGGTTCCAGAGTTAAATCCAATTCAGTTGTATCTTTTAATTCAGTAAGATTAATACTTTTAGAATTAATGTGTGTGATAGTATCATAAGAATCTTGTGGAGCGTAAATATCCACAAATTCCGGTTGTAGTTTCACCTCTCCGATCATATATTCATTTTCCGCCTTCATATTACCAATTACTTTAACGGGTACATGCTTATGTTCCCCATTAGAGTAGAAAATTTCTATAGTCGGAAGTGATGATTCGTTAACAGTAATACCAACAGGCAATGTTTTATTCAATGTTTTTTTCCAAACATCTTCATTAATGACCAAAGCCTTATTATTATCCTTAAGGCTGGAATAGTCAATATCAAGTTCTCTATTGCTAGAATTCAATATAAGTTTTAAGAGTTGAAATCCTCTTCCATGCAATCTAAGCGAGACCTTGTCAGGTATTTTAGAGGTGACAATGACCGAATTAGGTATTCCTCTAATTTTCAGTTTATAGTCTAAAGATATAGCAGTTACATTTTTAAATGTGAGAATGAACCAAAAAGCGATAGCGACAAGCAAAAAGACTAAAAAGACTAATAATTCGCGGTTTATCCTGGAAAACCTCGAATTATTAGTTTTATTAGAGTTGTTGCTTTTAGTCATTTGAATTATTTTTGCATGGTCTGCTCTATATCAGCAAACACCATGGACCTATCAACTTTTATATTTACGTTTTTTGCTATTTCAACAGTAAGATAAGATTCGCCTTGATTAACCTCTTTGACAGTTCCAAGAATACCTCCACCAATAACGACCTTCGTACCAATTTCAATTGAGTTTCTCCATTGTTGTAATTCCTTTTGGCGTTTTTTTTGTGGTCGAATCATGAAGAAATACATGATAACAAACATAGCGACCAACATGATCAACATAGGCATCATACTACCTTGCGGAGTAGCGCCACTTTGAGCTTGTAATAAATTGAGAGACATAATTATAAATTAGAATAAAAATAAGTTAATTAATAGTTATCTAAAATTACTTTTTAATAATGAGTTTATCTTTTCTCAGTTTTTTGAGTACTGCATCAAGAATTCCATTAACATATGCAGCACTATGTGGTGTACTATAATACTTTGCTATATCCACATATTCATTAATAGTTACAGTAGTAGGAATTTGTACAAAATTAAGGAATTCGGCAATAGCAATTTGCATAATAACCACATCCATAAATGCGAGCCTGTCAAATTCCCAATTTTTTACGCATTGTGCAATAAGCTGACGATATTCATAATCATTAATAATAGTAGTTCTGAAAAGCTTAATTGCGAACTCCCTATCCTCATCATCTTTAAATTCCGGTAGTAATTCTTGATTTTCGCCTTCTTCTTCTTGAAATCTTTTTATCGTTTTCAAAACAAATGTATCAACAATTTCCTTGTCATCATTCCAATACAGACTTTTATCTTCCAGCACCTCATCTATTTTATCATCTTTCATAATGACCGACTTATATATTTTTCTCCAGAATTCGCGATCTGTTGCATAGTCGTCATTTTCGTTTTCTATATAATCCTTATATGTATCAGTTTTTTTTATATCTGCAATCAGTTTTTTCAAATAATCAGAATCGTTCATCCAGCTATTCTTTTGGTTTTGAGCGAATTCATTTAGCTGAATATTGTTCTTAAGCTGTTGTACGAACCTATTATCAATAAATTTATGACTGATATCATCGTCTTTATGTGCTATTTTATTAACTTGTTCTTGATTTTCAATACATTCCGTTTCGTATCTAGTGATATCGACCATTAACAATAATAAGTAATGGTATAAATCATAAGCTTTAGCCAAGCTAAACATAAGTTCTTTTTCAGCGGTATTGATTTCCTTTCCTCCGTTTTGGTAAAAGGCATAAACAAGCTGTACGATTTTAAGGCGAATAAGAGTGCGATTAATCATATTTCAAAAAACTCTTTTTTTGTAAAAAAACAAATCTATTTGCAAATATAGTCATTTTATTTTGAAAAAATGTAATAAGTGAAATAAAAGTATTTAAATTTCAAATAAAAATCCAATCTACGGCAAATAAAGTATAAAAAGTTGTTTGCGAATTAAAGTTGTTAATAAACATGTTATAATGAAAAATATTATTATCCACAATTATAGATGTAAGAGTGTCATTTAAATGTATAAGTTATAAAAAGTCATAAAAAAAAGTCACAAAAAGTGATAAAAGGGTAATTATGTATAAAAAAATTTGTATATTCTTTAAAAAAGATGTAATTTTGCACGAATTTTATAAAATCGGCATCAAGCCTATGGTGTGATGGCGAATTAAGATTAACAACTTAATTTATAGTAACACAAGATGAAAGAAATTACATTGAAAGCCCAAGTTCGTACAGAACAAGGCAAGAAAGCAAGTCGCGACCTTCGTCGTAAGGAGTTAGTTCCAAGTGTAGTATATGGAGTAGAGAAAGATTCAAATGGTCTTCCTAAGGCTCAGTCAATAGTAGTAAGTGAGAAGGAATTGTCCAAGCTGATATATACTCCAAACGTATACATAGTAAATTTGGACGTAGACGGCAAAGTAAGCAAGGTGATTCTGAAAGAGCTTCAGTGCGACCCTGTAAGCGACCGTCCTATTCACGTAGATTTTTACCAGATAACCGATGCACCAATCGTAATTGAGATACCAGTGAAGTTACACGGATTAGCAGAAGGTGTTAAAGCCGGAGGTAAATTGGTATTAAATGTTCGCAAGCTCAAAGTTCGTGCTCCATACACAGCACTTCCAGACACATTGGATATTGATGTCACACCATTGACCCTTGGTAAATCCATGAAAGTAAGTGCTCTCCATTTTGACGGTTTGGAAATTGTGACAAGCAAGGAAGTTGTAGTATGTGCAGTACGTATGACTCGTGCAGCTCGTTCAGCAAGCAGCGAAACATCAGAGGAGGCATCTACTTCAGAGGAATAATTTTAAAATCCCGATAGAGGCAATAGCTATTGCCACGAAATCAACAACATACAATCCGAATTGTGGTTATTCACCCATGATTCGGATTTTTTAAAATGTCATGTTCAAATTCATATCACGCATATTCCAGAATTCAATTAGCGAAACTCAGGAAGACAAAAACACAACAATGAAATATCTGATTGTAGGTTTAGGCAATATAGGTTCCGAATATGTCGGCACCCGTCACAACATAGGCTTCCGGATTTTAGAGGAGTTAGCCCTATCCATAGGCGCCAATTTCGAAGACAAGCGCTATGGTTATATCAGCAATTGCAGAATTAAAAATGCAGAATTATGCTTATTGAAACCGTCAACTTACATGAACCTAAGTGGTAACGCAGTCAGGTATTGGCTTCAGAAAGAAAAGATACCACTTGAACGCATGTTGATAATCTGCGATGACATATCACTGCCTCTAGGCAAGCTACGCCTTCGTCCATCAGGCAGCGACGGTGGTCACAATGGTTTAAAGCATATAGGTTCAGTATTGGGCCGCCAGGACTTTAACCGTCTTCGTTTTGGAGTTGGGAATTCATTTCCTCGCGGTGGCCAAGCAGATTACGTATTAGGCAAATTTACAGAAGAAGAGGAGACATCTCTCAAGGCCCAAATAGATCGTTCGGTTGAAGCGATAAAATGTTTCTGTCTAAGTGGTATAACCGCTGCTATGAATCAATACAACCGTTCTTGACTATTCATCCTCATCGTCATCTTCAAAATCGAAATCGTCATCAAAATCAGCAAAGAACATAGGTGTTGTAAACTGGTCCATATCTCTTCTCTCTTTTTTAGTAGGCCTACCCAGTCCTTTAGCTCTTCTGACGAACCCACCTATTCTATTTAATTCGAGGATGTCGTATTGGTCTGGTGTAGTAACATTCTCATATATTTCAGGCAGGAGCTTAGCCCCCACCCTATTTTGAATAGGCTTAATAATTTTAAAAGAGTATGTAACAGGAGCTTTTCTGACCTGAATGACATCTCCAGCCTTTACCATTCTTGATGGTTTCATTTTTACCCCATCAATCATCACCCTACCGTTTTTACAAGCATCAGCCGCAATTGTTCTTGTTTTGAAGATCCTTGCTGCCCACAACCATTTATCCAATCTGGCTTCCATATAAATAGACTATAAAGTTCTAATAACTACTTTCATAGAATTCACGCACTAACAAATCAAGCCTTTCCTTCAACTAATCTGCAAATATTAACGATAGTATCCACAGCTTTAGTCATAGTTTGAATAGAGCAAAATTCATGTGGTCCATGGAAATTGACTCCACCGGCAAAGATATTTGGGCAAGGTAATCCTCTTAAGGAAAGTTGTGCTCCATCAGTGCCACCTCTAATTGGCTTAACTATAGGGCTGATATTCGCTAATTTCATGGCATCAATTGCAAAATTCACGACAAAATCAGGTACATATTCTTTCATATTGTAATATTGATCTTGCAGATTTGCGTCAACAATTTTGCCATATTTAGCATTGAGCACGTCAACGATATTCTCAATAGTGCATTTCATCGCACTGAATTTGTCCATATCGTGATTTCTGATGATTATCTCCACTGAAGCCTTCTCGCAATTTCCATTAATAGAAATAACGTGGAAAAAGCCTTCATACCCAGCAGTATGTTCCGGTGTAATATTCTGTGGCAACATCTGCACAAATTCAGTAGCTATTCTTGCCGCATTAATCATTTTACCCTTGGCATATCCAGGATGTACACTTAAACCCTTAAAATAGATTTTAGCGAATGCAGCATTGAAGTTCTCATATTCCAATTCACCCAATTCACTACCATCCATAGTATATGCGAAATCCGCCCCGAACTTATCCACGTCAAATTTCTTCACCCCCAATCCAATTTCCTCATCAGGTGTAAATGCAATTTTTATGTCGCCGTGCTTTATTTCCGGATGTGAAATAAAGAATTCACATGCAGAAACAATTTCTGCGATTCCAGCCTTATCATCAGCCCCAAGCAAAGTGTTTCCATCAGTAACTATCAAGTCGTTTCCGATGTAATTCAACAATTCAGGGAACTTATTAACGCTTGAGACAGTGCCGTTTTCCAATTTAATATCAGAGCCATCATAATTGGATATAATCCTAGGTTTAACATTAGCGCCCGAACAGTCGGGGCTAGTATCCAGATGGGCAATAAATCCCACACTCGGCACATTCACCTTATTTGAATTGGAAGGCAAATTAGCATAGACAAATCCATACCCGTTTCTTTCAACATTTTCAAGTCCCAAATGCATTAACTCATCTTTGATAAAATCAGCAAGGACAAGCTGTTTATCAGAGCTTGGTGTCTTATCTGACTCAGTAGATGACTGAGTGTCAAATGAGACATATTTCAAAAATCTATCAGTTAAAGTCATATAAATAATTATTTTGAATCAAAACATGGCCTCTATTTCGTCAAGCACAGATTTCAGCAAGACTTCTTCAGAGTCACCATATGGATATAGTTTGACAACACTACGTTCATCGATTTGCAGGTCAGGTTTTATTCCACCCAAATAGTCATATTCGCCATTTTTGTCAGCAACAAGAGCAACAGCCGGATGCAGTGTCACATAATAATCAGAAGCGATGTCTTCCGTCATAACGATTTGCCCTTTAGTAGTCATACCAACGACAAAGACATGTTCGTCTCCAAGTGTTGCTCTTGCAGCTCTAATCACCCATTCAGCAGCACCAGCTGTATATTCGCTAGTTATAAAAAAGACATCGCTAACACCAAGTGCATTATTCAAGGCAAAGTCGTCGAATAAATAAATGTTATTATCACTTTCCCTATGTTTGTTATATATAGTGTGAGCGAAGACATCACCTGCAAAAGAATAATTCAACAAAAACGACGCGAATTTATCAGCCATTTCAATAGTCCCCCAATTGCAAAGTCTGAAATCTACTATTAAAATATTAGGACTTTGAGTTTTCAAGATGGCCATACAATTATTCAGTTCATCATTATAAGAGTCAGAATGAGAGTCGTTTCCAAGTGGATGTTCAGATAATGAATTACACATAAGATAGCCCAGCTTGTTGTCGTCAACAAGAAATGATTTTACGACAGGATAAGGGATATCTTCCACCCATTCGGATTTGTCCATAATTAGATTTTTCTCTTCTGTCCATACAAACTCAGTGCCGTCGTCACTGATGTCCACATCAGCAACTGTAAGACTTCTCTGTTTTCCCGACACAAGCTTATCAGTCATGCTCGAAGTGAACTTATTACCATCTACACTTAAAATAAAATCGCCTCTCTCCAACCCACACCTATCTGCAGGAGAGTCAGGGAGAATTGACATAACTCTGGCATATTGTCTTGACGTGGCACGTGTTGGGTCAGTCATAACGACAAAGTCCAAGCCATAGGATTCGACATGGTTGAAAAAACCTCTATTATGATAATCCTCATTAAGGGTATCAATCGAACACCAAGACCAGCTATCAGTAACTGGAGCGAATTTTGTTAATTCAGCCAGGAACGAATTAGGTTTTGTGAAATATTTTTGCCAATCCACTTTATCTTCAACAATACTATCCGCCCAAAGGTAATTCCGTTTCATAACATCCATCATCCAGTGGTTTCTCTCAGTTTTCGCATTATATTCATAGGTTCTATCTTCACCACATGCATTGCAAATCAATACAATAAAAGCAAAAACAGCCAAAAATTTCAACCAATTCATAGAATACAAATTAAAAGCAATTATATAAATTCGAGCAAATTTAATAAAAAAAACGGAATAATCGCCTTACAAGATTGAAATTTACGAAAAAGGAGCCATAAAGGTTTATGTAAGGGTTTATGAAACATTCATAAAAACATTATTCATGTCAATGTAAAATATAATTCATTTTCATCATTCATTTAATTTCATTTTTCATTTAATTTCATTTTTTATTAATAAACAACACATATTCCATTTTTTATTATTATTTTTGCATTATGCTATTTAAACAGATTTTCACAAAATTAAAGTCCATGCAGGCAAAGTCATCGCTTGCCATCATTATCTTAGCGGCAGTCATTGTGGAATTGACTTCCGCCTTGCAATATTGGTATGCCTATAAAGGCATCAAGGAAGAGACAAAACACAATGCACAAAACGAATTGGACATCAAGAGCCTGGAAATCAGCAGGGTCATGACAGGCGTGGAAGAAGCAGCCAACAATTTTGCTTGGATTCTCGAGCGACATTTGCAAAATCCAGACACAATCTATGGGTTGTCGGATTTTTTTCTCAAACATACTAAAAACGTGGTGGGATGCGGTTTAGCTTTCAAGCCTCATTATTTCCCAGAAAAGGGTAAATGGTATGAACCCTATACAAAAAAAAACACCAACGGACCATTCAAACATGACCAAATAGGAAAAGAATCCCATGATTACCTAAACATGGAATTTTATGAAAAGACTGTCGAGTATGACAAAGGGATTTGGACAGAGCCTTATTTCGACAATGAAGGAGCTGAAATGTTGCTATGCACTTATACCCAACCGATTCACGATAAAAATGGAGATGTAGTGGGAGTATTTGGCGCCGATGTGTCGCTCGATTGGCTTAGCAATCTTATCAACGACTCCACATCCAACCAGGAATCGGTCAAAATTCTCCTTTCAAATAAAGGTACGGTGATAGCCTGTCCGGTTGAAAGCCTGGAAATGAAAACGGACATCATGAAAGCGACGTCAAACATGACTGATACAGGTGTCGTTCAACTAAATCAAAATATGTTGCAAGGTAAAAGTGGTAATGCCACCATTGAGGACGAAAATGGAGAAAAAAATATGTGTTTTATGGACCAATACAAGGAGAAGCGGGTTGGTCCATGGCTATAACTTATGCTGACAAAGACGTATTCAAGAATCTGAGGGGAATTGGTCTCATTTCATTCCTTATTATGATTGTCGGTATGATGTTGCTTATCTTCATTGTTTTGCGTACTGTAAAAGGTTTTAAAAAGCTTCAGGCTGTGACAGCAGAAAAAGCGGCAATAGGCAATGAGCTCAAAATCGCCAGTGAAATTCAGAAGGCGATGATACACAAGATTTTTCCACCATATCCCGAAAGGGACGATGTCGATATTTTTGCCCAAATCACATCTGCCAAAGAAGTGGGAGGCGACCTGTTCGATTTCTACATACGAGATGAAAAGCTCTTTTTCTGCATCGGCGACGTCAGTGGCAAGGGAGTGCCCGCTTCATTAGTCATGGCAGTCGTTAAAACTCAGTTCCGGACAGCTTCTGCACACGAGTCAAAACCCGAGAAAATCGTAATGGCCATCAACAACACCATGTCCGATGGCAACGACTCCTGCATGTTCGTCACTTTCTTTGTGGGAGTACTCGACTTACCAACAGGACGGCTCAGATACTGCAATGCCGGTCACAACCCCCCATTATTGGTGGGAAAAGTCATCGGCACACTACCATGTGATTCGAATTTGCCTTTGGGTACTATGCTTGGATGGAAATTCGTGCCTCAAGAAACCACAGTCGATGCCGACACCTATATCTTTCTTTATACAGACGGGTTGACAGAAGCCGAAAATGCACAAAAGGAATTATTGGTGAACAACGCATGATAGAAACCTTGAAAGCGAAGACAGAAAAGCCTGAACAATTGGTGAAAGCAGTTGCCAATGCAGTAAAGCGATTTGTGGGGGAGGCTGAACAGAGCGATGACATCACACTTCTGGCAGTACAGTATAAAAAGCACCATGGAAATGTGAAGTTTCAACAGAGCATCATGATAACAAACGATTTGGAGAATGTGTCCAAATTGGAGAATTTCGTGGAGAGCGTCTGTCAGACAGCAAATTTCAACAACGAAACAACTATGCAAATAAATCTTGCCATTGAGGAAGCAGTGGTCAATGTCATAAACTATGCATATCCGAAGGGGACGAATGGGATGATCAATCTAGTTGCACAGACGGATGATACCAAACTCAAATTCATCATCTCCGATAAGGGAAAGGCATTCGACCCTACTGCCCAAAAAGATATAGATACCGATATGCCACTCGATGACCGTACAGTTGGAGGACTTGGCATTCATCTCATTCGCAATATTATGGACAGCATCAACTACGAACGAGTGGACGGTGTGAACATTCTTACACTGAGAAAAAAAATCAAGCCAGAATCAATGAATCAATAAGACCATGACGATTAATTTCAAAAAAGAAAATGATAAATGGGTGATGTTTTTTAAAGGCAGGCTCGACACATCTGCCACATCTACCGTTGAACATGAAATGAAAGTGTTCGATAATTGCAATGGAGATGACATCATACTCGATTGCGAAGGACTTGAATATATCTCTTCCAGCGGATTGAGGCTCTTTTTGGTGCTACTGAAAAAACATAAAACCAGAGGCTCGCATATCTATTTAAGAAAAATGAACAACAACCTGAAGAAGGTGTTCGACATGACAGGATTCACATCTCTTTTCGAATTTGTTTAACCCCGCTCAAATCCTTATCCCCATTATGAAAATCACATGTACCACCAACAATCAGGGAGTGCTGCTCAAATTGAGTGGACGCTTTGATACTGCAGCCACCACTCAAGCAAAAACCGACATCGCCCAACACTTGCAGCGGGTAGGAAATGTGGTATCCCTTATTTGCGACTGCAGTGAGCTTGAATATATATCAAGTTCAGGGCTACGTATCATGCTGTCTTTGGCAAAGCAGTACCAGTTCTTTAAAATCACAGAACTCTCTCCAGAGGTTTATCAAGTCTTTGAGATGACCGGATTCACCAAAATCATGAAAGTTGAAAAGGCATTGAGAAAAATGTCGGTTGATGGATGTGACATTATCGGAAGGGGCGGAGTTGGTGTGGTATATCGCATCGACGACGATACCATAATCAAGGTGTTTCGCGAAGGAACGTCCTTGGACGAAGTTCAGACTGAAATACGAATGGCCAAAGAGGCATTTGTGTTGGGCATGCCTACCGCCATTTCGTTCGATGTGGTGAAGGTAGGACAACAATATGGCTTGGTCTATGAATTGCTCAAGGCTGAGACATTGAGTTCCTGTGTTTCCCGAAATCCCCAATTGATTGACGAGTTTGCCAAGAAATATGCACAACTCTTCCGCCAACTTCATGAGATTGAAGTGGATCCAGATGGACAAATTCCCAACGCCTTGGATTTAATCGACAAATCCATAGTAGGCATCGGGAAATATTTCACGGAAGATGAGCAACAAATGATGCGCACCATCATTGCCGCCATACCAAAAGGCAATCGATTGCTTCACTGTGATTTACAAACCAAGAACGCAATGGTCCAAGGCGAGGAGTTATTGCTGATTGACATGGGAGAGGTTGGCTACGGACATCCTATCATCGACCTAGGGAATTCCTATTCTGCCATGATGTCACTGATTGGCGACTATAAGCAGATTATCGGTATGGACGAGCAATTAGCGCAACAAATGTGGATGTCGATGATCCACTATTATTTCGAAGGAGAGACAGAAGATTTTATCCAACATCGAATCAAGCAAATCGATGTGGTGGCAAGGGTGAGAAACTTCACATGGCTCTCACTGAGCGATTCTTTCCCACAAGAGGTTATCAACACCTGTCGCCAAGAATTCATTCACCGTATAACAGACAATAAGGGCTACATTCTCGATGTTTGTAAAACATTAGATGATTGGACTTTATAATCGCATTCATCAAATAAAAGTATCAGAAGTTTTTTAGCCTAGTTGCGCCACAGCTTTAGACATTCGTTTAAATGAGATATTTGCACATTCTTTCTGGTAAGCAATTCCCGATTGAAATCTATAAAATTTGCAACCTTGTCGTCCACAAAAGAATGAGGCTAAGGCATCCTCTGTGTAAATGCCATGGATGCGAATCATCTAAAACCCGTCATCGATACAGTCCCTTCAGACAAATCGCTCAAACAGCGTAAAGAGCCCCAATTTAATTATTATTTAACTGCTTTTTATAAGGCAATTTTCAACTTTGAAAATTGCCAATTAGAAATTTAATAATAATTAAGTTGATATTTTGACTTTTTTAATATAATAACCTCAAAAATTGGATATTTTTTTGTAATTTTGCAACTTAAAAGTCTTAACGACGTGACAACAGATGAAAATCATCAAAAACAAGATTATAGGAACTTAATATACAAGAAAATAGATGAATTCCAATGACAATAACATATTAGAAGAGATATTCGGTAGAATAGAGGGCAAACAATTTTCTGTAATAGCCAACTTTGACAAGTCAGAGATAGATAACGAAGAATTATCATCTATAGATCAGGAGTTGCCTATCCTCCCCTTGCGAAACATGATGCTCTTTCCCGGCACTCTTTTGCCAGTGACGATAGGCAGAGAATCAGCCCAAACACTATTAAATGACGCATACAAAAAGAAATGTATAATCGGAGTGTTTGGCCAGAAAGATGAGCGTGAAGAAAAGCCCGGATTCAAAGATTTGTACCGGACAGGAGTGTTAGGCAAAGTTGTAAAGATACTCCATCTCCCAGATGGTAGCCACACCGCTTTTCTTCAGGGCTACATGCGTATTCATCTACTTGAGGTACATGATGGTGACCGATATTTGTTAGGTCACATAGAAGAGTATCCAGAGATAATACCAGAAGAAGGTGACCGCAAATTCATAGCCACAATAGAATCGTGCAAAGAAGTAGCAGATAAGTTTTTGCAAAAGGGAGAAGGGATTCGCTTAGATTCTTCCTTTTCCTTCTCAGATGTTCAAAGCCGCATATTTTTCGTAAATTTCATGTGTGGTAGCCTTCCACTTCCAAATTCCGAGCATATAGACCTATTAGAACAGACTCATCTTCATGACCGTGCACTGAAACTATTAAGTTTTTTGAATCGCGAATATCAATTTGCGATGCTTAAAGCCAACATCCAAATGCAGACTCATGAAGATTTAAGTCGTCAGCAACGCGAATATTTCTTGAAGAAAGAAATAGAGAATATAAAAGACGAGTTAGGCGACAATGACCTACACGACATAGAGTCCTTCCTATCTCGTGGTAAAGAAAAGAAATGGAGCAAAGAAACCGGCGAACAATTTGAGAAAGAGGTAGGCAAGCTTGAGCGTCTAAATCCTCAAAGTCCAGACTATAACGTACAATATGAATATATTGAGACATTGCTTAGTCTTCCGTGGTGCGAATACACCAAAGACCGTCTGAACTTATCCTCAGCAGAGAAGATATTAAACAAAGACCACTACGGAATGGAGAAGGTAAAAGAGCGCATACTTGAACATTTAGCCGTTCTTCACCTTCGTGGCGATTTGAAAAGTCCGATTTTATGTCTTTACGGCCCTCCTGGAGTGGGCAAGACATCTTTAGGTAAAAGCATAGCGAAATCTTTAAAGCGCAAATATGTCAGGGTGTCATTAGGCGGCATTCACGATGAATCAGAAATACGTGGTCATCGTCGAACTTATATTGGTTCAATGCCAGGTCGTATAATCAAGGGTTTGATAAACGCAGGCAGTTCTAACCCAGTATTCATCTTAGACGAAATAGACAAAGTCAGTCAGATGAATGTCAATGGAGATCCATCTTCCGCCTTACTTGAGGTTTTAGACCCGGAACAAAACACAAATTTCCACGACAATTACATAGATTTAGATTATGACATATCGCATGTAATGTTTATTGCAACAGCAAACAACATAAGCAATATTCCCGCACCACTTTTGGACCGTATGGAGCTTATTGAGGTAAGCGGTTATTTGACAGAAGAAAAGATTGAGATAGCCAAGCGCCATTTAATCCCGAAGCAACTAGAAGCCCTAGGTTTAAATGACTATAAGATAAAATTCAGCAAGGAGAGCATAGAAAAGATTATAGAGGACTACACTCGCGAATCAGGAGTCCGCGAATTAGAGAAACAGATCAATAAACTTTTACGTAAAATAGCGTTATCAGTAGTTAAAGAAGGTGCGACAGATATAGTATATAAGATAGGGACTGCTGAAGTTGTAAAATATCTCGGAACCGAGCCATATAGTCGTGACAGCTATCAAAACAATGATTTTGCCGGAGTAGTTACAGGTCTGGCCTGGACATCAGTAGGCGGAGAGATACTATTTATAGAAAGTTCATTAAGTAAAGGAAGCGGCAGCAAATTAACCATGACAGGTAATTTAGGAAATGTAATGAAAGAGTCAGCGACCATAGCTTTAGAATACATAAAATCCCATTCTGGCCGTCTATCGATAAATCCGGAGATATTTGAGAACTGGAATATTCACATACATGTTCCCGAGGGTGCGGTTCCAAAAGACGGTCCATCAGCCGGAATAACAATCGCGACCTCTTTAGCATCAGTTTTAACTCAAAGAAAAGTGCGCAAGAATCTTGCAATGACAGGCGAGATTACCCTTCGCGGCAAAGTACTTCCAGTAGGAGGAATCAAAGAGAAGATTTTAGCAGCCAAACGAGCCGGCATAAAAGAAATAATTCTGAGCCGTGAAAATACCAAAAACATAAAGGACATTCCAGAACGTTATGTTAAGGGATTAACATTCCACTACGTAGACACTATAGATGAAGTATTAGACTATGCCTTACTAGCAGAGAAAGTTCAGAATCCCATTGACTTTACCATTTCTTCCACCTCAAATCATTCGTCAACTCCGACAAATTAAAAAGTATAAACTTTACTTAATAAGCCACTCATCAACCAATGACATTCAAGATAGTATCAAGCGATGCTCAAAGCGATGCCCGCAGAGGGATAATCACCACAGCTCATGGAGAGATAGAAACTCCGATATTCATGCCCGTGGGGACGTTGGGCAGTGTTAAAGGCGTACATTTACATGAATTATTAGACGACATACATGCCCAAATCATCTTAGGCAACACATACCATCTTTATCTTCGTCCGGGAACATCAATATTGGAACAAGCCGGTGGTCTTCACAAATTCAATGGTTTCAGTCGTCCAATCCTAACAGACAGTGGTGGCTTTCAAGTATTTTCATTGTCAGGCATCAGGAAATTAAGCAATGAGGGTGCAGAATTCCGCAGCCACATAGACGGTTCGAAACACTTTTTCACTCCAGAAAAAGTAATTGACATTGAACGCAGTATAGGAGCCGACATAATGATGGCATTTGACGAATGTCCTCCCGGCACATCAGACTATTCATATTCTAAGCAATCTTTGTCATTAACCGAATCTTGGTTAGACCGTTGTATAAAGCGTTTTAAAAGCACCGAGCCCAAATATGGTTATGAGCAGAGTCTGTTTCCAATAGTTCAAGGATGCACTTACAAAGATTTGCGTATTCAAGCCGCCGAAAATGTTGCAAGCAAAGAGATGGACGGCAACGCAATAGGCGGATTAGCAGTAGGAGAGCCAACGGAAGTGATGTACGAGATGATAGAAATAGTCAACTCCATTCTCCCCAAAGACAAGCCACGCTATCTAATGGGAGTAGGCACTCCAATTAACCTATTAGAGGGAATAGAGCGTGGTGTAGACATGTTTGATTGTGTAATGCCCACGCGGAATGGTCGCAATGCCATGCTCTTCACCCGTCATGGTACCATAAACCTTCGCAACCAGAAATGGCGCGATGACTTCAGTGTTCTTGATTCAGATGGCACTTCATATGTGGACCACACCTATAGCAAAGCGTATCTTCATCATTTATTCAAGGCTCAAGAGTTATTAGCTCTTCAGATAGCCTCAATCCACAATTTAGCATTTTATTTAGAATTAATGCGTGAAGCCCGCGAACATATCAGTTTAGGCGATTATTCTTTATGGAAATCCAAAATGGCATCCGAATTAGGTAGAAGATTATAACCCATTAGCGCTCAAGCATTTTGCAAATCGACGAAAACATACAGCCAACACCGGAAGACATTTCAAACCAGCCACCTTCCACTATATCAGAAACAGATTTGTCGAGTTCTCAGGAAAACGAATCTGTTGAAGAATCTGTTGTTCCGGAGCCTAAGCGAGAAACTGACAGAACGCATAAAAGGGTATCAATTAAGGCATTATGGAAGAGATTTAAGGATTTTTTATTCTCCAACATAATTCCACTAAACCGCATAGACCGCTATATAATTGGGAAGTTTTTAAGCACTTATATATTTGTAATACTGATAATTATTTCAATAGCGGTAGTATTTGACATAAATGAGAATATTGACAAATTTGTATCCCGCAATGCAACCATCCGTCAAATAGTATTTGACTATTACGTAAATTTCGTTCCCTATTACAGTAATTTATTCAGTCAGCTATTCGTATTTGTATCAGTAATTTATTTTACTACAAAATTAGCGGAGAACTCAGAAATAATAGCAATGATGTCGACAGGTATGAGTTTCCGCCGTTTGATGCGTCCATACATAATCTCCTCAATATTAATTGCAGGTTTAACTTATTATCTAGGAGCTTATATAATCCCGGAAGGCAATACAAAACGCATAAAATTTGAGAACACATTTAAAAAGAACAACATAAAGACTTACACTACAAATGTTCAGTTAGAAGTAGACAAAGGTGTCATAGCATATATTGGACGCTATGAAGACCGCGTCAAAACCGGCTACGAGTTTTTTTTAGACAAGTTCAAGAACAAGAAGCTTGTAAGCCATCTTCAAGCCAACACAATCCGTTATGACAGTTTATCAGAAGAGCCCTACCATTGGATACTAACCAACTACGAGATTCGCGATCTTCAAGGCATGCGTGAAATACTGAGCAGTGGTAACCGTTTAGATACAATAATAAAAATGGAGCCTCAAGATTTCATGATAACAAAAGGGCAGCAAGAGACATTGACTACACCAGAATTAAAACGATATATAGACCGTCAGAAGGAACGTGGCTTTGCCAATATAAAAGAATTTGAATTTGAATATTGGAAACGCGGCTCTTCCTCATTTGCCATAATCATTTTAACGATAATGGGCGCCTCTCTATCAGCTCGCAAGCGGAAAAACGGCATGGGCATTGCATTAGGAATAGGAATATTTTTAAGTTTGTTTTACATAATGTTCCAAACAGTTTCCAAAACGTTTGCAGTAAACCTGAACATGCATCCAATGTTAGCGTCCTGGCTTCCTAATATAGTGTTTATATTCATTGCTTATATATTATACAAGAAAGCCCCTAGGTAAGAAACACATACAGAAAAATCCCTCATTATATAAATTGAATATCAAGCCATGTATTTTGACGAATTTCCCTTAGATGACGTACTCTTAGACGCGATAGACTCAATGAACTATACATCATGCACACCGATTCAGGAGCAGAGTATTGGTCCACTATTATCTCACAGGGATTTAATTGGAATAGCCCAAACCGGTACAGGCAAAACAGCCGCCTATCTCATACCGATATTAAATCACTTGAACACAGGCAAATACCCTTCAGACTCCATAAATTGTCTGATAATGTCACCAACTCGAGAATTAGCCCAACAAATAGACCAACAGATAGAAGCCTTTTCCTATTTTATGCCAATATACGGTTTTGCGGTATATGGCGGTAATGACGGTCAACGCTATGAACAAGAGCGCAAGGGTCTCTCTATGGGTGCAGACATAATAGTAGCCACTCCCGGTCGTCTTTTAAGTCACATCAATTCCGGCAATGTAGATTTAAGCAAAGTCAGTTTTTTTGTACTTGATGAAGCAGACCGTATGTTAGATATGGGTTTCAGCGATGACATCATGAAAATCGTGAGTCATCTGCCCTCAGAACGTCAGACAATAATGTTTTCAGCAACAATGCCTTCAGGCATTCAGAAAATGGCCCACAGCATACTTCACAATCCAGTAGAGATAAAAATAGCCATATCCAAACCATCAGATAACGTGAATCAGCAAGTATATGTGTGTTATGAGGGCATGAAGGACAAATTACTCTCAAGCATATTGTCTGGTTCCAATTATGATAGAATAATAATGTTCGTATCCAAAAAGACAAAGGTTAAGGAACTGTCACGCCATTTAAAATTAGGTAATTTAACAATTGGTTCGATGCATTCCGACTTAAGTCAACAAGAACGTGACACGATAATGTATGAATTTCGCAATCACAGGATAAACTTATTGATAGCCACCGACATAGTAAGTAGAGGTATTGACATTGACAACATCCAATTAGTCATCAACTACGATGTGCCTCACGATGCAGAGGACTATGTTCACAGAATAGGGCGAACCGCTCGTGCCAACCGCCAAGGTAGTGCCTTAACCTTTGTGACTCCCACAGATTATGTCAATTTAATAAAAATAGAGAAACTAATAGGCAATAAAATTCCAGAAAGTCCCTTGCCACCCGATTGTGGCAGTCGTCCAGTCATATCCTCCCCTACCATCTCAAAACGTAAAAAAACCAAATCACATGCATCTGACAATCGACATAGGAAACAGCAGTATAAAAAGCGGCGTGTTCGTCCGTCAAACGAAACATCAGCAAAGTAACTCTGATGAGCTTTACCAGTATGAATCCGAAAACGCCTGGTCGTTAATCAGTTCAATCAGATTTGATAAAAACGACGTAAAGACCTTTGAGGATTACATTCAAGGATTCGACATCTCATCATGTATAATATCATCCACTTCGGTGATACCTGAATGGCTTCCCAATTTACTAAAAGCTCATAGAATAAACGACATTCATATTTTCGATTCAACAACACCTCTGCCAATAACAAACCGTTACCACACACCTTCCACTTTAGGAACGGACCGTCTTGCAAGCGTGATAGGCGGCTATTATATATCCGGGAAGAAAAATCCGGTGTTATGCATAGATTGTGGAACAGCAATCACCTACGATTTCATCAATTCACGTGGTGAGTATTTAGGCGGCAACATATCCCCCGGTTTAGACTTACGCTTTCGTTCTCTTCATGATTATACCGGCCGTTTGCCGCTGGTGAATATAAATGGCCAAACCCCGGAACTGGGCGACAGCACTCATACTGCAATTCGCAGTGGTGTAAAAATCGGTATAATTAACGAAATTAATGGTTATATAGATAAATATCAAGAGAAATTTCCCAATATTTATATATATTTTACCGGAGGTAACTCTTTAGATTTTGAATATCCGTCAAAAAAACGTATTTTTGCAGAGCGAAATCTAGTCTTAATAGGTTTAAACATAATATTAGCTTATATTAAATCAAAGCAATGAAAACAACAATTCGTTTATCCATTATTATTCTATTATTATCAATAAGCAATAGCACATACTCACAGAACGGAGTGAATTCGCCCTATTCACGTTATGGTTTTGGCATGATGACAGACCGTGCTATGGGTTTTAATAAAGGAATGGGCGGAGTATCTCAGGGTTTCCGAGCAGGTCAGGAAATCAATGTTCAAAATCCCGCATCGTATTCATCCGTAGACTCATTGACAGCTCTAATAGATTTTGGGATGTCATTATCAAACGGCAATTACAAGATGGGTAATATCCAAAAGAATGTTCAAAACACGAGTGTTGACTATTTTGCGTTCCAGTTCAGAGCATTCAAGAATTTAGGAATGTCGTTTGGGATCCTGCCATACACTAATATCAACTATAACTTCAGTTCCTCCAATGAATTCATATCCGGAAGTGAGAGTTTATCCTCAAATTACAAATATTCGGGTAGCGGTGGCCTTCATCAAGTATATTTTGGTGCAGGTTGGAAGATTTTCAACAGTCCGTTGTCAATAGGTTTAAACGCTTCTTACATTTACGGAGATTACTCCCATACATCAACCACGACTTTTAATGAGTCATCAGCTTATTCAGTAGTTCGAGGCTACAGTGCCGATATAAGTACGTGGAAATTAGACGGGGGTCTGCAATATGAGCTGAAATTCAAGAATTCTGATATTTTAACACTTGGTGCCACCGCAAGCCTAGGTCATAAAGTTCACAACAAGGCAATCCGCAACACACAAACCATAAACAGTTCCGCCGAAGTTCAAGGCCAGACCTCTGATACAATACGTTCAGCATTTGAGCTGCCTTATAGTTTAGATATAGGTTTAGCTTATAATCATGGGAAACGTTGGCGTTTGGGTGCAGATTTTGGTATAGAAAAATGGAGTAAATGCCGATTCCCCGTCCAAGATTCAGGGACAGGCGCCTATTATAGTGATAAAGGATCTTTAAACGACCGCATTCATTTCGGTATTGGTTATGACATAACCCCCAACTATCAAAGTAATAAGTTATTGCAGCGAATGACCTATAAAGTCGGAGGCTATTATTCCCGCTCTTACGCCAAGGCCGACTTAACAGGCACGATAAGCGACAAGCCTTATGAATTTGGTTTGACAGCCGGCGTTAGCATTCCAATCCTTCGTCGCAGCTTATTATACAATATACCAAAATTAAACGTAGCAGTTCAGTGGGTACATAGCGACATCCCATATCTTAGCGCCTCAAGTATGCAAACCAGCCACCTTAAAGAGAACTACCTCAGGCTTAGTATAGGACTAACATTCAGTGAATTATGGTTCTACAAATGGCGTGTACAATAACGAAACACTCTTATATTAGATGCATTCACATTGCCGAAAACTTTGTATTCTATTAATCTCATTCTCAGCAATATTAATATTCCCGTGCCTGGTAGTATCTTGTTCTGAGAATGAAATAAAATATGTAGCCGCAATAGAGAATCGAGATTCAATACCCCTATTAAAATCAATAGGTGTTTCCACCTTAATAAGCGATTCTGGTATAGTGAGCTACAAAATCATAGCAGAGGAATGGTTTGTTTATGACAAGAAGGATCCTGCATATTGGAGTTTTGAGAAAGGTTTGTTCATGGAGAAGTTTGACAAATCATTCAAAATTGAAGCATATCTGAATTGCGATACAGCCTATTATTATTACGACAATCGTCTGTGGGAATTACGCGGTCGTGTAAGTGTGCGAAATTCTCGAGGAGAGACATTCAAGACCTCAAAATTATATTGGGATCAACGTGCTAAGAAGATATATTCAGACCAATATATGGAAATAAAAGGAATCGACCGTGAGCTGTCGGGCTATGATTTTTATTCCAATGAGATGATGACAGATTACGAGATTCACAGTTCTCGAGCCAAATTTCCAATAAGTGAAGACACAAGCAAGCCACGTCCTGACCCTGCAATAATGTCAGAAATGCGTGATACGACAAATTCAGACAGTTCAAACGTACAAGTTCTGACAGACAGCGTATCCAGAAGAGTGGTAGTATCCGACACAATCAAATAATCCGCACATTTCTTCAATAATCACATCAAAAATGATATAAAGTGTAGTTTTTTCACTAAAAGGTTATAAAAACAATCAAAAAACATCGATTTGTTTCCCAAATCGATGTTTTTTTTGTATCTTTGTATGATTTTGTGCGCAAATAATAAAAGAGACGCCAAAAACTTAAAACAAAACAACAAAAAATTAAAATAAATAAAAAAATGGCAGTATTACAGAAAATCAGAGACAAGAACATTTTATTAGTCTCAATTGTAGCGATTGCCCTGTTACTATTTGTTATACAGGGTGTATTTAGTGGCAATTTTCTGTTTGGTTCCAACAGCCAAACAGCAGGTATTGTGAATGGAGAGGAATTAAGCATTCAGGATTACCAACAAATGGTTCAAGATTACCAAAATTTCTTTGAAGTGACTCAGCCTAACCAGGATTTCAAATCAGAAGAAGCTTCAAACCGTGTACGCGATATCGCATGGTCAAATTATGTAATCAACACCATAATAGAGTCTGAATGTGAAAAGGCCGGTATAGCCGTAACTGAATCAGAAGTTCAGAATATACTTCACACAGGCGAGAGCCAATTCCTTCAGTCCCCATATTTTATGAATCAGGAAACCGGTCAGTATGATCCGACTGCGATTCCAATGTTCATAAGCCAATACAATGAGATGAAGCAAAGTGGTCAGCCAATCAACGAAAATTTTGAAAAGATATACAAATATGTAACTTTTGTTGAAGATCAAGTAAAGCATGAAGCTCTTCAGAACAAATATCAAGCATTGCTAGCTCAGAGCTTGATATCCAACAAAGTTGAAGCCCAGCTATCTTATGACAGCCGCACATTGACCAAGAACATACAAGTGGCCTATATACCATTTTCAAGCATAGACGACTCAACAATAAAGATATCCGACGAAGAAATCAACTCCCGTTTTGAGGCAAACAAGTCCAAATATTTCAGTTTATATGCAATACGTGACGCCAAATTGTTAGATGTAAAAGTAGAGCCAAGTGAATCCGACCGTCTTGCAATAGAATCAGACTTTGCCAAATACTATTCAGAGTTAGACTCACTGACAGACATCAAAGCAATCAACTTAGCTATACGCAATAGTGGTTCAGACATTCAATATAGCGACCTATATAAGAGCGCAAACGGTTATCCAAGTTATATTAGCCGCATGCTGACCGCCACAGACAGCACAAAGCTTTCAGTAGGTGAAACGTCTCGTCCACAAAGAGATTTAGCTTCAAACAAATACTATATAGCAAAGTTGCTTGGCCAAACAGAGGAAGTGGATTCAGTACTTTATCGTGAACTTCCAGTAATCGGTGAAACCGAATCAGAACGTGCTACCCGTGCAGACAGTATCATTACAGCTTTGACATCAGGTGGTGACTATGCATCTATAGCTAAGACATACAACCAGCCATCTGATTCCGTATGGGTAACAACATCTCAATATGAAAGAGGTCGTATAACCAACGAAGATGACATTAATCACATCAAGACCTTATTCACTTCTGGTGTTGGTTTCCACAAGTTCACCCTACAGAATGGCAACATCTTGATTATTCAGATATTAGAGGCAAAGAAGCCGGTAACGAAATACAAGGTAGCAATAATAGAAAAGCCATTCATGTTCTCAGAAGAGACATATAATGACTATTTCAACAAGATCAGCAAGTTCATAGCAAGCAATAAGAGCATAAAGGAAATAGAAGCAAACGCCTCCAAGAATGGTTATACAGTGCAAGATATAGCTGTACAGAGCAATGAGCATCTTATCGCCGGTATACGTGGCACTCAAGACGCCCTTCGCTGGCTGTTCGACGAGGCAGAGGTAGGTGAAGTGTCACAGATATACCGTTGTGGTTCAAATGATCATTTCATGGTTCTTTCCTTGTCAAACATAAATAAGGGGACAATGTCAGAACGAATGGTAAAAGAAATGATTCGTACAGAGATTATGAATGAAAAGAAGGCAGATCAGATACTGAAGCAATTAGGCAATGTAACAAGCATGGAATCTGCCAAGGGAAAAACAGGAGTTGTCTTCCAAGATTCAGTAAGTACAACAGCCCAAATGCCGGCATTTATCGGAACCTCTCAGGAGCCATTGGTAAGCATAAAGGCATCTATAACTCCGAAGGGCAAATTCTGTGGTCCATTCAAGGGCAACAATGGTGTGTACATGCTCCAAGTAGTTTCAGAAAGTCGTTCTAATGATTCTTTCAAATTCTTTAATGAAAGCAACCAGGTTCAAGACATGAATGTGCGCAGAATATTCAGCACATTATTTGGAAACACCCTTCCAAAACTGGCAAAAGTAGAAGATTTCCGATATAAATTTAACATGTAGTTCAAAAATCAATATCATAAAAAAGCGGCCAATTATATGGCCGCTTTTTTTATACATAATTTAAACATCTCGAATTACTCATCCATGAAGAATAGCAATAAAAATATAATTATAAGATGTGAATATCAATGAAATAGATATAAATCAAAAATGCAACATGGTGTAATACACAAATCATGGAACTATAAATTCCCTTTAGTTGACGGAATTGTAAAATTACTGAGATCTCTTTTGACAGCCATTTTCACAGCCTTAGCAAAAGCCTTGAAAATACCCTCAATCTTATGATGCTCATTATATCCTTCCGCTTTTATGTTTAAATTCATTTTGGCATTATCAGATAGGCTTTTAAAGAAATGCAGAACCATTTCAGTAGGCATGTCACCGACAAACTCTCTTTTAAACTCCACGTCCCACACGAGCCATGGTCTACCTCCAAAATCAATAGCAACTTGACAAAGGGAATCATCCATAGGCAGTGTAAAGCCGTATCTTTCAATACCCCTTTTATTCCCCAAGGCTATGTTGAGACACTGTCCTAAAACAATTGCAGTATCTTCAATGGTATGGTGTTCGTCGACGCCAAGATCACCCTTGGCATTGATTTCCAAGTCAAGATTACCATGCCTGGCAATTTGTTCCAGCATGTGGTCAAAAAAGCCAATCCCCGTATGAATATCCGCATGTCCACACCCATCCAGATTAATACGAACAGAAATATCAGTTTCAGCAGTTTTTCTTTTTAAAGATGCAGTTCTTTCACCATCAAAAATTATTTCTGAAATTTTATCCCAATTCATATTGTCATCAAGAATCAACGCCTTAGCTCCAAGATTGATGGCCAATTGTCTGTCGGTTTCACGATCTCCAATCACAAAAGAATTCTTCAAATCATAATCTCCATCCATATACTTAGTAAGCAGAGCAGTGCCAGGTTTTCTTGTAGGCAAGTTCTGCTCAGGAAACGATTTATCAATAATTATATCATCGAATGAGATTCCTTCTCCTTTTAGAGTCTGTAACATCAAATTATGAGTAGGCCAAAAATCTTTTTCCGGAAACGAATCAGTCCCCAATCCATCTTGATTGGAGACCATAACGAACTCATAATCGAGATGTGTTTTAATGAAATATAAGTTACGAATAACCCCTTCTACAAATTGGAATTTTTCGAATGCATCGATTTGCTCATCTTCAGGTTCCACCAAAATAGTTCCATCACGGTCAATAAAAAGGACTTTTTTCATAATAAGAATGATTATAAAGAATTCAGGCTTTATATTGTCTTAAAGCAGCTAATAATTTTGCATTTTCGTCTTTAGTACCGACAGTAATCCTCAAGCATTCATTGCAAAGAGTCACATTACTTCTATTTCTAACAATTATGCCCTTATCCACTAAATAACTGTAAATCTTATTAGCATTACTAACTTTAACTAAAAAGAAATTAGCATCGCTATGATAAATTTTTTGTGTTATCGGTAGTTGTGCCACGGCATTCATAATAAGGTCCCTTTCCCTAATAATAGTGATAATTCTATTATGAATCAAATTCATATCAGTCATCAAATCCAAAGCTTTCCGTTGTGTTAGCGTATTCACATTGTAAGGGTATTTAACCTTATTAAATAATTTAATAATATCCTCTTGTGCAAAAGCCATTCCAAGCCTTATGGCAGCAGACGCCCATGCTTTTGAGAAAGTACTTAATACAATAACATTCAAATAATCCTTAACGCAGAATCGAAATGACTTTTGCTGACAGAAATCAGCATAAGCCTCATCTATGACAACAATCCCATGGAATTTGGATATAATTTTTATTATTTCATTTCTGTCCAATAAATTACCAGTAGGATTATTGGGCGAACAAATAAAGATAGCCTTTGTATTTGCATCACAAGAGGTGAGAATCTTATCAGCATTCAGTTCAAAATGCTCATCCAATTGTACGGGTCTGTATTCCACATCATTAATGTTGGCACAAACCTCATACATACCATAGGTAGGTTCTATAGCAACGACATTGTCAATTTGTGGTCTGCAGAAAATTCTGAATACGAGGTCAATAGCTTCATCAGAACCATTTCCCAAGAAAATATTGTTTTGATCAACGTTTTTTATTTCCGCTAATTTGTGCTTAAGTTCTTTTTGTAGAGGATCAGGATATCTATTATAAGGGCCATTATAGGGATTTTCATTCGCATCCAGAAATACTGATGCTTCTTTTCCACTATATTCATCTCTCGCAGAACTATATGGTTTTAAATTCCAAATATTTGGTCTTACGAGTAATTCTAACATCATCATAACGATTTCGTATATAAAGGATTAATATATAAAATCAAGAAATCTCCAGGCTTTTCCGTCTGACTGTCATAGCATTCTCATGAGCAAAAAGTTGTTCATTATGGGCCATAATTTCAACAGTTTCCGCAATATTAGCAATACCCTTTTCAGTTAGATATTGAAATGTAATCTTTTTTGTAAAACTATCCAATGAAACTCCACTATACATCTTTGCATATCCGTTTGTAGGTAATGTGTGGTTAGTGCCGGAAGCATAATCCCCGGCACTTTCGCAAGAAAGCATCCCAAGGAAGACAGACCCGGCATTAATTACCTTTTCAGCGAGAACATGCGGTTTTTGTACAGCTAAAATGAGGTGTTCTGGTGCATATTCATTAATAATATTTATTGCTTCATCTAAATTGTTCACCAAAACAGCTTTACTATTATTTAACGCGATTTGGGCTAAATTTCTTCTTGGAAGTTGTTGCAACTGCTTGTTAGTATGTTCAATAATAGCATTTATGACATTATCATTGTCTGAGATTAGAAAGACTTGACTATCAGGTCCATGTTCAGCTTGTGAAAGCAAGTCTGCAGCAACAAATTCAGGATTCGCATTTGCATCAGCAATGATTGCAACTTCAGATGGTCCGGCCGGCATATCGATAGCAACATCATGTTTTGCCACAGCTTGTTTTGCCGCCATGACGAACTGATTCCCCGGTCCAAAGATTTTATAAACTTTAGGCACTGATTCCGTACCGAAAGCCATAGCAGCAATAGCTTGTACACCTCCAATTTTAAAAACCCTTCTAACCCCAGCGAGTTTAGCCGCAAAAAGAACAGCCGGATTGATTTTCCCATTATTCTGTGGAGGAGAGCAGAGAATTATTTCTTCACATCCAGCAATTTTCGCAGGTGTGGCAAGCATGATGACAGTAGAAAAAAGCGGTGCCGTTCCACCCGGTATATAAAGCCCAACTTTTTGTATAGGGAGTGTTTTCTGCCAGCATTCAACACCATCATCAGTTTTGACAATAACAGGTTTAAAGATTTGAGCTTCATGAAATTTATATACGTTTTCATGAGCATGTATAATGGCCTTCTTAAGTTTATCATCCACCAACTGTTCAGCCTCATCAAACTCATCTTCATTTACCTCCAAATCAAGGAGATTCACTTTATCGAATTTTTTTTCATATTTTCTTACAGCTTCATCTCCATTATTTCTTACATCCCTTAAGATATCATCAACTATTTCATCAAGGCTCTCCGAATCTTTCAGGGGCCTTTTTATAAGCTCTGGCCAATCCTTCTTATCTGGAAATCTAATAATATTCATTATAGTATCATTTTTTCAATAGGTAAGACTAAAATACCTTCAGCTCCTAAAGCTTTCAGCTTGCCGATAATTTGCCAAAATGTTTTTTCTTGTAGAACAGTATGCACACTACTCCATCCATGTGTAGCCAGAGGCATGACAGTGGGGCTCTTGATACCAGGAAGAACGTTTGTTATGTCATTGATTTTTTCATTAGGAACGTTCATAAGTACATACTTTTTATCATCAGCCTCCATAACAGCATTAATTCTAAAAAGCAATTCTTCAAGAATTTCCTTCTTTTCGTTATCCAAGCTTTTGTTGGCTATTAATATAGCTTCGCTATTCATAACGACTTCAACCTCCTTTAGGTTATTGCTAATTAAAGTTGATCCAGAGCTGACAATGTCAAAGATTGCATCCGCCAGGTCAATACCCGGAGCAATTTCCACAGATCCTTGAATCACATGTACTTTAACATCAACCCCCTTCTCTTTCATAAATGATTTAAGTATATCCGGGTATGAAGTAGCAATGGTTTTATTTTGGAACCAATTAATATTGTCATATTCAACGGATTTTGGAATAGCTAAAGACAGTCTGCATTTGCTAAATCCCAACTTTTTCATAACGATAGCATCTTCATGTTTTTCTTGGAATTCATTTTCTCCAACCACTCCAAGATCAGCCACTCCACTAGCCACAGTTTGAGGTATGTCGTCATCTCTAAGATACAAAACTTCCACAGGGAAATTTGTTGCCTGTACTAGAAGTGTCCTTTTCGAAGGACTGATTTTGATGCCCGCTTCTTTAAGCAGCATCATAGTATCTTCATAAAGTCTTCCTTTAGACTGCACAGCAATTCTAATCATAACAATCTCTTTAAAAAATTAGTAATCAAGAACCTTTACAGGTGTAATAATTTTATTTAATTCAGGATAGAACAATGCCATCTGGACTTCTTCTCCCTCATCGTTAGCAGTAAAAAAATCAATTATTTGCTTATACTGAAATGATTTCGTGTTATAAACGACAAAATCGTAGTTTTTCCCAATATTGTCAATTACATTATGTCCATGTATTCTTATTTCATCATTAATAAGTATAACGTCGGCTTGGTATCCTGATTTGGCTAAAATACTGACAACAGACACTTTTTCGCTTTCATTTTCAGAAAATACAAGAAATCTGGCATTATCATTTTCTTGTAATTTCTTTTTAAACGAGAATGCTTTAATTAATCCCACCTTAATGTAGCCCATAGCAGCTTTCAAATAAACAGTAGCGAGAATTGGTAATTCCAACAGCCATGAATAAACGTTAAAGTGCTTCCTGAAGAAGATAATCATAGATTTGTTGAAATTATTCACATATTGATATGAAACTTTTTGCGTACTTTCTCCCTTATAATGGATTATTTTAACAGGGAAATAATAATTTTGGAAACCAGCTTTCAGAAATCTATACGACAAGTCGATATCTTCCCCATACATAAAGTAGTCTTCATCAAAAAAACCCGTCTTCAATAGCGCTTCTCGTCTGACAAACATACATGCCCCACTAAGTATTTCGACTTTATTGATTTTGTCAGGGTCAAGATTCCCCAAATAATATTTTCCAAAAACCTTGTTTTTTGGAAAAAGTTTGCAGAGTCCAATCAATTTACAAAAGGCAGTAAAAGGTTTAGGTATCCCCCTTTTCGATTCAGGTGCATATTGCCCTTTTGCAGAATACATTTTGACCCCCAGAGCTCCAGCATCATTATTGTTATCCAAAAAATCAACACACTTGACAATCATGTCTTCAGGCACGAATGTATCCGGATTTAAAATCAGCACATATTGTCCTAAAGCTAAATTCAGAGCCACATTATTAGCTTTAGAGAAGCCGATGTTATCATCATTTTCAATAAATCTCACATCAGGGAACCACTTTTTCAAGAAGGAAACAGAACCATCATTACTATTATTGTCAACCACAAAGATTTCATGGTTAAAATCAGCCAATGCCTTTTTCAATGAACAAAGACATTGATAAACAAAATCCGGAACTTTATAATTGACAATAACGACTGATACTTTCATATAATCAAATCAAAATTTCAATCCTAATTCAAACGACTAACTATTAATATTTTTAGGCACATTGACATAAGAATTTATTTTCTCTTTAGAAGGTAAGCAATATATAAATTCTATAATGATCAATATAGCAGCAGCGTAAATCCCGAGGTCTTCTAAAGTTAGGTAATAAATCATAACAGACATAACAATTGCGACAGTAGCAAAGATTAATCTTATAATCGACCAATTATGATAAATTTTCGCTGCATTTTCGTAATTATCCATCTTATTGCATTTCTGAATTTTCACATAGAACAGTTTTACCATAATCCAAATCGCAAAGAAATCAAAAAGGATAACTACAGTATTAATTATGAATGCGGTATTCACATTTTCCTTTCCTGCAAGCCATCCATTTGGAATAAAATTCAAATATCCGGCAAGTGCAAAAGCTACACAGAGAAACAATGCACAGAAAAATTCTGTAACAAGGTAATTGTATAATTTATTTATTGACATATCCATACTTAATTTGATTTAAATGGTACTCTGTTAACTATAGACCTTCCTAATGTAGCCTCATCAGTATACTGTAGTTCATCATTTAAAGAAATCCCTCTAGCCAGCACAGTTAATTTCAGTTTATCGAATTTGTCCAACTTTTTAGAAATGACGAAATTAGTTGTATCTCCCTCCATTGTGGAACTAAGTGCCAGAATCACCTCCTCTATCTTATCCTCCTCTACTCTTTTCACCAGGCTATCAATTTCCAAGTCTTTAGCAGCCACAGCATCCATTGGAGATATAACTCCCCCAAGCACATGATATAATCCATGAAATTGCGCAGTAGCTTCAATTGCTATTACATCCTGGAAATTTTCAACAACACATACAATAGACTGATCCCTTAATTGATTTTTACAAATTTCACATACATCATCGTCACTAATATTGTGACATATTTTACAATGCTTCACCTCGTGTCTTAATTTCACGATGCTTTCGGCTAATCTGTCAACGTCCTCTTCATTTTTTTTCAAAAGATGCAGCATCAATCTTAAAGAAGTTTTACGTCCAATGCCTGGAAGTTTTGCGAATTCTTCAACGGCATTGTCAAGAAGTTCAGATGAATATTGTTTATTCATAAAAATATGTTGTCAAATATCAGAAAGAAAAAATTGGTAATAATCTATCAAAACCTAATCATCGAGTTTAAGCACAGCAAGGAAAGCTTTTTGAGGCACCTGTACGTTTCCGATTTGCTTCATTCTCTTTTTTCCTCTCTTTTGTTTTTCCAAGAGTTTTCTTTTTCTGCTGACATCGCCACCATAACATTTAGCAGTAACATCTTTCCTAACTTGCTTGACAGTTTCTCGAGCAATAATTTTACCGCCAATAGCAGCTTGAATCGCGATATCGAATTGTTGTCTAGGCAAAAGTTCTTTAAGCCTTTCACACATTCTTCTTCCCAGATACACACTGTTATCAACGTGTGTTAGAGTTGAAAGAGCGTCAACGCTTTCACCATTGAGAAGAATATCAAGTTTTACCAATTTTGACGGTCTGAAGCCAGCAGCATAATAATCGAAAGAAGCATATCCCCGGCTTATTGATTTAAGTTTGTCATAAAAATCTATGACAATTTCGCCAAGTGGAATCAAAAACTGAATTTCCACTCTATTGCCTGTGATAAACTCTTGTTTTACCAATTCGCCCCTTTTGGAAAGGCAAAGAGTCATAATTGGTCCAATATATGTAGCTGTTGTGATAATAGTAGCATTGATGAAAGGTTCTTCCACATGATCGATCAGAGTTGGTTCAGGCATACCTGACGGATTGTGTACTTCCTGCACGTTCCCATGTTTATCATAAACCAGATACGATACATTTGGAACCGTAGTGATGACGTCCATATTAAACTCTCTGTCAAGTCTTTCTTGTACGATCTCCATATGGAGGAGTCCTAAGAATCCACATCTAAAGCCAAATCCGAGAGCCGCCGAACTTTCATGTTGGAAAGAGAGAGACGCGTCGTTAAGCTGTAGTTTTTCCAAAGAAGTCCTAAGATTCTCATAATCTTCAGCATCAATTGGATACACTCCAGCGAATACCATCGGCTTCACTTCTTGAAATCCTTCAATAGCCTTATCAGCCGGCATAGCAACAGTAGTTATAGTGTCACCGACTTTAACTTCAGTTGCGTTTTTTATTCCTGAGACAATGTATCCGACATCCCCAGTCATGAGCACGTCTTTAGGAATCATATCCATTTTCAGCACCCCAATCTCCTCAGCCTGATATTCTTTTTTTGTATTAATAAATCTCACTTTCTGTCCCGGCTTCATTATTCCATTCACAATTTTAAAATAAGCGATAATACCTCTGAAACTATTAAAGACAGAATCAAAGATCAAGGCTTGCAATGGAGCATCAGGATTACCTTTTGGAGCAGGAATTTTCTCAACTACCGCATCAAGAATTTCCTTGACACCTTGTCCGGTTTTAGCGGAAGCCATAATGATGTCATCATAATCACAACCGAGCAGGTCAACGATTTCGTCGGCTACTTCTTCCTGCATCGCGTTAGGCATATCACACTTATTAATAACCGGAATGATTTCAAGGTTGTTGTCAATAGCCATGTAAAGATTGGAAATAGTTTGTGCTTGCACTCCCTGAGTTGCATCCACGACAAGCAATGCCCCTTCGCATGCAGCAATAGACCTTGAGACCTCATATGAAAAGTCCACATGTCCCGGAGTATCAATAAGATTAAGCACATAGTTCTTACCATCCGCTTGATATTCCATTTGAATAGCATGGCTTTTAATCGTGATTCCCCTTTCTCTTTCAAGGTCCATATCGTCCAACATTTGTCCTTCAGTAACTTGAATGGTATTTGTAAATTCAAGCAATCTATCAGCCAAAGTAGATTTTCCGTGGTCAATATGTGCTATAATACAAAAATTTCTTATATTATTCATAAAGGAAGAAGTTATCGATGGTCATAATATTCAGCAAAATTACAAAAAAAAAACGAGAATTCTGCTTATAATCTCTAAAAAAGGCAATTCCGGCACAAATTGTCACTCCCATTAACAAATGCGTAAAATAGCTAAGGCATAAAATCAGAGTTGTTCTAAACAAGCAAAAGCATTGACCATCAACATCTTTAATCTATAGGCGACAACCGATGCGTACTAAAATAACCCAGGTCAATGCCCCGGGTTATTTACTTGTTGGCCATTCAAGCCGGCATAAAGACTGTAAATTTTGAATATCGGTATTGAAATTTCCATTTTAACACACCAACTCAAAAAGTCAAGAATTACAAGAATTTGAACTTGGTTCCGGCCATAATCCAAATTCCCGGCTGAATGACATTTCCAATGTCATAATACTTATGATTAGTTATATTCTCTCCTTGAATATAAATTTCCATATTTTCTTTAATCCACTTTAACTTACAACTTAGTATTCCATAAGTACCATATTTTTGCAAATAAGTCTTATATTCAATGGTATTATCAGTTGTAGTTTCCGGATTGTATTTAAGGAAAGAACCCTTTCTGTTCTGACACCTGAATGAAATATCAGCATAAAGGCAATCAAGAACTTTTGCTTCCAATGCAACAACAAGTTTATGTCTTAGATAATCAAGTGCATAGGATGATGCATAAACCGTTACGTCATCAAATCTTTTCTGATTAATATACGAATAATTAATATTAGCAGATTTAAGCCAGCTATTTTCATTGAATAATTCATTGAAAAGGATGTCTAAATTTATGTTTGCCCCATATTTATTTAATTTAAAGTTTGTTGCATGATAAGTAGTATAGCCATTATCTTCATCTTCAGGGGTCAGGATCCAATCGATCATCGACATATCATGTCTATAGAAAAGCCTCAAATTCGATCTAAGTCCAAGTCCTCTGTAATGTGCGGCCAAAGAAAATTCACTTGTTTTTTCGGGCTTAAGCCCAATATTTCCTTCTTGGGTTGGTGATTTATAATATAGATCTGTAAATGTCGGCATTCTCTGAGCCATATTCCACGAAGCATACAATTTCCATTCATTTGATGGCTTAAAACAAATATCTATGCCAGGATAAAGTCTGAATCTATGGTCAAGTGCAGTATTCATATTTGCCATAACCCCTAAAGAAACCGACCATTTTTTTAAAAGTATGTCATGTTCAATGAAATACGAAATATTAGTTCTATTATCCTTTTTCGTATATTTTCCATGTGCTCCTGGAATATCGACGAACTGTGCTGTTTCTAGAGGTTTTCCCAAACTGGTTGAAAGAATACCTTCATTTCTGAAGTCAGCAGCAAAAAGCGAAGTACCCAACATAGACTGAGTTGACATGTTGACAGAAACTCCGTAGACATCAGTCATATGATAATTTTCCCCGAAATCAGAATGCTTAATAAGTTGGAAATTATCAAATGCTTTTGACCAATACAAAGTAGGTTTGATTTGAATTTTTCCTTTGGTCTGAAGAGTAACGGCAGTATGATATTTTTGATTATATTCGAATTGGTTCGGGAATTTTCCCGAATAGAATGTATTAGCTCCAAAATCTTGAATATTTGCCGCTATAAACCAATTAATATCAAAAAGTTCTTTGCAGATGCCTCCATTATAAAAAGCGTTATATTTATTAAACTCAGAATTATGAGTTCCGCCATCACTTCTATAATAATTCAAGCTTAGGCTATTAAAAGAGTTTTTATTTGAGAATCGAGTGTTAGCCCCCACAGCTAAAGAGCCATAACTTCCGGCTTCTGCTCTTACAGAAGCATCCCATTTGTTATCAGTTATGCCTCTTGTGTTTTTCTTGGTAATAATATTAATAGCTCCTGAAAAAGCACTTGTTCCATAAACTTTACTTGCCGCCCCTTCAAGAATTTCAATTCTTTCAATATCGTCAATAGAAAGTGGCAAGTCGTATGCCAGATGTCCCGTATGCGGTGATGAAACGTTAACCCCATCTATCAGAACGACAATTTGGTCGTGTGTGCCTCCATTAATATTGATGTCAGTTTGAATTCCAAAAGCTCCTCTTTGCCTGACATCGACCGCCGCAGCATATTTGAGAACATCATTAACAGAATTCGCCGCACATTTTTCAATTTCTTCGCGAGTGATAACACTCACGATTCTTGCCGTCTGTTCCATCGGCAATGGTAGTTTTGAGGCAGTAACCTCAACAGTCTGAATTGTGTCGTCATCGATAAAATCAGTGAAGTGATTAGCGACAGTCTGTGCATGCGCAGTAGTTGGTACAGCAAATGTAAGTGTAGCAACCGACAAAGAAGAAATAATGATTTCCCTACCGAGAGATCTGAAAATTGCATCTCCGTGTCTTGTGAACTGTTTCCATCTAATGACTGGCTGTTTCAGACATTTGTTTTTTTTTCTCATAAAAATAAAATTTAAAAAAATAGTTATAATAATCTTAACCCCAATAGGTCATTAGACCTAAAATGGGCTTTTCTATGGATATTATGTATTTTTCATGCCATATGAGCCATTCTTTAGGCATATTGTCTTTACCGGCCTTCGCCGTTGCCCACAGGCCTTAGATTTCGGCAAAAACAATCTGCACAAGATAAAAAAGCTCTAACACAAAACCTAATGATATAATTGAGATAATGATTAAGGATTTTTTTTCAATACGATATCATAAGAAGGCGGTGCAAGTAAAGTAGCTGAATGATATTCCACATGTGCCTTGACAAAAGTCAACGGTATATCGTCTGGAGTGTAATATCCCAAGCCATTCATATTTTCCGTATCATTCTTATAAATATATTTCATTAAGTCCTCAAATGTAATGGTGCCAATTCTATCATTTAACTTAGGTAAAGCCTGATTATAACACATAATCTGTGCATATGCTATTTCACTGACGTCAGCCCTTGCATACTCGGTTATAACAGAGCCTTCTCCAATAATATTCATATCAGCCAGCGCTTTAGCAATAGCATCTGTATAGTCGTACCCATCTTTTGTTTTGTTATCACTTCCGGAATCGTCATCTTCGGATTTCTCATCTTCGCTTATTTTATCATCCGAAGTTTCATCGTCAGCATTTTTATCTGAATAATCGACAGCCATTAACACACCTTGAAATGAAACTTCAGCCTCTGAATATGTACCATCAGAAGAACACGCAATAAAAAACAATCCAATGACTGCTAAAACAACGATAAAATAGATTTTATTTTTCATAATGCAATAATTTATAATTATTCAATCATTTTCAAGAATTCATTTTCGTTTACAATAGGGATGTTCAATTTATGAGCTTTCTCCAACTTAGCCGGGCCCATATTATCTCCAGCCAAGATGAAAGAAGTTTTGGCAGAGATAGCAGCAACATTTCTTCCTCCGTTGTTTTCAATCATTTCTTTATATTCATCTCTGGAATGAAATTTAAACACCCCACTAATTACAATTGCCTTATTATCCAATTTATCAGACAATCTACCACTTTGTTCCTTAATTTCCATTTGAAGGCCATAATTTCTTAATTTAGAAATTATTTCCAGGTTTTCATTATCCTTAAAGAATCGGAAAACACTACCGGCAATAACATCCCCCACTCCATCCACTTGTGCCAATTTGTCCATATCCGCATTAATCAAATTATCAATATTCTTAAACTTTCGAGCAAGTAATTTGGCCGTAGTTTCTCCGACAAATCTTATACCAATGGCATATAGAACTCTTTCAAACGGGACATTAACAGTATTCTTAATAGCGTCGATCACCTTTTTAGCAGACTTCACTTTAGTTCCCAAGGCCCCATCAATATCAGTAACTTTCAACTGATATAAATCAGCTACATTCCTCACGAGCCCTCTGCTGTAATAATCGGCAATGGTTTCGGGTCCAAGACTTTCAATGTTCATAGCCTTTCTGGATATAAAATGTTCGATTCTGCCCTTAATTTGAGGCGGGCAATGATTGTCGTTTGGGCAATAATGAGCAGCTTCGCCATCCATCCTGACTAATTTGGTTCCACATTCCGGGCAATGAGTAATAAAAACGACCGGTTCGCTGTTGTCATTCCTTTTACTTTCGTCAACCCCTACAACTTTAGGTATAATTTCACCGCCCTTTTCCACATAAACCATATCCCCGATATGAAGGTCCAATTGTTTGATGATATCGGCATTATGTAATGACGCCCTTTTGACAATAGTGCCAGAAAGAAGTACAGGGTCCATATTAGCAACAGGAGTCACTGCTCCAGTTCTCCCGACTTGAAATGTAACTTCATTCAGTCGAGTGCAAGCACGTTCAGCCTGGAATTTATATGCGATAGCCCATCTTGGTGACTTAGCGGTATACCCAAGATGCTGTTGTTGCCTGAGAGAATTGACTTTAAGCACAATTCCATCGGTAGCCACTGGCAATTTTTTTCTTTCGACATCCCAAAAATTTATAAAATTTTCCACGTCCTGAATACTATGGCATAGTTTCATACCTTGAGAAATTTTAAATCCCCATCTTTCAGCCATTAAAAGGTTGTCGTAGTGTGTTCCATCCTTAGGAATATCATCGCCTAAAAGATAATAAAGATAAGCATCAAGTTGTCTATGAGCGACGAGTTCAGACTTTTGCGATTTCAATGTTCCGGATGCGGCATTTCTTGGGTTGGCGAATAGTTGTTCTCCGTTTTCTTCCCTCTCTTTATTTAATTTTTCGAATGATTTCCAAGGCATTAGTATTTCCCCTCTAATTTCGAACTCATGTGGAAATCCAGAACCATTTTTCAATTTCAGAGGAATACTTCTTATAGTTCTCACATTTTGAGTAACATCATCACCTTTATCTCCGTCGCCTCTTGTAACAGCAGAGACCAAATCCCCATCCACGTAAGTAAGTGAAATGCTGAGTCCATCATACTTCATTTCAGCTACGATGTCAAACTTTTCGCCTTCCAATCCTGCGCTTACTCTTTGATAAAAATCTCTTACTTCATTTATATTATATGTATTTGCAAGAGACAACATAGGATACTTATGTTTCACCTGCTTGAATGCCTGGTTGATATCACTTCCAACTCTTTGAGTAGGTGAATTAGGGTCATAAAACTGCGGATAGAATAGTTCCAGATCCTGGAGTTTTCTCATCATCTGATCGAATTCAAAATCAGAAATAGCAGGCTGATTCAGCACATAATAATAGTAGTTATGCAGATGCAATGTTTCCCGAAGTTGTTCAATTTCCTCTTTTGGTGTCATAGAAACATTATTTGTATTAAAAAAATATCATTAAATATCCAATTCACGTTGTCGGCAGAAATATCCAGAAAAGATTTCATCAACGAATTCAATCTGTTCATTAAAAATTCCATAAACCGCAGAACCACTTCCAGACATAGAAGCATAAATTGCTCCAAGGTCATACATTCTATCTTTTATAGCGGCAATTTCCGGATATTTTGCAAAAACGCTCATTTCGAAATCATTAACAACTGAATCTTTCCACTGCTGAATAGGTAATTTGAGCAATTCCTCCAGAGAATTTTCCGGTTTATGAGGTGTGATATTAGCATAAGCGTCATTAGTAGATACCCCAATATCGGGTTTTACTAACAGTAAATATTTCTCTTTTAGCGAGATGTTGCAATCAGAAAAAACATCTCCGATTCCCTGTGCAAAAACAGGCTTGTTATTAATGAAGAATGGGCAATCAGCCCCGATTTTAGAAGCTAATTGCTGCATTTCCCCAATCTCGAGATTTAATTTAAATTTTTCATTAATAGCCATGATAGTAAAAGCAGCATCAGAAGAACCGCCTCCCAATCCAGCTCCTGTAGGGATGTGTTTATGCAGATGTATTTCAACAGGTTTCACTTTATCTGGGAAAAGCTCTTTAATCAAATTATAAGCTTTAACCACCAAATTATCAGCAGGTCTTCCATTCAACACTTCGCCACTGACTTTCAGTTCACACCCGCCAATCAACTTATCAGTTGACGTAATTTCGAGTGCGTCTAATAGTTTTATAGGATAAAAGACAGTTTCAATATTATGATATCCATCTTTTCGTTTCTCGACAACATTAAGACCGATATTTATTTTTGCATTAGGATAAACAATCATGATAAAAAATTTAATTAGATAAAATCAGAAAAATCAAATACAAAAATAGTTCTTTTTTTTGACTTATCGGGACAGTTAAAGCAATTTTTTAACGACAAGTATAAAAACCAAGAACCATTATTCGACCAACCTTATTGGATTTACATAAAAAGACAAAAAAAAGGTACCATAATCTGGTACCTTTTCCACCTGTACGATTACAAGTGTAAATAACATTCATTCAGTCCTTACGTTATCCTTTATCTATATATTTTCCAAAAGTTACAATCATTTGATTTGTTTAAAATGTCCAATATCAGAATGGAGGTTCCTCGATATTAGGGGCCATATCGACATTGATAGAATTAAATGCGTCGTCAGCAGAATTATTAAATCTGCCATTAAGTTTCGAAGGCTTCATAGTTTCCTCTTCTATAGGTGGAGGAACATTACCATCGTTGATATTAGAGAATTTCGCATATTTTCCATCAAATTTCAATCTTACATCTTTAACAGCACCATTTCTATGTTTCGCAATAATAATATCCGCAGTATTTCTCGTGTCGTTGCCTTGATTGTCTTTGTATATTTTGTAATAGTCCCACCTATGAATGAAGCAGACCAAGTCCGCATCTTGTTCAATGGCACCAGATTCTCTCAGGTCGGATAGTTGCGGCCTTTTGCTATTCATATCATTACTGTCCTGTCCCACACGACTTTCTACACTTCTGTTCAATTGTGAAAGAGCGATAATAGGAATATTCAATTCCTTTGCAAGTCCTTTAAGTGACCTTGAAATAGTTGAGACTTCCTCTTGCCTTGAATTATAGTACATACCCGAAGCATTCATAAGCTGCAAGTAGTCAATAATAATGATTTTGACTCCGTATTCTCTGACTAATCTCCTTGCTTTAGTTCTTAACTCGAAGACAGATAGCGAAGGTGTATCATCAATATAAAGCGGTGCGTTATAAAGGTCTTTAATTTTATAATCCAGCTGGCTCCATTCGAAGGGCGCCAATTGTCCGCTTTTAATTTTCTCACCAGGAATTTCACAAACGTTAGTTATAAGCCTATTTACCAGCTGTACGTTAGACATTTCCAAAGAAAACATAGCAACCGGAATCCTGTTATTAACCGCCATATTTTTACACATCGAGAGCACAAAAGCGGTTTTACCCATAGCAGGTCTCGCAGCGATGATGATAAGATCTGAGTTCTGCCATCCGCTCGTCACATCATCCAATGCGTGGAATCCACTACTAAGTCCCGACAATCCTTCTTCTCTGTTGGCGGCAATTTTTAGCATTTCATATGCTTCATCAATAACAGGATTGATTTGCGTGAATTCTTTTTTGAGATTCTTTTTAGACAATTCAAACAATCTACCCTCAGCAATCTGCATGAGTTCAGCCACATCCTGTCCTTCGTCAAATGCCAAATCACGAATAAAGCTAGTATAAGCTATTAATTTTCTGGCAAGTGCTTTACCAGCGATAATATTCGCATGGAATTCTATATGTGCTGAAGACAATATTTTCTGTGAAAGTTCAGCCAAATAGAATGGTCCTCCGACCTTATCAAGGTTCTTATCGGCTTTAAGTTGTTCTGTAACTGTTAGGATATCAATTGGTTTATCTTCACCTGCCAGTTTTTTTATTGTATCAAAAATTATTTGATGCTTAACGTCATAGAAAGACTCTGGTTCAAGAATATCAGCAACAGTTCCAAATGCATCCTGTTCAATAAGACATGCCCCTAATACAGCGGCCTCCAGTTCAAGAGCCTGTGGCTGCACTTTTCCAATTTCGACTAATTTGTCAGGTTCATTATATTTTTTTTCAGTTTTTCCAGTTTTTTTTACAGGCATAATATTCAATTTACATGCAAATTTACAATAAAAAACCTTGAAATCATTCCAGGTGTTTCAAAAGATATAAACAAGAGACGTCCCAAAGTGTTGATAACTTTATAATACAGTTATATATCAACAAGTTAGGGTGTTGATAATTATTCAATAAATAGACAAAAAAAGCCCGGCAAATCCGGGCTTGATGATATATAATGTCAATTATCTCATAATAGCCTTAATATTTTTTGAAACCAACTCATAAGCAGCATCCCAATCTAAAGTTACTAAAAATTTATCACTCCTACAACTTTTTTAACACTTTTCTTATACCGAACTCACGTTAAATAAATAAAATATGAATATATATATATTGCGAATATATAAAGTCTATTATAACAATTAAAAAAATAACGGAGATGCATCTCCGTTATTTTTTATTTATATTAAAGTATGTTCAATATTAAACATTCGATTTAGTTAGCTTAGTCATTGTATTCGTTATAAAACCATTTTACATAACAGAAGTCCTGACGATGTGGTAAGTCATTATTCTTAGGATACATACGATAAGCTAATTTAAAGGCTCCCGCATTAGGCAACTGTAAATTACCAGAGAATGTAAACAAATTACCTTCTCTATTAGTAACCTCAAATGGCTGAATATGTGCAATATGCTCTTTCCCTTCATCATCATTTTGTAAAACCACCAATTCCAATCCAATAACATCATCCAATCCCTGTTCATCCACAACAAAACTTAATGCATATTTCTTTCCGCTAACAAATTGTCCTGCAAGTACGTGCTCTTCTCTCTTAACAGATACCACATTAATATTATCCCATCTCTGAGCCACAGTTTCTTTCCAAAGAGCGATAGACTTAGCCTTAGCACAATTATCCTTCATTAAGACTTTAGCTCGTTTTGCAAGCGGTATATAGAATTTAGTGAAGTAGTCGTCAAGCTGACGTTTCATTGTGTAATGAGGTGCTACTTGTGCTATAGAGTTTTTAATAGTCCTAATCCATCCTTCACTATATCCTTTAGAATTTCGAGCGTAATAAAGAGGCAATATTTCATTTTCAAGAAGAGAATAAATGGTTGCCGCATCTAATTGGTCTTGCTGTTCTTGATTTTGGTAAGTACGTTTTTCAGTTAATGCCCATCCTGCACCTTCTCTATATCCTTCAAGCCACCATCCATCAAGTACAGACAAATTCACAACTCCATTCATCAAAGCTTTCTCACCAGAAGTACCAGATGCTTCTAATGGTCTTGTTGGTGTATTCATCCAGATATCAACACCTGTAACAAGACGTCTTGCTAATTTCATGTCGTAATTTTCAAGGAAAATAATCTTTCCCAGAAATTCTGGCCTACGGCTGATTTCATAAATTTTCTTAATAAGTCCCTGACCTGCACCGTCGTGTGGATGAGCTTTTCCTGCAAATAAGAACTGAACAGGATAATTAGGGTTGTTAACGATTTTAGCAAGTCTGTCAATGTCAGAGAAGAGCAAATGAGCACGTTTATATGTAGCAAATCTTCTTGCAAAACCAATTAGTAAAGCATTAGGATTAATTTTTTCCAAAAGTGATACAATCCTAGAAGGATCACCTTGATTTTTCAACCAATCTTCTCTAAATGCATTTTTAATATAATCTATCAGCTTCAGTTTTAGAGTTTGCCTTGTTTTCCAAATTTCAGCATCCGGAACCTCATAAATAGCCTCCCATAATTTCGCATTAGACTGATCGTGATAATATGATTTATCGAAATGCTTGTTATATAGATCTTTCCATTCCGAAGCAGACCACGTCGGGAAATGAACTCCATTGGTAACATATCCAACATTGTCAAGTTCCTCAGGGAAATACCCCTTCCAAATACCACTAAACATATCTTTAGAGACTTTCCCGTGCAACCAGCTAACTCCATTAACCCATGAAGAAGTATTGCAAGCAAAAGTAGACATACAGAACCTTTCACTATGGTCTTCAGGATTAATTCGTCCCATACCAATAAATTCATCCCATGATATGCCAAGACGTTCAGCATATGCACCCATATACTTTCCAAACAGTCCTTCATCAAAATAATCGTGTCCTGCAGGAACTGGAGTATGTACTGTATAAAGAGAAGTGGTTCTTACAACTTCCAAGGCTTCATTGAATGACAGTCCTTCTTCAACATAATCTACAAGTCTCTGCACATTGCATAAAGCAGCATGTCCTTCGTTGCAATGATAAATGTCTTTTTTTATTCCAAGTTTCTTTAATGTCAGAATGCCGCCAATACCCAAAAGTATTTCCTGTTTTAGGCGATTTTCCCAATCACCTCCATAAAGGCTATGAGTTATTGAACGGTCGAATTCACTATTCATCTCATTATCAGTGTCAAGCAAATAGAGCTTGATTCTGCCGACATTAACTCTCCAAACATATGCATGTACAGTATAGTTGTTGTATGGAACATCAACAACAAGTGGCTGTCCATCATTATCCATTTGTCTTTCTATTGGCAACTCTCCAAAATTTTGTGCCTCATATTTTGCGACTTGATCTCCAGACATTGACAATGTTTGAGTGAAATATCCAAAGCGATATAAAAAGCCAACAGCACACATATCTACATTGGAATCAGACGCTTCCTTCAAATAGTCTCCTGCAAGAATTCCCAATCCTCCAGAATATATTTTAAGAACATGACTAAGGCCGTATTCCATACACAAATAAGCAACAGAAGGCCTTTTTGAATCAGGTTTTACGTCCATATAGTTTTTAAAATCGGAATAAATTTTATTAACTTTATTAACGATTTTCTGATCAGCTGCTAATGTTTCCATTTTAGAATAATTCATTCTAGAAAGAAACAAAACAGGATTTTGTCCGACTTTTTTCCACAAATCCTTATCCATCTCCTGGAAAAGGTGTCCAACCTCAGAATTCCATGACCACCACATGTTATGAGCGATTTCATCAAGTGGTTTTAATGCTTCTGGAATGGAAGATCTCACACTAATTTCTTTCCAGAAAGGAGTGTTTGCATTACTAGCTTTAATAATCATAAAAAAAATATTTTTTGTTTAACAAATTCTATATTAAGTAATATCTAAGGTGATAAAATATTTAAGCAAAAAGTTTAAGAAGTTAACTGATTGCGATTTTTTGCTTTTCTTAAAGCAAAATCATATGCTTGATAATAATATTTAATAAAATTGGCCCATAATGCATGTTTAGCAATCTTAGCCGCATTTTTCCGAGCTTGTTGTATTGAGGAATTATCCATTCTTGACATATGGATAATAGTATTTTTTATTTCTTCAGACACTTCTTCTGCATTGTAATCAGACCTGTGAATAACTTTAACCCCATCTTCCAATTCCGACTCCTTTCCATTCATTTTATTGACCCAAAGTCCAAAACCAGCTAAGTCTGTTGTTATACATGGTACATGGAATGCGACACTCTCAGTCGGAGTATATCCCCATGGTTCATAATATGATGGGTATACACATAAATCCATTCCAATAAGCAAATCATAATAGTTAATATTAAAAATACCGTCTTTACCATCTAAATAACATGGAACAAATACAATTTTCACATTATCCTCCTTAGAATTATACATGCTCAGCCAATTCATCTGATTCAATACGTTATCAGAATTTTGGTCATGAAGGACATGCGTAATTCTATTGTCACCAAATGGTTCGTTGAATTTCTTTCTGCTATGTAATCTTGATTGTAATTCAGGTATTGCGTTTTTCATCCAAGCAGGAACAAGAATCAAAGCAAGGACATTACCATTTAATCTTTTATCAGCCCTTAACCTGTTCATTGAATCGACAAATAAATCAATACCTTTATTTTTATATTCATATCTTCCTCCAATGCTAATAATAAGTGTATCATCTTTCATATTAACACCCATTAAAGCATTCGCAACAGAAAGGATTTTTCGTCGTGCTTTTTTTCTTGCATTATCAAAAGCTCCACCTTGGCTAGGCACGAAATCATCTTCAAATCCATTCATCAGAACCACGTCTGCATCCTTTTCAAGTAAGAATTTGCATTCTCTTGCTGTAATGTCACTAACAGTAGTAAAACAATCCACATTGTGAGCAGCTGTTTTTTCAACAGAATGTTTTGACTGCATATTCAGTTCTGCAGCCATTTGGTCTCCATTATAATCAGCTAAATAATCATAAAGCGGCTTATTGTTTCCTGCAATAGAACGACCAATGCTAGTAGCATGAGTAGTAAAAATCGTAGCGACTGTTGGTAATTTTGCTTTAATATATAAAGCACCCATAGCAGTCATCCATTCATGAGCTTGATAAATAACATTATCTTTCTTTGTCAATCCTTCAAACTCATAATAACTAACTACCACTTTTGCAGCAGCGATTGAAAACATTGACGCCTCATCATAATCACCATATGCATGTAGGGAGTCAACACCATAATTCTGCCACGCCCAAGTGTAGATTTCATTTTTCCGATCAAATAAACTTTTAAAATCAACTAATATGGCTATTGGCTTACCAGGTATTTTCCATCTACCAATTCTAATTTGAAACTCATGATTATTGTTTAAATGTTTTTTCCAAGCCGTCAGCATGGATTTACTTTCTTCAAACAACTGATTGTTTTTTCCATCCCAAATATCTGGTCCAATAAAAAAAACTTTATCTTTAAATTTTTCTTGAAGAGTTTTCGCACGAGTTGAAAGCACGGTATAAATTCCTCCGACCTTATTACATACTTCCCATGACGCTTCAAAAATAAAGTCAGGTTGCAATAACTTTTTTGACATCTAAAATCTTACCTTAAAGAAATGTTTTCAATTATTTTGCAAATTTACTGAAAATATTTGAGTTATGGAATTAAAATGATATTTTTATTAAAAAAACGCACTGAATACTAATATACAATGCAATCAAGGTCAACAAAAGAAAGTTATAAAAGACAAATTCATCAAATGTCATAAAAAAAATAAAAGGGACATGATCAAGTGAAATCACATCCCCTTAAATAGAATATATCAATAATTATAATTTCTTTAAAGACTCTTTTAAAGCAATGATTTTTGTCTGAGTGTCTGCGAGCTTTTTCTTTTCTAATTCCACAACATTTGCAGGAGCGTTATTTACAAATTTTTCATTTGCCAATTTCTTTTCAATTCCAACCAAGAAACCTTGTAATCTATTGATTTCTGCTTCAATTTTATTAATTTCAGCCTCTTTGTCAATCAGATTGCCAATTGGTACAGCATATTCCACAACACCAACCATAAAAGCTGAAGCATCATTACTTTTCTGTTCCTTAATTAATAATTCAGAAATACCAGCCATCTTTTTAATAACAGGTTCTAAATCTTGTAACGGATTATTACCAATTATCTCAAGGGTCAACAATTCTCTTTGTGAGATATTCTTCTGATTTCTAATTTTACGGACACCAGCAACAACAGACTTCATATCCTCAACCGCAGATATCAGTACTTTTTCATCGTCATTATTAGGATTAAGTTTCAAAGTAGATGTCATGATACTTTCTCCTTCAGCTCTATTAAAAATATGATGCCAAATTTCCTCTGTTATGAAAGGCATAAATGGATGAATCATTTTCATTAGGACATCAAAGAATTCTAAAGTTTGATTCATTGTAACTTGATCAATTGGCTTTTGGTAATGAGGTTTAATCATTTCAAGATACCAACCAGAGAATTCATCTGTAAAGAGTTTGAAAACAGCCATTAAAGCTTCGCTAAGCCTATATTTGGAATATAGTTCCTCAATTTCCGCATATGTTTGTTTCAATTTAGCATTAAACCATTTTATTGCAGTCTTGCACACCACAGGTTGTTCAATGTCAGCAATTTCCAATCCCTTAATCAGTCTGAAAGCATTCCAAATTTTATTGCAAAAGGCAGCACCATTTTTGCATAATTTTTTATCGAACAGAATGTCATTTCCTGCAGGAGCACATAAAAGCATTCCCATTCTTACGCCATCAGCACCATAATTATCAATAAGGTCTAAAGGGTCGGGTGAATTACCTAACGATTTTGACATTTTTCGTCCGATTTCATCACGCACAATCCCTGTAAAATAGACGTTCTTAAAAGGCATTTTACCTGTATATTCATATCCTGCCATAATCATACGTGCGACCCAAAAGAAAATAATATCAGGTCCTGTCACCAAGTCAGCTGTTGGATAATAATAATTGATATTCTCATTATCCGGTGAGGTAATTCCATTAAAGAGAGAAATAGGCCAAAGCCAAGAGGAGAACCATGTATCCAGGGCATCTTCATCTTGTTTTAAATCCGTCAACGTCAATGACTTATTCCCAGTTTTAACCTTAGCTATTTCAAGAGCTTCCTCAGGAGTTTCAGCCACGACAAATCCCCCCTCAGGTAAATAATATGCAGGAATACGGTGCCCCCACCACAATTGCCTGCTTATACACCAATCCTTAATATTTTCCAACCAATTTTTATAAGTCACCTTATATTTTGGTGGAAAGAATTTGATTTCATCATTCATAACAGGAGGTAAAGCCAAATCTGCAAAATGTTTCATTGACAGAAACCATTGCATAGACAATTTCGGCTCAATAGCGACATTTGTTCTCTCAGAAAAACCAACTTTATTAGTGTAGTCTTCTACTTTTTCAAGAAGTCCACTATTATTAAGGTCCTGTTCTATTTGTTTTCTTACATCAAATCGGTCCATTCCGACATACAGACCAGCTTCCTCACTCAATGTACCGTCATCATTGAATATATCAATTGATGGTAAATTGTATTTATCGCCAAGCATATAGTCATTGACGTCATGTGCCGGGGTTACTTTTAGGCAACCGGTTCCAAATTCTATATCAACATAATCATCCTCAATAACAGGAATAACCCTATTAACCAATGGCACAACCACTTTTTTCCCTGACAACCATTTGTTTTTAGGATCATTAGGATTAATACACATCGCAGTGTCACCCATGATAGTTTCCGGTCGCGTGGTAGCCACCACTGCATAGTATCCTATCTTGTCTTTGTGCACAACGCAACTTTCATCAATGTCATTCTCGCAAACAGAATCATCAGACAATCTATATTTGAGGTAATACAACTTAGAATTCTCTTCTTTGTAAATTACCTCCTCATCAGACAAAGCTGTTTTTGCCTTAGGATCCCAATTCACCATTCTAACCCCACGATAAATCAATCCCTTATTATATAGATCCACAAAGACTTTAATGACAGACTTAGAACGCTCTTCATCCATGGTGAATGCAGTTCTATTCCAATCACAAGAAGCTCCCAGCCTTCTGAGTTGTTTTAAAATTATGCCACCATGTTCTCTTGTCCAGTCCCATGCATATTCCAAAAACTGTTCTCTTGTCAAATCAGTTTTCTTTATACCTTTTTCAGCCAATCGATTTACGACTTTTGATTCAGTTGCTATGGAAGCGTGATCTGTACCCGGAACCCAGCAAGCGTTTTTACCATCCATTCTGGCTTTTCTAACAAGAACATCTTGAATAGTCTCGTTAAGCATGTGCCCCATATGAAGTACGCCGGTAACATTAGGAGGTGGAATAACAACCGTGTAAGGTTGTCTATCGTCGGGTTCGGAAGCAAACAAATTATTTTTTTCCCAGAACTCATACCATTTATTTTCTATCTCAGAAGGATTGTAATTTTTAGCGATTTCCATTTATATGTAGAATTAATAATTTTTTGCAAAGTTAATGATTTTTATTCAAAAAATAAAGGTGTAGTATCACTTAATGTTATATATAACATATTACATTAATCATAAAAAAGCGGGATACGAGTCGTATAGAGTCGTATAAATTAAGGTTATTTCATTATCTTAAAATCAAAATTGAAGTAATATTAGCAAGCACATATTATAACCTTAAATAATTCATTCATGATGATATGGTTCATTGTTAAGAATAGTCATGGCCCTATAAAGCTGTTCTATAAAAATGAGTCTCACCATTTGATGTGAGAATGTCATTTTTGATAAAGATATCAGATCATTCGCCCTTTTGTAAACATATTCATCAAATCCGTATGAACCTCCGATAATGAAAACAATACGTTTTACTGCACAAATCATCTTATGTGATATCCACTCAGAAAAGCGAACACTGGAATAATCTTTTCCATGTTCATCCAACAAAACGACGAAATCAGTTTGGGCAACATTTTTCATTATCAGTTGTCCCTCATTATATTTTTGCTGTTTTTCGCTAAGATTTTTAGCATTCTTTATGTCGGGTATCACATTAACGTCAAAACCAATGTTATAATGTTTAAGTCTTTGCTGATACTCATTTATCAAAGAATGCAAATGTTGGTTATTGGTTTTTCCCACTACAAGCAATACAATTTTCATCTTATAACATCTTTAACACCTTTAACACCCTTCATTTTTTTTATAATTGTTTTCAGCTTATTAATATCATCAATCTGAATAGTAAGTGAACCGGAAAAAAGGCCATCTTCGGCAGAGCTAATATTAATGCTTCTCAAAATAACATTTTCTTCTTTAGACAAAATAGACGTTATGTTGTTAACAATGCCAATATCATCATGCCCTACTATATTTAAAGTTACTGGATATAAGCTATTACCTTTACCAGCCCATCTAGCCGGAATAATTCTATATGAGAATTGTTCATTCATTTGCCTTGAATTAGGGCAATCCAATCTATGAATTTTGATTCCTCTTCCAGACGTAACAAAACCAAATATTTTATCTCCATAAATTGGATTACAGCATTTAGCAATAGAATAGTCCACACCTTTAATGTTTTGATCAATCACCAACATGTCTTTATATTTAAAATCATGTTCAGTGTTCTGTACATATTCCTCAGCACTATGCGTGTTTTGCAAGTCAGAAGCATCACCTTTTGACTTATTAAGAGCATCATCGTACAAATCAATGAAATCGTTTACATCAAGAACCCCTTCATTAATAGCTTTATAAAAGTCGAGTACATGTTTATAACCCATTCTTTTAATCAGTTTCATCATAACTGATTCGTCATAGGCAATTTTCTTATTTTTAAATTTACGTTCTATGGTTTCTTTCGCAAAAGTTACAGATTTTTGTTCTTGCTCATTAATCTGCTGTTTTATTTTACTTCTAGCTTTTGCAGTTTTAGCAAATGCGAGCCAATCGCGTTTTGGAAGTTGTTTTGGGTTAGTCAATATTTCAACTTGGTCCCCACTATGTAAAACCGTTTTAAGAGAGACATTTTTCCCATTAACTTTACCCCCATAGCAATGAGCTCCGACATTTGTATGAATCATATATGCAAAGTCTAATACAGATGCTCCTTGCGGTAATTTGAACAGGTCTCCTTTTGGTGTAAATACGAATACCTCATCATTATAAATGTCAACCTTAAATTGTTTTTTTATACTGTACTCATCATTAGTATTAAGTTCAAGCGACATTCGAATATCCTTTAACCACTCCTCCATTTTTGCTCCACTATCCTTAACTCCTTTATATCTCCAGTGGGCAGCTATACCTCTTTCCGCAATTTCATCCATCCTTTCCGTGCGAATTTGAATCTCCACCCATTTCCCATCATTTCCCATTACCGTAGTATGCAAGCTTTCATATCCATTACTTTTAGGAACAGACAGCCAGTCACGCAAACGCTTCAAATTCGGTACATACATATCAGTAACAATAGAATACACTTTCCAGCAATCAGCCTTTTCATGTTTTAAATCAGAATCAAGTATAATTCTAATAGCAAATAAATCAAAAATATCATCGAATCCGCACTTTTGTTTTTTCATTTTTTGCCAAATGGAATGAATCGACTTAGTACGTCCCTTAATATGGAATATGAGTCCTTCCTCATCAAGTCTTTCCTTTATAGGTTTTATAAAGTTTTCAACATAAGCATCTCTTGATTTTTTTGTTTCATTAAGTTTTTCCTTTATCATATAATAGGCATCCGTCTCGGAATATTTAAGGGCAAGGTCTTCCAATTCAGATTTGATGAGATACAATCCTAATTTATGGGCAAGAGGAGCATATAGTTCACTCGCCTCATTAGCAATACGTTTACGATCGGAATCAGTTCCACGGTCTTTTATTTGCCTCATCAAATTAACTCTGTCTGCAATAAGAATAAAAACCGCTCTCATATCTTCAGCAAAAATCATTAGCAAATCCCTGAAGTTATCAGTTTGTATCGCCGGATTATTATTATAAAGTAGATTCACTTTAGCTAATCCGTTCAAAATAGTCAGAACATCCTGTCCAAAAAGTTCCCTAACACAGCTTTCATCAACCAAGGAATTCATATACAGATACTTAAGCAAAATACTTATTATCGAAGTTCTACTAAATCCAATTTCTTCAGAGTAAATTTTAGCGGTAAGTATGTCTAAAATAATAGGATTTAAGTCAAACGGATTTATTAATTGTACCTCTTCCCCATTAATATTAAGATACATTTTTTTTACCAACTCTATATCATTATAATCAAGAATATTCCCTAATACTTTAACAAGAAAATCTGCAATTACTTCTGAATCTGGTTTTGAGAAAATGAGATTATTGTACATAAAATATAAAAATGTCAAAAATAATGTTTTAGCAAATAAATTTTAAATTGCAAAGTTAAAAAAATATCATATTAATTTAAAGAAAAGAAAAAAAAATGTACATTTGTATTTACAAAATGAGAATTAGAAATATAAAAAGAATCAAATTAATTAAACAACTATAATAAAAACGCCTTATGCTAAGTACACAAGATTTACAATTATTATCAAGTAAGGGAATAACAGAAGAACAGTTAAATCATCAAATAGAAATATTTAAACAAGGATTTCCCTTTTTAAAGCTTTATTCAGCCGCATCCTCACAACAAGGGGTAGTAGTTCCAAGTGCAGCAGACCTAATTCATTGCACAAAAGCATGGGAACGCTATCTTCAGATGAGTCACAAAATAATAAAATTCGTCCCTGCCAGTGGAGCCGCAAGTAGAATGTTCAAAAATTTATTTGAATTTTTAGACAGCTCGGTTGACACTCCACAAGATGATTTCATGAAAAAATTTTTTGAAAACATTAGTAAATTTGCATTTTATGATTCATTAAATAATAAGTGCATTGAAAATACAGGTAATGACATTAACAGCTTGATTCACGATGAAAAGTACAAATTAGTCATAGAGAACCTCCTGAATTCAAATGGTTTAGGCTACGGCAGACTGCCAAAGGGTTTGTTGTTATTCCACAAATACAAAAATTCAGTTCGCACACCAGTTGAAGAGCACATGGTTGAAGGGGCCTTATACGCTTCAGGTTCAGACGGGAACGTACATCTACATTTCACAGTATCTCCAGAACACCGTCCTTTATTCGAAGCTTTGGTAGCAAGTAAGAAATCAGAATACGAGAAGATGTTTAACGTAAAATTCCACATAAGTTTTTCAGAGCAAAAATCCTCAACAGACACTTTGGCAGTAGACAATGACAACAATCCATTCCGAACAAATGACGGTAAAATACTATTCCGTCCAGGCGGTCATGGTGCACTCATTGAGAATTTAAATGATCTCGATGGTGATATAGTATTTATCAAAAACATAGACAACATTGTTCCCGACGATCTTAAAGGAGATACTGTTACCTATAAAAAATTACTTGCCGGCGCCTTAGTAAGGGCCCAACAAAAGATATTTGACTATTTGGAACTTCTAGACAGTGGTGAATACACACATGCACAATTAGAGGGGATAATTAGATTTATGCGTGATGATTTATACATAAGGAATCCAAATCTAAAAACGCTGGAAGACAAAGATCTTGTAGTTTATATGAAAGAAAAGCTCAACCGTCCGATAAGGGTATGCGGTATGGTTAAAAATTCAGGCGAACCAGGTGGCGGTCCATTTTTAGCCTACAACGAAGACGGAACCATATCTTTACAAATTCTAGAAAGTTCTCAAATAGACAAACAAAACGAGTCGTATTTAAAAATGTTCCAAAATGGTACACACTTTAATCCTGTGGATTTAGTATGCGGCATAAAAGATTATAAAGGTAACAAGTTTGATTTAAAAAAATATGTAGACCCGTCTACCGGTTTCATATCCTCCAAATCCAAAGACGGCAAAGAGTTGAAAGCTTTAGAGCTTCCGGGACTTTGGAATGGTGCAATGAGCGATTGGAATACAATATTTATAGAAGTGCCATTAAGCACTTTCAATCCTGTTAAAACTGTAAACGACCTTTTACGTGACGAACATCAATAGCATATTATCTCATTGAATATTCTAATTTATTTATAGATTTGAATTTAAGGTTTCCTTAACATTAAAAGTCATTTCATGATAAGAATGTCATGAAATGACTTTTACTATATAGCATCTTGCTGAAATGAACTATTTTAATTGGCGAATAGAAACTCTGGGGTTATCATAATACCACCAAAATGTATTACCAAAATGCTTTCTTGTTTGGTTAGACACTACGACTGAATCTTTAAGCTCTTTTTTTAAATCAAGATATTCGCTATATTTTTCCAACATAACAGTATCTCCAATATTTGGATACACCATAACTAGAGCCTCCCTATATGCTTTAGGAAGATTAGTAACCGGCACAATACTGTCAGAATTCACATTAAGTCCATATGCTTTATTAACATAGAGTTTGAATCGCTCAAGATCCCTCTCAAGCAGCAAGCCACACAACATATAATCGTCAACACGTCTTTTTTCTTCTTTCAAAACGGCTAACCTTTGCCCTACAGCATTTTTTAAAGAATCTGGATTGTTAGAGCGCGACAATTCTAAGCCCATCAAAGAGTCAACGATTATTTGTTGATTATTCAAGACTTCCATTAAGAATTGTTCAGTAGATATAATTTTTGTATTATTCCCAACTCCTAAATATTTACATATATCGCGTGTGTCTATTCTATATGAAACAGTGTCAGTATCACTCAAACAGACAAGACCATTTATTCCATAATACTGTGGGTAGTCAAAGAGTCTTTCCGGAAGCAATCCTAACCTAGAAAGAGCATACATTCTCAAATTCGTTAATCTCCTGTTGGATTTAAGAGATTTATTGCCAACTGTCAAAGCCTCTTCTAATTCCCCAATTTCTATCAGACGCTCTGTTTTTTGCTCATATATATCCACATCGGTAGAAGAATTACATGTGGAGCACCATAGCATTGCCATGAGTAGGATAAAAAAATTGGTAATAAATAAAGATGCTCTTTTTGCCTTTTCATTAATATTGGATTCATAATTGTAAAAATTGATAAGCAACTTAACTAAAAAAAACATTAAAACCAATATAAGAGGAATTCCTATCCACCACCAACCCAGTGACAAACCATCTTTCACATTAGCACTAATATCACAGATAACAGCAAGGATAAGAAAAGACGGGGTATATGAGAGCGCATGAAATTTTAAGGGAATATTCGAGAAGCGAGCTACTGGTATTTGTAACAATCTTAAGATTATAGTAATTATGACCGCTCCCCATAGTAATGAATATTTTGTAGCAGCATTTGAGAAAACAAATTGCGCTTTAGCAATCATCTCACCTTGTATAAAGAATAAGTAGCAAAAGGAAAAAAGAGCGAAAAGAAAACCACAAGTGTGTTTTACCACACTTGTGTTATTATTATAATCATTTTCCAAAAACTTCATTTTATCACAATGTACTGGAATTTGAATTCGTATATCAACTGTAACAATATGGGAAACGACAAAAATGCAGTTATATCCCAACAAAAGGAGTTAAAACGAAAGTATATACATATAGAAAAAATGTATCAAAATAATTAATCCATTTTTCTTAATACCACAGCACTACGTGCAGGTATATACAATTTCAGCCACCCTTTGCCATCCTTTTCGTAAATAGGGTCAAAATTAGTAAAGTGAATTACCGAATCATCGGCAAAGTCATTACCTCCAAATTTCTTTGAATCCGTATTTAAAACAACTTTATAAGAGCCATGTGGAAGAATAAAGCCATAATCAGTATACGATTTATTTGGACTGAAATTAAATACAAAGAGCAAATCACCTCTTGAAAAGGCAAGAATCTGATCAGCATCATTGTGCCACCTTTCCTCCACAGGTGTTTTTTGAAATCCTTTAACGCTTCTGATAGTCTTCACCATTTCTTCATCAAAATCGCCTAGATAGTGATAGCACAACTCTTTATTGTCTACGAGATTCCATTGTCTTTTAGCATATTTATAGCTCCATCCATTTCCTTCTCTAGGAAAATCGATCCATTCAGGATGTCCAAATTCATTTCCCATGAAGTTCAGATATCCTCCATTTATAGTAGAAGCAGTAAGAAGCCTAATCATCTTATGCAGTGCAATCCCTCTATTAGCAACCATATTTTCGTCGCCTTTCTTGAAATGCCAATACATATCGGCATCGATTAAGCGAAATATAATGGTTTTATCTCCTACCAAGGCCTGATCGTGACTTTCAGCATAAGAGATGGTTTTCTCATCCTTTCTTCTGTTAGTAACTTCCCAGAACATCGAGGAAGGTTTCCAGTCTTCGTCTTTCAATTCCTTAATAGTTTTAATCCAATAGTCTGGAATATTCATAGCCATTCTATAATCAAATCCATATCCGCCATCTTTGAAAGGAGCTGCCAAGCCCGGCATGCCACTTACCTCCTCAGCAATAGTAATAGCATTAGGATTGACCTCATGAATGAGCAGATTAGCTAAAGTAAGGTAAGCAATGGCTTCATCATCCTGATGTCCGTTAAAATAGTCACCATATCCACCAAAAGCCTCTCCCAATCCGTGGCTATAATATAACATAGAAGTCACCCCGTCAAAACGATACCCGTCAAAATGGAATTCTTCCAACCAATATTTACAATTAGAAAGGAGGAAATGCAAGACTTCATTCTTTCCATAATCGAAACACAACGAATCCCAGGCTGGATGTTCTCTTCTTTGCCCTTGATTAAAATACTGACAAGGGTCACCAGCAAAATTACCCAACCCCTCCACTTCATTTTTCACTGCATGAGAATGGACGATATCCATAATGACAGCCAATCCATTTTTATGAGCCTCATCAACCAACTCCTTAAGTTCTTCAGGAGTACCAAACCTACTTGATGGTGCGAAAAAATTTGACACATGATATCCGAAACTTCCATAATAAGGATGTTCTGCAATAGCCATTATCTGCAAACAATTGTAACCATCCTTTATCACTCTTGGAAGCACGTTATGCATGAATTCAGAATAAGAGCCAACTTTTTCAGCATCTTGTCCCATACCGATATGGCATTCATATATCATTAAAGGATTAGTATCAGGTTTAAATTTTTTCTTTTTCCATTGATACACAGAATCAGGTGCCCATACTTGAGCAGAAAAGATTTTAGTGTTATCATCTTGAACAACCCTATTAGCCCAAGCCGGAATCCTTTCCCCAGATCCACCGTTCCAATAAATTTTCAGTTTATATAGTTGTCCATGTTTAAGAGCGGATTTTGGCAGTTTGATTTCCCAATTTCCGTTATCCAGCTTCTTCATTTTATATTTGTCAGTTTCTTGCCACTGATTGCAATCACCAATAATATAAATGCCTGTTGCATTAGGCGCCCATTCTCTGAAGACCCATCCGGTCTTAGTTCTATGTAGTCCAAAGTACAAATATCCGGAAGCAAAATCAGATAAAGTTTGTTTGCCTTGATTTGTAAGTTGTCCTAACTTATAAATTGCATGTTCATGCCGTCCTTTAATGGCATCTTCAAATGGTTCTAACCAAGAATCATTTTTCACAAGACCTATTTTAGATGTTTTTTTAGGAGATCTTTTTGTAGTGTTTGATTTTGAAGCCATAACAATAAAAAATAAATAAGAACTACAATTTCACTTTAAAAATAACCTTTTTGATATAATTGTTATCAGATATACAAGGCGCATGTCCATCCTGAGGAAAGAAAATAGCAAATTCACCAGGTAAAAGGGTAAAATAAAGTTCTGGACATTCATTATATAAAGTCATGTCATTATCTTGATTATACTTTTGAGGTTGTAATTTTACCCTTGGTATAAAGCCCATTGTTTCAGGACAAGATATAGGGATTTGAATATCAAGCATTTTGTCATGAGTTTCAATTTGCGCTTCGGTTTGTTTCTTACCTTTGGCAGTACTGAAATTAGCAAAAACATTCCTTCCCTCAATTTCAACAACTTGATTTTCAAACTCATTCAAATCATGTTCTTCCAAAAAGAGCAAAACATTCTGAATTCTAGGATTAAGTTTAACATAGAATTTGAGATTGTCGATTGTGTCAATAATCATAATACAATAAATTTAAGAATCAACATATTTAATTATTAATAACGGATTCAATTCTTCCATTCCTATAAACCCCTCTTCTCAAGACTCTTCCATTTTTATCTTTTTCGACGAATTCTCCATCCCTTACGTCATTCACATATGTACCTTCAAAGCGGATTCCTTCACTATTCACCTCGACAGCTTTACCATTTTTCAAGCCTTTTTTGAAAACTCCCTTGAACCTTGACCCGTCATGCATTGTAATCACTCCATTCCCATTCATCAAACCATCTAACCAATCACCATCATACTTGTCACCTTCAGCAGAAACATACAATCCACGACCATTATATTTGTCATCATTCCACATACCTTCATACCTTGACCCGTCAGGCCAAGAAAAAATACCTCTTCCACACATTTTCCCATTTTTAAATTCACCAACATATTTACGATGATCAGCATATGTAAAAATACCTTGTCCGTGTCTTTCCCCATTTAAATATCCTCCTTCATATCTATCGCCATTAGCAAACGTATAAATTCCCTGTCCGTTTGTCATGTCATTTCTCCAATCACCAACATATCTATCTCCATTTGCATAATTATAGGTACCTTTACCTTGTCTTTTGTCATCGACCCAAGAACCACTATAAGTATTTCCATCTTTCCAATCAATGACTCCCTGGCCATTTTTCCGGTCGTTTTTCCATTCCCCATCATATTCAGCCCCATTGGACCATATATATTTACCTAATCCAGACCTTGCATCGCGTTCCCAATTACCAATATATCTATCACCATTGTAATAGAACATCGTACCTTGCCCGTGCTGATAATCGATATACCAGGAGCCATCATAAACATTTTTATTGGCAAAATAATACTTACCCAGTCCATTTTGATGGTCATTGGTCCAATTGCCCTCATATCGTTCTCCATCTGTAAAAGTATAAATGCCGAATCCTTCTCTTTTTCCTTTTACATACTCACCTTCATACACATCACCTGTTAAAAATACAGTTTTACCTTTTCCATAGGGTTTTCCGCTGACTAATTCACCTTCATATTGAGATTTGTCTCTAAAAGTATAATGTCCAAAAGTTTTCCTTTGAGCATACGATGCATTTGAAAAAACAGCCAAAAATCCTAGCAGCAAAAAATACTTGTTTATCTTTTCCATTACAAAATTTAATTAAAATCCATTTTATTTTACAAAAATATTAAAATTTGCAGACATGACAAAATGGATTAAGTTTTATTAAGTTTCTTAATAGCATTGCATGTTAAAGTTTAACTTTTAATATACAATAAGAATCAAAAAGGGCAAAAAAAACAACCCGATGAAAAATCATGGGTTGTTAAGATATAAACATAGATATTAATTGTTTACTTTAAAGAATATGTAAACGGATCTTTTTCATCACCTGTCTCAGCGACAACCAATTTATCTTCTCTGAGCAGCCATCCAATACCTAAATTGAAATCTTTTTCTGTTAACTTAGTAGTTTTCTTAATTTGTTTGAAAGTCAAACCTGTTTGTGCAACATCAATAGCATTCCAAATTAATCCTGCGATATTGCCAGCTTTTTCTTGCAACATAATGTTTGAAATTAAATAGTTAAACAATTTCCCTTAATAGGGATTTACCTTAAAAAACTAATGCAAAGTTAAAAAAATATTCAATAACAATTAAAATCAAACAATAAAAAAGTGCCAAAAGTCACACTTTTGTAACATAAATTTAACAATAATTAACAATTAAAGAGAAATAATTGTGTGCGCACACACAAAAAAGGCAATTAATTACAACGCAGATGAAATATACATTTGCATCATAGAAATAGCCTTATCATTATGACCTCCATTTGGAATAATAATATCAGCAAATTGTTTTGTAGGTTCAATAAATTCATCGTGCATAGGCTTAAGCACATTTCTATATTTGTCGACAAGCATATCAAGCGGATGTCCTCTCTCCACGATATCTCTTTGTATAACTCTAAGAAGCCTCTCATCATCACATGCATCAACAAATATCTTCAAATCCATCAAATCTCTCAATTTCTTGTCATACAAAGCCATAATTCCCTCAACAATAATTACATCTTTAGGTTTAACAAGAATTGTATCAGTCAACCTTGTGCATGTAATATAGGAATAAGTAGGTTGTTGGATAGATTTGCCCATTCTCAAATCATTTATTTGGGAAGCGAGCAAAGGCCATTCAAATGCATCAGGATGGTCAAAATTTGTTCTTTTACGTACATCTAAAGGCAAGTGCGATTGGTCTTTATAGTATGAATCTTGCGGGATTACAGCCACGCTGTCGTCTGGCAGGCTTTCAACAATTTTTCTAACAACAGTTGTTTTTCCGGAGCCTGTACCTCCTCCAATACCAATTATTAACATATGTATAATATTTAAAAATAAAGACAAAAATAATTAAAAAAAGCAATAAATCGAAATGATATTGAATAAATTTCAAAAAACACATCTTTATTTAGTTTAACTTTGAATATAATTAAAAAAATTATTAACTTTGTCAATTAATTCCTATCATAACAAAGTATTAAACAATGCATGCAAGCAAACATTTAATTATTCTATTATTATATAGTAGTTTGTTGCCGCTTATTTTTTCTTGCAATAAAGAAGATGATACCGATTCGATATTCAACGGTTACACGTGGTACATAAGTGGCGTTACCATAAACAATAAAAGTATAAACGGCGAAGACATCAAGACAATATACAAATCTCCTACTACATATTACATACACTTCAACTCAGACCAAACATTTACCGGGAAACTTTCCGGTTCAAGTTCCTTAAGTGGCAGTTGGGAAGTACAAAGCAAAAAGAGGGAATTTAGTTTAACTATTATAAATAAAGAGAATGTGAATTCTATCACATTAGACCAAAACATTTTCACAATTCTTCAAAACATAAGGTTTTACGCTGGAGATACGAATAACATGTGTTTAAAGGCCGACAACCGAAACTTAATAAATTTCACTAGAAACAAAACCACAAATACCCTTTAGAATATGGACAAACAAGACCAATTAGACATTCGTTATCTTCGTATGGCACGAATATGGTCAGAGAACTCATATTGCAGCAGGCGTAAAGTAGGCGCTCTAATAGTTAAAGACAAGATGATTATATCAGATGGTTACAATGGCACTCCAAGTGGTTTTGAAAACATCTGTGAGGACTCAAACAACAAGACCAAGCCATACGTACTTCATGCAGAAGCCAACGCTATAACAAAAATTGCCCGTTCGGGCAATTCAAGCGACGGATCTACATTATATGTAACCGACTCACCTTGCCTGGAATGTTCTAAACTGATTATCCAAGCAGGAATAAAGCGCGTTGTCTTTGACAACAAATATCGTTTGGAAGATGGTATAAACCTTCTGACCAAAGCTGGGATATCAGTTATTCAAAAAAGTCTAGACAACCCTGGTATTATATCTTAAACACTTAAGCCCCACGAAGCCATGAGTAAAACTCATAAGGACAGCAAGCCATACAACAACCCAATTATACCTATAATAATATCCGCCAGTGTTATTATAGGCATAGTTATCGGAATATTTTTCGCCAGCAGATTTTCCGCTAATCGTCTAAACATAATCAATTCGACATCCAGCAAGTTGACAGATTTATTATATATAGTAGACGATCAATATGTAGATACGGTGAACATACAGCAGATAGTCGAAGATGCCATACCAGGCATTTTAAAGGAACTAGACCCCCACTCCTCTTATATAACAGCCAAGGACGCCAAGACAGCAAACGACGACTTAAACGGTTCGTTTTCGGGTGTTGGGATACAATTCACCATAAAAAATGACACCGTATACATAACCAATATAATCAAAGATGGTCCATCAGAACAAGTCGGGTTATTAGCCGGTGACAGAATCATATCGATAGACGGCAAGTCTTATGTAGGCGATTCAGTAACTAACGAAGAAACCATTCACAGATTAAAAGGCGAGAAAGGCACCAAAGTGAAGTTGGGAGTTTTACGCAGAGGTGAACGTAAAGACTTTACAGTTACACGTGGAGATATACAGGTAAAAAGTGTTGAAGCAGCTTATATGCTGACTGATGAACTAGGCTATATTTACGTCAAGAACTTTGGTTCTACAACATACATGGAATTTCTTTCCGCATTAGAAGAGTTGCGTTCTAAAAACGCAAAAGGCTTGGTAATAGACCTTCGCAATAACGGTGGAGGTTATATGCAAACAGCAATACAAATGGTAGATGAATTTTTGCCTGGCAACAAATTAATCGTGTTCACCAAAGGCAGATGCTCTCCAAAGCAAGAATACAAGAGCAGTGGCAGAGGTTATTTTCAATCAATACCATTAATAGTTCTGACGAATGAATACACAGCGAGTGCGTCCGAAATATTTTCAGGTGCCATTCAAGACAATGACCGAGGTATAATAGTAGGCCGTCGTACCTTTGGCAAGGGATTGGTTCAGCAACCCATTGGTTTTAACGACGGTTCGATAATAAACCTGACAATAGCTCGTTATTACACTCCAAGCGGCCGTTGTATCCAAAAGCCATATACAAAAGGCCAACCAGACTTGTATGAACTAGATTTAACAACACGTTACAGTCATGGTGAGTTTTTCAACGAAGACTCCATTAAACAGACCGGTGAAAAATATAAGACATCAATAGGTAGGATTGTATATGGAGGTGGCGGCATAATGCCCGATTATTTTGTTGCAGAAGACACGAGTGCATATACTCCTTATTTTAAAGAGTTAGTTTTAAAAGGCATTATATCAGAGTTTTGCTTTGAATATACAGACCAGCACCGTAATCGTCTTCAAAATTTCAAGACATACCCATCTTTATTAAAATATCTACAAGGTCAACATTTAGTGGAGAGTTGTGTTAGATTTGCAGACAGCAAAGGTATAGTAAGACGCAACAATATGATTCTCCAAAGTCGCCATTTGTTTGAGCGTTCTATTTATGGCAATATCATATACAATACACTAGACATCTCTTCATATATGCAATATTTAAATTCAGATGACGAGAACATACGTAAAGCGATTGAATTATACAATTCAAACATGACATTCCCTACCCTAACAAACTCTCATTCCAATGTACCACCCAAATAACTATTCACTAAACGACAAAGAATCCATCAGGCAACACATTAAATCAATAAAGTCATCTTACCCCAAGCACAAATTAAAATCTGAAAGTTTATCAATTATAGCCAAATTAGAATCAGATTCAGATTTCAAGACTGCAAGAACCGTTTTATTATACTCATCGCTACCAGACGAAGTCCAAACTGATTCATTATTATTAAAATACATAAATTCAAAAAATATTTTACTTCCATCAGTAATAGGTACTGATTTAATATTACACGAATTAAATTCCATAAGCCAGTTAAAAAAAGGGCCCTATAATATAAATGAATCGGCCGGTCCGTTATTCAATGATTATGAAGCCATAGACCTTGCGATTATTCCAGGTGTAGCTTTTGACAGGCAATTCAACCGTTTAGGGCGAGGCAAAGGATATTACGACCGTTTTCTTCCCCTTTTAGGCTGTAAAAAAATAGGCTTATGCTATTCTTTTCAGTTATTAGAACAAATACCTATTGATAAGCACGACTTTAAGATTGACAAAATCATATATGGAAAAGATGAAATAGAAAAAAACTCACAAACTTAACAAAAACAGGACAATTAAAACCCCAACAGCAACAACCAATCACAACAATTATACACAATTTGCAAAGTGGAGTTGGCAAATTCATATTTTTTTCATATATTTGCAAAATGAAACGGGAAAAGTCTTCAAAATACGATTAAGTATGCCCATAAATTTATTGTATTTTCACGACAGATTCTTTAAGACATGGACAATTAAGAAGTTTTGAATACCATATGGAATCATTTTTCAGAACACACAAATATTTAGTGAGCCACCTTCAGAATTCAGTACGAAGGTATTTAATGGATGAAATAGATTGGAGTGACAGGATGATTGGCATTAAAGGCGCTCGTGGTGTTGGCAAGACTACATTTCTTCTTCAAATAGCGAAAGAACTTTTTAACACCTCCGACAATTCATGTCTTTATATAAACACCAACAATTTTTATGTTCAGAACATCGGAATAGCATCCTTCGCGGGAGAATTTTATCATAATGGCGGCAAGGTTCTTCTGATAGACCAAGTATTCAAGCAGCCAGATTGGAGCCATCAACTTCGTCAATGTTATGAAAGGTATCCCGGATTGAAAATAATTTTCACAGGTTCATCTGTAATGAGATTAAAAAGTGAAAACCCTGAGCTTAACGGCATTGTGAAATCCTATAATCTTCGTGGTTTTTCATTCCGAGAATTCTTGAATCTCAAAACTGGCATGTCTATTCCCGCTTTCAACTTGGACCAAATCATAAGCAACCATACAGACATAGCCAGGAAAATATTGGATTATGTTAATCCTAAAGAATTTTTTCCGGACTATCTTCACCATGGTTTCTACCCGTTTTTTCTTGAGCAAAAGAATTATTCAGAGAATCTTCTCAAGACGATGAACATGATGATAGAAGTAGATATATTAATAATAAAGCAAATCGAATTAAAATATCTGCCCAAAATCAAGAAATTATTCTATCTATTGACAATGAGCGGCAATTCGGCTCCTAACATCAGTCATTTGGCTCAAGAGTTAGGCATGAGCCGTGCAACAGTAATGCACTATATAAAATATTTAATGGAAGCCCGCCTAGTTAATATGATTTATTCACGTGACGACGAATTCCCCAAAAAACCAGCAAGGGTACTTTTACATAATTCCAACTTAATACACAGCTTTTATCCCAAACGCTTTGACGACCACGATGTGCAGGAAACATTTTTCTGCAACACATTATGGAAAGACCATAAGATAAACAAGATTGGCAACTCAGGCGCATTTTTGATTGACAAAACACATGAATTCAAAATAGTAGAACATGCGACCAAGTTGAAAAGCAAATCAAAAGCTCTCTACGCAGTTAATCGCTGTGACATAGGAGAAGGGAATCAGATACCACTATGGTTATTTGGCTTTTTATATTAAAATATCGGAAAAAGAATAATTATTAAAATCAATAATATTAATTTAATTCTAAAACGCAATGGGTAAAGAAAAAAAATTCATGACATGTGACGGCAATCAAGCCGCGGCCCACGTAGCATACATGTTTTCTGAAGTAGCTGCTATCTATCCAATAACCCCATCCTCCCCAATGGCGGAGCATGTAGACGAATGGTCGGTAGCAGGCCGCAAGAATTTGTTTGGCGACACTGTATTAGTACAGGAGATGCAATCAGAAGCCGGTGCAGCCGGTGCGGTTCATGGTTCGTTGCAGGCAGGAGCTTTAACGACCACATTCACAGCTTCGCAAGGATTACTTTTGATGATTCCAAATATGTACAAAATAGCAGGCGAGCTCTTACCAAGTGTTTTCCATGTTTCTGCTCGTACAATCGCCTCTCATTCATTATGTATATTTGGTGATCATGGCGACGTGATGGCATGTCGTCAGACAGGATTTGCCATGTTGTCAGAGGGTTCAGTGCAAGAGGTAATGGATTTATCTGCAGTAGCTCACTTGTCAGCATTAAAGAGCCGTGTACCATTCATAAACTTCTTCGACGGTTTCCGCACATCGCATGAATATCAGAAAATAGAGGAAATAGACCAAGAAGATTTACGTCCATTAGTTGATATGGATGCCTTACACGAATTCCGCTCTCGCGCATTATCGCCAGAACATCCACAAGCAAAAGGCATGGCAGAGAATCCTGAAACATTCTTTGCGCATCGTGAAAGCTGCAACTCCTATTATGAAGCAGTTCCTTCCATAGTAGAGGAATACATGAAAGAGGTTTCCAAGATAACAGGCAGAGAATATAAATTATTCTCATATTATGGTGCCGAAGATGCTGAAGAAATCATAATTCTCATGGGTTCAGCCACAGAAGCCGCCCGTGAAGCCATTGATTACGCAAATTCTAATGGTTGCAAATATGGAATGGTAAGTGTCCACTTGTATCGTCCATTCTCCGTGAAACACCTGTTATCAGCAGTACCAAAGAGTGTAAAGCGTATTGCAGTTTTAGACCGCACTAAAGAGCCTGGTGCAAGCGGTGAGCCACTGCTTTTAGATGTTAAGGACGCATTCTATGGCCAGGAGAATGCACCTCTCATTGTTGGTGGTCGCTATGGCCTCGGTTCATATGACGTTACACCAACAATGATATTAAGTGTATTTGACAATTTAAAATTACCACAGCCAAAAGACCGTTTCACAGTAGGAATTATTGATGACGTGACCTTCACATCACTGCCAATGGAAGAAGAAAAAGCATTAGGCGGCGAAGGCATATTTGAGGCAAAATTCTTCGGATTGGGTGCAGACGGAACAGTTGGTGCAAATAAGAACTCAGTAAAGATCATAGGTGAAAACACAGACAAATATTGTCAGGCATATTTCTCATATGATTCAAAGAAGTCGGGCGGTTTCACCTGTTCTCACCTACGCTTTGGCGACACACCGATACGTTCAACCTACCAGATAAAGACTCCGAACTTTGTTGCATGTCACGTACAGGCATATTTAAAGATGTATGATGTAACACGCGGTCTTCGAGAAAACGGTACATTCCTTCTGAACACTATATGGGAAGCCGAGGACTTGGTAAAGAACATGCCAAATAATGTTAAGCGTTATTTTGCAGAGAAAAACATCACTGTATACTATATAAACGCAACCAAGATTGCTCAAGAAATCGGTTTAGGCAACCGCACAAACACAATACTTCAATCAGCCTTCTTCCGTATTACAAAAGTTATCCCTGTTGATTTAGCTGTAGAACAGATGAAGAAATTCATAGTGAAATCATATGGTAAGAAAGGAGAAGATGTTGTTAACATGAACTATGCAGCAGTAGATAGAGGTGGAGAATACAAAGAGCTTCCGGTTGACCCATCATGGGCTAATTTGCCAGCAGATCCGATTGAAGAGAATACAGACCCAGCTTTCATCAACAACGTAGTTCGCCCAATCAACGCCCAGAATGGTGATTTATTACCAGTATCATCATACAAAGGCTATGAAGACGGAGCATGGGAACAAGGAACAGCAGCCTACGAAAAGCGTGGTGTAGCAGCATTTGTTCCAACTTGGATATCAGAAAATTGTATTCAATGTAACAAATGTGCTTTCGTATGTCCTCATGCAGCAATCCGTCCATTTGTGATGAATTCAGACGAAGCGTCTGGATTATCAGCATCCAAATTGGAAATAAAAGCTCCAGCCGCTCTAAAGGGCATGCAATTCAGAATGCAAGTCAGCGTAATGGATTGCTTGGGTTGTGGCAACTGTGTTGATGTATGTCCTGGCAACCCAAAAGCTGGTGGTAAAGCATTAAAGATGGTAGCCCTTGAAGGCGAACTTCCAGAAGCAAAGAACTGGGAATATTGTGTTAAGAATGTTAGCTCAAAACAAGACTTAATAGACATAAAAGCCAACCCACGCGTATCTCAATTTGCCACTCCATTATTTGAATTCTCCGGTGCATGTTCAGGCTGTGGTGAAACACCATATGTTAAACTGATATCACAATTGTTTGGTGATCGTGAGATGGTAGCAAATGCAACAGGATGTACCTCCATATATTCAGGTTCAATACCATCGACTCCTTACACCAAAAACGCAAAGGGTCAGGGTCCAGCCTGGTCAAACTCTCTTTTTGAGGACTTCTGCGAATATGGTTTAGGAATGGAGATAGCTAATAAGAAAATCCGCAACCGCATAGTTACACTTCTTAACGAGGCAACATCAAAAGCCGAATGTTCAGAAGGTTTCAAATTAGAGTATCAAGACAGAATGGAGTTAAAGAATTAGGATCATTCATATATACATGAGTAGTTCTTTTATCAGTGTCGTTGAACATAGGGCATTGAAGAGAAGCATTTTTAAAGCATTCAACAACCTGTTTTTTCTTAGTAGAAGAAATTTTTCTGGCTTCAATCACATAATACAAGAAATCATCCACAAACGACTTCATATATACAGCTTGAATATCATAAAAATACTCATGGTGATATATACCTCTCTTAGCCACTTGTGCAATCATATAATTCAAAGCAGTAATTTCAAACTGATTAATATCAATCATTTCCTGCGAAGAATTAGGGTTATTAATCACTTTAGTAGCCGCTTCCCTTACAATTTTATAGTAGGTTTGCGCATTACTATTAGAAAATCCCAATCCGATGAAAGCGAGTGCAATAACAAAATATTTCATACTAGATAATTCAAAAAACTTTGCAAAGTTAGTAATCTTTTTGGTAAGAATATAAAAATTTACAATAGTTTAACAAAAAATCATTCTAAAGCATATAAATTTCGTATTCCATAATAAATCCCGTCTAATCTCACCTTAAAAAGAAAAACCTCAGAGGCTATATTAAAAATAAAAATGATTGTCTATTGAAGTTTTTCAAGAATTTCGACCAATAGTTTCCAAGCCATATCCACCGTAGGAATCAGCAATTTTTCATCAGGTGTATGAACATTTCTGAGAGTAGGTCCGAAGCTTATCATTTCCATTTCAGGATATTTGGTAGCAAAAAGTCCACATTCCAGTCCAGCATGTATAGCCCTAACCACCGGTTCCTTGTCGAACAATTTCTTATAAGCGTCGACAGAGACCTTGAGCAGCTTAGTAGAAGTGTCAGGCTGCCATCCAGGATATCTGTCGGAGAATTCAACTTTAGCCCCTGCCATTTTCAAAACTGCAGCCACAGTATTACATACATTATCCAATGCACTGTCAGTAGAGCTTCTTTGACTGGTCAATACTGTAATTTGATTACCAGACATTTTAACTGAAGCCAGATTCGAACTCGTTTCAACAAGGCCCTTAATATCCTGATTCATTTCCAAAATGCCATTATGTAATCCTTGAAGAGCAAAAATAAAATTATTAGCAACATCCTTCTGCACAAATTCAGGTTTATCAATTTGTTGTGATGCCATAACGAATGTCACATCGGTTTCCTGTACATGGAATTCATTTTTCACATTAGCAGCAAAGAGATTAAAATCGACTCTGATTTGTTCTTTACATTCAATAGGGACAGCTATAACCGCCTCTGCATATCTAGGAATAGCATTGTGAAGTTTTCCTCCCGCAATGTCGATAAGCCTTGCATCATATTTGTTCCATGTATCATAAAGGAATCTGGCCAGTACTTTAATTGCATTAGCCCTGTTCTTGTTAATATCATCTCCTGAATGTCCGCCTTTCAAACGGTCGACTTCAACCTTAAGAGTAATAAACCCGTCTTCAAGTTGATGTTTCTCAAACTCAAATACAGCATTAGCAGACTGTCCTCCTGCACATCCGACAAAGAACTCTCCCTCATCTTCAGAATCGAGATTAATCAGATACTTACCCTTCAACACATTAGGTTTCAATCCAAAAGCCCCGGTCATCCCAGATTCTTCATCAGCCGTAAAGAGAAGTTCCACAGGTCCATGCTTCACATTTTTATCCGCAACAACAGCCAAAGCCATTGCTACACCAATTCCATCGTCGGCTCCCAAAGTAGTTCCCTTAGCCTTCATCCATTCTCCCTCAACAACGGTTTCTATAGGTTGTTTATCGAAATCGAAATCAAGTTGTTTGATTTTCTCACAAACCATGTCCATATGTCCTTGAATAACGACTCCCTTTGCATTCTCATAACCAGGAGTAGGATCAGCATAAATGATTACATTACCCGCCTCATCGGTATTGGCTTTAAGATTTAATTTTTGGGCAACACCAAGAAGATAATCAATCATTTTCCGTTCCTTTTTAGAAGGTCTCGGTATTTTATTAATTTCTTTAAAGAAATCAAAAATAATTTTAGGTTCCATAATAAAATATTTTTCGTTAAATAATTTGTGTAAAGTTAATGAAAATCTTTTTAACGTTCAAAATAAACTCATTAATAGACGAATATTTAAACATTAATAACATAAAAATAGGAACAAATCGGATTTTTTGTATTAAATTTGCACAATAAAAAAATAAAAGCATCATAAATGTTGTATATAATAAGTGGAATAATATTACTAATATGCCTGCTATTCCTGAGCATCAAGATAGTTTTTAAGAAAAACGGCAGTTTTCCCAACACCCATGTATCAGGCAACAAATACTTACGCAGCAAGGGCATAGGCTGTGTTCAGGGTCAAGACTATACTCTTCGTCATTCTCGTAAAAGGATATCTGAGCACAGTTAGAAAAATATGGTCACCCACTTTAAAGTCAAAAAAAAAATAATAAAACACAAATACACAAAGAAATGAAAAAAACGTTATTAGCTGCATCCATTATAGCAGCAACAATGTCCACATTATCAATTACATCATGCTCAGACAGCAAAGAAAGAGAGAGTCCTAAGAGTTCAAAACCAGCAAAAGAAGTTCCCACCTCTTCAAAGGAATCAGGAGGTTTGAAGATAGCATTTATAGACATGGATTCTGTATCCAACAATTACGACTATCAGAAAGACATTAAAGCAAAGTTGGAAGCGAGCCAAAAGCAGGCAGAGTCAACATTAAATGCCAAAGAACAAGCATTAAAGACACGTTATGAGGCATTTCAGAAGAAAGCTTTAGCTTTTCAGCAAAAAGCAAGCAAGGTACGTAGCGAAGCAGAACAAGCAGCTTTAGAGCCAGAAGCCAATGCATTAAAGAACGAGGAAGCCGCAATAGCCAAATTAGAACAGGATTATCAAAAGGAACAAGCCAAATTATCTCAAGATTTTCAAGAACAATTTACGAACCATACTAAAGCATTCAACGATACGATAGAACATTTTCTTCAGGAATACGGTGAATCCAATGGTTACGACTTACTATTGGGCAAGTCAGCTTCAACAGGCGGTGTACTTTATGGAAAGCCAGCCTATGACGTAACTACAGACGTGATAGAAGCATTGAATGAGCGCTATAAGTCCTATAAGAAATAACAATTGACATAGTTTATTATTTGTTCAACCCCGTAAGATGCAGCCTCTTCATTAAAGGCTACAGGAGACATTACATTCAAGTTTCAAATTTCCAATTAATTATACACAAAAATCCACATTTTTTAATGTGGATTTTTTTGTTAGTGTGAATAAATGATTTATATTTGCATATTCAAATAAACAAATAATTTCAATAAAATCACATTAATCATAAAATTCTTCCGATGATTAGCTATAGCAATTTTCGCCGTTTCCTGTTGTCGGCAGTTTTGTTCTTCACATTCATAATCAACATAAACAGTCAGCCATCAGCTTGGAACAGTCGCCGAAGAGGTAATCCGATATTACCCGGCTATTTTGCAGATCCGACAATCAAGAAATTCGGTGACACCTATTATATATATTCGACAACCGATGGTACAGGCAATGGCTATGGTCCTCCCCAAGTATGGTTGTCTAAAGATTTCGTTCATTGGCGTAACGTGTTAATGAACTGGCCCACCACCGAAGTGGTATGGGCTCCGGATGTAGTTGCGACATCAGACGGTAAATACCGTTATTATTATTGTACCCCATGCGAGATTCGTGTAGGCGAAAGTTCAAGTCCTATTGGTCCATGGGTAAACCGCTTGGGACGTTCAGACGCAGTTTTGGTTCCCGACCGTTTTGTACATAATGCAATAACATTGGACCCCATGCTATTTCAAGATGATGACGGCAGCGAATACCTATATTTCGGCACATGGGGCATATACAAGGGTTTCGGTTGCGGTGTCGCCAAGTTGTCGTCAGATGGTAAGTCGTTCACAGGCAAGCACTTGATTGAAAATACGGAAATAACAGATTTTTTTGAGGCCCCTTATGTATTCAAACGAGACGGCAAATATTACTTCACCTATTCAAGCGGTTCATGCCATGATTCCACTTACCGTGTTCAATATGCTGTGTCAGAGACAAGCCCAATGGGTCCTTATGTCTATAAAGGCTGCATTCTAAAAACCAATTCCGATGGAACGGTACATGGTCCAGGGCACCATTCCATCTTCATAGACGGTTCGGACTACTACATCGTTTATCATCGTCACAATATTCCTCAAAGCATTCACGGTTTTAATCGTCAAGTATGTATTGACCGCATGGAGTTTGACGAGTCGGGCAACATTCTTCCCATCACCCCAACCCATAGCGGTGTGATTCCAAAGAGCATATCGCCCATTAACACAGCAGAGAACTTGGCATATGGTGCCCAAGTAATCGCTTCAAGTGAATATTCAGACATGTTCAAGGCCTCATATGCAGTTGATGAGAACAACGCAACCCTATGGAAATCCCGTCACTGTACCTCACCTGAGTGGATACAATTAGACCTAGGTTCAATTAAACATTTCAACCAGATATGGACAGAGTTTGAATATGCTACATTTTTTTATCAATATAAAATAGAGACAAGCAATGACGGAAGCACATGGTCATTATATTCAGACAAGACCACAAATACCCATCAAGGCTCTCCAATGATTGACACTTTGTCGACAGACGCCCGTTATATTCGACTGACCATAACCGACACCCAGAAAAACGGTCATTTCCCTGCAATATGGAATATATTCGTATTCAATTCAGACGATTCAAACGACCCGCAGAATCTTCTTCCGGAAGTAACAGTCGACGAAAGTTCCATTATAGCAGGCTATCCCTGGATACATCAAAAGGATGTGGAATTAGCCGACCGCGAATACAGTAATTCACTATCACACAGATTAGTGTCCATAAATGCCTCAGACTATTCAATGGGAAGTCAAATAAATGAAATAGCAAATAAAGGCATACCAGGTATTTTTTCCAGCGACAGACCGATAGCCATAGTTCCCCAATCAGGCAAATCGGCATTTTTGTTTGACGGCAAGACAACATTCCGAAGTGATTTCAGTCTGCCAAAGACCATGATTTACAACGCACCTTATACAATAAATGCCTGGATATTGAATCCTGAAATAAACAGCATGGAATGTGTCGCTCAATTCATGCCATCAGGCAATGACCTTGCAACAATAGAATTTCGCAATGGCAGCAGTCCCAATGAAGGCATCATAGCTCATAATGCCTCCTTTGAGAACAGCGGTGCAAGTGAATCCATTTCCTCAGGTGTATGGCAATATTGGAGCGTAGTTTATGACGGCTATACCGAGACAATTTATTGTGATGGTATAGAAGTGGCATCTAAAAACAATTTTATAATGTTACGTCCTGAAGGCGGCATCATGTTAGGCAACAGTTTCAGGGGCGGTCTTCCATTTACAGGCTATATTCACAGTTTGGAATTATACGACCGCGCTTTCACATCATCAGAGATTGCCTCTTCTTATTCCACTCCATCGGATTATACAGAAGAAGAATCGCGTAATTTTTCATCTTTAAGCACCTTAAATAAAGAAAAGTTCCAGTTGTCGATCAATGCATTAAGTCCGACTCAAGTTATTGTCAATATTATAGACAAAGAAGGAAAGATAATTGACAACGGCTTATATAATTATTCTTTCGGAACTTCGAAGAATTCTCTCAAGTCGTGTATTAGCAATCAATATCTCATCAATCCAGTTCAATCATCTCAAACGGTATACGCACAAGTACACGACGTGTTTGGGTGTAGCTCAAAAATTCTAAAGGGCAAAATAAAAATCGATCCAAACGCTTTTTTAGATAAATCAGGAGAATTAAGTATACCTATCTCATCCGACGGCGTGCTACGTTTAGAGTCCGAGAACACTTACTTAGAATATGACAAGAGTAGAATATGCCCCTTGTCGACAGTAGAGCTTAGTGGCGATTTCTTATTAGAGTGCAAGGTAACAGACATGACCGGCATGTCACGTCATACCACTCCAAGCTATAATGAAGGCGGATTGGTAATCATAGATGATCAAGAAGACGGTCATCAGAACCTAATACATTTAGGGGTATTCCCAAATTATAATTGTGGTAATATGCTTACAATCGTTAGTGGCCGTGGTCGTCCTCAATACAAGAACGACAAAGGTTGGGACTTTGACCCTTATATGCAGTTAGAGCGTCGTGGTGACAAGGTATATGCCCGGACGAGTAAAGACGGGAAAGAATGGGAAGAGATGCCCAATTCTCCGATTTCAATACGAATTCCGTTCCCCAAGCCGCTGAAAGTGGGACTATACCAAACGACATATACTGAAAATCATGCATATATGACTTTTAGTGATATTAAAATATGGAAAAGGCATTAACGATTTATGTTATTATTTAATTCCTATCATTAACTACTCGGCGAAGATTCATTTTTATATATACAGAAACCACAAAAGTCAACGATTCATGCAAATCGCCCAAGAAGTTTTAATATTATTTTACCCAATAATGATAATTTAAAAAAATAAATATATATATTTGCAATGATATAAGTTCTATTTCAACACAATCTAAAACAAATATTATGGAAAGACACGAGATAGAAAAACTTATTGACCGCTATACCTTAATGAGTGAAAAGGAATACCATTATGGTGCAGAAAAATGCGCCTTATACGAACGAATAGCCGGTCATTTGGAAGATGACATAGATTACTACAGCGATAATGAGACATTTTCAGACGCCCAGGAAATAATAGACGATATAAAAGAACGCATAGAGGGTCTGGAGAATTGCTATGACGTGGATTACTAAATTCCAACCGCTGAAAATTGAATTTCCTGATTGATGTGCCTAACAGCTGCATTCAATCTCCAGAATCCCATTATATATATGGGATTATCAATTAAAGCGATAAGAAAAAAATCAGCAAGTATTCAAAACGAACTTGCTGATTATTAGAATTAGAGCGGCAAACGAGGCTCGAACTCGCGACCCCCAGCTTGGGAAGCTAGTGCTCTGCCAACTGAGCTATTGCCGCATTTTTATGCAAATTTAATAAAATATTTACAAACAAAGAAAAAATTCAAGGTTTTTATACATAATTCTATTTGTTTTTGAAAAAAAAATAAAGGAATAAATTTATCAGATGGATAATACAAAAAAACGTAAGGCCATAATTATGGGCGCCACATCAGGAATAGGCAAAGAGATGGTGGAGGTATTGACTTCGTCGGGTTGGGAAGTAGGAATAGCCGGAAGACGCATGGATATCCTTCAAAAGATTCAATCGCAGAATTTGAATGTACTCGCAACAGAATGCATAGACATAACCAGGAGTGATTCCCCATCCCTTCTCTTAAAACTGATAGGCAAATTAGGGGGGATGGACTTATATTTCCATAGTTCTGGTATAGGTTATCAAAATAGAGATTTAGAAATAGAAAAAGAGATAATGACCGTAGAAACGAACGTTGTGGGCATGACCCGTATGGTATCTACGGCATTTAATTATTTTGTATCTCATCCCGATTCTTCAGGCATGATAGGAGTGATAAGCAGCATTGCACGCACTAAAGGTTTAGGCCCTGCCCCATCCTATTCTTCAAGTAAACGATATGTAAGCAATTATTTGGAAAGCCTTCAGCAACTGATTCATATTCGCGACATCCGCAATCTTAAGATATGCGATATCCGCCCCGGTTTTGTACGTACCCCACTCCTGAATGACGGTAATAAATATCCTATGCAACTAGATGTTTCACGCGTAGCCAAGAGCATATACAAATCTTTAAAACGCGGCAAAAGTACAGCCACAATAGACTGGCGATACCGTCTATTAGTATTCTTGTGGCGCCAGATTCCACATTGGCTTTGGGTAAGAATAAAAATATAGTTGAAAGTTGAAAGTTGAAGGTTGAAAGATGAGAGTTGAAAGCTGAAAGAAGAAAGTTGAAAGTAATATTATAAATCCTAAATATAATAAATATGAGACGTCAAATATCCACAATAACGTTTTTGCTGTTTATCTGTATAAACGGTTTTAGTCAAGTGGTCAATGACTCATTAGTAACTCCCTATGACACAATAGATTGGGAGCGTTATTTGGATCAAGTAACTATTACAGCCGTAAAGCCATTAATAAAATTGGAGTCAGACAAACTGAGCTATGACGTATCAAACGACGTAGAAAGCAAATCGTCGACAGTATTGGACATGCTTCGCAAAGTGCCGATGGTAACCGTAGACGGTCAAGACAACATAAGCGTAAACGGATCTTCATCCTATAAAGTATATGTAAACGGCAAGCCGAATCCGATGTTCAGCACTAATGCGTCTCAAATATTCAAGATGCTTCCAGCTTCAACAGTATCAAAGATAGAGGTAATTACTAACCCAGGCGCGAAGTATGATGCCGAAGGAGCTGTAGGCATCTTAAACATAGTGATGGCCGATTCGTCCTCAGGCGGTTCATCATCTTCGCTCGACGGCATGACAGCCACCCTACGAGGTACAATAGGCAACCGTGGATATAATGGAGGAGTTTCGTTTACAGCTCATGAAGGCAAACTATCATTATCAGGAAATTTCATGAGTGCCTACCAACGACTCTCCGACATATCCCAATCGAGCGTACGAAATGTGTTTTCCGAATCATCCACATTAACCCAGTCTTTAAAGACCACCCAACGCGTTCATTTCATGCTTGGTAATGTGAACATGAATTACAATTTAGACTCTTTAAATGTAATAAGCGCTTCAATTGGTTTATCCGGCTTCCGCGTTAAAAACCGTCATAATCCAACAATGGACTACAGTGGTGGTCTGAGCAATCCCGCCTACAGCTACTCATACGAGGGCATGATGTCCATGAAAAACATCTCATTAGATTTGAGTGCAGACTGGCAACATTATTTCAACTCCTCCCACACCGAATATATCATATTGTCGTATATGCTGAGTCATAGCCCTCAGGAAAGTGACATAAGCCAACGCTATGCTTCATCCCTTCCTATTCCTGATATCTACAATGAGAACCATCCCCTCAGTACCGAACAAACCGTTCAATTAGACTATACATTGCCATTATCTACAGGTCAAAGCATGAATTTTGGCGGTAAATACATCAACCGTCGCAACAAGTCCTTATCAGAATATTACATGTATTCAGGAGAGTCGAAGCATATTGACGACGGTCAAACCAGTGATTTCCGTCATATAACAAACATAGGCGCTGCCTACGCTGAATATGAGGCCAACTTGGGTGAGTTCAGTGCCAAGGGCGGACTTCGTTATGAGCACACATGGCAAAAAGTGGATTATGTTAAAGGTTTAGGCGAAGATTTCACTTTAGATTATGGGAATCTTGTGCCGAGTTTGAGTTTTAGTTTTCGTCCCGGTTTAACGAAAAACTTAGGGCTTACATATAACATGCGTATATCCCGTCCTGGCATAACATATTTGAATCCCTACATAAACAGGACAAACCCAATAAATATCAGTTATGGTAATTCGGATTTGGATGTAGAAAAGAACCACAATATAGGTTTGTCCTTTGGTTCGTTTTCCAACAACCTGATGTATAACATATCTTTTCATCAGAGTTTTTGCAACAACCGCATAAGCGACTATTCCTATTATTCAGAAGGTCAATTATATACCACTTATGGCAATATAGTAAAAGACCGGACCAGCAGTATGAGTGTATTTGTAAATTGGTTAGCCCTTTCCAAAACACGTATTATGTTAAACGGAGAATTGTCATATTCAGATTTACGCAGCAAGAGATTGGCCCAGGAGAATCATGGTTGGTCAGAGAGTCTGTTTATAGGCGTCCAACAAACCCTGCCATGGGAGTTGAAATTAAGTTTAAACGGCGTGATCAATTCGAAGAGCTATACACTTCAGGGCTGGTCGAGTGGTTTCCAAATAGGAATAGCCACTTTGAGCAAGTCGTTTATGGACGATCGTCTAAACGTATCACTTCAAGGCATCCTTGGATTTAACAAAGGTTGCAAACTAAACATAGAGACCTACAACTCAGGATTGGACTTTTCGAATCATCAACGAATAGAAGTGCCGATCAGCCAATTAAGCTTAAGTGTGAGTTACACATTCGGCAACACAAAAGTTCGTGCATCCAAGCACAAAAGCCGCATAGAGAATGACTTTACAGAGCGCCAATCCGAACAGGAACAGATGAGTGGTGGTGGTCAGGGAACAGTCATTCCAGGTCAGGGAATGTAATATTTCCTTGATGTGTAACGACGTAGAAGGGCCGTTATTGAAATACGGTATTAATAGAAAAAAGGACTACTTGCTTTTATTAGTGATGGAAGTGTAGTATTCTTCCAGTTTCATCATTTCATCCCTATATTGAGCCGCTTTGACAAAATCAAGTTTTTTTGCAGCCTCTTTCATGAGTCTGAGATTGTTGTCGATAGCCTCTTTCACCTGTTCTGGCTTCATGAGTTTAATAATAGGTTCTTCAGCCACTTTATGCACATGCAGGTCTTCAATATAAGCATTTTTAATATACTCAGACTTTTGCCCGGACATAATGCCAGATATTGCCTTTTTTATTTGTGTAGGCGTGATTCCATGTTCTTCGTTATATTTCATCTGCTTATCCCGTCTTCTCTGAGTTTCATCAATAGTCATCTGCATGCTCTTAGTTATATTATCTGCATAAAGAATAGCCGTTCCGTTGACATTTCGTGCCGCCCTTCCAATAGTTTGGGTCAACGCCCTATGACTTCTCAGGAATCCTTCTTTGTCAGCATCAAGAATAGCGACAAGCGACACCTCCGGCAAGTCTAACCCCTCTCTTAGAAGATTGACTCCTATAAGCACATCGATTTCCCCGCGTCTTAGTTCTTCCAAAATCCGCACCCGTTCAAATGTGTCGATATCACTGTGAATATAATTACACCTCACATTATAGTTAAGCAGATACTCCGAGAGTTCCTCCGCCATTCTCTTAGTGAGAGTTGTGACAAGAACTCGTTCATCTTTTTCAACCCTTTTATTTATTTCCTCCATCAAGTCGTCAACTTGATTAGCAGTAGGTTTAATAATAATCTGCGGGTCAAGCAGACCGGTAGGACGAATTACCTGTTCTGCAATGACTCCCTCCGATCTTTGCAGTTCATAATCTGCAGGAGTAGCACTGACATAAATAGTTTGATGCGTCAATTCCTCAAATTCTTGAAAAGTAAGCGGTCTGTTATCCAATGCAGCAGGCAATCTATAGGCGTACTCAACAAGAGTCTGTTTTCTTTTTCTGTCTCCCCCATACATAGCTCTGATTTGAGGAATTGACTCATGACTTTCATCAATAATAAGCAAGAAATCCTGGTGGAAGAAGTCGAGAAGGCAAAACGGTCTTTCTCCCGGTTTCCTACCGTCGAAATATCTGCTATAATTCTCTATTCCAGAGCAGTGTCCGAGTTCCCTTATCATTTCGAGGTCATTCGTGACTCGTGTCTCCAACAAATTTTTCTTAGCCAAATCACCTATTTCCTCATAGAAATCGAGCCTTTCTTTAAGGTCATCCTCAATTTGTCGGATTGCATTTAATGTTGCCTCTTTGGAAGTCATAAACAAATTAGCCGGATAAATGGAGTATTCCTTAAAATCAGCTACTTTATATCCAGTTGCGGCATCTATTTCCTCAATAGTTTCGACTTGGTCCCATGCAAAGTTAATTCTGATAATCTTTTCATCGTATGCCAAGAAAATATCAACAATTTCCCCTCTGACTCTAAAATGCCCTCTCGACAGTTCCAAATCATTTCTGACATATTGACAATCAACAAGTTTTCTCAAGAGAACACTCATGTCCAGTCCATTTCCGACTTTTACATAAATTATGTTTTCTGAGAAATTAGTTGGCGACCCCATGCCATAAATACACGAGACAGAACTAACCACAATCACATCCTTTCTGCCGGAAAGTAGTGCAGAAGTGGCCGCCAGTCTCAGTCTGTCGACTTCCTCATTAATAGCGAGGTCCTTTTCTATATATGTATTTGTTGAAGGGATGTATGCCTCAGGTTGATAATAGTCATAATAGCTGACATAGTACTGCACAGAATTATCAGGAAAGAAATGTTTCATTTCCTCATAAAGCTGGTGTGCCAGTGTTTTGTTGTGACTAAGAATAAGAGTAGGCCTTCCGATATTCTGGATTACATTCGCCATAGTGAATGTTTTTCCAGAGCCAGTAACTCCCAACAAAACTTGTGCCTGCAATCCCTGCTGTACTCCTTTAGTCAATTGTTCGATAGCCTCCGGTTGGTCACCGGTCGGTTTGAATTCAGAAGTGAGTTTGAAATTCATAAGTCAATGTAGAAAAGAAATTCTGACAAAGGTCATCAAGTCATAGAGGGTATTTTTTGTTCCACGTCGTCGTTTTCGTCTCCAATCACATATCTTTTATAGTAAGATATGAGCAATGTTGTCAGTGGCAAAGCAATAATGAGTCCGACAAATCCGAGCAGTACTCCCCAAACAGAAAGTGACAAGAGAATGACGGCACCATTCAGCCCAGTGACATTTCCCATTATTTTAGGAACCAAGAACCCATCTTGAATTGTTTGCACCACAGCGAATACCAGCATTGCAGCAAGGAAAACACTCCAGAAATTAGACTGCATTTCATATGCTTTCAGAATAGAAAGAATGACAGTAGGAATTATTCCTACAATTTGTAGATAAGGCACAAGGTTTAAAAGTCCAATAAACAATCCTAGTGGAATAGCCATAGGGAATCCGATAATAAGGAACCCGATAGAGAAAAGTATGCCGACACAAAGAGCGACTAACGATTGTCCTCTGAAATAGCTGTTCATCCCTTCTTCCACATCAGCCACCAGGGATTTAACAAATTTACGTTGTCTTTTTGGTACGAATTTAATATATCCCTTTGTCATCCTGTCATAGTCCATCAAAATATAGAAAAGATAAATGAAAGAAATAAAGAACATGACCACTCCAATAATGGCATCAATAGATGAAGAGATGAGTGAAAAGATTCTCGGAAGTACAATATTTAGGAAATCAGTAATATTTCCGACGCTAAAATATTCCTTGTACCCTTCTTCCGTTGATTTTATATATGGCATAACATATTCGGTAAAGAAATCAGATATATTATTGTCGTTTATATACTTAACGATAATATCCTTAACCTTTGATATTTCCTCCACAGCAGATGGAATAACGAGCCATGCTATTCCACTTAAAATCAGAATAAGAGAAAAGAAACTTATGAGAATAGCTATCCATCTGATTTTCACATGCAATTTGTTTTGTATGAAATTAACGAAAGGATTAATCATATATGCCACAAGCCATGCAATGACGAACGGCATCAGAACCCCACTAAGTTTTCTAAGCAGGAAATAGACGCCGACACAAAGCAGTATAGCAGTAAGAATTCTAATGAATCTGTCGAAAGTGATTTCTTTTTTAGGCATAATCAAATAATATTATTCATGAAACCATCCATATTGTACAAGCGATACACCCATCTAAAGCAAGAATGGGATATCAATAGTTGAGGAAAAAATTATCCCATATTTTTTTTACAGAAGACTCATTGTGAGTAAGAATTTCAGCCGACCTTGTAAATGCCCTGTATTCTCTTCTTCTTTGCTGATTGATATGGTTCAGAACATTCTTGTTAGTAACTTCAAAAATTTCCTGATTAAAGTTGAAGAAGAAAGTGTCGATTATAGGCAATGGTTCTTCTTGGGGGTTATGTACATACGCAGGCATGAGGTCGAGAGAAATTTCGCCGAAATCGCCTCCGATAGTCAGTGCTCCCATTGTACTGATATCATCAAAATTCTGTCTTAATTTGGACTTATCAACAGTTTTGACCATAAGAATTTTTCCTATAGAATCTTCATGAACAATTTTAGCGAACACATTTCCAATCGACTGGTATTTGTCACCATTCTTAAACTCGACATAGTTGACATTTGTCGGATCGGCTTCCATTAGAGTGTCGTTAAGTACATACATAAGCGTATGTTTGCCGATATGAATGTTACACGGCAGTACGGTTTTCTTTTTCCCCACAAATCCGGTGACGACAGTAGCCGGTTGGAATTTCCTATTAACAAAAGGCCATTGTCCTGTAGGTATCCAGTCTTTGTCTTCGTTGTCGCTGCCTGTGTGTTGTGCAAAGGCAGAAGACGACACAAGAAAAGCCACAATCCCCAAAACCAATATTTTCAAAAATGAGGATGTTTTCATATAAGTCAATAATATAAGTTTACTTTACCGAAATAACAAGATATTTAGTAAGGCTCCAGAATTCAGAAGGTTCGAGAATTTTGAGTGTATATTCGCCTTTCGAGTCTTTTTGCAGAGAGTACGTGTTAGCCGGGTGCTTAGAAAGGACCTTAGCAGATTTAGACTGCAGAGGAATTGAATTCAGGTTTCTGATGTCAACCTTAGTGAAGTAATTCCTGTCAAAATTAGCATTTGTGAGTATATCACCTCTATCGAGAATATTGTGTTGTTTTAATTCAGATTTAGTACCAAACACATAATATGCGGTATTGAGTTGAGCATCTTGATTATTAACGATTTGTTCCTTTACCTGGTTGTCTTGTCTGACTCTTTCGTTTTCCTCTCTCACTTGCTGGTTTTCAGCATTCACCCTCTGGTTTTCCTGCTTAACCTGTAAGTTTTCGTTTTTCACCTGCTGGTTTTCGGATCTTACTTGCTGGTTTTCCTCATTAACCCGTTGATTCTCTTCCTTGACATCCTTATTCTCATTAGTCAGTTGCTCGATTTGTTCACCCATTTTACCGATTTGATAGTTCTTTTCTTCCAATTGTTTCTTCAAGGCAATAATTTCATTCTGTTTAGCTTCGAGCTGTTTTTTGAAATTTTCCACCATTTCCTGCAACTGTTCAGAGCTAAGCGACTTGTCGGCCAATTTTTCCTCGAGAGCCTTAATTGTAGCCTTGTTTTCCTCAAGCCTGTCAAGAATAAGCTGGAGATTTTCCTTTATAACAGCAGTAGGATCGCCTCCCATATTCTCATCGTCATGCTGAATGGTGATGGTGTTGATTCTGTCTTCAGCATCAACAATTTGTGCGAAGCCTTCATTGATTTGATTGACAGAAGACAACAGGTTATCATAGCCATTTTTGAGTTGGCTGTTAGCATTTTTCAATGAATCTACCAAATTGTCGTTGTTGGCATTTTTATTCATCTGGCACGCAGCACATATAGAGGCCGTCAATGCGAGAATAAGAATTTTTTTCATATCACAAAAATTTTAATTAGTGGAAAAGAGCAACACTTGTTATACCCCTTATATTCCACCTTATGAGTTTATAGTTTATATTTATTTTTTGAAACGTTCTTTTCTTTAGTCAATTTCACACCATTATTTTCTCCTGCCACAATAAGTACGAACTCACCTTTCGGTTCGTTTTCTGTGAAATGGCTAATGAGATCGGCAACCGTTCCATTAACACATTCCTCATGAATTTTGGAAATTTCCCTTACAGCAGCCATTTTCCTATCTTGTCCGAATATGGAAGCAAAAAGTTCCAAAGTCTTAATGATTCTGAATGGTGACTCATAAAAGATCATAGTTCGTTTTTCGGTCTTCAATTCTTCCATTCTTGTCAGCCGTCCTTTTTTCTGTGGCAGAAAACCTTCGAAGCAGAATCTGTCGTTAGGTATTCCAGATTCCACAATAGCCGGAACGAAAGCAGTAGGTCCAGGAAGTGCAATAACTTTTATTCCGTTTCTCACACATTCTCTGACAATGAGGAATCCCGGGTCGCTAATAGCAGGAGTTCCGGCATCAGAAATCAGTGCGACATTCATACCGGTCTGCAGTTTGTGAATAATATTTTGAAGGCTCTGATGTTCATTGAATTTATGATGTGAGAGCAAGTTGTTTTTTATGTCATAATGTTTTAGGAGGACACTAGACGTTCTGGTATCCTCAGCAAGAATTAAATCGACTTCTTTCAGGACTTTAATAGCCCTGAATGTCATGTCTTCCAGATTTCCCACAGGAGTGGGTACAACATATAAAATTCCCATAGTAAAACAAAATTATGAAATAATTATGACATAGAATAGGAATTTACTAAATTTAACAAATAAAATTTAAAATTGTTATGAGCATTCAAAAAGACTTAACTATAATTACTTTTCTCAAACATTGCTATTATCCTTATTTCAATCCTTTTCTGCCAGAATTCACAATTAATTGACCCCAAAATCATTTTTTGGGTATAAACAATGAGAATTTTGTGCTAAAATCAGCGGTTTTCTCAATAAATAATCATATTTTTGTAATTAGAAAAACATAAAATTATGTATATGGACAGTAAACCGTTGAACCGAATCAAGGTGGTGATGGCTGAACGGATGGTATCCAATAAGGACCTGAGTGAGATGCTGAACAAGGACACTGCCACTATTTCCAGATGGGTGACCAACACATCCCAACCCACCTTGGAGAGCCTAATTGAGATTGCCAAGGCACTGAAATGTGATATTGGCGACCTTGTCCGCATGGACGATTCTACGATTCTTAAAAATCAGGAGTAAACAACCCAAATCCTCTAATTATGCCATTAGGAAAGAAACCGGAAATAAGATATAAGATATTGGACAGATGCTTTTTGGAACAGTGCGAGAAAATACAACTTCCATAAGCTTTTGGAAATAGTAAACGACTACTGTTTGAATTCCATCCTTTCTTTTAGTGGTCACGTAAAGCATATTCCAATCTGCTTAACGATACAAGTGAGGTTCTCAAAAGCAAAACTACTCTGGATAATTTAGACAAGCAATACATAATCACTAATTATGTGTATGGTATGTAATAAAATAGATTGTTGGATTAAATAGTATAAATTCTGCGACTTTATAATATGGCAAAGAAAGTAAGTAAAAAGGAAGAAATACTGAATCTTGACAACATCTTGTTCAAGTGTCGAGATATATTAAGGCAAGCAAAGAACTCAGGATCGTTCTTTGAAAAACGTGACATGATGCTGACTCTCGTGTTCCTCCGCTTTATGGGTGAGAAATACGAGGATGGAGTGGCATCGCTTCGTCAACGGCTCATTGATGAAGGATTAGACCCGGACAACGAGGAGATTATCAAGGCTTTTTTTGATGATGCCACTTTTGCAGATGGTACTTTCGACTTGCCCGTAGAAGCTCGTTGGTCAACAATTATTAATACATCAGCTCCACAGCTCAATGTTGCCCTTGATACTGCTTTGCGTAGTATTGGTGAAACCAACCCAACCTTGAAAGGTTGTTTCGTTGAGGGTACGTTTACCCAGCGTAACCTTGGGGCCAACGACATGAAGAAGATTGTGGATGAGGTCAACAAAATCAGCCACAAGACTTTTGGTGAAGAGAAAGACCTGATAGGCCGCGTATATGAGTATTTTCTGAAGGAGTTTGCCGTTAATGCCACGAAGGAGGAGGGCGAGTTCTATACACCACATGATGTCGTACAACTGATAGCTACTGTTATTGAGCCTTTCGACGGCACATTGTACGACCCATGCTGTGGCTCTGGCGGTATGTTCATTCAGAGTACCGACCTGGTAAAAGCCAAGCAAGGTGACATCAGTCGAGTCAATGTTTATGGACAGGAAAAAGAAGCCGCAACCTATCGTTTGGCAAAGATGAACCTCGCTCTGCGCGGCATAAGTCATAATCTGGGTTCGGAAAGCGATTCAACTTTCACCAACGACCTGCATAAAGGTCTTTACTTCGACTATATCATGGCAAATCCTCCTTTCAACTTGAAAGGTTGGTATAATGATAACCTGAAAAACGACTCTCGCTGGACAGACTACGCCACTCCACCTGAGAGTAATGCCAACTATGCGTGGATTCTTCACATGCTATCTCACCTGAAGCCACTTTCGGGTGTGGCTGGATTCCTTTTGGCCAATGGTGCATTGGGTGACACCGATTCCCTTGAAATCCGCAAGGAACTGATAAAGAACGACAAGGTAGAAGCCATTATCATCTTGCCCAGGGAGTTGTTCATCACAACGGATATCAGTGTCACCTTCTGGATTCTCAATCAAAATAAGAAGGGTGGCAAGTATCATGGTCGACAACTCCGTAATAGAGAACATGAAATACTCTTCATGGACTTGCGCCAATGGACTGAGAACCCTGTCAAGGGCGAACAGAAGAAAAAGATACGTCTCATTACGGAGCAGATTCAACGCGTGGCAGACATCTATCATCAATGGCAATCGGAGGGAACGGACGGCAACAACTTTGCTGTACCAGAACTATATCGCAGCGTGGGCATTGACGAGATTGAGCAAAATAACTGGACGCTGGTGCCAAGCAAGTACATTGAGTTTGTTGACCACGATTTGGATATAGACTATCCCAAGGAAATGGCTCGCATTCAACAGGAGATGAGAGAACTAATGCAGCGCGAGAAAAAATCACAAACAATGCTTGAAGAAGCATTCTTGGGAATTGGTTACGGCATAAAATAGAAGGGAGGAAGCAATGAAACTACAAGATAAAGAAACACTGATTAAATTGCTGAATCAATATAGGGATTTAGGCATTTCGGAGCAGATAGACTTCCAGAAATTCTATATTTATTCCATTATTGCTCATTCCACAGCCATTGAAGGCAGCACCGTGACTGAGGTGGAGGCACAACTCCTCTTCGATGAAGGTATCACCAGCAGCAAACGCACGATACAGGAGCAGATGATGAACCTTGATCTCAAGGCCGCATACGAATATGGGATGAAATGGATTCAGCGACACGAGCCTATTACTGTAGATTGGCTTATCTCGTTGGCTGCAAAAGTAATGAGCCATACCGGCAGCGAGTATAACACCATGACTGGAAGTTTTTCGGCTGCCCGAGGTGAGTTGCGCAAATTGAATGTAAGTGCGGGAGTTGGAGGGCCATCGTATATGTCGTACCAGAAAGTGCCGTCACGACTTGCCGCTTTTTGCGAAGAACTGAACAAACGTCGCATATCAGTAGACAAATCAGACCCTTGTGCTCTCTATCATCTCAGTTTTTGGGCTCACTACGAACTGGTGACAATTCATCCATGGGCAGACGGTAATGGGCGTACCAGCCGTTTGCTGATGAACTTGCTGCAAATGGAATACGACCTATTGCCAGTGAAAGTGCTCAAAGAAGACAAGATAGCTTATATTCAGGCACTTGTTGACACACGAAATAATGAAGATATCAACATCTTTATCGATTGCATGATGCAGTTGCATATTGAGCACTTGCGTAATGATATAGATAAATTCCTTAAAACGACAGAAGAGGGAAATAGTGACGAAAAGAAAGAAACCACTCTGAAAAATGTCGCAGAAAAACTTTCTGACAGACAAAGAATTATCATAGAATTGATAGCAAAGGGTGTCGCAGATGATGTCGCACGAAATGTCGCAGTAAACACTAAATACCTCTCGGAAAAACTGAATGTAAACAGAAAAACCATTCAGCGGGATATAGCGCACTTGCGAGAGAGAAAACTTATACAATGGGTTGGATCTGACAAAACCGGTCACTGGGAATTGCTTCTGCAATCATGAACACCGATTTATAAAAAAAATGTCACGAATAAATCATTAAGGAGGAATAGCCTATGGGTTTGAGAAAGTATAAATTAGGAGAACTCATTGAATTAACTGATGAGCGTAATTCTGTGGGTAGATATTCGCTTGAAGAAGTAAAGGGTATCTCTACAGAGAAGATATTTATAGATACAAAAGCGAATATGGATGGCGTTAGTTTAGACTCCTATAAAGTAACGTGAGTTCGGTTTAAGATTTATGCAATAAGTCTGCTTTTGTCAATGATTTCAATATTCAGAGAGGGTTTCTTAGGCATGAGATTGTACGCGATCATGCCTGCCAGCAGATTCGCTGCGAAATTGTTGACAGAGCGAT
>FLNV01000539.1_pt1 | contig 131356 bp, 104 predicted proteins | sample 1140351 | NCBI WGS metagenome assembly FLNV01 (sample SAMEA3878207, study PRJEB12797) | bioreactor metagenome | biome: Moose rumen | place: Sweden | collected 2011-10 | reverse complement strand
AACGTAGGCAGCACGAGCAGAGCATTGGTCTCTGTACCCGCAATGGCATAGACCATCGATGTGAAGGGTTTAAGGAGGCACAGCACCCAGAACACACCCACAGTATTAATCATGAAGTGGGAGAAAGCCGTTCTCCGTGCAGACACATTCGCGCCCAGTGCCGCTATGTTCGATGTTATCGTGGTTCCGATGTTCTCTCCAAGCACCATGATAATACCAAGTTCTATAGGCATGGCACCGGTTGCACAGATTGTCATGACTATAGCCATGATGGCAGCGGAGGACTGCACACACAATGTCATGACGGTGCCTATGAGCAGGAAGAGTAGCACGGTGACGATGTAAGGCACATTGCCATCCTGACCGAATTGTGCGAAGAAATTAATCACGTCGGGATTATTCTCCAGATGCAAGTCGGTACCCGTGGCTTTCAGTGTGCCGAGTCCGAGGAAAAGGAATCCCACTCCGAAAAGGAAATCGCCGAAATTCTTGTGCTTCTTCATGTATATCAGAATAATACCGATGAAGAAAGCTATATATACATATTGTGTAACCCCACCTCCTTCAGCTCCACCTCCTGCAAAACCTGCACTCATGATCCATGCCGTCAGAGTGGTACCGATATGCGCTCCGAGAATCACAGAGATGGCCTGTCCCAATGTGAGGAGACCGGCATTCACGAACGACACTGTCATCAGCGTGGTTGCAGTTGACGACTGGATTGCCGCAGTGACAATCATACCCATTAACATGCCCATGAATCGGTTTGAAGTCACGCGCTGAAGCCATAAGCGCATTTGAGGACCAGCCATTTTCTGAAGTCCCTCGCTCAGCGATTTCATACCGAACATGAGGAGTGCTAACGCGCCTAAAAGTTTAAAAATTACCCAAATATCCATAGATTTATATTTTGTTGGTTCTGTCTAAATGCCGATTTACAAAAAAATATTCACTTTGTAAATCATAATACAGTTTACTCTGATGCGAAGATAAGAATATTTAACAAATTTTACAAATTAAATACATATTTATAACAATTATTTTTTCAAAATCGGTTATTTTAAGACGAAATATTGCGTTTTCAATATTTTTTTGTACATTTAAAAAAAATTTATTTTGACAACTAAAAAAAATATTTTGACAACCCTTAAATCAGATAAAACATGATTGAAGTAAGATGCGTAAACAATAAGCAGATTCGCAAATTCGACTATGGAATGACTCTTGAAGAACTCTATAAAGAGTTTGACTTGGATATGCAGAACAAGCCGCTTTGCGCCATTGTCAACAACAAGGTTGAAGGGCTCAGATTCAGGGTTTTCGGAGCAAAGACCATTGAGTTTCTCGATGTCACAAGTCCATACGGCAGAAAAGTATACATGAGGTCGGTTTCATTCGTTCTTTTCAAGGCGATAAAAGACCTTTTTCCAAGCGCCAAGCTATCGGTTGAAGCCCCTTTATCGAAGGGCTACTTCTTCAAGGTGTCGTTTCCCCATTCAGTAGGCGATGCCCTTCTCGACGTGACAGTGGAAGTGGTTCAGAAAATCAAGAGCCGGATGTCGGAAATCATCAGCGAGGGTCACCGTTTCCACCGCATGGAAGCGCCCACGAGCGATGTTGCCAAACAGTTCAGAGAGAAAGGGATGGAAGACAAGGCGAAACTGATTGAGAGCATAGGCAACCTGTATTCCTATTATTATCAACTCGTCGACACCATCGACTACTATTATGGTCCGCTGGTTCCATCTACAGAATACCTCGGCATCTTCGACATCGTGAAATTCTATGACGGTATTCTGCTGAGAGTACCACGCGACGGAGTCAAGCTTCCTGATATCGTGAAACAGGAGAAGATGCTGAAAGCGTTTGCCGACGACCATTTGCTTGAAAAGAAAATTGGCATCTCCACCGTTGGCGAGCTCAATGAACGCACCAAGAACGGTTTTGCGAGTGATGCCATAAAGGTGGCAGAAGCCCTTCAGGAGAAGAAAATCAGCCAGATAGCCGAGCAGATAGCGTCAAGGGAGAAAGTGAAAGTGGTGCTGGTTGCCGGTCCGTCATCGAGCGGGAAGACCACGTTCAGCAAACGCCTGTGCATCCAACTCATGACTTGCGGACTGATGCCTAAGCTAATCTCTCTCGACAACTATTTCGTTGACCGCGAGAAGACACCGAAGGACGAGAACGGAGATTACGACTACGAGTCCATCTACTCTCTCAACCTGGACCTCTATCATCAGCAGCTCCAGCAGTTGCTCAACGGTGAGGAGGTGGAACTTCCGGAATATAACTTTTCAGCGGGCAAAAGTGTTAAAAGCGGCAATAAACTCAAACTTGAGGACAACACCATACTCGTGATGGAAGGTATTCACGGTCTGAACCCGCTTATGACTGAAAATATCCCGGAAGAGAATAAATTCAAGATTTACATCTCGGCTCTCACATCCATAAAACTCGACGACCACAACTACATTCCGAGCACCGACAACCGCCTGATCAGAAGGATTATACGCGACAATAAATATCGTGGGGCCGATGCAAAATCCACTATCGCCCGCTGGCCGTCGGTGAGAAAAGGTGAAGACAAGTGGATATTCCCATTCCAGGAGAATGCCGACGTGATGTTCAACAGTGCGCTAATCTTCGAACTGGCTGTGCTTAGGAATCATGCGCTTCCTCTTCTTGAAGCGGTTCACGAAGACTGCAAGGAGCACACCATGGCATCATCGCTCGCTCAATTCCTTAAATTCTTTGAGCCTATATCCGACGAGGAATTGCCGCCTACTTCGCTATTAAGGGAATTTCTTGGCGGCAGCTCATTTAAATATTAGAAAGTGGCGGCCTGAAAGGCCAATAAGCACATAGCCCAGGGCAACACCCTGGGTTTTATATTTGACACAACTGTCGCCCTGAAAGGGCAAAAGCTTTGACGATTAATGCTTTTGCACTTTCAGGGCGACTTTAATTCACTGCCTTATACCCAGGGCGATTGCCCTGGGCTAATAGCTACTGGCCTTTCAGGCCGTTATTCTTTATTTCAATCCGTAAATGTTGTTTTCAAGGTACTACTTTTTGATATACCCTATTTATCAATGCTTCAAAGCGATTTCAAACGCTTATTTAATCCAAATTTTCCTTACAGAACCATCATTCATCTTCACAATGTTGATGCCTTTCTGCAAAGCGTTGACTCTTGCTCCAGATGTAGTATAGATAGCGGAAATTTCATAACCGTTATGAGATTCAGGCACGTTTATGCTTGTAACGATGGCGGATTCATCACCATAGTAAGTGAGTGTCACCTTATCAATCATGGCCCACATCTCACCTCCGCTGATGTTTCGTACACCGATTTCCATAGTTCCTTCTTCACCTACAACAGTTGCAATTCTGTATACATTTCCACGCCATATTTCACCTGCAATCGGTTCCGGCTCAGCTATATTGCTATAGGTGTTGGCAGCACCGTTCTCGTTCTGTCCAACCGTCACGTCCATGCAGTCGTTGTTGGCATACACCTGAAGTCCGGCAGCGTCGGCATATGCGGAAATCTGCAGCACATAGGCTCCTTCAGGCAGACCGGTAAGAGTTTGATATACACGTTGGCTGCTTGCGTCCCATAAGTTGAGGAACAACTGGTCGAACACATCTCCGTCAACCCACGAGTTCCAGTCGTTAAGCCCACAAGTACTCCACTTGTCGTTTATCCATCCGGTTCCGCCGTCATCGAATGAAGGATACTGTATCTTCGAGGTGTAATCCACCGGGTTATCGTCGCTTGCCGGGTCGGCAGGCACCTGCAGGTTGAATTCCACAGTATAGAGTTCTTCGAGGAGCGCTTTCAGTTGCTCGCCGGTAAACTCGCTGAAGTCAGTGGCATTGTATTTATTCATCCACTCCTCATAGTCCTTTGCATGCTGTTCGGAGCATTGGTCTTTATATTCAGCATATATACCGGCTGCAGTAGTCACTTCGCCAAGCAGTTTCTCATAATCCCATGCGTAGTTCTGTGCCTCGTCGATAAGTGCCTGCAGTTCATCAACCACAGCATAAACTTCATCTGTGCCGAGTTTGTGCTCTTCCAGCACAGGATCCACTCTAAGTATGCCGAAGTCATTGATAAGTCCTGCATAATAGTCGTTCACATATTCCGATAATGAGAGTTCGTCGGCAGCGTTGCTTGTTGCAATAAGTTTGTTGTATGCCGCTATGTTGAGGTTGATTCTGTTGAGTATCTCCTCATAAGCCGGAATGATTGCGAGTATCTCCTCTTTCGTCTGGGCTGTGTTGACCGACGCCAATACAGCATTGTATTCGGTCACGAGGTCATCCATAACAACCGCATCGTCGAACGAAGGCGCACTTTCCAGCAGTCCGTTGAGCCAATAGCGGTAGGCTTCTGTGCCTTGACCGAAATAGTCGACCGACACCTCGTCGAGCGTAACCCAGTTGGTTCCGGCAGTTTCCTGAATGTACCCGAATTGGAGGTTGCCGTCAGTCACTTCTGTGGTAATCTTGTATTGATGTCCGCAGTTGTCGGCAGGCACGGTCTTCTGGTTTTCGTTGGCATAAACTGCTCCGACCACACTCTGCGACAATGCCGAGATTGTCACGACATAAATACCGTTTGGCAGTCCGGTACGTTCCTTGTAGATTTTTCCGTTCAAGCTGCCGTCCCATATATTCAGATATGGAGACGAGAAACCTTCCCAGTCGTCGCCCACCCAATCATTGGTGTTGAAAGTGGCGGCTCCGGCGGCATTCACCCATCCGTCAACCGAGCTACAGTCGTCGGTCAGAATATTCACCGGATTGTCGGGAGTTACCACAGTTTCATAATAAGCGAGCACCTTTCTCTCCACTGACTCAGCGGCAGCATCCAGTTCTTCCTTTGTGCTGGAGGTATTGGCATAAACCGCCTTTTCGTTGTCGAGACCGGTGACACCCATCGCTTCAGCATCAGAAATTTTGGCACCTAAAGCCAAGGCAGCCTCATAAGTGACAACTTGAAGATAGTATGCTTCATAATCGCTCTGGCTTACGAAAGCCCAAGTGGTGAGGAATGTGCCTTCATCATATACATCGATACTTGCCTCGTCATAAATCACGCCTGTACCGCTCTTTATGTTGTCGCGGGTGTTCATGTACTCAGTGTAATATCCCAAAAGAAAATCTTTCAGATCACCTGATGATTTCCACACCGGATTAGCGGCAGCACCCTTAATCTGATATTTATTTTCACCGAGGTCGTTGAATTCCCACATATTGTCCTCTTGAGTGGTATTATCCACATACACATTACCACCATCGGTTATAAACATTTTATACCAACCGCTCTTGGCTACCGATTCCACGTTGATGAAATAGGTTTTGCCATCCCAGTCGGTATCGGTGGACTGGCTGACCATGAAACGCAGTCCTTCTGCACCAACAGAGGCATGCGTACCCCAGTCGTTGCCCTCGGTGAGGAACAACTTGGACTCCGTGTTAAAGACGTAAACAGTTTCACCTACCGTCAATGGCTGAAACTGTCCGCTATAAACAGGTTTCGTCCATTCTGCAGCAGAAATTACCATTGCATATGCAAAAGCAATGTAAAATAGTAGACTTTTCTTCATAAGCTTTTAATTTATAGTTAGTTTTCAATTATTAGTATTTGCTGACTTTGACATTCAGACGGCATCGATTGGCTTTTTATTCACCAAAGCACCTTTCGACATGTGTTTCCTCTGTGCTCTATAAACAGTCCCTTTTGCGGCTTTAGGATTCTACGTCCTTGCAGGTCGTAATAGCAAACAGCATCGGAACAGTCGTCATCATGCACATCCATGACACCCACTCCTTCGCCGTCAAGGAAGTCTTTCAGCACGAACAACGCCGGCAGTGCACGGTGGGTGGAGTTGTTCCACAATCCGCGGTTTATCCAATTCGGCAGCACTGCATTTGAAGGTCCGCTGCCGTTCTCTTCAGGAAACCACCAGTAGAGTCCGTTCACATTATCGTGTTTCTTCAATTCAGCAATGAGGTCCTGCGCATAGGCTTTCTGCCCTTCCGGAGTGTAAGGCCATAGAGCAGTGAAGTCATAGTCATAGGTGTTTTCACCTTGATAATAATAAGCGGTCTCTACAATCTGCACTGTCTTGTCGGGAAATTCCTCAGCCAGCATGTCCAAAGACGTGGCGAGCGTGGCGAGGGAATTATGCCAGAACGGATAATACGACAGGCCTATGATGTCATAGTCCACATCCTTCAGACGAGTATACAGGTTCTTCAGAGTCCCTGCATTCGCCACACGTTCGCTGTGAATAACCACCTTGGCCTGAGGGCACACCTCACGGCATGCCTTGGTTGCCTGATTGAGAAGTCCGATGAATCGTGTCCAATAGCTGTTTGGAGAGTTGGAAAAACAGCGGTTCACATTGGAATCATAGTTAACCGCTCCCCACAGCATTCCATAAGATATTTCATTGCCTGTCTGAATGAAGTCCGGTATTGCATCTTCATCCACAAGTCGCTGCAGACATTCCTTGGTATAGTCATATAACTTTGTCTTGAGTTCAGCAGTTGACAAGGAGAGCCATTCTGCCGGCGTCCATTGGTTAGCCGGATCTGCCCATGTGTCGCTGTAATGGAAGTCGAGCATAAGCGAAAAGCCTTCCGACTTGATGCGCTTACACAAACGGACCACATAATCCAAGTCCTGACACACCTGAGGGTCGGGATTGCCGTTGGCATCTTTTTTCTGAGGATTCACGAAAAGTCGTACACGAAGAGAATTCCAACCCACATCATCACTTTTCATATATTGAAGCAAGTCTCTCTTGCGCAAGCCTTTCTGGTCGTAATACATCACGTTGTTGTCTTCATAACTCTGCAACAACGAAATATCGCCGCCAACATATTTCATTCCATCTGCGTTTGAAATAAAAAGAGATGTGAAAAGTATGAATAATAATGTTAATTTCTTCATTTCCATCAGTTTGAAATAGCTGTAGTAAATACTGATTAGCAGCCGTTGTTAATATAATCATTGCAAATTTAATCATTTTTTTCGTATTAGTATGTAAAAATGAACATTTTATGTTTAAAATCAACATCAAAACCAATATTGTATAAATGAAATATAATTCTTTAAATTTATTAAGAATCATAAAACGTAAGTCATAAAAAATCACTAACTTTGCAAAGTTTTTGGAAAACAATTTAAAATCTAAATATAATAATGGCATTTACAAGATTAACGGCAGCAGAAGCTGCAGCATTGGTTAAAAACGGCGACAACATCGCCTTGAGTGGATTCACCCCTGCAGGCACCCCAAAGGCAGTGACTGCAGAAATTGCAAAGATAGCAACAGCAGAGCATGAAGCCGGCAGAGAATATCAAATCGGCATATTCACCGGAGCCAGTACCGGACAGAGTTGTGACGGATTATTGTCAGAAGCGAAAGCCATAAGATATCGTGCGCCTTACACTTCCAACTCCTCTATCCGCAAGGCATTCAATGGCGGAGAAGTGGCTTACAACGACATTCACTTGAGCCAAATGGCTCAGGAACTGCGTTACGGCTTTCTCGGTGATGTTGACTGGGCTATACTCGAAGTATGTGCCATTGAGCCCGACGGTAAGGTGTATCTGACCGCAGCAGGAGGTATTTCACCAACAGCAGCCCGCCTTGCCAAGAAAGGCATCATTCTTGAGCTGAACGCATTCCACAGCACCCGCTCAATCGGTCTTCATGACGTGTATGAGCCGCTCGACCCTCCTCAACGCAAGCCAATACCAATCGAAAAGCCAAGCGACAGAATCGGTACAATATATCTGCAGCTCGACCCGAGCAAGGTTGTGGGCGTAGTGGAAGTGAATATTCCTGACGAAGCACGTGGCTTCAAGGACACAGACCCCGTGACCGACAAGATTGGCGAGAATGTGGCACACTTCCTAATGGCTGACATGAAGCGCGGAATCATCCCACAGTCCTTCCTTCCACTTCAGAGTGGTGTGGGAACCACAGCCAATGCCATCCTCAGTGCACTTGGCAACAATCCGGAAGTGCCTCATTTCAATATTTATACCGAAGTGCTTCAGAATGCCATCGTCGACCTCATGCGTAGCGGACGCGTAGAAACCGCATCCACCTGCTCGCTGTCAGTGACCAATGACGTGCTGCAGGGAATTTACGAAGACATCGACCTCTTCAAGGACCGTCTGGTGATACGTCCGTCTGAGATTTCAAATAATCCGGAGGTGATACGCCGACTCGGGCTTATCGCCATCAACACCGCCATTGAGGTGGACATCTACGGACATGCCAATTCCACTCAGATTTGCGGCACGAAGATGATGAACGGTGTTGGCGGATCGGGCGACTTCGAGCGCAACGCCTACATATCCATCTTTACTTGTTCTTCAGTTGCCAAGGGCGGTATGATCAGTGCCATTGTGCCATTCTGCTCGCACGTGGACCACACAGAGCACGATGTGAACGTGATTATCACAGAGCAGGGAGTTGCCGACCTTCGCGGCAAGTCGCCTATGGAGCGTGCAAAAGCCATCATCGAGAATTGTGCACATCCTGACTACAAACAACTGCTGTGGGACTACCTGAAGATTGCAAACAACAAGGGACAGTGCTGGCACAATTTGCCTGCAGCATTCGCTATGCACGACACATTCCTGCGCGAAGGCGACATGCACCTCACAGATTTCTCTAAATATGTGAAATAATCATGAAATTCATCTCCTGGAACGTCAACGGCCTTCGGGCATGTGTAGGCAAGGGATTCGAACAGATATTCCTCGACCTCGACGCCGATTTCTTCTGTCTGCAGGAAACGAAGATGCAGGCAGGGCAACTCGACCTTCAGTTTCCCGGCTACCAGTCGTATTGGAACTATGCCGAGAAGAAAGGCTATTCGGGCACAGCCATATATACCAAGCACGAACCACTGAGCGTGGCTTACGGCTTGGGGATAGCGGAGCACGACCACGAAGGGCGTGTCATCACATTGGAATACGACAGATTCTATGTCGTCACCGTCTACACACCAAATTCTCAGGACGAACTGCGCAGACTTGACTACCGTATGCAGTGGGAGGACGCATTCAGAACCTACCTGCTTGAGCTCAACTCCAAGAAGCCGGTCATCGTATGCGGTGACATGAACGTGGCACATAAGGAGATTGACCTTAAGAATCCGAAGACCAACCGAAGAAACGCCGGGTTCACCGACGAGGAACGTGAAAAGATGACCACCCTGCTCCAATCCGGGTTCATCGACACTTTCCGATTCTTCTATCCAGAACAGACGGACATATATTCGTGGTGGTCATACCGCTTCCGGGCACGTGAGAAGAACGCTGGGTGGCGCATCGACTATTTCATTGCCTCACAACGTCTGGAGCATCAACTGACCAATGCCAAGATACATACCGAAATATTCGGCTCCGACCATTGTCCAGTGGAACTCACGGCAGAGATATAGGACAATATAGAATAAATGACAAAAAATCGGAATCGCCCGTTGCGATTCCGATTTTTTTGGGATGATGCACTATGCCCGGCGACTACCAAAGGGTAGTCACCAAGCTGTCGGCAATTTCTTCATCATCTTCCAGTTCAAACCCGCCACGCAAGCGGGCGTCCACGTCGCCGCCGTTATATTCTCCTCCGTTGTCGGAGCCTGGTTGCACATCCAATATCATTTGTGCATACGTGGCGAGTGCAGTCTGCGGCTCTTTATATATCTTTTTCATGTTATCTTATTTTACAATAATTTTCTTTCCATTAACTATATATATTCCACGTACAGGGTTGCTGACACGTCGACCGCTGAGGTCATAAATCACACTGCCGTTCAAGTCGTCAACTGTCATAGTCTCAATGCCGTCGGCAATGCCGCCGAACGTTACAACGCTCTTCGCCCCACTCGTCGGGGTGTTGAGTACGAGATAAGCCCTTGTACCCTTCATAGTGGCTGGAGTGCTGTCAATGAAGTAGAAGCGGTCGTTGCTGATGACATAGTTTGTATAGTTTGCATCCTCCGACTTGTTGATAACTGTTGAAGCCGCATAACTGCCCACGAGTTTGCCACCAGTGAATTCTGCGTCTTGCAGTTCACCTTCCACAACACCAACGTTATCAAGCAGATAAGTATTGTCGCTGCTTACAGATGACGGTATAAGCAGGAACGGGGTGTTGGCAGGTGCCTCGTTGATTTCCTCTGTCACAAGCACGTCATCATAGGCTGTTATCTTCTCCATCTTAGTATCATCGCCAAAGAAACACTTAGCTTTCCATAATGGCAAGTTGACAGGCAAAACAACGGTGTTGTGCATACCGACCTTCAGAGTGCGATGCAGGGTCAAATCAGCCTCACCATTGAAATAAGCAGGAACGTTGGCATCCTCGTCAATCTTTAACGGATAGACTTCGAGCATCACGCTGCGGAAGTAAGTGATATCGTCAATCGACACACCCATCTTGTTGATGAAGTAGTTTTCAAACTTGTCGCGAAGCGTTGCTCCGTCGAGGGCGAGAATCACGTCGATACGGTCTTGGAACGAGGTCTTCAGACGATTTGTGGCACCTGGAGCAGCTGAGAAGGAGGTGAGTTCGTAGTCTTTATAAATCTGGTCGATAGTTAGTCCAAGCAAACCTTCCATTAGGAATGAGAGCATACCGGTGCGGTCAGCGCCCCATGCACAATGGTAGTAAACGGCTTTGCCCTGGCGGAAATGGTTGAGAATGAAGTCAAATTCAGCCTTCAGACGCTGTTGCGTTCCGCTCTCGTTGAGGTTAGCAGCCGTCCAGTCGTTGGCGGCGGCGAAATAATAGTCATCTGGTCCAAAGCCGAATGCGGATGTACCGCAACCCATGTCTTTGTCGTAGCTTTCCTTATAACGCAGGTCAATCTCTCCTCCTACACCGAGATCCTTCAATGCCTGGATATCTTCTGGAGTGCAGTTCACATAACCGTTGAGGGTGGAGCCACGGAAGAGATGACCGTATGTGGTGAAATGACCGTCCTGGGTTTCCCAACCGCCGAGGTCGCGGATATTGTACGCTGAAGGAGCATATATCATGCGGAGATGACCAATAGTTTGGAACTCACCTTCATAATCAGTATTCGAATGGAAGAAGTAGTGTTGTTGTGGGATAAGGTTATACACATATACCTCAGACACACCTGCCGGAGCGGTCACGATTGCGACATCTTCTAAGTTCTCATCCTGGACAATGATTTCCATGTCTTCATCATGTGCAGGCAGAGGTATCATCACTGCATTAGGAATGTCACGACGAGTAGGAGGGGCAACATTGTAGGTGGCAACCTCCGAGGCATCGCTGCTGCCGCTATAGCTCACTAAATTAAGATACCTGCGAGCGGCGAGATTTTCCATATTAACATCGAATTCCATGTTGTCGAAGTCGAGTACTTTTATGCCCATTTCTGATAAAGGATGGGAATTTCCCTCCAGTCCGTAGTAAGTACAGGTGTTGTTTGCGGCAACTACACTTGTCCATCCGCCTGACCACGGCATGACAAACTTCTTGTCGTTGGAAAGCGTCATCTCCATCGGAGCACTGTAGTTGGCGGTGCTGAACTTGGCATAGCATGGCGTACCGGCTGGTACGGTGCTGACAGGATAAATTGAGATTGTACCTTCAACCTCCTCACCTGCGAGAGCATAGAGCTCTTCAACGCCTGCATCATCAGTGCTGAGTGTAAACGGAGCACATACAGGAGCCAGTTCATCAGCCTGGTTGTTGAGGGATACCTGTGGCACCTCTCCGATATATTCCAGTCGGAAGTTGTCAACAACGGTCCATGCCTTTGTGTTGGCACAACGATAACCGATAGTCACTGGTCCGTCTTCTGAGACCACACCGATAAGAGTATTCACATACAACCCGGCTGTGAGATACTTGCTTGCAGGAGTGGAGCCGTCAGGAATATAGAAGGAGGCACCTGATGGCTGTACACCACCATACACATTGGTTGCGACGCTTTGGTCGTCGAAGAGGTTCATCACGAGTTGTTCATTGTCGTTGAGATAGATAGTACCCGTCACAACGCTGTTGCCAGCCTGATAGTCGCTCCAAGCAGTGTCTCTTGGGTCGTTGGTTCGCTCAAAACCATCCACCTTCATGCGATAAGCACCGGCAGGAAGGTTGTATGGCAGGGTCTGGCCCAAGTCGAATGAGCTGTTATAGTATCTCAAAACCTTGTTGTCACCACCTACAACACCGATGGTAGTGGATGAAGCCAAGGTCTCTGTCCAGTAGTTCTTATAGTTGGCGTCGTTGAAATCCGGGTCGCCAATCATCCAAGTGAGGTCGAATCCCTGTCCCTCGTTGATGCTCACACTCTTCATAAAGGTAAGGGTGGCATTCCAGAGGTTGGACTTCTGAGTTTCAAGAGCCTCTACGCTCGTAACGTTCTCAACAGCAGAATTAACCGTAGTAAGTGAGCTGTTGTAGGCATCTGCGGCACCGTCATTATCGGTATAGACATCAGTCTGGCTAATAAATCTCTCTTGAACCATCTGACGCATCTCCTTATACTGAGCATACGGCTCCACGTATGGTTCTGCCACTGCAATGGCGGCATTGATATTGGCGATTGCTGTCTGATAAGCCTCTGCTGTGGTGTATGTCTTGTTGTTCTGCTGAACAATGTCTGTCAGCTGACGACGTGGAAGCGTCGGAATCTCAAGACTCTGCGCCTGAGAAACGGTCAATGCCAGTTGCTCCTGCCATGCACTCAGGTCGAGAGTGCCACGATAATAGAGATGGAAATCGCTTATTACTCCCCATCCGCCTGATACCCATTCGTCATACTTGAGGCCAATGGTCAGGTCAGCATCTTCACCAATTATAACAGGCATCTCATTCCAATAATGTCCGGCATCATAGAATGCCTGAAGATGTGAACGGGAGTTAGGAACATAGAGAGTAGTACCGTTCACAGACGTCTGATAGCCTTTGCTTAATTGTGTGGTAGAACCATCGGCACAGATGTTCAATAATGGTTTAGTTGTTTCATTGACATAGAGAAGTACAGGCACCTCAGTGTTAGACACCCCAGTCATGTCTGCTGTTCTGCTACCCGGACTATAGAAACCGCGTGCTTTCAGAGTGTATTGTCCTGCAGGCATATTGGCTACCACCTGATACATTTTGAAATGCGGGTCGGACGAACCGCCAGGGAACTGAGTTATCTGATAACTGCCGAAATCCATATTCTTGCTGGTTGTCCATCCTTCGGCTGTAGTAGTTGACGAAGGTGCCACCTCTGGATTTACCATAAATGACGTCAGATCAAAATATTTACCTTCGTTAATGCTCACTGTTTTCAAGAATGTCAAGGCGGCGCTCCAAAGGGCAGTCTTTGCATCGGCTATCTCCTGCTCTGTAGTGGCAGCCTCAACAATGGCATCCTGTGCAGACTTCACCGTATTATATGCTGACACGGCCCCATCTTCATCTGTATAAACCGTTGTTTGATCGATTAAGAGGTCCTGAATCTTGCTACGCAGTGCATAATACTGATCCTTGAAAGGAGTAAGGTCCTGAAGCGGACCGAGATAATAAAGTTCAAAGTTGTCGAAACAAGTCCATTCATAAGTCTTGTTTGTTGAAGTTTTTACACCTAAACGCAAAGTGGAGCCGGTTAAGGTAAACTCAACTTCATTATCGGCATATTCTCCATAATCAAAAGCGGCACAAGGCGCAGTTGATTTTGAGGTGTTAGTTGTTCCGCCGCTTATATACGGGAAATAATAAGTTGTTCCGCCAAAATCAATACCACGATACCAAGAAGTGCTAAGACCAACACTCGTAAACACAGAACTATCCGTTATTCTTGCTGAATAGAAAGATTTTAACGGAGAGGAATCGTCATTTGCATAAAGAACGGAACCCGAAGTACTTGTACCAGTTGTATAATCATAGTCGCTCTTTCCATCGGTGTTTGAGCCATAGCGATAGAAACCCTGGCATTTCAAAAGATACTTGCCGGTAGGGGCATCATTTATAACTTGATACATGTCGAACACTCCATTCGACCAGTTTGTCCCATCATTAAAGAAGAAAGCACACTGGTTTCTTGACATACCCGAGCAGAAACCTGTATGGTCGGCAGAAAAATTACCCTGCCAAACATTGTTATTCAGCATATCTCCGTCATGACGGTTGAAACCCTGAGCATATATCAGGAATGTAGCGTCAACAGGACTGGTTTCCGTGGCTGAAGACAATTCGGAAAGCAACTGGTCACGTGTTTTTATATACCACTTGGCATTATCGGATGTCCCATCAGAAAGTGCCATCGCAACCTCAGCATTACTTCCGTCATATCCCAAGAATGTTGAGCCGCCATCCTTGCTTATTTTATAAATGCTGTTATCCGCATCAACTGCTGTTATCGTAAACGAAGCACCGCTTGATGCATAAGAACCGGAAGCGTTTATAAGATAGTTCTTTGAATGGTGACCACCTATCGTATATGTTGAACCACTATTGGTTATGGTCAAGACATGAGGGTGATCAGCCAATACGGCTCTATAGCCGTCTGTTGAAGCGAAATTAACTCCCTTGCCTGTCGCTACATTTATAAGGAAATAATCGCCTGTAGCCAATTGTGCATAAAGCGAACCTCCTGACAATGCAAACAGCATAAAAAGTAAAAGTTTCAGTTTTTTCATAATTATATTAATTTATATTAGTGATATTTTTTTATTGAGTCTATGGTTCCATAATACAAAGATATTTAATAATTGTAAAATCACAAAATTATATATGTCGTTTTAATACATTTTTTTTTAAATTGATACAATTTTTGTATTTTAAAGGATAAATATCGGCAGAATTTGTTCTTTATACAAACAAAAAAAGGCGCCGGACTTTCGTCTGACACCTTTTTTATTATTTCTCTAAATTGATTAGTTAAGAGCTGCAGTAAGTTCAGCACCACCCTTGAATTTAGCAACCTTCTTAGCTGCGATAGTGATCTGCTCCTTAGTTCTTGGGTTGATACCCTTGCGCTCACCTCTTCCAGCTACAGAGAATGTACCGAAACCGATGAGAACTACCTTCTCGTCCTTCTTGAGAGCGTCAGCGATAACTTCTGTTGTTGCATCGAGAGCTTTTTTTGCGTCTACCTTAGTCAAGCCAGCCTTTTCGGCAATAGCGCTTACTAATTCATTCTTGTTCATAATAAAAAGTTTTTAAAGTTAATTATTGTTTAAAAAACATCACTTTCTACAAACATTAAGGCTTTTAACCTTAATATCAGGAGCAAAGTTATACTTTTAGTTTTAACAAACAAACTTTTTTGTTAAAAAAATTAGTTTTTTATGTTTTTTTTCCACTATTTACCAAATATTTGCCATAATATCGGATAAAAAAAGTAATTTTGCAGTTAATTTCGTCTTAAATAACTTTTTACGACGATTAACAAGTTTAGCATCAAGAAATAAATCTCTTTTTAAACATATGAAGTTATCAAACAGCATAAAATTCCTGCTTATCGCCAACATCGTGGTCTTCATTTTCGACAAGATGATGCAAGCGCGCGGCGTGGAACTGTCGGAAACCCTCGCCCTATATTATTGGGGAAACGGTTTCGGATTTCAGGCAGGTAAATTCATGCCCCACCAGATTATCACCTACATGTTCATGCATGCATCGTTCATGCATATTTTCTTCAATATGTTCGCTCTGTGGATGTTCGGAAGGATAATGGAGCGCTATTGGGGCGCCAACAAATTCCTGATCTACTATTTCGTGTGCGGCATCGGTGCCGGGCTCACTCAGGAGCTTGGCCAGGCTCTCGGACTGATCACCCCGATGGCATGCACCCTGGGAGCATCAGGAGCGGTGTTCGGCATTCTGCTTGCATTCGGACTCACATTCCCCGACGAGCGAATATTCATCATTCCGATTCCGATTCCTATCAAGGCGAAGTATTTCGTGTTCTTCTATGCTGCAGTTGAGGTGCTTGAATTCATATCCGTGAAGGATGGTGTGGCACATCTGGCTCACCTGGGCGGCATGCTCTTCGGTTTCCTTCTCATCAAATACTGGGAGAAGAACAAGGACCGTGACATCAACAACTGGAAACGCAGCGCATCGGGTGGTGGCGGCAACAAGAGCGGCAACATATTCGGCTGGGGCAAGAACTACAGCACCACGTCGAGCAGCTACACCTCATACCAGGACGTGAATCCCGACCACCAATACAATGCCCGTAAACGAGAGGAGGCAAACGAGATAGACCGCATACTCGACAAAATCAGGAAAGGCGGCTACGACAGCCTGACAGCCGAGGAGAAGAAGACCCTTTTCGACGCCAGCAGGAAATAGCGCATTACGGCTTTACGAAAGGCATGAATGGCAAACCGGCAGTGCCCTCTTCGTCTTAACCAACGCCACACATTCAGAAAAATGAAAAAATCACATCACAGACATAGTCATCACCACGACAGCAAAGCAAAGAAAATCACCATCTATTGCCTTGTCGGGTTTAATGTGGCAATCACACTGGTCATGATTCTCAGTGCCTTCAGCGGCACCCTCGCGCCACAGGACCACCCCAAGCTTTCGGTTCTGCCGCTGCTCTTCCCATTCCTGCTCTTAGCCAACATCCTGCTTGCCGTGATGTGGCTCTTCATAAGGAAGAAATTCGCACTCATCTCTCTTGCCGGTATGCTTCTATGCATAACCGACATCAGAGCGATTTGTCCCATCAACCTCCCGAGCACCGCACCGCAAGGCTCAATCAAGGTGATGTCGTTCAATGTGGGCAACAATCAGGTTGACAAGAACCCCGAACTTATTGAATACATAACCAAATCCAATCCCGACATACTCTGTCTGCAGGAATGCAACACACACAGCAAAATCCTTGAAGACACCGTCATCAAGCAGAACTACCCCTACATTGAATACAATGAAAATAAAGCCTCAACTGTAGTATGCCTGTCGAAATATCCCATCACTTCCGCAGAGAATATCAACTACGAAAGCAAGGGGAATTCCTCATCAGCCTACAACGTCCTGATAGACAAAGACACTATGCTGATAGTGAACAACCATTTCCAGTCATATCTGTTGAAGCCCTTCGAGATCGACGAATACAAGGGCATCACAGGCAAGAGCACCAGCATGGAAGAGCGTGAGAAAGGCACAAAAGACATAGTGTCGAAAGTGAGTGAAGCCAACAAGAAGCGTGGTCCCCAGGTGGATAAGGTGTGCGAATATATCGACAAGCACTTCAAGCGCCACACAATCGTCGTGGGCGACTTCAACGAACCACCCACATCCTATGCCCATTATAAGTTGACAAAAAAACTAAAAGACGCCTTCACACGCGCCGGCAACGGATTAGGATTCACATACAGCAGAAACAAGATACACTACAGAATCGACCATATCCTCTATTCCGACAATATGACACCTTATGAGACGGAAGTGGACAAATCATGCAAAATTAGTGACCACTACCCTATTTTTTGCTACTTCAAACTCGATTAAGAAGGCAAATTAGTCAGTTTATGAATGAAATTTCAATTAAAAAGCATTGTTTTAACAAAAAATCACTAACTTTGCAAACTTGAAAGATTATCTATTGTTAAATGGACGCCTATCCACATTATTATATTAATAAATATGAAGGTATCCGTTTGACATAGATTTTGTGCTGTTAAAAACAAATTATTATAAATAACAAAAACTATTAACAAAAATGCAAAACAAAGGATTTGTAAAAGTAATCGCCGTTCTGCTAACGCTCATCTGTATCTTTTACCTCTCCTTCTCACTTTTCACTACATGCAAGGAAAGAGAGTATGAAGAGCTGAAAGCCACCGACAGCATTGCAGCGGAAGCCTTAATGGATTCACTTAACACCAACAAGTGCTACCTTTGGTCATACACACTCAAGGAATGTCGTGAGAACGCGATAGGCCTTGGTCTGGACTTGAAGGGCGGTATGAACGTGGTGATGGAGGTGTCCGTACCCGATGTGGTAAAGGCTCTTGCTGACACGAACGGACAGGACCCGGCATTCATCCAGGCTGTGTCCGAAGCACAAAAAGAATCTCAGGAGAGTCAGTCGGACTTCCTGTCTCTATTCATCGAGAAATACAAGAAGATCTCCAACGGAGGTAATTTGGCTGCCATCTTCGCCAACAACAAGCTGGTTGAGAAGGTCAACACAAACAGTTCAGACAGCGAAGTGGAGAAAGTGCTGAGAAGCGAAATCGACGCCGCTATCGACAACTCGTTCCAGGTGCTCAGAACACGTATCGACCGTTTCGGTGTGGTTCAGCCTAATATTCAGAAAATCGAAGGTCAGAGCGGCCGCATCAGCGTGGAACTCCCTGGAATCAAGGAGCCGGAGCGCGTGCGAAAGCTTCTTCAGGGAAGCGCCAACCTCGAATTCTGGGAGACCTACACCACCCAGGAGGCACTACCATATCTTTCCCAACTCAACAACGCACTGAGAGGCGGCACAGAAGCAAAAGCCGACACTACCGCCACCGACTCAGCAGCAGCAAAGAAGCCGGAAGCTGAGAAAGCCGTTGAGACCGCACAGGCCGGTGACTCTGCCAAGGCAGACAGCGCTGACAAGAAAGACGTGCTTGCAAAAGTTAACAAGACAGCCAAAGAGGGTGAAGACGTGAAGCTCACCAAGGAAGAAGAGGAACGAATGAAGAAGGAGAACCCTCTCTTCTCCATCCTCCAGACCGCTCAGGGCAATGCCGGATGTATGGTTGGATTTGCAGCATCTAAGGACACTGCAGAAGTGAACCGCCTGGTCAATTCAGAAATTGCGAAAGGCATCCTGCCTCCAGACATGAGCCTCAAATGGGGTGTGAAGGCAATGGACAAGGCCGGAAAGATATTCGAGCTCTATGCCATCAAGGAAACCGGCACCAATGGTAAGGCTCCGCTTGAAGGCGATGTGATTACCGACGCTAAGGAGAGCTTCGACGAATATGGCAAGCCATGCGTGTCGATGAGCATGAACACCGAAGGCGCCAGAAAGTGGGCAGTGCTCACAGAGGCCAACGTAGGACGTGCCGTGGCAATCGTACTCGACAACTACGTGTATAGCGCACCAAACGTGAACGGCAAGATTGACGGCGGCAACTCTCAGATAACCGGTAACTTCACCACCAACGACACGAAGGACCTCTCCACAGTGCTTTCTTCAGGTAAAATGCCGGCTCCTACACAGATTGTACAAGAGGACATCGTAGGTCCGTCGCTCGGTCAGGAATCCATCAACGCCGGATTCATCTCGTTCATCATAGCATTCGTCATCTTGATGATCTACATGTGCATGATGTACGGAATCCGTCCTGGTATGGTGGCCAACGGAGCGCTTATCATCAACTTCTTCTTCACTCTCGGAATCCTCACCTCTTTCCAAGCTGCACTCACCATGTCGGGTATCGCAGGTATGGTGCTCACGCTCGGTACTGCAGTCGACGCCAACGTGCTTATCAACGAACGTATCAAGGAGGAGCTGAAGGGCGGCAAGACAATGAAGTCGGCCATCGCAGCCGGATATAGCAACGCATTCTCAGCTATCTTCGACTCCAACCTCACTTCGTTGATCACCGGTATCATCCTCTTCTCTTATGGTACAGGTCCAATCAGAGGTTTCGCAACAACCCTCATGATCGGTATCGTTTGCTCGTTCTTCACAGCAGTATGGCTCACACGTATCGTGTTCGAACACTTCGTAAACCGCGACAAGTGGCTCGACGTGACATTCACTACATCTGTATCCAAGAACCTGATGCAGGGAACCAAATACAAGTTCATGAGCAGCTACAAGAAGTCGTTCACTATCTTCGCCATCCTGATTATTGCAGGTGCCGTTTCACTTGCAGTCAGAGGCTTGAGCCAGTCGATTGACTTCACCGGTGGACGCAACTTCAAGGTGGAATTCACACAGCCGGTATCAGTAGAGAACCTCAGAGCCGCTCTCCAGGACAAGCTCCAAGACCCAGAAGGCAAAGAGGCGGTGAACACGAACGTAATTGCCCTCGGAACCGACGGCAAGAGCATCCGTGTGACCACAAACTACAAGATCAAGAACAACGACTCAAACATCGACTCAGAGATTGAAGAAATCCTGTTCAACACCTTCAAAGAGCAGAATGTGCTTGCCAAGGAGGTTGACCTCGCCAAGTTCATCGACCGCGACAACCGTACAGGCGGCTCTATCATCAGTTCGCAGAAAGTAGGACCGTCGATTGCAGAAGACATCACCTACGGCGCTATCGTCAGCGTGATCCTCGCCATGATCGCAATCTTCCTGTATATCCTCTTGCGTTTCCGCAACGTGGCATATTCAGTAGGTTCAATCACAGCATTGGCAGTCGACACATTCATGATCATAGCCCTCTACTCTCTCTGCTACGGTTGGATTGGATTCTCGCTTGAAATAGACCAGACATTCATCGGAGCAATCCTTACCGCTATCGGTTATTCCATCAACGACAAGGTGGTGGTGTTCGACCGTATACGTGAGAACTTCAAACTCTATCCGAAACGCGACCGTCAGCGTCTGTTCAATGAATCACTCAACCAGACACTGGCACGTACGGTGAACACATCTGTATCGACATTAATCGTGCTCGTTGCTATATTCGTATTCGGTGGAGATTCAATCCGCTCATTCGCATTCGCAATGATTCTCGGTGTCATCTTCGGTACTCTCTCGTCACTCTTCATCGCAGCACCAACCGCTTACCTCGTGATGGGCGGCAAAATCAAGGAGACTGCTGAAGCAACAGACGAAAACACCATAGTTGAAAAGAAATGATAAATACCTACATAAATAAATCTAAAAAAAGCCGTGGAGAAATCCCCGGCTTTTTTTTAGATAGATAGCAAACAATAGAGCCTATTAAATTCAAAAGCACATTTTCAAAAACCAGAAGAATCACCTTGTCAAAAAAATCAGAAATCGCAAAAAGAATATATTTTTCTTTCTTTTTGAAAGTTTTTTAACAAAAATCGTGTTATTTTGAAAACAAATTCGTAAATTTGCAAAAATTTTAACATTCAATCATCATAGTTATGGCAAAAATCAATGTGGCCATCGTAGGATATGGCAATATCGGCAAATATGCCCTTCAGGCAATTGAAGCCTCCAACGACATGGAGTGTGTGGGAATCGTAAGAAGAAAAGGCGACCAGGACAAACCGTCAGAACTGGCAAACTATAAAGTGGTAAAAAGCATAAAAGAGTTGGAAGGTGTTCAAGTGGCAATTCTCGCCACCCCAACACGTAAGGTTGAGGAATATGCCAAAGAATGCCTCGAGCTTGGCATCAACACCGTCGACTCCTTCGACATCCACACCCAGATAGTGGACCTCCGCCGCTCGCTCGACGCAACAGCCAAAGCCAACAACGCCGTAAGCGTGATTTCAGCAGGTTGGGATCCGGGCAGCGACTCCATAGTCCGCACCCTCATGGAGAGCCTTGCACCTAAGGGCGTGTCGTACACCAACTTCGGTCCCGGCAGGTCGATGGGTCATTCAGTGGCAGTGAAGGCCATCGACGGAGTGAAGGACGCCCTGTCGGTTACCATACCGCTCGGAACAGGCATTCACCGTAGAATGGTCTACGTGGAACTCGAGGCCGGCACCGATTTCGAGGCTGTGAAAAGCGCCATCTTGCACGACCCTTACTTCGTGAACGACGAGACCCACGTTCAGCAGGTGGATTCAGTAGACGCCCTCAACGATGTGGGCCATGGCGTGAACCTGGTGAGAAAAGGAGTGTCGGGCACCACTCACAACCAGTTGTTCGAATTCAACATGAAGATCAACAACCCGGCTCTGACAGCCCAGGTACTTGTCAACGTGGCAAGAGCATCCCTGAAACAGCAACCTGGAGCCTACACGATGATAGAAATTCCGGTTATCGACATGCTCGAAGGCGATAAGGAAGACCTCATCAAACATCTTGTTTGATTAAATTAATACAATCTCAAAAAATAAATGGATGCCATTTCTAACTCAATCTTCTTAGAGTGTGTTTGGCATCCATTTTAACCTTTAATATACATCTATTTTATTTATCGTCGTAATGACCCCATGTTGATAATACATCTATATGAATTTCGCTTTCAAAAACTTCATAAATAAGTCGATGTTTTTTTGTAATCTTTCTTGACCATTGACCAGAACGATTCCCTTTTAATTGCTCTGGATGACCTGTGCCTGTAAAAGGATGTATAACGATTTCATTAAGTAACGCTACGGCTTTCTTGAATGCAGAAGGTTCACTGCGCTTTAATTTTGCTAATCCATCCTTTGCACGAGGAGAATATGTAATAGTATACATTTTTAAATTTATAGCGAATTAAGCCAATTATTCATATCCTCAACATTAGTGAAAGTTACACCTTCACCACGTTTTATCTGTGCTCGTGCCTCATCAATATTAGCGAAGAACTCTTCTTCAGTCATTTTGCTTTTATTCTTCTTTGCTGCAGCCTCTTTAAGGCGCTTAGCCAACCATTCTTGATTTCGCGCAGTCAATGACAATCCTTGCAGGTAATTCCATAGATTATTTAACGATGAAGATGTCATAACGTATTGTATTTTTATGTTTTACGCAACAAATATACATCTTTATTTGGTTTTATGCAAATATTACACGTGATTTTTAGCTAGAAGAAAGGGTCGTGGACAATGTGCCACGGTCCTTTTGTTTTTTTTCCACAGACTGACAAAGAAGGGAGTTCAATTAATTTTTATTTTTTAGCAGATTATCACAAAAATTCATTAACTTTGTAAATTAAAGACTTTTTACAATGATTGACGATAATTTCGATATACGCCGAGAGCAGATATCCTCAAAAGAGAAGGAATTCGAGAATGCCTTGAGGCCACTGCGATTCGACGACTTCGCCGGGCAGAGCAAAGTGGTCGAAAACCTCTCTGTCTTCGTTGAGGCAGCCAAGTTCAGAGGCGAGCCGCTCGACCACACCCTCCTCCACGGTCCTCCAGGACTGGGAAAGACCACCCTCTCCAACATCATAGCAAACGAACTGGGAGTGGGATTCAAGGTGACGTCGGGACCGGTGCTCGACAAGCCAGGCGACCTGGCGGGCATACTCACCTCGCTTGAAGACAACGACGTGCTCTTCATCGACGAAATCCACCGCCTCTCGCCAGTAGTGGAGGAATACCTCTATTCAGCGATGGAAGACTACCGCATCGACATCATGATTGACAAAGGTCCGTCGGCAAGGTCCATACAGATTGACCTCAACCCCTTCACCCTCGTAGGCGCCACCACCCGCAGCGGACTGCTCACCTCGCCTCTTCGCGCCCGATTCGGGATCAACCTGCATCTTGAATACTACGAAGCCGAGGTGCTAAAGAAAATCATACTTCGTTCAGCGCGTCTGCTGGGTGTGCCATGCGAAGAAGAGGCTGCGGCGGAGATAGCCGGCCGAAGCCGAGGCACGCCACGAATTGCCAACGCCCTGCTGCGCCGCGTGCGCGACTTCGCACAAGTGAAGGGCAACGGCAGCATCGACCTCGACATAGCACACATAGCGCTTGAATCACTGAACATCACGAAATACGGTCTCGATGAAATCGACATAAAGATTCTATCCACCATCATCGACAAATTCAACGGCGGACCGGTGGGAATCGGAACAATTGCAACAGCCATCGGAGAAGACTCCGGCACTGTGGAAGAAGTATACGAGCCGTTCCTCATCAAGGAAGGATTTATAAAGCGCACCCCGAGAGGACGCGAAGCCACTCCATTGGCATACAAGCAACTCGGCAGGAAAATCAACAACGGCAATGTGCTGATGGACGACCTCTTCGGATAAATTCCTAATTCCTAATTCCTAATTCCTAATTCCTAATTCCTAATTCCTAATTCCTAATTCCTAATTAAAAAAAATAAGTGGCAAGCATAAAATCATTATTCAAAGATACGGCCATCTACGGACTGAGCAGCATAGTGGGCAGATTCCTCAACTACCTGCTCGTGCCCCTCTACACCGCTAAGATATCGGCAGCCAGCGGCGGCTATGGGGTGGTGACAAACCTCTACGCCTACGTGGCACTCATACTCGTGATTCTCACATTCGGAATGGAAACCACCTTCTTCCGTTTCGCCAACAAGGAAGGAGCTGATTCAAAGAAGGTGTTCTCCATGTCGCTCTTCGTAGTGGCGTTCCTGTCCATAGTCTTTTTGGCCGGAGTTTTCGGCCTTATATCACCCATATCAGAGGCATTAGGCTACGTGGACCACAAGGAATACATCCTGATGATGGCCACGGTTGTGGCACTCGACTCCATACAGGCAGTGCCGTTCGCCTACCTCCGCTTCAAGAAGCGCGCTATAAAGTTCGCAAGTCTGAAACTTCTGTTCATTTTTCTGAACATCGGCCTCAACCTGCTCTATTTCGTGGTGTTGCCAAATATCCACGCGTCGAATCCCGACGCCGTGTCGGCCATTTACAACCCCGACACGGGAGTGGGCTACGTGTTCTCCCTCAACCTCGTGTGCACATCACTCATCACCTTCTTCTTCATTCCCGAATTCAAGGACATCCGGTTCGTGTTCGACAAGCAGATGCTGAAGCAGATGTTCAGTTACTCATGGCCTATACTGGTGCTCGGTATAGCCGGCATACTTAATCAGACAGCCGACAAGATTATCTTCCCGCTGGTATATCCCGACAAGGCCACGGCCAATTCAGAATTGGGAATCTATGGCGCATGTGTGAAAATAGCCATGATCATGGCTATGATCACCCAGGCATTCAGATACGCCTATGAGCCGTTCGTGTTTGCTGAAGACAAGAACAAGGATTCCAAGCAGACCTATGCCGTGGCAATGAAATACTTCATAATATTCACCCTGTTGGCATTTCTATGCGTGATGGGATATATGGACATATTGAAGCATATCATCGGATCTGACTACCGCACCGGTCTGAAAGTGGTGCCAATCGTGATGGCAGCGGAAATTATGATGGGCATCGCATTCAATCTCTCGTTCTGGTACAAGCTGATAGACAAGACTTTCTGGGGAGCGGTCATATCCATCTCAGGATGTGCAGTACTCTTCATAGTGAATCTCATCTTCATCCCTAAATTCAGTTATATGGCATGTGCATGGGGTGGATTCGCCGGATATGCCACAGCAATGCTCGTGAGCTATTTCCTCGGACAGAAATACAACCCCATCAACTATCCTCTCAAGGACATAGCAATCTACACCGTGACCGCACTGGCTATATATCTCGCCATGGCATACATGCCCGACGCACTCGGCACATTCGGCAGGATGGCAGTCAACACCCTGCTCATCCTGGCTTTCGCTGCACTGATTTGGAAAAAGGACTTCGCCAGAATCATAAAAAAAAGATAAAAACTGTTGTAAGTTAATAATTTATTGATTACCTTTACATTCTGAACAATTCAAAGTCTGACAGACAATCAAAAAACGTGGTGAAAAAAAAAATTCATATTAGCATAAACAAACTCTAAAACATATAACATGAAAAAATTCATTCTATCTGCCATCCTTTGTTTGGCAACTTTAGGAATACATGCCGACGAGGGCATGTGGATGTTGTGTAATCTGTCGGCAAGGACCGACTCCATTCTGCATTCAATGGGTTTAGAACTGACCTACGACCAGATTTACAGTCAGGACCATCCTTCGCTCAACGACGCCATCGTGCAGTTCGGCGGGTTCTGCTCTGGAGTGGTTGTCAGCGACAACGGACTGGTGTTCACCAACCACCACTGCGGATACGGCTCCATCCAGGAGCACTCATCCCCAGCCCACGACTATCTGAAGGACGGATTCTTTGCCAAGACCCTCAAAGACGAACTGCCTAACGAGGAGTTGTACGTGGATTTCCATATCGCCACTTACGACGTGACCGACAAGATTCTCTCGAAAATCACCTCCAGCATGACCGCCAGAGAACGCAACCAGAAAATAGAGGAAGTGAGCAAGGAGCTCACCGACGCTGTTGACGACCCCGACGAAGGCATCCACTCCGCTGTGGTTCCCTACTATAAGGGCAGCAAATATTATCTGAGCATATACCAGAAATACAGCGACGTGCGCCTCGTGTTCGCACCGCCTTCATGCCTGGGCAAACATGGTGGCGACACCGACAACTGGATGTGGCCTCGCCAGACCTGCGACTTCTCTGTTTTCAGAATCTATGCCGACAAGAACAACAAGCCGGCTGAATACAGTGCCGACAACGTGCCGTTCAAGCCAAAGAGATATGCCGTGGTAAGCACACAGGGCTATAAACCGGGCGATTTCTGCATGACTTTCGGCTATCCGGGTTCCACCGAACGCTATCTCAGCAGCTACGGTATTGTAAACACCATCAACAACGAAAACATTCCGAGAATCCAGGCCAGAGAAGCCAAACAGGCAGTGATGACCGCTGCCATGAATTCCAGCGAGGCTATACGCATCATGTATGCGTCGAAATATGCTCAAAGTTCCAACTATTGGAAGAATTCCATCGGAATGAACAAGGCGCTCGACGAACTTGGAGTTGTAGCAGAGAAGCAGGCGCTCGAGCGCGAAATCATGGAATGGGTGAACCAAGACCCTGAACGTCAGGCAAAATACGGCAAGATGCTCGAAATCCTCGAAAAGGCATATAAGGATAGTGCTGAGAAATCATATGCATACACCATGTGGGAGGAATGTTTCTATTCAGGAAGCGACGTTCAGCAATTCGCCCTCCTCCAAATCCTTTCATTGATGCAAGACGAAAACAAAGACTTCCACAAGGCATTCGAAAAGGCATATAAGGACATCGACATGGCCACCGACAAGCAACTCTTCATCACATCGCTCAAATGCTACAGAGAGCATGTGAAAGCGGAATTCCTGCCTGAATTCTATCAGACCATCGACCAGGAATACGGCGGAAGCATAGAGGCATTTGCCGACTATGTATACAGCAACAGCATCATGACCGATGTGGAGCGTCTCTCCAAAGTAAAGGAATTAAGCGAAATCAATATTCAGGAAGACCCGATGTTTACAGTGGTGTTAGGTTCCTACATGGCACTCATCAACACTTTTGACAGTGAATCCGACGAAGCGAAGAAAGAGAACGAGCGTCTGCTCGGCGACGCCCTTCGCGAGATGAACTCAGACAAGGAATACTATCCGGACGCCAACTTCACCCTCAGGATGAGCTACGGCATCGTGAACGGCTACACCACGAACGAAGGTCTGCGTTATGAATGCTACACCGCCGCACAGTCGATTATCGACAAATACGAGAAGCAGGGCGACAACCCCGACTACGAACTCATTGAGCCGGTTTACAAATGGCTGAAGAAGGGCAAATTCGGAAAGCGCTACATGGACAGCCGCACCAACGACATGCACCTCTGTTTCCTGACAAACAACGACATCACCGGCGGCAACTCCGGTTCCGGAATGTTCGACGGTAAAGGACGTCTGATCGGACTGGCATTCGACGGCAACTGGGAAGCCATGTCGGGCGACATCCTCTTCGACGACAACCTGCAGAGGACTATTGGCGTAGACATACGCTACGTGCTGTCGGTTATCGAGAAATACGGTAAAGGCAAACGCCTTATCAAAGAACTCACTCTCGAATAAATTCAACACCTAACATACACTAACTGACTACAAAAAACTTGAGAAATGAAAGCAATAGTCAAATCCAAGAGATTATGCATCATGGCAATGGTCATGATGACAGCATCCGCTTTGTGGGCAGACAATACGAAGTACACCTACACCTTCGATATTCAGCGCACAATCAGTCAGACGACAACATCGGAATGCAAAGCCAAAGGCAGCATGATGCTGGCTAAACTCAACTGCACCGACGCCACTTTTGCCGATGCAATCAGCAACAAGTCGATTAAGGCATATTCTGTGAGCTCAGCAAACAGATATAGCGTTGCCTCCGGCTCTGTAATTTATTACAATGCAAAGGGAAATCCATTAGCGGCAGGAAACTCCAACTATGCATTCTCAAGTAAATACGACGGGTCGAACTGGATTTCAGTGAATGCGAAAAACGACAAGGTGGAAGATGGAGGCACATACACCTTCAAGCAGGCATACATACATGCCAGCACCAGCGACACCATACTGATTGTGTTCAACGTGACAATCGGCAACAAGCAGTCGGTGACCACCGACATGCCGGAGTTCAACCACAGAGCCGACCTCATGGACTCATGGTATACACTGCCATACGTTCAGGTGAATGACGAGCCGGGTGAATACGTGAACTGCGTTCAAGGCAATGTGGGCGACAAAATCACTATCGGCATGAGGCCGAGAAACGAGGGTGAAAGCTGCACCTTCAGCGTGAAAAACCCTCAAGGCGAACAGGTGAAATACACTAACGCCAAGGATTTTATCATAGATGGAGCCGCCATGTCGGATGCCGGAGTCTATAACATTACTGTGATTTACAAAAAGGCCGACGGCACGAGAGGCATCCATAACGCTAAGATCTACGTAGACGTGCAGCAGCACCAGGGTGAGAACTTCGACTGGTCACTGGAGGCACCACGCTGGAGCTACGACTTCCGCGACGAATATCCGGAAGGATTCCCTCAGCCAACCAAGACCCACAAATTCACCCAGCACAACGGCAAACCGGCCAACCAAGTGGACGGCGAATGGTGGACCGTCTATTGGGGCGACAACCTGAATGCCGACTGCGGTTCAGGTGAGGTTCTTCAGAAAGCCATGAAGAACATGATGGCAAAATACGACAAAGACTTTGCCTATATCCGCGACGAAATGGGCTGGCCACCAGATATCAATGCAAGAAAAGGCTACAAGTCGTTCGTATATGTCTTTGGTTCGGGACTCAACAAAGACAACACACCTAATACCGAAGCGGGAGGCTACCAGGGATTCGCATCACCAGACGACGGAGGCGGATGGCCATGCGTGTGGGCGTCCTACTATCCGGTGAGCCGCTTCCGCGACGACGCCGACTCGAAATGGAGCGACGGCAATTACCAGCGTGAGGCGATGATACACGAAGGAATACACGCCGTGTTTGCCGACATGGAAGGAGTGAAGAGCTCTTCATGGTTCCATGAGGCCGGCAACGTGTGGCTTCAGATGGCCATGAATGCGAAGCGCGACGGCACCTACGGTGCTCCGGGCTGGCTCGGCGTGGGCAACCTCATCTGTCCGTTCATGCCTATCGAATGTTATTCTGGATGGCTCCAGGACGGTTCCTTCGGAGGCCCTGCGGCAGAAGGCGTGAACATGTACAACAGCAACGGTCAGCAGATATGTACATGGCGCAACCTCATTGGTGGTGTGCAGTATGGCGAGATATTCCCGATTTTCATCGGTGAGGCAGTAGGCCAAGGAGCCGTGCCATGGATTTGGCGCTACTGCAAGGACTACGTGCTGAAAGGCATCGCACAGGGTAATGCGGCAGAAGGAGTTCAGGGCATCGGCGACGAGGCTATGCGCAAATTCATCATGCAGTACAGGGCAAAACTTGCGACACTCGACTTCGGCGGATTCTCCAACGGCTGCAGAAGCCTGCTCGACGGTTCGTTCGGCACAGTGGTTAAGGCGGAATTTGAGCCTTACTGGATTGACGTGGCACCGTTTGCACTCACTCCTTACCAGACACTCACACAAAACGACGCTGACGGATGGTATGCACCCGACACCATCACCAACCCGGGATGGAGCGGAGGCAACATCCTGCCTATCCACGTGGATGTAGACAACGGAGGATGCGAGATTTTCTTCCGTCCTGAAGACGACAACATGATGTGTCAGATGTGCTACAGAACAGCCCGCGGCGTCGCCTACTACAGCCAACCGGTGGCATGCGGAAAGATGGAACTGCACTGGACCAGAGACACCGCACCTGCCAACGGAGTGGTATTTGTGGTACCATGCAACACCGACTATATCTACGAGGGCGAAGAACAGAGGAAGAAACACTGGGACTACCGCATAAAGCTGGGTGACGGAGCACTGGCCCCGGCTTCACATAGAATCAAATGGTATTTCTATGAGCAAACTCTGGTGGACGAAGCATTCGAAACCGGCATTGAAGACGTGCAGGTGGATGATTCCCAACCAGACAGCAGTCCTAACATCCGAATCATTTCCGGAGCCCTCAAAGCCGGCCATCAGATTCAGCTCGACCTCAACGGCATCAACCCTAATGACGTGGTGGCACACCTCGTAGGCGTGAGCGGAGTGATGATTGACGAACAGACGGTGAGCGAAGCGGGCACCATACAACTGCCTTCGAACCTCAACCGCGGCATGTACATCCTTGCACTCTACCACAATGGAAAAACCGATACATTTAAAGTGTTTATAGAATAAAAAATTAAGTTAAAAACTTGATATACAAAATAGTAAAGCCTTAAGACATGAGATACTTGCTGAATGCATGTGCAGGCATCTTCTCGTGTCTTAAGGCATAACCATCAAAAAAAACCTTGAAAGAATGAGCAACAACACAACCGCGCTGAAAACGCAACTTATTTTCATGAACTTCCTGCAGTTCGCCGTTTGGGGAGCATATCTCACATGCATGGGGATATATCTCGGCAACGCAGGACTGGGAGAAAACATCGGAGCATTCTATGCAATGCAGGGAATCGTATCCATTTTCATGCCCGCATTAATCGGCTCAATAGCCGACAGATGGATTCCGGCACAGAAGATGCTTGGAATATGCCATCTCATTGCCGGAGCAGCCATGATTTCATGCTTTTTCTATTGCCAGAGTGCAGGAGAGAATGTGGAATTTGTGCCACTCTACCTTCTGTATTCCATCAGTGTAGGATTCTACATGCCTACTCTGGGACTCACTTATTCAGTGGCATACACAGGACTGGGAAATGCAGGACTCGACACAGTGAAGGACTTCCCGCCAATTCGTGTATTCGGTACGGTTGGATTCATCGTTACGATGTGGCTCGTGGACATTCTGGGATTCAAGTCGAACGAATATCAGTTCCTGGTGAGCGGAGCATGCAGCATGATTCTATTCATCTACTCATTCTGGCTTCCTAAGTGTCCTGTAAACAAGAACCAGGAAAAGAAAGGAATTGTCGACACACTCGGACTCAGGGCATTCACACTCTTCAAACAGAGAAACATGGCGATTTTCTTCCTCTTCTCCATGATGCTGGGCGTTTGCCTGCAAATCACAAACGGATTCGCTACACCTTTCATCGAAAGTTTCAAGACCAATCCTGAATATGCCGATTCATTCTTCACCGAGCACTCCGTAATACTCTATTCACTCTCGCAAATGAGCGAAACGCTGTGTATACTGCTGATACCGTTCTTCATGAAACGGTTCGGAATCAAAATCGTGGTGTTGATAGCACTGGTGGCATGGGTATTGCGATTCGCACTTCTTGGCACCGGCAATCCGGGCGGAGGAGCATGGATGTGGATTATGTCGATGATTGTCTATGGAGTGGCATTCGACTTCTTCAACATCTCCGGCTCACTATACGTCGACAAGTGCACGTCCAAGTCCATACGTTCATCTGCACAAGGCGTATTCCTTATGATGACCAATGGTATAGGTGCAACAGTAGGCTCATTCTCAGCCCAGACAGTGGTAAGCGCAAACACAGTAGACGGGGTGACCGACTGGTCGAGATGCTGGTTCATCTTCGCCGGCTATGCACTGATGGTTGCCGTGCTCTTCACACTCCTCTTCCAAGAGCAAAAGAGCCGTAAGGAGCGCAGACTCGAGAAGCAGCACATTCATGCATAAAAACGAAATACAATTGTTTAATCAGAAAACATCCTACACGTGAAAAAGACATACGCAGTCATTCTGGCAATAACGACTATAGTGCTGGCAGCCTGTTCCGGCAACAACGACGAGCAGAAACGCAGCATGCTGGTTAATTTCACAAGGCCTGTAAAGACCGACATTGTGGGAGCGTTATCTGATGGAACGACTATGAATAATGTGGAAGTGGTGGACGCCAATGGCGACACCACTTCCATTGAAATTGGGAATAACCGTTTCTTCGGCAACAAGACGACAGGCGACAGTGTGGTCATTGCATATATCGAGATTGACAACCAGCTGATTTCGTCCACAATCGTCAATATCAACGACCTTCAGCACACATGGACCATAAAATCGACAGCTGAAGGCAAAGAGCAATACATGGAACTCGACCCTAAAGGATTCGTACATCTGTTTGAAGGCAAGAAAGAGGACCGCCGATTCGAGAAATGGAAAGTCGACGACGGCAAAATCATCCTATTGCCACCATCCGATTCTTTCAACTCGGTCATGCCCGACACACTCGACATCATAGACCTGAGCGACGACAGCCTCACTGTGAAAAAACATGATGAGACCATCAAATTCTGGAGATACAACTGACAACAAGCAACAATCATTCAAAAACCATACACCCTAAAATCCATCCACAAATATGAAGCGACTACTATTCATCACAATCATCCTTCTATCCATAGCCACAACGTGCGATGCACAAAGAAGACACAACCGCCGGCAACAGGCACAGCAGCAAGAAGCACAGACCGACGACCGTGCACTCCTCTCCGACCGCGAGGTTTGGGTCGACATCATGTATCAGATGGCAGAGCCTGTACTGAAAAACATGGCAGAAGGCAAACTGCAGGAAACCATGACGTTGGAAAACGGCGGTCTGGAACTTTCCCCTACATGGGACAACCGCAACAAGAAAGTGGCATATATGGAATGTTTCGCACGTCTGATGGCAGGCCTTGCACCTTGGCTGTCGCTCCCTGACGACGACACACCGGAAGGAGAGAAACGTAAGCAACTGAGGGAATGGGCTATTAAGGCATATACCAATGCCGTTGACCCGGAAAGTCCCGACTATCTGGGATGGACTTCAGGAGGCCAGACACTTGTTGACGCCGCCTATCTGGTGGAAAGCCTTTATCGTGGATATGACGCACTGTGGAAGCCGCTCGACGAAGTTACCAAACAACGATATATCAAGGAAATCCAAGGACTACGCAGATACGACCCTCCTTACACCAACTGGGTGCTGTTCGTGGGAATGGAAGAGGCGTTCCTCATGTATGTTGGCGCCGAATACGATGCCTACCGCATCAAGATGGCGGTAAGCAAAGCTGAGGAATGGTATATAGGCGACGGGCTCTACAGCGACGGTCCTTCATTCGCCTTCGACTACTACAATGCCTATGTGATTCAGCCGATGTACACCGAGATACTTGAGATGGTGGCAGCCAAACAACCTAACAACAACTACCTGGTACGCAGTCATGGCGACAACCGCAATGGTGCACGAAGCCGTCTGGATGTAGTGAGGAAACGTATGCAGAAATATTCCGTGATTCTCGAACGCTTCATCTCACCTGAAGGCACATTCCCGGTTGTAGGCCGCAGCATCCCTTACCGCATGGCGGTGTTCCAGCCGCTGGCACAGCTGGCATGGCGCAAGCAACTGCCTGCAGAACTTCATAACGGACAGGTGCGTGCCGCACTGACGGCAGTGACCAAGAACATGTTCTGGAAAGCCAACAATTTCAACGACCAGGGATTCCTCACCATCGGATTCATGGGAAGCCATCCTAACGTAGCTGACTGGTACACCAACAACGGCTCACTCTATATGACTTCACTCGCGTTCCTTCCACTCGGCCTGCCTGCCGACGACCCGTTCTGGACCGACGCCCCTGAAAAATGGACATCCAAGAAAGCATGGGAAGGCGACGACTTCCCTAAGGACCACAAATGGGACATCAACCGCCAGATACTTTATTGGGAATAATATCTTTGGGCTTTAAATAGGTATATCTAGGTCTATCTAAGTTTAGAATATCCCAAATAAACCCAAATATACCCAGATATACCCAGATAAACCCAAATATACCCAAATATACCCAAATATACCCAAATATACCCAGATATACCCAAATAAACCCAAATATCCCCAAATCCCCCCCAAAAAAAACCAAACTACATCATGCAGAAAATAATTATCCTCGACTTCGGTTCACAAACCACCCAACTCATCGGAAGGCGAATCCGCGAAATGGACACCTTCTGCGAAATTCTCCCATACAACAAATTTCCAAAGGACGACCCCGACATAATCGGAGTGGTACTTTCAGGCAGTCCGTTCAGTGTGTACGACCCGGAAGCGTTCAAAATCAATCTCGATGACATCCGTGGCCACTACCCTATCCTCGGCATCTGCTACGGCGCACAATTCATGAGCCATACACTCGGAGGCAAGGTAGAATCTGCAGGAAGCCGTGAATATGGAAGGGCAAACCTCTCCTATATCGACAAAGCGAACCCACTCTTCAAAGGATTCGACGACAAGTCGCAGGTTTGGATGAGCCATGGCGACACCATCACCGCCATACCCGGTGGTTTCAAGCGCATAGCCTCCACCGACAAAGTGGAGTTCGCCGCCTATCAGGCAGAAGGCGAACCGCTGTGGGGAGTGCAGTTCCATCCGGAGGTGTTTCACACCCTCCAAGGATCCCTGCTTCTGAAGAATTTCGTAGTGGACATATGCGGCAGCAAGCAGGAATGGAGTGCCGCATCGTTCGTTGACAGCACAGTGGAGGAGCTGAAAGTGCAGTTGGGCGACGACCGCGTGATTCTCGGACTGTCGGGAGGGGTGGACTCGTCGGTGGCAGCCGTGCTTCTCAACCGCGCCATAGGCGACAAACTGACCTGCATATTCGTTGACCACGGCATGCTCCGCAAGAACGAATTCCAGAACGTGCTCAACGACTATGAATGTCTGGGACTGAACGTGATAGGTGTGGACGCATCGGAGAAATTCTTCAATGAGCTTGAGGGCGTGGAGGAGCCTGAGCGCAAGCGCAAGATAATAGGCGCCGGATTCATCGACGTGTTCAATTCCGAGGCGATGAAGATTACCGATGCCAAATGGCTCGCACAAGGCACCATTTATCCCGACCGCATCGAGAGCCTCAACATCACCGGCAAGGTTATCAAAAGCCATCACAACGTAGGAGGTCTGCCTGAGAAGATGAACCTCAAACTCTGCGAACCTCTGAAATGGCTGTTCAAAGACGAAGTGAGACGGGTGGGCCGCCAACTCGGGATGCCTGAACATCTCATCACCCGCCATCCTTTTCCGGGACCGGGACTGGCGGTAAGAATCCTAGGTGACATCACTCCGGAGAAAGTCCGCATCCTTCAAGACGCCGACGACATCTTCATCCAGGGCTTGAGAGACTACAAAACCAACATGAGCGTGGAGTCAGCCAAGAAAGTGCTGGCAGCCGGCGCACCACTCGAATTCACCTCCGACGGCGAAGTGGCGGTGTCGCTATACGACCAGGTGTGGCAAGCGGGAGTCATCCTCCTTCCGGTCAAGTCGGTCGGAGTGATGGGCGACGAACGCACCTACGAACGTGCAGTGGCTCTCAGAGCAGTCACTTCCACCGACGCCATGACTGCCGACTGGGCACACCTCCCTTACGACTTCATGGCGAAGGTGAGCAACGACATCATAAACCACGTAAAAGGCGTGAACCGAGTGTGCTACGACATATCGTCAAAACCGCCAGCCACCATCGAATGGGAATAACAAAAAACGCAAAAAACTGCTTTACCCCCTAGGCTAAAGCAGTTTTTTTTATCTATAAGAATCTAGAATATCTAGAAAAATCTAGAAAGTCTAGAATATCTAGAATTCAAAATTCACACCTCCCATAAATGTGGCCTTTGGCATCGGAAAGCCGGCATTGATCTCGTATTTCTGTGCAAGCAGATTCTCTCCACGCACCCAGAGGCGCAGATTCTTAAGCAATTGATATTTCACTGTGGCGTTAACAAGGCAGAAGTTCTCTTTCTTCTCAGTTGCACCAACAGCAGTGTAAAGACCGTTGACATACATCACACCCGCATTCACGCTCCATTTGCATTTGTTGAACGTGGCACCCAGGAACCCTTTGTATTCAGGTGCTGCAACCACCTTTGTCTCCATATGCAGGAACGAGTGGTTGGTGTTGACAGTCCAATTGTCGTTGATTCTCCATGAGCCCTCCAGTTCCAGTCCGCAGTTCTCAATATCCGATACGTTCATCAACCGCTGCTTACCGTCAACCATTGTCGGCTGTATGATATTGTCGGCATTGACATAGAACACGTTCACGCCGTATTTCACGTTTCCCAGACGATGTCCCCACGAAAGTTCGTAGTTCCACATACGCTCGGCTTTCAAATCCTCATTTGAAGGCGGATAGAGATACATCTCGCGCATGGTAGGATTACGGAAACCCTTGCTTGCCACAGCCTTGATTTCACCGTTGTCGATAGGTCGGAACACGAGTCCTGCCTGAGGCACCCATTCAGTGCCGCTCACGCTGTGATGGTCGAGACGCAGACCGGCGTCCACGGTCATCCAGTCGGTCACATCCTGCCGCACATCCACATATCCGGCAATTTCGTCGCGATGCGACTTGCCGCTCTGCTTGTTAGGCGTGTCGAGCACCTTCCCGTCGGCTTTCGACGTATAATAGGCATGCCCATAGATATGCTGATAGTCGAATCCGGCAGTAATCTGATTGCCGGGGAAGAACCGCATCGTTTCATAGAGCGACACACCGGTCAGCGCATCCTTCGAACGGAAAAAACGTGCAGTCGGAGTGGCAGGGTCAGATGTTCCGTCGTCAATCTTATGACGTCCGAAATTGGTATATACGCTCAAAGCACCGGTCACACGGTCGAAACGGTTTTCCAATGCCGCCGACACCACACCGCGCGTGATCCACTGGTCGGCATCGTAAAGCGGACTGCTCTCCGATCCCGGGTGGTGAGCGTTGAAATGAATCAGGTTGGCGTCGATATATGCTTTCCAATGCTCGTTGAAATCATACCCCACCTTTGCATAACCGCCATACTGCTCGAATCCCATCCGAGGACGGTGGTTGTCGCTCCGGTTGTATTGTGCCGACACCGTGCTGCTGAACCTGCCGCTATGCACCTGGTTGGTGGCTTCCGACTGAAAGGAGCCATAACTGCCGCCACCCACGTTGATATTAGTCCACACTCCATCTGCGGAAGGCTTGCGGGTCACGATATTCATCACACCGCCCATAGCATTGCTTCCGTAAATCACCGAAGCGGGTCCGCGCACCACCTCAACTCGCTCTGCCATCGTGGTCTGATAGCTGTCGGAGATAGGATGGCCATAAATGCCGTTATACTGCGGATGACCGTCGATGAGCACCAATGTCTGACCGTTGGAGGCGATACCGCGTATGCTCATACTGCCGGCAGCCCCGCCGCTCACACCGTAGCCCATCATGCCACGGCTCGTGAAGAACACACCCGGAACCTGCTGCATCACAGTGGGCAATATAGACGGCTGTTCGTTTTGAGTCAGGACGTCACGCCCAACAACACTTACTGTTACCGGAGTATAGCGTATGTCCGATTCATTACGTACACCTGTCACAACCACATCCTTCAACCTGGTTGTATCCGGAAGTGTCTGGGCGCTTGTCATCAATGCGATTGACAATGCACCTAAAGACAAATAAAATCTCTTCATAAAATAAAAAGCAAAAAAACGTTTATAATAACTTCCCCCCAATATCAAATATACATATTAATAGAGTTTCTTTCTGCAAAGATAGACAATTATTTGGGAATAAGCTCAAATATATTAAATATATTGAATAACGGTAGAGGTATTGGGAGTTCGTTATTATTTCTATCAATATATTTAACCTCTATCTTGTAATTATAGTTGAATCTGTGAAATGCCAAATTCGGCTCTTTATTCGCGAAAGTGGTTATAATTTTCAGATTGCTTTTGCAATGTGGCTCTTTTTTAGTATTTTTGCATGTTTAACGTAAAAATCAAAAACACCAGATATATATGCTTTCCAAAGTATACAGTGCCACGATGCAGGGATTGAAGGCCATTCCCGTGACGATTGAGGTTAACAGCAGCGAAGCCGTTGAGAGCCGTTTCGTTATAGTCGGTCTTCCTGATAATGCAGTGAAGGAGAGTCAGGAACGTGTGCTCTCCGCATTGAACGTAAACGGCTATAACGTGCCGGCGCGTAAGACTGTGGTAAACCTGGCTCCGGCCGACTTGCGCAAGGAGGGCAGCGGGTTTGACCTTCCTATGGCAATAGGGCTGTTGCAGGCTTTGGAAAAGCTCGACATCCAGCATTCCGAACAGTATATGTTCTTGGGCGAGTTGAGCCTCGACGGCACAATCCTTCCGGTGAAAGGCGCCTTGCCCGTTTCGATTATGGCCCGTTCGATGGGCTACAAGGCCTTGTTCGTTCCTGAGGAGAACGCGCGCGAGGCGGCTGTAGTCGACCGTCTCAAGGTTTATGGCGTGCATCATCTGAACGACGTGGTGAACATCCTGAACGGCATGTCGGACACAGAGCCGACCGTTGTGAACACCCGTGAGGAATTTTATGCCGAGCAGCTGAATTTCGACTATGACTTCTCGGAAGTGCGTGGTCAGGAGAATGTGAAGCGTGCGTTTGAGGTGGCTGCTGCAGGCGGGCACAACATAATCCTCGTGGGCAGTCCCGGTTGTGGCAAGTCCATGATGGCAAAGCGCCTCCCTTCGATTCTTCCCCCGCTGTCGCTGAGCGAGAGCCTTGAAACCACCCAGATCCACAGCGTTGCCGGTAAGTTGAGCCGCGACACGTCGCTCATCAGCCAGCGCCCCTTCCGTTCGCCGCATCACACGATTTCGGATGTGGCACTTGTGGGCGGTGGAGCCACCTTCATGCCGGGCGAGATTTGCCTGGCCCACAATGGTGTGTTGTTTCTCGATGAATTGCCTGAATTCTCACGGAGCGTGCTGGAAACTCTCCGCCAACCTCTGGAAGACCGCATAATCACGGTATCGCGTGCCAAATATACGTTCACACTGCCTTGTTCGTTCATGCTGGTTGCGAGTATGAACCCATGTCCATGCGGCTATCATCATCATCCCACTCATGCCTGTGTATGCACACCGGCTCAAATCACCCGCTACATGAACAAGATCAGCGGTCCGCTGATGGACCGCATCGACATTCAGGTGGAGGTGGAGAATGTGCCGTTTGAGGACATAAGCAAGGCTCCTGAAGGCGAGCGCAGCGAAAGCATTCGCGAGAGGGTGCTGCGTGCACGCAGAATCCAAGAAGACCGATTCAAAGGGCATAGAGGCATTCATTGCAATGCTCAGATGACCACATCCCTTCTTCAGAAATATGCTGTGCTCGACGCCGACAGCATGGAACGCCTTCGCACTGCCATGCGCCAACTCAACCTGTCGGCACGTGCCTATGACCGTATTCTGAAGGTGTCGCGCACGATTGCCGATCTGGATGGTTCTGAAAACATCAGTAGTTATCATGTGGCAGAGGCAATCGGCTACCGAAACCTCGACCGCGACAACTGGTTCGAATAATCACAACCCCTTGTGGTGCATGAAAATCAAGTTGATTTTATAAAAGTTGGGCTAATATCGATATTCTGTAAAAAGGTCGTCCATGGATACTTCTGATTGCACAATTCCGGAATGAATGCCTTTTGCTACTCCAAAAGTAGTTATGAATGTATTAAAAAGAGTTTTTCTTGTTTTTGATTTGTTACGGAATATCCCCATACGCTGTCTGAGATGTTCCTCGTAGTCTTTTGTTATTGTGTAAGCCTCAGTTGAAAATTTCTGCACGTAGTGCACTCCTAATTAGTGAGCTAAATTCCGATTTATTCAGCTTCATGTTCTATTTAAATTCCTATGCAGATGGAGACGAGAGAATACAAGTGGGTCTTGCCAACCCATACAGATTTCAGGGACTCATTTACTGATGCGCCAGTCCTGGAGTGTGCGCGACTCCATGTCGAAGCAAGCACCTACTTTCACCACCTGGCGGTCTTGTGTGTCGTATGACAGTGCATAGCCGCGGTCGTCGATCTGTGCAAGGGCATCCTGTGCCGAACCATTGGTCTTGAATTCAAACACATAGGTTGTGTCGGGCATGAACACCACCATGTCGATTCGCCCCCCGCGGCATCTCACCTGTGTCTGTACATACACGTTGAGCATGGAGAAGATGAGGTAGAGAGTGTATTCATAGAATCCTTCTGCCGTGGCAGCATCCTGCAGTTTCTTCTTGAAGCCCTCCACATATGGTATGCTCTCAAGATAGGCCTGAAGCTCACGCATGGCGAGCTCGATGTCGTGTTTTTTGAGTGCACGCCAAAATTTCAGTGCAAAGCCAACTTGAACATCCGGGGCATTCAAACCTGAATATGTAGGCAATAGGCCTTCTGTGAATCCAATGCGCACTTCTTCGTTTGGAATAGAGAGTAAGAAAATCTTGTCTTCCTTATCATAGCTTTTGATGGTGAGATAGCCCGACTGATAGAGCAACGGCAACGCATCGGTCATCGCTTCTGTTGGGCGGTCGAAAGCACTCGACGGCACTTCTATCTCGTCCATCTTCGTGATGTCTGTGCCGAAATGCTGCATCTGGCGGATGAGGAAAGTGGGGGTGCCCGACTCAAACCAGTAATTATTCAGTTTTTTGTGAAGGAATGCCTTCAGGAGACTGAACGGATTATACACTCCGACTGGATTTTCGGAGAAATGATAGCCGTCGTACATGAACCTGAGTTTGGCATGCATCTCCTCATAAGTACATTCTTCCTCTTGAGCGAGTAACTCGATATCGGTCTTCAAGGTTGTGGTCAGTTCTTCGTCTGTAATGCCACAGATTGCAGAGAACTGAGAGTCAAGAGTGACATTTACAAGGTTGTTGATAGTGGAGAAGATGCTCAGTTGCGAGAACTTGGTGATGCCGGTGATGAAGCAGAACTTCACCATCCTTTCCATGGCTTTCAGCGGCTGGTAGAACTCCTGCATGACGGTGCGGAAATCCTTCAGGACCTCATCTTCATGGAGCACATCAAGCAGCGGTGCGTCGTATTCGTCCACGATGACCACCACCTGCTTGCCTGTCTGCTTGTAAGCTCGGGTGATGAGGCCTTTTAGCAATTGTCCGGGCAGAAGTTCGGTTTCTTCCTTTCCATATATCAAGACATATTCTTGAAGGATAGAAAACAACGCTCGCCTCAAATCATCTGCAGAATCCTGATTCTTCGCGGTGCTCAAATCCAGATGCAGGACCGGATACTCTTCCCAATCTTTCTCCAGCTCCATGATCTTCAAGCCTTCAAACAAGTGCTTGTCGCCACGGAAATAGGAATGGAGGGTGGATGTAAGCAATGACTTTCCGAAACGGCGTGGACGACTCATAAATATATACTTACCGTAATTGGCCAGATTCCACACCAGATCCGACTTATCAACATAAATGTAATTATTTGTGATAATTTCAGAAAAGGTCTGGATCCCTACAGGATATTTGCGCTGGTTAAATGTCATTGCCGCCATGAGTAAACGATTAATTTGTTCTTTTTCACTTTCATGGACAAAAGTACGAAAATAATTCTGAAAATGCAAATGTTTTGAAAAGACGAGAGACGAGAGACGAGTGCAGAATGTATTTGTAGTCGAGAGAGCTTTGGGAAGCGAGAGGAAAAACACAAAAAAACTTCTTTTTCAAAATTATGGCGATCGTGGGCTTAATGATGTAGGTAGAATGGACTTACAGTTGAATGGATGATACGACTTTGTGCTCTTTTTGAAAAGAAGAAAAAAACCATTCAATCACGAATGGGAAAAAACCAATTCTTGGAAAAAATTCCAAACACATTCCCTACAGAAAGTCAAGAGACGAGAGAGCCGGGTTTCGGAAATCCTAAATAGCAGATAAGGTGTGTCACTTCGTGACAGAAATCAGACAAATCTTTTCAAATCATTCAAATCTTTTTTAAAACAATTTCACTTTGTCAATTATGCAGGTATTTGGGTCACGGTGATACCATTTGGGAGTCGCTTCGCGAGAAATCAAACAAATCTACTCTCTAAATTGATTTCGCAATTAATAAGTCGCCAAAAAGTCGGCAATTTTATATCTCTAAAAACAAAAAACCTTTGCAAATACTTGATTTGCAAAGGTTTTTAAAAATAGCCGTGTACCCAGAGCCGGGATCGAACCGGCACGCCTTGCGGCATTGGTGTTTGAGACCAACGCGTCTACCAATTCCGCCATCTGGGCATGCAAACGCTCGTTTTGCGGTTGCAAAGGTAGTGATTATTTTATAACTGACAAAAAAAACGGAAGAAAATATTTCAAATGGGAAAAATATCTTTAACTTTGCAGTATAATTGCATTATTAAACTTTCGGAATTGTTACATCATTTTAGAAGAAAAGAATTATAAGAAAACGAATGCCTACAAAATCCATCATACGAATCATCACCGGCATACTGCTAATGCTTTGCTCCCTTGGCCTTGCGTCGCTGGCCAATGCCAATGGAGCCATTCACGGCAATGGCAGTACGACCGAGTTCATGGCAGCCGAGCATTCATTCTCAAATTCGATGAATGAAGAGCGCAATGGTCCGGAAGGATACGTAAGCAACACTTCCTTGCCAATGCACCGCCTTGGATCAGTCCGCAACACGAGAGTGCTGAACTTCCATGGCAACGGAGGAAGAGGTCATTCACAAACCGCATGTAAGAATTCAATTTATTCATTAACCAACCCTCTAATTATCTGTTTCCATCCACATCATTTGGGATGGAAACATGTGCCGTCCCCACGATTGAACTACGTCATTGCGCTGGAACGGTTTCTTTGTTAGTTGAACGGACATTTACCAGGTTTACCTCTCTCACATTTCATTTAAATTCATCCACATTCCCCGTTCCTAGCAAGCGGGCTATTGCCTATTGACCAGTGGCTTTATAACATACGCCGCTTCTATGGGACACCAATCCCCACATATGGGCATAGCAAGGCGGATTGAATTCTTTTTATTCAAAAATCTTTAACCCTAATCGGTCATAAGGTTTTATGTCGGAATAATTATTATTTTGAGCAGATTGTCTTCGGAAAACTCGAAGGTGTGGCGAGCTACACCAAGAGGCTAATGAAAGCAGATGCCAAAAGAAATATTATTATGGCATGAAAAGAACTTGAATCATTCTATTTATATATCATTTCGTCCTAATGACCAATTCGGGTTTAATAAAACCAACAAAGAAAAAATGGCAAAATTAACAAACATGAACATAGCAAGCGCTCTGGCTAAAGACGAACGCATTTCTATCAAAAAATCTTTATTCTCCACAAAAGCAATATACAATCCGACAAACAGCACAATCCATACTGAAAAAATCGGTTTGTCGCCTTCAGACGGCGAGAAAGTGAAATCAATCCTCTTGTCTAAAGAGCAAGACCTTGAAAAACTGATAGGCAAATTCCATCCAAAGCAAGTGGCCAACGGCAATTACGAGCTTGAGGTATGCCGTTCAGCCGACGACAAGTTCGTGGCGCTGATGCTGCTACACTATTTTCAGTTGGAATATTCTCCGGTAACCGACATGATGACCTTTGAAGGAGAAAGGGCAAAGGCTATAATCAAGTTGTTGTAGTCACTGCCTGCGGGCACGTTCCATGGCATCCTGCGCCCACTTCATGCGCATCTGCGCTTTCTCTCTGGCGTCACTCGACCATCGCATATACATCCGGGCCTTGTCCATGGCTTCCTCAGCCCATCGGTTATAAGTTTTAGCACGGTCCAGGTTATTGTTTCGAGTGTAGTATTCTGCATCACGAAGATAACCCTGGGCCTTCTTGTTGTAGTACTCCACTTCACGGTCGTAGCCGTCTGCTTTCTTGTTGTAGTAGTCTGCATCACGCATATAGTTCTGTGCCTGACGCATGTAATAGTCGTTTTGCGCATGAACTGCGTTGGCGGCCACAAACGACAATAGGATAAGTGCAAAAAGATGTTTCATAGTTTTTAGGGGTGTTAAGTTAGAAAATACGGGATGATTTTGGCAAAGATATGAAAATTAATTGATTAACCAGTCATATTCCGGCTTTATTTTTAAAGATCTTTACCCATTGCAACTATGAAAGCAGAATAAATGCCGATGAGAGCAGCCCGAAAATGAAAATATTACGCGCTGTGGCTCCAAGCACGATGTTTAGTTCGCGTCCGGTCTTCGTGAGCATCGACCTGAACGTAAAGAGATGTAGAAGCAGATACACCATCATTCCTAAAGTCCATATTTTCAGAACCGGAATCATAAGAACCACCGCCCCCACCCCACACAGAAGATATAGCCAGCCGGCCGCCCTCCTGCCTACAAGAACAACGAGCGTGCGTTTTCCGCTCAAGCGGTCCTGCTCTATATCACGGTAGTTGTTGACAAGCAGCAGGCAATCGGTGCACAGCCCCATCGCCAATCCGGAAAGCCAGACTGAACTGGATACATGGCTGGTCATGACGTAAAAGGTGAAAATCACCGGTACGAGTCCGAAGAAGACAACAACGAGCAAGTCGCCCAAACCGATATAAGAGAGGTGGGTTGTATAGAGCCAGCAGAACACCACACATGCAATGCCCACTATCACCATCTCCCATCCGCCATAAAATGCAAGCGGAAGACCAACAACCAACGCCACAATCGACAGAATCAGCACAGCACGTTTCATTTTCTCTGGTGCTATCCATCCCTGCGCGCATGCACGTTCAGGTCCGAGACGGTCTTCACGGTCGGTGCCCTTCTTAAAATCGAAGTAGTCGTTGACCATATTAGCGGTGATCTGCATGATAATCGCAAATGCAAGTGCCAGACAGAACGGCAGCCACACGTCGGAACCGCGCAAATCAGCGCCTGAAGCCCTCAAGTGTTTTACCGCCAGCGCTCCGCCCAACAACACCGGAGCCATTGCGCCAGTGAGGGTTTTTGGCCTTGCCGCCAAAATCCATGCTTTAAGACTGTTGGGTTTCACTTCTGTCATGGTCAATGAATTTTAAGACTGTGTAACACAGGCATTCAGCAGACTATTCGTCATAAAAAGAGAAAAACTTAACCTCTTGCAAGATTAAGTTTTTAAGAAAAGTGGTGTCACCAGGATTCGAACCGGGGACACACGGATTTTCAGTCCGATGCTCTACCTACTGAGCTATGACACCATCCTTGTTGTGCATTCCGATTTCTCGTTTGCGGGTGCAAAGGTAGGCATTTTTATTCAACCCACAAAATTTTTCTAAAAAAAAATTGTCATAACAGCTTTTTTTACTAACTTTGCATCCGATTTTGAAATTAAAACACGGGAAGTAGCGCAGTTGGTAGCGCACTACGTTCGGGACGTAGGGGTCGGGCGTTCGAGTCGCCTCTTCCCGACATCAATTCAAGACCGTCTGACAATCAAGTCGGACGGTTTTTCTTTTAGCCAACGTTCTCCACAAAAAAAACATTTTACATTCTTTATGAGATAAAACCGATAAAAAGTATTAATTTTGCAGAAACTATACTCAAAAATAAATCAATATGAAAAAACTACTACTCATTCTTTGCATGGCCTTCTTTGCTTCAGCAAGCATTCATGCAAAAAGCCTTGTGGTGGTACTGTCAGACGGAACCGAGGTGTACTACCTCATATCGGACAGTCCGGTGATGAAATGGAACAACGGCATCATCACTGTAAGCACCGACAACTACGAAATAGAAGGAATTTCCCGGTTCTACATCTCCGAGACCGACGATCCCAATGCCATCGAGACCCTCATGGGCAGCCAAGGCATTGAATTCAACGCGAACAGCATCGTGGTGCTTGCGAATGACAAGCCCGTGAGCCTTTACACATCCGACGGAAAAACATTAGAAGTTCGTCAGACTTCAAGCGGCGGCTATGTGTCGGTCGACACATCAGCGCTTCCGAAAGGAGTATACATCGTGAGAATAGGCAACCAATCCCTGAAATTCCAAAAAAGATAATCCGTCATGAGAGCAATCATATTATCACTGATGATGCTGGCTACAGCCGCAGCCTCGGCACAAGACAAGATTTACCTCCATGCATCCGACCCTTTCGGCGAGCATTCATCAATCGACATCACACAATACGACAGTGTGGTGTTCAAGAAATCCAACATGAGATTCTACCGCAAAGGCCAGACCGGATACATCCCATTCCAATACAACACCAGCAAATACGACTATTACACGTTTACAAGTCCGTTTCCAATGATTCACAAGCCAACCGAGCTGAAGAACATGGATTTCGACAATGAAAACAGTCAATGGTGCTGGAAGCGCAGTGCACAAAGCGAACATTTCGTGATTTTCTGGGAGCCGGGATTCGGCGACGACCCCACAACAGGTCCTCAGAACCTTCGTTTCGACCCACAGGCACTTCTCGACATGGCAGAATACTTTTTCAGCATGTACACCGACGAACTCCGTTTCGCCCCGACGGGCGAGTCGGAGACCATCGCGAAATACAAGCTGGAGATTTACGTGAACGACGATTCGGAATGGCTTGCCACCGGTTCGGGCTACGACAATAAAATCGGAGCACTGTGGTGCAATGTGTCGGCTGTGACCGACCGCGTGACGCTCGCTCACGAAATCGGCCACTCGTTCCAGTATATCGTGGCATGCGACCTCGGACTCACTCACGGATGGCGCTACGGATTCGGTGCGAATGCAGAAGGCGGCTGCGCATGGTGGGAGAGTTGTGCCAACTGGCAGGCATACAAATGCTACCCCGACCAGCAATTTACAGGATACTATTATCCGGGATATTTCCATCTGAACCTGCTCCATGAGACATGGAGATACTACAACATCTTCATACAAGACTACTGGTGCATGCTGCATGGGCGTGACTTCATAGGCAGGCTGTGGCGCGAATCGGTAAAGCCTGAAGATCCGATAGAGACCTACCAGCGCATCACCGGCATTGACCAGCCTACTTTCAACGACCAGATTTATGATTTTGCAGCAAGAAGTGCCACATGGGACATCGACCGCATACGCGAATATGGCGCCGGCCACATGAACCATAGCACAAACCTCACACAACTCGACGACGGAGAGACATGGCAGGTGGATGCCTCGTCATGCCCACAAAACTATGGATACAACATAATAAAGCTGAACAACGCGCCTGCAGGCACTACAGTGAGCGCCGACTTCAAAGGCGTTGCAGGTGCTGACGGCTATCGCAGCGTGAATACCGACAAGGCTGGATGGCGCTACGGCTTCGTGGCACTCTCCAACGACGGCACCCGAACCTATGGCGAAATGCAGAGTGAAAGCGAAGGAACCGCAACCTTCACTGTGCCTGAAGACGTGCAAACCATGTGGTTCGTAGTAACCGGTGCACCTACACAGCACTGGCGCCATGCATGGGACGACAACGAATCCAATGACGAGCAATGGCCTTATCAAGTGAAATTCAACGGCACCAACAAATTCGGAGTATTCAATTTCCCTGAAGACTATCAGAAAAGCGACACGAATATAGACGTCAACCTCACGTACGAAGCCGGTAAGATGACGTATGTCAACGTAGACCGCAACACAAGCGCGCTGTGCATGGCCTTCGCACTCAGCATAGACGACTTGGCAGGTATTTCCAACTCTCCTGCCGACAAACTCTGCACATTCGTCATCGACTCCGACAACATCACACATGAAGGCACCGACGGCATGCTTTACTACTTCGACAAGGACGGAAAGCTTATGACCGACGCTTCGGCAAACTCATCCGACTACGCATTTGCAGTGGCATACCTCAATTACTACGGCGGATGGCTCATTTTCGCCAACGAAAACATGGTGAAAGCCGGCGAAACCTACAACTTCAAACTCGGCATACGCTACAAGCCTGAAGATGAGCCGGAAAAAACCTATTACGCAAACTATAATGTCACCCTGCATATCGTTTGAATCATACTAAACATATAAAACTATGCAAAAAGACGCAAAATGACAAGTAAAGATTTCATTCTTTGGAAATAGCGTCATGTAAGTGTTAAATAATTGCACAAAAAGAATAAAGTGTGCAAAAACTCTGCATTTTATATTGTTTTTTTTGCACACATTGAGATAAAATTGTTACCTTTGCACACTGAAATGCGTTTTTAACATTTTATATGTAATTAAGAACGAAAATAGAGTTAAAAAATATATTATTTAACAAAAAACAAATTTATTATGTCTGAAATTGAAGCAAAAGTAAAGTCAATCATTAGTGACAAACTCGGTGTTGATGAAGCAGAAGTTAAACCAGAAGCAAGCTTCACTGGTGATCTTGGTGCAGATTCTCTTGACACTGTTGAATTGATCATGGAGTTTGAGAAGGCATTCGGCATCAGCATTCCTGATGACAAAGCTGAGCAAATCACTACTGTAGGCGAAGCTATCTCTTACATCGAAGAGAACGCAAAATAAATCAAGCGGAACAATTATGAATTACAAGTCGTGACACACTCCGAGTGCGAACGATAAGTAATTCATAATTTTTTGCATTTCAGACAATCAGCCGTTAAATCCTTTCTCGGGATTTAAACTTTGTTTAGAAAAACAAAACACGAAATAAACCATGGAATTAAAAAGAGTTGTCGTTACCGGTATGGGCGCAATCACCCCACTTGGTAACAATGTAGAAGAATCTTGGGAGAACTTGAAGAAGGGCGTGAGCGGAGCAGCTCCAATCACCCATTTCGACGCATCACAGTTCAAAACCCAGTTTGCATGCGAAGTAAAGAACTTCAACGCACAGGACTACATCGACCGCAAAGAAATGCGCAAGATGGACATCTACACTCAATACGCAATAGTAGCTGCCAAGATGGCCATTGCCGACTCCGGCATGGACCTGGAGCAGGTGGACAAGAACGAAATCGGAGTAGTGCTTGGAGTTGGTATCGGCGGTATCCACACCTTCGAGGAAGAAGCCGGCAACTATGCATTACATGGCCCTGAGCTCGGACCGAAATACAATCCGTTCTTCATTCCTAAGATGATTGCCGACATAGCAGCCGGACTGATTTCCATCGACTATGGCTTCCACGGACCAAACTACACAACCACTTCCGCATGTGCATCATCCACCAACGCTCTTGCCGATGCATTCAACCTCATCCGCATGGGCAAGGCAAACGCCATCATTACCGGTGGTTCCGAGGCAGCTATCTGGCCTGCAGGCGTAGGCGGATTCAACGCCATGAAAGCTCTGTCGACCCGCAATGACGAGCCAGAAAAGGCAAGTCGTCCGTTCAGTGCAAGCCGCGACGGATTCATAATGGGTGAAGGCGCCGGCATCCTCGTGCTTGAGGAGCTGGAACACGCTAAGGCTCGCGGTGCAAAGATTTATGCAGAAGTAGCAGGAGTCGGAATGTCTGCCGACGCCTACCACATCACCGCCTCCCATCCGGAAGGACTTGGAGCAAAGCTCGTGATGCAGCGCGCACTGAAAGATGCAGAAATGCAGCCAGAAGACATCGACTACATCAATGTGCACGGAACCTCCACACACGTGGGCGACATATCTGAAGCCAAAGCCATCAAGGAAGTGTTTGGCGAAAGTGCATATAAACTCAACATCAGTTCCACCAAGTCGATGACAGGCCATTTGCTCGGTGCAGCCGGAGCTGTGGAAGCCATCATCAGCGTCCTGTCGGTGAAGAACGACATCGTTCCTCCAACCATCAACCACGAAGAGGACGACAAGGATGAAGAAATCGACTACAACCTCAACTTCACATTCAATAAGGCACAGCAACGCACAGTGAGAGCCGCTCTGAGCAACACATTCGGATTCGGAGGTCACAACGCTTGCGCCATATTCAAGAAATACGAAGGATAAAGACTGACGAACATGCTCATCATCAACCTCTTTATCACAGCATGAACGCAGTAAAGAAAATAATCAACCAGATAAGGCTCCTTTTCCGTAAAGATAAGGAGCCTTATTTGCAGTTAAAACACTTGTTGGGATACATCCCCAACGACATATCGATATACCGCACCGCCATGATGCACAAGTCGCTCTCCTATAAAGATGGTCCGCACATCAACAACGAGCGTCTGGAATTTCTTGGAGATGCAGTGTTGGGCTGTGTGGTGGCGGACATTCTCTATAAGAAGTACCCCACCAAGCAGGAGGGCTTTCTCACCACTCTGAGGAGCAAACTGGTACGCCGCGACATGCTTAACAAGCTTGCCGACACCATCGGCCTGTCGGAATTCATCAGCTACAACGGCAAAAAGACGTCAGCCCACAACTCCTATATCAGCGGCAATGCCTTCGAAGCATTTATAGGGGCCATTTATCTGGATCAGGGCTACCGCGCGGCAGAGGACTTCATCAGCAACAAAGTGTTCAAGAAGCATGTAGACATTGACAAACTGGCAAAAACGGAAGAAAACTGGAAGAGCAAGATTATCGAATGGTGTCAGAAATACCAGCTCAACATCCAGTTTGAGATTATCAGCGAGAAAATGCTCAACGACAACAACACCACCAAATTCACATCACGAGTGTTCATAGAAGGCGTTTACTGCGGCAGCGGCGAGGGATATTCAAAGAAAGAGAGCCATCAGGAAGCTGCACATCAGGCCTATTCACACCTCAAACGCGACAAACAATTCAGGGAATCGCTTATTGAAATGAAAGAAAAAGACTGAAATAAATTACAAATCCATTTCTTTAAGCCTTTTTAAGTCCATTCAAAACATAAAAACGGAAAAAATTGCCTACCTTTGTAAATCATTGATTACAGAAGTGATAACCGACAAACGAAAATTCTATCAGATACATTCAAATGATAAATCCAACCAGAATACTCAACCTGTTCTACTTCACACGTAGACACAAGGCCATCGACCGATATGCCACTCACAGCCGCGACATACAGATGAACGTAATGAAGCATCTTGTGGGAAAGGCAAAAAACACGCTGTGGGGTCATGAACATGGTTTCGAAAACATACAATCCTATTCCGACTTTGCCAAAAGCATGGGTGTGAACACATACGAAGAACTGAAAAGCTATATCCACCGTATGCGCACCGGCGAGGAAAACATTCTCTGGCCAGGCAAGGTGAGATGGTTTGCCAAGTCGTCGGGAACGACCAACGACAAGAGCAAATTCATCCCTGTGAGCAAGGAGGGATTGAAGCGTATACACTATAAAGGAGGTACAGACTGTGTTGCCACCTACTTGAGGATCAACCCCAAGAGCAAGATGTTCAAGGGTAAGAGCCTAATCCTCGGAGGCAGCCACGAGCCCAACCTCAACACCCCGAGCAGTCTGGTTGGCGACTTGAGCGCCATTCTCATAGAAAACATACCAAAGGCAGTGGAACTCACCCGCATACCGAAAAAGAAGGTTGCGCTAATCGCCGACTTCGAGCAGAAACGTGATGAGATAGCCCGGATTGCCATGAAGAAGAACGTGACGAACATAAGTGGCGTGCCGTCGTGGATGCTTTCGGTGCTGAACCGCATGATGGAAATCGCAGGAGAGTCGACTCTCGACAACATATGGCCTAATCTGGAGGTATTCTTCCACGGAGGCGTGGCATTCACCCCTTATCGCGAGCAATACCACAAGATCATCACCAATCCGAATATGCACTATCTGGAAACCTACAACGCATCAGAAGGTTTCTTCGGCATACAGACCGACCTGCACGACCCTTCAATGACCCTGATGATAGACTACGACGTGTTCTACGAATTCATCCCGATGTCGGAACTGGGCAAGCCAGACGCCACGGTGCTTCCTCTATGGGAAGTGGAGACAGGCGTGAACTACGCCATGCTTATCAGCACGTCGTGCGGACTGTGGAGATACCTCATTGGCGACACAGTGCAATTCACCCAGAAAGACCCATACAAGTTCTTCATTACCGGCCGCACCAAGCATTTCATCAATGCATTCGGCGAGGAATTGGTAGTGGACAATGCCGAGAAGGGTTTGGAACAGGCATGCATAGCCACCGGTGCACAAGTGAGAGAATACACAGCCGCTCCGATTTTCATGGACGACAATGCCAAATGCCGCCACCAGTGGATTGTGGAATTTGCCGTCAAACCGGAATCGCTCGACGAATTCGCAACCATTCTCGACAGGTCGCTACAAGCCATCAATTCCGACTATGAGGCAAAACGCCATAAGAACATAACACTCCAACCGCTCGAAATCGTTGAGGCCAAGCCCGGACTTTTCGACCAATGGCTCAAGAACAAGGGCAAACTGGGCGGTCAGCACAAGATTCCACGGCTGAGCAACACCAGAGACTATATAGAAGAACTTCTGGAAATGAATAAATAGAAGGATGGGGAATTATCATCATTTCATAATGATAATTTCCTTCCATCTGTAACTGAATGCAAAAAGTATGAGGAAGCTGCTATACATACTGGTGACAAGTTTGATTGTCGTTGCCTGCGCCGGCATCGGTCAGCCCGACGGCGGAGCCTACGACATGGCACCCCCGCGGATTCTGGGCACGTCGCCTAAGTTCGGCAGCATCAACACCAAGACAAACAAAATCGTGCTGCAGTTTGACGAAAACATCAAACTCGACAACCCAATGGAGAAAGTGGTGATTTCGCCTCCACAAATCAACCAGCCAACCATCGACGCCACAGGAAAGAGAATCACCATCACCCTCAACGACAGTCTGAAACCGGGGGTGACCTACACCATCGACTTCTCAGACGCAATTGCCGACAACAACGAAGGCAACCCCATCAACGACTATGCATTCACCTTCTCCACCGGTGAAACAGTCGACACGTTCCAAGTGTCGGGATATGTGCTCAACGCATCCGACCTGGAGCCAATCAAAGGCATACTCGTGGGGCTTTATGCTGTGGGCGAGGAAGAAGAGGACCTGCCCGACAGCATATTCACCACAAAAGAATTCGAGCGAGTGTCGAGGACCGACGCTGCAGGACACTTCGTCATCAAAGGACTCGACGAAGCGAAACAATACCGTGTGTTCGCACTGCAGGACATGGACCAGAACTTCATGTTCAGTCAGAAATCCGAAATGCTCGGATTCAACAGGACATTGTTCAAGTCGAGTTCAAGACCCGACATCCGGCGTGACACCATATGGCACGACTCCATTTACTATGACTCGATCATAAGCACGCCATTCACGCACTTCTATCCCGACGACATCGTGATAACGGCATTCACTGAGGAGGGGCAAAACAGAGCGTTACTCAAGCGCGAACGCCCCCAATTGGAGCATTTCACATTATATTTCACAGCACCCGATTCCACCCTTCCTGAAATAGAGGGCTTGAACTTTAATGCCGACAATGCGTTCGTGGTTGAGTCAAACGAAAACAAGGACACCATCACCTACTGGATACGCGACTCTCTCATCTACAATAAGGACACGCTACAGATGGTCCTCACATACAACTACACCGACACACTGAACCAACTTGTTCCCAAGTCGGACACACTCTCGTTATGGTCAAAGATTTCATACGACAAGGTTCAGAAACGCAAGCAGAAGGAATGGGAGGAGTACAAAAAGGAATATATAAAGGAATACAAGCAAGAACTGCGTCGTCAGAGAGCAGAAGGCGGCAACCAACCGTCAGGTAGCCAAGAAGTTCCTCCTGGAAATGCAGCAACCGACGGTCAGGTTCTGAGCCAGCAATCCGACTCTACTGCCAATGACAGCATAGATTCGGAAAATGGTGAGATGACTTTCGACTTTAGCGACGACAGCCAGCCTCAACCTGCAGAAGGCGTGCAAGCAGAAGAAGCCCAAGCGGCACAAGAAGCAGGGCAACAGCCTCAAGGCAGGCAAAGAGGTCGCAACCGCAACAACGAAAGGATAAAGGATGAAGACATCCCTATCCCGCCTATGCCGGAGAAATATCTCGAGATAAGGGTGTCGTCAGGAAACATCAACCCCGACCAGAACATCGACTTCACATTCACCGAACCGATTGACACCTGCTATGCCGACATGTTCCACCTCATCCAGACCATAGACTCGGTGGACTACGAGCAGCCGTTCATCATACGCCGACATCCAGGCACGTCAATGAAATACCGCCTGTATGCAGAATGGAAGCCCGACAGCACATACACTCTGAAAGTGGATACGGGTGCAATCGTTAACATATATGGCACACGAATGGCAGGGCTGAAACGCACAATCAGCGTGAAAGGCCTGGACAAATTCAGCCAACTGACCGTCAACCTCGTGAATGCCGAGGACTGCGCCATCGTGTCGCTGCTTAACCAAAGCGGAAAAATGGTGAAGCAGCAGAAGGCTGAAGGAGGGAAAGTGGACTTCTACTTCATTGATCCCGGTATCTACTATCTCAGCCTGTTCTACGACCGTAACGGCGACGGCAAATGGACCACAGGCAATTATGCCCTTCAACAGCAAGGCGAAGAAACTTATTTCTACCCCGGCGCCATCAATCTGAAGGCTCAATGGGAAATCAATCAAAGCTGGAACCCTACCCAGACCCCTCTCTTCAAGCAAAAGCCAGAGAAGATCACCAAGCAGAAGCCAAACAAGAAGCAAAGCAACCGTGACCGCAATGCCGAACGAGAGAGGGAGAATGAACGCAGGAACTCGCGCAGGAGATAAAACCGTGGACACCATGCTTTTGCCATATTTAAATAAAGACGTGATAGAAGCCGGATGTGATGAAGCAGGCAGAGGCTGCCTTGCCGGCAGCGTGTATGCAGCGGCAGTGATTCTTCCGCCCGACTATTCCAACCCACGTCTGAACGACTCCAAACAACTGAGCGAGAAAAGCAGGTATGAACTGCGCGAGGAAATCGAGCACGACGCACTGTCATGGGCTGTCGGAATTGTCACCGCTGAAGAAATCGACAAGATGAACATTCTCAGAGCCAGCATATGCGCCATGCACCGTGCTCTCGACCAACTCTCCCTAATTCCGCAGGAAATCATAGTGGACGGCAACAAATTCTATCAGTATAAAGACATTCACCACACCACCATAGTGAAAGGCGACGGTAAATACCTGTCGATAGCTGCCGCCTCCATACTTGCCAAAACCTACAGAGACGACTACATGAAACGCATACATCAGGAATATCCATACTACGGATGGGACCATAATGCCGGATACCCCACAAAGGAACACCGTCAGGGCATAAAACTCCACGGCATTTCGCCATATCACAGGAAATCATACAACCTGCTGGGCGACGGCCAACTATCGTTTGATTTCTAACTGAAATTTCAAACCCCATATTTCAGACATCATCATCGGTTCAACCCCTCAACATTCATTCACATTGGAACTTGACAAATTCTCCCGACAACTACAATTGCTGGAACTGCTCATAGGCAACAACAAATACAGCCCGAAGGAAATAGGCGACAAACTCGGAATTTCCACCAGGTCGGTGTACCGATACATAGAATTCTACAAGAACACAGGCTTCGACATTTTCAACTACAACGGCATTTACAGCATAAGTCATACATCACCTTTCGTAGCCTCCATCACTCAGAAGATGCACTTCACCAGCGACGAGCTGCAAGTCATAAGCGGTATGATGATGAAGATGGACAGGAACGACCCTACCGTCAACCGCGTAAGGCAGAAATTCAAGAGTGCCTACGGCATGGAGCTCGACGACTCCGACTTCGTGTACGACAACCGAGTGAGCCAAAACATAGAAGTCATCAAGAAAGCGATAAAACAAAAGCACCAATGCACTCTGCAACAATACGAATCGCCTCGCAGCAAAACCACGAAGGACCGTCTGGTGGAGCCTTATCAACTGATGAATGTGTCGAGGGAGGTCAGATGCTATGAACCAGAAAGCGGTATGTGCAAGACATTCAAGATTTCACGAATCAAAGGCGTGGTGACTTATTCTAAAACCAAATGGGAGCACAAGGAAAAGCACTTGAACTATTTCACTGATATCTTCGGTTTCTCATCCGACAAAGTGAGCCGTGTGGTCCTGAGGATGAGCAGTCTTGCCAAGCAGGTTCTCATAGAAGAATATGGTGTTGACGAGTCGAAAATAGTAAAGGAAAACGACCATTATTTCCTGCTTTCACTTCCTATATGCAACAACAAAGGCGCCGGCCGCTTCATTATGGGCCTTCTTAACGAGGTTGAAATTCTGAAAGGCAAATCACTTAAGGAATATATAGAAAAGGAAATAAGCCGCTACAAATCTCACGATTAAGTGATTACATAATTATAAAAGTTTACCGGACTGCAACAAAACGAAAAAGCGCTGGGCTATTGCCCAACGCTTTTTCCGATTATTTTCATCAGGTGTTATTTACCGCATTCGATGATAACACATCTGTTGTAGTCGTTGTTTTCAGGATATGGCTGGATAGTGTCGCCCAATCCCTCGCAAGTGATAATCATTGATTCAGGCACACCAGCTTCAATCAGCGCCTTCTTCACATTGTCGGCACGCTCCTGAGAATATCTCAAGTTACGTTCAGGAATACCAGTACCCTTATCTGCATAACCAGTGATAGAAATCTTGCCCTTTGGATACTTGTCGGCCCATTCCTTAACCCATCCAATCTTCTGTTCCCACTGGTTGCTTTCATCGAGTTCACGTTTTGACTCGAAGTAGTAGATAGTGGTGGTGTAAGGCACAATCTGAACTTCCGGCTCAACTGGTGTTACAGGAGTTTCTGGCTCAACCGGAGTTACAGGAGTTACAGGCTCTGTAGCAGTTGTGTCAACAGCTTCTGGTTCATCCGGTTCTTCTGGTGGAGGTGGAGGCAGCACAACCTTCTTCTCGATGATTGGATCCGGCTTCTTCGGAGCCTTGAATCCGAATTTATATGTAACGCCGAGCTGTGCTGTGATCATCCAGTCGTCACGATTGCTGTACTTGGAGTTGAATCTGTCGGAAAGAGAGTTAGCGTCGATTTCCAATCCGATGCTCCAGTTCTTTGCCACGTTCACGTCGAACAGCAGTCCGGCACGGATATTGTGGCTGTAGAGGCTTTCACGGCTCTTACCTTCACCCCATGCATTTGAAGTGTTTTCAGTAGGAGGATTGGCAGAAGCGAGAATAGCGTCAAGGTCGTCATTTCCCCAGGCGTAATTCAAACCGACTCCGGCAACAAGAATCACGTCTACCACATGATGATTGCTCTTAGAGAAGATATTCGTCAAATTGAGCAAGAGGTCGGCATTCGTGTTGATGTAGTTGAATTTGTAGGTGTCATCAATAGAACGGAAACCGCCTTTCGACTGCCATCCGTTCACATGCAGACGTGCACCCACTCCTGAGCCGAAGAATCTACCGTAAGCCAGGCTTGCAGTCGGACTCAACAAGTCGCCAAAAGATTTATTGGTAGGCGTAAATCCAACACCTCCCTGAACTTGTACAAACGAATAAGGATATGGCCTATAGCCCAGACTTAGTGCCTCTTGATAGGCCTCTTCTGTTATTTGTGCCGATGCTGTCAGAATTCCGAAAAAAGTCATAACAGCGAGCAAAGAACATTTTAAAAATCGCATAAGTTTTATTTGTATTTTTGTTTATATTTTTCGTGCGTATATAGATTTAGCTTCCAAATTTATGAATTTTTAATGAATACTGCAAAAAATAAATAAAAATTATTGAAAAAAGAGTAAAAAAAACTAATATTCCATTCGTTAACCTTGGTTTTAGCAAATAAAAAGAGGTCAAAGAGTGTTTTTATTACTTTATTTTACGTATCTTTGCATAATAAAACCACATTATAATAGAAATCCCAAAATGTCGGAAATCATAATCAAACCCGTATCAGGCAGAAGTGCCATAAATAAGTTCGTGAAATTCCACAACGACCTGTATTCCGGCTGCAAATATGCAGTACCGGAAATCTATATGGACCAGCAAAACACCCTTGGTCCTAAAAATGCCGCCTTAGACTTCTGCGAATCCCAACTTTTCATGGCATTCAAAGACGGAAAAGCCGTAGGACGTGTGGCAGCCATCATCAACAACAAGGCCAACGAAACATGGAAACGCAAATGCGTGAGATTCGGATGGATTGACTTCATTGACGACACAGATGTGAGCAAAGCACTCCTCGACACCGTAGAGAAATGGGGCAAGGATCGCGGCATGGAAGAGATTCAGGGTCCACTCGGCTTTACCGACATGGATCCGGAGGGTATGCTTTATGAAGGTCAGGAAGAACTGGGCACCATGGTGACCATATACAATTACAAATACTACATGGACCATATGTCCAAACTCGGCTATGAGAAAGATGCCGACTGGATAGAATGGCGACTTGAAATTCCACGCGAAACCGGTGTGCCTGAACGGCTGCTCAAAGTTGCAAAACTGGCAGAAGACCGTTATGGAGTGCAAATCGTGAAGTTCAAGAAAGCCAAAGACATTGCAAAGCGCTATGGCAAAGACATCTTCGACGTAATTAACGCTGCCTTTGCACCCCTGTTCGGCTATTCTGAACTGACCGACCGTCAGAAAGAGCAATACGTGAAGATGTATCTCGGGATTGTGGATCCTAAGCTCGTGTCCACCATAGCCGACAAGGACGGCAACCTGATTGGTACCGGCATCTGCATGCCATCGCTGTCGGAAGCACTTCAGAAATGCAAAGGAAAACTCTTTCCGATGGGATGGTACCACATGCTCAAAGCACTCAAATGGAAACACGCCAATCATCTCGAGATGCTGCTTATTGCCGTACGCCCGGAATGGCAGAGCAAGGGGGTCAACGCACTGTTCTTCAAGGACTTACTGCCATATTTCATCAGTGAAGGATACGACTGGTGTGAAACGAGTGTTGAATTGGAACAAAACTCCAAGGTGCAGACACAATGGAGATTCTTCGAAGGGCGCATCCACAAACGCAGAAGATGCTGGAAGAAGACATTAAAATAACGAATTTCATTAAATTCAGACGGCGAAATTAAAATTCAGACGACGAACCGCAAAAAGACAGAAACGCAATGCCTCAAGAAACGACAAACGATATTCAGAACCCACAAGACGACCTTCAGACTGTAAATTACACAGACGATAATATAATCCATCTGTCCGACATGGACCACGTACGCACACGTCCCGGCATGTATATCGGCCGGTTGGGCGACGGTTCACATGCCGAAGACGGCATCTATGTGCTTTTAAAGGAAATCATCGACAATTCCATTGACGAATTCAAGATGAATGCCGGCAAACGTATAGAGATAGAGATAGAGAACGACCGCAAGGTGTCGGTCAGGGACTATGGCCGCGGTGTGCCTCAAGGCAAACTGATTGAGGCGGTTTCAATGCTCAACACCGGTGGAAAATACGATTCCAAAGCGTTCAAGAAGAGCGTAGGTCTGAACGGAGTCGGCACAAAAGCGGTGAATGCGCTCAGCACAACATTCGAAATCACGAGCTACAGAGACGGTAAACTGCGTAAAGCCACATTTGCGAAAGGAATTCTGCAGACAGACATCACAGAAGATTCTGACGAAGAAACCGGCACCCTCGTGGTGTTCGAACCCGACGACACACTGTTTCTGAAATACAAGTACCAACCGGAATTCGTTGAGACGATGCTTCGCAACTACACCTATCTCAACACCGGGCTGGAAATCTACTACAACGGCCGTAGGATTATCTCCAGGAACGGATTGAAGGACCTTCTCACCGACACGATGGACACTACTCCACTCTACCCTATCATTCACCTGAAGGGAGAGGACATAGAGATTGCCTTCACACATACCAACCAACAGTATGGCGAAGAATATCATTCGTTCGTGAACGGCCAGCACACCATTCAGGGCGGCACTCACCAAAGTGCGTTCAAAGAACACATAGCACGCACAATAAAGGAATTCTACAACAAGAACTATGAATTCCCTGACATACGAAGCGGCATCGTAGCTGCCATAGCCATCAATGTGGAAGAGCCACAATTCGAAAGCCAGACTAAGATCAAGCTCGGTTCGCTCACCATGGAGCCCAACGGCGGCGTGTCGGTCAACAAGTTCGTTGGTGATTTCATAAAGACAGAAGTCGACAACTTCCTCCACAAGAACAGCGAAATCGCAGAAATCATAGAGCAGAAGATCAAAGACAACGAACGCGACAGGAAGGCGATTGCCGGAGTGACGAAACTGGCACGCGAACGTGCTAAGAAAGCCAATCTCCACAACCGCAAACTGCGCGACTGCCGAATCCATCTCAACGATGCCAAGGGCGACAAGAAAGAAGACTCCTGTATCTTCATCACCGAGGGCGACTCCGCCAGCGGAAGCATCACAAAGAGCCGCGATGTGAACACTCAGGCCGTTTTCTCTTTGAGAGGAAAGCCTCTGAACACCTTCGGTCTCACGAAAAAGGTGGTTTACGAAAACGAGGAGTTCAATCTGCTTCAAGCCGCACTCAACATAGAAGACGGCATCGACGGCTTGCGATATAACAAGGTGATTGTGGCAACCGATGCCGATGTGGACGGCATGCACATACGCCTGCTTATGATCACATTCTTCCTGCAGTTCTTCCCTGAACTGATTAAGAAAGGGCATGTATACATTCTCCAGACCCCGCTATTCAGAGTGAGGAACAAGAAGAAGAGAATCAAAAAGGAGAATCTGAAGGAACTGATGAAAGACCGTCCTGAAGACAAGAGCGACTACATCACCCTCTACTGCTATAATGAAGAAGAGCGTCTGAATGCAATTGAATCGCTGTCGCCTGAGCCTGAAATCACCCGATTCAAAGGACTTGGAGAGATTTCGCCCGATGAATTCCGCAATTTCATCGGTCCCGACATACGCCTTGAGCAGGTGACTCTGAGGAAAACCGATCAGGTGAAGGAACTGCTTGAATACTATATGGGCAAGAACACGATGGAGCGTCAGAAATTCATAATCGACAACCTGGTGATTGAAGAAGACCTGCCCGAAGAAGAAGAGGCAGACAAGGCTGCCGTCTGAGAAGCATCATTCATCCGGTTCAGACCTTTCTGTCTGCGAAATTCCGACAAATCAGTACATATATTAACAAAGCCACACAATTCAAGTCACAAACAAACACAAACGACTATGACAATACTATTCCCAGGCAGTTTTGACCCCTTCACCAAAGGTCATGATGACATCGTGAGGCGCACCTTGGCACTTTGCGACCATGTGCTTATCGGGATAGGCATTCATCCGTCGAAACACGGTCATCAATCAGCTGAAGAACGTAAGAAGGCAATAGAGAAGGTGTATGAGGGCAACCGGAACGTGTCGGTGGAAGTTTATGAAGGGCTTACCACTACCTTCGCCAAGAATAAAGGGATAAACGCCATTGTCAGAGGAGTGCGCAATGTCATCGACTTCGAATATGAGAAGAACATCGCTGAGATCAACCGTAAGTTGACCGGAATCGAAACCATTTTGCTTTTCGCCGACCCTGAATACTCCGCCTTAAGTAGCAGTGTGGTCAGAGAACTGGAGTCCTACGGCGTTGACACAAGTGAATTCATCCCTAAATCCTAACCAACCATTAACCCCATTCAACAGACAATGAAAAGGATCTTATTTTTTCTGATTTCCGCATTAACAGTTAATCATGCATTAGCACAGTCCAATCAGGGAATCAATGAAACTCAGATGAGGAAACTGCAGCAGGCAGAATATTTCATATCCCACGGTTATGTGGACGAAGTGAACGAGGAAGAATTGGTAGACGCCGCAATCGAAGGCATGCTACATCAACTGGACCCACATTCCACCTATGTACGCGCGCGCGATGTGGAACGAACCAATGAAAGCCTTAACGGCAGCTTTGAAGGCATCGGCATACAATTCCAGATGGTTGACGACACACTCGTGGTGGTTCAGCCGGTGAGCGGTGGCCCATGTGAAAAACAGGGAATCATAGCCGGTGACCGCATCATATACGTGAACGACAGTGCCATAGCCGGTGTGAATATGTCGCGCGACGACATTATGACCCGTCTGAGAGGTCCTAAGGGCAGCAAGGTGAAACTGGGTGTGATGCGTCTGGGCGTGAGAGGCATCAACAACTTTACCATCATACGCGACAAGATTCCGGTCTACACCATCGATGCTGCATATATGGTGAGCAAAACCGTCGGATATATCAGAATCAGTTCGTTCGGTGCAACCACTTATGATGAATTCATGACCAGCATCAGCAAGTTGCAGTCGCAAGGCATGGAGCGTCTGATCATTGACCTTCAGAGCAACGGCGGCGGCTATATGCAGCCTGCAGTTAGGCTGAGCAACGAATTCCTTAACAAGGGCGAGATGATAGTGTCGCAGAAGGGAAACAGCGGACTTGGTCAAACAACCACCGAATATAAGGCGGACGGTTCGGGAGTGCTCGGCGACCTGCCTTTGGTAATCCTCGTTGACAGTTACTCTGCGTCAGCGTCGGAAATCCTCACAGGAGCCATGCAGGACAACGACCGCGCACTGGTTGTAGGTCGCCGTACTTTCGGAAAGGGGCTCGTGCAAAGGCCATTCGAACTCGTTGACGGGTCTATCATACGACTGACCACGTCGCATTATTACACCCCATCCGGCCGATGCATACAGAAGCCATACGAAAAGGGTGACAGCCAATCCTACCAGAACGACATCGAATCAAGGCTCAACTCCGGTGAACTTACCAATATCGACAGCATACACTTCGCCGATTCACTGAAATTCTACACCACCCATCAACACAGAGTGGTGTATGGAGGCGGAGGCATTATGCCCGACTACTACGTGCCACTCGACACCACACAGTTCACACGCCTCCACAGGGAGCTGTCGGCTAAAGGATGCATCAACAACACCGTGATGCGCTATCTTGACCTTAACCGCAACAAAATCAAGAAGAAATACAAGAGTCTGGAAGACTACAAGGCACGGTTTGAAGTGGGCGACGACGTATATAAGATTCTGCTTGCAGAAGCCGAGAAAGCAAAGATTGAATACGACGACGAAATGCTCGAGAACAGCAAGCCGATGATCAACAATGTGATCAAGGCTCTCATAGCACGCGATTTCTGGGAGAACGGAGCCTACTATGAAATCAGCAACAACACGAGTGCCATATTCCAAAAGGGCGTTGAGGTGATAGAATCTGTTGACTTCGACATGACAGACTAAGACACCCAACAGACCCGTAAATAATCATAAGAGAATACCAAACATTTGAATCATAAAGAAACGATTATGCCAAAGTTTAAAAGAATACTATTGAAATTGTCGGGCGAAAGTCTGGCAGGCGACAAAGGTTATGGAATAGATGTGACACGTCTGAATGAATATGCCAATCAGATAAAGGAGATCCATGATATGGGAGTTGAAATCGGGATAGTCATTGGCGGTGGCAATATTTTCCGTGGACTTCAAGGCGCTGGCGAAGGTTTTGACCGTGTGAAAGGCGACCAGATGGGCATGTGTGCCACCGTGATTAACTCTCTTGCATTGAGCAGCGCCCTGGGAGCTGTCGGGTGTAAGAGCCGTGTGCTAACAGCCATCAGAATGGAGCCTATCGGTGAATTCTACAATAAATGGAAAGCCATAGAATGCCTCAGCAACGGCGAGGTGGTTATCATGTCGGGCGGCACCGGCAATCCGTTTTTCACCACCGATACTGGTTCATCTCTACGCGGAATAGAGATAGAAGCCGACGTGATGCTCAAGGGCACAAGAGTGGACGGAGTCTACACAGCCGACCCTGAAAAAGACCCTAACGCAGTGAAATATAACGAAATCACTTTCGACGAAATCTACAACAAGAATCTCCGTGTGATGGACCTCACAGCCACAACGATGTGCAAGGAGAACAATCTGCCGATTTATGTCTTCAACATGGACGTTGTGGGCAACCTGAAGAAAGTGATGGAGGGTGAAAACATCGGAACACTTGTCCATAAATAAGGACAGTTGACGAGTTGACAAATAGACGAGTTGATAGTTGACGAGTTTTTTGCACTGGTTCACTTTAACTTTCTAAAATAAAACTAAATATCATGATCAGTTATAATACAGAAAATGTCAGAATGCCGAAGATCAAGCGCAGGGAAACCAGCCGCTGGATCAAGCAAGTGGCAGAATCCTACGGCAAGCGGGTGGGTGACATAGCCTATATATTCTGCGATGACCCGAAGATACTGGAAGTCAACAAGCAATATCTTCAGCACGACTACTACACCGACATCATCACCTTCGACTATACCGAAGAAGACACCATTTCGGGAGACATATTCATCAGCCTCGACACCGTAAAATCCAATTCTCAAGAACAGGGCACACGCTACGAGGAAGAGCTAAACCGGGTGATAATCCACGGAATCCTGCATCTCTGCGGAATCAACGACAAAGGTCCGGGAGAACGTGAAATCATGGAAGCGGCAGAAAACAAGGCGTTAGCAATTCTTTGCTAACGCCTTCGTTTTTTCCTTTAACATCCAGAATATTTTCTCGCCTTTGACTGATGGAATCAACAGCCATCTGCAGTTTCCTGCAGACAGCGTCAATTCCTATGATTTCATCGGATTATTACTTTTCGGGTTTCACCGTTGCGGCTGATGATATATATACCTCTGCTCAGGTCGGATTCCGACTGGGCATTGATTCTGCGTCCGCTCATGTCGTAGATGCCGTCGGCAACAGAAGACCCTTCAAACGGAACATCCTCGATGCCAGTAGCGATCTCACTGAAATCAGTCACTCGAGTTTCCTTAGAATAGAGCAAGTCGACATCTTCTTTCGTGAGTGCTCTGTTGTAGATAATAAGGTCATCGTAATAAGCCTGTGCGCTTGCCACACCATTTCCATAGCCTATGGTGAAATAAGCACAACTTGACAGAGTTTCAAGTACTTTCGAGAAATCAAAATCGTCCATCGTCGTTCCTGCAGTAGATGCAAACACACGTGCACGCTTCAACTTGTTCACATACACCGTAATTCCATCTTCTGCACTAATTACCATTGTCATAAGCGCCCACTTGCCCTTTGGAATATCGCTCTTTGAAGCCTTAGGATAATTGATGCAGAACGTGTCGGTCAAGTTGGTGTAGCTCACATAGTCATTCGATGTAATGAACAATCGAGGATTATTGCTTACGAGAGTTGGAAGTTTTTCGTTGAACGACCACAAAGTGCCGAACCAATTGTCATCCATACGCTTCACCCACATGCTGATAGTGGCGCCCTGCAAGTCGGTGGCATCCTTAAGCGGATTCGGGAATCTGATGTATGTGCAGGTTTTGTCATCGTTGGTTCCGCCAGGCAGATAGCCAACCTTACCGCTCATTTCGGCATCCTCCTCCAGCGTTGGTTGAACACCACTGGTCTGCTTGGCCAAGGTTCCCTTTTGAGCTGTGTTGAACGCATTGGTCAGAGGCAGTCCGTCGAAATCGTAGTATGCCACCATTCCGCTCTTATAATCACCAGGCAGATGGTCGTCGCCTTTAACCGTCACATTATACACCTTGTCGTACACGTAGTTTTCGCATCTGAGGCGATGGGTCAAGGTGATGGCAACATCCTCATCTACCGGATTATAGCGGCCGGTGCTGGAGAACACCTCTGGATTGGACGAAATCCATTCGCTCACCACTCCGTAATAAGTCTCCACAGAGAGATTCATGTTTCTGGTGATTTTCTGTTTGTCGGTAATCGGGCTACTGATCTTAGGCTCGTTATAAGCGATGGCCCACTTAGGATGCATCTTCACAGCCCACAGACATGTGCCGTTTGTAGCAGAAGCTGTTATGGAAATGGACTTTATGGTAGTGCCGTCGAACATCTGGTCAACAACCACGCCTGAATAGGTGTTGCCCGATACGTACAGACTGATGTAGCCGGTGTTTGGAGTGGTGCTCCATGTTCCGCTCACCTCACCTGAAATCGTACCGTTCTCATTCAGTGTCATATTCTTTGGAGTGACGCATTCCAGATTGGTGTTATTGAGTCTGTATTGCAGGAGGTGCACTTGATAAGTGCCCGCTATCTGCTTGTCGGTGAATTTCTTCTCCGACTTGATGGAATCGTCGTTGATTGTCTCACCGTTGTATTCAAACGGAGCTGCGCAAAGCCAGCCTTCCTTATTCACAAAGAGTTGGTGAACACGGTCCTGGAAAGCCTCGTTGCCGGTGTTGAAACGTGTGTGGTAAACCACGAATGCCCGTCCCTGTTCGTCTACGATGGCAGAGTTGTGTCCTTGTGCCACTTGGCCAGTGGTCTGGAATCCCAAGTTATTATACGATGACATTATGAGATTTCCACGTGTTTCCGAATCGTTCGTGCTATAGTTCATAGAATAATAGTCGTAAACAGCCGACTTTCCTTTTGCGTCGACGAATGGACCGTTAGGGTTCTTGCTTCTGAACACTCGCATCACATAGCCTGCAGCCGCTTCCAGTCCGCCATTGGTAACGAAGAGATAGTAATAGTCACCTATTTTCTGTATATACGGACCCTCGCCCGAGACATAATATCCTCCTGCAATATGGTATCCGAAATACGGGTCGCAAGTGGCATGTCCGTCAGAATTGGTAGTTTCCGGATATGTCACGGTATAATCTCTCAGACCAGTGCTCTCATCGAGTTTGAACATGAAAATACCACCGCTCCATGATCCATAAACGAACCAAAGTTGCCCGTTATCGTCATAGAACACACACGGGTCGATGCAGTTAGGCCACCATCTGCCCCAGTCGTTTCCTTTTCTATAACGGTTTGGCAATGTGTTGCTTCCCAGAACCAGAGGCAAGTCGGTTTTTGTAAAGTCCAATGTAGTGCTGTTTTCCACATTAAATCCGCTGAACACCACCGGTCCCTGATAAACGAATGGTCCGGTAACGTTAGGTGAAGTAAGCAATATGATCACACAGTTCCATCGAGGACCGTTCAGACTCAAGTACATACACCATTTCTTCATCTTTTTGTTATAGATAATGTCAGGTGCCCACATATTTCCATATACGCTTGTACCAGTTGCCGTGCAATATGCCTGTGCATCGAATGGGCCGAAAGTCACTGACTTCACGGAGCCGCTCACCAGTGCATTGACAGATGTAGTGCGGTTGGTGATAAACGCCTGATCCGGGCTGGCGCTAACCACATTTCCGTTGTTGACTACTCCGAAGAAATCGTTGCTCAATCCGGTCCACGACTGCATGTCGGTGGAACTGGCGGTTCCTTGATGTGTACCATATATATAGTACTTCTGGGTTGAGGGGTCATAAACCACACTTGGGTCGTGTATGCCCGCATAGTTCTTCGTTTTTGTCTTGTAAATTCCATTCAAGTCCTTTGATGTGAGATGAATCAAGCCGTCATCTTCCTGTGCAAAGGCAGCGGACGGAATAACCAGACATACTATGAGAAGAATACTAAATAGGTAGTTTGTTTTTTTCATAATCACAAGGTTATTTAGTTAATATATTTTTTTCCGTTACGTATAATTATTCTTGATGAGAAAGTGGCAGGAAACCCTGTCAGTTCGTATACAGCCCCATCATCAACTCTTGGAGTTGAGAGTGTTTCCACATTATCCGGCAAAGAATTCGGTGTGAGGTCTATGTAGTCGATATCCGGCATCCATGCAGAAGAATTCCACAGGCGAATCTGATTATATCCCTTTTCCAGATTAACCGTCAATGTTCTGGTGCTGACAGCAGACCAGCTTCCGGAATTGACCGTCAATGTCTGAACTTTCTTGCCGTTCACATTCACATTGATATTACGGTTTTCTCCCGAAATAAATGCTATTGTCATAGTGTATTCACCTCCGTGCTGGCTGTACACTTCATTCCAAACAAGGTCGTTCTTGCTGCTCATCCCGAGCCATCCCGCCTTATGTCCGGCAGAGCAGTTGGCGTCAGCAGAATAGATACCGGTCTTTTCCGCCTGGTTGTTTTTCAGTTCCTGGTAGTCAGAAATATACGCTGTCTCTGCCTCATATCTCACACGCTCCAGTCGGTATTCGCCCTGTGCCACGTAAATACGAGTGCCATGAGCAGGAACAGTGATATTGAATGTACCTTCTCTTGCCGCCAGGTCCTTCTTCTGGAAGACGTCACGCAGTTCCACCTTTCCTCCAAGACACAAGTCATTGAAGTCAACCAGCACCTTCTGGCTCTCGTCAGTTGGGTTGTAGACAGCGAATGCACGCTTCAACCCCTCTTTTTCCTCCAAGTCTCTGACAAGGATATAACATCCGTTTTGTGCGTCAACAAGATATGCCTGCTGATATGTAGGGTCTTGGTTTATAGCTATGAGTTCCTTGTTTTTCAGCAATGCAAGCGGTGTGCCGCTAACTTTCGAGAGGTCGCATCCGATAAGCAACGGGGAGTTCATGATACACCACATTCCGAAGTGTGTCTTGTCTTCCTCCACCGACATGGAACGTCCCACCTCCAGCATGTCCATATCGTTGTAGTGACCTTCTGAAGAATATGCCGACATATATAGGTTTTCAGCCAAAATGCCCTTTACCGACTTCCACCCGTCGTATATATCTACAGTGGTACGCCATGAGAATGCCACATCGTGAACCCATGTGCCGGGATAGTTCCAACGGCACACGTTCAGCCGCACGTCGTCGCGGCCGGTTTTCTTGATGGCGTTTGAGATGGCAGTATATCGTTCTTGAGGGTCAAGAGCAAGCCCCTGACTGTTCTGTCCCGGGTCACCTCCACAGAAATCCACTTTCACGAAATCGAAGCCGCATTCCTTGAAATAGAAATCAGCATCATGCTGGTCATAATTATAGAATCCAACGTTCACACTAAGGTAATCGCCGTTATATCTGTTTCCACAGGTGTTGCATCCGGCATCGCTATAGATACCGGCCTTCAGCCCTTTGCTGTGGATATAGTCGGCCACAGGTTTGAGTCCGTTAGGAAAGCGGGTAGGATGGATGAGCAGTTCACCAGTCTCAGTATCACGTCCTCCGAAGAATCCGTCGTCTATGTTGATATGGTCGTAGCCTACGGCCCGGAATCCCTTATTTACCATAGCGTCGGCCTGGCTCTTGATTAATTCCTCGTTGATATTCACTCCATAGGTGTTCCAGGAACTCCATCCCATAGTAGGGCCGTTCTGAGCATTTGAACATAATCCACAGGCAAATAAAGACATTGCCAACAAACTCTTTTTCATAATTAAATTTATTATGTTATAATACAGTTAGTTATTTAAATGTTGCCGATAATTATGAAAACAACATATTATTCAAAGTACAAAATTAAAAAAATATTACAAAAAAATATCTTTTTCATTAAAAAAAAATTACAATTTGCCTAAATGTGTCAAAATAGATGAATTTTGAACAACAAAGTGGAATAAAATGATTAATTTTGCAAAAATTATGCATATGTCCCGACATTTCCTGTTTTTCTGCTCCTACAGTTATGCCATACCGATTCTTCGCCCGTTGGAAAACGAAATCAAATTGAGGGGCGATGAAGTGGCATGGTTTTTAGAGCCGACATGCAACGACGACTCACTGACCGTATCCGATATCCGACTGCATACAAGAAAGGAGGTGAAGGAATGGAACCCGCTGGCGGTGTTCGCTCCGGGCATATTCGTCTACGACTTCTTCCCCGGCATAAAGGTGGAGGTTTTCCACGGCTACCCCATCTACAAGCGAGGCGGCACAGAAGAAACCCATTTCAGAATCCGGGGATGGTTCGACATCTATCTGTCGTCCGGTCCGTCGAGCACACCAATATTCCTTGAAGAGGAAAAGAAATACGGCCATTTCAAGACCTACGAAACGGGCTGGGCCAAGGTGGACTCAATTATAAGGGCAAAAGAGGAGGCCGCGAAAAATCCACGCACCGACGACCGACCGGTAATCTTCGTGAGCACCACCTTCTCCGACAAGGTGACACAACTCCGCCGCCTGTTCCCCACAATCAAGCGTCTGTCGGAAACACGCGACTGGCGATGGATCATCACCATGCATCCCAAACTGGATGACTCAGGGCTGAAAGCCGACCTTGCAGAATTGGCACAAACCCACGACAACGTGGAATTCATGCCCGTCACACCAGATGCAAACGTGATGGCGATGACCGACGTGATGCTCTGCGATGCATCCAGCATCATTCTGGAATACATGATGCTCGACAAGCCTGTGGTAACGCTATGCAACACCACTCCCGGACCACATCTCGTCGATGTGCAGACACCCGAGGATGTGGAAGCGGCCATAGAACAGGCACTTACACGGCCGCCACAGCTGATGAAATCCATCAAAGATTATATTGGAATGCACGAATCGCATCTCGACGGTCACAACTGCGAACGTATCATGAATGCTGTAGACGACTTCATCAAGAACTATCAGGGCAAGCTGAAGCACAAGCCGCTTAATCTGTTCAGAAAATTGAAACTGAGACTGAAACTGAGAAATAAATTATAGAGATTACAAACTTTTCACCGACTAAATGTTTGGAAAAAACCATTTAAAAGAAAATATCATTCTCGGTCAGAGCATCAGCTACTACATCTACATATGGAATCTGAAAGTGAAAGGCATATGGAAATACATTCCCAAATTGGGGAAACTGGTCATTTACTTCATTCCACTTGTAGCAATAATTTTCATAATTGAGGACGTCAACACCTTTATAGACCATTTTTTCAGAAACGAGAAAGTGCCGTTTTCGTTGCTTGCATGGGGGTCTGCCGGACAAATCATCTTCACCCTGCGGTTTGTCTACCAATTCTACTACAGCTACAACAAGCACGAAAGCCTCCTGCCAATCAATTTCTGGATTATCAGCCTTATAGGCAACATCATAATCATCAGTTATGGAGTGTTCAGAGAAGATCCCGTGCTTATTATCGGACAATCAGTTGGGTTCATCACCTACACAAGGAATATCATGATATCCTTTAAGAGCAAGAAAAAGTCCGTTGTTGCCGACATCAAACAAGAGCATGAAGACAAGAATCAAGAACAGGAAGACAACCGGCTTTGACCGTTTCGGCTTAAAGCCAATTTTCTGCAAGACTATCCCTTCCCGTAATTCCTGTACCCCTCATCCAGATTAAGATAATGGAAATTGTGCTGCCGGCGTTTTCCCGGAGCCGGTTCCTTCATATAGTCACCGTAATAAAGCGTGAGATATTCATGAGGATGTTCCACCGACATGAACTCCGAATCGATGAACCGGATTGGAGTGGGCTTGCCTAATATGGATTTTGGAAACACCTGGGTGGTGTGATGTCGGTGGGGAGACACATATTCTGCCGACTCGAAATCGGTGGAAGTCATCAGTTTACGTATGCTTCGATGAGCGGCCGCTTTTGTGACACATGACTGCAAGATCCGTGGCAACCAACTTCGTGGGCCATGCCCGTGCTTGTAAGGGTCGCGATGAACCAAATACAGAACCTTGGCCAGCACTCCGAAGCGCAACAGATGCCACCAGCGCAGAAAGCCATTGGCGGGAACTCCGTCGAGCGGAAACACATCCACATACACTCCTCCCAAATCGTGGCGGTAGGCCTTCTCAATCACCGTTGTGCGTGAATCCTGTATCTTTCCGAACTGCAACGGATAGTCAGCATTCTTTTCTCCGCATACAAATTCCAGATGGGATGGCAGTATGCTTTCGCTTTCGGATATCAGACGATCGTAGTCGGCACGGGGAATGGCTATGTCCATGTCATCGTCCCATGGAATGAAACCGCCATGGCGAACAGCTCCAAGAAGCGAACCGGAAATCACATAATAACGGATGCCATGACTCGTGAGCGACTCGTGGATTTCCTTCATCATTCCATACAAATGCATCTGAAGACGTCTCAATTGGGTTTCTTCCATACAAACAGTTTTTTATAGAATTTGCGCATCTTGCGCTTTCGTTCATATTTGTCAATCTCCCTGTTCACATAGTCCACACTCCACGCCTTATCCCATCCACGCAACTCGGCATAACGCGCAACAATCTGCGAACTCAATTCCCTGCGCCGACTGATTCGCATGAGATTTTTCAAGCAGTCATCGCGAGTGGGGTTGGCAATGAAATGAGAGCGGTTGATGTCGATCACCTCGAACTTGAATTCATCACCCTCCTTCCAGAACAATATGTTGGTAAGGTTCTGGTCGCCATGCATAAAGCCTTTCTCATGCATTTCTATCAAAAAACCCACATATGCGTCGAAAAGCAACGGGTCGGAAAGCAACTGATCTCTATGCTCTTTCAAAGACTGGTGGTCGGTATAGGTGGAGATGAAATATCCTTGACGAAACAGACCGCACCGCTTCTGCTCTATATATGCTATAGGCTCCGGAGTGGCTATCTGAAGGGTCTGAAGACGAAGGGCAAACAGATAGGCCCGCTTGGCTTTCGACGGACGGAAGAAAGAATATGCCACCCTCTGGAAGAACATAGGCACCTTGTAGCGCTTGACAACCAGCCGCATGCCATCAACCACAAACTCGCGCACCTTGTTACGCTTGTCGTAAATCAAGTCGCCGGAATGATTGAAATCCGACGGCAGCTTCTCGACAAAGCTTTTTAACACATCATATTTGGGATTGACGGTTATGTTCATTTGAATTTGCGGGTATCGTTATAATCGTGGTAAGAATGGTCGAAATCCACATAGTCGGGACGATGAATCCTACGCTTGTTCTCGGGAGGTATCTCCATATAATCGTTATAGAGAGCACGCAGATATGTGTCATAATCCTCAGGACCATAAAACATCATGCCCTCGAATTCATATTCCTGCCTCTTACCTATCACCGACTTGCTGATTATGCTTTTCTCACCATTATCGAGCATACAAACTTTGTCGTGCTTATCGAAATCGCATGACGTCTGCAACTTGTGCATCCATCGCTGCAATGTGGAGTTCTTAAACAATGCCTGAACTATCCTCGGCCACCACGACGAAACACCATGACCACGCTTATATGGGTCACGATTGCGCATATAAATCAAACGGTTAAGTATCTTATATGCGGAAAAATGTAAACGGCGTTGCCAACGCTTGTCGCTCACAGCATCCAATGGCCATACATCAAGATAGATGCCACCCAACTGATTATATGTCCATCGTTCTATCAACGTTGTACTACCGTCTATCACCTTACCCAGCTCCATAGGATACTTTTCAGAAGTGGTAGGACCCACAAACTCATATGGCTCTGGAAGATAATCGGATATCACCTTTACAAACGCTTCATAATCAGGACGCAACATCGCAATATCCATATCGTCGTCCCAAGGGATAACACCCTTATGACGTACGGCTCCCAACAACGTTCCATTAGTGATGAAATAAGGAATATTATGCTCTCTGCATATTTTGTCCACCACAGTTAATATCTTTAAAGAACACTGCTGATGACGCTCAAGGCTATATGACGGAGATTCCTGTGGCATAGTACATATTCATTCTAAAAAACGTACAAAGATACTATGAATTTGTGAATTTAGCAAAAAATGAGTATCTTTGTTGCAACAAATACCATCAACACGTTTAATGCTCTCATTCATCATATTGAACTATAATACCAGCGACTTGGCAGTCAGTTGTGTGAAATCCATCATACAACATCTCTCCGACGTGTCATTTGAAATCATCGTCGTGGACAATGCAAGTAGCAAGAAAGAACTGCAGTCTTTAAGAAATGGCATCATTGGCATGGGAAAGATTGTAGAACTAAAATGGAACACAGGATTCGGGCTGGGTAACATGATGGGAGCGAATGAGGCTCAAGGCGATTATCTATGCTTCATCAACAGTGATGTGGTATTCACGGAAGACTGTGTAAGCCCACTCATCACATATCTGAACGACCATCCAAATGTAGGATGTATCACTCCCCAACAATATAAGGCTAACGGAAAACAGGCTCGGTCGTTCAAACACAATACTGGCATTCGTCACAAACTTTTCGGAGATAGGTTCTTCGAAAAATATTTCCCCAACAAATATCCCGATAGAAGAAAAGAATATCATGGAAACCCTTATACCGTTCCGCAACTGAACGGATGTTTCATGCTCTTCTCTGCCGACAAGTTTTGGGAAATAGGTGGATTCGATACCAACATCTTTCTCTATCATGAAGAATACGACATCGGCATGAGGCTTAAGAAAAAGGGATGGACTTGTGTGGTAATGCCTGAATATAAGTTCACACATCTAGGGTCGGCTGCCATATCCAAACATAGGAAACCCACCTATATAGAGCACCGAATCTCACAGATGTATGCCTATCGGAAACACCACAACCTCTTCCTTTCATCTATCTACAAATGGATTTGTCTGGCGGGGGTGGTCTTCAATCCAAAGAAATGGTTCTTGATTAAGTATATGATAAGAGGAGAAGCCATGAGCATTTCTATGCGACATGAGGTTTCAAAACAAAAAAAAGACAATTAGCTATTATCAACGATGCAGAAGAAAAAAGTACTGTTGGATTTGCGAAACTTAAAGAATCCCACCTACGGATTCGGACAGATAGCCATCAATTATGCAAAGCATTTTTCATTGATGGATATGCCCGACATACAGTTTGTGTTTCTTGTGCCACAACAATGCGAAATAAACTTCGGCAAAAACGTGGAAATAGTGAAGTTCCACAAACGAATGAAACACAACAAGGGATTGTTGCCTAAAGTAGATTTATGGCATTCGGTTAATCAGTTTCAGACTCTTCAACGCATCGACGGCAATACCAAGTTCGTTTATACCATACATGACCTCAATTTCCTACGCGAAAAGAATTGGCTGCGACAACTCAAACATAAAATACGCCTCAACCGACGCATCAAGAAAGCGGATGCCATAACAGCCATATCAGGTTTTGTAGCAAAAGAGATAGAAGAGCACCTGAAGCTCCATGGCAAAAAGCCTATCGTCATCTACGACCCCGTAGAACATATTGACAAAAAAGCACAGCAGAAACCAACATTCGTCGACAACGACAAACCTTTCTTCTTCGCCATCGGACAAATCCGAATGAAAAAGAATTTCCATCTCTTGCTCGACGTGATGAAGCAATTTCCGCATTACAATCTTTATATCTGTGGCGACGACCATTTCTCTGCGGGTAAACTGATTAGGGAACGTCTTCAAAAAGAACAAATCACCAACGTGAAATTACCAGGCAAAATTTCCGACGAGGAGCGAATATGGCTCTATGCCCACTGCGAGGCATTCCTCTTCCCAAGCCAAGGCGAGGGGTTCGGACTTCCTGCCATCGAAGCCATGCAGTTCGGAAAGGCTGTGTTCGTGGCACCCTTCACTAGCCTACCAGAAATCACTGGAGGACACGCCATCGTGTGGAAAGATGTGGAAACAAACACTATGGTCGATAGCATAAAGAAAAACCTACCACATTTCTACGATGACAAAGAAAGAATCCAACTTATGAAGGAATACGCCCTTTCGTTCAGTTATGAGCACCATGTACAAAAATACATAGAAATTTATCGTCAACTACTTGGACTAAACCGCTGAAGATGAAAAAGAACATTAACGACATAAAGCACATACTCGTTATCCGTTTCCGCCGTGTGGGCGACTCGGTACTCTCTATGGCGCTCTGCCACGGACTGCGCCAGACTTTCCCCGAAGCAAAAATCCATTTCGTGATTAACGAAGGCATCCACACCCTCTACGAGCACCACCCCGATGTGGACAATTGCATAACATTCTCTGCAGAAGAAAATGGTAGTATTTTAAAATATATTCGTAAGGTGAGGGCGACTACCCGTCACACACACTACGACATCATAATCGATATGCGAACCACATTGAGAACACTACTCTTCTCATTGTTCTCAATGAAAACTCCTTGGCGTATAGGCGAAAGGAAATGGTATTCACGCCTTCTGCTCAACCACCGCATCGACAACCATGCCGACCGAAGCATGAGCCGCATAGATCAGAACAACCTGCTGCTCGAACCGCTGAAAGCAATAACCGACGTGAAACCGTCAAGATCTTTCCGCCTGTATGTTTCCGACGAGCATAAGAAAGCATATCACGACCTTATGGAATCGGCTGGCATCGACTTCACCCGTCCCGTGATTCTCGCCACACCTACCGCCCGATTGGAATACAAGGTGTTGCCTGCAAAAACCATGGAAGCGGTGCTGCAGAAAATCATCGACACTTTCGACGCTCAGATAATCTTCAATTTCGCAGGAAAAGAGAAGGACATCGCATTGCGATATCAGCATGAGATGGGCGACAACCCGCATATCTTCACCAACATCGACGCCCCTACCCTGCCCGATCTCTGCGCACTTGCGTCCAACTGCCATTTCTTCTTCGGCAACGAAGGTGGGCCGCGCCATATAGCTCAGGCACTCGACATACCGTCGTTCGCCATCTTCCCGCCGGGCATACGCAAGTCAATATGGCTGCCCGATGAAGGCAACCGTTTCGCAGGCATCAGCCCCGACGACTTCGTTTCTGCAGAAGAGCAGAAACTCCATAACATGACCTATCAGGAGCGGATGGAGCTGATGACCGAAGAGCGTATTTGGGAACGGCTTCAACCTTTTCTCGCAAGCCATCTGCAACGCTAACACACAGCGGCAAACAACTGCCTTTATCAGCTTTTATTGTTCCCTTACCACAAGGTTGTTGGTGTTCATGCGCCACATATACTGCTGCACGATAGCCTTAGTCTTGTTTTCCATATACTGGAGCACATCCTGAGGCATCGACCCTTTGACATCCTGTTTGAGTAAAGGATCCTGACGGTAGTCGTAGGCGTGGGTCACCTGCTTGCCGTCGAAATCCACGACGTAGTTTCTGTAGACAAACTGGTAGCCCTCCGATTCCGGATGCCAATGAATGGCGAAGCTGTCTTCAGCAGGCACGTTCAGCATATCCTCTCCAAACGCCACATAAGGCAAGTCATAACCCAAATAGGAGAGCACGGTAGGCATGATGTCCGACTGCTCCACCACCTTTTCCTCATCGTAGCCATGGAGTTCCGGATGGCCCGGTGCATAGAGTATGATTGGCACCGCATAGTATCCGAGCGATGTGCGGTAAACCGGGTCCACCTGGCCGCTCGTGTGGTCGGCAGTGAGCACGAAGAGGGTGTTTTCGAACCACGGCTGCTTCGATGCCTTTTCGAAGAACAGGCGAAGGGCATTGTCGCTATATGCCACACACTCCTGAATGCGGTGGTCGCCCTTAGGGAATTTGCCCTTATAGCGCTCCGGCAAAGCAAACGGTGTGTGGGATGAAGCGGAGAAGAGAGCGGTCATGAACGGCTCGTGCATCTCCGACATCTTGTCGCAATAGAACTGCAGGAATTCCTCGTCCCATATGGCCCAAGTGCCGTCGAAATCGTCCTCTCCATGATAACGAGGGTCCTCATCATATTCAGTGCGGCCCAGATAATGCTGGAACCCGCTGCTCTTTGCAAACGCCTCAAACCCCATCGAGCCGTTCATCGCTCCATGGAAGAAGGCCGACTCATAGCCCTTATGTGCCGACAATTCTCGGGCCAGTCCGCTCATGTCGTTGAGCGATGCCGGTGTGAGGAACAGCGGCTCCACGAAATTAGGAATTCCGGAAAGCACAGAAGGCATGCCCTCTATGCTCTTGCGGCCGTTGGCATACGAATATTTGAATGTATAAGCCTTTTCCTCTATCAGTTTGTCGAGGAAGGGGGTGAAGCCCTCATATCCGCCTTCACGAAGGTCCTTGTTGTAGAATCCGAAATGCTGCTTGCTGAAACTCTCCATTATCAGCACCACCACGTTCATCGGACGGAACTCCGTGCTGTCGGACGGCTGATGGACGGGGTTGAAATATTCCGTTGTCTTTTCCATCGGCATATAGTCGGGAGTGACAAACGGGGTCTTGTTGATGGTGCGTATCACTGAGAACGGCGTGTTGAGAATAACTCCGCTCTCGCTCGGATTTTCAGCATACTGATTGGCGTTGCTGATTGTAATCGGACGTGTGGCAGTGGTGAACCCGCCCCTCATGCCGGCTATCATAAGCGGTATCAGAACTGCCAGACAGACAGTGTTGCTCAGATAATAGCCAAGGCGGTTTTCAATTTCCAGACGCTTCGGACTGCGGAACAACTTATATATTGCATAGAACATGCCAAACGCCAGCAAAACCAGATACCAGTTGTCCAGAAACTGCTTGCCGAGGATATTAGCCATATTTCCGGCTCCCTCGTTCTGAAACTCCGTCACCACCGACATCGTGGTGCGCTTGCCGGTATACTGGAAATACACGCAATCGGCCATGTTCAGCGCAATGCACAGGCTGTTGACCACGGTATAAATCCATCTCGCAACTTTGTAATACGTCTTGTTTTCCTTCCAATGCAACGGAAAGAGAAACATCAGAATGATGATGGCATTGGTATAGAGTATGGCCGAGGTGTCGAATATCAGTCCCGCCCCAAGCAGTTCCATAAGATGTCCGAATCCCACATCGCCATACAAGTCGAGATTCACCAGATAGAATATTATCCTGCAAAGAAAATAGGCCACGTATACAATCAGTATGTTGATTGCCAATGCCTTCAGATTATGAGTGTGGATGTATTTTATCAGATTCTTCATTCCCAAAAACTTTGTTTCTAAATTTTTCAATTTGCAAATTTACAACATTTTTGACATATTTCCTTCATCTCAATGCAGATAAAATGGGAATTACACTTTGTCTTGAAAGTAGGGAAAGCAGGTGAAATACTTTGTTCACTAAATCTTTTCCATTCTTATTTTGCTGTTTTCTGATTTTTTATTAATTTCGCAGAAAATCACTATCATTATGCAGACGTCAAGAAAATACCCTGTAGGAATCCAGACCTTCTCTGAGATCATAGAAGGAGGTTATGTGTATGTTGACAAGACAGACTTGATGTGGCAAATGCAGAATTTTGCTAAATATATATTCCTAAGCCGTCCTCGCCGTTTCGGCAAGTCGTTGCTGAGTTCTACGCTCCACTCGTTTTTCAACGGCGACCGCCACCTCTTTGAGGGACTCAAAGTGATGGAGCTGGAGAAGGATTGGAAATGCTATCCGGTGATACACATTGACCTGAGTCAGGCAAAAGGTCAAGACTCTGTGGCAGAACTCCGGGACAAATTATGTTGGTTGCTGAAGCCATATACAAAAATTTTTGGTTCTGACTTGGACGAGATCACTCCAGGCAGTGTTTTGAGTGGTGTTATCCGCCGAGCTTACGAGCAGACAGGCGAGAAAGTGGTGGTGATCATCGATGAATACGACGCACCATTGCTTGATGTACTACAGGATGAGACGCTTGACGGTTTCAGAAAGGCTATGCAGGAATTTTATATCCCGCTGAAAGCTGCTGACCCGATGATGAAATTCTGTTTCATCACCGGAATCACAAAATTTTCACAGCTGAGCATATTCTCCACCATCAATAATCTGATGAACATAACCATGTTGCCTCAGTTCTCCACCATCTGCGGCATCACCGACCGTGAGCTGACCGACGTGATGGGCGTTGACATCGACATACTTGCAGAGTATATGGGACTGACGCCAGAACAGACACATCAGAAGCTCCAGGAACGCTACGACGGATATCATTTCTCACGCAACTCTGAAGGTGTCTATAATCCATATAGTATTGTGAAAGCATTCACAGGAAAAGAACTCGCCAATTATTGGTTTGAAAGCGGTACATCCACATTCCTCTTCCGGCAGATGCAGCATTTCCGTACAGACATCACAGCAATGGACAACCTCGAAGTGCCTACAACGGCTTTCGACCGTCCGACGGAAGCAATGACAAACGCACTTCCCCTGCTCTACCAAAGCGGATATCTCACCATAAAGGGATACGACCCTGAGACAGAGATATACACCCTGTCCATACCAAACAAGGAAGTACGTGTGGGCTACACCGAAGGACTTGTTCCCACCTATGTCGGTATTGAGAGCTATATGGTGCAGACTGGTTTCGCTGTCCGTTTCTGGCAAGCGTTGAAGAAGGACGACCTCAACTTGGCACTTGAAGAGATGAAGGCGAAACGAGCCATAAGGTGACTATAGGCATATATGATGTTGAGAAAGGCACAACTGTCTATCTCGATGCCGGCGACCCTACCGACCGCTATTTCACGAACATCTCATGGAACCCCGACGGAAAAACCCTCTATCTGATTGAACTCGACCGCGCTCAGAAGAATGCCAAACTCGACGCCTACAACGCAGAGACAGGCAAGTTTGTGGCTACCCTGCTGAAAGACAGCAACAGCAAATATGTGGAGCCTCTGCATCCTATTGAATTCCTGCCGTGGGACAGCAACCGTTTTATTTATCAAACCCGTCAGGACGGTTACCTCCATCTCTATCTTTACAAGCTGAACAGCACAACCGCATCGCTCGAGAAGCAGCTCACTTCAGGCAAATTCGAGGTAATTAGCATGTTGGGATTCAACAAAAAAGACAAGACTATCTTATACACGAGCAATGAGTCCGACCCTATAGGCTGTGCGCTTTATTCAGTTGACATGAAAGGCAATCGGAAAGCGCTTGGCGAGACAAGCGGCTGGCACTCCCCTACTCTATCGGCTTCAGGTGCATTTGCAATGGACAGTTGGTCGAATCCTGAAGGAGAAGTGGCTCATAGGCAGGATATCGTGAACACCTCAACCGGCAACCGCACCACCTTCGTTGATTCCATGGATCCATGGGACAATTTCAAGGTTCCGGAGATAAAAGTAGGTACAATCAAGGCAGACGATGGTGTTACCGACCTTTATTATCGCCTGATATTGCCAACCGACTTCGACCCGTCGAAGAAATATCCTACCGTGATTTATGTATATGGCGGTCCTCATGCCCACAATATCGACGCCAGCCGTCACTGGGGCGCCCGCGGTTGGGACATCTGGATGGCCCAGCAAGGCTATGTGATGTTCTGCCTTGACAACAGAGGCAGCGAACATCGTGGCTTGGAATTCGAACAGGCCACTTTCCGACATCTTGGAGAAGTTGAGATGAAGGACCAGTTGAGAGGAGTGGATTTTCTGAAGTCGCTGCCATACGTGGATTCCGACCGCATCGGAGTTCATGGATGGAGTTTCGGAGGTTTCATGACGACGAGTTTGATGACCACCTATCCTGATGTATTCAAGGTGGGAGTAGCAGGCGGTCCTGTCATCGACTGGAAATTCTATGAGGTGATGTATGGTGAGCGTTATATGGAAACTCCTCAGTCGAACCCTGAAGGCTATCGCGCTTCAAGTTGTCTGAACAAAGCCAAGAATCTGAAAGGCAGGCTTATGATTATCTATGGTGGTAACGACCCGGTTTGTGTGCCTCAACATACTCTTTCGTTCCTCAGGGCATGTATAGATGCCGACACCTACCCCGACCTCTTCACCTATCCTGGCGACGAGCACAACATGATGGGTACTGACCGAGTACATCTTCACAAACTCATTACACGCTATTTCGACGACCACCTCAAATAACTTGCAACTATTTCAACACGCACTTACATATTACAAATAGGGCTGACACCTCATAGCGTCAGCCCTATTTTTCCGTAGTATAAACTCTGTTGATTATCACTTCTTTATATTAGCCCAATGCGAACTTTGCGAAGCATTAATATTGCTGAGTATATCATAAACCGCCTCTTTCTCTTTTTCTGTTCCATGTCCTTTATAGACGTTTACTATTTCGTCGCGCTTATAGTCAGAGAATATCGCCGGCAGTTCGCTCAACGGCTTGCTTTTATGAGCCTCGTCGAGCAATTCAATGGCTTCGGTGATGGCAGTACGGCCACGGTCGGCATTGTTTGACATCTCGTCAAGTCCCTGTCTATGGTATTTGTACTGCAGTTGCCGGAAGGGCTGCATGGCAGATTCGAGATAGTCGTTGATAATGCCATGCCGGTTACGTGGGTCGTCGAAGGCTTTCCATCCGCCGTCACCCATCGACTGTGCATTGTTGACCACCATCATGCACTGATTGAGCACGTCCGTGCCTCCAAGGGGTGAGAATGTGTCGAGGTCAAGCCCTATAAACAGATATGCATAATATGCGAGCATGGCAGTAAGCTGGTTGTCCATGGTGTTGATGTTGAACTCCAACGGGTCGTATTCCTTGTAAGTGAAATTGAAACTGTTGTCACGCTTGCTGAACACTATGGTGTTATAAGTGGAATTGTAGACCGGCCTATTCAATTGGAAGAGCAGTTCACATTGAAACGAATTTTCATCCTGCTTATATTGCTTCACTGTGATGTTCATCGTGCAGTCAATCTTTTCTTCATCCTTAAACTGCAAGTCTGTCCAAGCACGGTTGTTCATAAAGTCCGTGATGGCAGTCTGCAAGGTTTCAAACACACTGGTGTTTGTTGCCTGAATCTGGTTGTGAATCACAGTGACCTTACAGTTCAGTTCCTGTGCTTGAATATCACATAAACAGATTATAAAAGCAAACAGAGATATTATCCTTTTCATTTTCAACTCCTACTTTAGTAATCTAAAACGTATGACTAAATACCAGCCAGACATTCGTTAACAATGTCGTTCGCCACATCCTGCTTGGATTTCAGAGGGAATTCGGTTGACGACTTATCGCGCCTGAAAATCGTCACCTTGTTAGTGTCAGTACGGAAGCCGGCGCCCTGATCTCTGAGGGAATTAAGAACGATGAAGTCCAGATTCTTCCTTTCCATTTTATCTAGAGCGTTCGACTGCTCGTTGTCCGTTTCAAGAGCAAATCCCACCAGGCGTTGTTCCGGACGTTTCATTTTTCCCAGTTGTGCAGCAATGTCATGCGTCGGTTTCAGTGTTATAACCAATTCGTCGCCTTTACGCTTAATCTTGCTCTCCGCCTTTTCCACAGGAGTGAAATCCGCAACAGCCGCACAGAGAATAGCGGCATCAGAAGCAGGGAATTCATTCACTGCCGCCTCATACATCTCCTGTGCACTTTCAACGCTGATAAGCTGTATATTATGGTTCAGATGCGTCAAGTCGATTGAAACGGGTCCGCATATCATTTTCACATCAGCACCTCGTGTTGCACACTCTTGGGCAAGAGCAACTCCCATCTTTCCTGAAGAATAGTTGCCTATGAACCTCACCGGGTCGATTTTCTCATATGTAGGTCCGGCTGTGATCATCACCGTTTTGCCTTTTAACATCCCGTCCCTTTGACTGTCTTCAAAGAAGCGGTCGAGGGTCTCCACGATTATCTCCGGCTCTTCCATCCTTCCCTTTCCTTCCAGATGTGATGCCAGGAATCCGGTGCCCGGTTCGATGATATGATTGCCATACGACTTGAGAGTTTCCATGTTCTTCTGAGTGGAAGGATGGGCATACATATCTAAATCCATTGCCGGAGCAACAAACACGGGAGCCTTCATCGACAGGTAAGTGGTAATCAGCATATTGTCAGCCACTCCGTTAGCCATTTTGCCGATAGTGGATGCAGTGGCAGGTGCGATGAGCATGGCATCAGCCCACAGTCCCAGTGCCACATGTGAATGCCATGTGCCATCGCGCTGAGCGAAGAAGTCACTTATTACCGGCTTGCTTGTAAGAGCCGAGAGGGTGATAGGCGTTATGAATTCCTTTCCTGCCGGAGTTATCACCACCTGCACTTCAGCACCGGCCTTTATCAGCTGCCGGATTATCAGGCAAGACTTATATGCTGCTATACTGCCGGTTATGCCCAACACTATTTTCTTTCCTTTCAACATGGCATTTGGTATTTTATGTTTTTATATATTTTCAACTCTTAACCAAAGGAGCTTTCAACCTTTAACCTTCAACTTTCAACTTCATCTCTTAACTCTCTACTTTTCCTATACTTCATCTCCAAACGCTTCACCACCTGCTTGGTGTTGAGTGGAAAATCTCCACGCATCAACCATCCGAAAAATCCCGGATCCTTATTCACGATCTCTTCCACAGTCTTGTTCTTATGCTTTCCGAAGGTGAAAATTTCCTTGCCCTCATCATTAAGTGCCACTCGTCCGGCAAGGTCGAGGTTCTTGCTCTGAGACGAGAATTCGGCGAGGAAATCCACATCGTTCTGGAGTTCGTCGGGATAATGGTCGAGCTGCGCTTTCATCACTTCATATGTGGCACGTGTATCAGCGTCGGCAGAATGGGCGTTATTGAGTTCTTTTCCGCAATAGAAACGGTAAGCAGCCTCGAGATTACGCTTTTCCAACTTATGATATATAGTCTGCACGTCAATCAGCCTCACATCCTTCAAGTCGTAGGGAATAGCGGCATTAAGGAATTTCTCCACCAGCATCGGCACGTCAAATTTATTGGAATTGAATCCGGCGAGGTCAGCGCCTTCAAAAACGTCCTTATACAACTGCATAGCTTTCTCGGGAAATGAAGGGCAATCCTCCACATCCTCATCATGGATTCCGTGCACTGCCGTAGAATCGGCAGGAATCGGCACCACGTTTCCCAGTGCATTCACCGGGCGGAAACGGAAAGTGTTGGAATCCTGACTTCCGTCGGGAAACAACTTTATGTAACTCAACTCGAGAATATGATCTTTCACGATGTCAAGTCCTGTGGTTTCCAAGTCGAAGAAAACGAGCGGTCGAGTAAGTTTCAAATTCATTTTTATACAGATTGGTAATAATTAAACGTTTTGGAATTCAACTTATTGTATTCCGTGCATATTATATAGAACATTGGACAGGAACTGTCGTTTATGCATTATAACGGCTTACCTGTCCAATGATTATATTTTTGTCGTTAGTGCTGTGTACATTTGAATTAAAGCACACCGGTCAGTGTCTGACAGTCGCTTTTATTCATTGAGCATCATAGGCATGAGAAGCATGAGCAGGTCTTCGTTTTCTGCCTGTTCAGAAGGTACAATCACTCCGGCTCTGCTTGGATCGGCAAGTTGGAGGATGATGTCTTGAGAATCGATGCTGTTGATTATGTCAAGCAGGAAAGGGCCTTTAAATCCGATGCTCATCGGATTGCCCGTATAGTCGCACATTATGTGCTCCTCAGCGGAAGAAGAATAGTCGATGTCCTGAGTCGACACGGTCAGCGTGTTGTTCTCCAGATGTAGCTTGATAAGCGAAGTGCTGGTGCTTGCAAACACCATCGTTCTTCTCAGTGCACCAACGAGTGCTTCGCGGTCGATTGTCACGTGGTAAGGGTTGTCGCTTGGTATCACGCTGTTGTAATTAGGGTAGCGTCCCACAATCAGTCGGCAACTCAGCAGGTAGCTTCCAACCTTCACTTCAGCGTTCTTATCGTCGAAACGGATTTCCGCTTCGCCCTCTTCCTTTGCCAGGATGTCTTTAAGAGTCTTAGCCGGTTTCTTTGGCAAGATGAATGAAGCCGGCTGGCTTGCTTTCACAGAGCTGTTGCGGTCGCGCACGAGTTTATGCCCGTCGCTTGCCACGAAAGTGATGTAGTCTTCCGACAAATCGAAGAACACACCGTTCATCACTGGTCGCAGCTCATCGTCGGCAGTAGCGAAGAGTGCTCTCGACAATCCTCCGTTGAGCACAGCAGCGTCGATGGAAACGGTCTGCACTGACTCGTCGATTCCAACTGGCAGCGGATATTCATCAGCAGTCTGTCCCACGAAGTTGCTCTTTCCATTCTGATAAGTCACCTTCACTTCAAATGTTTCAAGCGACACTTCGATAGTTATAGGCTGCTCATAGAATTCCTTCAGTCCGTTGATAATCGTAGCCGCCTTGATGGCAAATTTTCCATTGCCGTCAGCTTCGTCCACATCCATGCTTGTAACGAGAGTGGTCTCACTGTCGGATGCCGTCATTTTCAGGGTATTGCCCTCTAATTCAAAAAGAACACATTCCAAAACTGCCAGAGTGGATTTGGAATTAATTACTCTGCTCAGGTTCTGCAAACGAGAGTAGAGCGCTGTGCTGGATACTTGAAATCTCATTGCTATATTGTTTTTAGTTTTATTTATTCGCTATTAGTCTACAAAGATACTAAATGTTTTCGTTATTTTGGAAAAAAACGTCGACAAAATTAGATTTCTACCGAAGATTTTTGTAAATTCGCACTATCAAAATGAAATTCAGATAAAACACAATAAAATAAATAAAAAACAAACAATTAATTTCAAATGGAAATACAAGGAAAAGTAATTGCAGTATTAGAGGCCAAAAGCGGAATTGGCAAGGCAAGTGGCAATGCATGGATGGCTCAGGAATATGTTCTGGAAACTCACGAACAGTATCCTAAAAAGATATGTTTTGAGGTATTCGGAGAAGAGAAGATCCGACAATTCAACATACAAATAGGCGAAGAGCTGACAGTGTTTTTTGATATCATGGCAAACGAATGGCAAGGGAGATACTACAACCGCATAAGAGCATGGCGAGTAGACCGTTACGATCCGAACAACCCGGCCCAGCAGAACCCGATTCCACAGGCAGGCAGCATCCAGCCGTTTGATGCTCCTCAACAGGCTCCTGCAACTGCAATGCCTCCACAACAGCCGGCAGCTCCTCAACAGGCATCTGAACCGTTCAATCCTCAGGCTGCCGATGAAGAACTTCCTTTCTGACATAACAAGTCACAACAAAATCCAATCCTTACTATGTAATGCGAGAAATTCTCCATGTCATAGTAAGGATTAATTTTTGAGCTATACGCCTAATATTTTTTCAAAATCAGTGGTTTGAAATTTCATGCCAGAATGATTTTCAATTCGAACAACACGATTTGTCTTCTGACTGTCTGTAAGGCATGTAAGACGAAAAATGTTTATCATATTAACCACCCAGTTCTTACGACCGTTGAATAATTATTATACATATTGCTTATTACATTCTTTAATTTTAGGCCAAAATCGGTCATTTTTACAAATCAGGAGAATTATAATCAAATTTGTATCACGAAAATTAAAGAAATATGAATACTGTCACCAACCAAATTTCAATAAACAAAGGAAATGGTAAAGCGTCATTCCTCGGATTCATGCGAATTGTAATATCCAACCTTAAAAGAATGGAGAAAATAGGGACATACACAAACTATAAAACGGCATATAATAGTTTTATTGGTTTTTCAGAAGGAAAAGACTTGTCATTTGATGATATCAACACTACCACAATTGGGAAATTTGAGACTCACTTGAAAAGCCATGGTGTCACTCGAAACACCAGCAGTTGTTACATGAGGATATTAAGGGCTGTATATAATAGGGCTGTTGACGAATTACACATATCTCAGCAATATCCTTTCAAGAATGTTTACACCGGCATTTGCAAGACCAATAAAAGAGCTCTGGAAAAAGACTTGTTAAGAAGAATGAAAAACGCCAATCTCAGTGATAATCCTTCATTGGAATTCGCGCGAGACATGTTCCTTTTCAGCTTTTATACTCGTGGAATGTCGTTCATCGACATGGCATTCTTATGTAGAAACAACATAAAAAACGGATATCTAACCTACACCAGGCAAAAGACAGGACAACAGCTGAGAATAAAATGGGAAAAATGCATGGAGACTATAGTAAATAGATATCAAAGCGGTTGTCAATACCTTTTACCAATTATCATAAAGGATAAAAACAAACGACAGCAGTATAAAAACAAGCAACATTATGTAAACATAAAACTGAAAGAGTTAAGCAAAAGAATAGATACTCCCATACCTATCTCAATGTATATGGCCAGACACTCTTGGGCAAGCATAGCAAAGTGCATGAATGTCCCAATTGACGTCATAAGCGAAGGAATGGGACACGACAGCGAACAAACAACAAAGATTTATCTCAAATCATTAGACACATCAACCATCGACAAGGCAAACAATCTTGTCATTAATTGCATTTAAAAGTCAAATCTCATGTCTTGACGACAAAAGAGGTCAACCGAAATCAGGAAAACCACAGAACGTCAATAGAAGGATGTCCCGGAACACCCAAAAAAAGTGTTTTATGTAGAATGGTTTGGAAGAGATATTTTGCAGTGTCTCTAAACACAACACAATAGAAGAGCTAAACACAAGGCAAAGATATCACAAGCTATATGGAATCGCATATGGCAATATAATTGGTTATGGCACTATAACCACACCAATAGCCCATGCCTCCTTGTATGTTGGTTTCAATATTTGAATAAGCAGAAAGAAACATGTTACTTGACAATGAAAGAATCTTTGTATAGCTATCCCATATTCTATAGGACTTCTCATCCACCTGAGCGAACTTGACTGAAACCGTGTCGTTGGCTAAAAAATAAGGAGTGTAATTTTTATTACCTAATGTATGGCCACGATATACTGGAAAATCCGTTTCTTCATTAAGTACATCATCTGTTATGCTACCAAGATAAGAAGCCAAATATTGTCTGGTAAAAGTTCCCGTTCTCGTAAAAAACTGATAATAATTTTTTTCATTGGCATTATCCCTGATTCTTGCTTTTATCTGGTATAAACTGTCGCTATCAGGACAAGGGACAACACGAAACACGCACGATTCAGGACGTGAAGGAATGTAGGTGGAAGCTTGTAGTTTAAAATCGTTGTATTCAACGAACAAACTATATTGCTTTCCAGATTCTCCCCTTATTCTACTTGTTGTATATATATAAGGAGGGTAATATCGTTTATCGTATTTGCCTGTTAAAACAGCACTCGTGACGCCATCCGACACTGTAACTCTTGCCCACCTGATTATATATTCCGAAAGGGTATCTATTTCATGGAATTCGGAACTTACTGGTAAAGAACGTGTCAAAATAACCACAGGAAAACCGCCATCCTCAATCAATCCTTCGACTACTATTTGTGATGTACTGTCAGAAAAAAAATCATTTTCTTGGCAAGAAAAGAATACTAATGGAATAAATGAAAAAAAAGAATAAAACAGTCTGTACATATATATCAGAATTTATAATAATAACTTAAGGAAGGAAGCATATTCACGATAAACTTAATTGGGCGATAAGCAAAAGAGCCATCTTTTTTAGTGCGAAGATAATAGTACAGTTCATTACCAAAACAACCAATATTATAAACAGAGAAATTCACACCGTTTTCTTTTCTTTTCCTTGTTTGCCATGAATAACTGGCAGATACATCCACCCTAAAATATGGAGACAGGCGAGAAGAATTATAATCACCATACTTAACAATAAGGTTGTTGTTTAGAAAATAGATAGACTTTGCCGGTGTAAATGGCGTACCAGATGCAAATACCATTACGCCTCCTAAAGATAGGTGTTTAGACGGTTTGTATGTCGCTAAAACATTCAACTCGTGAGGCCGTTCATGACTTGCTGGATAAAACTTGTTGCCACTTATTTCTGTAAACTTGCGACGAGCACAGCTATAAGTGTAACTTACCCATCCCGTAAAGCGACCTGTACATTTGTCAATAAGAATACTAAAACCATAGTTCTCACCATTCCCATGAAATAACGAGTTGTATGAATCGTATATTGTATTTGCCATATCAAGCACAGAACCCTTATAGGCCAACTGGTTATATAACTCCTTCCAAAACAGACTCATGGTAATTCTCAGCCTGTTATTGAACAAGAAACAGCCTCCTCTTAATGACAATTCATGAGCATATTGTGGTTTTGCGTCCACAGTTGACGACAGCCAAAAATCGGTAGGTAACCCAAAATCCGAGAAACCAATTTTATAAAGATATTGATGCCTAAAAGAATATGTCACTGCAGCATTGAATTGACTGTTGTCATATAAAAGACGAAAGGATGGATCAATAGATGTATAGGCGTAATGCGATTTTTCAAATAGGACTCCGCGAACTCCTACTGAAATATCTAGGTTTCTAATAATGCTGTGATGATAATTACAGAAAAAAGAAGATTCTAAAGATTTCTGTAAGGTTGGAGATTTGTTGCCTAGATTTAGTTCGCCTCTATATTTAAGGGATTGTGGCTTTATGTTATGCCAAACAGACTCGAATCCACCACTTAGCCCATAAAAAGAAAACTCACTCTTAACTCCAACATCCATAATGCTGGAAGGAAGTTCAAAATTCATATTATTAAATGCCAAGGTAAATTTATTTTGATAAGAAGAGGTGTATATAGAAGATTTGACGGAGGGAAAGCCTTTTTCATTGTATATCCAATGTAATGCGAACATATTATTACCCCAGTCAGCTTTCATGTCTGAAAGATAATTAACTTCATTAAAGTGGCATACATCTCTTCCTTTGTAAAAATCCAAGACGAATAAATTGTTTTTGTTAGGCTGGTGAGTTATAGTTGCATTTACGTCAAAAAATGAATATTTAACATCCAGTTCATCAGCCTTAAGCCACTTGCTATACAATAAATTTAAATAAGAATCTCTTAAAGAAACAGAAAGTGATGTATTACGACTTAAAGGGCATTTAACAGTTGCGTTTGATGAGACAAGACCCAAAGAAAGAGATCCTTGCATAGAATCGCTAAATTCCAGACAATGGTGCATATCCAATTGTCCACCTATTCTATTGGGAAAAGAGGAAGAAACTGCCCCCCTTGATAATGACATGTTATCAAAATGACTTGTATTGAAAGTTGAAAAAAAACCCAATAGATGATGAACATTATATAATGGTATTCCATTTATGGAAATCATGTTATGTTGATTATCACACCCTTCTATGTTTAAACCACTGTGATATTCACTGTTTGTTTGAATACCAGGCAACATCTGTGCATAATGAACCGGATCTGCATTACTCAATATTTGCGGTAAATCTGTCATTTCTGATAAATTCCACACGTCATCACCATCTGCGGTTATTTTGATTTTTGAATTATAACGATAGCTACTTACTGTAATACTATCAAGAATCATTTTCCACACACTTTCATCTTCTTGGGCATAGACAGGACTTAAAAATGTGAAGAAAATGATTCCTATAATAGTTGTCTTATTCAGCATCTATTTAATTACCAGTAAATTCGTTCATCGATTAAATCTGCATATTTATCGGCTAAAGATTTGAATGTATCTATAGTCTTTTTAAAGTCCACTTCATTGAAGAAAGCTTCAAATGTGCTGTAAGATGAGCCATCGTTGTATTGAATTACTGGTTCACAAGTCCAATAGGTGACGCCATTCCATGTTTCTTCTGCAAATGGTTCAAGAAAAACTGTTGCTTGTTTTATGGAACTATTGTCATAGAATAAATTTAAATTAATTAGAGAGTTTGCTTGATTTACATAAGACTTGTATGTGTTTTCACGATTATCGTTCTCGCTGGCTAAATCTAAATAGTCAACAAATTTGCGAACATCAGAAAGTGAGCCTTGTATTTGAATTTTTCCTAAAACATCCAATTTTACAAATGCATTTTTTGCGTTAGATGAATCAAAATCATATTCTTCAGAATCGTATCCATTTACTGTAAAAGCGCTCAAATTAACTGAAGGTAAATCCATCACATTTGCTGATAAGGTCATAGTAAGCATCGGTGTTCCATTTTTGCTCATCAAATAAGAAAATGACGCATTTGAATTTGGAGTGTAAGCAACTTTTGAAATATTGATTTTGTAACCATTATTCAACTCCACAAGAGAAGAAATGTTAAAACCGTTCTTACTTAAATCAAATTCTTCATTCGACATGTTAGTTAAATCAATTTTAAATGTATTCTTAACAACCTGTTTACCATTCTGTGTCAAGGTCACCACGATATTTTCAGGTACGCCAAGTGTATACTGTGTACGATCATAATAATCATTGTAATAATATTTCCCACCCGAACTATAATAATCATAGTCAAACCAATCATCATAATCAAATGCGTGAACTTTCTGTATTTTACCGCTGGTTTCAAGTTTTACTATACACTGACTACCTTGTTTGTCGGGAAATATAAATTGCAAGTCTGTTGCATTAGAATAAGACCAGCCACCTCCTTGAGCTGTAAAATGACCGGTAAAATTAGAGGCCATGAGCAAAGACTTATAATTTGTGTAAATATAATTTTGTATTGAATTGCCCCATGTTTCTGTTTCCGTCGTTTTCGTTCCTAATGCTTCTCTTGCCGCATCAAGGACATCATCAGCCCAATCTGTAACTGTCGTCCAGTCATAATCTTCACAATATGTTTGATTAATATAATTACCCAACTCTGCTATATCGTCGAAATCACTCTCTGGCATCATGTCCATAAACTCTAAAGCAACCTTTTCAAGATAATCTTTTTGATATGAATTATTGGGGTTAGCATCAGTGCTTTCAAAAACTATTTGTTTTATATCACTTACGTTTATCCTTACCACAGAATTATCGACTCTTTCTATGACCATTACATCCAAATCTTGCGCGTTCGAAAATACCGAACACACAAACAGCAAACTAATTAATACTTTTTTCATTTTAAAAATAATTTTAAGTGTTGATTGTTAATTTCTATAATATAAATACCGGACGGTAGAGACTCAAGAGAGATCAAAGCGTAATTCTCATTATATCTCACGATTTCCATAGCTCGACTCTCATTCAACGAATAGAATTTTATATTAGGAGAATGGCTACTACTTTCTACAAGAATTTCTCTTTCCGACAAATATGTGATTCTTAAATTTCCATTTTGGATATCGTCTATTCCTGTTGAATAGTCTTTAAAATAAATATTCTTGACATCAGTAAGTTCAAAAGTACTTGTCTTGTCATTCACACTAATTTTGAGCTTGTTATTTAAAAAATGGACTTGAGGCTGTTCTGAAAGAAGAAATTCCGTCAACGTACCATTAAATGACTCAACTATCAAAACATGCTTCCATTTAACAAAAGAACTGATTAAGAAAAAAACCGAAAATAAACCTATCAACAAAATGCTTTTACGTAATGTTTTCATATCAAATGTAGTATTAAAAGTTTAGAATATATTTTATTTGCATTACAGGAATTTAAATTTCTTCGACAGCTTCTTTTTGAACAGATTCTATTATGCTTTTAGCTTCATAGTAGGACGCATTGAACATGATGAATTTAACATATTTATCTATGTCTGTAACCTTATCCGACACTACGATTTTCACAAGACGAAATTGCATCGTTGCAGAGTCGAGACGTGCTACCAGGAACTCGCGATTTACATTATCCCACCAACCCGTGTTGATAAAAGGATCGTCTGAATCTGGATAATAATCCCAATCATTGCATGAAAGAATAATGTCCGCATCTTTAAAGCCCAGCTTTCCCTTGTCGTCCTGTATCTCTATATATGCCAATTGGAAACTTGTATATTTGCTCGGATCGGAAAGGCTCTTTCTTTGTTCGTCAAAATATGTGACCTTGCCATGAGGAGAATATCTAGCATAATAAACGCCATAGGCATCTGTAACCAGAGATGGTTCGTCGAACTCATTGACTGCATACCATCCGATTATACTATCGGATATGGATGGTTTTTGAGGGTGTAAAACGTGCATCTTATAATAAAAAGCACCATTTTCATATTTTCTTATGGTTCGCTATTCTGAATCAATGCTTTTTTATGAAAATCATAAGTATGTCCCACCTGTATTCCTATACCAGCAGAACTATCAAATTCTCCAAAATACACGCCATCTTTGGTGGGAAAGTTGGATGACATGAAGGTAACACTATTTGAACTTATGTTGAAAAAAGATTTGCGGGACCAAACAGATGCATAGTGAGACTCATCAGCTTCCTTAACCTTGGCGGAAGTTTCAACTTCAATAATATCATCCATGTCTTTTATTTCATTGTTATTTATCTGGGCATTACAAATGCCATACATAAAAGATAAAAAAAATAATTATTCTTAGTTTCATGTTTATTTTTTTTAGATAAAATAAATGAAATTAGTTCGGGGTAATGAAAATAAAAAGACTCCATTTCAGTTACGCTGTCTGGAATGGAGTCAACTAAATTAACCAAATTTCAATAAAAAGACATTATAATCAAAAAAGCTATAAGAATCTTCCCAAAACAATGGTTGTGTCTGCCAATGTCTCGAAAATGATTATGGAGACACCACCAAAGCATTGAATTCAGACAGTTAAAAATATGAAGAAAAGTTATTTAGCTATACATATGGAAACTCGATTGCTGTCATTATCTTCAAAAGGCTGTATTGTATCTCCCTTTGAATCATACGTGATTCTCGAGCCGGATATTCCTGACGCCACAAGGGCTGATATGACGGATTCAGAGCGTTGTTCACTGTACTTCTGGTTGATTGTTGGATTACCTGTGTTACGGTCTGCATAACTGGTCACTGTGATCTTGGCATCAGGATATTTGTTCAAGTAGTTTACGAGGTTGTTTATCTTCGCCTGTTCGCTTGGACGTATTTCAGCAGAGCGTATTTCGAAGAATATGTCTTCTCTTAGTGGTTCGACTTTAACAACCGGAGGTGTTACTACTACAGGAGGATTAACTACCACTGGAGGATTGTCAACTGGGGGATTGTCAACTGGAGGATTGTCAACTGGAGGATTGTCAACTGGAGGATTGTTGACTATTGGCTTATTTATAGTAGGAGGTTGTGAAACAACTTTTGTTTCAGTTGGACCCAGTGCCACCTTAACACCGATTAAAGCATTGAACACCCAGTCCGGGTTTTCTGCTTTCTTTGAATTAAAGTGGTCGTTTAAGATTTTAGCATTGCATTCCAATCCTAAATTAACTCGTGAAGACAGACGAAAATCTATGTCTATACCTCCACGTCCCTCTGGACGGATTTTAGTACCGTCCCAAAGATATTCAAGCACATAACCATTGGTGTCAAGATTGTTGGCCTCATCATTCTTCCATGCTATATTAGCACCGCCACCAAGGAAAAGACCTACGCTTACCAAACGATTACGATTATAACCAAGTAAAAGGTTTGTCAAGTCAAAACGTACATCCAAGCCTGCACCAACCTGATTGAATTTGTAGTTTTGTTCCGGATTTACCCATCCACCTTTAGCTTGCCATCCATTACCTTGGAGACGAAGCCCAATATAAGGGTTAAAGCGATAACCTACAGCCAACTGTGCGGCAGGTGACAACAAATCAGAGAATTTGGCTTCGCCGAGAGTATGGGATATACCTCCTTGAACTTGAACGTACCAATGAGGCTTAAACTTGTATGTTACAATTTCTTCTGATTTATCTTGTGCAAAGCTAGAAGTAAATGTGAATAAAGCCGTTGCAACTATTGAAAATATTGTTCTTAATTTCATAATTTTAATATTAATAATTACTCTTCATTACTATGGAATCTATAGCTTTTGCCTAAAAAGTTTATATGCAAAATCTTATTTGTCAATTCGATTACTCCAACGCCTGTCGTGGATTCTTCAAAATTGGCACCATCTGATGAAATAAAAGAAAATTGAAGGCCACCATCATAAATTTGCCATCGTTTAAGAGTGACATTGGCAAATTCTCCTACGTTCGATAAAGTACCGCCGTCATCTATGCGAATTCCATTGCCACTGTCATCATCCAAGAGCCAGAGGTTTTTCAGTTCTGAAATGTTGATGGAGCTCAAGAGTGTTTTGGAATTCATGTCTGCCATGAGGGCTAACTCATCATTGTCATTAAGAGAGCCATATATTTTAGGTGGTTGCATTTCGTCGATTGAAAGTGTTATCTTACCTGATGTCTCCTTCAAAATCGCCTCAACAGACTTGCTGGAATGGCTTGAAAGAGAGACGTATAACGTAGAGTCGGCTTTGGTTACGGCAGCTTTACGTTCTGCATCCTTGGCCGTACGTTTGATTTTTGACTCGTTTGAACCATTTCCACATGACAAAAGAACCGAAGATAATGAAATAAATAGCAATAGATAGTATTTTATCATGTCAATTGCATTGTTTAAATGAAAGTGGGAGAAAGGAGACACCGTGGTTCCTTTCTCCCAAATAAATTAATGAATTATTATTGGTTTATGATTTTACTTATTTGCAAACACCTTAACCTGGAATGGATGTTCTATCACGTTTCCAAATACATCATTAATTACATAAACGAAATGTATGGTTTCTTGAGTGATTGAACCAACTCCACCCAATTCAGCTTCGTTTGTAGTGATGACAATACCATAATCAGTCACTTCGAACGATTTGAACAATGAAGCGAATTGTTTGTCAACGAGTTCTACCTTGTCAGACTTGATGTCGATGTCTCTACCGGCACCGAAGTAAGTGATTTCATCTTGTACCTTAGAAGTTGATGGGTCGTCTGACCATATATCAGCATCTGTTAACGTGATAGTCTTGTCTGGATAGCCAACTTCCTTCTTGTCGTCGAATTTTGTATCGGCCCATGCCAAACGGCTCTTGAATATGAGGTTAAATGCATGAGTATCCTTCCAGAGAGAAGCTACACCATATTTTTCAACGCCGAGGTCGATTGGATAAACCACTTCCTTGCCATAAATCAAAGAAGTCAAAGGAGCTACTACGTTGTAGTCGTTCAGAACAGGAGCAGATGCATCTGTTACCCAAGGGAAGGTGGAGAGGTCGTTTTCGCCCTGAGTATTTGCAGGCTGGAAGCGAAGAACGCAGCCATCTGTTGCCCAACGTGGAGCATTGAAACCAACGATCATGTTATAAACTGCCATGCCTTCTTCATATTTAGCCCATGCTGTGTATGTCTTTACTTCGGCTACACCCTTCTTCAAATCAGCTTCTGTCATGTTGAAGTCGTATGGAGTGAAGTATGCAGGGTTAGGATTAATCAAGTTGTGACAAAGTGGTTCATAAAGCATTGTGAACTCAATCCACGTAACTGATACAACGTTACCAGTTTTGTCGTAAGAAGTCAACTTAAGCTTATAAGTCTTGTCGAGTTCAAGGTCAGCTGGGTCGTAAGTAAGCTTGATGTTCTTAACTTTTTCAAGATCTGTCTTTGTGAATTCACTCTTTGAATCTGTGCCTTGAGTAAGGTCGAATACGATACCTGCTGAAGTAAGCTCTGCACTCTTGAATGTTCCGCTTACGACATCAAGCTGAAGAGTTACAGCATCATTTGTCCAAACTTTATTCCACTTAGCGTCAGCTACGATATTAGCTTCTTTCTCAAAGTCGTTTGTTGCAGTTACGTTATCACCTGCTGCTGTTGGACTATGTTCAATTGTTACTGTGCTTTCCGGAATAACAGTCTTAACGAACTGTACCTCAACATCCTGTGAATAGATTGTTCCGTTGTAGTTCTGTATGTAGTAACGGAATGTAACGAATGTACCTATGAATTCTTGTGGAACTACTACGTCAAGATCTGTATTGTCAGTCAAGCCATCGAAGTTGTTCTCTGAGTTGATTTGATAAGTTTTATAGAGAACTTCTTTATTTGCGTCTGCAAACAACTTGATCTTATTCTTCAAATCTGCAGCAGGAACTGTTTCATATTGACCATTCTTAACGTCAACTACTTCTACATACTTTCTGTAAACAGTGTTTTCAGGATCAAGTTCGAACCTTGCGGTCATTTCCTTATCTTCAGTGTCTGTATAAGTATAAACATAGTCTCCGTATTCTGTTGCTCGAGTTGGAACTACACCATCATTATTCTTAATAGGGATAATTGCAGGGGTTGTTTCTGCTTCCGCTTCTGCTGTTGCCAATTTCACTTCATACTTAGAATAAACTCTCTTAGTAACAGTTTCAGTTGTACCGTCTTCATTAACAATTGTCTGGTTATAAGAAGTGTAAAGAGCATAATCATTGTCAAATGCAGGAGCCTCATTCCAAAGGTCAGATTTTGAACCACTGGCATTCGTAATTGTACTATAATACAAACCATTATCCTGCACACCTGCCACTGCAGGAGCGTGTTTGATTGTTGGCTGGTCCTTTGTATAGTATTTTGCTACACTTAAAGAAACGCCCTTAGGGTCTTCCTGTTTGCTGTTTTCAATACCTGGAGTAACCTGTCCATCAAAGTTGATTGAGTTAGGGTTAACAGTGTAAACGACACGTCCACCAAATGGTCTTACAAGGTATTTGCCGGAAACAAGTTCATCTTTTGCATCTGTTGCTCCAACGTAAGGGAACCAGATTGCACCGTCCTTAGCAACTGTTAACTGGAGACCTGTCTGGTCAATTTCAGCTGCAGGAACAATCTTACCATAAACGATGTCAACGTCTTGATCTTGAACGATGATACCTGTTACGAGGTTGTTCAAGTTTTCTTGGAGAATATTGAGGAATGCGTTAACCTTTTCAAGTTCTTTCTGTAATTTTTCAACTTGTCCCTCCAATGTTTCTACTCTTCCTTTCAGGGCATTTATCTGATCCTGAAGTTCCTTGTCAGCTAATTCATAAGCATCCTTAATCTTCTTTATTTCAACATCAGTGTAAGTATTTGCATCTTTGCCAACTTGATCTGCATAGTCCTTGAGGGTCTTTGTAGCTTTCTCAAGTTCTTCGTCAGTATATTTCTTTGCGTCTTCAAGGGCTTGTTTTGCGGCATCTTTAGCTTCTTGTACTTTCGTGAACAAATCTTGTATATCCTGTTGATTATTCTGGATAAGTTTAAGAAGTTCGTCATCTTTTTCACTGAGAGCCGTCAAAGCCTTATCATTGTCTTCTTTGAGTTGTATGAGAGCTGCCTGTTGTGCTTCTATATCCGCAGCTGCCTTGTCTGCAGTTTTCTTAACCTCATTCAAATTCTCACCAAGAGTATCTATCTGACTCTGAAGCGATTCGCTGATAGTTTTCAGATTAGCTGCAACTCCGGCAATGACTTCCTTATTCTCATTAGCCAATTTTTCTACCTTTTCAGCAAGTTCGTATGCTTTGTCAGCACGAGTCTGAGCCGTTTGAACAGCAGTAGTCAAAATATTGTCTGCAGCAAGAAGATCTGCTATACTCTTGTCATTGCCGTCAATGCGCTTGTTGGTTTCATCAATGGCATTACTAAGCTCATCCATTGCTCCTTTAACAAGTGTTTCAGCAGCTTTGATGGCAGCCTTCTCTGCTTCTGCAGCCTGAATGTCGGCATAACCTTTAGCATCATTTGTTGCATCAACAATTTTGGTTTCAAGGTTCAGGTCAGCCATTTGATAAGCTTTCTCCAAATCGTCTAATTGAGTACCCAAAGCTTCCACAAGAGCCGTGCAGTTCTTGCATTTTTCTTCAACGAGATCTGTCAGTGTTTTCGCATTGGATGTGATTTGCTGCTTTAAGTCATTGATGTCATCATCATAATCCTTACAAGCAACAAACATACTGAGTGATGCTAAAGATATAGCACCAATCAAAAATGCACTAAAAATACTTTTGTTCATTTTTGAATTTTTTAGCTTGTTCATACTTTAAAAAATTTAGTTAATTTAATAAAATTATTAATTAATACATATTATTACATTCTTTCAACCTATCTACAACAAATATACACCTCTCCGTAAGAGGTGGACGGGTTTTTGTTTCCTTTATTAACAATGAATTGTTAGAGATGAGATTAAATTATTATATAATATAATGTGTAGTATTACATGTGCTATATTTCCAAAACAATATTGCATACATCACCAATGGTGTTTCCCAACATTCGTGTTGATAATTTGGGATCACTGTTGATAACTTTTGGTTTTTAATTCTATTGATTATTGTATTTTTTATGACTTGATATTGGTTTTTCACACTATTTTAGGGACTTTTTTAATTTTTTTTAAAAAAAACTTTGGTAGATAAAAAAATATATGTAATTTTGTCACGATAAAACCCGTCTACCTCTTACGGAGAGGTGGACGGGTTTTAACGTGACTGTTAATGGCTATTGGGGATGGCGAAAAAATGCAGAGTCCCACCGGCGTTTCTTCGAGATGATGAGGTCGTTCGGCATTCATGTCAGGAGCTTCCGTGCCGACTGCGGTTCCTACAGCAACCATCTGAACCGTTCAATCAACAGAACGCCGATGAAGAACTCCCGTTCTGATTCCGATTCAACATCACATACACACAATTCATCCTTGCAAATAAAGCTTATCACACTCCTTTATTTGCGAGGATGATTTTTTTATTGCAAAGAAAGCTTGATTCTGTATACTGCTAAAAAATTAAGTTGTTTGTTAAAATATTTACAAAATATGTTTTTTATTATAATTATAATAATTATATTTGCAATAAAAATATGTATTATGGATATCAAAAAGATTCAAAACCCTTTTATAATAGGGAATTACATTGATGATTCTTATTTCTGCGACAGAGAGATAGAGACAGCATTTCTTCAAAAACAAATTGAGAACGGTAGAAACGTCACTATTATATCCCCTAGGAGGATGGGCAAGTCGGGGTTGATTCGCCACTTCTTCAATCAAGAATCTATAAAGTCTCGCTACGACCTTTTCTTCATAGACTTATACTCCACCTCTTCTTTGGCTGAATTTGTGTATTTGTTTGGGAAAGAAGTATTTGAGCGTCTGAAATCAAGAGGCGAGAAATGGAGAGAAAAAATGTTTCAGGTTGTCAAATCTCTGCGAACCGGTTTCAAATTGGACCCTCAAACCGGTGTACCGACTTTTGATATAGGGATTGGAGAGATTCAGTCGCCTCAGACATCTCTGGAAGAGATTTTCAGTTATCTGGATAAAGCCGAAAAGCCATGTATAGTGGCAATGGATGAATTTCAGCAGATAGGCAATTACGACGAAAAGAATATTGAAGCTTTGTTACGTACACATATTCAACAATGTAGCAACGTACATTTCATATTTTCAGGCAGCAAACAACACATGATGAGCAATATGTTCAGTTCTCCATCCAAGCCATTTTATCAAAGTGCCATCAGTATTGGTCTTGCTCCAATACCATCAGGAGTTTATGCTGATTTTGCGATAAGATTGTTCAAAGAATATGACAAGGAACTGTACAGAGAAGTTCCATTAAAGGTATGGTCGATATATGATGGTCACACATGGTTTGTACAAATGGTTATGAATGAACTGTTTGCCATCACGCCCAAAGGTTCCGTCTGCACTCTCGACATGATTGATGAATCAATAAACAATGTGGTGATGGTTCAGGAAACCACCTACAAAGAAACTCTCTCACGCATACCATCCAAGCAGAAAATGCTTTTACAAGCATTGGCTAAAGAAGGCATTGCCAGCAACATCACTTCCGCTAAGTTTATAAAAAAGCACGCTTTGCCATCTGCCAGTTCAGTTCAGGCTGCAGCAAAACTTTTATTGAAAAACGATATTATTACAAAAAACGGAAACCAATACAGGGTTTACGATTTCTTCTTTTCACAATGGTTGGCGAAGGCACTCTAACCTGAATCGGCAAATTGTCGAGCTCCTCAGCCACTACACCAATACTTTTTGCCGTTGTCTGACCGCCTCAAAAGTCAGGATGGCAGTACTGACCGACACATTAAGTGAATCCAATTCGCCCAGCATAGGTATGCGTATATGGGCATCTGCCGCATTTCGCCAGAGGTCTGTGAGGCCCGTTGACTCGGTGCCCATCACTATAGCTGTTGGCAAAGTCATGTTGATGTCATAATAAAGGCTTGAATCCTGCAGCTGGGCAGTAAGAATCTGAATTCCACGCTCTTTCAAGAACCGTATACATTCTTCCGAGCTGCAAGCCACGCATGGAACGGTGAATATAGCGCCTATGCTGCTGCGTATGAGATTAGGATTATAGAGATCTGTCAGAGGGTCACACACAATCACGGCATCAGCCTTTGCAGCATCAGCTGTTCTAATCACAGCGCCCAAGTTCCCCGGTTTCTCCACACTCTCCAACACAATTATCAAAGGATTGTCAGGCAAGTGCAAGTCTGCTAAAGCCAAAGTCCGGGCATTCACCAAAGCTATAGCACCCTCAGTTCCCTCACGGTATGCCATACGTGAATAGACATCCGGAGTCACACTATACACATTCTCACAATCAGTTTTCTGCACAAATTCCTCAGCCCCCTCCATAGCCATATTCACCAATAACGAATGGCAATGATAGCCTTGAGCAAGGCAATGAAGAATCTCGCGGCGGCCTTCTACCACGAACAAGCCGCTCTTCCTGCGTTCCGATGACTTCTGCTGAATCAGAACCACCTGCTTCACCTTCGTATTGTGTACACTGCTTATCTCTATCATAAATTTAAATTCCCTTTATCCAGTTTTATTGCATTCAGAATTTAATTGTTAGTTATCGACCACCATTCCACCGGTAAATAGTTGATAATATTTTCCTTCCAGCTTGAGCAGATCTTCATGTGTGCCCTGTTCGATGATACGTCCGTGATCCATTACCACTATGATGTTTGAGTTGCGCACAGTAGAGAGTCTGTGGGCTATCACGAATGTGGATCGCCCTTGCATTATGTGGTCCATTCCCTCCTGAACCAGCTTCTCGGTTCGGGTATCTATGCTCGAGGTGGCCTCGTCTAATATCAGTGCCGGAGGGTTCGCCACTGCAGCACGTGCGATGGCAATCAACTGACGTTCGCCCTGACTCAGGTTTCCTCCATCAGCCGACAGCTCTGTGTTGTAGCCGTTTGCAAGACCCGTGATGAAATTATGAGCGTTCACCAATTTCGCTGCCGCCATGCATTCCTCATCTGTGGCATCGAGTTTTCCATAGCGTATGTTGTCCATCACAGTGCCGCTGAAGAGGTGGGTTTCCTGCAGCACCATTCCGAGCGAACGTCGCAGGTCTTCACGGTAGATTTTTCGTATGTCGATGCCGTCGTAGAGTATCGTGCCCCCTTGTATGTCGTAGAATCGGTTGATCAGGTTGGTGATGGTGGTCTTTCCAGCTCCGGTTCCTCCCACCAACGCCACTTTCTGCCCCGCTTCAGTGTCGAGGTCGATATCGAAAAGCACCTGCTTTTCAGCCACATATCCGAAGTCCACATTGGAGAAGTCCACCTCTCCTTTCTGGCGTACCAAGTGGAAACCGCCATCGTCTTCCGGCACTTTCCATGCCCAAACACCAGTGCGGACTTCCGTCTCTGCGAGCGAACCGTCGGCTTTCACATCAGCATTTATCAGTCTAACACAAGCCATATCGTCGGATTCCACTTCAGCATCCATAAGGGCGAAAACACGTTCTGCACCCGCCAAAGCGTTTATAACACTATTTATCTGCTGACTCACATGGCTCACGGGCTGTGTAAAATTCTTTATCAGCGTGAGAAACGAAACGAGAGTACCAAGCGAGAGGGATAGTGTCATAGCCATGAACGTTTCTCCGCTATGCAGAGCAATCATGCCTCCCAAGACAGCACAGAGCACGAAGATGAGGTTCGACAAATTGCCGTTGACCGGCATCACTATATTAGCATGCTTATTGGCATTGTAAGCGCTCGAACGCAATGACTCGTTAAGCGCAGAAAAACGCTCGATAGTCGCTCTCTCATGACAGAAAGTCTTTATCACTTTCTGTCCGGTAAGCATTTCCTCTACATAGCCGTTGATTGCACCTAAATCCTGTTGCTGCTTCTTGAAAAAGAATGCCGAACGTTCACCCAGTTTTCTTGTCACATAAATCATCACGCACGTCATTATCAGCACCATAACTGTGAGCGGCAATGAGAGTACCACCATGCTGGTGAATGTTGCGACGATAGTGATGAGCGATGAAAACACCATCGGTATGCTGTTGCCTACCATCTGCCTTAGCGAGTCAACATCGTTGGTATATACCGACATGATATCTCCATGCGGATGCTGGTCAAAATATTTTATCGGAAGCTGCTCCATATGTTCAAAGAGCTGCTTGCGCAGCCTGAGCAGCGTACCCTGCCCCACATTTATCATCAGCCGGTTGTTGAGATATGAGCAGAGCACTCCCACAAGCAATACCCCTCCAAGTGTGAACAGAGCACTTGCCAGCGGTCCGTAGTCGTTTGAACCGGTTTGGACCAGTGGAGTGATATAGTCGTCAATCAAGGTTCTCGTGAAAAGCGTTGAGGTCAGGGTTGTTGCAGACGTGACGATAATGCACAGCATCACGACCAGCAACGACCATTTGTAGTTCTTGAGTACATAGCCAAACAGCCGGCGCATGGTTTTCCACCCGCCCTTGGTCATCTTCGCACCGAATCGTCCGCCCGGGTCGCGAGGTCCACGTCCTATGTTTAATGTTCGAACCATTTTTTTAGAAGTTAGGGGAGTTAGACAAGTTAGACAAGTTAGACAAGTTAGACAAGTTAAGGAAGTTAGACAAGTTAGACAAGTTAGGGAAGTTGGGGAAGTTGGGGAAGTTGGGGAAATTATTGTTTTGATTTTTTTTCATTATTGGCAATAGCCCTACAATATGAATTAAGCACAACGCTAGTAATTTCAATTTTTTTCCACATTTCTTCTGTAATTATTTCTGAATAATATCCTAAATCTTTACATAATAATATATAATAACGACATTCCTCTAAAGAACCTTGAGTTATATTATAAAACCTTAATTTATCATTAGTTGATATTTTCTTAAAACCCTCTGCTATATTAGCTGCTATTGAGGTAGCAGCTCTCTGAAATTGAGGAATCAATGCATATTTTTCATCACTTGGGAAAAACTTCTTCGTTTTATAAAAAGCCAGAACAAATTCATGAGCTTTCTGCCAAGCTTGTAAAGTTGTAAATGATTTATTTAAATCCATATAATCGTTTTTAAAAGTAGTATCTAAAGCTTGAAGCGCAGCGATAACTTCTCTAACTCCCTTAACTTCCCTAACTTCCTAGCGCAGCGATAACTTCTCTAACTCCCTTAACCTCCCTAACTTCCTAGCGCAGCGATAACTTCTCTAACTCCCTTAACTTCTCTAACTTCTATTTCTCATCGAAATCGCCTCCCTGCTCCATCTGAAGCCGGTAGATGTCCTGATATATCTTATTGGTTTTCAGAAGTTCCTCATGAGTACCAGTTCCGTTTACCTGTCCCGAATCCATCACTATGATACGGTCGGCATATCTCACGCTCTGAATCCGTTGTGATATGATTATCTTCGTGGTTTGTGGCACATGTCGGTTGAAGGCGTCAAGGATTTTCGCCTCGGTCGACGTGTCGCAGGCACTGGTGGAATCATCCATGATAAGCACTTTCGGCTTTTTCAGCAGTGCACGCGCGATGCACAGCCTCTGGCGTTGTCCTCCCGACACGTTCACCCCACTCTGGTCGATATAGGTATTGAATCCGTCGGGCATCTGGTCGATGAATTCAGTGGCCTGTGCCAAGTCGCATGCTTGCCGGCATTCCTCTTCTGAGGCGTTGGGGTTTCCCCAGCGTAGATTATCGATGACAGTGCCGGAAAAGAGCACATTGTTCTGCAGAATCATGGAAACATCGTTGCGCAGTGTCTCCACATCGTATTGACGCACGTCGACGCCCCCCACTTTCACCATGCCTTTATCCACATCGTAGAGTCGGCTGACCATGCTTGCCAGCGTGGATTTGCCACATCCGGTGCCACCAATCACGCCAACCGTCTCACCACTTGCTATATGCAGGTCAACATGGCTGAGAGCAGGCCTAGTGACCCTTTCCTCCACATTTCCTTCATCATCCGCAACAGCCTGACTATAAGAGAAGGACACATCATGGAAATCAACGCTGCCGTCGGCCACCTCTGTCACCCCACCGTCGGCAGGCGATGTGATGTCGGCCTTCTCGTCCAGCACCTCCACCACCCGCTTGCCGCTTGCTGCACTCATGGTGATGGTCACGAATATCATCGTCAGCATCATCAGCGACATGAGTATACTCATCACGTAGGAAAAGAGCGAAGTGAGCTGGCCTGTAGTCAGTTCGCCCCCCACGATGAAGTGTGCTCCGAACCACGACAGGGCTATGATGCATCCATACACCACCAGATTCATCAATGGATGGTTGATGGCTTGAAGGCTTTCAGTCTTTACAAACAGTTTGTAAAGTGCCTCAGCCGCCCTGCGGAATTTGCTGTTTTCATGTTCTTCACGCACAAACGCCTTTACCACACGAATGGCCTGCACATTCTCCTGCACCGACTTGTTCAGGTCGTCGTATTTCACAAACACTTGAGAGAAGAGTTTCACGGTTCTGCTTATGATGAAATAGAGTGAAACTCCCAGTATAATCATAGCCACGATAAAGATGATGCTCATTTTCCAGTTGATGAACACACAGAAGAAGATACTGAAAATGAGGTTAAGGGGTGCTCTTACCGATGCCCGCAATACCTGCTGGAATGCATTCTGCAGGTTATTCACGTCTGTGGTCATTCGGGTAATCAGCCCCGAGGACGAGAATTTGTCGATATTTGAGAATGAGAATGTTTGTATGTTCTTATACATGGCATCTCGCAAATTGTACGCGAAGCCTGTCGATGCCTTTGCAGAATAACGTCCGGCCTGTATGCCGAAAAATAGCGACATGAACGCCAACAACAGCATCAGTCCTCCGTAGAGGTAGACATCTCCCATATCCCCCTCGTTGATGCCATAGTCGATAATCCAGGCAGTGACATAGGGTATGAAAGTGCTCATCAGCACTTCCAGCGACGTATACACTGGCGTGAGAATCGACGCCCGCTTGAACTGACCTACGTTTTTCAATAAAGTCCTCAGCATATTTTTTTAGTAGACAAGTTGACAAGTAAAACGAGTTTAACAATTCCTCATTCCTAATTCCTCATTCCTAATTTTTTATTTATATCGTCCGTTTGGTCCATAGATATTCTCGCACACATGCTTGCTTATGCGCATATCGGTTTCAGGAAAGAATTCGGCGAGCAGGTCATAGAGTTCCGGGTCGAATTCCTTCAGTTCTTTCCGTGTGTTACACCAGTTGTGTTTCCCGTCAGGACGCGGCATCTCGGCATTCACGTTAAACCAGTCCTGAACCGCTTCAGCGAAGTATTCCTCAATGGTGGAAGTTCTGTAGGTGCCTTCAATCAGTCCACTTGCCATCGCCTTGTCGTAGAGTTTCTGCAGCCTTGCGTTGAAATCCGGATAAACCTGAATGATTCCAATGCAATGAATGGCATGTGAGAACTCATGAACGAGAATATCTTCAGCATGATATTTGTCGATTTGATATCCCAGCACATTCTCCTCCGCGCACGATGTGAGTGGTTCTTCGATTGTGCCTCCCAGTCCACGTGCCCTCAAGTCCCAGTTGATTGACGTGTCGTTCACCAGATAATGGTGTTCAGGCAAGTCTGTAGTGCCTTCATAACGAGCCATGATCGCAATTCTTGCGTTTGACTTGATCATTGCATCGAGGATTCGCGGTTCGAGCATACAAGTCATGGCATAAATAGTGCGATGTGCAGCCACGAACGCAGAATCAGGCACACGCCATGATGAGATAAGCGGCAGTCCGTTGACATTCACATATTTCGTGTAGAACGGGTCGAGATTAAGAGAATCGGGCGGTGAAGTCACTATGCACGGAGGTATAGTCAGACTGCCAAACCCGTTGCTTACAACCTCCTTGCCGGTGCGACAACCGATGAAAGCAACAAGCAGCATCAAAAGAGCAGAAGATAAAAGGGTCTTTTTCATAATAAATAATTTATTGGTTCTTTTATGCAAATTTATTAAAAATTTCAGTTTTTTTGCATATATTTGCACCGAAATTTTGTAAAACAACAAAAATACAAGGAAATGAAAACAAAAATTCTGATTGTCACCGCCGTAATCTCGGGATTCATGGCATTTACAAGTTGTGGAGAACGGAAGGAAGAGAAAAGGGAAAAACCTGAAGCAACCGCTCAAACAAAATTCAACGAAGAAGTGAAAGCAGCCCAGAAAGCGGACAGCATAGAGATAGCGGCAAGTGACTCCACCCTTAAAGCCACCAAGAACGGTGAGGATTTCACCGGTGACTTGTGGTCGCTCGACGGCAAGTCCTTTGTGATGCACTTCAAGAACGGAAAGCCAACCGGTTCTACCACATATCACAAGAACGGGAAAGTGGCTATAGAGGCAAAGATGGGAAACAAAGCCTCCGAGCTCTATTACGACGAAAACGGCAAGACACTTTCCGACAGCCTTTTCCTTATTAAGTATGAAAAATACTTGGACGAGATAGGTCCCCAATTAGAGAGCGTGTTTGCAAGAATGAACATTTAGCACCCCACCAACATCATGAATACCAAGACTTTCCTGTTAGGGCTACTCCTGACAGTTTGTGCTGTATGCACAGCTAAAAACGAGTATAGCATTGACTACACTTTGGATTTCGACACCAAAGGACACTACATAAATGTCAGGATGGAATACCGGGCGGATGCCCAAGCAAGCGACAGCGTTCTTATGCTGTCCATGCCGGTTTGGACCCCGGGATATTATGAAATCCTGGATTTTCCGAAGCATCTGTGCGATTTCAGTGCATCCTCCACTGACGGCAAGCCTTTGTCGTGGAAAAAAATCGGAAAGAACTACTGGAGTATATCCATGCCTGCCGACGGCAAGGTGAGTGTAGTCTACCGTGTATATGCCAATAAACGTGATGTTGGTTCAAGCCGTGTCGATTCCACCATCGCCTTCATCGCCCCTGCCGGTGTGTTCATGTATGTGGCAAACGACGTGGAGCATCCGGTGAGCGTGACGTTCAACATGCCGGAGGAATGGGATAAGATATCAAGCGGCCTAAAAGCCGACAGTGGCAACTCCCACCGATTCTCAGCGCCCGATTTCGACACACTATACGACTCACCATTCCTTTTAGGGAATTACTATACCCGTTCATTCCGTCATGAGGGGCATGACTACGATTTCGCCATCGAAACTCCTGATGGCATCGAGGAGATGGACTTTGAAGGCTGCTTCAAGAAAATCGTGAGCGCCACCACCGAATTGATGGGCGACGTGCCCTACGACAACTACTGTCTCATACATATGGGCAAAGGTGGAGGCGGACTGGAACATTTCAATTCTCAGGCATGCTATACCGACGGCACATACAGATTCAGCCGGAGGTTCGACCGCAACAGGTTCCTCGCATTCACCACACATGAATATTTCCATCTCTACAACGTGAAATGCATACGTCCGGCAGAATTATGGCCGTTCGACTACGACAGGGAAAACTTCACGCCGATGCTGTGGGTTAGCGAAGGCCTCACATGCTATTATGAATTTCAGATTCTGCTGAGGTCAGGACTAGTAAGCACCGACGAGGCACTTGACATTCTGACAAATTATTTCTGCCGCTATGCTCCTTATGAAGGCCAGCGTCACATGAGCCTTCGCCAGAGCAGCTACGACATATGGCTTAACTTCATGAATGAAGACGCCAACGAGCGCGACGTACGTATAAACTACTATTTCAAGGGCCCGATTGTGGGACTTCTGATGGACATTGAAATCCGCCGTCTCACAAACAACCGCCGTTCGCTCGACGATGTGATGCGCGGGCTCTACAACCGCTACTATAAAGAGCTGAAACGCGGGTTCACAGAAGAGGAGTTTTGGTCGTTGGCTGCAGAAGTGGCGGGAAATCAGCTGACAGAAATCCGCAGGATTGTGGACACCACAGTTGATATTGACTACGACCGCTATCTCAGCCTGGTTGGTTTGAAGATTGACGACACATGGCGGATCGTTCGCATGGACAACCCAAGCAAGGAACAAAAGCTCTTCATGGAAGCCATGAATATGAGATAATTGCGGCTACAGACAATAGTTAAACGTTAGTTAATGATATTTTAGAAACCAGCGCTTTTAATATTCCACCTTGTCGGTTTTTTCTTTCCAAGCCACGAATGTGCGTATGGCCTCATCGCGTAGCATAGGTATGATCGGCACGGTGCGTTTGTCCATAGGTTTGTCGAGTTCTTCATAGATGAAATTATCCGCGAAGTCAATATCGGCTGCATCTTTACGGTTGTTACCATAGTAGATGCGGTCGATGTGTGCCCAATAGATGGCTCCCAAGCACATAGGGCAAGGCTCACAGGATGTATAAATGGTGCAACCTTCCAAACTGAAGGTCTTCAGAGCACGACACGCCATTCGAATGGTATTCACTTCGGCATGGGCCGTAGGGTCGTTGTCGATGGTCACACGATTCGACCCACCGGCTATGATCTTGCCGTTCTTCACGATTACAGCTCCGAAAGGACCGCCTCCTTTCGCTACACTCTGATCGGCCAAGCGAATGGCCTCACGCATAAATTCTTTATTTTGTTCGGTTATTTTCATGGTTTCATTCGATTAAAATTAATTTGCTCTTTTTGTCGGGGAAATTCAATTCTATCCTCCCATAGATTCAAAGCAAATTTACTAATAAAACCTGCAACGGCAAAAAAATAACCGATTATTTTTCACTTTTATTTACGTTATCGGTCTTCTTGCGGTTTCGAAACCAGTCTTTCACCCGTTTATAGCCTTCTACCCCAAGAATGGTGATTCCTCCATATTGAGCTGTCTTTGCCAAGCCGAAGAACACCACCCACAGCACGGTCTTTGCACCCGCACTGATGGGAAGCAGCATCTGGGCGAATGATATGATATAAAAAGGTATACATGAAAGCAACACTATCACTCCCGTGCGGAATGACAAGTGTTGCAACCATGTCTTAATCTTTATGAATATTTTCTTCATTTCATTTTTGAAGCCGTCCTACTATCTAATTCTTAATTCTTAAATCTTAAATCTTAAATCTTAAATTCTTAAATCTTAAACTCTTAAATCTTAAATCAGAATCCGTTGGCTTTCTTTTCCTTTATTCCGGAGGCTTCAATCACATTGATGATATAGTCACCGAGTTTTTCGCATTCGGTGATGATGTCCATGTAGTAGACGCCAATCTGATAGTCGTAGAGCTGATTGTTGATGTCTATCACGTTCTGGTTCTTCAGTTGTGTGCGATAGTTGTTGATTTCATGCTCCATATTGTAGGACTTGTTTACATCTACATAACGTTGTTCTCCGAATTTTATTATAATATTCATCTGCGCAAGTGCTTCCTCGTCGAGGTCGAACATGCTGTCGATATTCTCATATTGCTTGTCGGTGAAATCGGTTTGCGAATGCTGACGTTTGCGGTTGATGCTGCGCGCCAGGTTATAACATGCATCGCCAATCGACTCCATCTCCGACACCACACGCAGCATACGCTGAATTTCCGTCTTCGACTCGATACTCAGATGGCCGTCGATCACCTGGTTGAGATATCCTGCTATCTCCACCTCCATATTGTCGGTAATATTCTCATATTTTTCTATTCGGGAGAACAACTTGTTGAACTCCTCGCCTGTATCCATATGAAGCAACTGTCGTACAAATCCGAACATCTTCTGGCAACGTTCTCCAAACACCCCGATTTCTTTCTTCGCATTGAGGATGGACAATTCAGGAGTCTGCATCAATCCTGCTGATATGAAGCTCAATCTCGCGTCTTCGTCTTCCGCCTGAGGTTTTGGCTTAATGATTTTGCACACCGTTTTCTCAATCACCGGCACAAACCAAATCATTATGAATGTGTTAGCAATATTGAAAGCCGAGTGGAGGCCTATCTGGCAGGGCTACCGTATATCGAGGGATTCAAGAAGAAGCTGGAGGACGTGAGTAATGCGGAGGGTTTCTATGAGTGGAGCCTCTATCTGATTTTCTCGATGCTCAACGTGTATGTGCGCACGCAGGTGAAATGTGCCGGCGGACGGGCCGACATGGTGGTGCATATGCCGGATGCCATCTATGTGATTGAACTCAAAATCAACGGCACGGCACAGGAGGCACTCGACCAGATTAACAGCCGCCGCTATGCCATTCATTACCAGTCCACTGGCAAACACATCGTAAAAGCTGGCGTCAGCTTCTCCATGGACACCAAAACCATCGGAGATTGGATGATTGAGGAGAATTAAGATCAGAGAGCGATGACAAATGTGCCTAACTTGTCACAAAAGACATCATAGTAGATAAAAAACATCTGTCTAATGCTCGCTCTGTTTTATATTTATCAGTCACTCATATAAAATGAGGAATCTATTATCCACGGTATTTCTTGTATCCCATCTATTCCTCTATTAATTCATACTTCGTGTATTCCGGGAACCATTTGTCGAGGATGGCATCCACTGTTGCTTCCATCTCAGGTGTTATGTGCTTGCAAACTTTCCGGTAGGCCACAGAGAGTGACGCGATTTCGTCAAACCAACCGATAATCGGCAGTCGCTTCGCATCTAGAATATCTACAGGAAACACAAGGTAGGACAATGCTGATAATACAAGCAGCTTGTCTGCCTTCGGTGTTTCCTTACTCTTCATCACAAAGAACAGCAGCAATACCGGCCGGGTAGTTGCCCGTCCCGCTTTTATGGCAAATGTGCCCAATTTGTCCCAAAGGACATCATAGTTGATAAAATTTCTCTTTTTCATACTCACTCTATTTGATGTTTATCAGTATAGAGGGAACAAACACAAGAATTCTATCATTTGCATTACATTTTTCATTTGCGACGTGTGGCAACCAGCATAAAACCGCCGTCGCCAGAATAATAAACCATTGGCAATACATCTAATGGCATCTGCTCGTTTATTTTCTCAAAATTGCCAATAGCCGGCAGGTTCTTTATTTTCTGCATGTCTGCATCGGTTATAGGCCTGTTTCGTATCAAGTAGTTCTGATAAGTTCGCGTTTCATAGGCATAATCCGAAGAATCGAAGCATGGATAGCTCTCCCACAATTTCCCCACATGAACATCTCCACGTTTCTTTGGCGACCTTCGTATAGGCCGTTCTTTTGACATATAACGCTCACAGAGAGATATTTCATTATAAGCCATAATATCCTCCAACCCGTGAAACACATGGCCTAGTATCTCCACGTCCTCCTTGGTGGAATAAACCTGAATATCCAAATCGCCTATACTCCCATCGGGATGTCTTCCCATGAAAGAATCAAGACACCTATGCAGTTCTTTATTGTTTGGTGCAAACTCTCTGATGTGTTTCACCACTGCCCTCACGCCAAAACTACACATGGCATCCCGCAGGTTCACGTTATATATCATCATATCTTCGAACTTGTCGAAACTGATTTTCCCTCTACACATCAACTGCAGCGCCTCAGCAACCGTAAATTCATAAGGCGTATGACGATACACCAAGTAATCATCTCCAGTATCCTCGTCTTTCCTTAATTCAGAATCAAGAGGCGTCTGAAGCTTCACTCTCCAAGTTGAGATTTGTGGCATTGTATCCATTGTGTTTATTATTAAAAACGTAAGTTCGACGTATTTTTAAAAATGTAAGTTGCTTATCAATAGCTCCTTCCACGCAAAAGCATGACATTTACTCCCTCAGACTCTCATTAATTTAAGATTACAATTCAATCGTTTTGCCCTTGTCTATTCATAAAACACTAAGATTCCGCTATAATTGTCTTTGGAGAACTTTTCACAAAGAAATTGAATGACATCTATAATCTCTTCTGGTTTTTTGTTGTCATTCAACCTGCGTATAAGAATATTAGGGGCAACATATTGACTGACGCCATCGGTACATAAAAAAATCCTGTCACCAGGCTGTAGTTTAAAATGACGTATCTCCACATAAGCCTTATCTCTATTATACGAAAAAAAACAGCGGTCCACGAAATCCCCCCATATATTATGCTTTACATGGTCTTTCGTTTGATATACAACACCTAACTTAGGTCGTGTAAAATAGCAACGGCTGTCTCCGCAATGAGCGATAGTTATATTATCGTTATCAATGGCTGCAAGCACCATCGTAGTACCCATCATCACATGATTGAGAACGTCAGCTTTGTCGTCTAATGCAAGTGAAGCCTTTGCAAATGCGTTATTCAAAATTATTTCTATGTCAATATCTGATGGCATATCATTCCAACTGTCACAAATTGTTGAACAAACCACCCGGCTTGCCACTTCGCCCATAGCATGACCTCCCATGCCATCGCATACAACAAAAAGATATCGTTTTTCATCAACTTTGGTTGCTATTTGACAATAGTCCTCATTATCTTTGCGAACACCACATTCGGTGAAAGTAGCATATGTAATTTCTCCCATATTGAGTTATTTTGGACAAAAACGATAATTGATTACGCTTTAATGATGTCTAATTCATGAAGATAAGTTTGAATTGAATTTGACAAGGACAATTTACGCACAGAATCATATTTCCAGCTCTTCCGCACAGTTGACGCCAAGTCCATTGTGGCGACTTGAACTTGATCTTTACCAACTGCTCTCCACATACCCGACATTCCTTATCAATATAGGTTATGTCATCCGGATTATTCCATACACTTGCGGCAACATCTTCCCATGGAAAATAGTCAGCAGGATATCCTGAATGCCGGAAATCTCTATTTATTCTGTCAGAGCTATTATAGTATTTGTTAATGTTTACAATCTCTTGTTCTGTGTATCCAAGCTGTTTCGTCAGCTTGTCTGAAATTTTCTTTTGTTGTTCATTTTTCATAATGTTATTGACAGGTTATATACAAAGTAGGGGTAAAAGGGTCTGTCTTTAATGACACACCCTCGTTTTAATCATAAAGTTTAATTTCTATGATTTTATGCCAGCCACCAAAATTTATATATGGCAAAAGCAATTTTAAATAATGTTGCAAATGTAATCATAATTTTCCCAATTTTATAATAAAAGATGCTTATATATAGGTTTACTCTACACTGCTAATTAATATCTTTTTATATATAATTTGCTGAGTCATATTTAAAAAGTCATTAGCTTATAAACATTTTTATTGCAAGAAAAAAGTGAAGAAGTCAGGAAAAGCCAGCATTCTAATGTAAAGAATGGTGCCGATTTGCCTTTGTGGTTACAAATCCATCTTCTTCTAACTTTGTTAGAACATCACCTGCAAAATTTCTTGCATCAATCTCAACAGGCTGATAATAATATAATCTGAAATCTACGTCATAGATTTTTCCATCATCGTATGGTATATATATTCTTTGTGTACCGCTACGATAATATTGGTACTCAGGATTGTAAAAATTCTGTTCCCACGTTTTTACCTCACTACAAGATTCGTGTATAATTTTAACATCAATATTGTAATGCTGATAAGCATGTCGTCCTTCATGAACAATAGTATCTATAACTTCACGGTGCATAGCAGCACTATTGACTCCAACAAGGCGAGAATTTAGAACTATCTTATGATTATACTCATCTTGATAGCCAAAACTCCGTGACTCCATATCCTCTATTTCGACCCTCAATGCTGGTCGATGTTCTATTGCAGCAATATTCTGTTCCAATTCATTGAGGAGTTTGGCCTTTTGCTCTAATGAAAGTAAACACCATTTGTCATATTTGAGTTTATCTACAGATTCCAAATAGGCAGCTATATTTTCTGTCATTTCTAAATCTGTTAAGAATTCTATGTTTTCAGAACGATTAAGAAATTCTTCCAAAGTTACCCTTCCCTCATAAGGAAACTGAGCTTCTTTCAAGGTTCTATCCTCTAATGGTGCAACAGAGTCATTAACGACCTCAGAAAGTGGCAACGATTCGTATTTTTCAAAAGACTCTAATCCCATGTCCAAAATATGTTAGTGTGTGCAATTAGCAATTTCAATTATTTCGCCATCCATTTTGAAGAGTTTTCCCTTTAAGGGTTCTCCATTTTCAAAAAGACCTTCAAACCAGTTCCCATCAGTATAGAAAATTTTGCCATAGCCATGAAACTGTCTATTTTTAAACTCTCCATCGTAAAAGTCGCCATTTTTTATACGAAAGACTCCACGTACCATCTCATCAAACTTCCATATCCCATGAAAAATGCAGCCATCTGCAAACCAGCAGATTCCTTCTCCTGTACGAAAGTCATTTTGCCAAGTTCCTTCGTATATATCACGATTTGAAAATTTCATTTTTCCGAAACCGTTTCTTTTACCATCAGAAAAAACCCCTTCATATACATGGATGTATCGATCTTCGTTCTTTGCCCAAAACTTGTAAGTGCCTACTCCATGCATTTTTCCATTCTTCCATTCTCCGTCATAAATGTCATGATTACTAAAAGTCATGGTGCCATGTCCCTGGCGAATACCATTTACAAAATCACCGTAGTATTCGCCATTCTCATACTCACAATTAGAATATCCCGTAAATTTGTCCATTTCCATATTATTGTTATTAATAGATTAATAAAATATAGCCTCCCACATTATCGTAAGAGGCTATAGATATAAAAAAATAACTAAGTTCTTGTGCATGTCAAATCACAAGAACAGATGCAATTCCCACCCTTAAACGAAATATTATGATGCTTATGCAGGGGAGCATCCTCTATACTAGGTTTTTCTAACTGAGGAGCACCTTCCGTTAGTTCAAGGGGCTGAACTTCGTTAACCTTCTCCATGGCTTCCTTGCAAAGCTCGTTAAACTTTTCTACATTTGATAGATTTTCTAATTCTGACATAACTTTATGATTTAATATAGTTAAAAAATTTATTCACTTTGTCCATAATTGTGAGCATTTCTTCATCTTTATTTTTGTATGCCAGCAATGTTTGAAGCTTACAGTTTGCGAAGAAGAACAGTTTGAATTGAGCGCAGTCGAAAGCTGATGGCATCATACAGTTGTTCCTATCTCTGTAATTTATACCAAAACAGCGTGAACACACCTTGTTTAATATACAACGTGAGCAAGGACCAGATGTTTTCCTTGTTTCCTCGAAATCTATTCGCATTGACTCCGCTGACTTTTTAGCATCCATAGCGATGGGGGAGAATATATGACATGGATATGCTTTCTCATTGCAGTCATAGCAAACTATGTCCCGTCCAACTCTACAAGCAAGATCTGGGGCTTCTGGATTAAGGATATTCCAAACAGGAAGGGCAAAATTCCCGACACGACGAACACCTGGGTTATTAATGAAATACTGAATCAATAAATCCAATTGTTCCTGCATTACAATAAGATGTTCTTTTCCCCAACCAATATTGTTGCCAATTGCAAGGCTTGGCCCAATTTCGTTAAATCCTTGCTCATGTAAGAATTTGTACCCTTCATAGAAATACCCTATTGTATCAGGCGATAATGTCATCTTCACAGCAACATCAGGAAATGTATTTGCAAAGAATGACATATCAATTTCATCGGCAGAGCCGCTTCTGTTTAAGTTGTGCATAAGCCTATTGCCGTCAAAACTTAAAGCAAGGCTAAAGCGGTCTTTATTTGCGACGAGCCATTCTTTCATTTCTGGTGTCAAAATCGTACCGTTGGTTGGTGCATGAACATTCTTAATCCGAACTTTCAAGTCAAGTCCCCACAACCATTCTGAAACTTCTCTTATTAGGTTGAACTGTAGCATGGGTTCACCACCCATGAATTGAACAATGATACTATCATAAGTTTCATCAAGTTCACTTATCGCTTTCTGAAGAACATTTTTGGCAGACTCGACTGTCATACTGCGATGTGCCTTTTTGGGTTCATAGCAGTATGAACACCTAAGATTGCAATCATAAGTGACCAAGAGTATGATGGCCTTTGTAAGTTTCTCAGTAGTCATATATCACCTTTTGGTTATCTTCTATTTTGCAGATTTCACCATTGGGTTTGTACTCAGCACCATTTACTAACCTACAGTTCTTCCAATCTCCCTGTAGGATGGTTCCGTCCTTTGAACAGAACGTTCCAAAACCAGAATAGCGAAAATTCTGGAAATGTCCAATATACTTACTTCCGTCAGCAAACAGATAAGTCCCATATATCACGGTGTCCTTTTCCCACACACCTGAAAGTATGTCACCTGAAGCATACATTTGTTGACCATAACCGTTCCTTTTTCCTTCTGCCCATTCGCCAAAATATACTGTTCTGTCAGGATATGTCATTTTACCTAGACCATGAAAACGAGAATTTTCAAACCATCCCTCATATTTCCAAATTAACTTGTCTCTGTTCTTGTCATAAAATAAATATTCCCCTTTTCCTGTCATTTCTCCATCAACCCAATCGCCTTCGTATTTGTCATGGTTAGGAAAACGCATAACACCCTTTCCATTGGGAAGGTCATTCATGAAATCACCATCATAGTTATTACCATTAGGATATGCATAAGAGGCATTTCCCGTAAATCCTTTTGTACCCATTATCGTATTCTGTTATTGTTATTATTTCATTTTATTTATTTGAGCCAAATATATGTCAGAACTGTCATTAGACATAACATTTGCACTATTAAATCCTGCAAGAACTGCTTGACCTATTGACAATTTAGGGATAACTCTTTGTTGATCAGCCGTTAAACCAATACATTCGGCAACAATACGTGAGTCATCAGAAGCTACCAATTTGTGGATAATTTTGACATTTGTATTCTTTATAGCATCTTCTATTAGACGAGTGGGTACTTGGTCAACTACCATCATTCCCTGACCGTATGCACGAACTTCTGAAATGAAGTTGCTAAACATCTGCCCAGAACGATATTGTGGAGCCTCTGGGTTATCACAACGCCCCATAACTCGATGCGCTTCTTCTACAACGACAAGGTGACGACATTCATTTGCATTGAATGAGAATTTCTCTGATTCAGATTCTGCAATACGATATTCATAAAGGAACTGAAGAAGCAATGACATGATAAATGCCCTATCTTGATCGTCGCCAGCGTAAGATAGGTTTACAACAACAGGATTACCAAACAGATCATCCCAAGAATAATCCGCCTTATCGATAAACTTATGTGACGTTTCATCCCATGAAGTAATCATTAATTTTTCATTATTGAGTAGTTCGCCTTTCCATCCTTGTTTTAAACCTGTGAAACGTGTCCTTAATGCTGCAGAAATGTTCTGAGTATTCTCTTTAGCATATCCTATTTCTGCCATAAACCTTTCTATGTAATCACGATTTATATCTGTAAGGGTTGGCACACCACTCTTCATATAATTGGTCCAATCATCTTTCTCAATCATTTGATGCTTATTCGTATAGAGATCATATAGAAGATGTTCAATGATGACAGGAAGGATATCTTGCATAGGAAAAGCAGAAGCGAATGTTGCTCTCAATCTATCTATATGTGACAGAACGCGCATTTCACTATTTGGCAAGTGGATGACTTCAAATGGATTTAACTTCAATTTATCAGGTGTAAAACTGGCTTTCGAATAGTTCTCACACCCAGGAATGAATATTTTAATCTTCTTTTTCAGGTCTTTAATATGTTTATTTGTTTCAATAGCCCAGTCAACATATTCTGTCTTTGCCGGTTCGATAACAAAGAATGGACGACCTGCTTTTGAAAATCCGTCAAGTACACTAAGCACCGTGTTCGTCTTTCCACTTCCATTAACGCCACATACTAGGGCATGGCGAGATAATGTATCTATCGGAAGTTTTACTTCTATACTTGACGGTGTACCACCGTAAAGAAGCCGTCCAACATTTAAGGTGCTTCCTTCGCTTTTTATAGTTTGAGGTGACAGACTAAACTCTGGAGCACTATCAACCACATTTATACCAGGAACAGAATGCAGTGGGAAGTTTATCAATGCGGAAAGTTCTCTCGTAGTGAGCATTGATTTAAGTTGTGAAAAATCTTCACCAAAAGGATGACGGAACAAATCGCCTTCTTTAAACTTTATCATTAGTGACGAAGCTTTGGCAGTTCCTTTTCTCGGCATAATTGATGTCACGTCATGAATTCGGATTGGTTCTAATGAAGATTCCGAACCACTTAAAAGGGATTTCAACTGCCACGATGCCGAAGATGAGGTGGATTCGGAGAACAAAAGACAACTTACATCCCATGCTCCTGTAGCTTTTGCTAGTTCGAATCTTTTGACATATGATTCGAGTTGTTTGCAAGCAGCTTCGACATGTTTGTTTATAAGGGTTTTGCTAACTGTTTCCGATGTACTATGTGAAGTGGTATCAGTTTCTGTTTGGGTATCAGAAAAACCTCCTCCGTGAGTTTCTGTATGCGTATTCTGTGGAACAAATCCTGATAAGGTATTCATTCCAGACATACCAGAAAGACCAAGGAAAGTTGCTAACTGATTACTCGATGCTAAAGCTCCATTCAATGCCATACCTAATCCAGGAAGGATTGCCATAGCAGGGGGGAAAAATAGCCCTGCACTCATATACAATCCAGCACCAAGCATAGCGGCACCAGCTGCCTTCTTGTAATCTCGCTGAGCAACTGCATCTGATGTGCTCCAATTCTCAAATTCCGTATGAGATTTAGAATAAGCGTAAGAATAACCATCCTGGACAGACTTGGATATGTTGCATGATTTTGCAGACTCTAATATCCCTTGCATATCTCTGCATTGCCCCAATATGTCATCAATTTTTTCACTACCAATTGGCGATGCAGTTACTAGGTATGCAAACTTTTTGTTGTACATACCACCTATCAAGTGTTCTATAGTTGTAACTGCACCATTATCTGTGTCTGGCAGGGAAGGGATACCTGTTAATGCAGTTATATAATTATAATTCGTTTCAAAATGCTTTTTAATAACCTCATCCTCTTCATCAAATTGTATAGTTTGAAGACCGGGCCAACAAACTTTTGCAAAATTGTTAAGGTTTGCAACAGTCTGAGTCATTACAGCGTTTTCTGATCCATTATCTCGTAATCCCAAATAAAGATCACACTTAACCCCATCCCCAATAACAAGGAATGTCAATTGAGTATTTGGCAAAGCACAGGACATCAGTATTTTTTGGATGTACAAAAAGCAACTTGTAACACCATGGTTAATTGGTTTACCAATTTGAGTTATTTTTAACCATGAAATGTGCTTAAAGATATTCCTTCCTACACCATTGTTGACAATTTCTATCAACGAATTATTAGCAGTAAGTGAATCAAGATATTTTTTTTCTAGACAGCAGCTAAGGGACTGGGCCATCATTGAAGCTGCCAATACATTTTCCGCATGTTGTTCCATAATCACTTATTTAAAGAAAATCGCTAATTTTGCATAACTTATATATTTTTTCATCATTTCTTCAACAAACAGGGACGTTTCTTTTTTTGCTTTCTCTATACCTTTCACAGATAAATTATTTTTAAAAAAGTCATCCCAATAGGGTTCATAGAAAATACCATAATGATGCGCACAATAATAATCGAAATGTTCTTTTCTTGCACTAGCTGATCTTGTGACAGAAAGATTTAAACCTACCATAATCAGGTTGCGTTCAGCAATTGAATCATATAAAATATGATTATCACCTTCTCCAGTAAATTTCATTTTCAACTCATTTACTCCATTGGAAGACAATTTTGCCTCAAAACCATCAAGCTTCAAATCGTTATCCATTTCCATTTCATAGTGGAATGAAGAAAAACTCATTTTAATCTCTTCTATGATGGTGCTTAAAAGCTTTTCTCTTATTGTATCTGAACACTTTTCGGCAAAATTGCACCTTGTGAATGAATCAAATTTATCTTCAATAGTCTTTCTTAGACTTCTAATATTGTACCAATTTCCATGTTTGTTAGTTTCGTAAATTTTACCATCTTTCCAATCCGTCATTATGCAATATGCAATATGTTTAATGTCAGATTTGACCGCATCGTAAATAACTTTCTTTATGGTACTTTCCCATTTGAAGTTGTTTATAAGATTTTTCACTTTTATCTCAAGTTCTTCTTTTTGCTTTGCTGTTTTATAATCGGCATAACTTAAATGAGCAACACCCTGAGAAACAATGAAAGAAGGATTGTCATCACTTGGGCATTGTTCTGCCTTTAAGTTGAATACCTTCATAAAGATTTCTCTTACAAAATCCATTCTTGAAGCGCCACCAGTTAGATATACGCAAGCGACCTTTTGATTCTTTAATTTTTCATCCTTGAATTTTTTTACAGCAGCTTCCACGGTTGGAATATATTTCCCGTACTCTTCACTTTCTAAGATCTTTCTTATATCTCCTTTTGTCAATGTTATTCCACCCCATCCTGTAAGTTGCTGTTGCTGTTTCTCTGCACTTGTTAATAACGAATAATCAATCCCGACACTGAAGTTTGGCAATTTCTTACCATAGAATTCTTCTTTTGCAACTCTAAATTTATAAAGAAGCTGATTATATGCATTTGACTTAGTCTCGCCGCCGTAAATCCTTGCAAATTCAGGCATTGTTGGATCCTGTGGATGTGACAATGCATATTTTAAGAGTGATGTTTCTACCGCATTGGCACCCAAATTAGCTCCATCATCAATAGGCTGAGATAGATCTTTATTCAAATAGGTAAAATCGATAGTGCTTGAGCCAAAATCTACAATTAAGACACCTTTTTCAACCTGATTGTCAATTTTCGAATCGGGTTGCGTCCTTGCTCTGAAGTAAGCTGCACGAGATTCTTTTTGAATTCCTGCAACAGGAAGGCCTGCCTCTTCTGCTATGGCAATATAAGCGGTTTCTTCATTCTTCCAAATTTTGTCCTGTGAAGGACGGGCAATAAATATGCGGTGGTCTCTTGTTTTATAATCTGGATGGCGGTCAAGTATTCCTTCATAAACACCTTTCATGAAAGATACCATTCGTTTTCGTTCATCAGGTTTCATTTCTGAGGGCCGTTTCTTGAATGAGACTTGGAAATCAATAGCCATAGGCGCTTTCTGTATTGCAGAATCGCCTACGCATATTGTTTCAACACCCTCTTGTCTCAATATTGCAACAGCCGATTTTATTACTTTTTGGCCAGGTAATATGTCTATATCTTCTTGGTCTTGATTTTGCAAATTGTAAAATCTTGCAGAAGTTTCACCATGACCAAAGTCAATTCCTATTATGAACTCTGTATTATTTGTTATTGGACGCATATTTTTACTAGTATTTATTGTTGTGGGACATAATATATTCCTTCAATAGCTGTCATCAATGTGCCGTCTTCATTCTCTTTGACAATTGCGGGAAGATACATTTCCGGTTTTTCAATACCATATTTAACTTGATGAGAGAAATGATTATCATTTTCTGCAGAATATTCTATGATCTTATACCCATACACTCCAAGTTGGAAAAGCATACTCTCAATGTTCTGATTCTTCTGCTCGTTTTTCGCATTTTCCATATAGAGGTATTGCATACCCGTAAGGACCTGAGGGTACATCTTTTCTAAAGTTTTATTCTCCACCTCATCCTTGTATTTGGCGATCAAATCAAAACGGTCTCTTTTAATTTTCTCAATAACTGTATCAATCTCCTTACAGATATTTTGGATCGTATCTGAGATGTCAGATAGCATACCTTCGGTTATCGGCTTAGATCTATCGACTTTTCTTTTAGTAATTTGCGTCTTCCCTTTTTCTGAAGGATTAACTTTCTTGTACAGAACAGTAGCACCACCCACAACTAAAGCCAGCCAAGGATTAAAGAAGGCCGTAATCACGGTAGGAAGAAGAGTAATTGTGTTTTCTAATACATCAGCATTTCCTTGATTGTTTTCTTTGATATCATATTCATAGACCGTTGATAATTCGGCAAAATTTATGCTATCCGAGAATGTGAGTTTCTGAAATGAAAGCGACATTCTAAGGATTGAGTTCAAGTATTCTGCATCTGATGCATTTAAATTGGCCTTAAACTCATTATTATCTGTGAGCAATTTGGTAATATGCTCGTTAATAACCTGCTGTACCTCCTTATAATCTCTGGGGAGATACTTGCCTCGCAATGAAGATTTCAAAGACTCTTCAGATTGAATAAACACGTTCTTTAAACTAATTGATTCCATATTACTCGTTATTTAATATTACTATCTATTTCTTTATAATCGTTATATAAATCTGTGGACTCATCGAATTCTTTTCTCAATTCGTCCATTCCATCAATAGCATCAATACCTTCCATGACATCAAGTAAATCAGAGAAATACTGATTGTTGGTTATCTCATTCAGAACTTGTTTGTCCTCTCGTACTGTGGAGACACCAGCCATATAGGCCGCTAATGTATTATCACTTATTTTCATGACCTAACTTAGCCTTATTCTTAAAGATTTCCTTTTTAATTTCCTTAATTGCATCTTTCTTGAATTTTTTAAATTGTTCTTCTGTTATCTTAAGTTCAGAACAGACCACATCATAGTCCTTCTTTTCAATGAAGATAGAGGTAAGAATCATCCGATTCCTATCATCAGAGATCAATTTTATATATTTCTCAAGATTGCATATTTCATTTGAATATAGAGCTACATCTCTCAGTTGATCCAATCCTCTACTTTTTATATTGTAGATGTTTGAAACAGGAGTACACATTTCTTTTGCCAATGACTCAGGAGCCTTGTCATCAAGGAAAAGCGCTTTTATAACCTTACGATAGTAGTCATTTGGCATCGCATCCAGATATTGGTACACATCAATATGAGTTTCTTGTCGAGTTTCATCTTCGGTTTGTGAAGATGAGTCATGACAGTCCTCAATATCGACTTCAATCTCATCTACTTTATAAAACATCGAGGAAAGGTACTCTGGATATTGGTTTTCAACGATGCTTTTTAGCTGCTTTATGGCTTTACGAGACAAAGGAGATAGTTGAGTACTATTCAATTGTAACTTATGTGCTATAACTTCATCATCTAGATGTGCAAGGTACTTAAAACACATATACTTTCTATATGTGGCTTTCTGAAGTTTGGAAAACATCTCTTCAGCCAATCCAGAATCGACAACAGAATCCGGCATCAAGAATATATCTTCACTTGGAGTGTAGAAATGTCTTATAGCAACAGTCTTTATCCAGTCAAAAAGACTGGTTCTGTAGTCATAAGTCTTTAATGCATGCCATATTTCGCCTTTGGAGTCGGGTTTCTTAAGAACTAAATATAGTTCATTGACCAACTCGTCATAATCTGCATTATTTCCATAAAGCTTCCACAATATTTTACTGAATAGCGGACGACATTTCTCATGGAAGAAAGAATATGCGAAATCGTCATCACTACAAATTCTGTCGATCAAAGCTTTCCATTGCTTCTTCGACTCTTCAAAAGGTATTATATTATCATCTTTCTTCTTCATTAATTCTCACATCTTCAACTAATATAAAACGCAAAAAGTCCTTCAATGCCTGCATTCTTATTGCAGTACATTGAGGACTTTATTTGCTTTTTTAATCCCTGATGATTTCTAAAGTGATTAAGCGCAAGCGGAACATCCATATTTACTCTTTGCTATTACAGTTAGTACTCCCTTCGTCGGCATAGTCAGCACTAACTTTTGAGCAAAGAAAAAGCGCAGACTTTTGCCATACGCCTTTCAGGTCTTCCACAACCTCCAATTCCTACGGAAAAGCCTGCGCATATTCTGCGCATGCCCCCATTGGAATTGGATAATTGCTCTTGGTTTCGTTTTCGTTGTGGAAGTTTGAAAGGCGAATTTGAGCAAAATATGTATTTGAAGTCTCTTTCAAGAATTCAGTTTCAAAAATACAATAAATTATTTAAATGAAAAAACAAAAAAGGAAAAAAACTGATTTTATAAAATATTTCAAGAATGTTTTTTTTACTTTCCAATAACAAAAATCTACCGCTTTTTTTACTTTTGAAAGTAAAAATCACATCTTCATTCACACAAAAAACTTGCAAAAAGCACCTATAGCCCGTGGATAAGTATAAAAAAATGCACTTATCCACGGGTTATAAGCATATTTTGATAAAGAAAGAATACACTATTTTAATTCAGCTGAGTGCGAAAACACAGATTTTATATACGAATTAAAACACATGTGAATTCCATATAAAATTATTATTTGCTCTGCTTGAAAAGCCAATCGCGCACAGCAGCAATCTTATAGCCATAGTCGAATGATGCCATATGCTCCATGGCACGGCCCGTTTCCGGAAGAACGCTGCCCGCCTCCCACTTGATGAAGTTGACGTTGCCGCCACGGGCAATGAGTTCCCCGGCCAGTCGTTCCTGTTCCTCAGACGGGAGCTTTGCACTCCAACTTGCAGAGTCGACTCTTGCCTCATTATCCTTCAACACCTTTGCCAGGTCCTGCATACCTCCATATGCTTTCTGGTCGCCGCCAGCCACAATATAGAAGAAATGCTTATTCCCGAAATCCCGCATTTTCGAAGTGTCCCACTGGCTGCTGACGAAAAGCGAAGCGGCAAAGAGGTCGGGATGGGTGATGTTGAAATAAAACGACATCATACCACCCATCGACTGACCGGTGGTATAAAGACGGTTGGTATCGACATTGTATTCCTTGCAGACCGTTTCAAGCAGACGGATGGTCATCTCCACCTCATCGGTGGTGCTCCAGTCGTCTTGTACGGCCCAATCGGTATATTGAGGCACCAACACGAAAGAAGGATGCTCCTGCTGATCTCTGTCAGAAGCGAACTCCAAGGCCCCATAACCTTGAGTGAGCGGAGCAGTCACTTCCTTCCCTGCAGTACTGGCATCAGCCATAAAGAGCACCAATGGGAGTTTCTCACCGGCCTTTATGCCTTCAGGAACCAACAGGTTATATTCCATTGTCTTGCCCGTCTGTTTGTCGTTAAAGGTCAGTTGCTTGAACTTGCCAAGTGTTTCTTGTTTCAATGCCACGAAAACACTATCTGAATCTTTGTTGATTTCCATATGGCCACCCTGACGGAAACCATGTTCGCCGCCCTTCTTCCGGGCACAGCCAGCCATACACATTATGCCGACTAAGAGCGTTAACGCTATTTTTCTCATGTCATTATTATATTTTGAGGAGTTCTATGTGTTAATTTATTTTGTGATTTCCACTATCCATTGGAACAGTTCATCAAGGGCATAGTCACCGCTGTGCGGACGGTTCCATGCCAAGAGGAAGTTCACGTCCTTGCCCGCATTTTGAAGTTTTGTGGCAAAATTGACGGGAATGGGGAAAGCCGTATCGCGGTCGCGTGCTCCATGACGGATATACCAATGTGGAGCAACAGTTGTATTGCTGTCGCCGATAAAGCTCATCGGATTCATAAGCCGCACGTTCTGACGGATAGCATCGGTAAGGGTGGCATTGTTCTTCAGAGCCGTATAGTCGGTGAAATTCACGCTATTTCCCGTCTCATCGCCAAACTCCTCATTCTCTCCGCTGGCATTGTTGACGCCGTCAATCTGGCTGTCGAAGGCAGGAACACCTTTCAGGGCTTGAGTAGAGACTACGTAGTTCAAATATCTCTGCATGTCGAGGTCGGTGATGTATTCACCCACTCGTCGGCCGCCTCCTCTTCCGCGCATGGGACGCATCCCCGCCGTAGGCTGTCCGCCTTGCATTTGAGGGCGTTGTCCGCCATTTATCGGTGCCGCAAACATACCGCCAGCCTCAGATGTGAACGAAAAACCGATGCTGTCGGGGATGTCCGCTCCAGCATTCTTGGCTATCTGAGCCGCACGGATAATCTCGCTTTTCAGATAGTCGAGATAATTATCAGCCGTCAACGGTGTGCCATCAGGCTTCTTCAGATTCAAGCTGTTCACATACGCAGGAAACAGAGCTGCCAGTTCTTTCGTCATCTGTTTGTGGGTATCGTCAAGACTCTGGCGTGAATCCGTCTGCTCATACATCCACTCGTAGGCCATGTCGGCATGTTCCAAGTCGATGATAGGGCAATAGCAGACAGAGGCAAACACATCGTCGCGCTCGTCGGCAGCACCCATCGCCTTCAGCAAGTCGGCATATTCGGGATTGTTGCCGGTTGCCCCCATCAATGCCGACATAGCCCCTCCGGCACTCGTTCCGTCGGTGATAATACGCTCGGCGTCACCAGGCATCAGCTTGTCGAAGTGGCGCAGATAGCGTATGGCAGCTTTCAAGTCGAGGATAGCCTTGGGAGCACGGCCCGTATAGACGGTCTCTCCGTTTTTCACTCCATTATGCACCTTGGCGAATTCCTTATCTGCCACGATGTTGGAATTGCGGCCGCGTGTACCGGGAATCACCACAACATAGCCTTCTTTCAAAGCCCTGCCAGTGGCATCGCCAGCCTGAGGACGGGCAGCGGGAGAGGCCATATAGCCACCAACGTATGTGCGCAGGAAGATGGGTGTCTGCTGTGTCGCTCCGTCGGGCACATAGACATTGAGGAACTGATAGGCAGAATCTTCCACATTCGTCACATAGAACAGACGTTCATAGGCCGTATAGACAACCTCACTACCGTCATAGACGGTCATCTTCGAGTTAACACCTGCATTGACATCGAACGTCAGTGCGTTTTGTGCCATTACCCCTATCGAGAGACAAGCACCAAACATTACTGTAAGAAATCTCTTCATATACAAGTGGAGTGTTTCGAGTCGATGCTCTGGTCTCTGCCAAGACCTTTTGAAATTCGTTTTTATTTTTAGATAGGCGTTTATTTATCCAACAATCCGCCATAGTCATTCCATTCACTTTACATATGTAAGGCTATGGTTTCTGAGATAAGGCATTACTGGATTTGCCTTGATTCATGTGCAAAATTACAAAAAATCCCGAAGAGAATGAAATCATCAGTTTGATTTATAATTTTTTGAGTTATAACACCAACATGAACGCCGTCTTGATGGTGTCAGGCAGAGTTTTGAAGCACACTTATTTTTTTTCGAAAGTTTTCATGACTGTTATGGTTACTTTTTTCCACTTGCCCTCATTAACAAGTGAAAAACAAATTTATTCAACTCAAAAAGCAACTATTATGAAAACTCTATCTAAATTATTGACGTTTACCGTTTTAGTAATGACATTCTCCAATGCTTACGCACAAAAAGAGAATTCCGGCTACAAAAACAAATATAACGTTCAGAGGAATGAATATGACAATATCTCCGAAGAGTCCGGAAAAAAGAACAGGCAGGACATACAGGAAAACTTGGACGCAGACATCCTATATGATATGGGAAAAGCTTTCGCAAGTTTTGACGAATATGAGGATGCTGTGGAATGTTTCAGAAGTTCTGCAGAGCAAAGCAATGCGAAGGCACAATATGAGCTCGGAGTCTGTTATTATGAAGGCAATGGAGTGACACAGAGTTATGATGAAGCCGCCATGTGGTTCACAAAATCCGCCGAACAGGGTTATTCCTTAGGACAATACAACCTTGGCACCTGCTACTTTTACGGAAACGGCGTTTTGCAGAACTACGAAGAGGCTGTAAAATGGTTTCGTAAATCATCCGAGCAAGACTGCGAATTCGGATTGTATGCATTAGGCATGTGTTATGAATATGGATTTGGCGTTGACGTCGACTTGAATAAAGCCGTTAAATACTATAATAAGGCGGCAAATCTCGGCAGTCAGGAAGCAGTTGACGCGTTAAACGCCCTCGATTGCTATCCGGCATGAAATCAAGCTGCTCCATATCAAAAAAATACTTTATAACCCGTGGATAAGTATAAAAAAATGCACTTATCCACGGGTTATAGGCATATTTTTGAAAAAACGATTAATTACTATTTCCACTTCAACTGACTGCTCAATATGTTGAAGCACGTGCCGCCGTAAACCGCCACGTTCTTTCTTCTTTGACAAGATTGAAATATAATTGCAATCGCCATGTGTGACGGCCTCCGCCAAAGACAGCGGCATTGACCCGGCTACGACCTGTAAGAGTGGCATGGTTGCCATCGACCTTGATGTCCATCTGCTCATGTTCGGCTGAATAGTAGTTTAGTGTACCCCCGGCAATCGCACTAATATACTCTTGCTTCGACTGGTGCATCCCCGTCATGTGGGTCAGCACGAAGTTATCGGCATGGACACTGTTCAGTGTTGCTGTATCTTTCTCCACCATCGCCTTGTACATCTCTCGGTAGAGGGCTTCAATCTGTTCTTTGTCTGTCATCTTTATATTATTTAGAAAATCTGCGCTCCTGACTTCGTCATTTTTTTCTTATAAGAAAAATGTTAAAATATAACTATTTGATAAATAAAATGTTGTATATTTGCGCCACCCTAATATTGGGTGGCGCAAACATTTTTTAACATAATCTGATTATATGTACTTGCGAAAGAAACGCAACAAATCTGGATCCATTAGCGTGGTGGTTGTTGATAAGAGTAGTGGAAAATACAAGGAAATCAAAACTATTGGCATTGCAAAAATCGAAAAGGAAGTTTCTTCATTGATAGAACAAGGTCGTCGCTGGATATCAGACTATGATGAACGTCTTTATCCCAAGTTGGATTTTGATGGTAGAGCAGTTTCATCTCGTGAACGTGAACGTCAGGAGATAGAACGGGTCGTATCAAGTATAGAGAACGTACTTTTAAACGGTTGTGAGCTGATATTAGACCGTGTCTTTGACCTTGTTGGCTTCAACTCGGTTGATGACAAGGAGTTCCGTCAGCTGGTTCGCAGCCGGCTTTCCTATCCGGCAAGCAAGGCTGCCACGGTTGAGTATTTGAAGAACCACTTTGACGAGGATGTGGATTTATCTAAAATATACCGTTACCTTGACAAGCTTAACGACAGTTACAAGGATGCGGTTCAGGATATCAGCGTCCGCCACACGATGGAGTTGCTGGGAGGTCACATCGGTGTTGTATTCTACGATGTAACGACCGTATACTTTGAGACGGATCACGAGGATGAACTGCGCAAGACTGGTTTTTCGAAAGAAGGGCGCCACAGCAATCCACAGATTATCCTCGGTCTGCTGGTGAGCCTGGACGGCTATCCTCTTGCTTATTGCATACACGAAGGGAACAAATATGAAGGTCATACGATGCTTCCGGTCATAGAGGAGTTTGTGGGCAGGTACGGACTTGAGAATTTCATTGTCGTTGCCGATTCCGGCCTGATGACGAACGCAAACATTACAGAACTGGAGCGGATGGGGCACAAATATATAATTGGAGCACGTATCAAGATTGAGAGCGAGGTTGTTAAAAGGCATATACTCTCCTTGCCGAAGAAGAATGGGGTGATTCATGAAATTGACAAAGGAGGCGGCAGAAGGCTTTTAGTCGGCTATACTGACGACAGGGCAAAGAAGGACGCATACAATCGTAATAAGGGTGTGCGAAGGCTTGAGAAACTCTACAAGACAGGAAGACTGACAAAAGAGAGTGTAAACAAACGTGGGTACAACAAATTCCTTGACTTGAGTGGCGACACTTTAGTGGAAATCAACAGGGAGCGCATAAATCAGGATGCTGAATGGGATGGACTGAAAGGATACCTGACAAACACCGACATACCGACTTCGGATGTGTTCACAGCATACCATAACCTGTGGAATGTGGAGCGCGCTTTCCGAATAGCGAAATCCAAGATAGAGATACGTCCTATGTTCCACTTTACAAGAAGGAGAATTGAGGCGCATATCTGTATCTGCTTTGTAGCTTTGAAAGTTTATAAGGAACTAGAACGGAGACTGAAGAATGAAAATGTCGGAATGAGTGTGGACAAGGTTCTCAATATGGCTAAAACTGTAACAACGATTGTTTTCAGACTACCAGAGAGTGGAAAAATATACACAAAGACTATGCCTATGAAACGACATCAGCGAATAGCGAAACTATTCACTGATGAATTTTGGGTGGCGCAATGACGAAGTCAGGA
>FLNV01000158.1_pt1 | contig 144881 bp, 157 predicted proteins | sample 1140351 | NCBI WGS metagenome assembly FLNV01 (sample SAMEA3878207, study PRJEB12797) | bioreactor metagenome | biome: Moose rumen | place: Sweden | collected 2011-10 | reverse complement strand
AGCTTTTCACCTTCATCAGTATAAACTTCAGATTCTAGCAAATCTGCTATAAAATATTCGCCTTCTTCTAAAGGAATAGCATCTTTCCTATCTATTTCTAGAATAGCGTTCCTTAGCATTTCTGCTTGCTCAACAGTTTCTATTCCTTTAAACTTAAGTAAAACTTGATTTTTATGATATTTTACTTCTTCTATTTCTAATTCTTTTAAGCTTTTTCGAATTTTGATATATACTTTTTTTAAATCATCAAATCTTGTAACATCATTCACCCAAGGATTAACTTTTACAAATCCTTTTATTCCAAATGTGTTTACGATTTGACCTATTTCTAAATTTTTCATTCTACGTATTAAAAATAAACTTCGTCTTACTACGTTTAAATTTTATTCAAAAATGCTCATTTACATTAAGTAAACTGCGCTTTTTTCATAAAATTTTGCCTTGTAATACTTGTTTCTTTTTAATCCTTTCCGCTTAATCTAAGAACTCTATTGAAACTCTTTTATGCTCTTTTGAAGCAACAGCTTTCATTATACTTCTTATAGATTGAGCTATTTTTCCTTGTTTTCCTATAATTTTACCCATATCAGCTTCTGCAACTTTTACTTCGAAAACTATAGATTTTTCTCCTTCAACTTCATTTATTGAGATTGAAGCTTTGTCATCAACTAAATTTTCAATAATTGTTTGTAAAATTTCTTTCATAATACGTCTTCCTCTCATATGCCGTTTTCAAAAGAATTACTATATTGCTAGGCGAATTTTGTTTGAAAGGCAAGGGAGCGTACTTGAGGTACGTGACCGCGTTTCAAATGAAATTCAACAACGCAAGATAGTGATTATTTTGGAAACTTATTTAGCCTTTTCGATAAGAGCTTTAACTGTATCAGTAGGTTTAGCTCCGTTTTTAATCCATTTTTCGACTTTTTCTTTGTCTAAAACTATGCTAGATGGTTCTGTCATTGGATTGTATGTTCCGATTTGTTCGATAATTCTTCCATCTCTTGGAGATTTTGAATCAGCAACTACGATGTGATAAAATGGAGATTTTTTCTTTCCAAATCTTTGTAATCTTATTTTTACCATATTGTTCACCTCCCACGAATTTGTTATATATATAAATTTAAAAAATTAATAACTACATTACATCAAATCTTTAAAATCTTTTATTTGATCAAGATTAAAGCCTTTCATCATTTTTCTCATACTGCCTTTGTTTTTCATTTGTTTCATCATTTTTTGAGTCATTTCGAAAGAATCCATAAATCTGTTTATTTCGCTTACTTGACGTCCACTTCCTTTTGCAATTCTTTTTCTTCTGCTTCCATTTAAAATTTTTGGATTTGCTCTTTCTTCCGCACTCATTGAATTTATCATTGCTTCGATTTTGTCAAATTCTTTGTCATCTACTTTGATGTCTCCTAATTTGTTCATTCCTGGAATCATTTTTAATATTGATGAGAATGAACCCATTTTTTTTACTTGTTTTAATTGTGCTAAATAATCGTTTAAGTCAAATTTATTTTTCTTAAGCTGAGCTTCTAATTTTTCTGCTTCTTCTAAATCTAAACTTGCTTCAGCTTTTTCTATGATTGAAAGTACATCACCCATTCCTAAAATTCTTGATGCCATTCTATCTGGGTGGAATACTTCTAATTCACTTAATTTTTCACCAACACCTGCAAATTTTATTGGTGCCCCTGTAACTTTTTTAACTGAAAGTGCAGCACCACCACGAGTATCACCATCAAGTTTTGTAAGGATTACTCCATCTATTCCAACTTGAGTATTAAATTCGTTTGCAACATTTACAGCATCTTGACCTGTCATTGCGTCAACTACTAATAAAATTTCGTGTGGTCTAACTGATTTTTTTACATTTTGTAGTTCTTGCATTAATTCTTCATCTACATGTAAACGGCCTGCTGTATCTAGAATTACTACATCATTAAGTTTTGATATTGCTGTAGACATAGCTCTTCTTGCAATTCCTACAACATCTTTAACATTTTCTTCACTATAAACTGGTATATTTAGCTGTCCACCTACTACTTGTAATTGCTTAATAGCTGCTGGCCTATATACGTCACATGCTACAAGTAATGGTTTCTTTCCTTGTTTACGAAGTAAATTTGCAAGCTTTCCTGCTGTAGTTGTTTTACCAGAACCTTGAAGTCCCACTAACATTATAATTGTTGGAGGATTTGGTGAAATATTTATTTTGCTTTCTGTTCCACCAAGTAATTCTACCATTTCGTCTTTAACTATTTTTACTACTTGCTCTCCTGGTTTTAAAGATTTCATTACCTCTTGACCAAGTGCTTTTTCTTGAACATTATTTATAAATTCTTTTACTATTTTATAGTTAACATCTGCTTCTAATAATGCAAGTTTAACTTCTCGAAGCATTTCTTTCATATTGCTTTCTGTTATTCTTGCTTCACCTTTTATTTTTTTAGTAATTGCTTGTAGTCTGCTTGATAAGCCTTCAAAAGCCATTCTAAAATACCTCCTAAAAATCTATTTGTTGCTTAATTTTTTTAAGTATTTTTTTATCTGCATTAGTTTCTTCAAGTTCTTCTATACACTTTTTTATTTTTTCTTCTTTCTCCATAAATTTTAATTGTTTTTCGTATTCTTCAAGTTTCTTTTTGGATTTTAAAAGTATTGTTCTTACTGCTTGTCTTGTTATATCATTATTGTCTCCAATTTCTGATAAAGACAAATCCTGATTATAATAATAATCCATAAATTCATATTGTTTTTCTGTAAGTAATTTTCCATAGATTTCAAGCAATATACTTATTCTTACTTTCTCTTCCATTTTTCTTCCTTTCACAAAAAAAGTGCAAACTAAATTTGTAATACTAATCTAGTTTACACCATTTTTATTAAAATGTCAATACTTTTTTATTATTTAACTAATAAAATTTCTCTATAATTTTTTCCATCAATTTACTTCTTTAATATTTATAAAGTCATTAAGAGATTCTTCATTATAATTATTATATATTACATAGTGTAATAATCCTAATACAACTGGTGAATTAATAATATCTTGGTCAATATTATCATAAATACTTTGTAGTTCCTTTCTTTATTTACTTCTTTCACATTCTTCACTTCTAGATTCTTTAGAATCTTTACCTAAATATTCACTATACATTTGTCCTATTTCTTTATAAGCATCTAAGCCATCTTCTGCATATTTTTCTGCTTCTTTTCCTGTATGTAAAGATAATTTTATTTCATCCATTTCTTCTAATTCGCTTATCTTTTCTTGCTTTTTCTTGTCATTTCCTGCCCAATATATATCATAGATTTTTAGATATTCTGGATCACAATATTTCCTTATAAATTCTCTACACGCTTCTACTTGATTTTCATTCGCTGTTATTAATGCTGTCATAAAGCCAAATCTTTCGTTTGTATCTCTTGGTAAATCTGCTTGTGTATATCCTTTTCCTATTCCTTCTACTACTTCTTCTGGTGTTAGTGTTGGTAAATTATAATAATCTAAAAACTCTTCTGCCCATTCCATTCTTAATTTTGACCCTAAATTTCTTCTTAATATATCTTCTACATCTTTTCCTTTATATTTTCCTTGCTTTAAATTTCTTTCAAAATTATATAACGATTTTGATATTGATGTCCATCCACGAGGATCATTTGTTCTTCCTTTACATCCATTCGCATCTAAATGCTGTTCTCCTACTTCTGGTTCTTCATAGAAATATCCTATATCTGAAATATCTTCACTTTTACATGAATTGTTATATTTTGATAACATATATCCTATTACTGCTGGATGCACTTTATTTGGAATAGCATATTCTGTTATCCATTCTCCTACTTTTGGCTCCATATCTAGTATATGGTCAAATCTTTTTTCTAGTGGCTCTGCTAACTCTTCTGCTACTACTGAATATTTCTTTTGGTTTCCTGTTGCTACTACTACTACATTATCTGGTAGTTTTAGTCCTTTTCCTATCTCTACCATTCTATTTAATACCAATGTATATACTAAACTTTGTACTACTGGTTTTACATTTAATAACTCATCTAGCAGTATTACTACTTTTTTATCACTTGTCTTTGATCTTTCATATACTATATCTGCTATATCGTATATGTTTTGTATATTTTCTTCAATAGCTTTTCTTTCTTCTTCTGTTGCTCCTTGCATTATTGCTGTTTTTGCATAATCTGGTGGTATACTTTGTCCTGTTTGAAAGTTAAATGATCCAACAACTTTTTCCGGAAACATATTATTAGTTAATTTTATATATATTAAATCTGGGTATAACCTTTTTATTCTTTCTGTTTTTCCTATTCCAGATGGTCCTCGTAATAAGACTGATTCTCCAGATTCAATCCAATTATGTATCATTTCTGTATCTGTCATTTTTGTTCTATCTTCTGGTTTTGTTTTATCTGGGTTTAATTTTTGTAATCTTGATTTTCTAGTTATTCCGAATTTGATCATCACTTGTTTCTAATCCAGCACTATGGTCTTTTTCTCTAACTATAGATTTCAATCTTTCTACATCTTTAGCCCAAATATCATTTGTAAATTTATAAATATCCGTTTTGGAAAAATTTTCTGTTTTATAATCATTTATAAAATTAAATGGTACTCCTGCGAAAATAATTTTTTCTAGAATTGTAATTTTCCCTTGTTCACTTATCAAGCATTTTATAGGCTCAACTTCAAACCATACAGAATCACTGGTTGAATATCTTTCTCCATTTGAAAGTTGTGCATTTTGATTTGGTTCCATTCTTACATATATTTTTCCATTATATTTATATCCATCTATCTTTTTATATTTTATTGTTTTTCTTTCATAATCAATAATATCAGGAACTTCACATACTTCTGGTATTCTATTATTCCTATTCCATTCGGCAAGTTCAGATAATCTATTTAATTTTGCTTGAATATCTTTTTCAGGTGCAGTTTGTGGATAATATCCATCATAAACAAATTTAACACCATCTTTATCTGTTTCTAATTTACCACTCACTCCGTTCGTGGGGATTGTATTGATTGATGAGAAGGCACAAACCGGGCGAGCCCCACCACGGTATCTGTTAACAGCGAAGATGCAACTAGATCCAGACGTAGAAACCCCGCGCGCGTCATTATCTCCATCATCTGATTTTGTCCAATAAAATCCAGTTCTACCCTTTAAAGAATCATCACTATCTATACGTTTCCACCTAGAAACTAATCCACCTAATGCTATTGCAAAATCAGTTATCGCTGCTTTTGTTCCTCTTTTTTTTAATATATCTAATTGTTCGTCGCCAAAACATTGTTCTACTGTTAAAAAAGTTAAATTGCTCATAAACTACTACTCCTTTATAAAACAAACCTAATTACTATTATTAAAACGCCTTATATTTTCATACATAAATCCAATTTATATTATATCAAATTTATATGTCATTTTCATTACTTTTTTATTACTTTTTTATTACTTTTTCATTAATAATATGCTATTTTTAACAATTATATATAAATCGTTGTCAAGATCTTCGATTTTGTGCCAATATTGATTATATTAGTTTATCAAAAAAAGCTTTATAGAAAGAAAAATTTTCTTTCTATAAAGCTTTTTTAAAGCAAATCGGTAAATTTTAATTTAAATGTTTAAAAGCAATCAAGAACTCCTCCAGCAAAGCAATTTTGCCAAATTCAATGGCAAATCTTGTATTCTTTCTATTTTTTGATCCCTTCTTCACAGTTACCTTTTTAAAGTTTGATAAAGCTGCTACAAGCTTAACTGTTTCAAACACTGTATGTGTTTTATTCAGTTCTTCATCCAGAAGGAACATAAGATCACTGCAAAAAAGTTCAGGTGAAGATTTCCAGCACTCTCCATATTTAGATAAGTTTATTGTGCCTTCCATCTGCTTTCTTTCCTCTTTTCCAGCTCTCTTATATTCAACAATAGTTGCAAGATCATCAAAAATTTTGAAATTATTCTTTGTCTTCAAAACTTCTGATACAATTCTTTTTGCTTCTTTCCGTGACTGTCTCATTTTACTCCTTTCTTGTTGCAATTAGCACAAAAAATTGTACATATTCAGTAACTTAAGTATTATAACATTTTATATATATAATTTCAAGTCATATTTTTCTGTAATATTTTCCTTGCCACAAATCCTTTTCTTTCAATATCTTCTCAAATCCATTAAGCACCCACTTTTTATGTACATTCCAATCTGGTGCTACTAAAATATCTTTTGGTGCATCTGCACAAATTCTGTGAATAACAATATTTGGATTTAAATGTGTAATAATATATGTTAAATCTTCAAAATACTCATCTAGCTCCATTGGTGTATATTCTCCATTTTTATACATTTCAGACAATTTAGTATTTTTTACTACGTAAGTTGAATGTATTTTTACTCCATGAATATTTAGACTATTTATTAAATCTACTGTATCTTTTATTTGAATAGGTACATTTTTTCCATCTCTATCCTCTCCAGGAAGTCCACACATAATATGAGAAATAACATCTATTTCATATTTATTTAATAATTCTACCGCTTCTACAAACTGATTTGTTGTGTATCCTCTATTTATTATTTTCCCTATCTCTTCACTTGCTGTTTGTAGTCCTAATTCTACACAAACATAGTATCTATCTGAATATGATTTTATAAGTTTAGCAATGTCTTCATTTATACAATCAGGTCTTGTTGCTATACTTAGTCCTACTATTCTATCATCTACTAAAACACTATCATATTTTTGTTTTAAATTTTCTAATGTATCATATGTATTTGAAAAATTTTGAAAATATACAATAAACTTATTTGCTCTTTTAGCTCTATATGAATTTAAGTAATCTTTAACTTGTTTTGTAATGCTCTCATTACTTTGCTTGATTAATTCACCTGAACCTTTTTCACTGCAAAATATACATCCTCCAGTTCCAAATGTTTCATCTCTATTCGGGCATGTGAATCCTCCGTCTACACATATTTTCAAAGTTCTTTCTCCAAATTTTTCTTTATAATATTCATTTAATCTGTTATATCTTTTCTCCATTTTTACCATCATTCCTATCTTTAAGCACAAATTTGGCTTGAAAATTGTAATTATTTTTTCAACCTTCCACATTTTTTAAATTTTAGCTATCATTAAATTACTTGAACAATATCTTTTTAATCCTTTATAGAACATAAAAAATGCTATAAAAGTTATAAAAAATGTAACAGATAATACAACAATTGTCAAACCTAAATTAAACTTTGTAATAATCCAAATAGGCATATAGTTAGCGATTCCAACTGGAATAATAGTAAAAAACAATACTCTTGTAACTCCCTTAAATATTCCATCTGGATGAGTAGAAAAATTTATCATAAGACCATTACCTGTATCTGCAATCATATCTGCTCTGGAAATCCAAAAACTCAAACTACCTAAAATAACAGCCATACTTGTAACAATTATTCCACCTGTAATTGTGAATAGAATAAATAAAAATAATTTACTTAATGTTATTCCACTTGCAAACAACATTATAATTCCATAAGCCATATCACCTATAGCTGCTGGCGAAACATCTGATGTAATCGCAGAAATTAAAACATTTTTTGGTTGTACCAAATATGCATCAAGTTTCCCGTTTGTAATTGTATCTGATAAACTAGTTGCTTTAGCAAAGAAAAAGTGAGAAAAACCGTATGTTGATGCAGCTAGTCCCCAGAGTATCATTACTTGATTTAAAGTGTAACCTCCAACATTATCTTTTAAAGAATATAGTATTATCCATTGTAAAATAAATGACGCGTCATTTAAAATCATAAATAAAACATTTGTTAAAAAAGAAGCTTTATTTAGCATTTCTCTCATAGTTGCGTATTTTATTGATAGCATTGTAACTTTAATTTGATTTTTAACCTCCATTAACATTTAATTTTTTCACTCCCTTCTTATAAACAAACATACATAAAAAATATGATATCATCAAATATACTAGTTGCGCTAATATTATATATAAAGCATTTATATAATCAAAATCAACAAACAATTTTGCAGGTCCATAAGATACCACATAAATTGGAGTATATTTTATTATTCCTTGTAATGTCTCTGGAAAAAATTCTATCGGAAATAATGTTCCTAATAGTAAAATTGATTTGCTATATAGCCAATAAATAGGATTTGAATCTTCTATTTTAAATGAAAATAATCCAATTAGTATAATTATCATCGTCTCTATTATAATTGCAAGTATTAACGAAACCAAAAATATAAATACTTTAATTAAATTCAAATCTGGTAAACCTTTTAAAAATACTATTCCTGTTGTAATCCCCAAAACTGAATATATTAGCAATTTAATTGTTCCTTCACCTAAATGACTTGATAATATATAACTAACATAACTGTATGGTTTGTTCATATTGTAAACAATATTCCCACCTTTAACATCTTCTACTATTTTTCTACATAATTTTCTTCCGCCTACAACAGACCATATTAATTCAGTAATTACTGTATACCAAACTGTTTGTAGTTTTGAATATCCATTTATTAGTTCATCTGGATTACTATACATATAGTTCCATAAGTTAAAAAGTATAAAGACATGTATAAAATATCCTACAAAATTTATTAAAATATTTGAAATATATTGAAGAGAGCTCATAATCTCTGATTTATATATGTATATATATTTTCTCATTTCGCAGTCTGCACCTCCTTGTAAATATCACTAATTATATCTTCTAATGGTGTATTTGATATATTTATATCAATTATGTTTTCAGGATCTATTAATTTTAAAACATCAGATAAATTTTTGGTTTTAGTGTCTATTTGTAATTTTAAATTCTTTTCATTTTCTTTTAAAATTGTAATTCCATCTTCATTGTTAAAATTTATTTTCTCCTTTGATTTTACCTCTACTATTTTTCTATTTAAATAGTGATATTTTAAATTAGTCATTGAATCATCTAAAACAATTTTTCCATTGTTTATAATAATTACTCTTTTACAAAGTTTTTCGATATCTGAAACATCATGACTTGTTAAAAATATTGTTGTTTTGTATTCCTTGTTCATCCTTTTTATTAGCTTTCTTATGCTGTCTTTTACTACTGGATCAAGACCTATTGTTGGTTCATCCAAAAATAGTATTTTAGGTTCATGTATTAAACTTGCAACTATTTCACAACGAATTCTTTGTCCTAAACTCAAATTTCTTACAGGTGTATTTATAAACTTATCCAAATCAAACAATTCATTTAATTCTTTTATCTTTTCTTCAGCTTTCTTTTCTGGTATATCATAAATTGCTGCAAAAAATTTAAAATTATCATATGGTGTTAAATGCATCCATAATTGTTCTTTTTGACCAAATACTGTTCCAATATTATACGCAAGTTTTTTTCTTTCTTTTGTTGGATTTATTCCTAATACCTTTATATCTCCTCCATCTGGAAATAGAATTCCTGTAAGGATTTTAATTGTTGTACTTTTTCCTGCACCATTTGGTCCAATAAATGCTATTATTTCTCCCTCTTCAATCTCAAAACTTATATCTTTTACAGCTTTTATTGTTTTGTAATTTGGTTTTATAATAGCCTTTAAACTACCTTTTAATCCTTTTTCTTTTTGTTTTACTTTAAAACTTTTACTCAAATTTTGTACTTCAATTGCTTTCATATAATCATCCCCCTTAAAATAAGAAAATTCAAATCTTTCCTATTATGTAAAAAAAGCGCAGTCTCCATCCATTATTGGATAGTGACTCCGCTTAATACGTGTAAGATATTTAATCTCTATGTAGCTCGCCATAACTAGCTTATACATACTCACTTTTTCTTTTATGTTTTATATTATATCATGTATTTACATAATTTTCAATAGTTTATAAACTTTTTTTCGATTTTGTCAAAACTTCTGGTCCATCTTTTGTTATTAAAACTGTATCTTCTATTCTAACTCCAAAATCACCCGGAATATAAATTCCTGGCTCATTTGTAACAACCATTTTTTCTTTTAAAGTATTATCATTATTTTCTCTAATAAAAGGAACTTCATGAATATCTAGCCCTACTCCATGTCCAAGTGCATGGACTAAATCATAACCTGCTAAAGCAAAATTACTTGTTACAATTTTTGTAATATCTTTTATACTTGCTCCATCTTTCATTTCTTTTAAAGATTTTTCTTGATTTTCAAGTACAAGATTATATACTTTTTTTTGTTCTTCTGTAGGTTCTCCTATAAAAATAGTTCGTGTCATATCAGAGCAATATCCTTTAACCTTACACCCCATATCTATTGTAATTATATCATTTTCTTTTATAGTTCTATCTGTTGGCACAGCATGTGGTTTTGATGAATTTTCTCCTGATGCAACAATTGGTTCAAATGATATTCCCTCTGCATAATCATTAAAATAATCTTGTATTTTCCTTGCTATTTGTTTTTCAGTTTTTCCTGGTTTTATATAATCTTGTAAGTATTTTAAACATTCATCTGTAATTCTACAAGCTTCTTTTATATTACTTATTTCTTCATTATCTTTTATGACTCTTAATTTTTCCATTAAACATGATGCTTCTACAAAATTATTAACTTTATACGTATGCATATATTTTTTATAATCTGCATATGTTACATAATCTTCTTCAAATCCAACATTTTCGCAAAACAAGAAAAAATTCTCATAATCATCTCTTGATATATTTTTAAAATTATCTACAACTATTTCGTCAAATGGAGTAATTGTATTACTAACATATTCAATATATCTACTATCTGTTATAAATATATTTTCTTTTCTAGTTATTAGTAATATTCCTTCTGCTTTTATTTTAGTTAAATAGTTTACGTTTACTGGATTTGATATTATCATTCCTTGAATATTTAGTCCAGCCATTTTGTTCCTTAAGCCTAATATTCTATCATTCATGTGATGTTCCCCTTTATGTTTTATTTTTTGCCATTATATAATCCAAGTGTAAAAAATTTTAATAATAAAAACGTAATAGTTTCATATGGTACAAATATTGCTATAAATGTCGCAAGTACTATAAATGGTCCAAAGGCTATGTATTGATCTACATTTCTAATTTTTGTTGCCAATAAAATAATGCTTAATACTGCACCTATTAGAAAAGATAATAAGGTAATAATTATTATATTTGAAAGTCCAAAATATAATCCTAAAGCACCCATTAACTTAACGTCTCCTAGTCCCATTGCTTCTTTTCCATATATTAAGCCTCCAATAAGTGTTATAGCTAAAAATATTCCTCCTCCTGCTAGCAACCCTAATAACATATTTATAGAAATTGCTACATTTGAAAGCCCATATATGAATGTAAAAATTAGACCTATTTCAAAAATTGTTAAATTTAATCTATTAGGTATTATCTGTAATCTATAATCTATTGCAAATACTGATAACAGCATCGGTGTTAATATAAGATATTTGAATAAATCTAAATTTTCTATAAATGTTTTCTTTATTCCAAATCTATACAATATAGCCACATAAATAAATGATGTTAGTAATATTAGTATATAATTTGGCTTAAATTGTTTTTTATATTCTTTTAAAGCTCCTCGTGTAAATACAGGTAATTCCTCTGGAAGTCTTTTATTCATCCAGTTAACCAATTCTCCAACAAATAAACCTAATATGGATACTAGTATATAGTATCCTATATTTACATCATTAAAATACATTCTTATTCTCCCTTTTTTAACTTTCGTTTAATAATATTTTCTAAAGGTCTCTTCCACGCTGTATAAAAATAGTCTTTTTTTGTTACAGGATCAACTAATATTGTAAACATTTTGCTTCTGTTTCCTCCAATAACATCTGTAAAAATTTGGTCTCCTACTACACCAATACTACTTGATTCTATTTTTAATTCTTTTTGTATTTGCTTAAATCCTTTTTTTGATGGCTTTTTGGCAAATAGCTTATATGGTATTTCTAATTTATTTGCTACTTTTTCAACTTTTTCTTTTTTGTTGGTATTTGATAATATATAAAGTTTTATTCCTTGACCCTGTAGCTCATTTGCCCAATTCACTATATCTTCTGATAAATTTTTATAATAATCTATTAAAGTATTATCAACATCCAGTATTAAAGCTTTTAATTTATTTTCCATCAAAAATTGTATAGTTATATCTTTCACATTACTTAAATATACATCTGGATAAATTATCATATCGCCTCACCTTAAATAAAAAATTAAAGCTAGTATAATTATTCTTATTATCGCTGTAGAAAACAGTTTATAATTTACAGTTTTTATTCCAATACTGTTTAGTTTATCATATTCTTTAACAATTTTATCTATTTCTTCCTCATCAGATATCTTGACTTCTTCCATATATTCTTTTGCAAAAAATCTTGCTTTAATCATTGCATCATCTTCTAAATAACTTCTAACAAAATAATATATAAAACTTAGTATTAAATAAATTGTTATAAACACTATTTTATATGGCAGTATTTTAAAAACAGCTAAAACTACAATAATATAAAAAACTGTTAAATATATACTAGAATATATAAAATTAAAAAGCAGTATTCTTCTATCTTGCACAGAATGTAGGCATTCGTGTGCTATAGTTTGTATTCGAGTAAAACTATCTCTCATATTTGCTATAATTATCTTATCAGATACTGCTATGTATAAACAATTATTAGCTTCTTTGTCTTCTTGTATATTAACTTTTTCATTATTTAATTTTTTTAAAATAGATTTACAAATCTCTATATTCGTAGGATATTTTTTAACAATTTCGTCTAGCTCTTTATTATTATTTCCAATTTGTTTTATTTCATTTATATTAATCTTATAGATTGTTTTAATTAACACTAATAAAAATATTAGTGTTAGTATAATTATTATAAATTCCATTTTAGCTTTATTCTCCTATTAAATTATTCTTATTTAAAACAATCCTTATATTAATTAATTATATTAAATCTTTTACTGATTCTGCTATTATGCGATTAACATCTCCAATTAAAATGTTAAACTTTAATTCTGCATCAAAATATTTTTTTGCCTCTTCTTGTTCTATAAGTTCAGCATATATTTCTTGAACTTTTTTCATTTTTTCTTCGTTTTGTTTTCCTGTTTGCATCATTTCAATTTGTTCTTCATATCTTGCTTTTTCAAATTCATCTATTTTCTTTTTTAAATCTACATTTAAGCTTATTGCTTGTTTAGCCATTTTGTAATTGATATATTCTTCAGAACTCTTTATTTCTGAAGCTAGTCTATTTACTGTATCATATACTTGCATAATCTGTCCTTTCTAGGTTCTTTTTGGGGACGGAGGAAAAAAGTAACCCTTTTTTATCTTATATATAGTTTAAAATACTTATATCCTTTCAAGAATCTGTTCTTAGGTTTCTTTTTTCCTCCGTCCCAAAAAGGAACCTTAAGCATAGGCTTGATTTTTTCTGTTAAATGGAATAAGTTTTGTAATCTCATTTCCTTTTGTCTTTTTAACTTTACCAGCTTTTGCTTGTTCAATTTCTTTACGTTGTTTTTCTGCCATTGTTTCGCAAATTGCTTTTTGATATATAAAATGTGTATCTTGAGCAATTTTATTCCAGTTATATTCATTTCTAACTTTTGCTTTTGCTTTTTTAGTAACACTTGCGCATAATTCTGGATTATACAACAACTCTAAAATAGAGTCTGCTATAGAGTTTGCATTTCCTGCATAACATTTCATTCCGTTTTCTCTATGTTGAACAATTTCATTTAAACCACCAATATCAGAAACAACAACAGGTCTTTCTGAAAGCATTGCTTCTAATGCAACAATTCCAAATGGTTCATATGTACTAGGAAATACTGCAACATCTGCTGCTTTATATAGTTTAGGTACATCTTTTCCAGCAACATAACCTGCAAAATATACTTTATCTCCAAGTCCCAAATTCTGTGCTTCTTGTCTTAATTCATCTATCATTCCACCTTTTCCAGCAATTACTAATTTAGCATCATTATATCCTGCTAAAATCTTTGGCATTGCTGCTATAAGATGTTGTATTCCTTTTTCATATACAAGTCTTCCAACAAAAAGAATAATTTTTTCATTGTCCATTGCATATTTTCTTCTAAATTCATAATCTCTATCTATTCCTGAATATGTTAATAAATTAACCCCATTAGGAACAACATTTATTTTTTCAAATGGTAATCCAAATAATCTTTGAAGTTCACCTTTCATATAATTACTATTTACTATAACTTCAGTAGATTCGTATGTTAACATCCATTCTGTATCATTTATATATTTTTGTTGTGAATCTCTTATTCCACTATTTCTTCCTGCTTCTGTTGCATGTATTGTTGAAACAAGTGGTATGTCAAATGATTGTTTTAAGGTTTTTGCAGCATATGCAACTAGCCAATCATGAGCATGAATAACATCAAATTTTCCTTCTTTTTGAATTATCTCAGATGCTTTTGCAATCATATTAAAGTTTAATTGCATTATCCAATCTATAAAATTAGTTGCATTTATCATAAAGTTGTCTACTCTATATACTTTCACACCTTTATCTAATTCATAGTATGGAACATTTCCCTCTTTGTATGTTACAACTGTAACCTCATGTCCATCTTTTATTAATCTTTTTGATAAGTCATTTACTACTCTTGCTATTCCTCCTACTATTCTTGGTGGATATTCCCATGTCAACATAAGGATTCTCATTTTTTTACCCCTTTCAATTGTATATTTTTGTTTTATCTTTTGCTACACATTTTTCCTTATTATATTCTATACAAATCAGGTTAAAAAGTAAAGAGTTTTTTGTAATTTTTTTTATTTTTTTGTAGTATTTTGTTTTATTATAATAAGCTTATAATTTTGAATTTTCCTCCACACTTGCCACACCTATATTTTCTAATAAAGTTTTTTGCTATTCTTTGTCTAAAAAATTGTTGATCTCCGTTTTCGCAAATAATTTGATACCTAGATTTAACAGGCTTTTCTATATACTCCAAGTTACTTTTTATAAAATCTTTTTCTTTATTTCCCGTTCTTGTCACATTATATCCTAGATTATCATTTATTGTTTTTGCATATTTCTTAAAATATTCTCCATGATTATTACATCTTGGCATACAATGAATTAATTCATGCATTATTGTATTTTTTATTATATCTTCGTTTAAATCCATTACCCATTCACTAACTTCTATTTGATATCTATCTTTTGATATTTTTTTACAACATCCATATCTTTTTTTACTTCTTGTATTTATTTTTATTTCAATTATCCTATTTTTTTCGACATTTATATTAATTGAATTCAATTCATCTATACACTCTTTATATAGTTGTTTTAATCTTTCTTGTTTATTCATATTATCACCAAATTTATTTTAAATATTATAGATTTTTTTGTCAATATTCGTACTGTTGAAAATGCACCAGTTTTATGTTAAAATAGATAATATGGAGGAAAAATATGATAGAACTACTTTCACCTGTTGGTGATTTTGATTGTTTAAAAGCTGCTGTGCAAAATGGTGCAAATGCCGTATATTTTGGTAGCAACCTTTTTAGCGCTAGAGCTTTTGCTAAAAACTTTGATAAAGATGAATTAGAACAAGCAATAAATTACGCAAAATTAAGAGGTGTAAAAACTCACTTAACTTTAAATACATTGATTAAAGATGAAGAATTCGAGGAAGCTTTTAATGTTGCAAAAACAGCCTACGAATTTGGCATAGATGCAATTATTGTTCAAGATTTAGGTCTAGCTATTAATTTAATAAACTCTTTTCCCGATTTAGAAATACATGCAAGTACTCAAATGACTACCTCTAATTTAGAAGGAGTTAAAAAACTTGAACATCTTGGATTTAAAAGAGTTGTGCTTTCTAGAGAATGTTCTATTTCAGAAATCGAACATATTTGTAAAAACTCTGACATCGAAATTGAAGTTTTTACTCATGGAGCACTTTGTATTTCATATTCAGGTCAATGTCTTTTTTCTAGCATGGTTGGTGGCAGATCTGGAAATAGAGGTATGTGCGCTCAGCCTTGTCGTTTACCTTACTCTTTATTTTCTGGAAATAAGGTTTTAGATAAAGGTTACTTACTTAGTCCACGTGATTTATGTAGTTTAGAAAACTTACCTAATTTAATTTCAGCCGGAGTAAGTTCACTAAAAATAGAAGGAAGAATGAAATCGCCTACATATGTTGCAACTGTAACAAGAATATATAGAAAATATATAGATTTAGCCTATAAGTTTTTAAACAATAAAATTTCAAAATATGAAATTGACGAAAATGATAAAAAAGAGTTAATGCAAGTTTTCAATAGAGGTGAATTTTCAACAGGTCACCTTCTTGATACTCCTAATAAAAAGCTTATTTATCCACAAAAACCTAACAATATGGGGATAACTTTAGGAAAAGTTTTAAAATTCAATCCAAATAAAGGCTTAATTACCGTAAAATTAGAAAATGCAGTTGCAATTGGTGATGGAATTTCTTTTGAAAATGAATCAGCAAAATATACAATTTCAGAATTAATGAATAAAAATATAAACATAAAATCAGGATTAACAGGAGATACTGTTACTTTCGGAAGAATGAAAGGAAATATTAAGCCTGGTGATAAAATATTTAAACTAACTGATAAAGCATTATCTACTGAAGCTTTAAATAGCTTTAGCAAAGAAAATATTAAAACATATCTATCATGTAATCTCGAAATTCATTCTAACAAAAAAATTTCAGTTACAGTAAATAGTTTAAACTTCAATTTAGAAGTAAATTTCGAATATGATTATATTCCTGATATTGCAAAAAATTCACCTATCACACAAGATAGAATAATTAATCAATTTAACAAAACTTTAAATACATGTTTTGAATTTTCTGAAATAAACATAGATTTAGATGATAATGTCTTTATTCCTACATCAATTTTAAATGATATTAGAAGGACTGCAATTATCCTAATTGAAGATAAAATCATAAACAGTTTTAAAAGAGATTCAAATAGCATAATTACAAAAATACAATCATATTCTGAAGCTGTTATTAAACATCAAGAAAAAGCTTTACTTTTAAACATATTAAATACTAATTATAACTATTCTAAATTGAAAAATTTTGATAGAATTTATATACCTTTAAAATATTTTTCAGATAAGAATTACGAAAACATTTTAAAAGTATTGGAAAACAAGTCAAATTTATATATTTATATGCCTGTAGTTGTTAAAGACAGATATTTATTAACAATAAAAAATATGGTTGAAAACGCATTAAAAAAATATAATATATCTGGAGCAGTTGTTTCCGAAATGTCTTCTATCTCATTATTTAAAAATATGGATTTGATTGCAAATTATAATTTTAACATATTCAATTCATATAGCTCTGCAGAAATACAACAGTTAGGTTTTACTAGCATTACCCTATCTCCTGAACTTGACGAAAGCGAGCTTTCAAATATAAGTGCTAAAAATAAAGAAGTAATTGTTTATGGAAAAATACCACTTATGACAATGAGTTATTGCTTACTAGGAAAATCCAACAGATGTTATAAAGAATGTAAACACCTTTGTTTAGAAAATAATAACTATTATTTAAATGATAGATATAATTTCAAATTTAGTGTTATTCCTGATAATATTCAAACATTAACTACTATTTATAATTCTAGAAATATATCTATTTCAAATATAAATGCAACTTGTTTAAGATATGATATATTAGACGAAACAATTGAAGAAATCAATAATTTATAATATAAAAAGCCTAAATTATAATAAAAATAACTTAGGCTTTTTCTTTTATTCAGTTTTATTATCTTCATTGCTTTCTGTATTTTCTTCATTTTCTATATTTTCTGTGTTCTCTGCATTTTCTTCATCTTTTACTTCTTCATATATTTCCTCAGACTTTTCTTCTTCTGATTCTATAATTTCAGCTTCATGTACTTCTTCTTCAGGTTGTTCACTTCCGCATGATGGGCAGAATTTTGCACTTTTTTCAATTTTATTTTTACAATTTACACATTGTTTCATGTTTCCTAATTCTAATATTTGCTTTTCATATTTTTCTATTTCATCTGTTAGTCCTGTAATTTTTGTTAATTGTTCTGCTATATCATCTTTTATTTCTAAATTTCCGTCAAGTACAAATTTTTGGTATACAATTTTTCCAATTTCTTGATAAATATCTTTAATTTTAGATTTATTATCATTTATTTTAAATTTTAATTTTGTTTCACTAGCTATTTTATTTGCTTTTTCCCCAGCATTATTAAATGTTTCAGATGCTTTCTTTCCTAATTTTTCAAAAAATTCCATATTTTATTCCTCCATTGACTATATTATATTTTATTAATATTAAAAATTAAATTGTGCGCAATTTAATTGTGCGCTACTTAATAATTTTTACAATATACAATATATATTCTACCGAATTAATATATATTATGTAAAATTTCATAATTTTTATACTTACTAGTCTTCCATTTTTTTATCTCTTGTCATTAACATTCTAACTGCTTCTTCTGGATTTAAACCATTATATAAAATATCATAAACTGCATCAACTATTGGCATAGATATATTTAATTTTTGGCTTAAACTTTTTGCAACTTCTATATTATCTATACTCTCTATTGTCATTCCTACTTCTTTTTTAGTTTCTTCAATTGTTTTTCCTTGTCCGATTAATTTTCCAGCTTTTCTGTTTCTACTGTGTTCACTTAAGCAAGTAACAATTAAATCCCCTAATCCACTAAGTCCGTATAAAGTGTGAGAATCTGCGCCAAGTTCTAGTCCTAATCTTCTAATTTCTGTAAGACCTCTTGTAATTAATGCTGCAAATGTATTATCTCCATATCCTAAACCTGCTGCAACACCTGCACAAAATGCAATAATGTTTTTTAAAGCTCCACCTAATTCAACACCTTTTATATCTTCAGATGTATAAATTCTCATTTTTTCATTCATAAAAGTATCTTGAACTAATTTTCTAACTTCTACATCTTTTGAAGCTGCAACTAAGACTGTTGGTACAGCAATTGAAACTTCTTCAGCATGACTTGGGCCTGATAATGCACCTACTCTTGCATTTGGTATTTCTTCTTTAATAACCTCATCTAGTGTAAGTGTCGTATCTTTTTCTATCCCTTTAGAACAAACTATTATTGGTTGCTTTTCGCAATCTACAAATTCTTTATATTGTTTAACAATATTTCTTGTAAATTTTGAAGGTGTAACATGTAATATAAAGTCTGCTCCTTCAATTACTTCCTTAAAATTTGTTTTACATACAATATTGCTTGGAATAACTATTTTAGGCAAAAATTTGCATTTTCTCTCTTCATTAATTAGTCTTGCTTCTTCTTCGTCAAATGACCAAATTCTAACATCATGACCTAGACTTGCTAAATGCATAGATAAAGCTACTCCCCAGCTTCCACTTCCTATAACTGCTATTTTTTTCATTGTTTTTCCTCTTTTCTTATTATTTTTTAAAGCTTAATTTGTTTTCTGTACCATTCATTATTCTTTTAATATTTTCTCTATGATTAAATATAACAAATACAGCTAAAATTATGCTAAAAATTAAATACTTAAATCCTGTTGCAGGTACTATGAAACTATCTCCTATAAATATTGTAAGTACTGGGAATAAAACTGCAGCTCCCATAGACCCCATTGATACCATTTTAGTTATTATTATAATTACTAAAGCAAATATTAAACATATTAACCCTATTTTCCAGTTAGTAATTAATAATACACCTAAAGATGTAGCAACTCCTTTTCCACCTTTAAACTGAAAAAATATTGGAAATGTATGACCTATAACAACTAATATTCCTGCTATTTGTACTAATAGAGCCCTATCTGTATTTCCAACAATATTTCCTATTAAGACAGCTAATAAAATAGCAACTATTCCTTTTAAAATATCACAAATTAATGTAATAACTGCCGCTTTTACTCCTACTGCCCTTAATACATTGGTAGAACCTGCATTTCCGCTACCTTTTTCTCTTACATCAAATCCCGCAATTTTTTTACTTATTAATACTGAGAAATTAATACTTCCTATTGCATATGCTATTACTGCTATTATTATGTATGTTGCCATATCCATCCCTCCTTCTTAAATATAATGCAATTATATTATAAATTATCTTTTTTATCAATAGATTTTTGACTTTTTTTCTAAAAAGACTTGTTTTTTTTGCCATTTTATAGGATAATATATGTAGTTATGAAATTAAATACCTATAGAAGGGATGAAATAAAATATGATGAAAATAATAGATGCTTTTTTAAAAAAGCTAAACGTTAGCCGTAATAATTTTATGACATTCATATTTACATTGCTAACAATATATGTTGCAGTTGATAGAATTGTTGAAATGTTAATTATGATATTAACAGGAATTGCGACCAGTTACTGGAATCCAATTGTTTATACTTTAGCTCTAGCATGTCCTGTTCTTGCATATTCGTTTGCAGGAAGTTCAACTTATGCCGACACAAGAGCTTCTAAAGTAACATTATTTTATATATTTGCAATAGGATTTTATGTTATAGCAATTTCTATGTTTACTCAATATTTAAATGCAGGTGCTTGGCTTCTTTTCATGTCATCTAAAAGCTTTGTACCTATTATAACTGATTTTTCAGAATTAGTTAAACCAGCATTTCGAGCTATATCACTATATTTACCATTAACAACAGTTTATCCATTTATAAAATCAATTCTATTAGGAGTTGATGATTCTCAAAATATGACAAGATCACTTTGGGATTTTTATGGAATTAATTTATCAGATAAAAAAGCAAAACATGGACCATATGCATGTGATGTATTTTTATTTAAAGATTTCGATTCTGGCAAAAAAATGAATTTCTCAGAAGATCGTAGATTTCAGTCACTACTTGTATGTGGTGGTTCTGGAACAGGAAAAACCTCTATGATTTTCGAACCAGTTATAGCACAAGATATAGAAAAAAAATATTTCTTTACAGAAGCATCTAAAGAACTAGGATTTACAGCATTAAAGACAGGAATAGCAAATTTATCAGCCCCATATAGTAATGATTATTTAAATAAATACTTTAATTTAAACATGCTTACACCTTCTTTTGGTAAAGATACTTTATTTAATAGTTTCGTTAAAAAGATGGTTATAGCTACATCTCCTTATAATATATACAAAAATATCGGTATTACATATATGTCACCTGACTATGAAACATTAGAGCAAATGATGAAAGTATCTGAAAATTATAACATTGGATATAATCTAATAGATCCATCTCAACCTGAAAAATCTATAGGTTTAAATCCATTTATATATGATGACCCTACAAGAATTTCAGTTATTATATCATCAGCATTACAAGGAATATCATCTGACGAAGCAAGTGAAATGAAAGATTTATATAGAGAAGAAATATCATTGCAAATGCTTGAAAATCTTTCTATATTATTAAAAGTAATATATCCAAAAATGCATGATGGAGTACTTCCTAATATGGAAGATTTATTAACACTTTTATCTAACTTCGAATTAGTAGAAAAAATGTGTAAAATACTGGAAAAAGACGATGATCTTGCCGAAAAATATTCAATGGAATTATCATATTTTAAAAGATCTTTCTTTGCTAATAGCATAGCTAGAGAAGATACAGAAAAAAATGCATATCAAATTGCAAGTAGATTAGAAAATCTTTTAAGAGCGCCAAAAATAAGATATATTCTATGTAATAGACATACAAATATAAATTTTGATGATGTATTAAAAAATGGTGAAGTAACATTCGTATGTACACGTCGTGGAGATTCTGGTAAAACTGCACATAAAGCTTTTGGATTATTCTTTTTACTATCTATGCAAAACGCGGTTTTAAGCAGACCAGGTAATGAAAAATCTAGAATTCCTCATTTCTTATATATTGATGAATTCCCAGATTTCTTAAGCAAAGATACAGAAACAATGTTTACAATGTACAGAAAATATAGAGTCGCAACAACAATTTCAGCACAAAGTATAGCACAATTTGCTCTTCCAGACAATAAATCTAATTTCAATAGTGTGGTTTTAGCAAACTGCGCAAGCAAAATATACACTGGTGGAGCTACTCCTTATGAAGAACTTGAATGGTGGCAAAATGAAATTGGTAAGTGGAAACAATGGCAATTAAGTCAAGATTATGATGGTAAAACAGGCGCAATGTCTCCTTCAATCAAATCTCCTAAAAAAGGATTCGAGATTAAGATGACATGGAATAGATTACAAAATCTAGGTCAAAATGGCTGTGGATATAAAATTGTTGCAGACAACGGAAGAAATGATATTGGTGAAGGAATTATGTATTATATGGCTTCAAAATATAAAGAAAAACATAAAGGAAAAACATATAATTTTGCAGCTTATTCATCTGGTTCAGCAACTGAAGGAAGCAATAATTCATCATCAACATCAAGAAAATCAAAATATGGTACAAGAAAAACTACTATAAACAATAAAGGTTATACCGAAACCGATCCAATTCAAAATATGGATACAAAATATTCTTTTGATAATGAAGAAGGTTCTATTATAATAGATTTAAAAAATAATAAAAAATAGTGGAAATTGGGACGGTTCTCTTTTCCAAAATATAAAGACTCAGTTTATTAAACAAACCGAGTCTTTATTTTATATGTATACATCTATATTTTTCAAATCCATATTCACTTACGCTTTTTCCAAATATATCATAAGTATGTGCTGCAATTAAAGTATTTGTTGTATTAGTTCCATTCTTTACTACAATTAAAGAATGTGAAAAAATTTGTCCATTAAAACTTAGTTGAACCACATCCCCTATTTCTAATTTATCTATTATTGTCTCTTCTCCTTTTGGTCCTAGATTATTGTTTGTTGTTAAAAATTTATACAAAAACTCTACCCCTGTCCATGATGGAGATTTATTATTCCCATTAATATAATACCACCCATTAATTCTATTATAATTCATTTGCTTACATCCTGCATAAATACATTGTGATACAAAATTTGTACAGTCCCCTCCTACTGGATCAAAATTATAATATTTTGGATTTCTTCCGTATGCCCACTTTTTTGCATATTCATATACAGCTTCTCTATTATACATATCATCACCTTTAACATATTATTATTAATCTTAATAGAATGTTACTAGAGGTGTTTTATATGTTTATATTTAAATCAAATGAAGCTCATGCTCATATTAAAGGTGGAAAACAATATCCGAATATAAATGGTACTGTTGATTTTAAAGAAACTAAAGATGGCGTTATAGTTACTGCTAAAATACACGGATTGCCAAAATCTACTAATAAATGTAATGGAAGATTTTTTGGTTTTCATATACATGAAGGAAACTCTTGTACAGGAAACAAAGAAGATGAGTTTGCAAATGTAGGAATGCATTATAACCCTACAAAATGCCCTCACCCATTTCATGTTGGAGATTTACCACCACTATTAGAAAACAATGGTTATGCTTATATGAGTGTATTAATTAATAAATTTAAAATTAAAGATATAATAGGAAAAACTATAATCATTCATGATAAACCTGATGATTTTACAAGCCAACCAAGTGGAAACTCTGGAACTAAGATCGCATGTGGGGTTATAAAATGATTTTAATTTATTAAATATAAGATCATATTCGCTTCTTTCAATACATAATGTAGCTTCAGTATTACAATAAAAATAACTGCTAAGATTTTTAATCTCTTAGCAGTTGTTTTGAGAAATTTGAAAAAATCATTATTTTACAAATTTCCACATTTCAGAAATTTTTGTTTTCACATGGCTCATAATTTCAACTGGATTAACAGTTTCAATGCCTTCTTCAGAGCCTGTTACAGAGAAAACATAATGTTTCATACCTTCAAGATAGACTATTCTTATTCCACTGTCAGATAAGTACTTCCAGCTACCATCTTTGAAAACATGGTATGTTTCTCCTTTTTCAAGGATTGCAAATTCCTGCATTTCTCCATATCTCAGTGAGATTTTACCACGAACTCGCTGTTCTTTGTTAACAGTTTCGATATAAGAAAGCAAAATCTTTTCGCAGTTGGAAATATCCTTGTCAGAAAAAGCGAGAAACTTCATCACTTTATCATATACTTCAGTTATAATCAAAGATTTTTTGTCAAGTCCCAGTAAGTATTCTTCAATATCTGCGCAATTTCGTAATACGAAAACTTCAGATTTTTCATCATACTTATCCGGTTCGTCAATCTCAACTTCGAGTACATGGTTCTCATCAAGTTTCAGTGTGCGATGACAGAAATATTCGCTATAGAAACTTTTCATCTCTTTACCATTTCTCTTGATGTTCTTACTCTGAAGAGTGACTTTGGGTACACTTTTTCCTTTTTCATCGTTATAGTTTGTGATATAACGTCGTGTTTCTTCTCCCTCTGTTACGCGAATTTCTGAGCAAAAATCAAACCAATCACCAAAGAAAAGTGATATACGGATTTCTGTATTAAGTGCAGTAACGCATTTAAATGAATTATCTTCTTCATTATATTCGCTTAACTTAACAGGAGTTTTTACTCCAATGAGTTCGATGAAATCAGCAAAATTATCAAATTCCCAGCCCTCATTACGAGTCCATTTAGTTATCAAGAATTTGAGTTCTTCGGTATCACAAGAAATCTTTGAGTTTTGTGTTTCTGATTTTGATGTTACTACGTCAGCCTCTTTGTTCCGTGAAAAAAAATTTCTTAGTCTCATAATGTTACCTCCTTAATAATTATTAATACGAAGTATTATGTAATTTGTACCATTTATTGTTCCTGGTACCAAGGATAATCTGCATTATATTATACCACATTTTACATAAATTTGCAAATTTGTATTTCACGTAAATCTTATTTATTTACCCTTTATTTTGCTTTTTTAAACTTTTGTTATTCTCTTTTTCTAGTTCTTTTAAACTCTTTTTAGGAGTTGGTAAGTCTTCTGGCATTGTTCCACCAATATCCGCAATTGCTTTTCTTACTTTTTTGCCAACTTCATAATGAGTTTTATTAGCTTTCTTTTCAGTATTAACTTTATCTTTTTTTAATCTTGATTCAGTTTGTGTTATACGAAATAAATTGGCTGCAAGTTCTTCACTCCCCATATTATCAAGAATGTCTTCTCTATATCTTAATCCTTTTCTTTTTGCAATATCATCAGCTGTTTCACCATTATATAACCCCTTATAGCCTGCATTATGAAATTTATCAAAATTTTTAACTCCAGCTTTTTTTGCTGTTTGATTTAATGAATAATTTCCTTTGCGTGTTAAATTTCTTTGATAAAATCGTTTTTCATCTTCTGTTAGCATACTATATTCTTTTTCTGTAATTTCTTGTTTTCTAGTTTGAACTGCAAAATAAGTTTGAGCAAGTGCTATAACTTTTTTTCGACTGTCTCCATTTTGAGCTATTAAATAACAAGCATAACGATTTAGTTTATAATCCTCTATAAATTCTTCTTTTCCTTTTCCAGAAATTATTGGCTTCCTGACGTCAGGAAAGCAATCTTTTATTGAAATTCCGCTATTTTCGCATGCAATCATTGCTTTTTCAATTACCTTTTTAAAATTTTCCCATTTTGAATACTGTAAAATAGGCATAAGTTCTCTAGCATACCAAAATTCAACACCATTTTCATCAATATGTTTAATTTCTTCAAATGATTTATTATTTTTATCTATTTCTTTCAATAGTATCAGCTCCATTTCTCAATATTATATTTATCCTTATTATAAAACGATTGTTTGCAGTTGTCAATAAATTTATAAATTTTACTTTTTTTTTTCGTTCGACTAAATTCGACAAAAAAAATACTATCTTTAAAGTAGATAGCATTAATCATTTATTGTGACTTATAAAAAGTCATATATATTGGAGCAGGTAGTGGGAATCGAACCCACGTAGCTAGCTTGGAAGGCTAGGGTTCTACCATTGAACTACACCTGCATTTCCTTAGGACATTTTCTATTATATCATATTTTTTTAATTTGTCAACACTTTTTTAAATTTTTTTTATACTTTTTTCAAAATTTTGTTAATATTTAGACTTATAATTGTTTTGTCCTTACAAAATCAAACATTACAAAAGTATAAATCAAACATATATGGAAATATATAATTGTTTAGCAATTTTCTGCATTAAGTATAATTTTCCATTTTTGGTAAATACTAATCCAAAAAGGAGCAGATTTATGAACATAAAAAAGTTATTTAAATATGAGCCTAAACAAAACTATGATTTCAATATTCAAAGTACAGAAAATGCATCAGTTCAAGATTTAAGTACAGATAAAACAGACCAAAAAGTTTATAGTTCTTTACAAAAAAATTTAGAATTTGCACAGTCAAAATATAATTCTTTAATTAATAGCGATATTGTAATAAGGCATTTCTCGATTATTTGTAAAAATAAGCAATATAAAGCTTTTTTATTATATATAGATGGAATGACAGATTCTGTCATTGTAAATCAATTTGTGTTGCAACCACTAATGCTAAGAAACAAAAATAATACTTTTGATGATTCTACTAATACAAAAAATTCTCAAAATATTCAAAATAATGAAGATACTCAAAATGTTCAAAAGCCTCAAAATAATAAGAATATTACAAAAAAAAATCAAGAAGATTTATCAAATTATATTTATGAGCGCTTAATTCCAAACAATAATATTTCTATTCAAAAACAATTTGATAAAATCATTTCTGACATAAACTCAGGTAATTGTGCTTTATTTGTTGACACATTAAATGTTGTTTTTGATATTGACGCAAAAGGTTTTAAACAAAGAAGCATTGAAAGACCACAAATAGAAAATGTAATAAAAGGTCCTCAAGAAGCTTTTGTTGAAAATATTAGAACTAATACTTCTCTATTAAGAAGACTTACAAATAACGAAAATCTACTTATTGAAAATGTTGAAGTTGGTGAAATTAGCAAAACAAAATGTGCTTTGTGTTACATGCAAAATATTGCAAATGGTGATTTAATTGCTGAAGCTAAATTTAGGTTAAGCAATCTTTCAATTGATACCTTAGTTTCATCTGGTGAATTAGAACAGTTAATACAAGATGGTTCAAGTTATGGAATACCTCAAGTTCTTTCAACAGAACGTCCAGATAAATGTGTTAAAGCAGTAATGCAAGGTCGAGCTGTTATTTTAGTAAATGGAAACCCTTATGCTTTAATTATTCCTTCTGTTATGACAGATTTTCTTGCATCTCCAGAAGACTCTAATTTAAACCCTTTATTTGCAAATTTTTTAAAGTTTATTCGACTTCTTGCATTTTTAATTACACTTTTATTACCTGGAATGTATATTGCAGTTACAAACTTTCATCAAGAGCTCTTTCCTACTGAGCTTCTCTTTTCAATTTTAGTTGCAAGAGAAAACGTTCCTTTCCCTATTATATTCGAGCTTTTGCTTATGGAAGTTTCTTTCGAATTAATTCGTGAAGGAGGTCTTAGAACTCCTTCTGCTATTGGTTCGACCTTAGGTATTGTTGGAGCTTTAATTTTAGGAGATGCCGCAGTTGCTGCAAACATAGTAAGTCCTATTTTAATTATTGTAGTTGCAATTACTGGCCTTTCATCATTTGTTATTCCGAACTTTTCATTTGGTTTTCATTTAAGAGTTTTTAGATTTGCTTTTACAATTCTTGGATATATAGCAGGATTTTTAGGAATTGGATTAGGTATATACGTCTATCTTGCTGTGCTTTGTAGTCTAAAATCTTTTGGAGTTGCTTATTTATCGCCAATATCACCAAACATATCTGGTTTTAGTTTAAAATATTTTGTTCCTCCATTTTGGAAACAAGAATATAGAAATGACTTTTTAGCACCTAAAAAACAAGTATCTCAAAGTAAGTTTAGTATGGTTTGGAAAAAGGAGAATTCTAATGGAAAAGATCAATAACAAAGAAGCCATCTCTTTAATTGTAAGTTCGAGTCTTGGTATAACAGTCCTTGTAGCAAGTCAAATAATTGCTTCTACTTGTTTGTCATCAAGCTTAATCAATACTGGAATAATAAGTATTATTGCTTTAGCTTTAACTGTTATAATCTGCACTCTATATAAAAGATTTATAGGAATAAGTTTTTTAGATATTACAGAATATTTCGGCGGAAAAATATTAAAATTTATTGTTGGTTTAATATTTTTACTATACTTCCTATTTACTGCAGCAATTGTCTTGTGTAAGGCTGTAAACACACTACAAATTGTATATTATCCTATGACAAACATAAGTTATATTGTTTTATTTTTTTTATTTACTACAGCCTTTGCATGCAATTTAAAAAACAATGGTTTTTTAAGAGCTACTTTTATAATTGTCCCTATTGTTATAATAGCAATATTCTTTATTTTTGCAGGAAATCTTAAAAATTTCAATTATGAGAATATTTTTCCTATTTTAGGTAATGGATGGAATGCAACTATAGGAATTGGTCTTACAAATCTTTATACATTTGGTGGAATTGCATATTTATTTTTTATTCCTCAACATCTCAAAAGACCAGATAAATTTATGTCTGTATCTGTAATATCAACTATCACTTCTAGCATTCTTCTTACGCTTACTATAGCAACAATTATACTTATGTTTAATAGAAATGTTACAAGCGGACAGCTTTTCCCATTATATATAGCAGTAAGATATATAGAGTTTGGCACATTTTTTCAAAGGCTCGATGCTGCATTTTTATTAATTATGAATATTGCCATTTGTTCTTTTTTAGGAATATACGGAAATTTATGTCTTGGAATAATAAAAGAAATAACAGAAATAACAGATAGTAAGCCTTTAAGCTATCCTTTAATTTTGCTATTATATGCAATTACTGTATTTATAAATAGTTTTTTTGAATTAGAATTTATACAAGATACTATTTTCAAAATAATTTTCTTTAGTGTTGTTTCTTTAGGAATAATTATTTTAATTTTTGCAAATATAAAAAATAAATTTTCAAAAAGAAAGGTAAAACTATGAGTAAAAATATGCTAAAATTTTATGCAGTAGTTGTGCTTACATTAGTCTTTATTTATGCATTTTCTGCATCTTATACCTCTGATAGTGTTGATAATATTTCCTATGTTATAGCTCTTGCTGTAGATGTAAATGAAGGTGAGCAAAACCTACAAGTTACTTTTGAATTTATGGACACTTCTGCATTTTCAAGTGAACAATCAGGAGATTCAAATAGTGCAATAATAGATACAGTTACAGCTACTTCTATTAATAGTGCTATTAATTTGCTTAATGCATATATAGGAAAAGAAGTAAATCTATCTCACTGTAAAGTTGTTGTTTTTTCTGACAAATTAGCTGAAAAGGGAATATCTTCTGAAGTTAGTGAACTTATGAATAACATTCAAGTTAGACCTTCTACCAATATTATTATTTGTAAAGGAAATGCATTAGAATATATTCAAAACTCTACTTCACAGCTAGAAAAAATTCTTACAAAATATTATGATATTTTTCCTAATAGTAGTGAATATACAGGATATACTTCAAATATAATGATTGGAGAATTTTACAATTATTTAACCACTAAAGAATGTGGAAATCTTGCAATTTTAGGTGGATTAAATCCTACAATTTCTCCTTCTAATTCTTCTGGCAATCCTTCAAATGGGTCCTCTGATAGTTCATCAAGTGGAGCAGAAAATAGTTCTGAAAGTAGCTCTTCTGAAAGTTCTTCAAAAGAACAGTCAGAAAACAAAGAAAAACCAGATAATAATAACAATCTTTCTCATGTAGTATCAGGAAATGCACCAATTTTAGGAGAACGTGGTACAGAAAATATTGGACTTGCTGTACTTAAAGATGGAATATACAAAGGAGATTTAACTGCTATAGATACTTTGTGTCACACTCTAATAAAAGGAGAAGTTAATTCATTTTTGTTAACTATAAACAATACAGAAATTTATAAAAATTATCTAGATGTTTCATTATACGAAAATAATCCACCTAAAATTAACATAGATATTTCTGGAGATGAACCTGTTATAAATATAAAGATAAAATTAGTAGGAAGAATTAGTGGACTTAAAGATGGTATAAATTATTCTGACGAATCTACAAATTTAAATTTAGATGAAATATCTAATGCTGTAAATAAATCTTTAGAAGGATATCTCTATGAATATTTAAAAAAGACCTCTTCAGAATTTAAATGTGACATTGATTATTTTTATAATTATGCTAAACGTAATTTTAAAACTATTTCTGATTGGAAAAATTATGACTGGGGTACAAAATATGAGCAAAGTAAATTTAATGTTTCTGTTGAATCACAAGTTTATTATAGCTTACTAAATTCTGATTAAAATGTATTACTCTAATAAAGGAGACAAATTATGAATACTTTATTTATTAAAATAATATTTCTTATTTTTACGTTTGTAATTTTTATTTATTCCTCTTCTTATGCAAAATATGAGATAACAAAGAAAAATAACATAATTGGTGGAATCATTGTTTTCGTTTTTATTTTATTTAGCATAGTTTTTAGTAATATTGTATTTTTTATAACATAAATTGCTTTCATTGTATATGATAATTTGATTTTTCTATACAATAACAAAAGGAGAGCATTAAATATTTTCTATACAAAAAACTCAAATTATTAAACTTATAATTGTTTAATAATTTGAGTTAAATTCATAATTAATATCTTTTTATACTCTTACTTTTTTCTTTGTAACTTCTGGTGCAGGCGGTATTAAAGGGCTATATGAATCCCCTTCTAAAACATCCACTTCAACAGTTCTAGTTAATATATCTGTATAACTATATGTTGCGTTCCTTGCCCCTTCTAAATATTTTACCGTAAAAATATTTGGATATGCTTTTTCTATCGTAGCTTCTTTTTCAAAAGACCTATTTCTACCAAGAGAACCTTTAATAATAATCTTTTGACCAATTTTGTCTAAAATGTCTGATTTCAAATTTAAAATATCTGCAGAGCAAATCATATAATCACCTTCACTTCAATATTTATGTTTGAATTTTATCATAATAAACATAAAATGTCAAAATGGGTAAGATATTCAAAAAATCTCGTATCTCTTGAAGCTCTAAGTTTTTATTTGTCGTTTATTGTAATATTACATTTGTGTTACATTTTTGTTACAAAGTTGTAACAAATCTTTTTCCACTTGCTCCAATTCCTCCTACTCCTCTTTTTCCGTCTCTTAATTCGTGTTCTATATCTCCTATAGTAATGTATTTTAAATAATCTGTTGTTGCAACTTTTCGTGCTATAACAAGTGGATCTAAAAAATCTATTAGAATTCTAGCAGGAGATGACGCAAAATTTGCACCTGCCATTATTAATGCTTCAAAATAACTTTGGCAGGCACCTGCAAATATTACAATTTCCTTTCCTTGCTCCCTTTCATATCTTCTTGCTTCTTTTACAGTCTCTATAAAGTATTTAGAATTTCTATAATTATATATATCATCATATGCTTTTTCTTTTTTTATCATCCCATCATGTCCTGTAATTATAAGTATATCTGGATTATAATATAGCAATAAATTATAAACCATGCTTGGTTGTCTATATTCTGGAATGTTTTTAACAACAGCTTTTAACCCCATCTTTTGATAATATCTCAAAGATTTCTCACTATACCTTCTGTCTCCATCTAAATGAAGTATTTTACCTGTAACATATCGTTCTAATTTTCTATCTTCTTTTGTATCTTTATGTTCATTTATATCTTGTTCAAATCTATTGTCTATTCCTTTTAAGTTATTTATTACTTGCTCTTTATCAGCTAACACTAAATCTTCAACATCACTATCAACTTCAATTCTTTCTGTGATTCCCTTCAAAATTGCAATTCTTTTTCTGTCGTTTTTTATTATCTTTATTACTTCAAAAATAATATCTTCTCCATGCGAAATTCTTACTACTTTATCACCTTTTTTTATCCTTTTCATATAATCACCCCTAAATGATGTCTATATTATTCTATGTCGAATTTTGTATAAGGGTGAAAAAAGAAAAAAACCAAATTTATTTTTAATCTAATAAATTTGGCTCTTTTTATTTAGTTACCTTGTAAAATCTTTTTTATTTCTTCAAATCTTTTTACTTTTGCAGTTGTTGTTTTAATCATAGGTTCATCAGTTACAATTATCTTTTTAATATGTTTAAATATTGTAAGTTCTTGGTTTATATCTTTTATATCCTTCCAAACTCTGTCTTCTATATCTTCTTTTGATGTATTTTTAAAATATTCTTTGTTATATACTATCTTAGCAGAAATGATAAGGTCATCACCTTTTGGATATCCAAATACCATGCTTTCTTCTACATAAGGTAATGTATTTATTAGTGTTTCTAATTCTTCTGGATATATATTCTTTCCGTTTTTTAATACTATAACACTTTTTTGTCTTCCTGCAATACATAGATATCCTTTTTTATTATAATAACCTAAATCTCCAGTATAGAACCAACCATCTTTTAAAACAGCTTTTGTATCTTCTTCATTTTCATAATAACCGAGCATAACGTTTGGTCCTTTAACTGCAATTTCACCTATTCCTTCTTCATTAGGATCTTCTATTTTAACTTCTACATTGCATAAAGGCTTTCCAACAGAATTGTGTCCCATTGTATGTATATTTTCTCCTGCAACAACAGGCGCTGTTTCTGTTAAACCATATCCTTCTACTGTGTAAATTCCAAATGCATTAAAATCTTCTGCTACTTGCTTATTTAAAGCTGCTGCTCCACTTATTACAGCTCTAACTTCTCCACCTAATTCATCAAGAACAGTTTTAAATATCTTTCTTCTAACATCTATACCAACTTTTAATAATGCTTTACTTAATCTTTTTCCAACTTCAAATTTTTTTCTTTGACCTGTTTTGTCTATAGTATTCATTATTTTTTTATGCATAGCTTCTAAAATTAGAGGAACACATACAAATACAGATACTTTATATTCCTTTAAATTTTCTTGAATATGCCTTAAACCATCGCAAAATACATTGTTTGCTCCAGCACTTATCATTAACAAAATACATGTTGAACCATACATATGATGAAATGGTAAAAATGCAATATTTGTATCTGTTGAGCAGAATGGTTGTTCATAACGTAATGCAGCAACATTACTAGCTATATTTCTGTGTGAAATCATAACTGCTTTTGCTAGTGATGTAGTTCCTGAAGTAAAAAGAATTACGCTCATTTTATCACTATCTATTTCTGAATCAATATACTCTTTATTTCCTTTTTTTACTTCTTCTTTTCCTTTTTCAATTAGTTTTGGCATATTTAAAAAATCATATTTTTCTATATCATCCATTAAAATGAAAGTTTTTAAGTTTGTTGTATTTTCATCTTTTATTTTTTTCATTAAATCTGCCATATTTTCTTCAAATATTATTACATCAGCTTTACTTCTTTGTAATGATGTTATAATTTCTTGTTCTGGTAAACCTTTATCTAATGGAATAGCAATTCCTACTCCATTTAAGACTGAAACATAACTTAATACCCATTCATATCTATTTTTTCCTATAATAGCTACTCTTTTTCCTTTTAATCCTATAGAAAGTAATGCTGTTCCAAATGCATTTATATCTTCATCTAATTGTTTATATGTTATTTTTTTATAGCTTACATTTTTTCCATCTTTATTTTTTATTGTAAATGCTACACAATCTGGATATTTATTTACAGCATCTTTTATAATTTCTTTAACATTTTTATAATCTATGAATTCTTTTTTTTCACTCTTCATATCAGACGCTCCTTTTAAAAAATAATCTAGTATTGAATACTAGATTATCACTTATTTCTAAATCTGTCAATATATTCGACTACTAATTCTACTTTTACGTTTTACTTTCCGACCATCTTGACATCTTTATTTCTTTATATTTTTCAAGTATTGTAGCATACTTTTCATATTCTTCATCCCATAACTCATTTGGCATTTTATCAAATGCTTCAAATATTGTCTCTGCTTCTTTTAAATATAATATTTGTTGTTGTGGACTTAATTTATCAAATCTTTTAGAATAATCATATAGTTTATCTAAAGTTTGATTTGCTTCTATAAAATTCCAAAAATCTTTTACTGTTATTCCAAATAACCTAATTTGTAATACTGCATATCCTGCTAATGCAAATACTATTAAAACTAGTATATATATTAAATATAGCATCTTTTCACCTCTTACGTTCATTCGTACATTCCTATTATAACATATATTTTTAGTATTTGCAAATTTTTGTCGATTTTTGAAAATATTTGAAAATGCACTTTTAATGCATTTTCATTTTAGTGAATAATATCTACAAAAAAGAGAACGCCAGTGTTAAACACTGACTTTCTCTTTTTTCGGAATTACATTAATTAATTCAAATTATTTTATTTTTCAAAAAACTGTTGGCTAGGATATTAACGAATTCATCATCATCATCTCTTTGATACCGAAGATATTCGTTTACTCTCGAAGCGAATTTTTTTCCAAAAAATTCCCTTATTTCTTCTACGCTCTTAAAAACAATAACGCCAAATGGCTTATTGTCGATAGAGTAATACGACACTTTTCCATGCTTATAAAAATCCTTTATCAGATCTTCTAGGTTTTTTTTATATGCATCGCAAATATCCCAAAGACTTAGTTTTTCACCATTTTTGTTTGCATAGTAGTAATTCCCCATATATCCTCCTTTGATTGTTGGTGGATTTGCCTTCAAATTTTTTTTAGGCTCTAAAAATTGTTACTCAATTATTATAACACACTCTTCATATATTTTCAAGTTCTGCAATCATCACATGCTTAAATAAGTATTTTTCAAGTATAAAGTTTAAATTTTTCAAGGCTATTTTTTATTTTAAAAGCCAGGTGTATTAAACACTTGGCTTTTAAAAACTTCACAATTTAACTGGCAAATATTTTGCAATGTTACTTGTTTTATGCATTTGTATGGAAGTGTTGATATTTTCTAGACAAATGAATGCTAGAGACTTATGTTCATGAGCTGATACTAAAGTGTCCAAATCATAATCTAAATTTAGACTATCTAGTATATTCCGAGCATTCTGCTTCTGATTAGAATAATACTTATCTTTTAGCATACTTTTAATAGGTATAATAACATATTCTTTTCCTTCAAGTATCTTTTCTTCTAAAAACTTTACCAAAATATATGTATTTATATAATCTGATAAAGCTAATGCTGTTTTAGCTGTAAGATATCTAGTATTATCTTCAACTTTTTTTGCATCTCCCCAAGTAATCATATGTGATATAGTATTATCTAATACTTCGTATCCTAGATTTTTTAGAAATTGAATTGTAGCTCCTGTCATATTTTCTACTTCTACAGACTCTTGGAGCAAAACAGCGCTATATGCAATAATTTTCATTACAGCTTCAATTTGATCCTTCTGCCCTTCTGGTAGCTTAGCCCTCCTTCTGGTTTCAACTTTTCCTATTTTCTCCAAAATAAAACTTTTTTTAGAATATGTACAATAATTTTTGCTTTCGACTTCTATCAAATCTCCACATGCCCCAAAACCTGCTTCCCATAGTTCTTCATCTTGAACAAATTCTTTTCCAAAGATTGCTTTTAATATTTTCCGTTTGCCAATCTCCTCCTTTGTAATTCTACTATCTGTTGGATTTTCTTTCTTAAAAAAGTTTTTGATATTTTCTAAAATATTCATCTTTTTTTCTCCTTTGTATATTAGTAATAAGTCTATTACTAATTTTGTTAAATGTATCTAATTATATATTAACATAATCTATTTAAAAAAGATAAACAAAACAGAAATCAGTTTTGTTTATCTTTAATAGCTACATAAATATAACAATTATCATCAGAATATCTTTCTATATATAATGTTTTATCTATTTCATAGTTTGTAGAAGGTATCCACTGAGAAATAATATTTATTTCTGTTTCGTCTATATCTTTTTGGTTTCTTGAACCAACATTAAATACGGCATATTTTCCTTTTGGTATTATATATTTTTCTGTATTTTCATATTGTATTTTACATCCAACCAAATAAGTATATTCATTTTCTTCAATTATTGTAATTCCATATTGTCCATTTTCATTAAATTTTTTGTATAGTCCATTATTTTGAATTTCTTTATATAAATTTCTAATACAATATAAAAAATCTTCATGGTTTGTTGCTTTTATTTTTTTGCAATATAGTACTGTTTCATCTATTTCTTTTATTTCATAGCTTAAATCTTTATATATAGTGTTAGTGTTAAACTTTAAAATTGGGAATAACTTATATTCTTTATCATTAGCTTTACATTCACTTGGTGTTATGCCAAATAAGTTTTTAAAAGCTCTTGTAAAAGATATGCTTGATTCATATTGATATTTTATTGCTAAATCTATTATTTTTATATCCGTCTTTTTTAATTCTTCTAAAGCCTTACTTAATCTTCTTTTTCTTATATAATCTGCTAATGAGATATTAGTTAAAAACATAAATATACGTTGTAAAGAATACTCTGATACTCCTACTATTTTTGCTAGCTCACTATACTCTATTTTTTCTGTTAAGTGTTCTTCAATATATTGAATCATTTTATTTAAATATTCATAGTTCATATCTTATCTCCTAAATCTAACTTATTTAAGATTTTGTTTTCTTATATTTCATATAATAACACAAAAATAAAAATCTGTAAATGTTCTCACTTTACTTCTTAAACATTCACAGATTTTCGTAAGATGGCTGGGGTACTGTGATTCGAACACAGGAATGTCGGAGTCAGAGTCCGATGCCTTACCGCTTGGCGATACCCCAATGTAATTTACATCTTTTATTATACAAAAAAATCTTACATTTTACAAGTGTTTTTGAATATTTTATTATAATAATAAATTACATTTTATAGCCAATTTTCTATACCTTTAAACAAACTAAAAACATTTATATACTGAAATCTCTTCAATTTTTTATATGCTTGTTTACTACGCACTCCAGCTTCACAATACAGAACTATTTCTTGATTTTTATCTTTTAATAAATTTGTTACATTTTTGCTTATTTCATAATATGGAATATTAATTGCTCCATTTATATGTCCTTCTTTAAATTCTTGTGAACTTCTTACATCTACAATCACAGCGCCATTTCTTTGTTTTCTTTTTAATTCATCTATATTTATTTCATATGATTCCATACTTCTTTTAAACAATTTTATTTTTTCTAACATTATTATATCCACCTTTTACTGCTTTTTCTATATTTTATTAATTGTAAAAAAACTTTGTTACAATTTGTTTTATAATATCGAAATTTGTTAGCTTTTGCGTTTATTTTTACGACTATTTTTCAAAAATACCATTAATATTTCATTATATTTACATTTATGTAAAACTTTTGATATTATGTTCATTATTTTTTACAAAAAATTATCCACATAAAATGTGGATAATGTGGATAACTTTGTGAATAACTTTATTTAGTCTTTTTCCCGTCACATGTTATTCACATTACATTGTTGATAACTTTTTTTATTTTTAACTAATTATTTATTTACTTTTTATGTTTATCATTTATACTTTTATTTCTCTGTATCGGCTAGTGAATCTTTTTGTTTAATAGACAAAATCTTTGGTTTTTCTTATTCAAGAATTGTTTTTGTTGTATATGAGAATTTTGATTTTTCATATACAACAAAAAAGCCAAGATAAAACTTTATATTTTATCTCAGCTTTAATTTCTATTACATTTTTATTAATCCATAAATTACTAGAATTATTTCTAAAACAAGTATAGTGGGCAATCCTATGGTAAATTTTAGCTTTTTTGTTTTGTGTCTAAACATATACATTCCTGCTATTGTTCCGATTCCTCCTCCTAAAGCTGTAATAGAAAATAACGTATTTTCTGGAATTCTCCATGAATTATTTTTAGCTTTCCACTTATCTATTGCCATTGCCAAAAAACCAATTACATTTATAATTATAAAGTATAATATTATTTTTCCTATTCCTACTGTTTCTATTAATTGTTTCATATTATTTTATCTCCCATTTTTTGTCCAGCAAGTAAATGATAATGTAAATGCATAACTTCCTGTCCTGCATCTTTACCACAATTAACTATAACTCTAAATCCATCATTTATAAAATTCTCTTGTTTTGCAATTTTATTCATTGCTTCATGAATTTTCCAAACATATTCTTTATCTTCCTCATTTAAACAGGCAAGTGAATCTATATGTTTTTTTGGTATAACTAAAATGTGAATAGGAGCTGCAGGATTTATATCTCTAAAAGCAAGCACATATTCATCTTCATATACTTTTTCTGATGGAATATCTCCATTTATAATTTTACAAAATAAACAATCTTCTTTCATTTTACTTTCTCCTCTTTTTTGGAAAATGGGACGGTTCTCTTTTCCATTTTCGTGGAAAAGAGAACCGTCCCATTTTCCACATTTTCCAATTATTCTAATACAGCCTTTATCCTTCTTACTCCTGAAGAACTTGATTCTTCTTTTTTGATTTTAAAATGTCCAAGCTCAGAAGTATTGCTTACATGAGGTCCACCACAAATTTCTATTGAAACATCTCCTATTTTATATACAGAAACTATATCTGCGTATTTTTCTAAGAACATTGCTTCAGCTCCAATGTTAACAGCTTCTTCCTTTTTCATTTCTAACTTTTCAACCGGAATAGCTTCTTCAATCCATTTATTTACTAAATCCTCTGTAGCTTTTTTCTCTTCATCTGTCATTTTGGCATCATGTGAAAAGTCAAATCTCATTCTTTCTGATGTAATATTGCTTCCTCTTTGATGAACATGACTTCCTAAAACTTGCTTTAATGCTGCATTTAAAAGATGTGTTGCAGTATGATATTTAGTTTCCATTTCTCCAGTACTTGCTAAACCACCTTTAAATTTTTGCTCAGATCCTGCTCTTGATTTTTCTTGATGCTCTTTAAATAATTCTTTAAATCCATCCATATCAATTGTCATGTCATTTTCTTTAGCTAAATCCTGAGTTACTTCTGGTGGGAATCCATAAGTATCATAAAGTCTAAATACAACTTTACCTTCTATTTTGTTTTTTCCTTGCTCTTTTAATTTTTTTACTTCTTTTTCGAATTCTCTTTCGCCATGTGCTAGAGTCTTAACAAACTTATCTTTTTCTTCTAATAGAACTTGTTTTATTGTTTCTCTATTATTTGCTAAATCAGGATACATTTCTTTTAAAACATCTATATCTAAATCGATTAAATTTGTAAGTTCATTTAGGTCTATTTGTAGTTTATTCATGTGTCTTATCATTCTTCTAATAAGTCTTCTTAAAATATATCCTCTGTCTAAATTGCTTGGACGACCTCCATCACAAATTATCATCATTGAAGAACGTAAATGTTCTGCTACAACTCTTCTACTAAATATGTTATCAACTTTTTGAAGTTCATCTAATTTTTTTATTACATCTACAAAAAGTTCTGTATCATATGGTGTTTCTTTACCTTGAAGTAACATGTTTACTCTTTCTAACCCTAATCCAGTGTCAACATTTTTTTGACTTAAAGGTGTAATGCTTCCATCTTCATGTTTAAAGAATTCCATAAATACATTATTCCAAATTTCAACATATTTTCCACAATCACAGTCAGGATTACATTCTGGTGAACATTTTGGTTTTCCAGTATCATAGAAAATTTCTGTATCACTTCCACAAGGTCCTGTTTCTCCTGCTATCCACCAATTATCTTTTAGGAAATATATTCTTTCTTTTGGAATTCCAGCTTTTTCCCAATATGAAGCAGATTCTTCATCTTTTCCAATTAGTTCATTTCCTCCAAAACATGTTACAGATAATTTTTCTACAGGAATTTCCAAATCTTTTGTTAAAAATTCGAAGCTCATTGCTATAGATTCTTCTTTGAAATAATCTCCAAGTGACCAATTTCCTAGCATTTCGAAATATGTTAAATGGCGATTGTCTCCAACTTCTTCTATATCGTTTGTTCTGATACATTTTTGATAATCTGTAAGTCTTGTTCCTTCTGGATGTTTTTGTCCTAAAAGATATGGTACTAGTGGTTGCATTCCAGCTGTATTAAATAATACTGATGGATCATTTTCTGGTATTAATGGTGCTGATGGAATCACCTTATGTCCATGTCTCTTAAAAAAATCTAAATATTTATTTCTTAATTCTAATGCGTTCATTTTCTTTCCTTTCTATCTTTTTTGTGGATTTCTCATTTCTTCATTTACTTCTTCTTCTATTGCATTATATATATCATCCTGTTCTAAATCTCCATTTTTTTCTTTAATTTTATTATATTTTTCAATAAATTCTTCTGCTGAAATCTTAAATCTTGATTCTGATGCTATTTCTTTTATAGGCATTTCTTTTCCTTCATATATTAAAACTGTATCAGGAGTTATAACCATATCTTCTGCATTATGTTGATGTCCTGTTGTAGGGTCTCCATCTACTTCATCTTTATCAATATCATTACATCCTGCTTTTATATGTCCCTTAACTTCATCATGCATCTTATCTATTTGATATTCACCTTTATTGCTATTGAATAATGCTCTAACTTCTACATCTTTTCTTTGTGTTCCATCTCTTTCATCTTGAACACTTTGCATAACATTTCCTTCGTTTTCTTTGTCTGTTTTGCCATAATATATTTCAGGAATACCGTATGGATCTTTTTGGTCTATTGCAATTCTTTTATTAGTATTAGGTACTTCAAAAATGCATTCTTCATTTTTCACTTCTACTTCTTCTCTGCTATTTATTTCAGTTACTTCTCTATTTTCCCCTCTATATTGTCTTAATTTTGTTTCTGGAATTATTTCTAATGTTCCATCTTTTTTCTTTCCTACTAATGAAAAATTTACATTATTAACATGTCCATTTTTTCCTTCTGCATCATTTAATTCTGCTAATTTATATGAGTGAACTACTAAAATACTATCATATTCTTCTAATCCTAGTTCTTTTCCTAGCGTATTTCCCTTAGTATCTATTTGAATATCCATTTTAGCCGAATTCATTCCATTGCCTTTAACTCCAATTTTTTCTGCTTCTTTATCAGATAATTTTTGAGGTTCATTTTCATTTTGCTTTTCTTGATGTTCATCTTGATTTTCTAATTCTTTATCTTCTATTTTTTGTTCTAATTCTATTTCAGATAAACTATTTATTTCTTTTTCGTCTATTCCAAGTTCTTTGGCAATCGCTTTTAATTCTCTTTCTTTTTCTTCAAGACATTGCTCAATATCTAAAAGTTCAGCATCCCATGCTTCCTTTTCCAGTCCTTCTAATCCTGGAAACTTTTTTGGAACAATTTCATAAAAAGTATTCTCATTTCTTTCTGCTACTAACTTTAGTTCATTATTTTCATATTCATAAAAGAATTCCTTTATTTCAGTTTTGTTATTTATAGAATACTCTTCAATTACTCTATATAATTCTTTACCAGTATTTTCACCTTCTCCTAAAAATTCAACTTTATTAAAAATAATAACACCAACGTTGTTTTTTGGATCTTCATAAATAGATTTTCTAAGTTGTTTTAATTCATTTAACTTATCTTGTATACTTTTATTCTTTTCAGCCATATTTTACCTCCTAATACTACTTATTATCTTTCTTTTCTTCGTCTTCTTCTATAGTTTCATAACCTTTTCCTGTTTTATTTAATATATCATTAACTGATTTCATAATATCATCTAAAGTTCCGTCAAAATCATCTTTATTGTATGTTAACATTAAAACTCCTCCTCTTTACTTATATATAAGCAGTAATATGCATTAAAAAACATATAACTTCAAAACTAAACTCTAAACAATCTTTTTGCATTTTCATAAGTTATATTTGCCATTTGTTCAGGTTCTATTTCTTTATATTCAGCTAATTTTTGTACAACATATTTTAAATTGCTAGAATCATTTCTTGTTCCTCTTTTTGGTTCTGGAGATAAATATGGTGAATCTGTTTCTATTAAAATTCTATCTTCTGGAACCATATTTAATATTTCCTTTGCGTTTTTCGAACTTTTAAAAGTTGATGTCCCTCCAAATCCGATGTATAGTCCATTTTCTATGGCATGTTTTACAAGTTCTCTATTAAAAGGACAACAATGCAATACTCCACCATACTCTATTTTATTTTTTCTAATTATCGCAATCATATCATCAATTGCGTCTCTCGTATGAATCGAAACAGGCAGCTTAAGTTCATTTGCAAGTTCTATTTGTTTTATAAAAGCCTCTTTTTGCAATTCCTTGTTATCTTGTCTCCAATAATAATCAAGTCCAATTTCTCCAATTGCAACAACTTTTTTATTTTGAGTTGCTAATCCTTTGATTTGAGAAATTGTTTTCAACATTTCTTCCTCATCTTGTGGAATTTCTTCTGGATGAAGTCCTACTGCTGCAAAAATAAATTTGTGACCTTTAGCTATTTCTATAGCTTTTTCAGAGCTTTTAAAGTCACATCCCATATTTATGCATTTTGTAACTCCTGCATTATATATTTTATTAAGAACCTCTTCTCTATCTCCTTCAAATTTTTCGTCATCATAATGTGCATGTGTATCAAAGTATTCCATATTCGCCTCTTTCATTTATATAAAACAACAACATTAGCTATTGCATATTCTTTACAATGTGACAAGCTTATATCTATGTTTTCTATATTTGTTAAATCTAGTCCAATTATATTTACTTTCGGTCTTCCATTTTCATCACATTTAACTTCATAGTTTTTCCAATCTAAATCATATTTTGTATTTAAATTTTCAGATATTGCTTTAAACATTGCCTCTTTAGCAGCAAAACGAGCTGCATAATGCTGATATTTTTGCTTATTTTTACTTTCGCAATATGCAATCTCGTCTTCTGTATAAACTTTTTTTATAAAGCTTTCGCCTAATTTATCTATACTATTTTTTATTCTAGAAATTTCTATTATATCTGTGCCACAACTTATTTTCATTTTTCCCTCTTTTATAAAATATTTAGCCAATTCAATATATTAAAAATTAATGTTACAACAAGAATGCATGCAATAATAACAGACATTCTTTCTGTTTTTTCAATTTTTAATTCTCTATATAGAATATCATATTTGTTTTTAATTCTATTGTATGATTCTTCCAATTCAAGAACTTCTCTCATATCATGATATAAAAGACTACCAAAATCTTCTGATGTAATTTCTTGAATCCATATTTTTTTTGTAAATTCTATAAAGTCTTTTCTAACTTTATCAACATTTTTTCCTGTTTTAAAATCATAATCTATCTTTTTTAAATATACTTTTAAATATAGTGCTAAAATATATGTGTAAAAATACTGGTTTTCGTATTCTTGAGGTAACACTGTGTAATTATTTATATCTACATCTGAACTAAATAGATTAACTCCTAATTTTGATAAACCTATTTTAGAAAATCTATCTTTTGATATAATTTTTACACTCTCATTTTCATCTACATGCATGCCTTTGTCATTAGGTAAAATTTCAATATATCTTAAAAAATCATTATTAATAGATTCAAAATTTGTATTTTGATTCCATGCTGATTGATCTATGCATTCATATGAATATGTATAAAATCTTTCTACATCTAAATTAATTTTCATAGCATCAAAATTTGGACCAGTTATATCTGTAATAAAATCTTTTATTTGTTGAATATCCTCAAAATAGTTAGCTTGTAATCTGATATTATCGTAATTTTTTAAATTACTACACTCTTGATTTATATCTCTAAATTTGTAATTAAAGTTTAATACATCAGAAAACTTATCACTTTCTTCTATATTAGTTTTAAAATATAGGAAACATATTCCTGTATTAAAGCATACTATGCCAACTTTTTGAATTTTGAAAAATATACTGTTTTCATCTACTGTTTTGCCTTGCAAATCCTTTTTTAAATCATATTCAAATGTAAGACTTGGATACTCTGAAAGTATTGCACATTGAGTTTCAAAAGGTAAAGCTTCAATTTTATTTAGTTTTTCTTTATTAAATTCAAATGTTTTAAACAAAAGATTTCTCATTCTAGGTAGAAAATAAGTGTATAGTTCTAAATCACTTTCTTTTCTGAATATCCTTAAATTAAACCTAGAGTCCTTCATTAGTTTTGTTATATATTTACTATATCTATTTTGATTAATTAAAAATGTATGTATGAAATATGTATATTGATACCTCGTCTTTAGCTCCATATTTTTTTACCTTCCTTTGTTTATTTTTCACAATAATAGTTCATATTTACATCTTGTCCTAAGTGCCATTTACCTATAAAATCAATTACTAAATAATTGTTTAATTTATATTTTGGTGAAACAACTTCTTTTCCTTCTGAATCTATTGCTCCCCATAAATTGTTTTTCTTTACTGCTGCAAAACCATATTGGTTTTGTTCTTGTGCTTCATCATAAATATAATCTACAACTACATTACCATCTTTATCTGTATATCCATATTTTCCGTCTTTTATACTTACAAATAAATTATTTGAATTTAATATTTCTTTTACATCTTTTTCTTCAAATTTGAAATTGTAGTATTTATATTTATTGTCAACTTTAAGTTTCATATAGCCATTTTCTTTGTTTAATTCAGAAATAATTCCTTTTAGTTTCATTTTAAAATCTGTATCTAATATTTCTGAAATATAGTTTTCAGCTTCTGCAACATAGAAATCTGCACTGTCCTCATAATAAATATTTGTATATTTTGGCTCTATTATCTCTTTATCGTTTATATCTATTAATCCATATTCTTTGTCATCTTTTACTTTAAGTATTCCTTTATTTATTTCCTTTAACTCATCATATTCAGGCTTTACTAAAACCTTTCCGTCATAATTCATAAATCCATATTTATTATCTTCTGTAAATACAACACCATCTGAATTAATTTGTATTATTTTGTCAAATCCTTCTTTTAAAACGTCTTCTCCTTTTGCATTAATTACTTTTTGCTCTCCTTTTTCTTCTATTACAAAATAGTTTTCTCCATAAATTGGTAGTATTTTTTCATATTTATTTTCTAATATTGGACTTCCAGCATATGTAACTAATCCATATTTTTTGTCTTGATTAATTGTTATATATCCTTTTTTATAGTCTTTATCATATTTCTCTATTTTTGTAAATTCAGGATTAATTATTGTAGCTCCACTTTTGTTTACTAATCCAATTTTTGAATCTTTTTGTACTAGAATACTATTTTCTAATCCTTTTAAAGTCTCTATTTTGTCATATTCTGCATTTAATATCTCTTTTCCATCTATATCTATTAGTCCATATTTTCCATCTTTTAAAACTTTTAACACATCTTTTTCATACCATGCGTTTCCATCTGCGTCATAGTTTTCTAATGGTTCAACTTTTTCGTATTTTGTATATATTTCTTTGTTATTTTTGTTTATAACTTTTGTTTTATACTCTCCGTTTTGTTCATTGACATCATATGTACATAAAAATACATCTTTATTATTGTTTAAAACTACTATCATTTCTTGATACATTGGTTCTATTACTGTATTGCCTTTTGAATCTATAATTCCCCATTTATCGTCAGTATATAATGCATAATAAGCTTTAGATATATTATCTTCTTTATTTTTTTGTCTTGTTAATAATTTTTTTACTATTGCAGCACACATTGCTATAACAACTATTGCAATTAGTACCGCAAGGACTTTTGTATAATTAAGTTTTCCTTCATCGCTGTATCTTCTTCCTCTACTCATATTTGCCTCCATTTTTTTACATATTTTTTTACACGTACATTGTACTATAAAATTATAAAAATATCAAGCTTTTTTGATGTTTTTTATCAATAAATTATTACTTTTAAAACATCTATTTTTTTGCTAAACATAGTGGGTGTTAAATATGAATTGTATCATTAACTATTACTGTCACTTTTTACACTTTTCGACATAATATATATTAAGCAATTGATTGCTAGACAAACTTTTGCAAAATAAACTTTTGGAGGAATTTATTATGGAAAACAATGAATATAATTTTAAACCTGAGCCACATTGTCCAGTTGTTGATATTGACGGTGTAATTGCTGATGGTAAACAGTTTGACATAGATATTACTTTGCCTAAAGATAACAGAAATGTAATATTTGGAACAATAAAAAATGTATATAAAGAGCCAATTGAAGATGCTGTTGTAAAATTAATAGAAATAAAATGTGGAAAAGATGGAAGAAAAGAAAGACTTCCTGTATCTCACACATTTACAAATGAAAATGGTGAGTTTGTTTTTGGTCCTCTTTGTCCTGATAAAGAATACGCTATAGATTTTTGGGCAAATGCAGTTCGTCACTATAAAATGTGTGCAAAAATTGAAAAAGATACTGATTGTTTAAAAGCAAAACCTGCTCAAATATGTGGATGTAAACCAGATTACAAACCTGATTATAAGCCTGACTACAAACCTGATTGTAAACCTGAAATAAAACCAGAGCCAAGAAATGCTTAAATTATTATTTTGAGAGCATCCTATAAAAGATGCTCTCTTTACAATTTTATTTACATACAATATTCAATTTATGCATGTTAAAATAACTTTTTATTGAATAGCACATTATAAAAGCCATATATTTCTAATTGAGATATATGGCTTTTTTTCTACATTCTTCTATAGCATCTTCTATTCCCATAATTTGATGTTCTATTTTGTATTTGATTTGCTGTTGTACTTGTATCTGCAATAACATTCGTACTTAAATTACTTGTATCATTTGCAAAACAAGTACTGTCGACTGTTAATAAATCACTGCTTCTGTCTGAATTTCCACAACTGCAACTTATTCTAAGTAAGTTATTCTCTGCATTCTCATTGTTATTTTCACAAGAACATCTTGATGTATTATTATTTTCTCCTCTTAAACAATTACAGAACCTATGTTTAAATCTACAAATAATCATAACAATATATGCTGTTATATATGCAATAATCGAGTATATTATTACAGCAATTAAAGCTTCAGCCAAATTATCTAAAAAGGCTGCAAATGCTACAATTAAATAAATAGCAAAAAAAGTAATTGCTACCAGTATTGGAGATCTTAATATTTTTTGTAATACTATAGCAAGTAATATAGTTGCAAGTGGTAATGCAAAAAATATAAATAAATTCATATAGCGATGTCTCCTTTTTATGTTTTTATTATATTTTATGCATAAAAAAAATTCTTGTTACTTATCTAATTCAATATCATTTAAAGATTCATTTACTTCATATGGTGAACCTGTATAAATAGCTTCTCCAATTATATTTTCCTCCACATTATTTGATGACGTAACTTCAGTTTTTCTCAAATTTGAGTTTGTCAAACTACTTATAAAAAATATTACAACTATAGTCATAATAGATACAATATATGCGTATATTTTTTCTTTATTAAAAACTAAAAATAAATTTTTCAAAATAAAACCCTCCAATAATAACCTTTATTTAATTATATTATTATCATTGAAGAAAAATACCATATTTTCACATCTGCTCACGAAGAATTTTATTAAATAAGTAGCATCTTTTATTTTTTATTCAAAAAAGAACAGCCCTTTTTAGAACTGCTCTTAATTTAAAATTATCCATTCATTTGTTTCATAACTTCTTCGGCAAAGTTTTCTTCTTTTTTCTCTAATCCTTCACCTTTTTCAATTCTTGCAAATTCAATTATTTCTGCATTTTTTGTTTTTAATAATTCTGATATTTTCATATCTGGATTTTTAACAAATTCTTGATCTACTAAGCAGATTTCACTATAGAATTTTCCAATTCTACCTTGAACTACTTTTTCAGCTATTGCTTCTGGTTTTCCTTCATTCATAGCTTGAGCTTTTAAAATTTCCATTTCTTTTGCCAATCTATCAGCTGGAACTGAAGCTTCATCTAAAAATTCAGGTCTTGCAGCTGCAACTTGCATACAAATATCTTTTGCAAGTTCTGTATCAGCATTTTTCATATTTACTAAAACTGCAATTTTTCCATTTCCGTGAATATAGCTTTCTACTAAACCATCTGTTGTTTCAAATCTTACAAATCTACGGATATTCATGTTTTCTCCGATTTTTGCAACTTTATCTGTTAATACTTCTGAAACTTTCTTTCCAGTTTCTTCAATATATTCTTCATTTAATAAAGCTTCTACATCTACTGGATTATTTAAAGCAACTTGTTTTGCAAGAGCTTGTACAAAAGTTCTGAATTCTTCATTTTTTGCAACAAAGTCTGTTTCTGAGTTAACTTCAACAGCTGCTCCTACTTTGTTATCTTCGCTAACATAAGCTAATACTAATCCTTCTGCAGCAATTCTGCTTGATTTTTTAGCAGCTTTTGTTATTCCTTTTTCACGTAAATATTCTATGGCTTTTTCCATATCTCCATTTGTTTCTGTTAATGCTTTTTTGCAGTCCATCATTCCTGCACCTGTTTTTTCTCTTAAATCTTTTACCATACTTGCTGATATCATTTTTATTCCTCCTCTAGGTTGCAAAATAATTACTTTTTCGCGTCGTTAAATTTTAATTAAAACGCAGTCACATATTAAATATATACTCCCTTGCCTTTTAATCAAAATTTGCCTAGCCAAAAATCCAATTCTTTTACAACAACAAATAATATTTTAGAGTAGAGCAGATTTGCCCCACTCTTATAATTTATCTATTTAAATTATTCAGCTGTTTCTTCAGTTTCAGCAACAACTTCTTCAATTGTTTCTGGTTCTGTAGTAGCTATTTCTTCTTGGCTTTCTTCTCCTAATTCGAAGCTTTCACCTTGATTTCCTTCAATGATTGCATTTGCCATAGCATCTGTTATTAATTTAACTGATCTTATAGCATCATCATTTCCAGGAATTGGATAATCTAATAATTCTGGATTGCAGTTTGTATCTACAATTCCTACTACTGGAATATTTAATTTTTGAGCTTCTTTTATAGCATTGTATTCTTTTTTAGGATCTACTACAAATAAAACTCCTGGAATTTCTTCCATTTCTTTAATTCCACCTAAATTTGCTTGAAGTTTTTCTAATTCTTTTTTAAGATTAATAACTTCTTTTTTAGGTAATACATCAAATGTTCCATCTTCTTGCATTGCTTCGATGTCTTTTAATCTTTGAATTCTTGTTTTGATAGTTCCAAAGTTTGTTAGCATTCCTCCTAACCATCTTTGGTCTACATAGTACATACCGCATTTTTCTGCAGCTTCTTTGATGCACTCTTGTGCTTGCTTTTTAGTTCCTACAAATAGAACTTTCTTTCCTTCTTCTGCTTGGCTTCTTAAAAATTCATAAGCCTCATCAATTTTCTTTGATGTTTTTTGTAAATCGATGATGTGAATTCCATTTCTAGCTTGGAATATGTATTCAGCCATTTTTGGATCCCATCTTCTTGTTTGATGTCCGAAATGAACACCAGCTTCTAGTAATTGTTTCATTGCAACTACTGCCATTTTTTATTCCTCCTTTTTGTTTTTACTTCCATAAAGTTCAATACGCTCATGGACCTTACGGCACTGCCACTTACGCTCCCTTTATGTGTTTTTTCAACATTCAATAGTATATCATGTTTTCTAAGTAAAATCAAGTACTTTTATAAAAAAATACCAAATTTGTGTATTTTAAACTAAAATAAAATATTTAGTTACCAATTTGGTAAGTTTATTTCTTAAAATATTTTATATTTCAACTAAAATCAGGTCATCCCCTATACATCTTATATCTTCCCATTTAATTACAATATCATTTACAGATGAAAAGAAATTAGCAATTTTATTAGATCCTCCTGGCACTATAATTGCTGTTATTCTTCCTGTTTCGAGGTCTGCACATACATCTTGTACATATCCGTAATCTTCTAGCATCCGTAATATTTATTACTTCCTTATGTTTAAAATCCATTCCTTTATTATCTTGCATAAAATCACCCAATATATTTTATTCTTTGCATTCAAAAAAAGAACTGTTTTAAAACAGTCCTATTTATATAATCTTCTAATATGATTAATTGCGTTTTTTTCTATACGTGATACTTGTGCTTGCGAAATTCCTATTTCTTCTGCCACTTCCATTTGAGTTCTTCCATCAAAAAATCTTCTTACTATTATCTCTTTTTCCTTGTCATTTAATTTTTTCATAGATTGAATAATTGTTAAATTTTCTGCCCATTTTTCATCTGAATTTTTATCATCTTTTACTTGATCCATAACATATATGTTTTCTGTCCCATCACTATATACTGGTTCTTGAAGTGAAACAGGAGATTGAATTGCATCTAAGCTATATGCAACATCTTCAGGAGTTGAATCAAGTTCTTTTGCAATTTGTTCTATTGTTGGTTCTTTTCCTGTTTTGTTTAAAATTGCTTCTTTACATTGAATTACTTTATATGCTAAATCTTTTACAGAACGACTAACTCTAATACTATTATTATCTCTTAAGTATCTTCTAACTTCTCCCACTATCATAGGCACTGCATATGTTGAAAACTGAACATTTTGACTTAAGTCAAAATTATCTATTGCTTTTATCAAACCTACACAACCTATCTGAAACAAGTCATCTGCGTTTTCTCCTCTTCCGTAAAAACGTTGAATAACGCTTAATACCAGTCTTAAATTTCCATTTATAAATTCTGTTCTTGCCTCTGTATCTCCATTTTTTATTTTTTTTAATAGTTCTTCTTTTTGTTCTTTGTTTAGTAATGGTAAATTTGAGGTATTAACACCACATATTTCCACTTTATTAAGCAAAAGAAAAACCTCCTTTAGAAATAATTAATTATATTATTTCCAAAAGAGATTTTTTTATTCTAAAATATTGGTCTGTGGAAAAGAGAACCGTCCCAATTTCCAATCTGTGGAAAAGAGAACCGTCCCAATTTCCATTATTCAACTGTAACTGATTTAGCTAAGTTTCTAGGTTTATCTACATCTAAGCCTTTTTCTTTAGAAATATAGTAAGCTAAAAGTTGTAATGGTACAACTGTTATTATTGGAGATAAGTAAATTTCTGTATTTGGAACAACTATTACATTTGTGAAAATATCTGTATTCAAATCTTTAGCTACCTCTTCACTTAATACAACTGTTGTTATTGCTCCTCTTGTAATTATTTCTTCCATATTGCTTACTGTTTTCTTAACTAAATTTGTATCTGTCATAATTCCTATAACGTTAACACCTTTTTCTATTAATGCTATAGTTCCATGTTTTAGCTCACCTGCTGCATAACTTTCACTGTGAATATATGATATTTCTTTTACTTTTAAAGATGCTTCTTGTGCTGTAGTGTAATCTATACCTCTTCCTAAATAGAATACATCTTTTTCTTTAAACATGTGTTTAGCTATATCTTTAATTTGTTCTGTTGATTTTAGAACCTCTTCTACTTTATTTGGTAATACAAGCATTTCTTTGATTATGTTGCCTAATTCTTCTTTACTTATATTATTTAAAATTTGTGCAAAATACATTGCAAGCAATACTAATAAAGTTATTTGAGATGTATATGCTTTTGTTGAAGCTACAGCTATTTCTGGTCCTGCATGAGTATATATTGCATAATCTGCTTCACGAGTTATTGAACTTCCTATAACATTTGTAACTGCTAATGTTTTAGCTCCTTTTTCTTTACATAGTTTTAATGCTGCAATAGTATCTGCAGTTTCTCCTGATTGAGTTATAAAAATGCATAATGTTTTTTCATCAACTAAAGGATCTCTATATCTAAACTCTGATGCTATATCTACTTGTGTATGAATCCTACTCATTCTTTCTATAGTTGATTTTACAGCTAAACCTGCATGCATTGCTGTACCACACGCAACAATGTATATTTGTTTTAAACTTGACAAATATTCTTTTGTAAAGTTTAATTCGTCAAATTTACATATTCCTTCATTGACTCTTGTTCCTATTGTTTCACGTATTGCTGTAGGTTGTTCATATATTTCTTTTAACATATAATCTTCATATCCATTTTTGTCAGCTGCCATTGCATTCCAAGTTATTGTATCTGCTTTTTTATTAAATTCTTTTAAATCTTTATCAAAGAATCTAATGCTATCTCTTGAAAGCATAGCAAATTCAAGATTTTCTAAAAGATAAAAGTCTTTTGTATAGCTTAATATTGCTGGAATATCTGAAGCTATATAATTTTCATTATTTCCTTTTCCTATAACTAATGGACTATCTTTTCTAACAACTACCATTATATCTGGATTTTCATTACATAAAACTTCAATTGCATAACTACCAATTAATTTATCTGTAGTATTTTTTACTGCTCTAACAATTTTCAATTCATCATTTTTATCATCTTTATCATAAAAATATTGAATTAAATTTGGAATAACTTCTGTATCTGTTTGAGAATAAAAACTATACCCTTCTGCTTCTAATTCTTTTCTTAATTCAACATAATTTTCTATTATTCCATTATGTACAACTGCAAATTTTTTTGTGTTATCTGTATGAGGATGTGCATTTTCTTTTGATGGTATTCCATGTGTTGCCCATCTTGTGTGTGCAATTCCTATATTTCCTTGTAAATTTTCTATTTCTTTTATTTTATATAAATTACTAACTCTTCCTTTATCTTTTTGTACTTCTATTTTTCCGTTTTCCATAACAGCAATTCCCGCTGAATCATATCCTCTGTATTCTAATTTTGTAAGCCCTGATAATAGTATTGGAGCTGCTTTTTGGTTGCCTATATATCCTACAATTCCACACATATTTTTTTCCTCCTTTTTAATTAATTGTTCTCATTATATCAAAACAAATTTTTAAATTCAATACATATTTATAATATTTTTTATTGGTTAATTTAATTTCCGATATCCATTTTCTATTTTTTATTATAAATTAATCTACTTTTTTAGTAAAACTTTTATATTAGCGCCTAAGTTATTAAGTTTTTCATCTAAATTTTCATATCCTCTTAAAATATATTTTATATCTTCAATTTCTGTTTTTCCTTTTGCTTTTAGTCCTGCTAAAACAAGACTTGCTCCACCTCTTAAGTCTGTTGATTTTACTTTTGTTCCATATAATTTTCTTGTACCCTTTATTATTAAATTTTTTCCTTCTATTTTTATTTTTGCTCCCATTCTTTGTAATTCCCCAGCATATTTAAATCTACTTTCAAAAATATTCTCTGTAATTATAGTTGTACCTGAAGATGTGCAAAGCATTGCTCCAAATATTGCTTGCATGTCTGTAGGAAAACCTGGATATGGCATAGTTCTTATATCTATAGCTTTTAATTTTTTAGGTGCTCCTAGTTTTATTACATCTTTTTGAATCTCTATTTTGCATCCCGCTTCTTCTAACTTATCTAATATAGGTTTAATATGCTCTACATTTGCTTTTTTTAGTTCAATTTTTCCTCCAGTTATAGCTGCTGCACAAAGCAATGTTCCTGCTTCAATTCTGTCTGGCATAATGTTGTAACTTACATCTTTTAAATTATGTACTCCTTTTATTTTTATAACGTGTGTTCCAGCACCTTCTACTTTCGCTCCCATTCTATTCAAAAAGTTTTGTAAATCTTCTATTTCTGGTTCCATCGCAGCATTTCTAATTATTGTTTCACCTTTTCCTAAAACAGCTGCTAAAATGATATTTTCAGTTGCTCCTACACTTGGAAAATCTAAATTTATTTCAGTTCCATTTATTTCTTCAGTAGTACAAATAATTTTACCAAAGTTTTCTTGAGCTTTTATTCCTAACTTTTCAAACCCTTTTAAATGTAAGTCAATTGGTCTTGCTCCAATGTCACAGCCTCCTGGATATGAGAATATTGCTTTTTTATATCTCCCCACTATGCTTCCTGCAAAAATTACAGAAGACCTCATTTCTCTCATTAATCCTTCTGGAATTTCAAAATTATTTACATTAGAAGAATCTATTATAACTTTATTTTTATTACATTTTACTTTGCATCCAAGTCTTTTTAAAATTTCTATCATCATTTGTGTATCATGTATTCTGGGCACATTGTATAATTTTGATACACCTTTATTAAGTATAGTTGCTGCCATTATTGGTAGTGATGCATTTTTTGAACCTGATACATAGGTTTCTCCTTCTAACTTTTTTCCTCCTTCAATTATATAACTTGACATTTTTTTCTCTCCTTTTTCAATTGGTGTCGGTTCTTTTCTGTCGGTGTCGGTTCTTTTTTGTTGAAATCTTACACCATTATTTTTTACAATATATTTTATGTCAAGTTTTGATTTCATGTGAATTTTACATTCTTCTAAAAAAAGTTCTAAAATTTCAAGTTTTTTTACTTAAAATTTTAGAACTTTTTAGATAACTATATTTTGTTGGCAAATCTAATTATTTATATTATTTCTTTCTCAATTCAGTTGTTCGGAAATTCCGAACAACTGAATTTCATTTAAATCTACAGTCTTTCGCCAAACTTCTGTAACAAGTAAAATCTTTTTAAGTTTTTCATTTTTTGCCATATAATACACATACCCATGATTCCAATCATTAGTTTTATATGGCTTACTTCCCAATAAATATATTTTACTACCATCAAAAAATTCATTTCCCTCCTCATAATCAAATATTACTGGTATATCTATACCATATTTATCATATAAATCATCAGAATTCGTTTCATTAACCTCTATTATTTTTCTAACTTGTTCTTTATATTTCTCTATATATTCATCAGTTTCATTATTCTCCATTTCTAACAATAATTCAAAGCAAAATCCACCTTGCAAAAATTGTTGTCTATAATAAAATTTAACTTTATTATTTTGTATTAAATCCTGTGGTATTTTATTTGGAAACTGAAATCTTATTATTTCCGAATAAATAGTCATACTTTTCCATATAATCCCTCATTTCTATATTTTATATAGTAATATTCTACTTATTGAACTGGTAACAATTTGTTACCAGTTGGTTAGTAATACTAACCAACTGATTCTTATTTTAATCTTTTTTATCATTTGCCTTTAACTGTTTATTTTTCTCTTTTTCAATACTTTTGTGAAAATTTGTTCTATTTTTGCGTTAAAATCATATTAGGGGAATAAAATAAAAATTCCTAAGATTAAAAATTTCTTAGGAATCTTTTTATTTTTATATTATTTTTCTATTTCTAGTTGTTTATTATCTATTTCTTTTAGAGCATTATTATTTATTGCATTTTGATATCTTAAATTACCATTATCCGAAATATCATCAATAAATCTTTCTCTTTTAGTTTTTTCTTTTTCTTCCATCTCTATAAACATACTCAAAAAATCTTTTTCATGTTTTATTTCTCCTGTATAAACTATTTGCCCTTCATCATTCGTGAATCCGGATTCCCATTCTTCAACTGGTAAATAATCCTTATTAGGATTTTCTTTTTTATAATATCTTGCCATTTGTTTAAACACATCCCATGTTGTTCTTGGATTTCCTTGTTCATCTGTAATTACTTCAAGTACCTCAGTATTAATTGCATGACCTTCAAGTCCATGCATGTTTTTCTGAGTCATAGAAACTTTTTTTGTTCCATCTGCATTAAAATTAGTATCATCCCAATTATAATCTATTCCTTCTTTTAAGTCTGCCCTTAAACATATAGAATTCTCCCAAATTGTTTTTACAATATCATAAGTAATAACATCATAATCATGCTCAGTCAATTTTTCATTTAAGCCATCTTTAAATGCATCTTCTTTTAAAAAAATAACTAAATCGATAAAGCCACCATTTTGTGAATCATTTTTTTCAATATTATCATTTGTGGAATTATTTAGAAAATCTACCATTTTTTCTTTTATATTCTTTCCGTCATCTCCATTTTTAGTCCTTTTGATTTCTTTATCTGTTTTGATTATACTATTTATAATATATGCTAGATTATTTGCTTGTTCTAGTACTCCTTTTAGACCATGACTAAAAAACACTCTAGATATTGGATCCTCATCGCTCTTGCTAACTCCATTTCTTTTTCCATCTCGTGGCACAAGTCCATTTTCTGCAATACTTTTTAGATTTAACTTATTTGTAATATGCCAGAAAGATTTATCATTTAAGTATTCCTCCTTAAGTATAACTTTTTTCACTTTTCATCTCCTCCTATTTGTATCTTAACATATTCATTTTTTATTTACAACAATATATTCTCTTTTTCAAAATTTCTTCTGTATTATTTTTCTTCTTTACTATAATAAATACCATTTTTTATATTATCTAATTCTATTTTTATACTTGGTACAATATTTTCAGGTAAATTTTCAAAGTCAATCCAATCTATTTTTTCACACTTATCAGGTTCATTGTTTATTGGAGTACCGTCATATTTATCTGCTTTAAAAACAAATTTTAGCATTCCTCTTTTGTATTTATGATAAATGTGTAATATATTCATATCTTCTCTTTTTATTGCAATTCCTATTTCTTCTTTAGTTTCTCTAATCATTCCATGAAATATATCTTCATTTGCTTCTAAATGTCCTCCTGGTAAATCATAATAACCGTCATAGTATCCTGTTCCTGCTCTTTTTAGCATTAAGATTTCACTTTTTCCTGAAATCTCATTTTTTCTTTCTAGGAATATGTCTACTCCTATTCTACTTAGATATCTTTCTTCCATATCTAATTCCTCCTTATATTTATTTTGAAACCAAGAATATGTTTTAAAATAACACTTAAATCAATAACAGCGATTAGTATATTATCAAAAAAATATGGAAATCAAAGAGATTCCTCCCTTGGTTTCCATACACAAAACTAATATTAAATTATCTCATTTATTCTTTTATTATTATATAGTTTTTTCCATTAATTGTCAATGTTTTCTTTACAAAATCTTTTATTTATGATATAATAAATATTATGTAAAGTTAATAGCTTATAAAAAGTCCTCGGAAGAGACCTTAAGAGGAAGTTTGAAAATGTATGAAATCAAGCAACAGAAGGACTTAAATTACAACGAGGTTCTAATTTGTAGAATAGTTATTATATTACATCTTACGAAAGACTCGTTTAAGCTTTATTTCAAAAAGAATTGAAAAAAGCTTAGTCCTTCAAAAAAAGTGCTATAAATAATAAGATGTTTATAGCACAATCAACGTTTAATTTACGAAAAAGGATAACTAAAATAGTCTCAAATGACTAAAAAACAAGGCATCTACTTTGATGCCTTGTTTTTTCCTTATTTCACACTCTCAATTAATCCTACAACTTTTTCTGTATATTCTTCTCTACTTTCTTCTTGTTTTCCATCTTTGCAAAGTTTTAAGTAATCCATCATTATTCTAGCAAGTTTTTCAAAGTCTTCTTCTTTCCATCCTTTTGTAGTCATTGCAGGAGTTCCAATTCTAACTCCAGAAGATTTAAGAGGTGGCAATTGGTCATTTGGTATTTGATTCTTGTTTAGTGTAATATGAATTTTATCTAATTCTTCTTCTGCTTCTTTTCCTGTAATTCCAATAGAATCATAAACATCTAATACAAACATGTGATTATCTGTTCCACCAGAAATTATTTTCCAACCTTCTTTTAAGAAAGCTTCTGAAAATGCTTTTGCATTTTTTACAACTTGATGTGCATATTCTTTAAATTCATCTGTTGCGTCTTCTTCAAAACAGATTCCTTTTGCAGCAATTATATGTTCAAGTGGTCCACCTTGTATTCCAGGGAATACAGCTCTATTTATTTTCTTTATTATTTCTTCAGAATTTGTAAGAATTATTCCACCTCTTGGTCCTCTTAATGTTTTATGTGTTGTTGATGTTACTACATCTGCATAAGGGAATGGGCTAGGATGTACTCCACCTGCAATTAATCCTGCAACATGTGCCATATCTACCATATAATATGGTCTTTCTCCATCATGAGATTCGGCATATTTTTCTATTATATCTCTAAATCTTTTGTAGTCAATTATTCTTGAATATGAACTAGCTCCTACTATTACCATTTTAGGATTGTGTTCATACATCAATTTTTCAAATTGATCATAATCAATTATTCCATTTTCATCTATTCCATAAGGGATTATATTATAGTCTTGTCCTGAAAAGCTCATTTTATGTCCATGTGTTAAATGTCCTCCAGCTCCCAAGTCCATTCCCATTACTGTATCTCCAATATTTATTAATGCCTTGTAAACTGCTTGATTTGCAGAACTACCACAATGAGGTTGTACATTTGCAAAATTGCAATTAAACAATTTGCATACATCTTCTATTGCTTTTGTTTCTATCATATCTATATATTTACATCCACCATAATATCTTTTTCCTGAATAACCTTCTGCATATTTATTTGTTAATATGCTTCCACATGCATTTAAAACTCTTTGACTTGGAAAATTCTCTGATGCTATTAGTTCTACATTGTGCTCTTGTCTTTGTCTTTCTAGTTCAATAATTTCTTCATAACTTTCTTTTATCATAATATATTCCCTCCTACTTTTTTAATTATTTTATATCATAGTTAAAAATAATAGTCAATGCTTTTTCTCATTTACCAAAAAAAGAAACAGAATCTCAATTTTAAAGCTCTGTTTCTTATATGAGGTTCAATTTTTACCCCGTCCCCAAATTTACTCAAACGTAATTAGGTTTCCTGTATGTGGTACAAAATGAGAATATGTTGCATCTCCAAACATTACTGCACTTAAAATAGCTGCAAAATATATTTTTGTTTTATATGGAATTTTTGAAAACATTCTTTGTAAAAATGGTGCAATAATGTATATGCATAAGCATCCTCCCACTCCAAAGAATAATGAATTTTCTAAGCATATTCTTCCATTTATATTCATAAAATGTCCTGAGTAATCCCAATATTTTAATCCTGTTCTCATTTCAATTACATATGATGTCATGTATTCTAAAATTGAGCATAAAATCATTACTATTAAAAAAACTATAAACGGGTTTTCTTCTATTTTCTTTATAAATCGACTCTTGTTATACATATTAACAATGTTTAAAATCAATATTATAGAACCACATCCAAATCCATATATTGGAAGCCATGGACCATATAAAGCTCCTCTATTTACTAATGTTCTTTCTAAAAAATAGAATAAATTCATTTCCATAATCCATCCTGCAATTGAAAACACAAAGAACATTAATATTATATCTACAAAATCATATATTCTAAATAAAGAATATTCCTTTTTTTTGCTTACATCTTCTGGATACACATCTAATTTTTCTGGATTATTAAATAATTTTTCATCATTTAATAATTCAAATTTATATAGTTCTTCTTTTTTGTACTCTTTTCTTAACTCGTAATACAAAGCTGCATATGTTGCCATATAATATGGGCTATAGTACAATCCAACTAGTCCTAATGTTAAAATATTTAATACTTCCCATCCAAAAAAAGTTAAATCTGTTAAAAATGCTTTCCATTTGTTTCCATTCATCATTAATCTAGACATTTTAATTGCATCTTTTGCATCTATATGAGGATTTTCTGCAATTATATATGGTACCATTAAATATGAATAGTGTTTTATTGCTCCTACTATTATTGTTATGTTCCATAACAATTGATAAAGTCTTACTGTAAGCATAGTTTCAGCTGTATTCTTATATCTTTTTTTCTTTAACTTAAACGGATATGTTATTGCCCATAATTTAGTTTTTTTGTAATTTATACTTTCTAAAAATAGTCTTTTTTCTCCAACTTGTATTGGATTTATAAACAATATTCTTATAAAAATACTTATAGATGTAAATATTATTAAAACTACTCTTGCTGAATTTATTTTAGATTCATCATCTGCTATTGATTTTACAAAATTTTGTATTTCTGTTTCACTATTTGAAATAAAATTAAATGCTGAAAAGATAAATCCTGAATATACATTATTTTTTTTATTATATTCTTTTATAAATCCATTCATATTTCCTGACAAATATTGAGATAAAATTTTGTCTAAACTATTCTTTATAATCTCATTTTCATTTGGGGGCTGCTTATAATTTTGTACATTTTGAATTTGTTCAAAACTGTCCTTAAATACAGAATAACCTGTACGATTTCCTATACTTCCTCCAAATATAAGTGTTACAAATAATGAAACCATTACAAGTGTTGAAAAATTATTTTTTAAAATATTTCTTCCTGTTTTTTTTATATCTTTAGTTTTCCACAAACCTTTTTTCATACTTCATTTCCTCTTTATTTCGTATTTATTAAATCTAATACTTTTATTTTTGAATTTTTCCAAAAAGATTTTAAATCTTCAAAAGTTAATTTCTCATCAACTTCATCTGTAAAAAACCATTTTATTTCTTCTTTGTCTTCTTCGGCAATGGTTCTGTCTATCTTTCCATCATCTATTGATAAATAGAAATGAAGTTCTACATTTTCTCCTCTTGATGTTACATATTTTACTGTTTCTAATTCTTTTACAATATGATTTTTTCTTCCTGTCTCTTCCTCTGTTTCTCTTATTGCACATTCTTCAAGTGTTTCGCCTTTTTCTATATGACCTTTTGGAAATTCATATCCTATTTTATCTTTTCTATAAATTAACGCTATTTTTTTACTTTCTAAATTTACTAATATAGTTCCAGCTTTAAGTGTTGCCATATTTTTTCCTCCTAATTTATATATTATTTAATATAAAGTCAAATACTTTTTGTTGATTATTATTTTGATTTTTTTCTTCTTGAGTTAAGTCTACAAAATACTTATTACAATCTGGCATAATAGATATCGAGTCTAATGGATAACCTGGATTTCTTTTTTCAGATGGTATATCTACAAAATAAAATTCACTTTTATTCCATGTAATTTGATTTATTGTTTTACCATTATATATTACCATTCCATATACCCATTTTGCTTTTAGTTTTCCACCATATTCTTTAACAAGATTTATATAATACTCAATAGCTTCATCATCAGTTAATTCCTTACCATTAACCCTTCTTACATATGTTCCCGGTTGTTTTTCTTCGGGTATTCCTTCTATAAATAAACTACAATCCATGCTTATTGTTGTAATTTTTGATGCTTCATAATATGCTCTTGCTTTTATCTCTGCGTTTTCTAAAGAATTCTTCCCATTTTCTTCTACATGAAGATTTATATTTAAGTCTTTAAGTGTTAATACTTCTATATTCTTTTCTTGTAATTTTTTCGCATATTTTCTTATCTTTGCTGGATTTGTTGTTGCAAATAATACTTTCATTTTTCCTCCTTTTTTAGCTAAATACACTATATCATAAACATATTTAATTATCAATTATTTTTTACAAAAAATAAGTACCAGTTTTTCTTACTGATACTTAACAAATTTATCTATTTAAAATATAGAATCCAAAGTTTAAATATGTTGCAAATATAACCCACAAAATGTATGGTATTTGAAGAAGTCCTGCAATCTTATTCTTGCCCCAAAATTTTCTTATCATTGAAATAATTGCTACAACTAGCAAAATAATCCATACAAATGCAAAAAGCCTCCATTTAAAATTAAAGAAAATAATTGACCATAACGCGTTAATCGCAAGTTGAATATAATAAATCCAATCTATTTCTTCATCAGTTTGATTATTAACTTTTAAAATACCATATGATACTCCCATTAAAATATAAAGAATAGTCCATACTATTGGAAATACTGCCCCCGGTGGAGCTAATGGTGGTTTTTGTAACATATTATAGTCCATAGAACCAGATGTAATTATTCCAACAAGAGCACCTACAAGTACTGGTAATAATATTGCTTTAATATAAATTATTATCTTATTCATAAATTTCACCTCAATAAAGTATATTAAGCAATTTATTTTATTAGAACTATCTTTCCATATCTTCAATATAATTTCTTAAATCTACACCTATTTTTTTTGCAATACTTATAAGTTTTTCTGGTGAGGCATTTTCAACCTCAGATAAATCAATTACTGCCATGCCAAAACCACTATTCATTGCAGTTCCATAGTAGTCCATTAAATCTTTTCTTAATTCTTCAATATTATAATACATTTTTTCCAACTTTCTCCGTTTATACTATATTTCTTTCACCTAAATCTTCGGAAAACCTTAATAAATATCCATCAGGATCTTGTACAAGAAATTCTTTATTTCCTAGCAATTTATCACCTTGCCTATACCAATTTTCTTCAACTTCAAAAGCTATTTTATAGTTATTTTTCTTTAAAGAATCATATATTTTGCTTACATTATCTACTTCTAGTTGAAAATTAATTCCATTTCCAAAAGGATAAGAAAGTGGTGCAACATCCCATTTATCATTATCAGAAATTTCTTGTATCATAAATTGTATTTCTCCTAAAGATAAAAATGCAAATTTATTTTCAGGTCTTTCATATTCCACCTTAAATCCCATACATTTATAAAAATCCAAACTATTATTTAAATTAGTAACTGATAATTCAGGTATATTTTTACTAAACTCTAAGTATTCTGGATTTCTTATTATTTCGCTTTGAAAATATCTTTCTTGAAAGTATGTTAATATTCTTATTTCATTATTTGTAAATTCTTTACCATTTGGAGCAATAATTAATTTGTCATCATCATCTTCTTTTCCATGAATAACAGCAATACATTCTCCTTTATATTCTTTTAAAGGTTTGTATTCTCCTAAAATATAACAATCTAATTCTTCTCCATCTCCACTAACTGTATTTGGAACATATCCGTAATTTGCAAGATAAATAAGGTCTGGATATTTTGGGTAAATACTTCCTAGAGGCCTATCTACTATTACATTTACTTCTTTTCCTATGTATTCAAATGCATTTGATTTCATTTTTTTACTCCTTTTTATTGTTCGCTTAACTTATTTCTAATTTTTTCTAATGCAATTTTTCTTGCACTAATTTCATTTTTATCTTCTTCAGATATTTCTGCTAAAGTTTTTCCATTTTCAAGTTCAAATATTTCATCAAATCCAAAACCATTTTCTCCTCTTACTGTTTCTGATACATAGCCTTCTATTTTTCCTAATTCACAAATCGTATTTTCCCCATCAGATACAGCAATTGCTGTAGTAAAAGTTATTTTTCTCTTATCTTTAGGAATTCCTTTTAGCTTTTCTATTATTGCTAAATTTCTTTCTCTGTCTGTTCCTTCATGCCATCTCTTAGTTAATACTCCAGGAAAACCATCTAAATAATCTATTTCTATTCCAGAATCATCTGCGATGCACATTTTCCCATTAAGTGCTTTAGCAATTGTTTCCGCTTTTTTTATAGCATTTCCTTCAAATGTTTTTTGGTCTTCTTCAACATCTATATCTATTCCAACTTCGTTCATTGAAATAATTTTGTAGTCTTTTAATATTTCTCCTGCTTCTTTTATTTTTCCTTTATTACCTGATGCAATTATTATTTCTTTCATTGTTGGTCTCCTTTTTTATTTTTCAATTCCTACCACTGTGTAAATAAAAGTTGTTATTTTTTCAGCTTTTTCAATCATAAATCCATTTCGTTCCATATCTTTTATTGTTTTTTCCATATATGAAACATTGCAATCTCCAGTATTACTAAAATGTCTATATATAAAGTCATCTATTTTAACACCTAACATTTTAAATGGTCCTACTCCTGTGTCAGAAAGTATGTATAAGCCTCCCGGCTTTAAGACTCTTTTTGCCTCTTGCATTGCTTTATCTGTATCTGGATAGTGGTGAAAACTTTGCGAACAAGTTATAATATCAAATGTATTATCATCAAAAGGTATTTCATCAGATCTACCTTCTACAAATTTTGCATTTATAATATTTTTATTGTTTGCTTGCTTTATCATCTCTGGAGATAAGTCGAGGCCTGTATATTCTGCTTCGTGATCTCTAGCTAACATATCAATTAAATAACCAGTTCCACATCCTATATCTAATAATTTTTTATATTCTTTATCTTCTAAAAATTCAAAAATATTTTCACAACTTATCTTACCATATTTAGAATATAATATGGTGTTTGTGTCATCATATACTGGTGCTTGTTTATTAAACCATTCTTTTGATAATTCAACAAAATCTTTTTTCATTTATCTTTCCTCTTTTCTGTAAAACTTTTCGCCCTTATTATGCTTAACAAATTATCTATTTTATTGTGTATTCCCACCCAGGTTGCCAAGAATTTGTTTTTCGCCAGTCATTCTTATTAGCTTCTTCCCATGATATATCTTTGGTTAAAACTTCGAAAGCCAGTTGAGGAGCACGATGTGCAACTATGCCTATTGTCTTACCGTCATAGTTTTCTTTAAGAAAATGTATAAAATCTTTAATTCTATTTTCTACATTTCTTAATGATTCTCCATTAGGAAAAGGAGTTTCAATATGTTCTTCATACACAACTAAAGATTTATCTTTACCATCTAAATCACCGTAATTGCATTCTCTTAGTCTTCTATCTTGAATCTTATTCACATTTGGAAATGCTAAATTTGCAGAGTCTATTGCTCTTATTAAATCTGAAGTAAAAATAATGTCAAAATGTGTATCCTTTCTTATCTCTCCTAATTTGATTGCTCTTTCTTTACCCTTATCTGTTAATTCCGCCTGTTTCCATCCACTGCATTTTCCCATAGTATTATCATATGTAGTGCCGTGAACAAAATATATTATTTGAATTGACATTGTTTTCTCCTTCCTAGATTATTATTTATTTTAAGCTCAATAGCGTAACGACTTCGCAGTGCCGTGTCTGTTTGTAAAAAACACCTTGGGTGGACTTGTGTGTTGGTAAAAGACATCTATTTTTTATTTAATACTTTACTTAATTCAATTTCAGCTTTTTTTACAAAAAAATTATCAGTTTCTATTGGAATATCTAATCTATTTACTGTTTCTTTTAGCTCCTCTATTGTTCTAAATCCATCTCTATCTTCTGTTTCAATTTCAATTAAATTATCTCCATTTATAATATCTTTTATTGCCAATGGAATTTTATCTTTTTCATAAACTACATCACTTTCTTTTATATTCATAATTTCTTTAAATCCAATAGCCCTTAGTAATTTTTTTGCATCATCAGTATTACTAACTTCACAGTTTAAAGCCTCTTGTTTTAATATATTACCTTTATCATCAATTTCTTTTATTTTAAATGTAATTTTTTTATCACATCTATCGTACATTTCATTTTTAATATTTCTAACAATAACAGCTTTTGCTAATATTTCTCTTGTTGTCATTTTTTCAATTTCTAAATTTGCTGGTATATAGTAAAAGTCATCCATATAAAATTTATTAACAATTTCATAATTTCTTTCTTCTAGTACTTTATATAAATCCTCTATATTTCCTTTTATTTTTACAGTAATTTCATTACTTTCTTTTACACTCATCTTTTATCATCTCCATTTATGTTATATCACATTCCACTCAAATTCTCAAGCCATTTCGAAGTGTTTTATTACTTAAAAAGCAAATAGCTATATAATAACTACTTGCTTTTTATGCTCCTTAATTTACTTATTTTCTTGTATCTTATATTCACTAATATCTGGCTCTGTAAATATTGAATCTTCCACACAATTAAATTTATATTCTCTATTAACTGTTGATTCTTTGTTCAAACTTTTTACAGGTAGACCTGTTTCTTTATTTATAATCCAAGTATCTGAATTATCATTGTTGAACATTGCTAATATATTTGTAAATCTGTAACATTCTTGATCATTACATTTTTCACTTCTTATAAATGTAATTGAACTTATTAAAAAGTTTGTAAAACTATTGTTGTTCCTATCAAATTCTAATCCATTAAAAATCTGTATTGACATTAAACTTTCTGTATTTTGTACAACTGTTTTACTTGAGCCTGACTCTGTGTACATATTAACTCTTTCTCCATTATCATAGAAAGAAATTTTTACAATTTCACCATCAAATTTTCTTTCCATAAACATTGCTTGTTTATTATCTTTTTTATAATATTCCATTATTACTGTATTACCATTGTCAAAATCAGTTACAAATTTCGCATTATAGTTATTACTATTTTTATACCTAGAAATTTCATCTGATAGTTTTGACATAATAATGTAATTTCTAATAGTATGTATTAGTACAATTAATATTAATACTAACAATATAATTCCAATTATTTTTAAAACCTGTTTCATACAAACCTCCTCTATTATTATACTATTTTTTAGGGCTTTTTTTCAAATTTATTGCTTAATTAATTCACTTGTATAAACTTTTCCATCTTTAGTTATATTTAAAAATAGTTTACTCTCATCTAAGATTTGCTTTGTTGCATAGAATTTAGCATTTACTTCATTTTTTGTTGATGTAATGTTTAGTAACAGTGCTCTATTCCCTTTACCATCAGTTACATAAATCAATTCATTTTGCATTTTTGTAAATTCATCTGCTTCCATTTTATGCCCATTTTGTAACTTTTTAGCTATATATTTGTCTTCTGCAAGAATTATAAATCCTGTATCAGATAATTTCATTTTTGTTGAAGTAAATCCTTCTATTTCATTTTTTAGTTCTAAATCATATGATGTTGAATAATAAAATTTGTCTGGAATATCAATTTCAAATATCCAATTATCTTTAGAAATATTATACTCATCAAATTTCTTTTCATCTAAATTTAAGAAATTATATCCTAAATCAAAAATTCTTACATAAATTTTTCTTGCTTTAGGAAATCCTTTTAAAGAACTTAATCGAATTTCGTTAACTATTTTTCTATTTTCAGCACTTATATTTTTCATAGAATTTGAATTTGCAAATAATATTGCACGAACATCATTCTTATCATATTTTACACCAAGTTCTCTATATATTAGTTCTGGTACCTTGTCTCTTTTTGTATTCATACTTGAATTGTATAATGTATATACATTATGATTTTCATCATATACTGCATAAGAATAAGTAAATGTTCTTGAATTAACTTCAATATCTTCATCAAATTCAAATGTTAATTTTATTCTTATTTCATCATCACTTGCTACCAAAGATTCTACTCTTGCTTTTATGCCTTCTTTTTCTATATATCCCATCTCTACTTGTTCCTCATCAATTTTTGTTCCTGTAATTGTTTCTCTAGGCATTTCCATAAATTCTGTAAACTCGGCATTCCATTTTATATATGCATATACATTTGGAATTCCAACAAATACAACTAAAAGCATTGCGACTGTTGCTAGTATTCTTGCAAGTCTAAATCTAAAAACATTCATAATACTTCCTCCTTTCACTTTTGAAAGTATTTCATTGTAATTAGTTTCTTTATTGCTTTTACTCTCAACATACTCTTTTAAATATTTATTTAGCATCTATATCATCTCCTTCCCAAATATTTTTTTCATTTCTTTTATATTTCTGTATATTCTTGATTTAACATTCGATAAGTTTAAATTCATTTCTTTGGCAATTTCTTCAATTTTATATCCTAAAATGTAATACAAATAGAATACTTTTGTTGTAATTATGTCTTTATTTTCTATGTAATCCCACACATCTTTTGCATTTTCTTGTGTTATAAAATTATCTTCTATATCTATATCATCACTTATTTCAATATTTTCATATTCATTAATAGATATTTCATCGCTTTTATTTTTAACCTTTCTATAATGCCTTTTTATTATGTTTTTAGCAATTCCCACAATATAACTTTTTTCATTTTCAACATCTATATTTTTTCTTTGAAGTTTGTGATATAACTCAATGTAAGTGTCTTGAATTATATCATTTATATCATCTATATTATTACATTTTATAACAATAAACTTTAGAGTATTATCATAAGTTCTTTTATAAATGTTTTCAAAATCTAATAAATTCATTTGTTTCCTCCTATACTATATAGTCGCAAAAAATTGCAAAAAAGTTGCAAAAATTCATATTTTTTTGTTTTATCATATTTAATGAAAAAAAGACACCAATTGATGTCTTTATTCTAACACATATATATATATTTAATCTTCACTTTTGTTCGATTTCACTAGAAGAGCTAGAGTTTCCACATGCCGTGTCTGTTTGTAAAAAACACCTTGGTTAGAGTTGTATGCTTGTAAAAGACATCTAATTATTTTCTTTTAAATATTTATTTAGCATCTTATCCATACTTGAAATATATTCATTGTCTTGTTTTACTCTATATTTTTCATATTCACTATTTGCTTTTTCAACAGCTTGTTTATGCGAAATTTTTCCTGCATCTTTTAAAATATTCTTTTTTCTATATTTTAGTAAATCATCGGCAACTTCTATCCAATTATTCATTGTCATAGTTTTTTGTTCTTTAGCTTCAGTTTCTGCAACATCTAGAAATAGATTCGTTAAATCATTTAATTTCTCTATCTCTTCTTTTTGTAAATAGTTTTTCGCAATACTTACATCATATTTGTAAATCAACCCGTCTGGAGAATTTTTCCATGATGTTAGTCCCATATGTTCCTTGTTCGCATCAGCTCTTTCAAATATTAATTCTGCAGCTGTTTTCCCAGTAATTGCAAAATGTAATTTATTTTGAACAATTTTAAAAAATGTATATGCTTCTTCTGAATCTTTATTATAATCTACTGCTGTTGCAATAAATAAATCCATTATTTTTTGATATGACATTCTTTCACTTACTCTTATTGTTTTAATGCGTTCTAATAATTCATCAAAATATCTTGCATCAAATTTATTACCATTGATAAATCTATCATCATTTAAGGCAAATCCTTTTACCATATATTCTTTAATAACTTTATTTGACCATTTTCTAAACTTAATGGCTGGTTTTGAATTAACTCTAAATCCAATTGATATTATCATATCTAAATTATAATATGAAATATTTCTTGTAACTCTTCTTGTTCCTTCTTTTTGAACATGTGCAATTTTTGCACATGTTGCATCTTCTTCTAGTTCTTCATCTTTGTAAATGTTGTTTATATGTCTAGTTATTCCTGTTCTATCAATTTTAAATAGCTTTGTTAAAGATTCAATATTAAGCCAAACATTTTCATTTTGTAATATAACTTCAATATTAATATTATCTTCATCATCTGTATAAAAAACGATATTATTCTCATTTCCAATTAGTTTATCATCAATTATATTATTATCCAAGTAAATCATCTCCTGACACTTCTATTTTCTTGTTTTTTGAACTATTAAGAAATTCTTAATAGTTCAATTTTTATTAAGTTCATTGTCTTTAAATAACAAATTTAGAAACAGTATGTTTGCGAACATTTGTATTGTATCATGTTTTGTTTAAATATTCAATATTTTTAAACAAATTTTTCAAAAAAGAAGTTGCTTAAAAACAACTTCTTTTAAAACTACACTAATTCTAATATTGCAACCACCTCGCAATGACTTGTAAACGGAAACATATCCACTGGTTGAATCATTTTAATATCATACTTATCTTCTAATATGCTCAAATCTCTAACAAGAGTTGCAGGATTACAGCTGACATAAGCAACTCGTTTTGGATGAATTTTTAAAATATTATTTATTGTAGTATTATCTAATCCTCTTCTTGGAGGATCTACAATTACAACATCAGGAATAATCTTTTTATTTTCTATTAAATCTGTAAGTAATATTTCTGTATCTCCTGCAATAAATTCAGTATTCTGAATACTATTCATTTTAGCATTTTCTTTTGCATCTTCTATCGCCTGCTCTACAATTTCTATTCCATAAACTTTTTTTGCATATTTTGCCGCAAATAACGAAATAGTTCCAATTCCACAATACAAATCAAAAACTACATCATTAGCATTTATTTCTGCATTTTCAATCGCAATATTGTACAAAGCCTCAGCTTGTACTGGATTTACTTGATAAAAAGAAAGTGGCGAAATTTTAAAACAATATTCTCCTAAATAATCTTTTATATATCCATCTCCTAAAATATTAACGTTTTTTTCTCCTAAAATAACATTTGTGTTTTTCTTATTAATATTTATAACTATGCTTTTTATCTCTTCATACTTTTCTTGTAATTGCTTTGCAATTTCTCTTTCATATGGTAATTTATCTCCATTAATAACTATAATTACCATTACCTCACGAGATCTAAATCCTGTTTTTATAACAACATGTCTTACTAAGCCTTTTTGAGTATTTTCATTATATACAGATATTTTGTATTTATTTATTAATTCAGTCAAATCTTTTGCAATTTTGTTTGCTTGGCTTTCTTGTATTAAACAATTTTCTACTTGAATAATCTCATGTGTTCTATTCGCAAAAACTCCTACTATTGCATTTCCATTTTTATCAATGCCTATAGGGTATTGTAATTTATTTCTATAATGGTAAGGATTTCCCATACCCCATGTTGGCCTAACATCTACTTTACTCTTCAGACTTTTATTCACCAAATTTTGAACTGCTCTTTGTTTCACATTTAGAGTTTCTTCATAATCTATATGTCTTAAATTACATCCACCACATCTCTTATATGTAGTACAATCTTCTTCAATTCTATGTTCTGATTTTTCTATAATTTCTATAATTTTTCCAAATGCATGTGAACTTAAAACTTTTACTATTAATATCTTTATCTTTTCTCCTTTAATTGCATTTGGAATAAATACTGTAAATCCATCAATTTTGGCTATTCCTTCTCCTTCAAAGCCATTATCTACAATATCTACTACATACTCCTTATTTTTTTCAACTGGCTTATTCATACTCCCTCCTTTTTAAAATTTTTCTCTTTTTAACTTCTATTTATTTTACCAAATTTTTGTTGTTTTTTCAATAGTTTTACTTTATTACAGTTGAATTTTATTTAATTTTCTATTATAATATTATTATGAAAAAATTAATAGTTAATAAAAAATATGATAATAAAAAATTAAATAAGTTTTTACAAGACAGTATTCCAAATTTATCTACTAATTTACTTTATAAAACTTTGAGAAAAAAAGACGTTAAAGTAAATGGTAAAAGAGTCAATGAAAACATTACTATTTTTGAAAACGATATTATTGAAGTATATATTTCAGATAGTCTATTAGAAAAAAATATAGCACTGAATACAATTTTTGAAGATGACAATATTTTAGTTATAGATAAACCTGCCCAAATAGAAGTTGCTGGAAACAATAGTTTAACTTCACTTATCCACAATCAATACTCAAATTGTGGATTCTTGCCTATGCCATGTCATAGATTAGATAGAAACACAACAGGATTAATTCTATTTGCAAAAAATCAAGAAGCTCTGGATATTTTACTAAAAAAATTTAAAAATCATGAAATAGAAAAACATTACTTAGCATTGGTTTATGGAATTCCAAAAATAAAATCACAGACATTAACTGCATATTTATTTAAAGATAGAAAAAAATCTTTAGCATATATTTCAGATGAACCCAAAAAAGGTTATTCAAAAATTATTACTTCTTATTCCTTAATAGAGAAGTATTCTAACGGGACCTGTTTGCTTGATGTTGAAATAGAAACCGGAAAAACACATCAGATTAGAGCTCATCTTGCACACATAGGGCTCCCAATTGTTGGTGATGGAAAATATGGTAATTATGAAATAAACAAAAGATTAGATTACAAAACTCAACAACTTAGAAGTTATATTTTAAAATTCAATTTTACTACAGATAGTGGAATTTTAAATTATTTAAACGGAAAAGAAATAAAAAAAGTAATATAGTCTTTTGTATAAACTATATTACTTTTTTTGATTATATATTAAATTTTAAAATTTTTTTTAAAGTGTGAACCAAAATGAAATTTATACGTCTAATGTTTAGGAGGAAAAAATGGAAGATTCAAAAGTAAATATTATTGAATTAGTAAAAAATTCAAAAGATGGAGATCAAATTGCATTTTCAAAGCTAATAGACAATATAAAAAATAAATTATATAAAACAGCTATTGCAATTTTAAAAAATGATGATGACGCATGTGATGCTATACAAGAAACTTTACTAAAAGCTTATCAAAATATTGGCACATTAAAAAACAATGATTATTTTACAACATGGATTATAAGAATACTTGTAAATAATTGCTATGATATCATAAGAAAAAATAAAAAAATTGTTTATATAAACGAAAAAATTGTATCTTCCCAAGATACATATTATGAATTATACTGTCAAGAGTCTTCATTAGAATATGTGCTAAATATGATTGATAAAGATTTAAAGTTAGTAACAATTTTATACTATTATGATGGTTTATCAATAAATAACATTTCTGAGATTTTAAACATACCTGAGGGGACGGTTAAATCAAGGCTTTCAAGAGCCAGAGAAAAAATTTATTCTATATTAAAAAAGGAAGAAGGTGAGAAACTTGGATAATGAAAAAGATTTATATATAAAAAACAAACTTCAAGAAGATAAACTGATTTCAAAAAAAGCAGATGATATTTTTAATAAATTAAATAAGGGGGAATTATTTATGAAAAAAAATGAAAATTTAAAAAATAATAATACCACAAATGAAAATTCTTCAAATATAAATAAACATTTTTCAAAATGGAAAAAATTAATTGCAACTGCAGCTAGTTTCGTAATAATATTTGGTGCAGCTAATGTTTATGCGACTTCTCAAGGATATGATAATATATTCTTTTTGGTTAGATATTTGGTTACTGGAGATAAAACTATTACTGGAAAAGATAATATCATGTCAGATAGAGATATAACAATTTCTTATGAACCAATTAACATTGGTGATGGTTTAAATATTACAGTTAAAAAATTACAAATAAAGAATAATGAAGCCAAGCTATTTATATTAACAAGTGAAAAAGAACATAAAGATAGAAACAACATTCCTTTAACTTTTAAAGCATATAATGATAAAAATATAGAGTTATGTAATCAAAAAAGTGTAAAAGATAATCAAAATAGCGGTTCTGTAACAGATGAATTGCTACTAAATGGTTTCCGAGATAATGATTCTATATTAAAATTAGAAGTATATAATACAAACTCTGAAATAATTACAACTTTAAAAATAGATTTAAACAATAAAACTATAGAAATACAGGGTGAAGCTGAAGCTTTACAAAAAATCTCTGAAATTGAATTAAAAAAATTCTTAGGATATGCAGCAGGATTATCTCAAAAAACACAAATTACAGATGATGAAATAAAAATAGATTTAGCATGCCACATGTTATCTGATAGTAATCTAAATGTTGAAAAAGAAATAGATGGTATTTATGCTTATCCAGTTGAAGAAGTAGATAATATGCTTGAAAGCTTTATAGGTAAAAAAATAGTTAATTTTAAAAACGGAATACATATAAAACTTATCACAAAAAACGGAAAAAAATATTACACATATAACAATCCTGGAGATGAGAGTTCTGGGGCTGAATGTATTAATATAAGTAACATATCATATTGTAATGGAATATATACAGTAAACTATTCATTCTATTATAGAGGCAGCGAACCAGATGAAGATGTTAATATAGATAATTATGATGTTTATGAACAAGAAATCTGTTTAAGTTTAAATGAGAATAATAAATATTGTAAATATACTGTTAAATCTATGGAAGATCCAACAATTATAAAAAAAGCAAATAATGATAACTCTAATACTAAAGATAATAATTCTACAAATGAGACAAATTCAAATACCGAGTCAACAAATACCAATACAACTTCTAACATAGATAATAATACTCCTAATACAAATTCAGATACGAACACAAACACAAACACAAATTCAAATACAAATTCTAATAATAATGTTTCAAATGAAAAAATAGACAATTATGCATCTAGTATGTCATGGTCAGAATATTGGGCTCCAGGAATAAAATTACAATATCCTAGCAATTGGAAAATAGAAGAAATTGGAGACAATCAAAGAGGCAACAGACAAGGGCAACTATCTACTATAATAAGTGGAACAGCCCAAGGTATTGACAGAGATACAAATGAAATAATAGAAACAAATATGGAAATAGAAATTTATGAACCAGAATTCACAGATGCATCAAATGCAAAAGATTATTATAATTTAAAAACTAACAGTTCAATAGATAATGTTGACCTTGTATCTGGTTATACAATGAATAATTCAGGTAGATGGTACTCACATTTAGATTATGATAATGGTAAAAAAATTGATACATATATCAATTATTATAAAGATTTAAAAGTTGGTTATGTAATAAAAATTAAAACAAATCAGTCTAATAAAACAAATTGGAAAGTAATAAATATTACTAATTGGATTTTTGGATCTATTAAATTTACAAGTTGGTAATACATAAATAATTATAATAATAGCTATAAAAAATACCCTTGCTAAACATATATAAAAGATATTAGAAATTATATAAATGTCAAATTTCTAATATCTTTTTATTGTGATAACAACAAGTTTCTGGGGTACCTCGCCCACAATCTTTGATTGTGAGGTGGGTCAGGTTCTTATTTTCATATATTACTGTAATTCACTTTTTAAGTTTCCAACTTCAGCTGGTGTAGCTTTTTGAGCTGATTTATAGTATCCTTTAGATTGTGCAACTTTAAAAAGTTCAAATTGAAAACTTTCATCATTATTTCTTATTTGTTGAAATGTTTGTCTTAAAGTAGTATTTTCAGTTTCTGTAATTGCCGTTTGATATGCAGTAAGCCCTGCTTTAACACCTTCTAAAATATCATTAACCATTGTTTTTTCATCCATACTTATTCGCTCCTCTCTAATTTAAAAATCCCATTAATTTTTGTTTTGTGTTTAAAGAATCTTGTGCTGCTTTACTAAATATTTGCTTTATTTGTGGGTCTACTGCTTGAGATGAATAAGTATTTAATTTTTGATAATTTGTCTCGTGTGAACCTATTAGGTGTCTTAAATTTTGTAATTCTGCTTCTGTTAAATCTGCCATAATAAATCATTCCTTTCATTTATATTCTTGATTTATTATTTCCAGAAATTAGTTTTTTATTCAATGAAGTTTTATTTATTTTAATTTATAGTTTTTATATAATTAAAACATAATAAACAGATACAAAAAAGAAGTAGAACTCTACTCCTTTTCATCTATCTCTTTATCGTTATTTTCAAGTTGTATTTTTCCGTCATTTGACTCTTCTTTTTTTACATCATTTTCGTCAACATCATATTTTAAGCTATCTCTAAAATCATTTTTATCAATCAACTTATCTATTTCACTTGATGTTGGTATATTATCTTTTAAACCATTCTCTTTAGCCAATAATTCATAAATTGTATTAGCTAATTCTTTTGATTTTGTAGGATCATTCATTGCTTCGTTGTATTTATTTGTAATTAATTTATATTTTTCAGTATATGTTTCTTTTATTCTTTTTTTGTCTTCTCCATCAACGTAATTAAGTCTATCTCCATGAAAAATTACTCTATCTACTACAACTACATTTAAATTATCAGCATCATAGTCTTGTATTTCATCTATCTTCTCATCAGCTAAATCAACTTTATATAAAGCGTAGATATCCTGTATAAATTCTTTATTTTGAATAGCTTCATCATTAGAATTGATTAATTCATCTAAATTAGGATATTTTTTATACAATACATCTAGTTGTTCTTTTAAATGCTCATTCATTTTTTGATCATCAATATTTTTAAAATTTCTTCCAACATCTAAATTAGCCTCTTGTTCAATATTATGTGCTTCTTGTAATTGTTTTACCTCTCCTATTCCTAAAAGTGCCGTTAAGCCAATTCCGATTTTCATAAATGTTCTCGCTAAAAATTTTTTAAATTTATTTTTTTCTTTTTTGTTCATATTCATTTGTTTCTCCTTATTATTCATTATTTACTATCTACCATCATCACTTGGCTCTAGTGGTGTATCTGTATTTTCATACACATCACTATAATTCTCTTGTTTTCCTTGTTCTGATAATGTTTCATTAGCCCTTCTTCTCATTACTTTTATCACTTCTTTATATCTCTTTACTTTTTCTTTTTCAGCCTCAGTAAGTTCCTTATCTTGATGTAATAATCTAGCTCTTTCTTCCTCTGTATATGATCTTCTTACAAATTTCTCATGAGCCATAAAATTCACCCCCCTATATTTATGACATTTTTTATCATATAACTCAATTACTTTTAATTATATCATAAATACCTGTTAATTTCAAATTATTTCCAAATTAGAAAATTTCGCCATAAGTCTCTTGTGTCCAAATTTTTCGAAATCAATATCAACTTTTAGGTCATCGCCTTCTGGCTCTGTTTTGGTAATAATTCCTTCTCCAAATTTCTTATGGTATACTTTAACTCCTGCATCATACTCTGATAAATCTACTACTTTTTTAGCAGATTTATTAGCTAGTCCATTTAAAAAGCTTTCTGCTGTTCTTCCAAAAGATGCAATTCCACTTGATGCTGATTTTCCAATTGAAGAAGCAACTGCTCCTATCTTTGTAGAATTTGAACCAAAACTTGTATTAGAAATAGGACCTTTGTTGCTATTTCCATAACTCCATGAAAATCCACTATCTCCAAAAGATTTGCTTCCAAATACATTTCCGTTTCTTGATACCATATCATCAAAGTTGTCTTTACTTCCTCCTCCAAATACATCTTCTGCTCCATCAAGTAATTCTTCCGGTATTTCTTTTACAAATCTTGAAATTTGGTTGCAACTTGTAGAACCAAACATTGTACGTTGTTTGCTACATGTTAAAAATAAATTTTGTTTTGCTCTAGTTATTCCAACATAGCATAATCTTCTTTCCTCTTCTAAAGCTGATTCTTCACCTATTGATTTATATCCAGGGAATATTCCTTCTTCCATACCTACTAAAAATACTACAGGAAATTCAAGTCCTTTTGCACTATGTAATGTCATAAGTGTAACAGATTCTTCTGCATCATCTACATTATCTATATCTGAAGAAAGTGTCATTCCTTGTAAGAAGTTTTCTAAAGAATTATCTACTTCTTCTTTTTCAAACTCCATTGCAACTGTTAAGAATTCTTCTAAGTTTTCTATTCTGTTTTCCGCTTCTATTGTTTTTTCATCTTCTAAAGCCTTTGTGTAACCTGTTTTCTTTAATGTCAATTTAACAAGTTCTGATATTATTAATTCATCTTTTTTAGCACGTAATTCTTCAATTGTATTTACAAATTCTCTTGAATTTAAAAATACTCTATTTAATCCATATTGATCTGCATTTTTTATAACTTCATACATAGAAGTTTCATTTTCTATTGCTATATCTTGAATTTTATCTAAACTTGTTTTTCCAATTCCACGTTTTGGTTCATTAATAATTCTTGTAAGACTTAAGTTATCCATAGGATTTTGGATTAATCTTAAATATGAAATTATATCTTTAATTTCTTTTCTTTCGAAGAATTTTAGGCCTCCAACAACCTTATACGGAATTCCTTCTCTACTTAAGATTTGCTCTATAGCTCTTGATTGTGTATTCATTCTATATAGTACTGCAAAATCTGAATATTTCATGCCTTCTTGTCTTCTTAAATGTTCTATTTGTTCTACTATATAGTTTCCTTCATCATATTCATTATCTGCTGAATATATTTTAGGTAGATTTCCTACTTCATTTTCTGTCCATAACTTTTTCTCATATTTTGTTTCGTTGTTTTTTATAACTGAATTTGCTATTTTTAAAATGTTTCCTGTACATCTATAATTTTGTTCAAGCTTTATAATTTTTGAATTTTTAAAATCTCTTTCAAAGTTCAAAATATTAGAAATATCTGCGCCTCTAAAAGAATAAATTCCCTGGTCATTATCTCCTACAACAGTAATATTTCCGTTATTTTCAGCAAATAGCTTAACTAATGTAAATTGCGCTTTATTTGTATCTTGATACTCATCTACTAAAACATATTTAAACTTATTTGAATAATATTCTTTAATTTCTGGATTTTCATTTAATATTTTTATTGTGAAATTGATAATATCATCAAAATCTATTGCATTATTTTCTTTTAGATTTTTTTGATACTTTTCGTAAACTAAAGCAATTTTTTCTTTTCTAAAATCTCCTTTAGCTCTAGCTTCATATTGGTCAGGTTCTAACATTTCGTTTTTTGCATTACTTATTTCCGATTGAACACTTCTATCTGTGAACATTTTATCATCTAAATCTAATTCTTTTACACATCTTTTTATCATTGTTCTTTGATCTGATGTATCAAATATTATAAATGAAGACGTAAAACCAATTTTTTCTATATGACTTCTTAAAATCTTAACACATATAGAATGGAATGTTCCCATCCATAAATCTTTTGCCTGTTCTCCTACCAAGTTTGCTACTCTTTCTTTCATTTCGTTTGCAGCTTTATTTGTAAATGTAATAGCTAAAATATTCCATGGTGCTATATTTTTTTCTTGCATAAGATATGCTATTTTGTATGTTAAAACTTTAGTTTTTCCGCTTCCTGCACCTGCTATTACTAAGCATGGTCCTTCAGTATTTATTACAGCTTCATATTGTTTATCATTTAGTCCTTTTAATATTTCTTGCATTGTTTGCTCCTTATCCTAACAATTCTTTTACAACTTCATTAATTGTTTTTCCATCAGCTCCAGCTCCTATTTTAGCTTTTGCTTCTTTCATAACAATTCCCATATCTTTAATAGAAGTTGCACCTACATCAGAAATTACTTTTGAAACAATTTCTTTTATCTCTTCTTTCGATAATTGTTTTGGCAAATATTCTTCTAAAACTTTCATTTCTTCATTTGTTTGGTCTATTAAATCTTGTCTTTCTGCTTTTTCAAAATCTGCCATTGCATCCTTTTTCTTTTTCATTTCTTTTGCTATTATATCTATGATTTTTGCATCATCTACTTCATTACCAGTATCTTTTTCAATTTGTAAAATTGCAGCTCTTACCATTTGAACAGTATTTTTTCTAACTACATTTTTGTCTCTCATAGAAACTTTTAAGTCTTCTAATAATCTCTCTTTTAACATATTATCACTTTCCTTTCACTTTGTATATTTTACTACATACTTTATAAAAATTCAAGTAAATAGCATAAATTTTGTAGAATTTTTGTTTGCTACAAATTTTAAAAATTCAGAGTATATTTCTATACTCTGAAAATAAATCATTTTTTCTTTGTTGTTCTTTTTCGTTTTCCTGTCTTTTTCTTTGTAACTTTTTTCTTATTATTATCATTTTCTACCTCAGGTGTCCATTTTTCTCCTACTTTAGGTTTATTCCATGAAATATAATTACAATTATCTGGTCCATTTTCACAAACATAAAATTTCTTTCCTCGTCTTGTTTTTTTCTCGATTACTTTTGCTCCACATACTGGACAAGGTACCTCTATATAGTTAATAATTGATTTAACATTTTTACATTCTGGATATCCCGGACATGCTAAGAATTTTCCAAATCTACCATATTTGTATACCATTTTTCTTCCGCAAAATTCACATATAACATCAGATTCTTCATCAACTAACTCAACATGTTCAAGTTCTTTTTCAACTTTTTTTACTTCCTTAATAAACGGTCCATAGAATTCTCTAATTACATCTTTCCACTTTTCATTTCCTTCTGCAATTTTGTCAAATCTTGTTTCCACATCTGCTGTAAATTCAACATTTACAACATCACTAAAGTTCTCAACAAGAAGTTTATTTACAATTTTACCAAGTTCTGTTGGTACTAATTGTTTTTGTTCTTTTTCTATATATCTTCTTTCTAATATGGTTGTAATTGTTGGTGAATAGGTACTTGGTCTTCCTATTCCTTTTTCCTCTAAAGCTTTTACCAAACTTGCTTCTGTGTATCTTGCAGGTGGTTCAGTAAAGCTTTGTTTAGGATTTAATTTCTTTTTAGTAACTTTTTGATTTTCTTCTAATGTTGGAAGCATTCCTTTTTACATTATTTGTCGTATCCTGTCGAACGATTTTTGTTGATTTATAGCACTTTTGATGATATAATGATTAGTGCCTCTTTTATAGAGAGTATATCTACACAAGGAGGTGAAATTGTATGTCTTACATACTAGATATAATTGCTATAATAGTTATTTATTTGATTAGTAAATCACTTAAATAGTTTATAGTAATTAAAAATAACCTCACTTCGAGAGAGTGAGGTTATTTTTTTGAAATCATATGTCTTACATTTTGATATCTATTATTATAGTATCACAAATACAATAAAAAGTCAATATCTTATAACTCACTATTCATCGCAAGAATCATCATTTTTCGACAATTATTTGAACCAATAATTGTTACTTATTTCATAAATTTCTTGAACATCTCATAAGCCTTTTTCAATGCCTCTACCAATTTATCTACATCTTCTTTTGTATTATATAAATAAAATGAAGCTCTACAAGTTGAATCTATTCCTAAATATCTCATAAGTGGCTGTGCACAATGATTTCCTGAACGTACACATACTCCGTAATTATCTAAAATACTAGCTACATCATGTGGGTGTACTCCTTTAATATTAAATGAAATAACAGAAGAATGATTTTGTTGATTTGGAGTAATATATAATTCAAGAAAATCTAATTTAGATAGTTCTTCTCTTGCATAACTTACAACCTCATCTTCTATTTGAGCAATTCTTTCATATCCTATATTTTCTATATAATCTATTGCTGCAGCTAATCCAATTACACCTTCAATATTTTGTGTTCCAGCTTCAAATTTATTTGGAAGTGGTGCAAAAGTTGTTTCTTGTTCATAAACATATTCTATCATATCCCCACCCATTAAAAATGGTGTCATATCATTTAATAATTGTTTTTTACCATATAAAGCACCGATTCCTAGTGGTGCAAGCATTTTATGTCCTGAAAATACTAAAAAGTCACAATCTAAATCTTGCACATCAATCTTCATATGAGGAATACTTTGAGACGCGTCAACAATAACTATAGCACCTTTTTTATGAGCTTGTTTTATAATCTTCTTTACATTATTTATTGTACCTAAAACATTAGACACATATGTAATTCCAACTATTTTTGTTTTATCTGTAATTTTATTTTCTATTTCTTCATCTGGAATTTCAAATTCATCATTTATATACATATAGTTAAGTTTTGCACCTGTTGTCTTTGCAACTTTTTGCCAAGGGACTAAATTTGAATGATGTTCCATTATAGATAATACTATTTCATCATACTTTTTTAAATTCTCCATTCCATAAGAATATGCAATTAAATTTAAGCTTTCGGTTGCATTCTTTGAAAAAATTACTTGCTCCGCAGATGGACTATTTATAAATTTTGCAACTTTTTCTCTTGCGCTCTCATATGCTGCTGAAGCTTCTACACTTAGACTATATGCGCCTCTATGAACATTTGCATTCATAGTTTTGTAATACTCTTCTATTGCCCCAATAACCTGCTCTGGCTTTTGAGTTGTTGCTCCACTGTCTAAATATGTAATTTGTTTTTCATTTAAAATCGGAAAATCTTTTTTAATATTCATCTTTTTCTCCTAACAAATAAATTTTTCATCAACATTTTATTTATATTTTAATCTAACCTCTTATCTATTTCATCAACAATTTCTTGTTTCAAATCCTCGTCTTTTATTGTCTCTAAAATCTTATTAAATTTAGCTTTTACAATAAGTTTCATTGCATCTTTTTCCGAAAGACCTCTACTCATAATATAGAATAATCTATCATCTTCTATTTTTCCTGCTGCTGAACTATGATTTCCTTCTACATCTTCTTCTGTACAAAGAAGCATTGGAAGTGCTTTTGATTTGGCTTTGTCTGACAAAAGCATGCAGAATTCGTTTTCATCACCTTTTGCTTTTTTTGAACCTTTTTTAAAATCTATTGTTCCTTTAAAATTCTTTTTAGCTTCATCTTTTAAAGCTCCTTGAACTTCAATATTTGTTTCTGTATTTTCTCCAAAAAGTTCAGCGATATAGTTTATATCAAAAACCTGATTTTCTGTTCCTAAATATATTGTATTAATATTTGCTTTTGCTCCATTTTCTTTTATATTAGAATAATAATTTGTGATGCTTGTCTTTCCCCCAAAATCAACAATGGTGTAATCAACTCTTGCATTTTCTTCTAAATTATTTTCTATACTTAATAAATTATTTGATTTATTATTTAGCATATTTACTACTACAATATTTGTTTTTGAATTTGCCTTAGCCTTTACTCTAATGATTCCATTATGATAACATTCAAATTCTTCATCTGACATGTATTTTATATATATAGTTGTTTTTGATTTTGTGTTTGCATCAATTTCGATATTTTCAACCAACACAGAATTTTCTTCATTTAAATCGAAGTCTAAATAAAGCGAACCTGTTTTAGTTTCCTCAATTTTTATATTCTGATTGCCTTTTTCAAATATCTGATTTTCTAAGTCTTTACCATTACCGTATATTAATGCTGTTTTACTAACATCATTGGAAATTTTGAAATTTGAAGTATCTCCTGAAATTGTTAACCCTCCAAATTCTTCTATCTTTTTAGGCAATTCAATATCTAATTCTATGTTATTAATTTTATAATTTTTTGATGTTCTTAGTGGTGTTTGATTTAAAATCATATTTTTATTTTGCTAACATTAAAGTTAGCTTCCTTTCTATAAATTTTACATAATTTGATTTTTAATGTTTTTAGTGGTATAATATAATTGTTGACAATTAATTAAATTGTAAAGGAGGATCAATGGGTAAAAAGAACAACAATAATTGGAATATAGATGCAATTTTGATTATTCTAGCCATAGTCGTAATCTTTATGTACATTTGGCTATTTTCAAAACTTTTGTTTATTCCGATTCCTTTACCGTAGATTCTGTAGGCTCACTTGAACTTAAGTGAGTCTATTTTTTTTATTGAAATATTTTACTTGAGTTCTATCCTATGCTCCCCTCTAATTCCAAATTAATCAAATTATTCATCTCAACTGCATATTCTAGTGGAAGTTCTTTTGAAATTGGATATGCAAAACCTCTTACAATCATTGCTTTTGCATCTTCTTCAGAAATTCCTCTAGACATTAAATAAAAAATTGTCTTATCACTTATTTTTCCTATTTTTGCCTCATGTGAAAATTCTATTTCATCATTTCTAATATCATTTACAGGGATTGTATCTGACCTTGAAATATCATCTAGCATTAATGATTCACAAGATACTGAACATTTTGAGTTTTTTGCATTTTCATTTACTCTAACAAGAGCTCTATATGTGCATACTCCACCATTTTTAGAAATTGATTTAGAATTTACAACTGATGAAGTATTTGGTGCATTATGAACAACTTTAAATCCTGTATCTAAATTTTGATCACGTCCTGCAAATGAAATTCCTGTATATTCTGTTTTACTTCCTTCTCCATTTAAAACACTCATAGGATAAAGCATTGATATTCTTGAGCCAAATGAACCTGATACCCAATCTATTTGAGCATTTTTTCCTACTATTGCTCTTTTTGTGTTTAAGTTAAGCATATTTTTTGACCAATTCTCTATAGTTGAATATCTTAAATAGCTATTATCTTTTACATATAGCTCTACACAACCTGCATGAAGATTCACTTTATTATATTTTGGTGCTGAACATCCTTCTATAAAATGAAGTGATGCACCTTCTTCCACTATAATCAAAGTGTGTTCAAATTGTCCTGATTCTGGTGAATTTAGTCTGAAATATGACTGCAACGGAATATCTACTTTTATTCCTTTTGGAACATATACAAAAGATCCTCCTGACCATACTGCAGCATGAAGTGCAACAAATTTATGGTCTGACATAGGAACACATTTCATAAAATGCTCTTTTACTATTTCTGGATATTCTCTTACAGCTGTTTCCATATCAGTATATATTACGCCTTGTTTTACAAGCTCTTGTTTTATACTGTGATATACAACCTCAGAATCATATTGAGCTCCAACTCCTGCCAAAGACTTTTTCTCTGCTTCTGGAATTCCAAGCCTATCAAATGTGTTTTTTATATCTTCTGGAACATCATCCCAACTACTATTTAATTTTGATTTTGGTCTAACATAAGTTGCAATTTCATTCATATTTAATTCTGATAAATCAGGTCCCCAAGTTGGAAGTTCTAATTTATTATATGTTTCTAATGCTTTTAATCTAATACTTAACATCCAATCAGGTTCATTTTTTTGTTTTGAGATTTCTTCTATTATTTCTTTGGTTAAACCTTTTTGAATTTTAAATTCATATTCGTCTTTATTTTTTATGTCATATACATTTCTGTTTATTTCATCTAAATTTGTTTTCATTTTTGTTCCTTTATTTTTTATTTAGGTTTTATAGTTTACCTATAACTAGTATTTACATAATGCTATTGTGGTTTAATGAATTTTATGTTATAATTAAAACTATCTGTAGGACAAGTTTCTTTTTTTATAGGAGGAAAAAGCAATGACATTCTTATTTATTGTTTTGCTAATACTAGCAGAACCAGAGGCAGCATTTGTATTTTTTATTTTTTTATTGCTTATTCTTTTCTTTTAAGGAGGGCTTATGAAATCTAACTCTCCTGTTTCTCCAATCATATATTTTTGATTGGAGATCTATTTTATATATTTTGCATATCCATTTTCTTCAATCTCTTTTGCAAGTTCACTTGTTCCAGTTGCAACAATTTGTCCATTAACTAAAATATGCACATAATCAACATCAAGTTCTTTTAATATTTTTGTACCGTGTGTAATTATTAAAGTAGCGTTATTTTCATTACTAAACATCTTTATTCCTTTTGAAACTATTCTTATTGCATCAACATCAAGTCCTGAATCTGTTTCATCTAAAATAGCTAATTTTGGATTCAATGTAAGCATTTGAAGAATCTCTGTTTTTTTCTTTTCTCCACCTGAAAATCCAACATTTAAATTTCTATTTATGTAGCTTGAATTCATTTTTAATTCTTGCATATTTTTTTCTATTTCTTTTTTAAATTGAAATATTTTTACAGGCTCACCTGTAGTTTTATTTTTAGCGTATTTTAAGAAATTCATAACAGATATGCCTGGTATTTCTTCTGGAGATTGAAATGACATAAAAACACCTTTTCTAGCAATTTCATCTGTTTTTAAATCATTTATTTTTTCCCCTTCTAAATACACTTCTCCTTCTGTTATTTTATATTCAGGATTATTTAATATAACATTTGCTGTAGTTGATTTTCCAGAACCATTTGGTCCCATTATTACATGTGTTTCTCCTTTATTTATAGTTAAGTTCAATCCTTTTAATATTTCTTTTTCACCTGCGTTTGCATGTAAATTAGTTATTTTTAGCAATTCTTTCATTTTTCACATTCCTCCTAGCACATTCTATACAATGTTCATTATTTATATCATACCCACAATCTAAACTATGTAATCCGAGTTCTTGATGTACATATTTAGCAAGTTTATTTAATGTAGTATCTTTAATTACCATTTTTATTTCTTTTGCTTCCTCTTCTGCAATATCTTTTTCCTCACCTAATATTTCTTTTAAAAACAAATAAACTATATCGTTAGCTTCCAAAATCTTTTTGGCAAGTTTTATTCCCTCTTCTGTTAATTCGATTTTTCCATAAGGTTCATATTTTATAAGCTTTTGTTCCGTAAGTAATTTTAGAGATTTATTTACACTTGCTTTAGTACAATTCATTTTTTCTGCTATGTTTGTTACTCGAGGTTGCATATCTTGTTTTTGAATTATAAATATTGTTTTTAAATATTCTTCTAATGATTTTGATATCATCTTCTTAACCTTTCTTGAAATATATTTTTATACAAAAAAGTATAATGTTAACCATAGTTAACATTATACTATATAATTCCATATTTTGTCAACGCTTTTCTATTTTTTTTTGAAAATGTTAGTATTTTAGTTTAAAATATAAAAAAACTTCAACAATAATGTATTATAAATTTGTTGAAGCTTTTAATATGAAATATTATAAGTAATAAAGCCTTTGAACTAAAACCTTATATAAATAATATTATTTGAATTAAAATTATAATTGTTTTAAAAATTGTTCTAAATCTATATCTGCCTGTTCTAAAATTCCTTTTAAAGTTCCTTTTGCAACTTCATCATGCATTGGTATAATAAATATCTTTCCATTTTTATAATTAATATATTTAGCATGGCTACCTTTCTGGGAACATTTTTTTCAAATCCTAATTTTCTCATTGCCTTAATTATTTTGTTTGGTGGCAATACAGGATATTTTGAGCTCATATTGCCACCTCCAATGTCGTAACAAATATTTCTTTTGGTTTTTCTGGTTTTTCATTCTGCAAAAATAATTCTAAGGCTTCCTTCAAATTTCCTAGTGCTTCTTCTACTGTTTTTCCTTGTGAAGTGACACTATTATCAATACATTTTGCAATATACCAGTTTTCTTCTTTTTGTATAATTACATTAAAAATAATACTCATATAGAACTCCTTTCTAGTCTATATTATATATTATTTTTTTATATTTTGCAATCATTTTTTTACTAACTCTTTAAACTTATCTCCCTTTTCCTCAAAGTTTTTAAAAAATCCATAACTTGCTGCAGCAGGAGAAATTAAGCATATCTTTCCTTTTTCAGTTGACCTCTTTGATTCATTAACTGCTTCTTCTAAAGTATTTACAATACATGCTTTATTAGATTTCATTAATTTTGCTATATCGTGCCCAGTTTTTGGCATACAAATAACATTTTTTATATTACTATTATCTAAAAACACAACAAAATCTGTATAGTCTAATCCTCTGTCCATTCCTCCAATTATTAGGGTATCTACATCTTTTAGTGCTTTTACCGCTTCTATTGTTGCATCTGGTATAGTTGCAATACAATTATCATAAAACTTTATTCCATCATACTCTCCTACAAATTCAAGTCTATGTGGTAATGTTTTAAACTCAGCTATACTTTTTAAAGTACTATTTAAATCCAGCTTTAATATTTCTGATACACCAAGTACGAACATTATATTTTTTAAATTATATTCACCTAATAAATTTCTTGGACTATTTATGTCATATATTTCACTATTATTTATTACTACTTTATCACTCTTTATTGATACATCTGTATTTTCTTTCATGCTTACTTTAAATACTTTAGATTCTACATTGTTTATAAATGGTTTTAAATTTTCATTATCATAATCATATATTAAATAATCATTCTCTTTTTGAAATTTAAATATATTGCATTTTGCTTTTGCATAATCATTATATGAATTATAATGATCCAAATGTTCAGGATATAGATTTGTTACTATAGATATATTAGGTGATATATCCATAAATTCAAGTTGATGTGAAGACATTTCAAGTACTAAATATGTATCATCTTCAATTTCTTCTAAAAAATCAAATGCAGGTTTTCCTATATTTCCTAAAAATACAGTTTTTATATTTTGATCTTGTAAAACTTTGTAAATTAATGAACTTGTAGTACTTTTTCCTTTTGTTCCTGTAACACCAATAGAAGTATTATCAAAAAACTCCAGCAAAAGCTCCAATTGTGACTTAATTTTATCTTTAAAAGAACTTATATCCATTCCTACAAATGCAATTCCTGGAGTTTTCATTATTACGTCGTATTTTTCTAATCCTTGTAGATAGTTTTCTCCGCTTATACATTCTACATTTTTATCTTCTTTTAAATACTCAAATTCATTAAAAAAATCTTTTTTTATATCTGCAATAAATATTTTTTTATTTTTTAAATATTTTCTAATAAACTTATATGTTGACTGTCCTTCTCTTCCAAATCCTGCTATAAGTATTTTTTTATCTTCAAAAAAATTAATTAAATCTTTTAGCAATTAAAAAACCTCTTTTCTTAACATATCATTTTGTTCTTCATTTAAGTTATTTTCTGTATTATATCTTAGTGTTATATCTATTGACGTATCTACTAAATCAAAATTATCTTTGTAATATTTTAGTAAATATGGTAGTTCATTTTTTTCTTTTATAATGTTTTCAATTGTTTTGCTTATTGCAAAATTTACTTCTTCAAATGTTCCTACACAATCAAATGGTTTCGTTTCTCCATTTCCTGTTAGTTCTAAAAAAGTACTTAATAATTCTTTTTTCTCAAACATATCTTCACCAAAAATGTCAACTAATTTTTTCTTATATAAAAATGGACTTAAAATTGTATAAGCAAATAAACATTTAGCACAATTACAACACCATTTCCATTTCTTTTCTTTGCTTCCTACATTACAGCTTTTAAATGTTTTATGATATTTTTCATGTTTAGAAAAAATCTTTGCAATTTGCAATTCATTCAATGGTCTTAAAAAACTGAAATATTTAACTGGAGCTTTTAAGTATTTATTTGAATATTCTTCAAAATCTTTTTCAAATTCAAAACTTTTTGAATACTGATGATTTACTTTTTCTCCAATTACATTTGACTCATTTGCACTATTTTCATTTGATAATGCTATATATTTTTTTGATAAAAGATATGCAACAAAATATGATGTAAAAGCAAGCATTGCTGAAAATGGTGTATGCCCGTTTATCATTCCTTGTGAATTTAATTCTATTAGTTTCTTATCTATTGTTCTATTTATTTCTATAATGTGATTATTATCTAATCCCGCAATTTCTGCGCACTTTAGTGTTACAGGCTTTGGATTTATTATCAAACAATAGTCTTTTTCTTTATCTATTTTTAATGTTTCGAGAGTTACTACAGAATCTTTTCCTCCACCTATTGGAACTATATATCCATCAGATTTATCTTCTATTGAATTATAGAATAATTCATTTTTTTCTTTATCACATTTTATATTTACAAATTCTTCAAATGTTGTCTTTATATTGTTGGTATAAAAAAGTTCACCTAGTCCATAAAAATACAATTTTTTCCACCATTGTATCTGTTCATTACATAGATATCCACATTTTATAACAATTTGTGGACAACACACACTTTTCCAATAACTGATTAATTCTATTAAACCAATATGAAATGCCATATTTTTTGCTTGTTTTGTATTTATATCTTTGAAATGCATTTGCTTTTTTAATATTTTAGTTGTAGGATGAAATATAGCTAAATTTGGTATTTCAAATTCAAATTCTATTATTATTGATTCTTTATCTTCTATAATTGAATAACTATTATAATAAAATTCTTTGTATTGCTCTCTAAATTTTTTAAATTTCAAAAAATTATCCATTTTTTATTTTTCAACCTTCTCCTCTTCTATACTTTTTTATTTTATGCTATTAAAAACTATTTGTTGAAATTATTTATTTTTTATTTTATTTATATATTCACAAATATTGTGAATACTTCTCCATGTATCTGGAGGAATTTGCGTAGGTTGCAATTCTATATCAAATTCATCATTTAGCTTTTCTACTATCTCTATAAATGCTAATGAATCTAAAACCTCATTTTCTAGTAAATCTATATCTTTATTGTTTTCTAAATCTTTAAAATCTGTCAATTCTATTATTATATTCTTTACTATATCTTCCATTTAGTATTCCTCCAATAATTTTTTTTCATCACATTTTCCATTATTATTTATAGGAAATTTTTCTACAATTCTAATTTTAGGTATCATGTATTCCGGTAATACCCTTTTTAAATCTTGTTTTATTATATTAATGTCCTGTTTTGTTTTTACAAAAGCTAAAATATTGATTACCCTTCCTTCATTATTTTTCTTTGCAACTACAACTACCTTTTCAATATATGAAAGATTTTGTATATTGTTTTCAATATCTGAAAGTTCTATTCTGTATCCTTTATATTTTATTTGTTTGTCTTTTCTTTGGATATAATATAGTAGTCCATCTTTTATATACCCTATATCACCAGTTAAATATGCTTTTTCTTCTTTAAATGTTATAAATGACTTATTTTCAATATTTTTTAAATATCCATTTGCTACACTTTTTCCAGTAATTAATATTTCACCTTTTTGTTCGTTATCTAATTCTTTATGTTGTTCGTCTACAATATATATTTTTACGTCTTTTTTAGCTTTTCCAACTGGTATTTCATCTTTATAATTTCTAGGTACTTCAAAACTTGTTACTGCAAAAGTACATTCTGTTGGACCATAACAATTAATTATTTCAATTTTTTCAAATCTATTATATAATTTTTCTACTGTATTATTTTTTAATCTTTCTCCACAGAATATAATTTTTTTCAGTTTAGGCATTAGTTCTTGATTAAAATCTTTATCCAATAAAAGTAAATCTGCATAAGACGGTGTCATAACTGCTATTGACGCATTGCTTTTTTTCAAAAAATAAAATACTTTTTTGTAATCCATCATTTCATCTGAATCTACAATAAAATGATTGCTTTCTGTAATTAAACTTAAATAAATATCAGCAACAGATAAATCAAACGAAAAATTTGCTTGATTCAAAACTACTTCTTTATTTATATTTGCTATTTCTTTTAGCCAATTAATACATGAATTCAAATTATTATAACTTATCTTAACTCCTTTTGGAATTCCTGTACTACCTGATGTAAAAATAATGTAATATATATCATCTGGTTTCATAAAAATTGTATTGATTTCTTGAAGATTTTCTTTTTGCATAATTTCATTTATTTCTTTTTTTGAAATACATTTACAATTACTTTTTAAGTCTCCAACTATTATACATGGATTTACCTGATTTAATATTAACTCTATCCTATCTTTTGGGACGTTTATATCTATTGGTACATATGTAATTCCGGCAAAAGAACATGCTAAAAATGTTGCTTTCATATATATTTCTTTATGTCCAAAAACTACAACTGTTTTCTTTTCTTTATTTTCTCTTAATAAAAATGTATAAATGTTTGAAACATATTGATAAAACTTACCATAAGTATAACATTCATTTCCTATTTCGTACGCCTTGTTGTTTGATTTATTTTTTAGTATACTTAATATTTCATCTAAAATCATTTTTTTATTTCCTCTCTGATTTCGTTTTCAGGAATTAAGCTATAATCATACATAACTTTTGAATGATTGTTCAATATTAGTTCTTTTTTTATTTCTTTGTTTGTTTCTTTATCAATAATAATTCTATATACTTTACTATTTCTATAAAATACTCCTTTTTCGTCTTTAGCATAGTGATTGTCTTCCTCAATAATTTTATACTTTTCTTTTAAAGGAACCATACTTCTTATTTCACCATAAAGAAAAGTATCATCTAACCAAACTCTAATTTGAATAGGATATTCAGTTACATTTTTAAATCTATAATCTAATGCTTTATAGCTGATAGATGTTCCAGTTCCAAATGGAACTCTCCTTTTTACATCTGGAAATAAAGCGTCTGAATGGTGATGCATTTCTGTAACCTGTAAAGGTGTATGTAAAACTAGCCAGTGAATCAAATTTGCCATTTGACAAAGGCCTCCGCCAACTCCTTTTTTCATTTGACTATTGCTAATGACCAAACCTTCTTTATATCCTTTTCTTTTTGTGGCATTGCCAACTAAATTCCAAAAAGAAAACTCTTCTCCTGGATTAATAATTAATCCATCTATTTTTTTACTTGCAATTTGTAAATTTGTTACTTTATTTCTTTGTAACTCCATGTCAACTCCATGTAGTTTTCTTAACAGTAATTTACTATCACCTTTCCATATATATTCTAAGTTTTCATAATTTCTTTTTTTAGCAAATTTTTTTCCATTTATTAAATCTTTAAAATCTTTCTTTTTTGCTTCTTTAAATAGAGATATTTTATATGCTATTGGTCCATATTCACAAAATAGTTTTCTTCCCATTTTTCACCTTTTTCTTGTTAATATATTACTTATTATTTTGCAATTAAAGCCTCATTATTAACACTATTTATTTTCACTTTTAATAATTTATTTTCTAAATCATTTTCAGATTTCATTTTAACAACCATATAATTCTTTGTATGACCTGTCCAAAATTCTCCTTGTTTTTCTTCAAATAAAACCTCTAATTCTTTTCCAATATATTTGTTATTATATTCTATCATATTTTTTTCTGATAATTCTATGAGTTTTTTGCTTCTTTCTTCTGCAATATTTCCATCTATTTGGTTTTGCATTTTAGATGCAAGTGTTCCATCTCTTTTAGAATATTTAAATACATGCATTTTATAAAATGCTATCTCCTTTAAAAATTTATATGTAATATCAAATTCTTCATTTGTCTCTCCTGGAAATCCTACAATTACGTCTGTTGTTAAATTTACATCTTTGAAATATTTTCTTAAAATTTCTACTACTTTTTTAAATTCTTTAGTTGAATATTTTCTATTCATTCTTTTTAAAGTTTCATCACATCCACTTTGTAAAGATAAATGAAAATGATTACAAACTTTTTCTAATTTTGATAGTCTTTTCGTGAATTCTTCTGTAACTATTGTAGGCTCTAAAGAGCCTAATCTAATTCTTTCTATTCCTTCTATTTTATTTAAATCTTCTATTAAGTCTATTAACTTATATTCTTCTTCAAAATCTTTTCCGTAAGAAGCAATGTGTATTCCTGTAAGAACTATCTCTTTTATTCCTTCATTTGCAATTTTTTGTGCTTCTTTTAAAACATTTTCTTTTTTTCTACTTCTTATTCTTCCTCTAGCATATGGAATTAAACAATATGTACAAAAATTATTGCATCCATCTTGAATTTTTATTTCTGTTCTTGATTTTTCTGTATATGTAACACATCCATACTCATCAAATTCTTTTTGTTTTGATATATCTGCAACATCAACAATTGGAACAATTGGTGTCGGTTCTTTTTTGCCCAAGTCGGTTCTTTTTTGTAAAAACTCTTCTACATATTTTACAATATCTTTCTTTTCTTTATTTCCTAAAACAATATCTATTTCAGGCATTTGTTCTAATTGTTCTTTTGCAACTTGTGCATAACATCCTACAGCAACAACTATTGTATTATTATTCTCTTTTACTCTTCTTAAAGATTGTCTAGATTTCCTATCTGCTATGTTTGTTACTGTGCAAGTATTTACCACATAAATATCTGGATTTTCTTCTAAATTACATATTTCATATCCTGCTTCGATAAATTTTTGCATCATTCCATTTGTTTCATATTGATTGGTTTTACATCCAAGTGTTAGAAATGCTACTTTCTTTGTTGTGTTCAATTTTTTTACTCTCTTTCTATATATATTCTTTTTGTGCATTATACCACTAATTCATTAAAAAGTAAAGAAACACCTATCTCTTTAGAAAGGTGTTTTGTAACTATTCATCATCATCATCTTCGTCAAGATCATCATATACAATTTTTTCTTCAAAGTCATTATCATCTAAATCTTCAACTTTTATTTGTTCTTTTATTTCTGTTTCTTTGTTATCTTCTTTATTTTTTTCGTATTTTTTTTGTATTGTACTTATTATTTTATCAGTTTTTTCTTTTTTGTTTTGCATAGATGTATTAGCCATCTTACTTACTTTTTCAAATAAATCCGGAATATAGTCTAATAATTTATCCATTGTGGTAGAATGATTTACAGGTAATAGCTTTACTACGTCTTTGTTAACAACTATAAATGCAACTGGTGACAAAGAAACTCCTGCACCTGCACCACCACCAAAAGGTAATCTATATTGTATTTGTTCATCTTTTTCTTGTTTTTTATATAAGTCAACTGTTTCACCTTTAAATTCGCTTCCACCTGCTGCAAAGCCAAAAGATACTTTTGAAATTGGAATAATAGTAATATCATTTGAAGTTTGTATAGGTGCTCCTATTATTGTATCAACATCTATCATGTCCTTTATACTATTCATTGCTGTAAGCATAAGCCCTTCTATTGGATGTTCTATCATTTTTATCCACTCTCCTCTTCAAATATTTTGCCATACCTATAATATTGGCAATCTTAAAAGTAAATATACCATCAAACTCGATTTTTACTATATTCTTATTTTCATATATTGGTAAAACAACATATTTTTGCTTATTTAAATCATAAATTTTATTATGCAAAAAAATTGAAATTAATGATGCTATAATGCCAACTCCAATTGCAGTTATCGCAGCATCTTCTGTTCCTATTATTATTTTTAAATTCATTTTTTCAAGTATGTAATTATTATTTTTTAAAAAGTTAATTGCATTAATATTAAATTTTTCTTGTTTTATTTGATTTTGTATTTTGTTTTTAAATTTTTCATTTTTCAAATTTAATTTTTTTAAATTAATTTCTGCAATTTTTATCTTTTTTAATATATATATCTTTAATAAAATTTTACTTTCTTTATTTGTATATTTTCCTTTTATTTTAGGTGCGATAATTTTTAAATTTTTTATTTCTATTTTTACATTTGTTGACATTAAAATAAGTAATAAAAAAAATATAATTGAAAATATTATTAGTATATTCATTTTATTTTTCCTTTTTTAAATTTCGTTATTATTTAATTTAAATACTATAAGCCCGTACAAGTGGTATATATATTTTTTACCATATTACCAAATTTATACCTATCATTTAATGTATATTTTTTTTACTTTTGTAAATAATAATAATAATATCCTAAATTAGTGGAGGTGTTTAATATGTCAGAAAAAAATAATAACAGAAATAATAATAACAAAAACAATAATAACAATAATAACAACAATAAAAACAATCAAAATAGACAAAATAATGAAAATAACTAGTTAGTTTTTGTGCATCTGTTAATCAAACTTATTTTGAACAAGAAATTTTTTATTCAAAAAAACTGAAATATTAAACAATACATTTTATTGCTTAATATTTCAGTTTTATTTATTATCTATAATATTTATGTCATAACTTTTTGCATTTTTTACATTAAAATTTGACCTAAATAATTTTTTTTCGTTTAGACCTAAATTCTCAATTGCCAAATATTCTGTCGTAATATTTTCATTGTTAGCATTATATACAGAGATTTTTAAATATTTACCATTTAAATTACTTTCTTCACTATTTTGTACATAACCATATACTCTACCTTGATTTTTGGTTGCTTCTGCTTTCTCAATTGTAATTTGAGGTGGTAGCTCTTGTGACAATATAATTGGTTTGTAATTAGAATTAAAACCAACAAATACCAAAAAACTTGTTAAAAGAAAACCTCCAATTACTAATAACACAATTTTAACATCTTTTTTTAAATCTGACATATACTGTTGCTCCTTTTACTATTTTAATTCTTTTCTGCTGTTTTGAACAGTTTTAATTGTATCTTCTAAAGATATTTGCATTATATTCATAGCTTCTGCCATGTTTTTTTCTATTTTTGATAATGTATCTGCTAAAACTTTTTCTGTATTATTTAGTAATCCATCTGCATATTCTTTTGTTCCATTTGTAATTTCTCTTGACATTTCATTTGCAGTTTCAATTATTTCATTTTTTTGCTCATAAGCTTTTCTTGTAATTTCATGTTCATCAATCATAGAAATAATTCTATTTTCTGCTTCTTTTACAACTTCGTCAGCTTCTTTTTGAGCTTCAAGCAATATTCTTTGTCTTTCTTCTTTAATCCATTTTGCTTGTTTTAATTCATCCGGCAACTTTAACCTTATTTCTTTAATGATATCTAACAATTCATCTTTATCAACTATTGTTTTATTTGTAAAAGGTACAGATTTTCCTTTTTCTAAAATATCTTCTAATGATTCTAACAATGTAAAAATCTCCATATCCCTTTCTTCCTTTCTATGCTTTTATTGACTTTACTTGATGAAATATAAGTATGCTCTACCATATTTTCTTTGATCTATTATTTGAACATCTAAATCTTTTAAATCTTGTTCTATTCTTAATGGTTCGTCTGTTTCTGCAATAATTAATCCGTGCTTTTTCTTCAAATTTAATCTTAAAACTACTTCTATTGCCTCTTTAATATAGTTCGTTTTATAAGGCGGATCCAAATATATTATATCAAAACTGGTACCTTCCATTTTTTCTAATAATTCTTTAAAATCATAATTATATAAATCAACTTTTTCTTCAAGATGTGTTTTTTCTATATTCTTTTTTATAACTTCTATAGCTTTTTTTGATTTATCACATAAAACTACTTTTTGGGCACCTCTACTAGCAAATTCAAGTCCTATTGCTCCACTTCCCGAAAACAAATCTAAAACTTCTGATTCATATATTTTATCATTTATAATATTAAATAAAGATTCTTTTACTCTATCTAATGTTGGTCTTGTTTCCAACCCTTCTAAAGTATATAAATTTGTTCCTCTTGCTTTTCCACTTATAATTCTCATATTTTTTTGCCTTTCTACCATATTGTTATATACATTTTATATCAATTTCGCTGTTTGTCAATAGTATTAACAAAATTGTCATATACATTTAACACTTTTGTAATATTAAGGTTAAAAAACAGTAATAAAGTTTTTATATTGTAAAAAAAATTTCATACAACAAATAAAAGGAAGCTATTCTGTTTTAGAATAGTTTCCTTTTGTCTTTAGTATTTTATATTAGTTATCTTTGTTAACTTCTTTTATTAATTCTAATTGTGAAATTAATAATGATTCCATTTTGGCTTTATATATGTCAAACTGTTTTTGTAAATCATCTAATGACTTCTTTTTGTATACTATTTGTTGATCTAATTCATTTGCTTCTTTTTCAGCAGTTGATTTTGCTTCAGCTACTAATTGTTCAGCTTGTTGCTTAGCTACATTTTTCACTTCTTCTGCAGTTGATTGAGCCATAACTAAAGTATTTTGTAATGTTTCTTCTAGACTTCTGTATCTTTCTAAATCTCTATTTAAATCTTCGATTTTTTTTGATGCTTCTAATAATTCTCTGTTCTTTTTTGCATAGTCAACTCCAATTTCATCAAGAAATTCATCAACTTCCTCAACACTATAGCCATTCATCATTTGTTTAGAAAACCTTTTATTTTCTATATCTAATGGTGTAAGCATATTAAAGCCTCCTTACTAGTCTATACTGTTTTTATTTAACCATGAAACAGATAGTTTATTTTTAATTTCTTCTCTTGCCATTTCATTTGTAATTTCATAATTCATAGGTGCAATTAAGAAAATTGAATTAGATACTTTTTGAATATGTGCATCTAAACAATAAACTCCTCCACTTATAAAATCAACTATACGTCTTGCTACATCTTTGTTTACGTATTCTAAATTAACTATTACAGATTTTTTTTCTTTTAAAAAACCACAAATTTCTTCTGATTGTTCAAAAGTAGTAGGTTGAGAAATAACCATTCTAACAGATTGTTGTGGCATTGCTACCACTTTATTTCTTTTTATAAAACTTTTCTTTTCTTCAACCGCTGGTTCTTGTTCATCTTCTTCATAATAATCATTATCATATATATCATTTTCTTCTTCGTAATCTTCTTCTGCTTGCTCCATTCCTAATAAATTCCAAACCTTGTTCATTATTGCACTAGCCATTTTAAACCTCCCAAAATTTTCCTCAATATAAATATATTTTAAGTATCCTACATTTTATTGATTTTGTCAATACTTTGCATTAAATGTAACACAAACTTAATATTAATGTAATATTTTTGTAATATTACTTTTTAGGATATAACATTATTGTGTCATATACATTTATTCCTTTATAGGTTGACTCATCTATACCTAACGCTTTTAAATCATCTAAAGTATACGAACTTATAATTGAATATTTATCATTTGTTTTCTTTACTTTTATATAACATTTTGTTGTTCCTGTTGCAGTCTTTTTCAAAACATACTTAGACTGTGTATCGTCTTCTAATATTGCATTATTAGGTACCTTAATTCCTGTTACACTCCACCATGTAATATTAAATGATATCTTTCTAAAAACTATTAACTCATCAGGTAACACATTTGTTTTAAAAATAATTAATACTTTTCCATTTTCTTGTTCTTTTTTGTAATTAATCGTAGCTTCTAACTCATTTCCACTTGATAGTGTAATTTTCGCTTTTTTCCCAACTTCAGCTTCTTTACCTGCATTTGAATTTAGTATAGTTGCTATATAACATTCAAAATTATTAATTACCTTTCCTTGTTCTGTGCTTGCCGAAACAATCTGTCCTGTTTTAACATCTAATTCATTTAATTTTTCTTCTGTTAATTCTTTAAATCCATCAACTTTTAAAACATCTTCAAGTCCATCTACTCTGTATGATACTACTCCACTTTGTGGACTTGTTATATATTCAGAACCTTCTTCTAATTTTTTTTCATATTCTTCACGAGAATCTATTAATTTTTTTATATAAGATCCACTTTTACTGTTTTCTCCAACGATTGTTGTTTTCTTTAGCATAATATCTGAAATTTGTTTTTTATATTCTAAAAGATTTTTTACATTATATATATTTTTTAAATCTTGTATTTTTAAATCTATTTGTTCATCTAAGTTTTTTATATCTGATGGAAAAAGATTTTTTTCTTTTTCTAATGCTTTTTGTATTTTTTCATTTACATCATTTATTTTTTCTTGAAGTTCATCTTCGTTTGTGCCATAATATCTAAAAATAGCTTGATTTTTGGCCGTTCTTTCCCCTTCCGGAATAATTTGATATATTCCATTTTTATAGTTTTTTCCTTTTACAATTGTCTCATCTCTAATAATGTATCCAGTTGCACTTTCTTCAACTGTTAAAGTTCCATTTTCTACCGTTATTATGTCTTTTGGTGTTTTTATTATTAAGTAAATAGCATAAAACACATATATTATTACAACTGTAAAAATAATATCCATTATTAATTTCTTTTTTTCTATCCTTTTTCTAAAATCATTTAAGTATATTAGTTTACTCAATTCATTCCCTCCAAAATAATATTGATATTATTTTGCATATCATCTAATCCATTTATCCATATCGTTTGTTTGTTTTTTCTAAACCACGTAAGTTGCCTTTTAGCATATCTTCTTGTTTCTTGCTTTATTTTTTCTATCATTTCTTCTTTAGTTAATTTTCCATCTAGATACTCTACTACTTCTTTATAGCCTAATCCTTGCATAGCTGTAGGAAATTCATTGTATTTTTTCAGTAAATCTTTTACTTCTTGAATTAACCCATTCTCAATCATTATATCTACTCTTTTATTAATTCTATCATATAAAATCTTTCTTTCCATATCTATTGCAAAAACTTTATAATCATATTTTATTTCGTTTTTTCTAGATTCTATTTCAATTTGTGTTTTGTTTTTTCCAGTTGAATGAAATATCTCTAAAACTCTAATTATTCTTTTTTTATCGTTTTCACTTATTTTTTTTATAGCTTCTTCATCAATTTTTTTTGCTTCATTATATAGTTCTTTTAAGCCTTCAGGTGTATTTGAAATATTTTCTAGCTTAATTCTATAATTTTGATCAAATTCTATTTCTGGATATTCTATAGAGTAGATTAAACTATCTGCATATAATCCAGTACCACCAACAACAATTGGAGTTTTACCTTTAGCAATTATTTCTTCAATAGCATTTTCTGCCATTTTTTTATAATCTGCTACACTAAATCTTTTATCAGGATCAACAATATCTATCATATAGTGCTTTATTCCTTGCATTTCTTCAATTGTTGGCTTAGCTGATCCTATATTCATATATTTGTATATTTGCATTGAGTCACAAGATACAATTTCACCGTCTATTTTTTTAGACAATTCTATAGAAAGTGCTGTTTTTCCAGAAGCTGTTGGACCTACAATCACTATTACTTTAGGTTTCACTTTTAAATCTCCTTCTATATTTTTGTAAAAAAGTAATATTCTATGATTTTGAATTTATTATTTTTATAATTCCATATTGTACATTCTTAAAATAAATACATTCAATAATTATCAGTATTGCAAAAATAATTAGTAATCTTTTTATCTTTTTTTCCATTTGGTCTTTTGAAACCATTCCACTTCTAATTTGTTGAAACACACTTGAAAACTGTGTTAATACAATAAAACCATTTATAGGAGTAAAAACTAATAGAACTATTTTTTGAACTTGTCCTACCATTTCTTTTTTAGGATAATTAACCCCTATTTTTGAAATCGTAAATAATATTAATGTTACCATTGCTATAAATAATGTTCCAACTAATATATATGCTATTCTTATTTTTAAATCTTCAAATTCCTTTGTACTATTCCATGTCCATACTAAATAAACTACGAATAGTAAAAAAACTATAAAATATATTGCTGACATATTATCCTACTTTCTTGCAAATTTTCTTTCTATATCATATTTTGACATTTTAATTACTGTTGGTCTTCCATGAGGACAAGAGAATGGATTTGGTAATTTTAATAACTCATCCATTAAACTTTTAACCTCTTCTTCTGTTAATGCCATATTTGCTTTTACAGCTGCCTTACATGCTACAGTTGCAATAAACTTTTCTTCTTTTTCTTGCTTTGCTGTTCGAGCTACAGTATTTATTTCATCTAATGTTTCCATAAATAATTCTTTTGTATCTAAATCTATACATATTTCTGGAACTCCAGATACTTTAATTGTATTTTCTCCAAATTCTTCAACCATAAATCCAGCTCTCTCAAACAATTTAAAATTATCTTTAGCTATGTTCATTTCCTTATTTGTTAGTGTAATTACATCTGGTAACAATAGCATCTGACATTCTTTATCTACTTCATTAAAAAAGTTTTTCTTAACTCTTTCATATAAAATTCTTTCATGAGCTGCATGTTGATCCATTATATATAATTCTTGATTCATTTCTAAAATAATGTATGTCTTAAATGCGATTCCTATAAATTTATATGTAGGCTTTTGATACTCTGACATTCCTTCAAAGACAGAAACATTGTCATCTAAATCATCCTCTGTAATTGTATATTTGTCTTCTTTTTTGCTTGTATCTTCTACTTTTAGTCTTCCTCCATATGGTTCTTTTCCAAATAGCTCCTTATACATTGCTTCAAATGATAATATTTTATCTTTAACTTCTTCAACCTTTTGACTCTGTGTATTTTCTAAGTTTTCTTTTATTTCACTATTTAAGTTTGTATTTTCTTCTATATTAATATTTTCTGCATTATTGTCATCTTTTATTTCTTCAAAATTTTGATTTTCGTTGTTTGTTTCTTCATAGCCTTGTTTTTCTTGTATGCTTGATTGACTTTCTTCAAAACTATGATTTTCTTGCATATTAACTTGATTTTCCTCAGAATTTTGATTTTCATATTCATTGGTTTTATTTTCTTCAAAATTATTATTTTCTATATCTTTATTTTCTTCTGTTTGAATATTATTTGTTTCGTTGTTTTCTTCAAATACGCTAGACTCACTTTCTTTTCTTATGAATTCTGTATTTGCTTTTTCATTATTTTTACTTAATTCATCTGTAGCTGTTACAATTTCATTATATTTACTTTCCATCATTTTATAGTTATCTGTTAGTTGAATACTAGGGTTTGCAACTAAATCATTTTTTAACTGTTGTTGTAATCTTTTTAATCTTTCAAAAACGTCCATTGAAGCCTTTTCCTCTGTATTTTCTGTATTACTATTATTATCTACATTACTTATGTTTGAATTTTGATTATTATTGAATATATTTGAATTATCTAGTTTAATAGTTTCTTGTGTAGTATTATTTGAAACTCCTGGTTTTCCAAATAATCCACCTTTGTTTATGTTATTGTAATCTATTTTAAAAGCTTCTTTAGAGGCTTCTTTAATTTCTTTATTTTTTTCTCTGTCTGATATTAAATCTGCATTTAGTAAAGTATTCTTTATAGTATGAAAAACTGCTTGAAAAACTGTACTTTCTTCAGAAAATCTTACTTCTAATTTTGCAGGGTGTACATTAACATCAACTTTACTTGGATCCATTTCCAAATTTAAAATTAGAAAAGCAAATTTTCCAATTGGAATCATTCCTTTATATGCTTGTTCTGCAGCTGCTGTAAGTGTTTTATCCTTTATGTATCTGTCATTCACAAAAAAGATTTGATTTGCTCTATTTGAACGTGCTATTGCTGGCTTTCCTATAACTCCTTTTACTTTAATGTTTTCATATTCATATTCAACTGGTATTATTTCTTCAGCTATATCTTTTCCATAAATACTGTAAACTACAGATTTTATATCTCCATTACCATTTGTTGAAATTGTAGTCTTGCCTGTATTTATTAACTTTATAGAAATTTCAGGATGAACTAATGCTACTCTTGAAATTACATCTTCTATATATCCTGTTTCTGTAAAATCTTTCTTCAAAAATTTATATCTAACAGGTGTGTTGAAAAATAAGTTTCTAACAGTTATTACTGTTCCAACACTACATGCAACTTCCTCAACACTTATAATTTCTCCGCCTTCTGCTATCACTCTTTCTCCTGTTGGTTGTTCTTCTGTTCTTGAAACTAATTCTACATTTGCTATAGCTGCAATACTAGCTAAAGCCTCTCCTCTAAACCCCATAGATTTAACTTCTTGAAGATCTTCTGCTGAACGAATTTTGCTCGTTGCATGTCTTTCAAAAGCTATTTCTACATCGTCTCTTGCTATTCCTTTTCCGTTATCTGCTACTCTTATGTATGATATTCCTCCGTTTTTTATTTCTACTATTATATTTGTTGCTCCAGCATCTATAGAGTTTTCTACCATTTCTTTTACAACTGATGCTGGTCTTTCTATAACTTCTCCTGCAGCAATTTGATTTATTGTAAGTTCATCTAATAATACTATTTTTCCCATGTTCTTTGTTCATCCTTTCTTATGGGTACAAAGCTAATTGAAAAAGAATTAAATTATAATTATTTTTCAATTGTTCCCTTCTTATGTTTTTCTTGTGAGAATTATATCATTTATATATTTTTTTTGCAATGTAAATATAAAAAAATTTTGTAATGTTGTTCCTATTTAGACTTTTATATATTTTTGCCTAAATAAGAAAAACATTACAAAAACTATAAGCTCATATTTATTCCTCTTGCAACAACATCTTTCATATTCTCTATTAAATCATCAATTTCTTTTGGAGTAACAATCATATTGTAATTTTGAGGATTTAATGCGTCTTTTATTGTTTCATAATTATCTTGTTCTTTCAACCCATTTAGGTAGACATTCGATTTTGCCTCATTTTGCAATTTTTCTATAAGTAAATCTAGACAGTCGTTAACAATTACTGCTGATTCCACACATGTTGGAATTCCAAGTGCTACAACAGGTATACCTAATGTATTTTCTGAAATTTCTGCTCTAGTATTTCCAACTCCTGCACCTGGAACTATTCCTGTATCTGAAATTTGAATTGTACTACTAATTCTTTCAATACTTCTTGAAGCTAAAGCATCTATAACTATTAGAAGCTTTGGTTTTACATTATCTACAATTCCTTTTAATATTTCATAAGTTTCTATTCCTGTTGTTCCTAATACCCCAGGAGAAATAGCAGTTACTGGTCTTGCATTTTCGTCAATATATTGTGGTAAATACTTTATTATATGTCTTGTTACATCGATTTCATTTATTACTTTAGGTCCTAGTGAATCTGGTGTAACATATATATTTCCAAGGCCTACAACCATTATATCATCTTTTGCATGTACATGATTTTGTAGTATTGCTTTTAATTCATTAGATAAAGTATCTGATGATTTTTGTATTTCATCTTCATCTGCGACTTTTAAGTTTTTTAAGTCTATTGTTACATATACACCCTTTTTCTTTCCTATTGCTTGTTCTCCATTTTCATTTGTAATTTTTACTCTTGAAACTTTTATATTTTCACTTACTTCTTGGTCTTCTGTTTCTATTCCATCTATTTCTTCTAGTTTATTTGCTTTTCTATATATGTTCGTTCTTTCCACAGCTAAATCTGTTCTAAAATTGTACATAAAAACCTCCCATATTTTTTATCTCTAATTTATTATTTGATAAATGTATTTTTTTTATTCTATTTTATTGCATAAAAAAATAATATCTGTTATAATTTTTTTATACAAAGGAGGATTTTTTATGAAAAATAAAGGAATTACGCTAATAGCTTTAATAGTAACAATTGTTGTTTTAATAATTCTATCTGCTGTTTCGGTTTCTCTTATTACAAGTGACAATAGTGCAATAAACACAACTGTAACTACTAAATTCAATTCTCAAATAGCTGAAATAAAAGAAAAAATCGAGATAGCTAAAATTGATAAAAAAAATGTTGATGGACCATTATATCTAAATACAGATGAAGTTAACGAATTGATAAATATGCCATTATTTAAAGATAAAATTGGTGTATCTAATGATACATTATATTATCTTATCAATGATATAAATTCTGAAGATGCTAAAAAAATGAAAGAATCTGGTTTTGAACCAATTAATATGAGTATTAATGAATTTAAATACTATGTAGAACTAAACTATCTTCAATATCGTATAAACTCTTCTAATGCAAAAATTGGTAGAGAACTTGGAACCTCTCAATTCAACAGTTCAATTTCTATAGGAACCAACATTTATTCTAACGGCTGGTATATAGTCGGTAATTATTCTGAAGATGAAAAAAATAATCAAACATATAACTCAGATTTTGAAAAATTAAAACTAAAAGATACCACTCATTCTCCATATTTAGTTAACTATGATGAAAGCTTAGTTTTAAGTATTGATGGTATGGATATGTATAGTACTGCAATAAGAGTACACTCATTTAATGATATTGACTTATCAGCTCTTGGCTCATCTTTTGTTTATGTTGATGCTTCAGCTCAAAGAACAGAAGATTATTTTGGAACACTTTATTCTACATCTCTTTATAACGGTCCTGTTTTTAATAAAAAAGCAGACTATACTGATAATTCTGGTCATTTAGTATATGATACAGATGGAGCATTACTACTTGATAATGATAATGCTATACCTGTTTTAGAAATAGATCAAAGATATACTATAAATAACACTTATTCAGTTTCAATAACTTTTAGTGGAGATATATCACAACACAACCAATCAGATGCATATGCTAAAACAATTCTTGCAATTTCTGGTGATAGTGGACAATATTGTTCTTGGTTAGGTGTATATAAAAATTATTTACATGTTTATTCATTTAGAAAAAATAATCCTATGCAAAATACTGCAAGAGAAACACAAAGTAAAGGTGCTGCAAGTATTAATATATCAAGTTATGCAAATAAAATAATTAATTTACAAGTAACAGCTGTAAGAAATGGAAAAACCAATGTTTATATTAATGGTACTAAAATATCCACATTTGATTCTGGAGATGTTAATTTACCATATAAGTATTTAACTCTCGGTGATTTAAGAGTAGGAAGAAATCTTAAATTTGAAGGAAAAATATATGACTTTACACTTTTTGGTACAGAATTAACAGCTGAACAAATACAAAACAATTATAAAAAATCAGCTGCATATAATAATTAATAAAGAATTCAAAATAAGAAGGTATGAAAATTAATACCTTCTTATTTTTAACTTTTTTAAAATATTCCAACTATTTCATCATGTTCATCAATGTCAATACTCTCTGCAGCAGGAACTTTTGGAAGTCCTGGCATTGTCATTATTTTTCCTGCAAGAACAACAATAAATCCAGCTCCAGTTTTTAATATAACATCTCTTACATGAATATTATAATCACTATCACAAAGTAGATTTATTTCATCATCAGACAAAGAATATTGAGTTTTTGCAATACATACTGGTAAATTTGAATAGCCTAATTTTTCTATTTTTTTGATATTTTCTATTGCTTCATCAGAAAATTCTACATCTTTTGCTCTATATATTTTTTGTGCTACATTTAATATTTTTGTTTTTATATCTTGATTTAATTCATAAGAATAATGTATTTCAGATGGATTTTCTGTAAGATTTACTAATTTTTGAGCAATATCTATTGCTCCTTCTCCACCTTTTGCCCATCCTTCTACTAAACTAAATTCATAGCCTTTTTTTTCTATCTCTTTTTTTACATATTCAATTTCTTCTTCCGTATCTGATGTGTATCTATTAAGAGCAACAATTGTAGGCATACCATAAACATTTTTCATGTTTTCTATATGTACAAATAAATTGTGCATTCCCTTTTTTAAAGCATCCATATCTTCTTTTTGAACATTTTCCTTTAATGCACCACCATGATATTTTATAGCTTTAATAGTTGCAACACATACAACTGCATCTGGTTTTAAATTTGCTTTTCTGCACTTGATATCTAAGAATTTTTCAGCTCCTAAATCTGATCCAAATCCCGCTTCTGTTACAACATAATCTCCAAGCTTCATTGCAAGTTTTGTAGCTCTAATCGAATTACATCCATGTGCAATATTTGCAAATGGTCCACCATGAATTATTGCAGGAGTATGTTCTAGAGTTTGTACTAAATTAGGATTTATTGCATCTTTTAGAAGAACTGTTAAAGCACCTTCTGCTTTTAAATCTCTTGCAAAAACAGGTCTATCATCTTCATCATATCCAATTAAAATATTACCTAGCTTTTGTTTTAAATCTCTTAAATTTTCTGCTAAACAAACTATAGCCATAATTTCAGATGCAACTGTTATATCAAATCCATCTTCTCTGGGAACAATTCTCTTTTCTCCAGAAAGACCTGTATTTACTGTTCTTAATTGTCTATCATTTAAGTCCATACATCTCTTCCAAATAACTTTTTTTATTTTAAGTTCATTTCCAAAATATATGTGATTATCTATCATAGCAGATAGCAGGTTATTTGCAGCAGTCATTGCATGAATATCACCAGTAAAATGTAAATTTATATCTTCCATTGGTGCTACTTGAACTTTTCCTCCACCTGTTGCCCCTCCTTTTAGTCCAAAAACAGGTCCTAATGATGGCTCTCTTAATGCTAGGACTGCATTTTTATTTATTTTTCTTAAACCATCTGCTATAGCTATTGATACTGTTGTTTTCCCTTCTCCCATTGGAGTTGGGCTAATTGCAGTTACTAATATAAGTTTTCCATTCTTTTCGTTTTTTAACCTTTCAAAAGCTTCTTCATTAATTTTCGCTTTATATTTTCCATATTGTTCTAATTCGTTTTCTTTTACGCATAAATTCTGAGCTATTTCTGTTATTGGATTTAATTTTGTATTTCTTGCTATTTCTATATCTGTCATTTAATATCACTTCTTTCACATAATATATTTTCATAATTTGATTTTTTGTTTTTTTTATGGTATAATGTATTTACATGGTCTATGGCCATTAGCAACTATTAACCTCACTTAAAGGAGGATACAATGAAGGTACATTATAAAGACGAAGTTACTGACAGGCCTTCAAAAATTGCATTTGCATATGACATTCCAATTTTGGGAATGCCATTCAAGTGTGAAGTAATTACCGATGAAGGCAGAATAGAGGTATTAACCTCTGATGTTGAATTAATCACGGTTGTAGCCAAAGACACCTACCGTGTGCAAACCAAAGATTGTATCTACATCATAATGCTGGTATCTTAGGTACCTTCAGCTCCCTCTCTATGGAGGGAGCTTTTCTTATAATTTCACATATTCTAAATTTACAAATGGTGGTATAGATTTGAATATCATCATTTCTTTTTTTACAGGATGTTCAAATTCTAGTTCATAGGCCCAAAGTCTTATTTGTTTTCCCTTTCCTCTTACTCCATATTTTTGATCACCATATAAGCTATGTCCAAAATTTGCAAATTGAACTCTTATTTGATGATGTCTTCCTGTATGTAATTTTATTTTTACAGTAGATAGATTTCTTTTTTCGTCATAATCTAAAACTTCATATTCAAGCTTTGCAAGTTTTGCATTTTTCTTGTCTTTATCCACAATTTTACTAATATTATTTCTTTCATCTTTATATAAATAATTTTCTAATATTCCTTGGTTTTCAGAAAATTTTTCATCTACAACTGCAATATATGTCTTTTTTAAAGTTTTATTTCTTACTTGCTCACTAAGCCTTGAAGCAGATTTAGAAGTTCTTGCAAATACCATAACTCCACCAACAGGTCTATCTAATCTATGTACTAAACCTATATATGCTTCTCCAGGTTTATTGTATTTCTCTTTTATGTATTGTTTTACCAAAGATAACATATCCATATCACCTGTTTTATCTGCTTGAGATGGAATATTAGGTTCTTTTTCTACAACTATTATTTGATTATCTTCATATAAAACAGTTAAATCATTCATTTTTACAATCCTTTATTTAAAAAATACTCTAGATGTTAAAGTGCATTTTAACCCCGTCCCCAAAATGAACCTCTTCCCATCTTCCATAAATTCCTGCTGGTAGCACTAAAGAAGACTTTTCCATAGGGAGTCCTATTTCTCCAGATTCTACTTTTCCTTTATATTTTTTTGAAACAGTTAAATTCAAAATATTTGCTAAAACAGAGCTTGAAATTCCTGTTGTGTATGAATTTATTAAGAAAAACAATGGTTTGTCTGATAATACTTTTGTGCATAATTCTACTAAATCATATATATTGTTTTCAAATTGCCAAACCTCTCCATTTGCTCCTCTTCCATAAGAAGGTGGATCCATTATTATAGCATCATATTTGTTACCTCTTCTAATTTCTCTATTTACAAATTTGACAACATCATCTACTATGTATCTAACTTTTTTATTTGCTAAACCTGATGAAGTAACATTTTCTTTTGCCCATGTTACCATTCCTTTAGAACTATCTACATGGCATACAGAAGCTCCTGCTGAAAGACAGCTAACAGTTGCTCCTCCTGTATATGCAAATAGATTTAAAACTTTTATTTCTCTGTTTGCATTCTTTATCTTATCTCTCATCCAATCCCAATTAACTGCTTGTTCTGGAAAAAGACCTGTGTGTTTAAATCCCATAGGTTTAATATTAAATGTTAAATCTTTATATTTAATTTGCCAAGCTGACGGAATCTTTTTCTTATATTCCCAGCTTCCTCCACCTGTTTTACTTCTTGAATAAATAGCGTTTGCTTTTTTCCATTCATCTGGATAAGATTTATTTTTCCATACAATTTGTGGATCTGGTCTTGATAGAATAATATCTCCCCATCTTTCTAATTTTTGCCCATCTGCCATATCTATTATTTTATAATCTTTCCAATTATTTGCTATATTCATTTTCATCATTCCTTTTGCAATATTATACTAGTTTTTTTTAATATTTTCAAGGATTTTACTAATTTTATACATTTTATGTTTATAGTTTAGTAAAAAGTGTTTTTTAGTGTTAAATGATAGTTAACTAGGATTATTTTAAAAACACTTATATATTCTGTTAATTAATCTTGCTTAGCTTTATAAGAGCTTAATATGTAATGTTTAAACCTGCTGTAAAACTTTTAAAAAATTATAAATTAAAAATAGATTCATCATAACACACATAAAAAATACTATTATAGAAATTGAAATAATTTTATTATCACGTATAAACTTAAAAAATTTGCTTGTCCATTTTTTATTTTCCACATTTTTTTGCAAAGTTGATGTGTATCCAACCTTAAAAATATTTTCTTTTGAAATATCCATATACATTCCCCTCCTTTTTTAATGTATATGCCTTAATTTTAAAAAATATTCCAAAAATTAAAAAAGGTAAAAAACTTTTTTTGTTTTCTACCTTAACTTTTTATTTAATTGTTCCTACTTTTCTAAGTTCATCTTCTACTCTTAAAGTATTTCCACTTCCGTCTACAACAAAGTAATCTTTTTTTCCTGATGTTGTTTCTATGAATGCGTCTTGATATATCATGTTTGAAGCAGGATTTCCATCAATATTTAAAAATCCGTAATTTTGATATTTTTGCACAAGAATTACATTAAATTCTTTTATTAATAATAAATTAGTAACAGTTCCTCTATTAGTTCCTGTAATACAACCTATATTATCAATATAATCTATACCATATTTGTTATTTTCAAATAAATTTCTACATTGAACATTTTTGCTTCCATCTGCATTATTTGTAGCTTCAATTTTAAATAAAACCCATTTTCCATCCTTTTGTGCAGGAATAATGCTATCTAACAAAACGTAACCTTTTTTTAATCCATTTTGTTTGAATTGGCTAATATCTACACCTATTTTTTGATATTCCAAATATATTTTTATATTTCCATTAGAATCAATAACTCCAAAAAATCTTTCATTTTCTGCTAAATATAATCCATTTTCATCATCAATCAATGTAAGTTTATCATAAAGAGGTTTTATTTTTACATTACCATCGTTTCCTATTATACCAACTTTAGAATTTTTTTGAACTATAAAAGATGCTTTTTGTGGTATATAAGTAATATCATCATATTGTGCTCCTAAAATCTCTTTATCATCTTGGTAAGAATGTACACCTTTTAATCCGTTTGATTCATATTCTATTATCATCATATTATCTAATAAAGCTTTTTGATTAGAAAATTTTTCATCTAACTTTCCATATTTTTTTTGTGTTATATATTTTGTTGCAGAATCTATATATTCATCAAGTTTATTTATCTGTACTCTTTTAGTTTTACTATTATATGTTATTGATAAGTTAAAAGCTTTTCTTAATCCTTCTATGTCAACAAGTAAATCATCATTTTGCTGTTTTACAGGATTTTCTATTTTATATTCTTCGTATTCATATTCTGTATTATTATTGTCTTGTATAGTTTTATCAATTTTATATATTGTGTTTGAGTCTAAACTAAAAATTGCAACTTCTTTTTCATTTTCTATATAACAGGTATCTTTGTCTTCTACATTTGTAGAATAATCTCCATTATATGATTCATAACCAAATTTACTAGCAATTTTTCTTATAGGAAAATACATTATTTGACTTTTTCCATCTTCTGAATCTATTAACGTAAGATTTGTTTCTAATACTTCATCTTCATTTTTTCCTAAATATACTGTTATTTTATTTGGATTATATATCAAATAGTATATAATTCCCATTAATGCTATAATCAAAGCTAAAGTAGTGAACATTCCAATAATTATTAATTTTCTAATTTTATTATTTTTTTCATTTTTTTTTCTTAATTCCTCTTCATCATATAATTTCATATTTTCAAATTCCTTTCTTTTACATTATTGGATATCCGTATTTTTTATAGAATTCTTCTCTAAAGCCTAATAAATCATCCTGTTCTATTGCTTCTCTTACTTGTTCCATAAGTCTAGTTAAAAATCTTAAATTATGTAATGAAATTAATCTTATTCCTAATATTTCATTTGTTTTTACTAAATGCCTTATATATGCTCTTGTATAATTCTTACATGTATAACAATCACACTCATCATCTAGTTTTCCCCAATCTTTTTCATAAGTAGCATTTCTTATTACTATCTTTCCTTTTGATGTAAGTGCTGTTCCATGTCTTGCAAGCCTTGTTGGTAAGACACAATCACACATATCTATACCAGCTAAAGCAGCTTCTATTAGATAATCTGGAGTACCAACTCCCATTAAATATCTTGGCTTATTTTCTGGCATTAAAGGTGTTGTATATCTTAAAATATCTAGAAATTCTTCTTTTGGTTCTCCTACGCTTATTCCTCCTATTGCATATCCTGGAAAATCCATTTTTATTAAATCTTCTGTAGATATTTTTCGTAAATCTTTATAAAATCCACCTTGTATTATTCCAAATAATCCTTGGTTTGTAGTTGTATGTGCTATTTTACATCTTTCCGCCCATCTAGTTGTTCTATACATTGATTTTTCCGTATACTTATAGTCCGAAGGATATGGACAACATTCATCAAATGCCATTATAATATCTGCACCAAGAGCTTCTTCTATTTCCATTACTTTTTCAGGAGTAAATAAATGCTTACTTCCATCTAAATGAGAACTAAATTTAACTCCTTCTTCGGTTATTTTTCTAAGACCACTTAATGAAAAAACTTGAAATCCTCCACTATCTGTTAAAATTGGCTTGTCCCAATTCATAAATTTATGAAGACCTTCCGCTTCTTTTACTAAGTCATGTCCTGGTCTTAGATATAAGTGGTATGTATTTGCTAAAATAATTTGTGCTTTTACATCATCTTTTAATTCTTCTGGAGTCATAGATTTTACTGTAGCTTGTGTGCCAACAGGCATAAATATTGGTGTTTGTATATCTCCATGAGGGGTGTGTACTACACCTCTTCTTGCTCCTGAATTTTTGTCGACATGTAAAAGTTCATATGTTATTGCTTCTGCCATATTAATTCCTTTCTTTTACAATTGGTGTCGGTTCTTTTTTGTTAAAATCTATCTTGTAGATAATTCTCTTAATGCTTGTTTTATTATATCTTCTACTGTTAAATCTGCTGTATCTATTTGTTCTAATGCTTTTTCTACATCTTTCTTTGCATATCCTAAAACTTGTAATGCATCTGTTGCTTCTTGAACTTTGCTATCTGCAACTATTATCTTTTTAACTTTAGATTTTTGCTCTAAGCTTGCATTTGTAAGTTCTGCTATTTGCTGTTCTTTCTTCATTTTATCCTTTAGTTCTAAAACAATTCTTTGAGCTGACTTTGGTCCAACTCCTGGAATCTTTTTTAAAGTGTCTATATCATTTGATATAACTGCTATTGCAAATTGTGATGGTTCGATACATGCAAGCATTGCTATAGCCGTTTTTGCTCCAATTCCACTTACTGAAATTAAAAGTTCAAACATTCTAAGTTCCTCTTGAGTATTAAAACCAAATAAACTTATATCATCTTCTGAAACTCTGTAATATGTATGTACTTTTACAGTATCTCCTATATTTCCTATCTCATCTATTGAAGGTTCTGACATAAATATTTTATATCCTAAACCTCCAACATCTATTACTACATATCCTATTTGTTTTTGTGCTAATTCTCCTTTAACGTATGCTAACATTTTTCACTCTCCATATCTTCTTTATCTGTCTAATCCTTCTGGATTCTTCTTAATAATTTCATCAATTCTTCTATCTATTTCATCAGGAGTAATAATAGGTCGTCCATCTACCATTGCATCCTTTTTCCATTTTATTTTTTTTCCTATTTTTGCTTCTACTCTTGCTGTAATTTCATCATCATCCATCCTTATTAAATCTATGTAAGGTATTCCTATACCTTCTGATATTATTTGCTTTGTTTTCTCACTTAAATACATTTTATATATCCTCCATTTTTATAACAATTATATGATAAAACACATAAAATATCAAGAGTTTTAGCATAAAAATTGTTGTTATTTAAGATAAAACATTATAAGCCCGCGCAAGTGGTTATATATAAATTTTTCGGGCGGTCGCCTTTTAGGAGGAACCGGAAAAAATTATATATACCACGTTTAAGCAGGGCAAAAGTAATTAATATCTAAATAACAACAATTTATTACATATTTGATATAGCTTTTAAAATACCGATTTTTCCATATTGATATGTAAGTCCTCCTTGCATGTATGCAATATATGGCTCTCTTATTGGACCATCACAACTTAGCTCGATTGTTGAACCTTCTGTAAAAGTTCCTGCAGCCATTATAACTTTATCTTCATATCCTCCCATATCACCTGGCTCAGGTATTGCAAATGAATCTACTGGTGATGCAGATTGAATACCTTGACAGAATTTTATAAGCTTTTCTTTATCATTAAAAATTAAAGTTTGAACTATATCTCCTCTTTTTTCGTTGTATTTTGGATTAGCATTATATCCTAATTCTTCTAAAATCTTACTTGCAAAAATAGCAGTTTTAAGAGCACTTGAAACTACACTTGGTGCAAAAAATAGTCCTTTTAAAAAGTTAGTGTTTTGTCCAAGTGAAGGTCCTATCTCTTTTCCAATTCCTGGTGAAGTAAGTCTTTCAGCACATAGATTAATTAAATGTTTTCTTCCTACAATATATGCTCCACTTGTTGCAATTCCAGCACCTAAGTTTTTCATTAAAGATCCAACCGCCATATCTGCTCCAACTTCTATTGGCTCTTTTTCTTCTACAAATTCACCATAGCAATTATCTACCATTATTATAACTTCTGTATTTACTTTTCTAATTTCTTTAATTACATTTTCTATTTGAGAAATAGTTAAACTTTTTCTTGTAGAATACCCAATAGATTTTTGAATTTCTATAAGCTTAATATCTTTTTTAGAAACTCTTTCAACTATTTTTGAGATATCAAAATCATTATCTATTAAATCTATTTGCTCATAATTAATATTATATGCTTTTAAAGAACTTTGACTCGGATTCTCTCCAAAACCTATTACTGTTTGTAAAGTATCATAAGGCTCACCTGAAATGCTTAGCATTGTATCTCCTGGTCTTAATAATGCTCCTAAAGTAATTGCAAGTGCATGTGTTCCAGATATTAATTGAGCTCTTACTAATGCATCTTCTGCTTTAAAAATACTTGCATAAATTTGCTCAATTTTGTTTCTTCCGGGTTCATCTATTCCGTATCCTGTTGATGTGTTAAAATGTGTTTCTGATAAACCATTGTCTTGAAATGCTTTTAATACCTTCATGCTATTTATTTCGCAGATTCTATCTATTTCTGCAAATTGTTCTTTTATTTCATTTTCAACTTTTATTGATAATTCTTCTATTTCTTTTTTTATTCCAAATTGTTCGTACATATTTTTCCTCCATTGGAAAATCACACGTTTCCCTTTTCTGGAAAATGGGACGGTTCTCTTTTCCACATCTGGAAATTGGGACGGTTCTCTTTTCCACATCTATTTTACTACAAATACGTGAACAAATCAAGCTTCTCTTGTTCTTTTCTCTATCTTCTATCTTTGTATAATTATATAAAGAACAAGAGTATGCTTATATGATTTGTTGTGCGAAATTTTCAAAGAAAATTTCTGTACATTTTACATTTTTAATTTATATAAATTAAAAATAGCAAGATTTCTCTTGCTATTCTTCTTTACTTACATATCTATTTATAATTAATTACATAGCTTCTTGAACTGTGTTTTCTTCTTCTGAAGCTGTGTCAGTTGCTTCTTCTGAATTGTTTTCTGATTCTTTAACAACTTCTAAGCTTCCGATAGAAACTTCATAAGCTACTTTCTTTAAAATTGTTCCGTCTTCTAATTTCTTTTCATAATTTCTAGATTGAACTCTACCTACTATTTTAACTTCTGTTCCAACTTCTAAGTTTTGGCAGAATCTAGCATTTCTTCCCCAAGCAATTGATGGGATATAGTCTGATTTGTTGTATGCTCTGTTTACAGCTAATAATAAATCTGCGATTTCTCTTCCAAATGGTGTTTGTCTGTAAACTGGCTTTTTGCAGATATAACCAATTAAAACAACTTCATTTGTGATATAATCTTTTTTGAAAGCTTCTTTTCTTGCTTCATCTGATTCGTTGTTTTCTGTTTCTTCTACATTTTCTACTACTTCTTCGTCTTCTACTTTTTCAATGTCTTTAGCAAATACTGTTAGTATTAGCTTATTTTTTTCATTTTCATAGCTGTTATATGATCTGAATTGTCCTTTAATTAACAATTTAGTTCCATCTTGTAACATTTCATCTGTAAATAATCTTTCTGATGCTGTTACAGGAATGATATCAGCTGATCCACTTAAACGTGGTATTAAAAGGTCAAATGAATAAAACCTTTCTCCATAAATTTCATGGCTGAACTTCTTCTCTGAAGCAACCTTTCCTACTAATGTTAAGTAGTTGTTTTCTAAATAATTTGTATCCAATTTAGATTCCTCCTTGTAATTTTTTAGATTTATCCTAAGTAGCCTTATACCATTTTGTCTTCTCTTAAATCTCTCATTTCCTATTATACACCATTTTTCCTTATTTTGTCAACATAAAAAGTTAATATTTTCTAAATTTTTTGTAATTTTTCCCCATAAATAGCTAAAATTGAAAAAACTGCCATAGAATTACATATCTTTTTTAAGTTATTTTTCGAAATTTCTACATTTACTTCTTGTTCTTCAACAAACTCACCAGATATATTTTTGAATTTACTTTGTACACATATTAAAATATTTTCTGTCTTTATACTTGACATTGTAATTGTAGCTTTTTGATTTAATCCGTATGTAATTACATTTGTATTGCTATTAACTAATACTTCTGAATTTTTTACAACATCTGAATTTATTACCAAATATTTAGCATTGCTTAATATTTCTTTTAAATATTTTGATGTTTTTAAAAATTCTGTTAAATCATCATTTATTATAACTGTTTCAAATCGTATATTCTTTACGTTTTCAATGCATTTTCTATTAATATTTATAATTTCAAATTTATTATTTTTAGAATTCTTAATTACTTCTTTTTTTATGAAATTACTATCACTTTCTTTAGACAAAACTCCAATAAAAGGCATAACTTTCCCCTTCTGTTTTCTTCTCTCTTTTTATTATATAACAGAATTTGAAAATTATACCTTTTTTGGAAATTGGGACGGTTCTCTTTTCCAAAAAATTAAAAAAAGACGGTTCTTTCTTTTACTAAAAATTGAAAAAGATGAGAAAGAACAAAAATTGGAAAAGAGAACCGTCCCAAATTCCAGGGAAGAACGGAAAATGGAAAAGAGAACCGTCCCCTTTTCCATTAATATTCTACATTTAATAAATATAACCCATTTGGTGGTAATGTTTTTCCTGCTAAATCTCTTTTGCCTTGCTTAATAATATTTTGAATATCTTCTGGCTTAGTTTTTTCTAGTCCAACATCAACTAATGTTCCTGCTATTATTCTTACCATATTGTATAAAAATCCATTACCTGTAAGCTCTATATAAATTCTATTATTGGGCATTTCTTTAACTTCTGCTTTATAAATTGTTCTAACACTCGATTTACTACTTGTTCCACTTGCTTTAAATGCTTTAAAATCATGTTCTCCTTCAAAATACTTTACCGCTTCTTTCATTTTTTCTATATTTAATTTTTGTGGTATATGAGTTTCAAGATTTCTATATATTGCACTTGCAAATTCAGAATTATTTATAACATATCTGTATGTTTTTCTTTTGCATGAAAGCCTACTATGAAATCTTTCATCAACTTCTTCAGCTTTTATAATTCTAATAGATTTTTTTAATTTTGTATTAATCGCTATTGGAAATTTTTCTATTGGCAAATTAGATTCAGTTTTAAAATTTGCCACTTGTCCCCAGCTATGTACTCCTGCATCTGTTCTTCCAGAAGCGTATAATTCAACCTCTTCTCCAGTTATTTGTTTTATAGCATTTTCAATACTTCCTTGAATATTTAATTTATCTGGCTGTTTTTGCCACCCGTTAAAATCTTTTCCGTCATATTCTATTGTAAGTTTAATATTTCTCATTTTTTCACTCCTCCCTGAAGCTACATTTTTAAATCTTTTCTATACTTTCTTTATTCCTTAATACACTAAATGATATAGCGATTTTAGCTATATCATTTAATTAAAACAATATTTAGTTACTAGTTTTATCATCATTGTTTGGATTAACACTATTTTTGTTATTTTTTTCGAAGATATTTTTTATTTTAGAAAATCTTTCATTTAATACATTTTCTTTTTCAGTAAATCTTTTTGTTACAATATTACTAATTAGAATTTTTTTCAAAACATCTTCTCTTACATCTGCAATAAGAGTACCATCTTTTGCAACAGATATTTTTCCTGTTTCTTCTGAGACAACTACAGCTATTGCATCAGATTCTTTTGAAATACCAATAGCTGCTCTATGTCTTGTTCCAAGTTCTTTTGCTATATCTGTATCAGATGCTAATGGTAGCATGCATGCAGCAGCTGAAATTTTATTATCACTTATTACAACAGCTCCATCATGTAGAGGAGTATTTGGTACAAATATATTTACCAAAATTTGTGGACTTACATCTCCATTTATTTCTACACCTGTTGAAATTATATCTTTTATTTTTATATCTCTTTCTAGAACAATTAAAGCACCTGTTTTAGTTTTTGCAAGTTCTGTTGCAGCTATTACAACCTTGTAAATATCTTCTTTAGTTCTGGTTGCAATATCTTTTTCCATTCCAAAATACTTGGTTAGTTTATTTGTTCCAATTTGCTCTAATGCTCTTCTTATTTCTGGTTGGAATATTACGATTATTAGTATTACTCCCCAATTCATTATGGTTCCTAAAATAAAGTGTAATATATTTAATCCTAATATACCACTTAACCATGTTACTATTATTAAAAATGCAATCCCTTTAACTAATTGCCATGTTCTTGTACCTTTTACCATTCTTACAAATAGATATATTAAACATATAACTAAAGCTATATCAACAATTAAAGGAATTAATCTTGCAGGTGATTCTTTATACATATTAAAATACGCTATTATATTGTTCTGTATAAAGGCATTAAATGCTTGACCAATATTTTCCATTTGCAATCTCCTTTTTTAGTTAAATTTCTATGTTATAAAAATCATTTTATTATACCATTTCTTTAATATAAAAAATTAATGTTGAACATGCAGCTAAAACCATCATTATAGCCATTATAGCAGCTATTATTTTTCCTGCTATTCTTGTTTTTGTACCTTTCATTTTTTTCTTTTTTTCTTTCTTTTCTTCCATTTTTGTTTTCCTTTCTGTACTTTTAGTACTATATCATATATTTATTATTTCTTTCACTCATATATTATAACACATATTTTTTTAATTTACAAAGTTTTTGCAAAATGTTTTTCTATGTATTGGTGTAAGACCATATTTTTTTATTGCTTCTATATGTTTTGCTGTTCCATATCCTTTATGTCCTGCAAATCCATATTCTGGATATACTTTATCCCATTCTCTCATGATTCTATCTCTTGTTACCTTTGCAATAATTGAAGCTGCTCCAATCGAATAGCTTTTTGCATCACCTTTTATAATAGACTTATACGGAATACCTAAAGTATCAATTCCAGTTAATGCATCTACTAAAATTACATTAGGTTTTATTTCCATTTTCATTACTGCTTCATGAAGTCCTTTTTTAGTAGCTTGTAAAATATTAATATCATCAATTTCATCTTGATATATTATACCTATTCCATAACTTATAGCTTCTTGCAATATTATATCATATAGTTTTTCCCTTTTACTTTCTGATACTTTTTTTGAGTCATTTATTCCTTCAATCATAGAATTTTCTGGTAAAATAACGCTTGCAACAACAACAGGACCTGCTAGAGGTCCTCTTCCTGCTTCATCAATTCCGCAAACATATTTCAGTCCCATATCAAAAAATTCTTTATCTATTTCTTTTAATTGTATCAATCTTTGCTCTTCTTTTTCCTTCATCTATTATTCCTCTATATTAGTTATTTTCTAATGCATTTTGTAATTTTGACAACGAATAATACGTTTTAGATTTATAGCTAACTCCATTTGTATAAATAATATCCATTAATTTATAGTCATTTTTATTAAAAACTGCTATAAATTCTTCATCACTTATTTCGTTTAATCCCATATTTTTTAATGCAACGTCATTAATTTTATATGCTACATAATTAGATTTAATAGTATTATCTATCTCATCTAATAACTCTGATGTTAAAGTAATTGGATCAGAAAATCCTTTATCTTTAAATTCTTTATTTCTAGCTGTTTCTTTATCTGCCTCTGTCCATATTTTTGCATCTATTTCATCTGCATAAGATTTTGATTTAGCTTGAATAGTTAACATGTTTGTCTCTAATGTTTCCACTTTTGATTTTGCTATCAATTCTTTTCCCTCATATACTGATATAGTAGCTATTATTGTTATTACTATAACTGTTATGATTAGTGCTGCTAATGTTATTCCTGAATTATTTTTTATCATAATATACTCTCCTTAACTTTTTCAATTTGTTCATTTGGCGCTGAGGCTCCAACTATTATTCCTCTCTTTTATAATTTACTATTTTTATACAAATAAAGGATGAACTATAACATATATTACAGTACATCCACTTATTTAAACTGCTATATAATATCCAACACTTCTTTTGGTCATTAAAATTTTTGGATCAGATGTATCTTTTTCAATCTTTTCTCTAATTCTTCTTACTGTTACATCAACAGTACGAATATCTCCATAATATTCATAACCCCAAACTTTTTCAAGCAAAACTTCTCTAGAAACAACTTGTCCAGGTTCTGATGCAAGAAATTTTAAAACTTCAAATTCTCTTAATGTTAAATCAACATTCTTATTTCCTACCATAACATCAAATCTATCTAAATCAAGAGTAAGTACTCCAACTTTTATTATGTTTTCTTTTTTAGGAGTTCCATTTATCACTTGATTTGAAACCATAGAAGCTTCTGCTTTTCTTAAATTCGCTTTAATTCTAGCTATTAATTCTCTAATGCTAAATGGCTTTGTAACATAATCATCTGCACCTAGCTCAAGTCCTAATATTTTATCTACTTCACTATCTTTCGCTGTTACCATAAGTATAGGTACATTCATAGTATTTTTTATTCTTTTACATACTGATAAACCATCTAATTTTGGTATCATAACATCTAGTAATATCAAATCTGGCTTTTTCTCTGTAGCAAGTTCTACAGCTTCTAATCCATCGACAGCTTCAATTACATTGTATCCTTCTTTTGTTAAATTGATGTTTAATAAATTCCTTATCATTTTTTCATCATCAACAACTAATATTGTTTTTTTAAAATCTTCTTCCACAAACTTTACCTTCCTTACTTATGATTTACAATAATATTTATATCACATTTATTTTTATATTACAAGTATTTTTTTTATTTTAATTATTCTTTTTTTATTTAAAAAAATTTCTTATACTATTTTTCATTGGAATATGAAATAATCATAATTATTTTAAAAAATAAAATAACTTTTATATTCTCATTTTTATAATTGTATAAAAATTTTGCCTATATTCAAAATCTATTTAAATAAGTTTTCAGAATTTTTTTAATCTCAAATTTGTTTGTTACTTTAAAAAGCTCTTATTTTCATTTCTTGATTCATTACATACTACAATATTTATGGTTTCAAGGCGATTATTGGAACTTTCCGACAAATTATAAAAATTTCATATTATGTTTAATAAAAAATTCAAATAGAATTAACTCAAAAATTAATAGCTATTCGAATTTTTTTATAATCATTTTAGTTAATTGATTTTAAAAATCTATTCCCATTCTAATTCATAGTCTAAAATTTTAACTGTATCTCCTTCTTCAACTCCCATTTCCCTAAGTTTTTCGTCTACACCTAATTCTCTTAAACATTTGTGAAAATAATATAAAGATTCATTATCTGCAATATTTACTCTTCTCATTAAACTTTCTACAGCTTTTCCTTTAACTACAAAAATTCCATCTTGTCTTTCTATAGTGAATTTTTCTTCATCTTCTAGTGTGTAAACAATTCTATCCTCTATTTCGAATAGTTCCTCTTTTGGTAAAGTTTTTAAAGTCTTTGAAACATAGTCCAAAAGTTCATTAACACCTTCACCTGTCACACTAGATATTTTAAATATTTCCATCTTGTTTTGTTTCGCTAAATTTTCTAGTTCCGCAAGTAATTTTTCATCTTGCATTGAATCAATTTTTGTCGCAACTATAATTTGTTTTCTTTCAGACAATTTTTCACTATATTTTTTTAATTCTTGATTTATAGTATTAAAATCTTCTACAGGATTTCTTCCAGAAACTCCAGAAACATCAATTAAATGAAGCAATAGCCTTGTTCTTTCTATATGTCTTAAGAAATGTAATCCAAGACCTACGCCTTCGCTTGCTCCTTCTATAATTCCAGGTATATCTGCAATTACGAAACTATCTCCATTTTTAGATTTTACTACTCCTAAATTTGGCTCTAAAGTTGTAAATTCATAATTTGCAATTTTAGGTCTAGCACTAGTTACAGTACTTAAAAATGTTGACTTCCCTACATTTGGGAATCCTAAAAGACCTACATCTGCTAAAAGTTTAAGCTCTAAGATTATTTCTTTTTCTTCACCTTTTTCACCATCTTGTGCAAATCTTGGAACTTGTCTTGTTGGTGTTGCAAAATGAGAATTTCCTTTTCCTCCTCTTCCACCTTTTAGAACAAGCTCAACTTGATCCGGTTCAGATAAGTCTGCTACAATTTTACCAGTTTCTGCATCTTTAATAACAGTACCTATTGGGACTCCAATATATATATCGTCCCCATATTTACCATTACATCTTGCTCCACTACCGTTTTCACCATTTTTAGCTTTAAACTTTTTATTATACCTAAAATCAACTAAAGTATTTTTATCTTTATCAACTTTGAAATAAACGTCGCCACCTTTTCCACCGTCTCCTCCATCAGGACCACCAGCAGCAACATATTTTTCTCTTCTAAATGAGATAGCTCCATTTCCACCATCTCCAGATTTTATAATTATTTTTGTGTAATCTGTAAACATTTTATTCTCCTTTTTACTCGGTTCTTTTTAAGGTTCTTTTTGGGGACGGAGGAAAAAAGTAACCTCATCATTTTTATCTTTTAGCTATTAAAGCTTTTATCTTTATCCCCTGCTCAGAAAACATTTTTTCATGTTCTGTTTCTATATTATACCAAAAATCTGGTTCACTATGCAAGTCATAAGTCTTTTTAGTAATTTTAAATCCTGCTTCTTCAAAATAGTTTAAACTTGAAATAAATAAATCATCATCATCTGTTTTGAAATAAATCTCTCCATTTTCTTTTAAGAATGTTTTATATTTTTCTAACTGTCTTGTATGGGTAAGCCTTTTCTTTCTATGTTTTCCCTTTGGCCATGGATTGCAGAAATTTATATATATTCTATCAATTTTATCTTCTTCTGATAGAATTAATAGAATTCTATCTATGTCAAATCTTGTTAAAATAATATTTTCTGGTTCAATATTCTTTTCTTTATAAATTTGTTCTACATTTCTTTTAGCTAAACCAAGCATTGCATCTACTAAATCAATTGCAATATAATTTTGGTCTAAATTTTCGCTTGCTAAAACCGATATAAACTGACCTTTTCCACATCCTAATTCCAAATTAAGAGGCAAATTTGGATTCTTAAATCTTTCTTTCCATTTGCCTCTTAATTCTTCAGGATTATCTACATAAAAGCTACTTGCCTCAAGTTCAGGCCTTGCCCACTTTTTGTATCTAATTCTCATAATATTTCTCCTATTTTTTTGATGTTAAATTACTCAGCATCTTTTTTGTCAGCTTCTTTTTCTGCCTTTGGAGCTTCTTCTTTTTCTGTTTCTTTAGCTGTTTCTTCAGCTACTTCAGCTTTTTCTTCAACTGCTGGAGTTTCTTCAACTACTGTTTCTTCTACAGGAGTTTCAACAACTTCTTCATCAACTGTAGTTTCTTCAACAGCCTCTTCAGCTTCTTGAACAGGTTCTTCTACGACTTCTGCTCCTTTAATTTCTATTTCTTTATCTTCAATTCTTGCTCCAGCTACTTCTCTAGTCTTAGCTGCTTTTCCTACTCTATCTCTTAAATAGAATAATTTTGCACGTCTTGCGTGTCCTACTCTAACTAATTCAACTTTTTCAACTAATGGAGAGTGAATTAAGAATGTTTTTTCTACTCCTACTCCATAAGATATCTTTCTAACAGTAAATGTTTTATTTACTCCTGATCCTTGTACTTTTATAATTGTTCCTTCAAATACTTGGATTCTTTCTTTATTTCCTTCTTTTATTCTTGCATGAACTTTAACTGTATTTCCAACTTTTAAATCTGGTATTTTATTTTTTAATTGTTCATGTTCTATAGATTTAACTATATCCATTTTTATATCCTCCTTTAAATTTCTATTGGCGCTAACTTATTTGTTAGTCAATAGATTGATTGAGCGGTGCAATTAATGCACTTCATTTTTTATTATATAGGAAAAATCATCAGATTTTTACGTATATAAAAAGACAAAGTTTCCTATATTAGCGCGATTGCCTTGCAATCTGCGCAGTGGCGAAGCCACTTTTCTTATTTTAATAAATCCGGTCGTTTTAATTTCGTAATTTCAAGAGCTTTTTCTTTTCTCCATTTTTCAATATTTGCATGATGACCTGAAAGTAAAACTTCTGGAACTTTAACTCCTTCAAAGACCTCTGGTCTTGTATATTGTGGATATTCTAAAAGTCCATTTGCAAATGATTCTTCCTCTCTTGATTCTTCTGCTATAACACCAGAATTATACCTTGATACTGAATCTATAAGTACCATTGCAGGTAATTCCCCTCCTGTTAAAACATAATCTCCAATTGAAATTTCCTCATCTACAATTCTATCTATTACTCTTTGATCTATACCTTCATAGTGACCACAGAGAATTATTAAATGCTCTTCATTTGCTAATTCTTCAACCTTTTTTTGGGTTAGTTTTTTTCCTTGTGGTGACATATATATAACTTTTGCATTTTTATCTTCAACAGATTTATATGCATCATATACAACATCTGGCATCATTACCATACCAGCTCCACCGCCATAAGGAGTATCATCTACTTTTTTGTGTTTATCTTTAGAAAAATCTCTAATATTTATTAAATTAATTTCTATTAGATTTTTCTCTTTCGCTCTTCCTATAATGCTTGAATTTAATGGTTCAAACATTTCAGGAAAAAGTGTTAAAACATCAAATTTCATTTAAACTAATCCCTTTCTATTATGAGCTAATTAGATTAGCCCTTCTATTAAATGAACTATTATTTTTTTATTTTCTACATCTATTTCTTTGAAAACATCCTTTATTCTAGGAAGTAAAATAGATTTTCCACGTTCATTTTTTACAACATATATATCATTGCTTCCAGTATTAAAAATATCTTCTAATATTCCATCTTGCTCTTCTTCTTTTTTGTCTGTTCCCTCTACATATAAAGTCATAAATCCTTTAAATTTTAATGATTGTCCATTTGCTTTAAAATCATAGTCTTTTGCTTTAATATTTACTGCCATTGTATCGAAAATTGCTGCAGACATTTGACTTGCCATAAATCTATTATATATTAGTCTATATAATTTGAATTGATCATTAGTTAAATATTGCTTTATATCTTCTGGTCTAAGTTCTACATGTGCAGGTCTTATTGCTTCATGTGCATCTTGTGCATCTTTATTTGTTCTATAATATCTGTTTTCGTAGTAACTTTCACCATAAGTTTCTGTTATATGTTTCTTAGCTGCACTTCTTGCTTCTTCTGAAATTCTTGTAGAGTCTGTTCTCATGTATGTAATTAAACCTGTATGTCCTTCTGGTAGTTTAACACCTTCATATAAAGTTTGAGCAACACTCATTGTTTTCTTTAATGTAAAGTTAATTTTTCTAGAAGCTTCTTGTTGCATTGTACTTGTTGTAAATGGAGGTGCTGGAGTTCTTTTCTTTTCTCCTTTTTTTACTTCTGTTACTATATATTTTGCACCTTTTAAGTCTTCTAAAATTGCATCTACTTCTTCTTGTGAATGAATCTCTATTTTGCTTCCATTCATATTTGCAAGTCTAGCTTCAAACTCTGTATTTGTATTATCATCAAGTAATGTTGCATATATGTTCCAATATTCTTCTGGTACAAAATTCTCTATTTCTTCTTCTCTTTCACATATTAATCTTACCGCAACTGATTGAACTCTTCCTGCTGAAAGTCCTCTTTTTACCTTTTTCCAAAGAACTGGACTCATTTTATATCCAACAATTCTATCTAATACTCTTCTTGCTTGTTGTGCATCTACTAAATTAATATCTATATCTCTTGCATTATCTAGTGCTTTTTTTACTGCACTTTTAGTTATTTCGTTAAATGTAACTCTTGTAATTTTGTCTTTATCTTCTTCTAATATTTTTGCTAAATGCCATGCAATAGCTTCTCCTTCACGGTCAGGGTCTGATGCTAGGTATATCTTTTTAGCATCTTTTGCATCCTTTTTTAAAGATTTTATTAAATCTCCTTTTCCTCTTATATTTATATATTCTGGCTCAAAATCTTTTTCTACATCTACTCCAAGTTTTGATTTTGGTAAGTCCCTAATATGCCCCATAGATGCTACAACCTTCGTACTTCCACCTAAAAACTTTTTTATTGTATTTGCCTTTGCAGGTGATTCCACTATTATTAATTTATCTGCCATGTTTTTCTCCTTTCGCAGAATTTATCTATAAGATTATATATACTTTTTTTTGAAAAGTCAAGAGTTAATCTTTGATTTTAAAAGAGACTGCATCTTTGCAATCTCTTAGTTTATTATTCCAAATCTAATTTAATATGCACATCTCTTAATTGTTCTTCGCTTACAACAGATGGTGCTCTCATAAGAAGATCTCTTGCTTTCTTGTTTTTAGGGAATGCAATTACTTCTCTAATATTTTGGCTATCCGCTATAAGCATTACCATTCTATCAACTCCAGGTGCTGCTCCTGCATGTGGAGGAGTACCATATTGGAACGCATTGTATAATGCACCAAATCTATTTTTCACATCTTCCTCTGTATATCCTGCTATTTCAAATGCTTTAATCATAATTTCCGGGTTATGATTTCTAACAGCTCCTGATGCCATTTCATATCCGTTGCAAACTAAGTCATACTGATATGCAAGAATATCTAATGGTTCTTTTGTCTCTAATGCTTCTAATCCACCTTGTGGCATAGAGAATGGGTTATGTGAAAAGTCTATTGTTCCTTCATCTGATAATTCATACATTGGGAAATCAACTATAAAACAGAATCTATATACATTCTTTTCCAATAAATCTAATCTCTTTCCAAGCTCTATTCTAACAAGACCTGCAATTTTTTGAGCCTTGCTAAATTCATCTGCTACAAAGAATAAACTAGAATTTTCTTTTGCCCCATATTCGATTATTAATTGTTCTTTTATTTCGTCAGTTATAAATTTTGCAATTCCACCTTCTACTTGTTTTTCAGCTGTAATTTTTGTCCAAGCTAATCCTTTTGCTCCAACTTCTTCAGATGTTGCAAATTCTGTCATTCTATCAAAGAATTTTCTTCCTTGCTCAGCTCCATTTGGAACTACAATTACTTTTATTGTTTTATCTTTAAATGCATTAAATTCTGTATTTTCAAATAGAATTGTTGCGTCTTGGATTATTAATGGATTTCTTAAATCCGGTTTATCAATTCCGTATTTTTCCATAGCTTCTTTATATGGAATTCTTATAAATGGACCTCTATCAACTTGCCAATCTGTAAAGTTTGCAAAAGTTGCTGGTACAACTTCTTCTATTACTTTAAACACATCTTCTTGTGTTGCAAATGCCATTTCAAAATCTAATTGATAGAATTCTCCTGGTGCTCTGTCAGCTCTTGGATCTTCATCTCTAAAACATGGTGCAATTTGGAAATATTTATTGAATCCAGATACCATAAGCAATTGTTTAAATTGTTGTGGTGCTTGAGGTAATGCGTAAAACTCTCCTGGATTTATTCTACTTGGTACTAGATAATCTCTTGCTCCTTCTGGTGAAGAATTTGCTAAAATTGGTGTCTGTATTTCAGGGAATCCTAACTCTTCCATTTTATCTCTTATATATTTTAAAATTTTAGAACGAAGTAAAATGTTGTTATGTAGTTTTTCGTTTCTTAAATCTAAAAATCTGTATTCAAGTCTTAAGTCTTCTCTTGCATCTATCTCTGAATTAATTTCAAAAGGAAGTTCAGGCTTACATTTTCCTAAAACTTCTATTTCTTCTGCAATAACTTCAATATCTCCTGTTGGCATTTTAGGGTTTTTACTTGCTCTTTCCACAACTTTTCCATTAATGTGGATACAACTTTCTGTATTTAAGCTTTTTGCCATTTCTTGCAATTTAGCATCATTTACTACAACTTGTGTAATGCCATCTTCATCTCTTAAATCAATAAAAATCATTCCGCCTAAGTTTCTTACAGTTTGAACCCATCCTGCAAGTTCAACTATTTCTCCAACATTTTGGGTTCTTAATTCTCCTAAATTTTTTGTTCTATACATTTTTTCTCACCTTTCTTTTTTATCTGGTTTGTTCCAAGTCTACTTTAATAATTTTATAAAAATCATCTACACCTACATCTTCACTATCTTTTGTACAAATCCATTTTAAACTAGCATCTTCATCAATAACAATCTCTTCTATTCCTTCAAAATTCCAATCTATATTCTTGTCTTCTTTTAAAGTTTGAATAGCTATTCTATAGTGTTCATCTTTTAAGCTACTTTCCATTTGAGAAAGTACTCTTTCCTGTTTTTCTGTAAATTTAGGTGATTTTTCAAAAATCGTGTATCTATAGTAATCATCTATGTCTTTACCATCAATATCTTTAAATCCTGTCTCATAAAAAAATGGTATATTAAGTTCTAATATAGCAGCTGATATAGCATCTATATCAAATCTTTTTATCTTTTGTTTAATAAATGTTTTTTTATCAATATTTAGCTCTTTTAAAATCAATTCCAGTGCATTTGTAAGGTAAACAATATGAGCATATTTGTACTGTTTTCTATCTCTTTTATCTTTCTGAGAATATGGCATAAAAAGGACTTTTCCATTTGGTAAAATAAAAAGTAATTTATAATCTGAAATTTTATCTTCATCAGAATTAAAATTGTCAAAATATCCTTTTATATCCTTTGCACCTTTTAGATTACTTTTGTCTATTTCATACATAAAATTATCCATATAAACTCCTTAAAATCATGCTTTTAGTTAATAAATAATCTTTAATGCTTTTTATTTTTATTTTACTATATTTACACATAACTTTTTTCTTTTCGTCTTTATTCATCTTTTTCAAAGTAATATTTTACTTCATCATTTGCATGAATAAAGCTATTTATTTCTTCTTTATTAGTTACATTAGTTTCATTTATCCATATACATTTGCTCACAAAATTATGAGTTACAACTAATACGTTTTTCCCTTTATATTTTTCTTTTATTTCATTTAAGAAATCTTTTGTTCTATTCAGTCCTGAAAGTAAAGTTTCAGCTCCTTCTGGAGTTTTTTCATATTCTGTAGAATTCCAAATATTTTGATCTATATCTTTCCATTTTTCGCCAATAAGCTTTCCCATATTTCTTTCAGTAATTCTCGAATCCAAAATAATATCTTGATTTTGGGCTATATATTCTGTAGTCTCAACAGCTCTAGGTGAAGGTGAAGAAATAATAACATCAAATTTTGTACCTGATAATTCATTTCCAACCTTTTTTGATTGTTCAATTCCCTTGTCTGTTAGTCTTTCATCATAGCGTTCTTCAACTACTTCACTTAAATTAGATGGTACTTCGCCATGCCTCACTACATATAAATTCATATCTATCCCCCATTTCAGTTATCTAAAAAATTCTTCTATACAAAGCAAAACTTCATCTTTGCTATTTAAAGTATTAATTTTACTTCTAAATTCACTAGCATTAGATAACCCTTTCGAGTAAAAAGCTAAGTGTTTTCTAAATTCTCTAATTCCAGTATATTCACCTTTTTCTTGTAATTCTAATAAAAAATGTTCTTTTATTATTTTAAATCTTTCTTCTAAAGAAACCTCTGGTAATTTTTCTCCATTCTCTAAATAATATCTCACTCTTTCAAAAATCCATGGATTTCCTATTGCAGCTCTACCTATCATTATGCCATCGCATCCTGTTTTTTCAAACATATTCTTAGCTGTTTCTTCATCTACAATATCGCCATTTCCTATAACTGGAATATTAACCGCTTCTTTTACTTTTCTTATTTCTTCTAAATTGGCTCTTCCAGAGTAATATTCATTTCTTGTTCTGCCATGTACTACAATTGCAGATACTCCTAAATTCTCTGCTATTCTTGCAATTTCTGTAGCTACAATATGTTCTTTGTCCCATCCAAGTCGTATTTTCAAGCTAACTGGAACAGTTGAATTTTTTACGACAGAATCTATTACTCTTCCTGCTTTATCTAAATCTAATAGCAAATTGCTACCATCACCATTTTTTGTGACCTTTGGAGCAGGACATCCCATATTTATATCTACAATATCTGCAATTTTTGAAACATATTTTGCACCATAAGCCATTGCTTCTTCATCACTTCCAAATATTTGCATAGAAACTGGTCTTTTTTCATTTTGAGTATTAAGTAACTTTTTAGTTTTTTCATCATTATATAACAAAGCCTTGCTACTCACCATTTCTGTAACTACTAAACCTGGTTCGAACCTTTCGCATATCAACCTAAATGGCAGGTCTGTAATACCTGCCATTGGTGCTAAAAATATATTATTTTTACATTTAACATTTCCAATTTTAAGTTCTTTTAAATACATCTTACCACCTACTGTTTTGTGCAAAATATTTATTATTTAATTTATTATTTTGTCTGTTCTATTTTGCACCTTTGGCTTTGTTTATTATTTTACATATATTGATTTCTTTCTATTGGCACTTATGTTTAAAAGCAAACCTATACATACAAAGCTTGTTAATAAAGAGCTTCCTCCATAACTTATAAAAAGTAACGGTACACCAGTAATAGGAAGTAATCCCATTGTCATTCCAATGTTTTCAGTCATATGAAATAAAAATATACCTGCAATTCCAGTAGCTATATAAGTTCCATAATCATCTCTTGCCGTTTTAGCTACATATAACATTTTATTTATTAAAAATACATATGCCACTATTACTAGTCCAGATACTATAAATCCCATTTCTTCTCCTATTACAGGAAAAATAAAATCTGTTGTTTTTGGAGATAAATAACCTAATTGTGTTTGATTACCATTTAGTAATCCCATTCCTGTAAGTTCCCCTGCACCAATTGCAAGTTTAGATTGAATTATATTATATCCTGACCCTTTTGGATCTGACTCAGGATTTAAAAATACATCTATTCTCGTTTTAGCATGTGCTGGTAATACAAATTTATAAGCTAATGGTATTCCTACACAAACTAAAATTGCTGCCAAAATCATATATTTTTTATCTATCCCTGCAACTACTAGTACCAATAAAAGAGCTACAATATATGTCATTGCAGTTCCAAAATCAGGTTGTAAGATAATTAACGCTAATGGAAATGCTACAACAGCAATTATAATAAATAATTTCCAAATTTTATTTACTTCTTCTTTTCCATTCATTTGCAATCTTACTACTACATAAGATAAAAACAAAATAACTGATACTTTTGCAAGCTCTGCTGGTTGTAAAGAAACTCCTCCGATATTAAACCAACTTTTTGCTCCATTTATTGATTTTGTAAATAAGACTGCTACTAGCAATATCATTGATAATCCATATAAAATAGGCGAAATTTTAACTAAAATTCTATAATCTATAAAAGATACTATTATCATCATAACAACACTAACAGCTAACCATATAGCTTGCTTTTTTAATTCATCAAAATTATTAGACTGAGTTGCAGAATATAACGCAATTATACCTATAGCACATAATACTATTGCTAGAATTAATATCCACCATTCTATATTTTTTATATTTCTATTATTCATCTTTACTCTCTTTTTTATTATTTTCTATATCTTGTTGTGTTTCTTTATTAGTTTCATCTTTTTCTTGTTCTATTATATTCTCTTCAACTATTTTTTTTGCTTCTTCAATTTTTTGTTCTTCTTCTAATATTTTTTCCTCTTCACTTTTATCATCTTTTTCTTCTGTGCCTTGAACTTCTGGCTTATCCTCTACTATATTTGGTAGTTCATTGTTTTCTTTTTCTTCTTTTTCTATAGTATTTATTCTATTTATTAATTCATCTTCTTTTTTCATACTTCTTGTTTCATCTTTAATATTTAGAATTGGAATATTTGCATATAATGCAGGCGCTCCTTGTGTTCCATCTTCATTTGCCTGATTTGTAAGTCTAACATCCATTGCTGATTCATCTATATCTATATATTTTTTTATTACTTCTATAATTTCTTGTCTCATTAAGTCTAAAAAGTCTGCTGATACATTTGCTCTATCTTGCATTAATACTAAATGTAATCTTTCTTTTGCTGTATCTCTCGAACTTGGATTTAATGTTTCATGCTTGTTGCCCTTTTTAAATAATTTCATAATGTTTTCAAACATTGATTTACCTCCATTTTATCCTTTTTTAAATAATCTTTTTAATTTAGCTAAAAATCCTTTCTCTCTTCCTGGTATTGTAACCTCAATGTCCTCACCTAGAACTCTTTTTGCAATTTCTAAGTATGCCTTTCCTGATGGTGCTTTTTTATTCTGTATTACTGGTTCTCCTTTATTTGTTTGTGTAATTATGTATTCATCATCTGGAACCACACCTATTAAATCTATTGATAATAAATCTACAATATCATCAACATCCATCATTTCACCTTTTTTTACCATATTTGGTCTAATTCTATTAACAACTAATTCTGGATTTTTTATTTCTGCTGATTCCAATAATCCTATAATTCTGTCTGCATCTCTTATTGATGAAATTTCTGCTGTAGTTACTACTATTGCTCTATCTGCTCCTGCGATTGCATTTTTAAACCCTTGCTCAATTCCTGCAGGGCAGTCGACAAGTATATAGTCAAATTCTTCTTTAAGTTTTTTTGTAAGTTCTTTCATTTGTTCTTCGTTAACTGCTGATTTATCTCTAGTTTGTGCGGCTGGTAGTAGGTATAATTCTTTAAATCTTTTATCTTTTATTAAAGCTTGTCTTAATTTGCATTTTCCTTCAACAACATCTACAATGTCATACACGATTCTATTTTCTAGTCCCATAACAACATCTAAGTTTCTTAATCCAATATCTGTGTCAATTAATGCAACTTTTTTTCCCTCTAAAGCTAAACTTGATCCTAAATTTGCTGTCGTTGTTGTTTTTCCTACTCCACCTTTTCCTGATGTAATAACTATAACTTCTCCCATTATTTTTCCTCCTTAGGATTTTTGAAAATTCTAACATATATAATATACTGATTTTGTTAAAAAGTCAATGATATTTACATAAAAAACAAAATTTTTCATAAAAAATATTGAAAATTATAAATATAAAATATATAATTAAAAAAGTAAAAAAGGAGGAACAAAAAAATGGGAAAATTATTTGCAATAGAAGGAACAGATGGAAGTGGAAAACAAACACAATTTACCAAGCTTTGTGAAAGATTAAAACAAGATGGAATAAATTTCAGGACTGTAAGCTTTCCAAATTACGAGAGTGCCTCTTCTTCTCTTGTAAAAATGTATTTATCAGGTGAATTTGGAAAAAATGCAAAAGATGTAAATGCATATATCGCATCAACCTTTTATGCAGCTGATAGATATGCAACATTTAAAACAGAAGGTTTAGAAGAATACTATAATAATGGTGGTATTATTTTAGCAGATAGATATACAACTGCAAATATGGTTCATCAGTCTGGAAAAATAAAAGATACAGCTGAAAGGCAAAAATTTTTAGACTGGCTTTTAGATTTTGAATTTAATCTTTACGGATTACCTAAGCCTACAAGAACATTTTTCTTAAATATGCCAACAGAATATGCTATTGAATTAATGAAAAATAGAGAGAATAAATTCACTCATGAACAATCCAAGGATATTCATGAAAGTGATTCTAATCATTTAAAAGATAGTTACAATGCTGCTTGTTCTTTAGTTGATAAATATGATTGGTATGAAGTAAAATGCGTTAAAAATGGAAAGATTAGAGCTATTGAAGATATTCATGAAGAAATATATAAAGAAGTAAAAAAATATATCTAAAAACAATTATTATTCCAAAGTGTCTTAAAATTATCTAATAAATAGAATTTAATTTTAAGTTACTTTGGTTTTTTTACTTAACTCTAATTAAATCCTTTATTTTTTCAAATTTATTATCCCCAATTCCTGTAACATTTTTAATATCCTCTATACTTTTAAATTTTCCTTTTTGGTTTCTGTACTCAACAATTTTGCTTGAAATAGATGGCCCTATTCCTGGCAATTGTTCAAGTTCTGTTTCACTTGCAGTATTTATATTAACTATTGAACTTGATGTATTATCATTCTCTTCAGATATTATAACTCCTTTCCCACCATCTGCGCTAATATAACTTCCATCATTGTTTTCTTCATCTATACTTGGAATTCTTATTTTTGTTCCATCTTCTACTATATAAGCTAGATTTATATTTGAAATATCTGCATTTTCTGTAAGTCCCCCAGCTTCTTTAACAATATCTTCCACTCTACTGCCTTCCTTTACTCTTACTACTCCTGGCTTTTTAACTTCACCTATTATATGAATTACTATTATGTCCTCCTCTTCTTCAGTAATATTCATACTTACTGTATTTTTTTCAGAAGCTAAAAAATCTTCTGAACTAAAATTTTCTGATTTATTATATACTTTCCATATAATAAATCCTATTATAACTGCTACTATTGCTATTATAAATTTTCCTTTTTTTAAAAAATCTAACATTAACTTATACCTCCATAAAATAAAAAATATTTAATATATTATTGCTTTTTTATATCAAATACGATATATTAATCTTATGTACTTTGAAAGGAAGAAACAAAAGTGAAAATAAAGAAATTAATTAATGTATTAATAATATTTACCATTATACTTACTACATTTATTTTAAACAAAAACTATTCTTATGCAGATGATAATACAGACTTAAATATTTATTCAGATGCTGTAATTTTAATAGAAAATCAAACAGGAAAAACTTTATATGAAAAAAATTCAGAACAAAAAATGTATCCTGCTAGTACAACAAAAATACTAACCGCAATTATTGCTATAGAAAAAGGAAATCTTTCAGATAGAGTTACTGTATCAAAATCTGCAATAGCTCAAATGAAATCAGGATATACATCAGCATATTTATCTGAAGGAGAAATAATTTCTGTTGAAGATTTATTAAAGGTTTTACTTGTTAATTCAGCAAATGATGCATCTAACGTATTGGCAGAATATATTTCAGGTTCAATTGAAAAATTCGTTAATTTAATGAACGAAAAAGCCATAGAATTAGGATGCACAAATACTCATTTTGTAACAACCAATGGTCTACATGATGATAATCATTATACAACAGCTAAAGATTTATCTATAATTGCTAGATATTGTATGCAAAATGAAACTTTTAGAAAAATTGTATCCATGAAAAAATGTATTATTCCTGCTACAAATAAAAGTGAAGAAAGAATTTATAAAAACACTAATGATTTAATAAATCCTACATCTGCGTACTATTACCCAAGTTGTATTGGTATTAAAACAGGTTACACATCAGAAGCTAAAAATTGCTTAATATCTGCATGTAGTAAAAATGGTTTACAAGTTATAGCTGTTGTATTAGGAGCATCTATAACAGAAAATCATAAGAGTGCAAGATATGTAGATTCTAAAACACTGTATGACTATACCTATTCGAATTATTCAATTCAAAATATAGCTAAAGCTTCTTCAATTGTAGAAACAATAGAAATACAAAATGCTACAGATGAGACAAAATCATTAGAATTAAAATTAGAAAAAGAATTAAATGTTTTAGTTAATAATAAAGATAAAAACAATATAAAAACAGAAATATCAATAAATAATAATCTTTCAGCACCTATAGCCACAAATTCTGTTGTCGGAAATATAACATATACAATTGGAACCGATAAATATACAATTAATTTACTTGCATCTCATGATGTAGAAAAAAAAGATAATATAATATGGGTTTTAAGATTTATTTTAATTTTAATATTTTTGATTTTAATAATTTTGATAATGTTTAAATTATCAATAAAAAGAAAAAATAAGAATTAATACATGGAAGGCTACCTAAAGTAGCCTTCTATTTTCAATTTTAATTAAATGCTTTACTATTTAATAAAATCTTTTCCTAAAATAATTGTAATGTCTACTTTGCTTGAAGATGAACTTGATGAAACAACTCCTGTTTTTAAAACTGATTTTATGTCTTTAGTTACATTTTCAGACAATTTTGCTCTATTTATTATTGTAGTAACTTGTGTTGTTGAAGTCTTGTCTGTTTTATATACAGTATATCCTTCTTCTTTTAATAATTCTGTTGCTGATTTTAATGCAGAACTGTCTCCTGTCCCATTTAAAACTTCTATTTTAATTTTTGAATTCTCTTTCTTTGTAGTATTATTTGTTTCAGTTTTACTATTTGTGGTAGTTTTTGCAGTTGATGATTGAGTTGAGTTACTATTAATTGTATTAGATGTATTTGTTTCATCATCTACTTCAGATTTTTTTTCATTTTCAAATAATTCTTTTACTAAGCTCTTTGTTTGAACCTCATCTGCTAAGAAAAACCATAAACCAGTTCCTGCTGGAATTCTTGCTGAATCTCCTGGTATATTTTCAGATTGAATATTATCAGTATCAAAATCAACAGCATATGGAATATACTCTTTTATCTGAGACCAATCATTAATATTTGTTTTAACATTTTTCTTTACAATATCTATTAGGTTACCTATTTTAGTTATGTTTTTTGCCTTTAAAGTTTGCTCTGCAACTGCTTTTATAAACTCTCTTTGGGTTCTCATTCTCCCAAAATCATCACTACCATATTCAGATGAATATGTTTTATTGTTATTACTCTTTCTAAATCTTACAAGCCCTTCTGCTTGTTTTCCATCCAGTTTTTGTAATCCTTTTTTTAAGTTTATATATAGACCTTGTCTTTCACTTGTATATTTCATATCCATTGGTACATCAAATTCTACACCACCAATTTCGTCAACTAGCTCAATCAATGCATTATTACTTATAACTACATAATTTTTTATATTTAATCCTGTTAATTCATTAACTTTTTCTAAAGTCCCTTCTGCACCATCTTTTTGATAAATTGCATTTATTTTGTCATATGAATTAGCTCTTGATTTGTTTTTTCCAACATATGTATCTCTTGGAATCGAAAGTAATGTTGCTTTTTGAGTTGAAGGATTGTATGATGCAATCATTATTGTATCTGTTAACGGAGTAGATATATCCTCACTTACTCCTAATACTAAAGTTCTGAATTCTCCTAGTTCTTGAGGTGTCTTTACTTCTGATCCTACCGCCGTTTTAATTATTCCTTTTAATCCCCATCCATTTTTGTATGTACTATATCCTATAAATCCTCCTATAAATAGCACAACAAGAATTATTATTGCTAAAAAGAATTTTAATATACCTCTTAATATTGGATGTTTTTTACTATTTTCTTTTTTCATAATTTAATTCCTTTATTTAAAATCTGTTAATTTTACGTATAAAAATTTATTATAGTATATCAAAAAATTCAATAATTATCAATCTTTTTTATAAATTTAATTGTAAAATTTTAGTGAAACTTAAAATATTAAGTCTAAAATAATATTGTGTGTGTACAAGTATTTACTAATTATTGAAGAATTAATTGTTTCTGCTATCATTCCAGAATTATTTACAGACATTATAAAGAATAATATTGCTAAAATAATATAAATTATAAATGCTCCTCTTATAACACCATAAATAGTTCCTCCAGCTTTATTAAATTGTTTAATAATAGGAAGATTTGCGATTCCTTCTGCAATAAATTTAAGAAATATTAAAGCAATTCTAATTACTATAAACAACCCTATAGCTACCGATATAGCTACAACTTTTTGACTAACTATTGTTGCTGTTTCTTCTACAGCGCTATTTGCTGTATCTTTTATTGGTGTATAAACATATTCTTTAATATAATTATTAATCTGATTGTCTTCCTTTTTTTCTTCATTTTCATCAATTATTATTACACCATTTTCAATTATTGCATTCTTTATGTTATCGTCAAATGATGTGTTTTTTATAATGATATTTGATACAGGTGTAAACAAAATCCAAGTTAAAACTAATGATACTAAAAAAGCACATAAGTTAAAAACTACATTTATTAGTCCTTTTTTATATCCAATAAATACACTTAATACAAAAATTATTGCAAAAACAATATCTAAAAATATTCCCATAGATTTCCTCCTAAATCTCTACTATTACTATTTTATCTTTATATATTATTGCAGCCAAATTATTTGACATTTTAACATTTGTAATTTCTTGATTTGCGGTATATTTTTTTATTAACCATCCATTTGTATTTATAAAATAAATTTCTGATCCAGAATTTATAGATATTTTATTATCTATTGCATATACTTCTTTTGCTGTATTTTCTATTTTAATTATATTTTCATTGCTATCAGAAACATTTACAATATGAATGTTTGATATTGACTTAAACATACCTGCATTTTCCTCTGATATATATATAACATTATTTTTAAAATTATTAGCAGTATAAGTTATATTTTCATTGTCTATTTTTACGATTTGTTTATACTCATTATTAGTAATAACTCCTATACCATTGTCATATACAAATGAAATTTGATTTTTATCGTGATACTGTACATTTGTAAGTAGACTATTATCCTCTAAATCATATTTGTAAACAATTGTATTCTCAGCATCTTTTTGTGCATTTTCTATTGATAAAACCTTTACACTTGACTTAATAATTGTTCCAGAAGTATCAACTTCACCAATTACTATATTTTTATTATCATTTGATATGCATGCATCTATAATTGTAGTAGTTGCAAAGTAACTTGTAAAAAGTTTTTTTCCTTCTGAATTATAACATGTTATAATAGATTTATTGGTCACATCTGTCGTAACAACCGCAACGTATCCATTTTGATTAACATGTATTTGAAGAATTCTACCTTCTATAGCAGTATTCCATAAATATGTCTTATCTAATATTAAACATATTTCATGTCCTTTATCTTCTGCTATAGCTAAATACTTATCTGATGAAGCAAATAGAGCTGTATTAAAATCAATATTATCTATTTGTGAAACTTTTTCGCCATAAGAATTATATAATGTAATTACTTTATCATTTAATATTGCAATATATTTCCCATATACATGTATTTGATTACTTTTATCAGTATTTAGATTTATTGTTTGAATATCTTCATCAGTAATATTTTTTCTTAATATGTGTGCATCTATCCACTCTCTAAATCCTTTTTCTGATAAATATAAGGAAACCATTACTATAATCAACAATAAAACTATTATAATTATACTAAATATTATTTTCTTTTTCTTATCTAAATTTTTTACTATCTCTATCTTTCTCATCCCCTTTTTATACAATTTTACTATATCGTAAAAAAAATATCAATATTTTACAATAAAAAAATGCGTGCTATAATCAACACACATTTTTTATTTGTTTTAAATTATTGTAATTCAATAACTGCTCCAACTTCTTCGAATTTAGCTTTTAATTCTTCAGCTTCTTCTTTAGCTACATTTTCTTTAACTGTCTTAGGAGCTCCATCAACTAAATCTTTAGCTTCTTTTAATCCTAATCCTGTAGCATCTCTAACTACTTTTATAACTTTTATTTTTTGATCTCCAGCTTCTTTTAATACAACATTGAATGATGTTTTTTCTTCAGCTGCTGCAGCTCCTGCTGCTCCTCCAGCTGCTGGTGCAGCTGCTGCTACTGCAGATACTCCAAATTCTTCTTCTATAGCTTTTACTAAATCAGCTAATTCTACTACTGTCATTTTTTTGATTTCTTCGATAAAATCTTCTTTATTCATTTTTAAATCCTCCATTTTAATTAATTTATTTTAACGATATAAGTTCGTCACTCTAATTTTTGCATTTAAAGTTCGCCAACTTTTATTATTTAAAACTTTTATAAATTGGTATATTGCTAGGCGAAATTTATTCAAAAGGCAAAGGACGCGTACTTGAGGTACGTGACTGCGTTTTGAATGAATTTTAACGACGCAAGATGCCGATTTAGGAAAGTTTTTACTCTGCTGCTTCTTTTTGAACACGTACTTGATCAACTGCAACTGCAAGTTTTGTAATAGTTCCAAGTAATGCTCCAGCAAGCATAGATAATAGTGCATCTCTTGATGGTAATTTTGCTAAAGTAATTATTTCTTCTGCTGTCATAACTTTACCTTCAACTACTCCACCTTTAATTTTATAGAAATCATGATCTTTTGTGAAGTTATATATAGCCTTTGCTGGTTCTAAATAATCTTCATCTGTCATGATTACTGCAGTAGGTCCTTCTAGTTTATCATCTAGACCTTCAATTCCTGCCTCAAGCAAAGCTCTTTTTGTTATGTTATTTTTTATAACTTTATATTCAGCTTTTGCATTTCTTAAATCATTTCTTAAAGATGTAACATCTTCAACGTTGATTCCTCTGTAATCTGTAAGTAATATTAATTTTGCTTCTTTCATTTTTGAAGCTAAATTAGATACTTGTTCTTTCTTTAGGTTTATACTTTTTTCACTTGCCAATTTTTTCACCTCCAAGTAAAATTTATTAAATTTAAAAAAATAAAAACACTCTTTTGTCCAATACCTAGGCATACAAAGAGTGTTCTTTAACTATACCTCGGTAGGACTTATTTTCGCCTACTGTCTTTGGCTATTAAATTAAAATTATTCAACGAAAATTCCAGGTCCCATTGTTGTAGAAATTGATATACTCTTTATGTATTGACCTTTAGCTGCTGCTGGTTTAGCTTTAATAATAGCATCCATTACAGTTTGGTAATTTTCTTGTAACTTTTCTGTACCAAATGAAACTTTTCCAAATCCTAAGTGAATAATGTTATTTTTATCTAATCTATATTCAACTTTTCCAGATTTTATTTCATTTATAGCTTTAGTTACATCCATTGTAACTGTTCCTGATTTAGGGTTTGGCATTAATCCTTTTGGTCCTAATACTTTACCAAGTCTTCCTACTACACCCATCATGTCTGGTGTTGCTACTACAACATCATAATCAAACCAGTTATCATTTTGAATTTTTGGTATTAATTCTTCTGCTCCAACAAAGTCTGCTCCAGCTTTTTCTGCTTCTTCTGCTTTTGGTCCTTTAGCAAATACTAAAACTTTTAAAGTTTTTCCTGTACCATTTGGAAGTACTACTGTACCTCTGACTTGTTGATCAGCATGTTTAGAATCTACACCTAATTTTACATGTAATTCTACTGTTTCATCAAATTTAGCTTTAGGCATTTTTTCGATGATTTCAAGAGCTTCTTTTGCTCCATATTTTTTACCTTTTTCTACTAATTTAAGGCTTTCATTATATCTTTTCATTAAAAATCCTCCTTTGGTTTTATCGAATAATTTACATTCTCCCATTAAATTAATTATATTTATCATTTTTCAAAGAAATTAATCTTCTACTGTAACACCCATAGATCTAGCTGTTCCAGCTATCATACTCATAGCAGCTTCGATTGATGCTGCATTTAAGTCTGGCATTTTTTGTTCTGCTATTGCTCTAACTTGTTCTTTAGTTAGTTTAGCAACTTTCTCCTTATTTGGTTTTCCAGAACCTTTTTGAATTCCTGCTGCTTTTTTGATTAAAACTGCAGCTGGTGGAACTTTTGTTATAAAGTCAAAAGTTTTATCTTTGTATACTGTTATAACAACTGGAATTATAAATCCTGCTTGACTTGCAGTTCTGTCATTAAACTCTTTAACAAACTGCATAATATTAATTCCTGCAGAACCTAAAGCTGGTCCTACTGGTGGAGCTGGCGATGCTTTTCCAGCTTCTATTTGTAATTTAATTTGTCTTACAACTTCTTTTTCTGCCATTTTACTGGCACCTCCTTAATTTATTTTTTGAACTTGAGAAAAATCAAGCTCTACTGGTGTTTCTCTACCAAACATTGATACTAACACCTTTACTTTATTTTTTTCTTTATTAATTTCTTGTACAATTCCTGTATAACCATCTAATGGTCCACCAATAATTTGTACATTATCATTAACTGAATAATCTACTTTTACTTCTTCTATTAATCCCATTTTTCTGATTTCTTCATCAGTAAGTGGTATTGGCTCTGTTCCAGAACCTACGAATCCTGTAGCTCCTCTGGTATTTCTTACTATATACCATGTTTCTTCAGTTACAATCATTTTAATTAAAACATAACCTGGAAAAACTTTTTTAAGATTTGTTTTTTTGTTTCCATCTTTTATTTCTATTTGTTCTTCCATAGGTACAATAATGTCAAAGAAATAATCTTCTAATTCTCTGTTCTTTATTGTTTTTTCAAGGTCTGTTTTTACTTTATTTTCATACCCAGAATATGTATGCACTACATACCATCTTGGTACATTATCATAATTGTTTTGAGACATATTGGTAGCCTCCTTATATTATTGTTGACTTTCTGTATTAGTTGTATTTGTTTCAACTTCTACTTCTGTCGAATTTGCTGTACTATTTTCTGTGTTATCTGTTTCTACTGTTAAGTTTTCTACATCGCTAGAATTATCTATAGTGTTATTTGCACTATATGATGATTTTATTTTTTCTTGTAATGCTACTACTCCATTTTTATTAACTGCATCAAAGCATATATCTAAAACAAACACAATAAGTGCTATAGCTAATGTAAATCCAATTACAGCTAAAGTATTGTTTGCTGTTTGTTTTGGTGTAGGCCAAATAACTTTTTTTAGTTCAGCTTTCATATCTTTAAAGAAATGACCTTTTTGCTTTTTATTAACTTCTTTTTCTTTTTTAGCCATTTTATATCCTCCTTAAAATAGCTTATACTATTTTGTTTCTTTATGTGTTGTACGTTTTTTGCAGAATTTACAATATTTAACTATTTCTAGTCTATCTGTGTTATTTCTTTTATTTTTAGAAGTCATGTAATTTCTGTTTTTGCATTCTGTGCATTCTAGTATAATATTTTCTCTTGGTCCTTTTGCTGCCATTTTATACACCTCCGAATTGTTTCACTTTTCAAATGAAAAGTGGATACTTTTGTACGATTTTACGTACTCGTGGCAAAGCCACTTATTTGAAACGATGTGATCGTATGTTCTAAGTTACATACGCTTAAATATTGTATCACTTTTTCCATAATATGTCAACAGATTTTGCAAAAAAAATGCAGATTTTCTCTGCATTTTTTAATATTGAACCATTTAAATAAACTATCTTTGTTTTGGAGGAATTAATTTAATAACTTTTCCTGCAAAATCTTGGAAGTTTTGTGATTGAAGAATTACTTTTCCAGGTCCTACAAGTTTTGTTAGAAAAAGACCTTCTCCTCCTAGGAATATATTTCCTAGTCCTTTTACAGTCTCTATTTCATATTTTACATTTGAATCAAATGCAACAACATTTCCAGTATCTACTTTTAAAACTTCGCCTGGTTCTAAGTCTTTTTCTATAGCATCTCCATCTACTTCTAAAAACAACATTCCATTTCCATGTGCTTTTTGAAGAATAAAACCTTCTCCTCCAAATAATCCTGCACTTAATTTTTTAGTTAATGTAACTTGAGTCTCAACAGCATTTTCAGCACATAAAAATGCTCCTTTTTGAATTGTTAAACCTTGTGGAACTTTAGATAGATCAACAGGTATTATTGCTCCAGGTACTGTTGAAGCAAATGCTATTGTTGCATCATCTTTTTTTGCAGTATAATTAGCCATAAACATTGATTCTCCAGCAAACATTCTGCCAATACCTTTCATTATTCCTCCATGAGTATTTGTAGCCATTTCAATACCTTCACTTTGATAAGTCATTCCACCAGATTGTGTATATACTGTTTCTCCTTTATTTAGCTTCATTTCAACAACTGGTACAGTTTTCCCTATAATTTTGTAGTCCATATTTACCTCCTTTTAATATTATATATATTTAATTTATATAGTAAATTCATAAAAGTGTCAATATCTTATTATAATAATTATTATTTTTTGTTTTTTTGAACTGAAAAACCGAATTTTCCAATCTTTTCACCTTGAGAATAATACCCTCCATTTGCATAAGATATTAAATCACATTTAGATATATCAAAAGCACCATTTTCATCTATATATTTTTCATCTGCATCTACCGAAAGTACTTCAGCTATAAACATATGATGTGAGCCTAATTCTTTTATTTCTTTTACTTTACATTCAATCGATGCAGGACTTTCTTTGATTAATGGACATTTTACAAAATTTGCCTTTTCTTTTGTTAGTCCCATTTCTTTAAATTTATCATATTTATCTCCTGTTCTGCATCCACACCAATCAGTAGCTTTTGCTAAATCTTGTGTTGTGAGATTAATAACAAATTCTCCACTTTCTTTTATTATATTGTATGAATATCTTGTGGGTCTTAAAGAAATATAACACATTGCAGGGTCAGAATTAATTGTACCTGTCCATGCAACAGTAACAATATTAGATTTTTCCATTGTTCCACATGTAACCATTACAGCAGGAACGGGATTTATAAAAGTCCCAGGTTTCCAAGTAACTTTGCTCATTATATACCCTCCTATTATGTATTGTATTTAAAACAGTAATTATATATTCTAGTAATAATACTATTTTTGATTCTTTCTTCCAAAATGGCCTTTTAAAATCAATCCAAATCCAGCAGCACTCATACCAAGAATTAATACATAGTCATACATTGATGTTGCCATAAAGTTTAAACTTACACTCATAATAATACTTATTACAATAAATACTATACTTAAAGCAATTATAACTTTTGAAATAAATGATTTTGGATTATAAAAATACCAAATAATTCCTATTAATAAAGGAATTATAACCGTTCCAGATGATAGATTAAAACTACCAATTCTCCACATATACCATCCAGTATGTACTATCACTCTTTTACTTAGCATAAATAGTCCTGCAGCTAATAATACTATTCCTATTAATAATTCTAGCTCTGGATTTCCTTCATTATTTTTTAAAAAATTTGATTTTTTTTCTTGTGACATTTTTTTACTCCTTTATAATTA